>Ga0081539_10000091_pt1 | contig 211445 bp, 182 predicted proteins | sample TabmetS4T2R2_FD_71023 | JGI IMG/M metagenome (GOLD analysis project Ga0081539, IMG submission 71023) | Tabebuia heterophylla rhizosphere microbial communities from the University of Puerto Rico - S4T2R2 | ecosystem: Host-associated > Plants > Roots > Rhizosphere ... | reverse complement strand
GCCGCCCGCCCAGCGGCGGCGGGGAGCCAGTAGCGCGCGTTCAGATCCTGCGGCGCGATCTCGCGCGCTCGCCGCGCATGCTCCAGCGCTCGATCGTACAGCAACAGTCGCTCGTGCGCATTCTCGCTCAGCATGCCGAGCGCGATGGCTGCGCGCGCGGCGCGCCAGCGCAGCGCGACGCCGTCGTCCCCGGAGATGAACGCATCCTCGCACACCGCGAGCGCGGGTGCGGGGCGTCCGGCGAAGTACAGGGAGTCCGATTCCGACTCGATCTCGCGCGCCGCGGTCGCGCGAACGTCGGCCCGGCTCGCGGCGGCGGCAGCGACGAGCGTCAGCACCGGGATGGCATGGTGCACTCCGGCGTCAGCGTTGTGCACTGTGAAACGCGATCGTGCCCTGTCGCGTCATGCGGCGCAGGTTCGGGATCTTCACGCCGAAGCTGTCCGCATACAGCACGTACTCCGGCCGCAGGCCGTCGATCGAGATCATGACGACCAGCGGCGCGGCGGCCACCGGCTCAGCGTGCGAGCCGGTAGCCTGGGAGACCGCATCACGGAGTGGGAGCGCCAGCGAGAGCGTCGCCACCGTGCTTGCCGCAGTTCGTGCCAGCGGCGTCCACTCCATCAAAACGTGGCGCCGAGGGTCAGGAAGATCAGCCGCTTGGCGCCCGCCTGCAGCGTTTGATTGTCACCGCTGACGGTGAAGCCGCCTGTGCCCATCGTGGAGATGTATTTCTCGTCCAGGACGTTCGTGACGTTCACCTGCGCGGTGAGCTGCCTGGCCGAGACGATCCTGCCGAAGCGGTAGCCGAAGCCGACGTCCGCCACCGTGTAAGCGGGCACCTTCATGTCATTGAGGATGCTGAAGAAGCGCTCGCCGACGTGTCGCGCGCCGGCGCTGGCGAAGAAGCTCGCGTCGTCGTACTTGAGCATCGTGGAGGCGAGAACCCTCGGGACGTCGACGACCCTCTTGCCGCTCGCCGCCACCGTGGAGGAGCCGCTGCGATAGTCGTCGTCGATCGTGGCGCTGGTGTACGATCCCGACGACATCCACTGCACCGCGGGCGTCAGGTGCCAGAGCACCATCCCTTCGGCGCCGCGCGACGTGATGGACCCGACGTTCGCGAAGGAGCTCACGCACGTGGCGGTCAGCGGGCACACGGCCACGCCGATGAGGCGATTGCGGTAGTCGATGTTGTACGCCGAGGCCGACGCCTCGACCGGACCGCGCCGCGTCCGCACGCCGAGCTCGTACGTGTTCGCCTTTTCCGGCTTGGTGTTGTCCTTGAAGAGCTGGAACGCCGACGGATCCGTGTTGTACACGCCGCTCTGCGGGCTGTACGGATAGGCATTCACGTTCTGACTGGCGTTGGCGAAAACTTCCTCGGTGGTCGTGACGCGATAGACCGCGCCGACCTGCGGGAGCACGCCGCCGTTCGTCGGCACCGAGAACGAGGGACGGTTGACGTCGGGGGCGGTCATCGCGTTCGCGATCGTGCGGCCGTTGTTCTTGAAGTCGGCGCCGACGTACAGGAGCTTGGCGCCGTAGATCAGCCGCAGATCACCAGTGAGCAGCGTCGTCGTGTTCTGCAGGTAGCCCATCGACGTGGTGACGGTCCCGGTGCGATCGAAGAAGAGACGCAGCACGGTCGCGAAGTCGACCTCCGGCCCGACCGCGTAGTTCTTCATGCGCCAGCCCACGCGCCGGATGTTCGATTCGTTCTGCTCGAACCACGCTCCCGCCTCGAGCTCGTTGTTCTGGCCGAGCGCCGTCGCGAACCTGGTGTTGACGCCGGCGCGCTTGTTGTCGTACTGGGTCTGCCGGAAGTAGATCGGGTCGGGGCTCCACGCGGATCCGTAACTCGGCGCGTGCCAGTCGCCGTTGCCGAGGTTCGTGTGCATGTACGGCGTGATCACGAGCCGGGAACGCTCCGCGAGCTGCAGATCGCCGGACAGGTACGCCAGGTGGTCGCGCCGGGCGCCGATGGCGGAGTGGAAGTATGCCTCGTCGGGCGTGGAGCTGGTCGCGAACTGTTTCGCGGTATTCCAATCGGAGAACTGGTCCCAGTCACGGCCGCTCGTGTTGAAGCGCGCGAGCGACAGATCCGTGTAGTCCGCTTCTTTGCGGTCCGCGAGGTCGTAGAACGCCGTGAACTTGTGCGCGCCGCGCAGGAACACGAGCTTGGCGTTCAGCTGATCCTGGTACGTCTCGCCGACGCCGAACAGCCCGCGGCTGCCCAGCAGCGCGTCGTTGGCCGGCGAATAGCGGATGCCGCTGCCCTTCCATTTATCGTTGTCGATGCGCGCGTAGCTCACGAACGCTTTCCAGGCCGAGTTCCCGTTCGAGCTCAGACCGTTGTCGAAGCGAACGAAGGTGCGCCGAGCCGCGGCTTCGCCCGCCATCTGCCGGACCTGGAACGTGCGGTCGTTGCGAGGATCGGCGGAGAAGTACTGAATGACGCCACCGAGGTTGTTGTTCGACGAGGTGGCGAGCGCACCGCTCCCCTGCGCGACGCTCGTGCCCTCCAGGTTGTCCGGGTCCACCGCGCGGCCGATTCCAAGACCGTTGTGATTCCCGTAGCTCATGTCGCCGAGCGGGATGCCGTCGAAGGTCTGACCGATCTGTCCCGGCTGGAAGCCGCGAATGGTGACGCGATTCGCCCACTCAGAGGTGCCCCACGGATCCGCGCTCTGGAAATTCACGCCGGGCAGCCGCTCGATGACCTTGAGCGCGCTCGTTCCGGGCGCCGCGACCACGCGCGCGACGTCGGCAGAGATTGCGGTCAGGGTGCGTGACCGTCCCTGCCCCGTGGGTGAGCTGACTACCTCCACCGCGCCGATGTTGACCGCACGGCCGCTGGCGGAATCGCGAGCATTGCCCGCGGGCTGGACCTGCGCGGTCAACGTTTCCGCCAAAAGCACCATCGCGCCGAGAAGCGTGCACGCGCGTGACGTCGTCATGACCTGGCCTCCCTGAGAGTGATACGCAGCTTGCGAAAGGCCCGAGAGTAGGAAGCCGCGGCAACACCGAGACGCGCGCGGCGTCACGCCGGTGCAACGGTGTTGTGTTCGATGCTCGTCGATCAGGCGGCGGGACGCGTCGCGATCCTTGGCACGCACTGCCCCGCCGCGACGCGATATTCGTCGACCAGGAGGTCGAAGACGTCATGCCAGCTGCGCGCCCGCGCCCGCGCGACCGCGGCATGACGGCGTGCCGCCTGCGCGGCACGGTCGTCCGCGAGTGCGATGATCGCCTCCGCAAACGCGGCAGGATCGTTCGGCGCCGCAAAGACTCCGGCGTGGTCTCCCACCACTTCGCGCGTCTGCGGAACGTCGGCACCGACGATCGCGAGTCCCGACGCCATCGCCTCGAGCAGAACATTGCCGAACGTGTCCGTCGTCGATGGAAAGACGAAGAGGTCGGCGGACGCATAGAACGCGCTCAGCGCGTCACCCGTGAGTCGGCCGGCGAAGTACGCGCACGCCGGCGCGGCTCGGCGACACTCGCCTTCGTGGGGTCCGTCTCCGGCGATCGCAAGCACGGTCCCCGGACGCGTCCGCGCGACCATGCGCATCGCGTCGAGCGCGATGTCGATGCCCTTCTCGCGCGCCAGCCGGCCCACGTATGCCACGACGACGGTGTCGCGCGTCGCGCCCATGCGCGTCCTCAGCCCGTCGTCGCGGAAGCCGGGCTGAAAGCGCGTGCAGTCCACGCCGCGCGACCAGATACGCAGATTCTCGAAACCGCGCCGGGTGAGATCGCGCGCCGTCGCGGACGTTGGAACGAACGTCCGCGCGCCGCTGTTGTGGAACCAGCGCAGAAAAGCCAGCCCGGGGATTTGCAGCGCGCCCAGGCCGTAATGCGCCGAGTACTCCACGAAGTTGGTGTGGTAGGAGGTGACGAACGGTATGCCGCACTCCAGTGCCGCACGCCGGCCGGCGAGTCCGACGCCGAACGGCGTCGCGCTGTGCAAGAGGGTCGGCGCGAAATCGAGGACCTCGGCGCGTGTGCGCCGCCACTCCGGCGCCGAGAGGCGCAGCTCCCGATAGGCCCAGAAGGGAATGCTCGGGAAACGGCGGACGTTCGCGCTCTGCGGCACGTTCGGGCACGACGTCGTGAACACCCGTGCGTCGTGTCCGCGCGACGTCATGGCGCCGAGCCAGCGGCCGAGCGTCTTCGCGACGCCGTTCACCTGCGGTGCGAAGGTGTCAGTGAAAAGCGCCACGCGGAGAGGGGCGCCCATGTCAGCTGTCGAGTGCATCGTCGCTCCTCCGGGATCGGTTGAACGGCAGCGCGCGCAGGACCGCGCGTCCGTACGTGAGTGCGCCAAGAACGAAGCCGAGTACGACGGGAATCAACGTCGCGTACACGCGCCACCATCCGAGCACGCGTCCCGCCTCGCGCGTGATCCCCGTGCCGCCCATCAGAAAGACCATCTCGATCGGACCCGCTCCCGCGGGCGTGGGCATGGCGATCTGGCCGTGGACGAGCGTGAACGAGATGAGAGCGAGCACGCCGACGGAGGGCGCCTGTGGCAGCGTCAGCGCGAGCGCCGGGAGGATCGCCACACGCGCCACCAGCGACACCACGCTGAGCACGAGACAGAGGAGAAGAGCCGCCCACGAGATCCGGCGCGCCGCGATGAGCGCCGTCCGCGCGCCGGCGACGACGCGCCGCAGCGCGAGGCGCGCCGCGGGGGTGGCCGCCACGATCGTGACGGCCAGCAGGACGACGACCGCGCTGACGTAGATGGCGCGCACGGACAGCACCTGCCTGCGTGGGCGTACGAGCGCCAGCCACTCGCCCCCGTACTCCGCCGCCAGCCACGCGCCCGCCACGGCAGCAAGGACGTACACCACGAGCGTCTCGACGCTGATGACCGCGGCGATCACCGGCAGGCGGACACCGGCGGCGCGCGCTCCCACGACACGAGCGAATTCCCCACCGGCGCGCAACGGCGTCACTGCCGCCGCGGCGTCGCCGAAGGTCGTCAGCGCGAGGGCGTGCCGGAAGGACATGAACGTTCCCGCGGACCGCGTCATCAGCTGCATGCGCAGACTGCGCGACCAGATGTCTGCCGCCACGCATGCGGCGCACGCCGCGTGCGCCGCCGCGACGGACACGGTGGTCAAATGGCGCAGTACCGTGTTGGCCACGCGCGCGCGAGGCAGTCGTCGAGGGTGCGAAGAACGGACGCGCGAACCGGCGCGGAACGGAGGTCCCCCGGATGCAGCGCAATGCGCAGCAGGGACTCGTGCACCCGCGACCGCATCGCGGCCGCGACGATCACGGAGATGCGCGCGCGGACGGCCGACCGCGCGCTCCACCGGATCACCGGCACGCGAACGCGCGTCGCCCGGTGGTGCAGGTAGACGGACGACGCGTCCTCGCTGTAGCGCAGTCCGACGTCACGCACCGCCTGGACGCTCTCGCGTCTCCACAGCCACGCCGGCGCGACGAATCCGATGGGATCCAGTCCCACGGACCGCAGGATCCGCACGCCGCGGCTGATGCGGTTGCGTGCGGCGTGGCGAGACAGGGTGAGGAACTCGCCTTCGCGTGCCGTACGCCACCACGCGTGCAACCCGTCTGTGATGCTGCGCGGCGAACCCGTCTCATCGTGTCGCTCGCCATGCAGGAACACTTCGGCGCCTGCCCGCGCGTGGCGCCGCAGCCAGCCGCAGAATCGAGGATTGTCGCCAAGCTGCCACTCGCCGTGCCAGCTCGGGACGACGAACAGCGCCGGCGTGACGCCGCGCGATGCGCAGATATCCCAGAGCGTCTCCACTTCGTCCGCGAAAGCGGGCGTGACGTCGTGGATCGACACAAGGAGTCTCATCGCCCGATCAGCCGCGCATAGATGGCGAAGAGCTCGTCGAACGCGTGGTCCCAGCTGTGCTCGCGCTCCGCGTGGCGCCGCCCGCGCAGTCCGTACTGCGCCTCGTCCGCGCCGTACAGGACAGCGTACAGCTTCGCCGCAAAGTGCTCGTCGTCGCGGATGCGATAAGTCGTACCGGCGCGCGAGCGGCGCACGAGCTCCGCCCCGGCGCCGCAAGCGACGCTCAGCACCGGCGTCCCGCATGCCATGGCCTCCAGGGCGGACAAGCCGAAGGTCTCCACGGGGCCGGGCGACACCAGCGCGTCGGCGCAGGCCAGCAGGTCGGCCACGCGCGAGCGGTCGCTCTCGTATGGCAGCCACAGGATCCGGGCGCGCCGCGCGCGGGTGTATGTCTGCAGCTCGGCTTTGAGCGGACCTTCGCCCATCAGGACGAGCCACGCGCGCGTCAGCGATTGCGCCGCCGGCCAGGCGCGCACCAGCCAGGCGATGTCCTTTTCGTGCGCGATACGGCCGCAATAGACGACGGCCTTCTCGTCGAGCGGGATGCCGTGCGCCAGACGCGTCTGGTCGCGCCGCAGCCGGCGACTCGGGTGGAAGGTGCCGAGATCGACGCCAAGTCGCACGCGCGTGATGTCGCGGATGCCGGCGTCGCGGAGGTCACGCGCCAGCGACTCGCTCGCCGCGAAGCGCGCGGCGAAGAGACCGTCCACGGCGCGCAGATAGTTGCGCAGCACGACGCGTGACAGCGACGCGCGCGCCGCGCGTGAGTCCGCGTTCACGGGAGAGGCCATGCTGCGCTCGAGATTCCCGTGATAGAAGCCGATGAGCGGCGTCGGACGATTGCGCGTGGCAAGTCGCGCGATCCACGGCACGAAGATCTGGCTCCCGACCTCGATGACGTCGGGTCGCTCGTGCTCGACGATGCGCCGCAGCGTCCGCGTCGCGAAGAGAAAGCGGTATTGCTGCTGTGTGGGGATGCGCGGCCCGCGCAGCCGGTACGTGCGCACGCCCTCAGTGTCTGTGAGCTCGTCGTCCGGCCCGGGTACGACCAGCACCTGCCGGAGATGCGGCTGGCGCCGGACGTATGCGCCCTTCTCCATAAGGTAGGTGCGGACGCCGCCGCTGGTCTCTCCGAACCACTTGGTGACGTCGAGGACGGTGAGGTGCACGCTGCACCGCGTTGGAGGCGGGAGCGTCATCTTCGCGAGGTTCACCGACGTATGCGCGATCATCGTGAGCCTTCGTGGCTCGCTGACGAAAACGGATGATCGTCGCTAACGCGCGTGCGTTCTGTGCCGGAGGTGTAACGGTGCGCCGAAGTGCTTGTCGTTCCGTGCGTTGTGAATTCGCACGACTGTTACGGCCAGGCCGACAGAGCTTTGCGCTCGCCGACGATGGTTACTGCACCTCCACTCACGGGACACACATGCTGTACGACGGGCCCTTTCAACTCGAGAGCGCGGGCTCGCTGGCGACGCTCTACATCACGGGCAAGCTGCCGGCGAGGGTATTGCCGACGCTGCTGCGCGCCTTCGACGGGCTGCCCAGCTCCGTGCGCGTGCTGCGGGTCGCGCTGGATGATCTCGAGCAGCTCGGGGACGGCGCGCCGACGCTCGTGCACGAGATGCGGCGACACTGGCAGTCCACGCGCGACGGGGGATTTCGATTGAGCTTCCGGACCATGCCGGACGAGGGCTCGGCGCACGCCGAGCTGCAGGCGATGCCCTGAACAGGCGGCCAGGGCGGCCGCCCGAAAACAAAAACGCCCCGGATCGCTGATCCGAGGCTTTCGAGTTTGCCACGCTCGCCGTCATTGGAACTCTACGTCCTACCGATCGGCGGCGGGCATTTATCAGATGGCGAGAAATGTACCAGATTCTCGCCTGCTTTTCCAGTTCAGTGGAGCTGAGGGGGATCGAACCCCTGACCTCTGCAGTGCGATTGCAGCGCTCTCCCAGCTGAGCTACAGCCCCCATGCCCCTTGCGACTGACCGCAGCCCGGGGAAGGCCTAAAGCTAGCGGGGATATCAGCTTCGAACAACTAGACGCGCGACCGCAGAGAGTCGTAACGCACTCGGTTAGACTCCGACCAATGTTCGAACGTCTGAAATCCAGCGCGGTCATCGCGGCGGCCGAGAGGATTGCCCCTCACGTCAAGCGAACGCGGCTTCTGCGCAACGAAGCGCTCAGTCGCATCGCAGGTGGGGACGTCTACCTCAAGCTCGAGAACGAGCAGATCACCGGGTCGTTCAAGCTTCGAGGCGCACTGAACGCGCTGTCGACGCTGTCGCCCGCCCAGCGCGAACGCGGCGTCGTGGCATCGTCCGCGGGCAATCACGGGATGGGCGTCGCGTACGCGGCGAAGACACTCGGCATCTCCGCGAAGATCTACGTCCCGAGCACGGCGCCGGACGTCAAGAAATCCGGGATCCGCTCACTGGGCGCGGAGCTCGACGAATCGCAGCCCGATTACGACGCGGCGATGGACGCGGCGAAGGCGTTCGGCCGGGAGACGGGGCGCGAGTTCATCAACCCGTGTCTCGGCGACGACCTGCTCGCCGGGCAGGGTACCGTTGCGCTCGAGATCCTCGACGAGCTCCCGGATCTCCAGTCTCTCGTGGTCAACGTCGGCGGCGGAGGGCTCCTCGGCGGCTGCGCCAGCCTGATTCGGCGCGAGCGGCCGGACGTGAAGATCTACGGCGCGCAGAGCGAGAAGACCGCCGCGATGTCGAAATCGCTCCAGGCGAAGAAGATCGTCGAGATCCCCAGCGAGCCCACGCTCGCAGACGGCCTCGCGGGCCAGATAGACGCCGACGCGTTCGACATCGGAAAGCACGCGCTCGACCGCATCGTGACGCTGAGCGAGGCCGAGATCGCGCGCACGATCGCGTGGTTCGCGCGGGAAGTCGAGGCGCGGGTGGAGGGCGCCGGCGCCTGCGCGGCCGGAGCGATTCTGCACAAGAAGCTGCGTCCGGAAACGCCATGCGCCGTCGTGGTGAGTGGCGGGAACATCGATCAGGAGCGCTGGACACAGATCGTCTCGGCAACATAACTACGCTTGTCAGCTTGTCACGAGCATCGCGCCATTTGACAAGCGGACAAGCTGACAAGCGTAGTTTCATTCCCGCGAAGCCGCGTGCCTGGCGCCTAGAAATGGAATAGCCGCGCTCATCACGCGGCTATCCACCCCTCCTCCCAGGTGCGCTGAGCGGGTCGGGGAGCTCAGCTCCGCACCGACCACCTGCTCGCTCGAGCGCCGACGCTTGCCCTCGGCCCTCGGCGGCTCAGCCGCTTACGCGCGTTCGTCGCCCCTGGTCCCCTCGATTCCACCCGCCGGCGGCGATGGCTGGCGACGCTCGCCACCCAACGCGTTCTCGGTCCCACGCGAATTCTGCGTCGCGCCGATCGAGCTGCCGGAGATCCCGACTTCGCGTTCCCCACCGACGCCGCGCGTGTTCCCGGTGGTGTTGCCGCCGGTTGTGTTCTGCCGCGCACCTTCGGTGTCCGAGCGGAGTCCGGCGCCGCCACCATTCTGCGCCGCCAGGCGGGCACGCTGTCCGCGAGCTTCACCACCACGGCGGCCGATCGCTGCCATGTGCTCCCGGTTGCGGCTCACCGCCATGCCGCCCTTGCGACCCGCGGCACGTGCTTCCGACGAGTCGAATTCGTGCGCCGTGCCCTTCGCGTGCGCGGCACGACCACCCTTGCTCGCAATCTCCTTCTGCTTCCCCTGATCCATGGAGGCAAAGCCGCGGGCGCTCTTCCGACCCGTCGAGCCGCTTCCCGTACCGTTGGAGCTCGATGCAGAGATTGGAGAGATGGAACCACGGCCAGGCTCGTTGATCACGTCGCGCTGGCGCTCCCGATCCGACGCCCCGAAGCTGCGGTCGTCGTTGCCTGCTCTATTCGCCATTTACTGCTCCCTCCCATAAGGAAAGAGGTGCCGACGTGAAGCTGTTCCCATGGCCTGACGCAATGCCCGCGCCATTCCCGCCGAGCTCCCCTGGCCCCTCTTGCTGATGTGCCGCACGCCACAGGAGCAAAGTGCGGGCCGTACCGGACTTAAGCGGCCTATATTCAGCCCGCGATGTCGCTTCACATCGTCCTCCTCGGCACGTCGGCCTCCCGGCCAACCATTGAACGGAACGTCTCGTCGATCGCGCTCGTGCGGGAGGGCGAGACAATGCTCTTCGACTGCGGGGAGGGCACGCAGCGCCAGATGATGCGCTACGGGGTGTCGTTTTCTCTGAGGGACATCTTCTTCACGCACTTTCATGCGGACCACGTGATCGGCGTGATCGGATTGATGCGGACGATGGCGCTCCAGGGCCGCACCGAGGCACTGCGCCTGTGGGGGCCCAAGGGTGCGGGGCGGCATCTGAAACGCGCGGAACAGTTCGGGGTGGATCGTCTCACCTTTCCTGTCGAGATCCGCGAGCTCGATCCCGACGAGCGCGTGAAGCGGAAGGACTACGCGATCGTCCCCTTCGCGGTGGAGCATGGGCCCGGGCCGGCGATGGGCTACGCCGTGGTGGAAGAGGAGCGCAAGGGCCGCTTCGACCCAGAGCGCGCGCGATCGCTCGGCGTGCCCGAGGGTCCGCTGTGGGGACGCATCCATCGCGGCGAGCCGGTGACGCTGGACGACGGACGTGTCGTGCAGCCGTCGGAGCTCGTGGGGCCGCCGCGTCCGGGACGCACCGTCGTGATCACGGGCGACACGCGTCCCTGCGAGAACACCGTCGCCGCCGCGCGCAACGCGGACCTGCTGGTGCACGAGGCGACGTTCGGCGACGAAGAGGCGGAGCGCGCCGTGGAGACCGGACACTCGACCGCGCGCGAGGCAGGCGTCGTCGCGAAACGCGCGGGTTGTCGGCGTCTCCTGCTCTCGCACTTCTCGGCGCGCTACTCTCGCGACGCGGCAGATCTGGAGACGCAGGCGCGGGCGGAGTTCCCGGAAGTAACGATCGGGAAGGACGGGATGACGGTCGAGGTCCCGTTCGAAAAGGACTAGAGACTAGTCCTCAGTCCTGAGTTCTTCCTTCACGATGCCGATGCCCGCCGAGAGTCCCGCGGCGCCGCCACCCAATCCCAGCGCGAGATTCGGCTCGATCGCCGGTCGCGAGACAGGCATCGACCGCGAAAAGAGGCGCGAGAGAAGCGTGTCGTCGATGGCATCCATCACGCGCTGCGGGGAGAGACGCGACGTCACGCTGCGCGCTTCCGGCGCGGAGCTGATGAACCAGTTGTAGCGGTCGCGTCGAGCGGTTCGGCCGTCGGGATGCCGGAAGACGACCATCGCGTTGCTGGAGCCCGGCAATGTGACTTCGACGCCCCACGTGGTTCCGTCGGGCGCCCGAAAGGTCCTCATCCGACCGGCGTGGGCTGCAGCGGCTGGCGTCCCGCGAAGCCGGCGTCCGCGTCGTGCCAGAACTGCACCTCGGACTCGCCGAGGCGCCAGCAGAGGAGCACGCGCCGTCCGCCGATCTCGCTCGGAAAATCCACGAGCCCCATGCGGCGATCCTTGAGCTGGATGCCGAGCTCCTCGAGCTCGCGCTGGTACCCGTCGATCTCACGGGCGAGCGTCTGCGCTTCGCGCTCGAGCTCCTCCGCCCGCTCGCGCGACGCGTCCGCCCGCGACGACGACGCCACCAGGTCGAGCTCGAGAATCTTCTCGCGCCACAGCCGATGCTGTCGAACCACGTCTTCGACGATGCGCCGCACGAGCGGAAGCGTCTTGTTCGCGTCTTCTACGGTGAACAGCCGGGACATGCTCACAATGATCTCATGAACGGTGCCAAGTTGCAAATGTCATTCTGAGCGAGCGCAGCGAGCGAAGAATCTACTCGGCGCAAAGCAGATCCCTCGCTGCTCTCGGGATGACTGCTGGGCTACTTCATTCGCCGTTTCGCTTCCGCCTCGCGCTCTTCGAGTCGGCGCTGGCGACGTTGCGCCGCGGCCTGCGAGCGACGCACCTCGTCTGGTGTCTCGCTGAGCAGCGCCGGCACCTCGATCGGGCGGCCGTTGCGATCCACGGCGACGAAGGTGAGATAGCACGAGTTCGTGTGACGACGCCGGCCGGTGAGGAGTTCCTCGGCCTCGACGCGCACGCCGACCTCCATCGACGTCGTGCCGACGAAGTTCACGCTCGCCTTCATCACCACGAGATCGCCGACGTGGATGGGCTCGCGAAAATCGACGCGATCGATCGACGCGGTCACGACGTTCAGCCGGCAGTGCCGGAACGCGGCGACGGCCGCGGTCTTGTCCATCATCGACAGCATGACGCCGCCGAAGACGTGGCCGAGGTTGTTCGCGTGATGCGGCATCATCAGCTCCGACGTCTCGTGCTGGCTCTCGCGAACCGGCTTCGCCGCGCGAGTCGCCGTCATCGTCGCGACGCGAGGCGCTGTCGCATCGTATCCTGCTCGATCGAGGCGCGGGCCGCGTCGTCATACAGCGCGGCTTCGTCGAATGCCTTCGACAGCGCCGATCGCTGCTTGCCGTCGACGGGCGGCTGGTCCAGCCAGTAAATCCGATGTACCGGCGCGTTCACGCCGCCGACGTCGAACTCGTGGCCCGCCGAATCGACCAGCACGAGCCGCACGGGCCGCGCGATCGTGTCGTACACCGCCTTCACGGCGTATGCGCCACGCGACCACTGCTCCTCACGCTCGCGCGCCGACGTCGGAACCGCCGATCGCGCTTCGGTCCACCAGGCGGGCTCGCCCACCGGCAACGGGCGCATGGGAAGCACGAGCCCTTCGCCGCCGCGTCCCTGTCCCGGCGCGGAAAAAGCGACCATCAGCGTTCCGCTCGGCGCAGTGAGCGAAAAGCTGCTGGCGTCGAACCGGAAGTGGCCCAGCGACTGCGCAGCTCGGCGTGCCTGCGGGCGCTGATCGCGGCGCACGGAGTCCACGGTCTCCTGAAAGAGCTTGCGCGCGCGAACGATCACCGCGCCCGCCTCGGTCGGCCCCAGGACGTCGGCGAGGGTGACGATCCGTCCGCTGCGGAGATCGACGACACCCTGTCGTGTCATGTGCCAGGACTCGTCGCCGGTGCCACTCGTGTCGACGTGGTATTCCATCGACAAGAACGGCCCGTGGACACCGAGCACCGTAACCTCGGCGGTCGCGCTGATCTCCGGCTCCTCGCCGGGATCCTCCTCGGGTCCGAGCCGCCGGGCGTCAGGGTGACGTCGCGCGTATCGGTCCGCCATGGCCATGACGACTGTGTCGCTGAAGATCTCGGTGGAGTCGCCGGTGGCGAGGTCGCGCTCGTACAGGCGCTGCCCGACGAAGAGGGCGTTCTCGTACGAGCGGTCGTCGTCCACGACGTACAGCTCGCGGAAGCGATTTTCGAGACGCGCCAGAATCATGGGTGAGCCGCGAAGCTTGATGCCGCCGCCGTCGCTGCGCACCCAGTACGTCGAGTCGCCCGCCGCAACGATGAACTCGGTGTGGGGCGCGACGGCCGTGCGCGATTCGCGGCACGCAGCGGGCGCCAACGCGAGCGCCGTGGAGATCAGCAGGTGCAGCACCTGGCGGCGCGGGAATCGCCTCCCTGCGCTCGGAATGACGGCGCAGGTGCGATTGCTTGGCAGCGGCGAGGGCGTCATTCGCTGGCAAATATACTGCGTATCCTTAGAGCGAGACGAACCCCGCTACAGAGTGCAATGAACGTCATCCGAACGACTCTCGTATGTCTCGCCACCCTCGCCGCCGGCTGCTCCGGCGACCGCGGCGGCCGCGCCGCCGAGAGCACCCGCGCCGACACGCTCAGGGTGACGAACAGCGGTGGCGCGGTTGCCAGGCCCGCTGCCGACTCGAATGCATATCCCGTTCTGCGGGGGCTGTATCTCAATCGTTTCGCGGCGCAGAGCCCACGGAAGCTGAAGCACCTGTTCGCCATCGCGGATTCGACGGAGATAAACGCGTTCGTCATCGACATGAAGGACGAGTTCGGGCTGAACTACCGCTCGAAGAATGCGCAGGTGTCGCGCAATGCGGGGGGCGAGCGCGGGTACGTCGCCGACGTGAAGGCGCTCACGGATTCCGTCAAGGCGCACGGCATCGTTCCGATCGCGCGCATCGTCGCGTTCAAGGACCCCGTCGCCGCGCAGATCAATCCGGCGTGGACCATCCGGCGCGAGGACAGCTCGGTGTGGCGCGACAAGGAAGGCCTGGCGTGGGTGAACGCGCACCGCCACGAGGTCTGGGAATACAACCTCTCGGTCGCCGAAGAGCTCGTGGATCTCGGATTCGAGGAGATCCAGTGGGACTACATCCGCTTTCCGGAGCCGTATCGCAGCCTGCCAAAGCAGGTGTTCCCGGGAGCGACGCGATCAAAGCCGGACGCGCTCGCGGAGTTCCTCGAGCTCGCGCGCGAGCGGTTGGGGAAGAAGGGCGTGCGGAGCACTGCGGACATCTTCGGTCTCGTGACCACGGTGCGCGGCGCGCTCGAGGTCGGGCAGTGGTGGGAGAAGTTGTCACCGGTAACCGACGTGCTGCTGCCGATGGTATATCCGTCGCACTACCCGCGCGGGTCGCTCGGCGTGGCGCGCCCGAACGCGGAGCCGTACCGGATCATCAAGATCGCGCTCGACAGCGCGCGCGTGCGTGACGTGAAGCTCGGCATCACGCAGGCCGAGCACGTGCGGCCGTGGATCCAGGCGTTCTCGCTGGGGCAGCCGAAGTACGGTCCCGAAGAGATCAAGGCACAGAAGCAGGCCGCGTACGACGCGGGCTATCACGGCTGGGTGCTCTGGAGTCCGGGCTCGATGTACGATCCCTTCGTGCCGGCGCTGGAGAGGACCAAGCCCGGGACCGTTGCTGGAGGCAAGTAGGAAGGAGGAAGGAGGAAGGAGGAAGGAGGAAGGAGGAAGCGCGGATCTGTTGGGCCCTCCTTCCTCCTTCCTCCCTCCTCCTTCCTACTTGCGCGCGACTCTCCCCACCGCGTCGATCACACGCTCGATCTCCGCGTGCGTCGTATACGCGCTGCAGCCGACACGCACCACGCCGTCGGGACCGGCACCGAGTCGCTGGATCACCGTCGCGGCGTAGAAATCGCCGTGCGACACGAACAGTCCCCGCTCGGCCAGCGCGACGGCCACGTCGTCGGATGAGACACCGTCGACCTTGAACGCGATGGTCGGCGTGCGCTCGCGACCGGGCCGGCAGCCGTAGAGACGCACGCCGCGGATCGCGTCGAGTCCCGTCCAGAGCGTCCGGAAGAGGTCCGCGCCGCGGGCGTGCAACGCCGCGTAGGTACGCGCGAGTGCGTCGCGCCGGCTGCTGCTGCCCGCTGACGCGAGCGACGCGAGATAGTCGACCGCCGCGCCCGCGCCGACGATCCCTTCGTGGTTCTGCGTGCCCGTCTCGAGGTTCTCGGGTGGGTCATCGGGCGCCGGCTCCAGCTTTGGCACGTCCAGGCGCGCCAGCAGCTCGTGTTTTCCCCAGAGCACGCCGACGTGCGGACCATAGAACTTGTACGCGCTGCACGCGAGAAAATCGCAATCGAAGGCGGTGACGTCGGCCAGGGCATGCGGGACGTAGTGCACCGCATCGACGAACACGAGCGCGTTGCGCGCGCGCGCCATCTCGGCCACGCGCCTGACGTTGGAGATCGTGCCGAGCGCATTCGCGGCGGCTCCGACGGCAACGAGACGCGTGCGAGCCGTGATCCTGCGCTCGACGTCGTCGAGGTCCAGGGTGCCGTCGTCGACGTTCATGCGCGCGAGCTGGACGCGCACGCCACGCTCGCGCTCGAGCGCGCGCCACGGCGCCACGTTCCCGTGGTGGTCGAGCTCCGTGACGACGATCTCGTCGTCCGGGCCCCAGCGGCGGCCAAGGGCGCGAGCGAGATGAAAGGTGAGCGTCGTCATGTTGGCGCCGAACGCGATTTCGTCCGGATTGCCGCCGACGAGATCGGCGAGCGCCTGACGCGCCTCGAGAATCATCGCGTCCGTCTCCGCGCTCGTCGGATACCGCCAGTGCGTGTTGGCGTTATGATGGATGAGATAGTCGGCCATGCGGTCGACGACGTGTCGCGGCACCTGCGTTCCGCCGGGGCCGTCGAGGTACGCGACGGGCTGGCCGTTGTGCCGGCGCTCCATGGCCGGGAAATGCGAACGGATCTCGTCGACGCTGGCGACGCGCGTGGTGTCCGCCGCGCGCGCCGGCACGCTGAGGGCGCTCATCGGACCTCGGCTCCCGCCCAGTGTTCGATGACCTTCACCGCCTCGACGTGATCCGCTTCCTCGCCGAGGTCCTTGCGCGCCAGCGAGCAGAGATCGGCCGCGAGCTGCGTGAGGGGCGCCGGCACGCGCTCGTCGCGCGCGATCTGGGCCGCAATGCGCGCGTCCTTGTCGAGCAAGGCGAGTCGGAAGGTGCGCGGAAACGCGCGCGTCAGCACGCGCTCCGGAAAGAGATTCATGGAGGCATTGGAGCGTCCACTCGAGGCATTGATCACGTCGAGCGCGACCTGCGCCGACACGCCGAGCTTCGACAGAGCGACGAGCGCCTCACCGGTGCCCCAGATGGTGAGCGCGAGGAGCGCCTGGTTCATGGCCTTTACGGCGTCGCCGGCGCCGATCGGGCCGCAGTGCACGATCTTCTTGCCGAACGCCTCGATGACCGGGCGTACGCGCTCCAGGTCCCTCGCGTCGCCGCCGCACATCACGGTGAGCGTCCCTTCTTCCGCACCGCGGACCCCACCGCTCACGGGCGCGTCGATGAACGCGACGCTGCGGTGCGCGACCTTCTCCGCGATACGGCGCGACGTCGCGGGATCTCCGGATGTGCAATCGAGCAGCGTCGCCCCGTTCTTGAACGCCGCGGCGACGCGCGAATCGATGACCTGGTCGACGTCCGTGGAGGTCGAAAGGCAGGTGACGACGACGTCCGCGTCACGGACCGCGTTGTCCGCGGTCTGCGCGTGCCGCGCGCCGATCTCGCCCGCGAATGCGCGCGCGCGGTCGGCGGTGCGATTCCAGACGGTGAGGGGGAAACCGGCAGCGCCGATCCGGCGAGCCATCGGCCGGCCGATCGCGCCGAGACCGAGGAAGGCGACCTGTAACATGGCGCACAAACATCGATCTCACGGAGGGGAAACACAACGGCTCCTCACGGATCTGACGGATCGAACGGATGGGACCACACGGCGCACGAAAAAAAAACCGCACCCACAAGAATCAAGTCACTTGTTTTTGGTGGTGCGGGTGGTTGCTCTCTTCGCGCCCGTCCAATCCGTTCGATCCGTAGCGATCCGTGAGAAGGAGTTGCGCTCGTCCGATCCGCGACTAGAAGCTCAGCCAATATGAGCCTTTGACGAGGAACACGTTTCCGGGATGTGCGCCGAACAGCCGACGGTAATCCTGGCGCGCGTCGAATCCGAGGTCGTCAGAGGACGTGCGCTCCTGCGCCCACACGGCGTACAGGGTCGACCCCGGACGATACTCCCAGCGCACGACCGTGTTGGATCGGTACTGCCGGAAGTTGAAGTCCGAGAGCGTGCCCGCGTTGTACGGCTGATAGCGGCTCTGATACGACGCGGCGCGCGGATCGCGGAGCTCGCGCCAGTTGGAGAAGTCGCCGCCGGTCATGAAGGGCTGGGCGTAGAGCTGGACGGACAGTGTCGGCGTCGCCGTGAAGTTCAACCGCGTCGTCATGGCGAGCGTCCGCTGGTCGAGGCGCGCGAACGTCGTGTGCGTCGTGTCGCTCCCCACGGCACCGAAGTTGGCGTACCACTGCGTGTCGTTCACGTCGTGGCCGTAGCTCACGCCGACGTCCGTGCTGAAGCGACTCGAAACCTTCACCGTGACGGACGGGTCGATGCCGAAGCCGTGCGAGCGCCCTTCATCGCCCGCCATCCAGCGTGTGAACAGGTACGGGATGACCGCATGGCGATTGTCTCCTTCGACGCCGGCCCACCCCCACAACGAGCGCGAGACGCGCAGCGCGGGACCACCACGCGAGCAGTTGTCGCAGAACGACGGCGCCAGCGCGTTACCGCCCTGACCGAAGTGCAGCCACATGTTGTTCTTCAGCTGCATGTGGGTGTTGACATTGCCACCGACCTCCTGCCGCAGGCCGTCGGCCGTCCAGTTCATCCACTCGTTGATGTTGTTCATCCACTGGCGATACAGCTTGGTCGGCGTGCGCAGCTGGATGGCATACCACAGGTACTGGTTCTGCGCGTTGGCGCGCGACAGGAAGCCCACGTCGTTGATCTCGAAGCCCGGGGAGATGAACTGATAGCCCGTGCTGAAGCGCGTGATCCCGCCGCCGTTCTTGTTGAAGTTGACCTGGAAGGACGTGCCGCTGAGCGACGTGCGCGTCGTGTCATACCGCGCGCGGTCGCCCAGCCGCTGGTAGAGATGCACGCCGGAGCGCTGCGTGCGGGCGATTGCCTCGGGTGTGCCCTCGACCCGGCTGCCCGCCGCGTACGCCGTGATCGCGTAGCGGCGATCGAGAAACTCGTGGCGGGTGTCGAGGCCGACCACCGTGGCGTCGCGGCGCAGGAAGTCCTGCGACCATTGGTCGAGGTTGCGGTTGACGTTCGTCATCATCAGGCCAACGCCGCTCTTGCCCGCACGGAAGTCCTGCTGAACCCGGCCGACGAAGTAGTTCGATTGCGGCTCGATCGTGCGATCACCCGGCGCCTGCTCGCGCTGCGTGACGGCGTTCAGCACGCCGACGGACATGCCGTTGCTCAACCGGCCGGTGAGCTTACCCGCGCCCAGGATGGTGCTCGAGGTGACGTTGCCGTCGGCGACATACATGTCGCCGAGCTGCGGAGAGCGGCCGATGCGCCGCGAGTAGAAGAGGCCCGAGCACGTACCGTCGTTGCAGTTCATGTCGAAGCGGAACAGCCCCTGTCCCTCGAGGAAGAAGGGCCGCTTTTCCGGAAAGAAGCTCTCGAACGCGCTGAGATTGAGCACGGACGGATCGGCTTCCACCTGGCCGAAGTCCGGATTCACCGTCGCGTCGACGGTGAGGTTCGACGTCAGGCCGTACTTGATGTCGGCGCCCATGGTGCCCTGGCTGCGCTGCTCGTAGCGCGCGCCGGCCGGAACGTTGGCGCTCTTCGCGACGGTGTAGGGCGCGACCTCGAGGCGCCGCGGCGACGCGATGCCCGCGAGGCCCGTCAGTTCGCCGAACTGCGATGCGATGCCCGCCTTCGACCGCCGGTACACGGGCCACGCATGCCGCTCGCTGTACCGCGCGATCTCGCGGCTGATCGCGAGACCGAACGTGTGCTGCGACGCTGCGGGATACCGCAGCTGATTCAGCGGAATGCGGAATTCGGCGACCCAGCCGAGGGAATCGATGCGGCCCGTGGCGTCCCAGACGGCGTCCCACGAGATGTCTTCCTCGCTGTCGTTGAAGATCGCGATGTCGCGCTTCACGCCCGCGGGGTTCACGGCGAACTCGAAGCCGCTGCGTTTGTCATGGTACGAGTCGATCAGCACCTTGATCTCGTCGCTGGTCGTGCGGACGTCGCGGCGCGCCAGCCGCGCCACGATGCTGTCGGGGTGCGGGTCGTAGGCGCGCACGATCACGTACAGGTTGCGCTCGTCGTACGCGACGCGCGCCTGCGTCTGGAAGCGCGGCTCGCCATCCTCGCTCGGATCGAAGACGCGGAAGCCCTCGATCACCTGCGCCGTGGTCCAGATCGCGTCGTCGTCGCGCCCGTCGATCACCGGCGCGCGCGTCGCTCTCACGGCGACGGCGACGCTCGTGGGCGTCGGCGACGCGACGCGACGGTGCACGGTATCGGTGCGCGCCATCGCATACTGCTGTGCATCGACGGCGACGCTTGCGGAGGCCAGCAGAACGGGAATCGAGCAGCGCAGGATCATTGGGCGCATACGAAGCATCAGAGTTTGAGGGCTCCCACAGCGACGCGTGCGCCGCCGGAGATAAGACAACCGTTCGTACGTATTGGTTGGATCGTTGTGTCAGTTGCGCGAGGTCGGATCAGCGAGTGGTGGGCTTTTGTCCGCGACTGGTCGGGGATGGGTGTCCGTGCGGTTGGTGATCGCGCACACAGCGCCCACCTACCACCGATCATGGGGCACCTACAGCTTTCCGCCCACCGATGGCGAAGAACCCGCAGGACCAGCCCGTCGCCGCGCTCGTCGCGCCTGACATCCTCGACCTGCTCGAGGAGTCGCCGGGCGCTGTTGCCGCGGAGACGGAGGAGCTGCACCCCGCCGATCTCGCGGCCGTCGCGGAGCTGATCCCGAAGAACCAGGTCCGTGCCCTGCTCGCGGCCCTCCCGAAGGAGCGCGCCGCTGACGTCCTCGAGTATATGGACGAAGATCTCCGCGCGGAGATACTCGAGGAGATCCCGACGCAGGAAGCGGCGGCGCTCGTCTCGCAGATGACGCCGGACGACCGCGCCGACGCCCTCGAGGAGATCGATCAGCAGGTCGCGGAGGAGATCGTCTCGGAGCTGCCCGAAGAGGCGCGCGTCGAGACGGAAAAGCTGCTGCAGTACGAGCCGGACACGGCCGGCGGTCTCATGACCACCGAGTTCGTGTCGGTGTCGGCCGACATGCACGTGGACGAGGCACTCGACGCCGTTCGCACCCTGGCGCGTTCCGGACGGCGCGAGGCCACGTACAACATCTACGCGACCGATCGTGAGGGACGGCTCGCGGGCGTACTGTCGCTGCGCGAGCTGCTCGCCGCGCTGCCCGGCGCGAAGATCTCCGACGTCGCCTGGACGGAAGTCGTCAGCGTGTCGCCGCACGCCGACCGTCACCAGGTCGCGCAGATCACCAAGACGTATGACCTCATCGCGGTGCCCGTCGTGAGCGAGAGCGGCCACATCATGGGCGTCGTGACGGTGGACGACGTCATCGACGTGCTCGAGGACGTGCAGACGGAGGCGGTGCAGAAGCTCGGCGGCATGGAGGCGCTCGACGAGCCGTACACCTCGATCAGCTTCTGGGGGATGATCCGGAAGCGCGGCGGGTGGCTCTGTCTTCTCTTCATCGGGGAGCTCCTCACCGCCAGTGCGATGCAGAAGTTCGAGGACGAGCTCAAACGCGCGCTCGTGCTGTCGCTCTTCATCCCGCTCATCGTGAGCTCCGGCGGCAACTCCGGGTCGCAGGCCACGTCGCTGATCATCCGCGCGCTCGCGCTCGGGGAGCTGACCGTGAAGGACTGGTGGCGCGTGGCGCTGCGCGAGCTCCCGACCGGCCTCATGCTCGGCGTCATCCTCGGCGGGCTCGGTGTGGCGCGCGTGATCCTGTGGCAGATGTCGGGGTTCTGGGATTACGGCCCGCATTACGTCATGCTCGGGATCACGGTCGGGCTGGCGGTGCTGGGCGTAGTGACCTTCGGCTCGCTGATCGGGTCGATGCTTCCCTTCGCGCTGCGGCGCTTCGGGCTGGATCCCGCGAGCGCGTCCGCACCCTTCGTCGCAACGCTCGTCGACGTCTCGGGGCTGGTGATCTATTTCCTCGTGGCGCTGATGCTGCTGAGCGGAACGCTGCTCTAGGGCGTGACGGCACCGGCCCTGGGGCGCGGACCCGCCGGTCGCGCGACGCTCGTCGTTGCGCTGAGCGCGTGCGGCTTCGCGTCGATCCCGATCTTCGTCACGCTCGCGACGCGGAGCGGCACGCCGCTCATCGACGTGCTCGTGGGCCGGTACGGCATGGCCGCGATCCTTCTCGCGATCATTGCATGGGCGGCGGGAACGCGCAGCGTCGGGCGGGCCGGATTTCGCGTCCTCATCGTCGCCGGCATCCTGCAGGCGCTCATCGCGTACGTCAGCCTGCTCGCGCTGCAGTACATCACGGCGGGCACGCTGTCCTTTCTCTTCTATACGTATCCCGCGTGGATCGCGATCATCGCGCGGGTCCGCCATTCAGAGCCGCTGACGCGTCCCCGTCTCATCGCGCTGGCGCTGTCGCTTGCCGGCGTGCTCGTGATGGTCGGCTCACCCGCCGCGGCCAGCCTTCATCCGACGGGGGTGGCGCTCGCCTTCGCCTCAGCGATCCTGTACGCGGTGTACATCCCGTTGCTCGGAGAGATGCAACGCGGATTGACGCCCCCCACGACCGCGGCGTGCATGGCCACCGGCGCGGCGATCGTGTTTCTCCTCTCCAAGATCTTCGGAGGCGCGCCTGCGTTTCACTTCACCACGCAGGGGATTGAATCCGCCGCGGGCCTTGCCGTCGTATCCACAACGATCTCGTTCATGCTCTTTCTGCGAGGGTTGGCGACGCTGGGTCCCGTGCGCACGGCGATCATCTCCACGATCGAGCCGTTCTGCACGGCGATCCTGGGGGCATGGTTCCTGTCGCAGCCGTTGACGAAAGAGACGCTGTTCGGCGGTGCGCTCATCGCGGCCGCCGTCATCCTGCTCACGCTGCGCAGCACCGCCGACGCGTCCCGGGGAAATTCAGACTAGACGACCTCGAGGGGCGATCATATGGTAGAAGGACCCCCGGACCCCCTTCCCGGGGCGTCGTCGGTTCACGCAGGCGTGGTCCACCAGTCAATGGAGGTCCAATGGTCAGGCGTGTCGCGATGGTCTTCGGTGTCGTGTTCCTGCTGGTCGGAATACTTGGGCTGGTCACACCGGGTGGAATGAGCATGAGCGCGGATCCCGCGCCCGCCATGATACTCGGGATGTTCCCGGTGAATCTGCTGCACAACGTCTTCCACATCGCGTTCGGCGTGTGGGGGCTGCTCGCGGCCCGATCGTTCGCAGGCGCCAAGCTGTACACGCAGACGGGCGGCGTCATCTACATCGTGCTCGCGCTGTGCGGCTGGCTGCTGCCAACGACGTTCGGCCTGCTGCCGAACGGCGGCGCCGACATCTGGCTGCACGCGGCGCTCGGCGTCGTTCTCGCCTACTTTGGGTTCACCGCGAAGGAGACAGCGATGTCCCCGGGGGCACCCGCTACTGCCAAAATGTGAACTCGTCTCTGCTGTCATCCTGAGGAGCGCAGCGACCGAAGGATCTACTCGGCACACAGTAGATCCTTCGCTTCGCTCAGGATGACAGTCATCCGGAGATGTACATCGACTGCTGAACTACAGTTGAGAGATGACAGTCGTTGAGTAAGTGGTCGTTGCGAAGCGCGGCCACCAGGACGGATCTGCGCGAGTTACCGTCCTCGTGGCCGCGCCACTCAGGAACTACTTACTCAACCACTCACAACTCTCAACTGTAGTTGCAGTTCTTCGTCAGGCTCCGACAGTTTCAGTTTCGGCGACGCCAGCCTCCCACCGCTCGGCCGCTTCATAGTCCGCCATTCCGATGATCCCCGTCTCGAGCCACGCGTGCTCGCCCTTGAGCACCTGCTGGCTGACCTTGTAGACGCTGTCGTCGGTCGGGCCGTAGAGATTCGCGAACAGCGCGTCGATACGAACGCGGGCCTCGCGGCAGAAGACGTCGGCAAGCGCGATTGCACCCTTCGTCCCCGCCTTGGCGTCCGCGTGCGCGCGCGCGCAGGTTGCCGCGATCGCGAACAGCTCGGCGCCGATGTCGACCGCGCGGAACAAGACCATCTGCTTGCGCTCGAGCTTCGGGCCGTACCGTACCATCGCGTGGAAGAGCGACCGACCCAGTTTGCGCGAATGCCGCTCCGCGTACCGCATGTGCTTCGCGAGCGTGCCGAACTCGGAGAACGACGTCGGGATCTGCCCGCGCCCGATCCAGCGCGCAGGATACCAGAACGGATAGAACTTCACGACGCGCCCGAGCGCCGCGCGCTTCTCGGCGCCGCTCGCCTTCTTGTCCACGAGCGCGAACGCCGTGCTGAAGTGATGGTCCACGGCTTCGCGCGCGATGAAGAGACGCATGATCTCCGACGAGCCTTCGAAGATCAGGTTGATGCGCGAGTCGCGCATGGCGCGCTCGATCGCGATCGGCTTCTCGCCGCGCGCGCGCTGCGAGTCCGCAGTTTCGTAGCCGCGGCCGCCGCGGATCTGCAGCGCGTCGTCCACGATGCGCCAGCCATGCTCGGTGTTGTACATCTTCGCGATCGCGGCCTCGAGGCGGATGTCGTAGCCGCCATGCTCCGCGAGTGCGACCGTCAGACCGGAGATCGCTTCCATGGCGTAGGTATTCGCCGCCATGAGACCGATCTTCCGCGCGACGGCCTCGTGCTTGCCGATCGGAGCGCCCCACTGCACGCGCTCCATCGCCCACGTGCGCGTGGCCTGCAGCAGCGCCTTCGATCCACCCGCGACACTCGCCGGCAGCGTGAGACGCCCCGTGTTCAGCGTGATGAGCGCGAGCTTGAGTCCCTTGCCCTCGCCCCAGAGGATGTTCTCGCGGGGAACACGGACGTTCGTGAAGCGAATGACGCCGTTCTCGATCGCCTTGAGTCCCATGAAGCGGCAGCGGTGCACCACCTCGACGCCCGGCCAGCTTGCCTCGACGATGAACGCGGTGATCTGCTTGCGCGTCTTTCCCTTCACGACCGCGTCCGGCGTGCGCGCCATGACGACAAACAGCTCGGCGCGCGTGCCGTTGGTGCACCAGAGCTTCTCGCCATTGAGGATGAACGCGTTGCCATCCTCCGTCGGCGTTGCCGACGTGGTCATGTTCGCGGGATCGGAGCCCGCGTCGACCTCGGTGAGCGCGAACGCGGAGATCGCTCCCTTCGCGAGACGCGGAAAGAAGCGCAGTTTCTGCTCGTCGTTGCCGAAGAGCTTGAGCGGCTGCGGCAGTCCGATCGACTGATGCGCGGAGAGCAGGGCGGTGAGGGAGCCGTCCTTCGACGTCACCATCGCCATCGCCTTCACGTAGCTCGAGTACGAGAGGCCGAGTCCACCGTATTCCTTCGGAATCTTGATCCCGAACGCGCCCATGTCGCGCAGCTCCTGCACGTACTCCTCGGGAATCTCCCCGGTGCGGTCGATCATGTCGGAATCGACGCGCTTGAGAAACTCGCGGAGCTTCTCGAGGAAGGGAGCGGCGCGCCGCTGCTCCGCGGGATCTTCCTGCGGATATGGATGAATCAGATGAAGCGCAAACCGGCCAAGAAAGAGGTCGCGGACGAAGCTGGCACCGGACCACTCGCTCTCACGCGCCGCTTCGGCGACGTCGCGCGCTTCGGTTTCGTTCGCAAGCTGCCTGGAGGACATGACGGTATCCCGTGTCACTGGGAGAGGAACGCGTAATCTACCAACTTCGGCTTATGCACCTGTCGCGCCAGCATCCTTTTGCTGCCGTGCGCGATGGATCACCGCACCCGCTCCGCCCAGCGCGATGATGGCGAAGGAAAACCACTGGATGGCGTAGCTCAGGTGCGGGCCGTCATCGAGCGCAGGCCGCGCGACCCGCGCCGGCGTATGCTCGCCCATGGAATCCTGGGCGACGATGACGCCGGTCATAGGGTACGGCAGCATGCGCTGCGCGACCTCGAGGGTGAGCTCGCGTACTTTGCGTCCGCGGATCTGCGGTACGTCGGCCCGTGAGGGAAGCGCCCGCCTGTAACCCGTGAACTGCGTGCGCTGCTCCCGCCACAGCGGAAGATCCACCGTCGCGGCGTCGGGTGCGTATACCCAACCCCGATTCACGAGGACGGCGCGAGCCGAACCAGGGGGCCGTATCGGCGTGACGATGTAGACGCCCGGTGAGCCGTTTCGCGAACGCCCCGTAACGACGATTTCCTGCTCATAGTCCGGCGTGCCCGTCACGGTGCTCGGCGTCGCAAGCTGCGCCTCCAGCCGCGCGTTGTTCGCGCGTCGCTGCTTCAGGCGATCGAGCTGCCAGAAGCCCAGTCGAACGAAGATCGCCGCAGAAATCACTGCCAGCGCGACGAACGCGCCGATCCTCCGAGTCACCTACGCTGGTCGACGACCGGGACTTCGAACGCGCCAGTGAGCACGCGACCGTTCCGCTTTACCTGCACGAACAGCCGGTAGTCGCCAGCTCGCGGGAAGGCGTACGGAAACTCGATTGCCGAGTCGTGCGCATGCGCCTCGTGAAACTGCAGATCCCTCGCTGCGCTCGGAATGACAACCCTGCCGTCGGCCGTCGTGTCGCCGCGATCGCGGGCGGCGAAGGCGTCGCGCGCGGCCTGCGTCACCGTGCCCATCGTGTGCAGATGCACGTACACGGAGCCGTCGGGCCGGAGGACGACCGCATGCGCGGGCATTCCCAGATACGGTTCGAGGGCGGCGGGTTGGCCAGGCGCGTCCCGCACCATGGCGCGCAAGGTGAGCTCCTGTCCCGCGCTCACGACGCCGTTCGGAAGGATCTCGAGCTGCATCGTCGAACCGTCGGCGAGCTTCGCGGTGTTCGCGCGCGACGCCGGTCCGACGAACCACGCGTCGTCGCTGTCCAGGGCACCGCGCCCGACCGCGCGCGCGTCGGGGACTGAGAGCTCCCCGACGATCGTGCGCTCGAATCCGGTCTGATCGACGACGTCGCCGTACGCGCGATATCTGCCGGGCGGCAGCGGCGGCAGCGCGGTGATCAGCGCCGAGCTGTCGGACGACAGCCGTGGGTGGAGATGCGCGAATGCCGCCGCGTCGTCCGCGCTCACGAGGAACAGATGCATGATCTTGCCGTGATCGGGCACCAGCGCGAACTGCCGCCCGCTCGTCTGGATCAGCACGTCGTTCTTGCGGATGACGAGCGCGCTGTCGGTCAGCTGTATCGCCATCGGCAGCGGCCGATAGATGCGGCGCTGGTAGTCGACGTCGACAGCGTTCCACCAGCGCGCGCCGCCGAACAGAATCAGCGCGATGACCGGGACCGCTATCGCGGCGACGCGACGCGCGCGCTTCACGCGCGCCGGCTCGAGTGGCGCGCCAGGTTCGACGAGACTCTCCCCCGCGCCCTTGTACACGATGTTCACCAGCCCGGCCACGAGCACCAGCGACAATACGGCCAGCAGAGCGCCGAGCACGGGATTCAGCGACAGGCGCCCGGTCGCGACGGACGCGACCGGTACGAGAACGTTGGCGCGCCCGCGCGCTCCCTCGACGATGACGTCGACGCTGTACGCGCCGCGTGCCATCAACCACAGCGAACCGGCGAAGGTGTGGCTCGTGTCGTCACGCCGGCGCATCTCGTCGGCAGCCGGCGACCCTCGGCTCCCGGCGCGCCAGAACACCGGTCGGATCGACACGCGTTGCGCGTCAGCCGGCGCATGCACGGTGACTTGCGCGATTCCCGGAACGACCTCGGGGGGACGCACGACGACCCGAACGTCGTACGGGCCCGCGCTGCCGGAGAAGAAGACGTCTGGTGATCCGACGTGCGCGGACACGATGACAGCCAGTGCAGCCACGCCCAGCACGCGCGGCGCGGGCGAGAGACGTTTCATCGTCTGACCTTCGTCATCCAGGTGCCGAACCAGAGGCCGACGTAACTCGAGAACGTTCCGAGAACGAGCGCGATGAGCAGCTGCCCGCCCAGTGCCATCTCGCCCGGTTCCGGCTCGATGAACTTGTGGGTCCACGCGACGCCGGCGGGCGTCTGCCAGTACACGAAGTTGTCCGCGTTGAAAAACCAGTTGCGCGCGGCCGGGGTGAGCATGAACGACGAGAACGGCCACTGGACCGCGATGAAGAGCGCGAGAAAGACGACGGACAGTATCGCCGAGAGCAGTATGGGACGCGCGCGCACGCGCTGCATCACGAGATCGACGCCGATCGCCGGCACGATGACCCAGACGGGGAACGCCATCGCCACCATGTGCGTGATCGGCTGGTAGATCGGACCAAGCTTCGGCGTCGCCGGAAAAAGCTGGATGATCCACATCAGGCAGAGCATCAGCCCCATGAAAATCGCGGCGGTGATGGTGCCGGCCCATTTCAGCTTCGACGCCCGCGTCATCATCACAATCGCCATCGGATACGCGATCATCGACGCGCGGTAGAACAGCCCGCCGTGCTGCGCGTTCTTGAAGCTGTACTCCGTCAGCATTACCGCCCGGTCCATGAGCAGCAGCGCGCCGGCGACGACGAAGAGCCATGCGGCGCGTTCCTGGTGCTCGCCCTCGCGATTCTGCCACGCCAGCGACAGCAGGAGCGCGCCGACGCCGATCGCGCCGATCCCGAGCGCGAGAATGGAGTGCGGCGGGCTGATGATCCTGACGTCGAGCCCATACGCGTTGTGCCACCAGTTGTCGAAAGGCGCGGAGGTGAGCATCGCGAGACACCCCCAGACGCAGACCCATGCGCCGAGCGGCGCGCGGAACCCCCAGAACCTGACCGACGCATTCTGCGCCGCCGCGTCGCCGCCGAATGTCGTGCGCAACGCGACATAGCCGGAGGTCAGCCCCGCGATCAGACCGCCCGATTGGATGAGCAGATGCGCGGGCGTCCAGAACGTGTCGCGGCCGATGCTCATGTGCCACGAGATGTCCCAGTACACGCCGACCATGACGCACAGCGCCGCGAAAACGACCGTCGGTGCGTGCCACGCGAAGGGCACCGCCGACGACGGCGCGTCGGACAGAACGCGCGTGGCGTACTTCGGGGTGGTGCGTCGAACGGCGGTGGCCATCAGAAGAGGGTCATTTGTTCGCCAAGTTGCTCGGGATCCACGGGGGAGAGATTCAGCATCCGCTGCAGCGCGCGCACGGAGGCGGGCGAATGTCCGGCAAAATGATTGTTCACGTACCCATATACGGTACGTCCGCGCCCCGCGAGATGGGAGATGACACCGATCCAGAGCTCGAGGTCGCGCGAGCGGTCGATCTGGATGCGAGAATAGTCGACGATCTCGCGATCGGCGCCCATCCACCGGATGTACGCGAAGTCCGCGGTCGGACGCTCGGCGAGCGCCATCATGTGCCGGCGCGGTATCCATCGCGCGTCCGTGAGCGCCACGGCGACATTGTGCTCCGACAGGAGGGCGATCACGCCGTCGTGGATCCACCCCTTGTCGCGAAACTCGATCGCGAACGCAATGTCTTCCGGCAGCGTGGGCAGGAACTTCGCGATGGCGGGCAGCTCGCTGGGATGAAAATCCGGCCCGAGCTGGATGAGCACCGGCCCGAGCTTGTCCTCGAGCTCGCGCGCGCGATCGAAGAATTCCTTCGCCACGTCGTCGACGTCACGAAAGCGCCGCTCGTGGGTGATCTCCTGCGGCAGCTTGAGCGCGAACACGAAACCCGGCGGCGTGCGCTGCGCCCACCCGCGAATCGTCTTGGAGGGCGGTACGGCGTAGAAGGTCGAGTCTACCTCGACCGTGTCGAACGCGCGCGCGTAGATCGCGAGAAAGTCGATTGCCCGCGTGTTCTCGGGATAGAAGGGGCCGACCCACGCGTCGTAGTTCCATCCCTGCGTGCCGAGGCGAATCGAACCGGGCATGACACAATCGGCGGGGAGGAAAACACAAAGTCAAGGCACAGCCGGGGTACCGAACTTGCCTTCAAGGCTGCGTCGTGAGTCACGTGCGTCCTACGTCGTTCGTCTCATGCATCACGTATGAGACGCAGCACGCACGACGCACGCTGACGAACCACGCACCACGCACGCTGACGTATATCGAATGACGCAAGAGAGCCCGAATCCAAGCACTGCGGATCAGGTCGGCGAGGCGGCAGGTGGAATAACCGGCGCCGTGGCCGGCGCCGCGATCGGCGCTTCGGCCGGCCCGCTCGGTGTGCTCCTGGGGGGAATCGCCGGCGCCATCGGCGGCTGGTGGAGCGGCCGCGCGATCGCCGAAGCCGCCGAGGACATCACGACCGTGGACGAGGAGTACTACCGTGCCGACTTCGAGCGGCGCGAGTCCGAGCGGCGGGAGGCGGATCGTCGCACGCGCGACCGCCGCGGCTACGCCGACGCGCGCGGCGCTTACTATCTGGGCGACGTCGCCGCCGCCAATCCCGAATACGCCGAGCGCACGTTCGAGGACGTGGAGCAGGATCTCAGGCGCGGCTGGACGAATGGCGGCGCAACGGGCCAATGGGAGGAAGTGCGGCCTTACGCGTCGGTCGGATTCAGTCGGGGAAGAGAGCGTCGCCGCACACGAAGGCCTTAACGGCGGCGAGTAACAGCGGCGGTAACGGCGGCGGTTAAAGCGGCGGTAAGAGCGCGACTGACGGCGGCCTTGCATCGCAGTTACACGCTGTTATCGCCGCCGTTACCGCCGCTCTTACCGCCGGTGTTATCGCCGCTGTTACCCTCGCCGTTACTGCCGCCCTCAACTCTTCAGAACTTTGAGCCCTGCCCTCGTCTCCGGCAGCGTATACGGCGCCTTCTTGAACGCGGCCAGCCCCCGCTGGACCAACCACAACCCCAACGCGATCTCGATCGCCGCCGTCAAAAACGCTCCCACCCAGTAGTGCCCATTCGCGATGCGGCCGAACAGCGTCGCGAAGAAGAGCGTAAAGGCCACGAGCATTACGACGGCGACGCCGAAGGAAACGCCGAGCCAGAGCGCGCCGCGGCCGCCGCGGCCCAGGCTCTCGATGGTCTCCAGCTTGGCCAGCCGAACCTCGTCGGATAGGAGACGCTTGGTATCGTCGCCCAGCTGGCGAATAAGGTCGTTGATGCCCTTGTCCGGATCGACCGGTACGCGCTGCGCCACCATGTTCTCCGCTGTCTCCTTGCGCGCGCAGCGCGCAAGGAGCGGGCCGTCAGCGGGGCGAACGCGAACGCGCGGACACGCTTTGTGCGACGAGGATCTGAGCTGCCAGGGCCAGCCCGATCGTCCGCGTCGTGTCCTGAATTCTCAGCGCCATCGGACCCTCGAAGGGCTCACGGGCGATGACCTGCACCGCCGCGCCCGGTACGATGCCGAGCTCGGCGAGATACCGCAGACGTTCCCCGCTCTCGTCGCCGACGCGCTCCACGCGCGCGGTCGCCCCTGCCTCGACCAAGGACAATGGGACAAGGGTCGGCTCGTCCAGTCGGCCTTCGCGGGTTGGGATGGGAGCGCCGTGGGGATCCGTCGTCGGCTCGCCGATCGCTGCGGCCATGCGGTCGATCAGCTCATCGGACGCGGCGTGCTCCAGGCGTTCGGCCTCATCATGTACCCGATCCCACGAATAACCGAGCGCGGACATGAGATATGCCTCGATCACCCGGTGTCGCCGCAACGTCTGCAGGGCGGCGCGCCTGCCCGCGGACGTGAGCCGCGCACCGCGGTAGCGCTCGTGCGTGATCAGGCCGTGGTCGGCCAGCCGACGGACCATTCCGCTCACGGACGCCGGCGCGATCCCGAGCCGCTGCGCGATGGCATTGGTTTCGGCGGGCTCCCCCGAGCGCTCCAGGTCGTAGATCGCCTTGAGGTAATCCTCTACAGGTGCGGTGAGCTCCTGCGCCGCCTTCGCCACACGCCCCGAACTCATGGGATCTGCCGCATCTCCTTGCTCGACCGCGCGGCGCGGCGCTCCTTCGTGTTGGGATCGAGGTCAGCCACACCGCGCACCAGCAGCACCGGGACGCGCGTGATGTGCCGGACTTCGTTGGCGACGCTGCCATAGATCACGTCCTTCACGAAATGATGGCCATGCGTCGACATCGCGATCAGGTCGCACCCCTCGCGTTGCGCGGCGTCCGCGATCTCGCGCGAGGGCTCGCCGCCCGCGAGAACGCTGTCGGTGTCGATACCGTCCTGCTCCAGATCGGCGGCCAGCTCCTCGAGGTACTCGCGATCCGTGCGCATCTCTTCGGATTCGCGCAGGTCGAGCTGCCTGGCGTTCCGCGCCGCGAAGCCATCCGCGACATGAATGAGCACGACCGACGAATGGCACAGCTTTGCGAGTTGTCGCACGTGGTCGAGGATCGCCTCGTCGTACGGCGAGTTCTCCACAGGCACCAGGATGCGCCTGTACATCAGGCCACCCACCCGCGGAACGTCCGCAGGAGGAGGTACGCATTCAGCGCGGCAATGATGAACGCGACGAGATATGCGAGCGCCTTGAGCCACCGGGCATTCACGAACTCGCCCATCTTGCCGCGCTCCGAGGTGAACCTCACGAGCGGGAACACCGCGAAGGAGAGCTGCAAGCTGAGGATGACCTGGCTGAGGACGAGCAGCTTTGCCGTACCGCTTTCGCCGTAGACGATAGCGGTAATCGCCGCCGGCACAATCGCGATGCCACGCGTCACCAGCCGGCGTACCCAGGGACGCAGCCTGATGTTCAGGAAGCCTTCCATCACGATTTGGCCGGCCAGCGTACCCGTAAGCGTGGAGTTGAGGCCCGAAGCGAGCAGGGCGAGCGCGAACACCGCGCTCGCGCCGGTCCCGAGGAGCGGCGTGAGGAGCTTGTAGGCGTCCTGGATCTCCGCGACCTCACTATGCCCGCGCGTGTGGAAGGTCGCGGCCGCGACGATGAGAATCGCGGCGTTGATGAAGAGCGCGAAGCTCAGCGCGATCGTCGAGTCGATGAACGCGAAGCGCGTCGCCTCTCGCTTGCCGCTCGCCGATTCCTCGTACCTGCGCGTCTGCACGATCGACGAATGCAGATACAGGTTGTGCGGCATGACGGTCGCGCCGAGGATGCCGATCGCGATGTACAGCATGTCGCCGTTCGTGAGGATCTGCGCGGAGGGAACGAAGCCGCGCATGATGCCGCCGAATTCCGGACGCGACAGGATGATCTCGAAGAGGAAGCACGCGCCGACGGTCACGACGAGGGCGATGACGAGCGCCTCGAGCAGGCGGAATCCCTTGTGCTGTAGCCACAGCACGATCATGACGTCGAGCGCGGTGATGCCCACGCCCCACGCGAGGGGAATGCCGAACAGGAGATTGAGCGCGATCGCGGCCCCGATCACCTCGGCGAGGTCGCATGCTGCGATGGCGATCTCGCAGAGGATCCAGAGCACGAAGTTGACGTGCTTTCCGTAATGGTCGCGACAGGCCTGCGCGAGATCGCGACCGGTGACGATACCCAGCTTGAGGGCGAGTCCCTGGAGCAGGATCGCCATGAGGTTGGACGTCAGGATGACGGCGAGGAGCGTGTACCCGAACGCCGAGCCCCCCGCGAGGTCCGTCGCCCAGTTGCCGGGGTCCATGTACCCGACGGCCACCAGATAACCGGGTCCGGCGAAGGCGAGCAGCTTCCGCCACCACGCCACGTGCGAAACCGGAACCGTGCGATAGACCTCGGCGAGGCTCGGCGCGAGGCGCGCATGCCGCCAGCCGCTGTCTCTGTGCGGCGGCGCTGGCGTGGGTTCGATCTGAACAGCCGGATCAGCCATCGTTCGGCCTAATTCCAAAGTTAGGAGTGCCTAACTTATGCTGGCACTCGCTCGGATGCAAGGGCGAGCAACGACAACAGCTTCTCGGGGGAACCGACGAGAAACAACACGAAACTGTAGAAGAGAGCTTTGCGCATGTGCAGTTGACAATGCGCTGTCATCATGAGCGAAGCGAAGGGAGTTTCCCCCGAGGAGCAGTTCAGCCCATCCTTTCGAGCAACTGTCTCAGCACGCGTTCTGTGAGGCCCCAGACGACGTGCTCACCGTGCGTAAAGCTCTTCTCCTCGCGCGGCACACCGCGCACATGCACCGTGCTCAGTCCCCATGAGGCGCGCTCGCGCAGCGCCGCGATCGGAACCCAAAACGCAGCCGCCACCTCAGGACTCTGCACGATCTCCACCGTCGACGGCACCGCCGCCACGAATGGCCGGATGATGATGGGAGGCAGCACGGGCGTCCGTGGACTCAAGTCGTCGAGCGTCCCGAGCATGCGACCGCTGCGCTCCAGGTCGATCCCCGTTTCCTCCCACGTCTCGCGCATCGCGGTATGCGCGAGGTCGCGGTCGCCGGGCTCCGCACGACCGCCGGGACAGGCGATGTGGCCGCTCCACGGATCATTCGTGTATTCCGCCCGCTTGATCATCAGCAGCTCCGGCTCACCCGCCGCGCCGAGTCGCAGGATGAGCGCAATGGCGGCCCGCCGCGCGGGATCGTCGCCCTGAATTTCCCTGCCGGGGGTAGCGCGCAGCGCGCTCGCGAGTCGCGCCATGTCCGGCTGCGCGAGGAGCGCGTCGACCGTCACCGGGCCCCGCGCGACATCACTCTACCTCCCCGCCCTCCGCCACCCATCCACTGAATCCCTCGCGCAGCGACCGCACGTGCGAGTAGCCCATGATCTGGAGCACGTCCGCGGCAAACGCAGAACGATTTCCGTTCGCGCAATACACGATGACGGACTTCTCGCGCGGCACCGCCGCCTCGACATGTTTCTCGAGGTTGCCGCGCGAGATGGTCACGGCGCCTGGGATCTTGCCGAGGTTGTACTCCTGCGGATCCCGGACGTCGAGGAAAACGGCATCGCCGGTGGTGTGGCGCAGTGCGAATGCGTCCTTCACGCTGATCTCTTTGATCTTGGCCTTCGCCTCGGCCAGAAGCTCCTGATAGCTCTTCATCGAGCGATGACGGTGAGACGTTTGGCATCCGCGTCGAGTTCCGCCTCGGATCCCAGCGGTACGCTCCACTGATCGCGCACGTGGCCAAGCGGAATGCCGAGGACGCTGGGCACGCCCGCGGCTCCGGCCGCCTCCTCGAGAACTTCTCGGACCGAGCGTTCGCCGCCGAGGCTCGCGTCCTCGGTCTCACCGGTGTTCGTGAACGATCCGAACGCGATCCCCGCGCAGCTCTGCAGCGCTCCGGAAAGACGCAGCTGCAGCAGCATGCGCTCGATCCGGTAGGCCGCCTCGTTCACGTCCTCGAGGACGAGAATCGCGCCATCGTAGCGGGGCTGATAGGGAGTGCCATGCAGCGCGCACAGGAGCGCGAGATTCCCGCCGACGAGGCGTCCACGAGCCCGACCGCCGATGAGCGTTGTTGCGTCGGCTGCGTCCCCGCAGGGTTCACCATCGGCGAGAACCGCGGCGCGGAGCGACCGCTCCGAGAAGGTGGTCAGGCGGCTCCGCGCCGTCGGCCCATGAATACTGCCGATATCCACGCGCGCCGCGATGGCACAATGCAGCGCGGTGATGTCCGAGTAGCCGATGATCGTCTTTGGTTTGCGCTTCAGGGCGGCGAAGTCGACCCCCTCCAGCAGCCGCATCGCGCCGTACCCGCCGCGCAAGCACCAGATCGCCGCGATGCTGTCGTCGCGCAGTGCGGCGTTGAAGTCGCTGAGCCGTTCTTCGTCGGTGCCCGCGAAATAGGCGTGACGCTCGCGAGCATTCTTGCCGACGACAGCCTCCCAGCCGAACGCGCGCGCGTTCTCGAGCGCTTTGTCGAGATCGGTCGGGACGCGCAGTGGGCCGGCTGGCGCGACGAGCGCGACGCGCGATCCCGGCTTAATCGGTGGATGCGGACGCATTAAGGCGCGGCAACCTAGGCAGGCAGGCTGGAGCGGTCAATCGTAAACACCTAGCGCGAATGGCATTGCTCCTGCCCCCAGAGGTTGGTTGCGCGCGGTCGCGCGTTGTTCGTCTCAACCTAGCAGGAGGATACGATGGCGGATCGTGACAACAACCTTGGCAATACGGGCAATACGGGTGACTCGAGCTCCGATCAGATCGGCGACGAGAGCAGCAGCCAGAGCGGGCTTAGCGGCTCGCAGAGCGGCTCCTCGAGCGATCGTGGATCGAGTGGTCTGGGCAGCTCGAGCTCCGGAACGAGCGGCCGGTCGGGTGGGTCGCGCTCCAATGTGAGCGGCGATGAACTCGGCAACACCGGCGACAGCGGCATGAGCGGCTCCAGCTCGCAGACCGACGAGTCGTCGAGCCGTGATACCTCCGACACGTCGTCGGACGAGAACATCAGCAATCGCTAGTCCCGTCATCGCTCGTTCATAGCAGGGCGAGGCGCTCGGCGAAGCCGGGCGCCTCGTTGTTTTTTCGACCGAGCCGCAACGCCATGGTGCCGGACGATAGGGCGCGACGCCGTACGCTCGGCGCGTGCTCACGATGCGCGCGGCAGCGGCGCTCCTCGCTGCGTCCGGCTCCATGGCCGGATTGGCGGACGTCATCCGCGCCAGCGGGCTGGCCGACGCGCCCGTCGATATCGACCCGGACACCATCGCTGCGCTAGGCCTCGACGGGATAGGCCACGCGGAGCTCGCCGCGGGGCACGGCGGACGCTCCACGATTCGCGTGCTGCTCCTGGAGCTCCAGGACAGCGTGTCGCGCGACGCGCTGGAACGGATAGCACGACGTTTGTCGGCGCGCGCGCCGCACGTGCTCTGGTTCGTCGCGGTCGTCGGCGGCGATCGGCGAACCTGCTCGATCGTGACATGGACCGCTGGAAATGCAGCGCCGCGGATCGCGCGCTTTTTGTGGGAAGTCGATCACGTCGTCGACTCCGACGCCGAAACGCTGTGCGCGCTCGCCGCGGTGCGCGCGGACGAAGACGTTCTGCTGCACGGGCGAGCCATGGAGATCGTCGGCCGCGACGCGCTGACACGGCGATTCTATCGCGCGCTGCAGGAGCAGGTGGTCGCCATCGCGGACTCGGTGCCGCCGCTAGTGCCGCGAGAGGACGCTGACGCGCTCGCGCTGCTCTACACGTCGCGCCTGCTGTTTCTGTGCTTTGTCGAGGCGAAGGGCTGGCTGGACGGAGATCGCGCCTTCATCAGCACGCGCTACGACGAGTGCATGCGCCGCGGTGGTGACTTTCATCGCCGCGTCGTGCTGCCGCTCTTCTTCGGAACTTTGAATACGCCGCCGGGCCGGCGCGCCCCCGCGGCGCGCGCCTTCGGCCGCGTTCCCTTCCTCAATGGCGGCCTGTTCACGCGGACGGCTGTCGAACGCCGTGCCGCGTCGTGGCGCTGCCCCGACGAGCGAGCCGGCGAGCTGCTCGAGCATCTCTTTCGCCGCTTTCGATTCGTCGCGCGCGAGGACTGCGCGACATGGTCGGAGGCATCCATCGATCCTGAAATGCTCGGGCGTTCCTTCGAGTCGTTGATGGCCGCGACGGACCGGCGCACCACGGGTGTCTATTACACGCCCCACGCGCTCGTCGCGCGCGTGACCGAGCAGGGGCTGGCCGCGGCGCTGCCGGCGCCGACGCTCGAGCGTGTCCGCGCGATCCGCGTGCTCGATCCGGCGTGCGGCTCCGGCGCCTTTCTGGTGTATGCCCTCGAGCGCCTCGCGCGGCTCCGGCTCGAGCTTGGCGACCCGTCTCCGCTTGCCGCAATTCGACGTGACGTCCTCGCGCGCAGTGTCTTCGGCGTCGATCGCAACCCGACCGCCGTGTGGTTGTGCGAGCTGCGCCTCTGGCTCTCCGTCGTCATCGAGAGCGAGGAAACGGATCCGATGCGCGTGCCACCGCTGCCGAACGTCGACCGCAATATCCGCATTGGAGACGCCCTCGTCGGCCAGGCCTTCGCATCCGACCCGTTCGCGCTGCCGGGCAGCCGGCGGATCGCGGAGCTTCGGACGCGCTATGTGCGAGCCACGGGATCGCGCAAACAGACGCTGTCGCGACGTCTCGACGCCGAAGAGCGCCGGCGCGTGCTCGCGCAGACGGATCGCGAGATCGAGGCGGCGCGATACGCGCGACGCGAGCTGCTCGCCGCGCAGCGCGCGCGGGACCTGTTCGGTCAACGCCCGAGGACGTCGGCGGACACACGGCGCGAGCTCAAACGACTGCGGGACACGCTCGCGTCCCTGCGGCGCGACCGGCGGCGCATCGCCGACGGAGGCGCGCTCGATTTCTCCTTCGGCGCGTTCTTCGCCGACGCGCAGGTGCAGGGCGGCTTCGATCTCGTCCTCGGTAATCCACCATGGGTGCGATTGCACCGGATTCCCGCGGCCCTGCGCGTTCGCTTCAAGCGGGAATACGAGGTGTATCGCAACGCCCAGTGGGAGAGCGGCGCCAGCACCGCCCGCGCGGCGCGCGGCTTTGCGTCGCAGGTCGACCTCGCCGCGCTCTTTGTCGAGCGGTCGGTCGACCTGTGTCGCGAACATGGCGTCGTGTCGCTGTTGCTTCCGGCAAAACTCTGGCGGTCGCTCGCAGGCGGAGGCGTCCGGCAGCTGCTGACGCGGCACGCATCGCTGGAACGTCTCGAGGACCTCAGCGGGGCGCCGCACGCCTTCGACGCGGCGGTCTACCCGTCCCTGCTGCTCGCGCGCCGGTCCGACTCATCGAGCGACGAGCGCACGCTTGCCGTCGCGCGCAGCGCCACGGAAGAGTGGACGCTTCCGCGGCAGCGTCTGTCCTTCGACAGCTCCGCCGGCGCCCCGTGGCTGCTGCTCTCGCCCGAAGCGCGCGCGGCGTTCGATCGGGTTCGCGACGGGGGAACGCCGCTGGCGCGCTCTCCCTTCGGTGCGCCCCGACTTGGTGTGAAGTCAGGGTGTAACGTCGCGTTCGTCGTGCGCGTGCTCGACGAAGCGAACGGCCTGGCGACGATCATGGACGCGGACGGCGAGACAGGATCGGTCGAATCCACGCTGTTGCGGCCGACGCTGCGCGGCGACGCCGTCGTTCCGTGGCGCCGCACGCCGGCGACGGAGGCGATCCTTTGGACGCACGACGCGAGCGGGCGCCCGTTGGCCGACCTCCCCCCGCGCGCCCGCGCGTGGCTGCGCCGGCGCTACAGCGATCTCGCGACGCGCAGCGATGCCGTGCATGCAAAGCGGTGGTGGTCGCTCTTCCGGACCGAGGCCGCAGACTCGACGACGGCGCGCGTCGTCTGGGCGGACATGGGCACGCGACCGCGCGCGCTGGTGCTGGACGCCGGAGATCCCGCCGTTCCGCTCAACAGCTGCTACGTGCTCCGCTGTGCGGACGCGATGGACGCGTGGGCGCTTGCATCACTCCTGAATTCAGCGCTCGCCGCGGCGTGGCTCAACGCGCTCGCGGAGCCGGCGCGCGGCGGATACCACCGGTATCTCGGTTGGACGGTCGGCCAGCTTCCGCTGCCGCGGCGCTGGATGCACGTGCGCGAGATGCTCGCCGAGGCCGCGCGCTGTGCCGAGGACGAGCTGTCGCGCGCGACGCTGTCCGCATATGGGCTGTCGGAGGATGACGTTCGTGCGCTGCTCGCGTGGGACGCATGAGGCGCGTCGCTGCGGACGACCTGCGCGCGTTCATCGCCGCCGCGGTGCTCGGCGACGCGAGCCATGAAAGTCAGCTTGGGGATGTCACGCTCTATCGTCACCAGCAGGACGCGATCGAACGCCTGCGACAGATCATGAGCGCGCAGCGCGGCGCCCTCCTCGCGGACGACGTCGGCCTGGGGAAGACCTTCGTAGCGCTCGCATCGGCACGCGGCGCGCGTGAAGTGGTTGTCGTCGGGCCCGCGTCGCTGCGCGACAGCTGGACGTCCGCGGGCCGCACGGCCGGCGTCGAGCTACGGTGGCTGTCCTTCGACGGACTCGCGCGCAGCGGCGCACCGCCGTGGAAGCCGGACGTCGTCATCATCGATGAGGCGCACCATCTGCGCTCGCGCCAGACCCGGCGTTTCGCCGCCGCCTTGCAGCTCTGCGCCGACGCCAAAGTTCTGCTGCTCACCGCGACACCGCTGCAGAATCGACTCGGCGATCTGCGCGCCATACTCTCGCTCTTTCTCGGTGAACGCGCCGACGCGATGTCCGCGGACGAGATGTCTCGATACGTCGTGCGGCGTACAGCCGGCGATGTGTCGTCGGCTGCGACGACTCTGCCTCGCGTTCGCGACCCCGAGTGGCTGGTCGCCGGACATGACGTCGATTGTCTCGACCGCATCCTTGCGCTGCCGCTGCCCGTCCCGCCCGCCGACGGCGACAGTGGCGGGGTGCTGCTGACCTACACGCTCGTCCGGCAGTGGGCGTCGAGTCGCTCGGCGCTGCGATCCGCGCTCCGGCGTCGGCTGGCGCGTGCGGCCGCGCTCGAGGACGCACTACTCGCCGGCCGGATGCCAACGCGATCGGAGCTCGCCCACTGGGCGTTCGCCGACGGCGCGCAACAGCTGGCATTCCCGGAGCTGACCGTGGCGTCCACGGTGGCCGGGGATGCAGCGGCGCTTCTCGACCAGCTGCGCGCGCATGCAGACGCGGCGCGTGAGCTGATCGCGTGGCTGGACGCGTCGCCGAATCCCGACGTCGCACGCGCCGCGGCCGTGAGCGACTTGCTCCGCCGGCATCCCGGCGAGCGCGTCATCGCGTTCAGCGAATTCGCCGATACCGTGGCAGCGCTGTATCGCGACCTGGCGCGGACCCACCGCGTCGCGATGTTGACACACGGGGGCGGACGCGTGGCCGGCGGTCCGCTCACGCGACGCGAGATTCTCGAACGCTTTGCGCCCGGATCATCGGCACACTGTCCCGAGCGCGAGCGCATCGATCTTCTGGTGACGACGGACGTGTTGAGCGAAGGGGTCAACCTGCAGGACGCGAGCGTCGTCCTCCACGTCGATCTGCCGTGGAATCCCGCGCGCCTCGAGCAGCGCGTCGGACGCGTGCGGCGTATCGGCGCGGCGCGTGATTCGATCTCCGTGTACGTGCTCGCGCCGCCGGCACCCGCGGAGCGGTTGCTCCGCGTCGAGCAGCGCTTGCGCGACAAGCTGAACGTCGCCGCGCGGGCCGTGGGCGTCGCCGGAGCGATCCTTCCCGGCCCACTCTGCATGAGCGCGCCGCGCGCGGCCACGTCGCACCTGGAGCACGTGACGACGATGCTGCGTGGATGGCGCGGCGCCGTTCGCGCGGCGGATGGCGACGGCCCCGTCGTCGCGATCGTGCGAGGGGCCGAGGACCTTGCCATCGCCTGCATCGCCGCGCCTGGTCAGCCCGCTACGCTCGCCGTCATGCGCAACGGACACGTTACGGCAGCGGCAAGCGACGTCGAACGTGCGATTCCCCTGGCGCTCGGGGAGGATGTCGCGGCGGACGATGCTCTCGTCGCGACCATCCGATCCTCATTCGAGCACTGGCTGCGGCGGATGTCGATCTCGAGCGTCGTCGACCTCGGCGCGCTGCGGGTGGCGCGTTCGCGGCGCGAGCTCCTGCGCCGCGTGGACGGCATCGTGCGACGGTCGCCGCGACACGTTGAAACGCGCCTGGCACCGCTCGTCCGTGCCGCGCGGATGGCTGCCGCGGCCACGCTTTCCGCCGGCGCCGAACGGGTCCTCGATCAGCTGGCGCGCGCACCGATGCCGGACGACGCATGGCTCAGCGCGATCGGCGAGTTCGCGGCGCTCAATGCACGCGATGCGGCCGAACCCGCGCCGAAGCTCCGCGCGCTGCTGATCGTGCGCCGCCCCTAGCGCGACGCGTTCTCGATGAGCCGCGTGTAGAAGCGCACGCCATCGAGGTAGTTGCCGACGGCGACGCGTTCGTTGATCCCGTGCGGCAGCTTCAGCGTCTCGTTGTTCGCCAGGATCGGCGCGAAGCGATACACGTTCGGCGACACGACGTAGAAGTTCGCGGCGTCGGTGCCGCCCATGAGGAGATACGGCGCGACGTGCGTGTCTGGCCAGATCTCGCGGATGCTGCGCGCGATGATTCCAAATGCCTCGACGCTGTCCGGCGATACGTCCGCCGCCTCGCGGCTGGCGCCGCTCATGACCTCGACGTCCACGCGGGGGTCCGCGACGGTCTGCTTTACCTGCTGCACGAGCCAGCGAATGCTGTCGCCCGGCATGAGCCTGAAGTTGATCACGGCGCTGGCGGTCGACGGGATCACGTTGTCCTTCACGCCGCCGGAGATCATCGTGGCAGCTGTCGTCGTCCGTACGAGCGCGTTACCCGCCGGCATCCCCTCGAGCTGGCTGACGAGCAGCGGCTCGAACAGCCAGAGGTTGGCCATGACCACGCGCCGCGGATACGACATCAGCGGTCCGACGTGGTTGAACATTGCGAGCGTCGCATCGTTGAGACGCGATGGCAGCGGGTGCCGCTGCACTCTCCCAACGGCATCGCCGAGAATGCTCACCGCGGTTTCGCTCGGCGGCATCGACGAATGGCCGGCGTCGCCGTGGGCCGTGAGCTTGAGGTTGACGTACCCCTTCTCCGACACGCCGATGAGCGCAATGCGCGCGGTGGTACCGGGAACGAGACCGTCGCCGAGCGCGCCGCCCTCGTCCATCACGAACCACGGCCGAACGCCGCGCGACTTCAGTATCTGCGCCGTGTGTGCCGCGGTCGCGCCGAGGCCTTCCTCCGTGTACCCGAAGGCGAAGATCAGCGTCCGCCGGGGCTGGTAGCCGCCCTTGAGCAGCGCCTCCGCGCCCTCGAGCAATCCGAGCACGCTGATCTTGTCGTCCAGCGTCCCGCGCCCCCACACGTAGCCGTCGGCCACGTCGCCCGAGAACGCGCCATGCTTCCACTCCTTTTCCGTGCCCGGCTCGACCGGCACGACGTCCTGATGTCCCATGAGGAGCACCGGCGCGAGCGTGCTGTCGGTTCCGCGCCACGTGAACAGGAGTGTCGCCGAGTCGAGGATCTCCTGCGCGAGACGCGAGTGCACGAGCGGATACGACTTTCGCAGGAACGCGTGCAGCTTCCGGAACTCCGCGAGATTCGGCGTCGACTCGAACTGCGTCACGGTCGGGATGCGAATCGCCTCGCTCAAGCGGCCGATGGCCGTGGAATCCACCGCGGCGGAGATGCTTCCCGCCTGCACCACCGCGGCTGGCGCATTCGAGATGCGTCGCGCGTAGCGATTCGTGCGGTACGCGAGCACGACGACCAGGAGACACACCGCGCCCGCGAAGATCGCAGCCGCGCGACGTAGCAATCGCTTCACCGGCTACTCGCCGATGGCGGGCTCATACTCGTCAGGCCGGGCGGGACGCGAGCGCTTGTGTCGGCCGAGCATTCGCGCACACGTGTTCCAGCGCAGGATCGCCTCGTCGTTCCCGGCCGGACGCATCGCCTCGGCTTGCTCGTACCAGCGCATCGCGTCGCGAAACCAGTCGTGCGCGACGTCACCCGCGCCGAGACCACCGCGCCGCAGCAGCGCCTTCGCCTTGCGCTCGCTGATGATCCCGGAGTAGTACGCTCGCTTGTAGTCGTCGGTGAGCCTCGGCAGCACTTCGCGGGCGCGACTCACGGACTCGCCGGCATCCTCGTGAAACTGGTCCGTGATCGCCAGCAGGAGCGTGATCGTCGCCTGCTGGTTCTGCGGGTCCACCTCGAGAACGTCGAGGCAGATGCTCTCCGCGGCGGAGGAATCGTTGAGGAGGCGATAGCGTTCCGCCTTCTGGAGCGCCGCGGGAATGCCTTCGCGGGTTATGGGCTTTAGATCCATGGCTTCATATCACCGGGGCCACGTACCGCCTTGACGCGGATCATCCGGATCATCCGGATTGCGCATACTCAATCCACAGCTTCTCTTGGCCGGCCGTGAGAAACCTTGTTGAACTGCAACACCAACAACAAGAACAAGAACAGCGACCGAATCGGTGCTGGATCTCTAGGCGTTCGCGGGGCAATCCGCATGAATCCGAATAATCAGCATCAAAGTAGTACGTGGCCCCTTGCGCAGAGATGCCTATGACCGCTTGCCCGAAGATGCCCTACGGTTTCCTTCGCCGCGAGAAGATCTTTACGAGCTTGCCTATCGGATCATAGAACTCATCCACCACGCGTTCCTTGAGCGGGATGATCGCGTTGTCCGTGATCGTTATGTGCTCCGGACACACCCGCGTGCAACACTTCGTGATGTTGCAGTAGCCGATGTTGTGCTCGCGCTTGAGCTCGGGAATGCGGTCGCCGACGTCGAGGGGGTGCATCTCCAGCGCCGCGGCGTACACGAAGTGGCGCGGCCCGGCGAATTCCTCGTGCTTGTGGTGATCGCGCAGCACGTGGCAGACGTCCTGGCAGAGAAAGCACTCGATGCACTTCCGGAACTCCTGCACGCGATCGACGTCGCTCTGCGCCATGCGCCAGGTACCGTCCGGCGCATCCGGCGGCCGCGGCTGGAACTTTCGTATGGTTTTCTTCATCCGGAAGTTCACGGACACATCGGTGACGAGATCCCGCACCGCGGGGAATGCTCTCATCGGCTCGACGGTGACCGGCTTGTCCGCGGGCAGCTCGTCCAGCCGCGTCATGCACATCAGCTTCGGATGTCCGTTGATCTCCGCCGAACAGGAGCCGCACTTCCCCGCCTTGCAGTTCCATCGCACCGCCAGGTCCGGCGCCTGGTCCGCCTGGATCTGATGGATCGCGTCGAGCACGACCATCCCTTCGTCCACCGTCGTATCGAAGCGTTGGAAGCGGCCGCCGGACGCGTCGCCGCGCCACACGCTGAACGAACGCGTCTGCTTCTGGACCAGCGGGGGCGTCGGGGGCGTCGTCGTCACTTCATCTCCTCGATGATGGCCTTGAGCTCGGGCGGCATCGCGGGAATCGGAACTCGCTCGAGCTGCATCTCTCCGCGAGGTCCTTTGCGAACGATGATGTTGAAGCTGCCGAACTCGCCGGACTTGTCCGGGTAATCGTCGCGGAAGTGTCCGCCGCGACTCTCCTTCCGTTCGATGGCGCTGCGCGTGATCGCCTCCGAGACCGTGAGCAGGTGGCGCAGATCCAGCGCCGTGTGCCAGCCCGGATTGTACTCGCGGTTGCCACCGACCCCCGCGCGCGACGCGCGCGCGCTCAGCTCGCCGATGATCTTCATCGCGCGCTGCATCTCCTCGTCGCGGCGCACGATCCCGACCAGGTCCTGCATCGTCTCCTGCAGCTGCTGCTGGACGTGATACGGCTGTTCGCCGGATCCCGCACGATCGAAGGGCTCGAGCGCCCGACGTACCTCGCTGTCTACGTCCTGCTCGCCGACCGCCGCCGCGCCATTCGATTTGGCGAATTGCGCCGCGTGCTCTCCCGCGCGCCGTCCGAACACGAGCAGGTCCGAGAGGGAGTTGCCGCCCAGTCGATTCGCGCCGTGCAGTCCCGCCGCGACCTCACCGCACGCGAAGAGGCCGGGGACGGTGGACATCTGCGTCGTTCCGTCGACGCGCACGCCCCCCATCACGTAATGCGTCGTCGGCCCGATCTCCATCGGCTCCTTCGTGATGTCGATGCCCGCGAGCTGCATGAACTGATGGTACATGCTCGGCAGCTTCTTCTTGATGTGCTCCTCGTGTTTCGGAACTCGATCCCGGAGCCATGAAATGTCGAGGAACACCCCCCCGTGGGGGGAGCCGCGCCCTTCCCTCACCTCGCGCACGATCATCCGCGCCACGTGGTCGCGCGTGAGCAGCTCCGGCGGACGGCGCGCGTTCTTGTCGCCCTGCGTGTACCGCCACCCTTCCTCTTCGTTATCCGCGGTCTGCGACCGGTAGTTCTCCGGGATGTTGTCGAACATGAAGCGCTTGCCCTGCTTGTTGCGCAGCACGCCTCCCTCGCCGCGCACACCCTCCGTCACGAGAATGCCGCGCACGCTCGGCGGCCACACCATCCCGGTCGGATGGAACTGCACGAACTCCATGTCCTGCAGCGCGGCGCCCGCGTGGTACGCGAGCGAGTGTCCGTCTCCCGTGTACTCCCAGCTGTTCGACGTGATCTTGTAGGCGCGGCCGATGCCGCCCGTCGCGAGAATGACCGCCCTGGCGCGAAACAACCGGAATCGGCCGCGCTCGCGATCGTACCCGAGCGCGCCGGAGATCCGGTCGCCGTCCTTGAACAGCGCGGTCACCGTCTGTTCCATGTGCACGTCGATCGTCTGATGGATCGCATGGTCCTGCAGCGTGCGAATCATCTCCAGACCCGTGCGGTCGCCCACGTGCGCGAGGCGTGGATAGCGGTGGCCGCCGAAGTTCCGCTGGAGAATGCGGCCATCCGGCGTGCGATCGAACAGCGCGCCCCACGCCTCGAGCTCCTTGATGCGATCGGGCGCCTCCTTCGCATGCAGCTCGGCCATCCGCCAGTTGTTGAGGTACTGCCCGCCCCGCATGGTGTCCGCGAAGTGCACGCGCCAGCTGTCGCGGTCGTCGACGTTGCCCATGGCCGCGGCCGCGCCGCCCTCCGCCATGACCGTATGCGCCTTGCCGAGCAGCGACTTGCAGATCAAGCCGACGCGAACACCATGCGCCGCGGCTTCGATCGCCGCGCGCAGCCCGGCCCCGCCGGCGCCGATGACGAGGACGTCGTATTCGGATGTCTGGTATTCTGCCATTGATTAACGGCGAAAATGGGAAATAGGAAATGGGAAATGGGTCTCGGACGTGTTCGCGCGCGCGAAATTCGGCGACGACGTGAATGCATCCCGAACCCATTTCCCATTTCCCATTTTCTATTTCCGCCTTTCAGAAGAAGCGATAATCCGTCCACACACCCATCGAACACAGCCTCACGTACACATCTGCGAACGCCACCGAAAACAGGCTCATATAGGCCCACTTCATGTGCCAGCGATTGAGGCAGCTGGAGCAGTCGTACGCCACCTTGCGCGCGGGATGCTTCGAGAGCTGGTCGACGAATCCGCCGGCGACGTGACGCATCGCGTGGCAGCCGAGCGTGTAGCAGGTGAGAAACACGACGTTGACGGCCAGCACCAGCGTGCCGACGCCGATGCCGAAGTGCGCGCGTCCATCCGCGCCGGTGAACCAGAGCGCCTTCCACACATCCCAGCTGAGAATGACCAGGAAGATCAGCGCTATATAAAGGAAGTAGCGGTGGACGTTCTGGAGGATGAGCGGAAAGGCGTTCTCACCGAGATATCCCGTCCGCGGCTCACCGACCGCGCAGTTCGGCGGGTCCGCCCAGAACGCCTTGTAGTACGCTCCGCGGTAGTAATAGCAGGTGAAACGGAAGAGTCCCGGGAAGGGCAGGATGAGCAGCGCGGGCGAAAACGGCAGCCACGCGGGGATCCACGACGGCTTCGGGCCAAGAAGCGCGTGCGGCGAGCTGCCGAAGATCTCCGGCGAGTAGAAGGGCGAGAGGTACGGCCCGTACGTGTAGTGCGCGTTCTGAAACGCCGCCCACGTGGCGTACCCCACGAACGAGCCGAGCACGATGAAGGTGACGATGGGAGCGACCCACCACGGGTCCCGTCGCATCGTCTCGAGAAAGCCCCGGCGATAGAGTGGCAGCGGCGCGTGTGTCATTGCTGCACCAGCCGGACGACGCGCGCGGTGATGATCGAGTCGAGCTGCGGGAAGTAGCGGTTGAGATATGTGTTGCCCTGCTGCGCGATCCTGTCCTGGATGGGACCGTTGCCCAGCGGCGGGCCTTCGCCGTAGCCCATGTACAGGCTGTCGACGACCTCCATGCCGTCGATGACGAGCGCGAACGGCGCGAAGCCCAACCGGTCGAGACGACGGTTGTCGGCCTTGTTGATGAACAGCTGCGCGGAGCGCGTGTTCGGTCCGCTCGTCGCGTAGCTCACGAACCCGCGCGTGTTGCTCCTGACCACGGGATCATCGGGAATCTTGCGCTCCGCCCATTTCGCGTTCATCGCGGGGTCGGCGGCGATTCCGAACTGCGCCATGAAGTTGGGCAGCACACGGAAGAACTTCGCGCCGTCGTAAAAATGGTCGTTGACGAGCGAGTAGAAGCGGTCGGCGCCGTGCGGCGACCACGCGCGTATCGCCTGCAGGACGATGCGTCCCTTGTTGGTGTTGATGGCGACAAGGAACGTATCGGGCGCCGTGCGATCGAGCGCTGAATCCGAACCGGAAGTCTGTTGAGCGGGACGGCGGCACGCAGCAGCCGCGCAGAGCGCGAGAGCGGTGGCCAGCACGCCGATGCGACGGATCACTTTGGGTTGGGAGGTTGTGGGGGGCCCGCGGTCAGCGCGTCGCCGACGCGCTCGCGGAGGTGATCGTTGCGGCTATGCAAAATGGCGAGGAGGTTCGCGGAATGGATGAGGGTCTCCTGCGCCGCCATCGACACGGCCGTGCCGTAGTCGATGTACTTGGTTCGGTCGAGCTTCCTCTCGTCGCGCTCGCGCGACGCGACATCCGGATAGAAATACAGCTCGAGGTCGGCTCTGCCCACCTGCATCGCGATTCCGCGCGCTGTGAGGGGCGATTCGGTGGCGGCGGCGGCCGAATCACGACGCGGCGCCAGTCCGGAGCGCTCGAGGCGCTGAAAGACCGCGCACTCCGACCAGAGACCGGTGGCGGGACACTCGAGCTTCGCCGCAACCTGCGTGTCCCCGGTCGGCGGCGCGGCGACTCGCGCCGAATCCGCAGGCGCCGCGCCTCGCTCGCGCCCGCACGCGACCAGCAGCGTCGCGGCGAGCGCGAGGCGCATCACGTCGTCAGTTTGCAGCGCCGCCCAGCACCTGACGGAAGACGTCGACGGCCTTCCTCATCTCGTCCATCGTGCCGATCGACACGCGAGCGTGCGTCGTGAGCGGCGGGAACGGCCGCCCGACGAGGACGCCGTGCTTCGCGCACGCTTCCTTGAACGCCTTGGAGTCGCGGCCGATCGCGACCATGATGAAGTTCGTGTTCGACACGCCGCTCTTGAACCCCATGCTCTCGAACGCCTTGCGCGTGAACTCGCGGGCGTCGCGATTCAGCTGCCGTTCGCGCTCGATGTGCGCGAGGTCGGGGAGCGTCGCGATGCCCGCGGCGGCGGCGAGCACGTTGACGTTGTTCGGCAGCCGGTGCCGCGCCATCGCCTTGAGCGTCTCGGGCTGTCCGATCGCGTAACCGATGCGCAGCCCCGCCATTCCGAAGACCTTCGAGAACGTGCGCACCGTGATGACTTTCGGGTTCTCGAGCGCGAGCGGGATCGACGTCGCGTACGTCGGGTCGTCGACGTACTCGTGGTATGCCTCGTCCACCATCACGACGCAGTCGGGCGCGCGGCGGTTCGTCTGTGTGATGAAGTCTTTTACGGTCGCCGCGCCGTGCACCGTCGCCGTCGGGTTGTTCGGATTGCAGAGAAAGACCAGACCCGCGCCCGTCGTGCCGTCCAGCATGCGCCCGACGTCGAGACGAAGCTCGGCGTCCACCGGAATCGCGCGCACCGGTGCCCGCGTGATCTCCGCGTGCTTGACCGGATCCTCGAACGACGGGGCGCCGGTGACGAGAGCCCGGTCGGGCGACGTGAATGCGTACACCGCCATGCGCAGGATCTCGCCGGAGCCGCACCCGATGAGCACGTTCTCGGGGGTGACCTTGAACTTCTGCGCGATCGCCTGGCGCAGGTCGTCGGTCTGCACGTCCGGATAGCGCGGCGCCTCGCCGAACATCTGTCGCACCGCCTCGAGCGCGACGGGACCCGGCCCGTTCGGATTCTCGTTGCTGTCCAGGCGGATCGCGTGCTCCGCGGCCAGACGGTAGGCGGCGCGCTCGTCCGCGGCGAAGGACAGCTCGCTTCCGGCCGGCACCGGCGAATACAGGATTCCATCGCGCAGCGCTTCGCTTCCGCGCGCGGCGATGAGAGGGGTTGCCAGTGCGCCGATACCACCGACGCCCGCCGCTTTCACAAAACTCCGACGCGTGAGGATCATGGAACGCTCCGCTCGAGGAGGGAGGAGGGGACAGTGCGACGCCTGAACATGCGCGCGCGCGCGTCCGCTGTCTACGGCGCGCGGCCTGACCGCGATCTACGCGCGCTTCGCGACCGGCTTCTTCTTTTTCCGCGGACGCCGCTTGCCGTACGTACCGCGGTAGATCTTGCCTTTCTTGGTGCGCTTGTCGCCTTTGCCCATAAGTGGAGTGCTGAGTGTGGAGGGCTGAGTGCTGAGGACTTCAATGTAAGCACTCGATCCTCAGCCCTCAGCCCTCAGCCCTCAGCCCTCAGCCCTCAGCCGTCTCTAGCACACCACTTGCCCTACCCCGCCGCACTATGAGCAAACTCCTGCGCGGCCTGGCTGCGGGCTACGGCGCCAAGAAGCTTGGCGGCGGGTGCTTCAGCACCGTCCTGATCTTCATCCTCCTCTGGTGGCTCCTCGGCCACTTCGGAGTGTTCAAGTAGCCTTCAGGATCCGCCGAAGGTCAGGCCAAAAAAAAGCTCAGCGCTCGGATATTCCGGGTTGCGATCCCACGCCGCCTGCGCTTTGCGCATCGCGGCGATGGCCGCGTCGGCGGCGCGCTGAGGATCCCGGGAGAGCGCGAACGAACCGCTGTGGGTGAGTGAGCGCGCGCGTCCCCCGTCTCGCATCCGCACCCAGCCTTCCCAGTTCTCGAGCCGCCGCCCTCGCCCGGTAAGGTGCGTAATGGCGGCGATCGCGCCATCGAGTGGCAGGATGACGGTGGCGTGCGAGAGGGACTGCCGAGACAGCTCCGCGGGCAGCGCGGCGAGATCCGCGTTGTCGAGGCCCTTTCCCGCAGGCCCCTTCGGATCGCCGCTGCCCGATTCCGCCACTAGGGCCGAATCAGAATCGGTGCGCCATTCGGCACGGCGCGCCAGATCTCCTCGATCTCCTGGTTCGTCACGGCGACGCAGCCCTCGGTCCAGTCCTGCTGTCGGTGCAGCGCGCCGACGCTCGCGAACGCCGGGGGCAAGCCGTGGATCATGATGTCGCCGCCAGGCGTGAGTCCACGCGCCGCGGAGCGGGCGCGATGCGCCGCGTCCGGATACGAGATGCGAAGCGACAGGTGATACTTGCTCTGCGGGTTGCGTCCCTCGATGAAGAACAGCCCTTCCGGCGTGCGGCCGTCGCCGCGGCGGGTCTTGTCGCCGACAGGATTCTTTCCCAGCGCGACGCCATACGTGCGGACTTCCTGTCCGCGATAGTACAACGTCAGTCGGCGCGCGCTCTTGTCGAGCACCATGCTGTCCGCCGCGAAACTCTTCGCGCGAGCGGTGCTCGCCGCAGCCGGGGCACCGGCGAGCACGATCGATGGAGCGGAGATGTCAGCTGGCGATGGCGGGTTCGTGTCCGCGGGAGCGACGAGTGCGCACACGAGCAGAGCGTTCAACATTCGGTGGGTATGGCTGCGGGCGACGACCGACTGGTGTCGGTCGACGTGTCTGACGTGCTGGACTGAGGGTATGACGATCTTCTGGCTATTCTGTCATTTGCGGCTGAGGCCGCAATAGCTTCAGCCGATGCCTGCCCAGCGCCCTCTCGCCGTCCTGTTCGACCTCGATGGCACGCTCATCGACTCGATCGAACTGATTCTCAACTCCGCGCGACACGCGTTCCGCGATCGCGCCGGGCACATCCCATCGGACGCGGAGTGGCTCACGGGCGTCGGCATACCGCTGGCCACGATGTTCCGCCGCTACGCTCGCGACGAGACGGACGTCGACGCGCTGATCGCCAAGTACCGCGAGTATCAGCTCGAGAATCATGACCGGCTGGTTCGCTGCTACGACGCCGTCGTCGACACCGTGCAGCAACTCAAGGACGCCGGTCATCCGCTCGGTATCGTGACCAGCAAGACGGGGTGGCTGGCGCAGCGCGGAATCGACAACGTTGGCCTGGGCGCGCATTTCGACGTCATCGTCGGCTGCGACAGCTGCGACAAGCACAAGCCTGATCCCGGACCGGTGCTGTACGCGCTCGAGCAGCTCCAGTATGCGCCGCACGACGCCGTCTTCGTGGGGGATTCCATATATGACATGCAGGCAGGCAATGCGGCCGGCGTTCACACCATCGCGGCGCTGTGGGGACCGTTTACGCGTGAGGATCTCGCCGTCAGCCAGCCTCAGCACTATCTCGAACGGATTTCAGAGCTTCCCGAGCTCATTTCCGAGCTCCAGACTGGCGGAAACAAAGGTTTCCCGTAGTCGTATAAGTTCAAACCTTCCCGCCTCTTCGGGTATCTAGTCCTATGCACGGACGGAGACCCGACGATTCATGGCCGCAGTGGCGACCTTAGAAGCTACGACACCATCCGGCAGTCACCGATTCGACGCTGATGCGGCTCGCGCTGCCTCCGGCGATCGACAGGCCTTCGAACGCCTGTATCGGAAGCACATGAATCGGGTTTTTTCGCTCTGCGCTCGCATGGTCGCGGACCGGCAGCGGGCAGAAGAGCTGACGCAGGATGTCTTCGTGCGTGCGTGGGAGAAGTTGCACCTGTTCCGCGGCGAGGCTTCGTTCGCGACCTGGCTGCACCGGCTCGCGGTCAACGTGGTCCTCAACGACCGCAAGACCGAGGGTCGCCGGCGCAACCGGTTCGAGGAGGAGGATGAGGAGCAAGGGATGGACAGCTACGTCGGCGTGGTGGGGATGGTCCTCGCTCCCGGCGATCTGCTCGATCTCGAGGAGGCGATCACACGCCTCCCGCCCGGCGCCCGCCGGGTGTTCACGCTCCACGACGTGGAAGGCTACAAACACGAGGAGATTGCGGAGATGCTGGGCGTGACGACGGGCGCCACGAAGGCGCAGTTGCATCGCGCGCGGCTGCTGCTCCGGGAGGCATTGAATCGATGACGACGAATGCGATGAGCTGCGAGCTCTTTACCGATAGTCTCATGGCGTATCTGGAGCATGAGACGGACGACGCGATGCGCGCCGCGATCGAACGGCATGCGGTGACGTGCGTGGAATGCGGCGCGCTCCTCGCCGATCTGCGCAAGCTGCGCGTGGACGCGTCCAACCTGCCCGAGCTGACGCCGTCGCGCGACCTGTGGAGCGGGATTGCGGCGCGCATCGAGACGCCGGTCGTTGCCCTCGATGCACGCCGCGGGCAGGACGTACGACGCACGACGCGCGCTGTCGTTCGGCGCGCGCTGTTCGCCGCCTCGATCGTCGGCGCGGGCGCCATCGGATATTTCGCGGCCAGCCGCCGCGCCCCTGCCACGGTCGCTCCTGCCGTTGCGACCGTTCAGCCGACCGTTCAGCCGGAGACGGTGTATCGCATCGCGTCGCCCGCGCAGGACAGCGCGGCGCGGCTGACGCAGCGCGTCGCATCGACCGCGTTGTCCGGTGTGGTGTCCGACGCGCCCGAGGCGCCCGCGGTGACGACGCCGACCGCGCGCACGCCGGTGGTGCCGGTGAGCGACGTCGCCAACGTCGTGGCGAACATGAGCCGCGACTACGATCGCGAGATCGTGCGGCTGCGCGCGCTGATCGAACAGCGTCGCAACCAAATGGACCCGGTCACTGTCGCAATCATCGAGAAGAATCTGCAGGTGATCGACGCCGCGATCGCGGAATGCAAGAAGGCGATCGCCCGCGATCCGGCCAGTCGATTTCTGATCGAGTCCCTGAACCAGTCCTTCCAGACCAAGGTGGAGCTCATGCGGACCGCGGCGCTGCTGCCGGCCCGCACCTGAGGTGAATGCTTCGATGAAACGCTTTCTCTTGCTCTCTGCTCCCCTGCTCCTCGGCGCGGCGCTGCCTGCGACGGGAGCGGCGCAGCGTCGCGACCGTGATCGCGACGAGGACTACGAGAGCAGAATCGATACGACGTTCGCCTTCGACAAGCGCGGCACCGTATCGCTGTCCGTCGGCTCGGGCGAGATCATCGTCCGCGCGTGGAACCGCGAGCAGATCCAGGTGCGCGCGCGCTCGGAGCGCAGCACGATCCGCATGGACGCGACGCCGTCGCGGGTGTCGATCGACCTCGCGCGTCCGCGCGGCGGAGACACGCGCTTCGAGCTCAGCGTCCCGGTCGGCGTTCGCATCAGCGCGCGCGCCACGAACGGCGACATCTCGATCACGGGCACGCAGGGCGGCGTCGAGGCGCGCACCCAGAGCGGCGACCTCCGTGTCGAGGACGTCGCCGACATGATCGACCTCGGCAGCCTGTCGGGCGACATCACCGCGCGCGGCCTCAACGGCAACATCGACATCAGCGCCGTGAGCGGCGACGTCAGCCTGACGGACGTGAAGGGGGACGTCGAGGCCACCTCGGTGAGCGGCGACATCGACCTGCGCAACGTCGTCGCGCGGTACGTGCGCGCCAAGAGCACCAGCGGCGACATCACGTACGACGGGACCGTGGACGCCACCGGCCGCTACGAGCTCGGCTCGCACTCCGGAAGCGTGTATCTCACGATCCCGCAGGCGACGGGCGCGCTGCTGTCCGTGTCGACGTACACCGGATCCATCGAGAGCGATTTTCCCATCACGCTGAAGCCCGGCGAGCATGGCATGGGCACGTCGAAACGCTTCACCTTCGAGATCGGCAAGGGTGACGCGCGGATCACCGCCGAGAGCTTCAGCGGCGACATCACCATTCGGTCGAAGGGACGCCGGACCACCGAACGATGAGGATGCGAACGATGGCAAAAACATCCTGTCGGCTGCGGATCGCATCTGCAGCCAATCTTCTCACACTGAGTAGATCCTTCCGCTTCGCTGCGCTCAGCGTCAGGATGACAGCCGCCGCGATGCTCGTTGCGGCGCCGGTACAGGCGCAACAGCGCCAGCCTGACTTCCGCTGGGAGAAGGCGCTCGCTGCGGGCAGCGTGATCGGCATTCACAACCTGAGCGGCGACGTCACCGTGACGCCCTCCACGACGGGCAAGGTCGACGTCCTCGGCGTCAAGCACGGCCGCGACCGCGACGACGTCACGATCGAGGTGGTCGAGACGCGCGACGGCATCAGCGTTTGCCCGATGTACAAGGACGTCGACATGGAGTGCAACGAACGCGGACTGCAGGTACACGACAGCTGGGGCCGCCGCCACCGCCGCCACGGCGATCGCGATTGGGAGGATGCGAGCATCGACATCGAGGTGAGGTTGCCGAAGGGTATGGAGCTGTCGGCGCACTCCGTGAGCGGCAACGTGAGTGTGGTCGGTGCCGAGGGCGACGTGCGCGCGGGCTCCGTGAGCGGCGACGTGCGCATGGAGGGGCTGCGCATCACGAGCCTCAGAGCCTCATCGGTCAGCGGGAACGTGCAGGTCGGCATTGCCGCGCTCTCCGGGAACGGCGATCTCAAATTCTCCTCGGTGAGCGGCGACGTCACCGCGGACCTGCCGGCGAATCTCGACGCCGACGTCAGCATGCACACCGTCAGCGGGTCGCTCGACAGCGACTTCCCGCTTACCCTCAATGGCCGGATGAGCCGCTCGCGTCTCGAGGCACGCATCGGCAAGGGCGGCCGCGACCTCGAGGTCAGCACGGTGAGCGGTAACGTACGCCTCCGGGCCGCGAAGTGATCGAACACCGATTCTGCCGGCGACGCCGCCGGAGGAGCGCAGGAGTGATGATGCGACCACGACGACTCGGCACCCTGATCGCGGCGCTGGCCGCGCCGGCGCTGCTGTCCATGCCCGTGGGCGCTCAGCCGCGCACCGAGCGCGACGCCTTTACGTGGTCAGGCAAGATCAACGAGGGACGCTGGATCAACGTCCGGAACCTCAACGGCACCGTCGAGGTCGAGCGCGGCACGGGCGACAAGGTCGAGGTCACGGCGACGAAGCACGTCCGCCGCGGCGACCCCGATTACGTCCGCTTCGAGGTCCGCAAATACGGTCCGAGCGACCAGGACGTGCTCATCTGCGCGCTGTGGGGCGAGCACTCCGACTGCGACGAAGACAGCTATCGCTCACGCGGCGATCGCGATCGCGGCGAGGGACGGCGCAACGACATCTCGGTCGAGTTCCGCGTGCGCGTACCGCGCGGCGTGAAGGTCGGGGCGCACAGCGTGAACGGGGAAGTCCGGGTCGAGGACGTCGCCGCCGAAGTCGACGCGGAGAGCGTCAACGGCTCGGTCGTCGTGTCGACGCTCGGCGGCCCGGTGAACGCGCGCACCGTGAACGGGAGCGTGCGCGCGAGCATGGGCAGATTCGATCTCAATTCGGACCTGCGCTTTTCCAGCGTCAACGGGACCGTGATCGCGGAGTTCGCGAACGACCTGAACGCGGACGTGGACCTGAGCACGGTAAACGGCCGCTTTCTGACCGATTTTCCCGTCACGATCAGCGGCCGCATCGATCCTCGCCGCCTCCGCGCGACGCTCGGCAAGGGCGGCCCGCGCATCAGGCTCTCGACGGTGAACGGCAATGTCGAGCTGAGAAAGAGGTAAAGGGCTGACGACCCTTCCCCTTTCTTGCGCACCCTGTCCGCGATCTTCGCTCATCCCGATGACGAGACGTTTTCGTCCGGCGGCACGCTCGCGAAGTACGCGGCAGCCGACGTCCGGTGCACGCTCTTCGTCGCCACCGACGGCGACGCGGGCAGGACGTCGGGCCTCCAGGTCGGATCGCGTGAAGAGCTGGGACACATCCGGCGGAGCGAGCTGCACGCCGCCGCGCGCGTTCTCGGGCTCCAGAGCGTCGACACGCCGGGGTATCCCGACGGCGCGCTGGGCGCGGTGGATCAGGATGAGCTGATCGGGCGGATCGTCGCGCACTTTCGTCGCGAACGGCCGCAGGTCGTCATCACCTTCGGGCCGGAGGGGGCGCCCAATGCGCATGGCGATCACCGCGCCATCTCCCGCGGCGCCACGGCTGCGTTCTTTCTCGCTGGCAATCGCGGTGCATTCGGCGATCAGCTGGAAGGGGGCCTCGCACCGCACGCGCCGGCCCGTCTGTTCTACGTCTCGTGGCCGCCCCCATCACCCGACGCAGAGCTCACCGTGCTGGCTGTGCCGGCAACGGCCCGTATCGACGTGCGCGATTTCATGGACGTGGAACGCGACGCGTGGGCCGCACACGTATCACAGCACGCGCTGCAGCAGAGATTCGATCAGCTCGCGGCAACCGAGGATGAGCTGTTCGCGCTGGCCGCGGGTGTGCCGCAACCGACGCCGGTCATCTCGGATCTTTTTGCCGGTTTGACCTGAGGACAGGTCAGGCGCTGGGCTTCTGCTCGAAGCCCGCCGCGTGCTCGATCCCCTTCGCGAGATCGAGATCACTCTGCGTGATCCCGCCCGCGTCATGCGTCGACAGCGTGAACGTGACGTTCGTGTAGCGGACGTCGATGTCCGGGTGGTGGTCCATCGAGTCGGCGAGTTCCGCGATCTGCGTCACGAAACGGATACCGTCGGCGAAGCGTCCAAAGCTGTAGGTCTTCGTGAGCGCGTCACCACGGCGCGTCCAGCCGGGCAGCGTGCCAAGGGCGCGCCGGATCTCGAGATCCGAAAGTTTTGTTCGCATGACGTTGCGGGATTCTACGTCGAAAGGGGGCGACGCAAAAGCACGTAGATCTACGCGCCCCTTCGCGCGTCCCGCTGGCAGGACTCGGTGAACAAATGTCTTCCGGACAGTCCCTCGCCTGCGGGCCGTTGAAGGGAACGGTGAGGGAACTCCGCAACCCGAGTGTGTACAAAACGGAAGTCGCGTTGCGCAGCGGTGACGCCCGTTGGTCGGCAAGAACTTTTGCTCCAGGGTTTTCCCGTGTCACACATTCCTTTGCGACGTAGAGCGCAGGTGCTCATCGCCTGCACCGCCGCTCTCGGCGCCTGCGGCAGAGACGTCGGCACGCCGCCGCCGAGTCGCCCCGGCACCCCCACCCCGATCGCCGCCGTGCCACGCGAGTGGCCGGAGAATTCACTGTCGGCGCGCGTGGTATTCGCCGTCAACGATGCCGATTTCGTTCGCGTCAGCTATCGCATTGCGGGCGGGGCGTTGGTCAGCACGCCATGGCGGCCGGCCCGCGCCGGCGAGGACACGATCATCGTCCTCGGCCTCCGCGCCGACCGGGATTACGAGTACCAGGTCGACGCTACCGCGAACGGCGTGAACCGCAGCTCGGTCACGTCGACGTTCCGCACGCTGCCACTCCCCGAGGTCCTCAGAAACATCCAGATGGTGAACATCGCGGGCGCACCCTCGCAGTATTCGATCACGGGCGTCGGCGGCTACGCCCTGGCCTTCGATGCGACCGGCAACATCGTGTGGTACCACAGCTTCGCGTCGCACGAGCTTCCCGTGTGGGTCGCGCGCCAGGAGAACGGCAACTTCACGGCGTTTCTTGGCACCTCCACCGGCTGGCAGCCGGTGCTGGGCTATTTCATCGAGTTCACGCCCGAAGGAAAGGAGATCGCGCGTTACGACGCGCCAGCAGGCTATTACATGGATGATCACGAGCTGCTGATCACCGGCGCGGGCGCTTCGAAGCGCGCGCACTTCTTCACGTACAGCATCCGTACGCTGGATCTGACGTCGATCGGCGGGCGCGCCTCGGTGGAGACCGCCGCGCACCAAGTCATTCGGTCGGACGTCGCCGGCAACGTCGAGTTCACCTGGGACGCGTGGGATCACATCACGCCTGACGAATGGGTCGGCGACGCCGCGGCGCGCGCCGCGAGAACGTCCACGGATTACGACCATCCGAACGCAGTCACCTTCGATCCGGCGGGCAACTACGTCGTGTCCTGGCGCAACATGAACCAGATCATGGCGATCGATTCCAGGACCGGCGCCGTGCTCTGGCGCCTCGGCGGCAAGAAGGGCGAGTTCACCTTCGTCGACGATCCACTCGGTGGCTTCAGCAAGCAGCACGCGGTGAAGATTCTCCCGAATGGCAACGTCCTGCTCCTCGACAACGGCAGCGATCACAACCCGCCGCAGAGTCGCGCGGTCGAATATCGGCTCGATCACGCGGCGAAGACGGCAACGATGGTGTGGGAGTCGCGGCACGACCCGATGTTCCACGCGATGTACATCGGCTGGGTGGACCGCCTGTCGAACGGCAACACCTTCATCGGCTACACCTTCTTCGGCCGCGTCGTGGAGGCGCTGCCGAACGGGACCATCGGATGGGAGGGACAGCTCCGCGCCAACGGAGTCGATGTGTCCGCCTACCGCATCATCCCAGTCAGTACCCTGTACTGACGCGCGCCCGACGCCGCGCGCCGTGGGAGGCCGGCCGAAACCCGGTATTCCCACGGCCGCGCCGCGTCGTATATTGCGGCCCGGAAAAAGCAGGGTTCCGTCCACCGGGTGTTCCCCAGCAGCTCAAACGGCCTGGCGCGCATGGCCCCACGTTCCGCCGACGAGTGGCGGCAGAAAATCCAGCGAGCGACGTTGCTCACCGCGGTGGCATTCGCCACTGCATGCGGTGGCGGGGATTTGGTCGTCGCCACCCCCGACGCGCCGACCCGCGCGGCCCGACCCAATATCCTGTTCCTCCTCGCGGACGACATGCGCGCGGACGCTGTCGGTTACGCTGGAAACCCCATCATTCGCACGCCGAACCTGGATGCGCTGGCGCATCGCGGCGTGTGGTTCTCCAATGCGTATGTCTCCAGCCCGATCTGCGCCATCAGCCGCGCATCGATCTTCTCCGGACAGTATGCGCGCCGCCACGGCATCGTCGATTTCGATCACGACTTCAGTCCAGCGGCGCTGGCGCAGACGTATCCCGCGCTGCTCCACGCGGCTGGATACCGCACGGGCTTCATCGGGAAGTTTGGTGTCGGCAACGATCCGCCTGTCGAGCTGTTCGACTACTGGCGCGGCTTCACGGGTCAGGGGACGTACGAGACGAACGCGAGAGACAGCCTCGGACATCCGCTGCACCTCACCAAGCTGATGACTTGGCAGGCGATCGAGTTTCTGGAGTCGCAGCCACACGACCGCCCCTTCGCGCTGTCCATCAGTTATAAGGCGCCGCACGTGCAGGACGAGGATCCCCGACAGTTCGTCGCGGAGGCCGCTGACGCAGGCATGTATGCGACGGAGCTGATCCCGACGCCGCCGACCGCGGACGACCGCTACTGGCTCGCCTTTCCGCAGTTCTTCCGCGAGCACAATCTCGCGCGCGAGCGCTGGCAGATGCTCTTCTCGACACCGGACAAGTACCAGGCGTCGGTGAAGGGATACTACCGCCTCGTGAGTGGGCTCGACCGCTCCGTCGGCGCGTTGCGGGCGGCCTTGCGCCGCCTGAATCTCGAGGACAACACGATCATCATCTTCACGAGCGACAACGGGTTCTTCCTCGGCGAACTGGGGATGGCGCACAAGTGGTATGGGCACGATCCATCGATCCGCGTCCCGCTGATTTTCTTCGATCCGCGCGGACGTGCCGACCAGGACGGACGCGAGGACACGTCCATCGTCGTGAACGAGGACATCGCGCCGACGCTGCTCGAGCTCGCCGGTGTCCGGATCCCGGCGACGATGCAGGGGCGCAGCATGGTGGCCGCGGCGCACGGCGACGTATCCTTCGAGCGGACCGACTTTCTTTTCGAAGAGATGATGCCTGAACCAGGGATCAAACGGTCGACCGGCGTCGCCGGCGGTCGCTACAAGTACCTGGTGTACGTGGACCCGCAGCCGAATTACGAGGTGCTCTACGACCTCGTGGCCGACCCGCACGAAACGACGAATCTCGCCGCTGATCCGCGTTACGCGTCCATCCTGAGCACGCTGCGGCAGCGCCACGCCGATCTCGTCGCGCAAGCACGCTGACGCGGCGCTGGTACGTTCTGGTGGCCGCCGCGATCGCGATCGCGGCGGCCACGATGGTCGGTGTTGTCAGGCGCCGCCATGTCGGGGAGGTCCCGCGCTTCGTCGGTGCGGCGCGCTGTGCGCCCTGCCATGCGAAGCAGGCGGTGGCCTGGTCGACGTCGCAGCACTCCCTGGCGATGCAACGCGCGACTCCCGTCACAGTGCTCGGCGATTTCGACGGCGCTCGCGTCACGAATGCCGGCCAGACGACGACGCTGTTCAGGCGCGGCGACCGTTTCATCGCCAACACCGAGGGCGAGGACGGAACGCTGCGCGACTACGAGATTCGCTACACCTTCGGCGTCTCTCCGCTGCAGCAGTACCTGGTCGAGCTGACGCGCGGTCGACTCCAGCCGCTGCAAGTCGCGTGGGATTCGCGCCCGAAAGCGCGTGGCGGCCAGCGCTGGTTCCATCTCACACCCGGCATGCGCGTCGCACACACCGACGAATACCACTGGACGGGGCGCCAGCAAAGCTGGAACTACATGTGCGCCGATTGCCACTCCACCGGCGTGCGCAAGCAATACGACGCTGTGAAGGACGAGTTCCGCACGACGTGGTCCGATCTCAACGTCGGCTGTGAGGCGTGTCATGGTCCGTCGTCGCGGCACGTGTCGTGGGCCGGGTCGTCCTCGATCGCAAGACGCTGGCTGTGGCGCGACAACGGGCTCGCGCCCATGTCGCGCGGCGCGCAGCAAATCGAGACGTGCGCGCAATGCCACTCGCGCCGTGAGAAGATCGCCGACGGATACACGGCCGGCGCCGCGTTTCTCGATTTCTACGTGCCGTCGCTGCTCATGTCCGGGCTCTACCACGCGGACGGACAGCAGCGCGCCGAGGTGTACGATCACGCGTCCTTCCTGCAGAGCCGCATGCATCGCGTGGGGGTGACGTGCATCAACTGCCACGATCCCCACGCCGCTCGGCTGCGCAAGCCGGGCAATCAGGTGTGCACGCAGTGTCACGCGCCGGCGAAGTACGACAGCGCGGCGCATCATTTCCATCGCAAGGGTGGGGCGGGCGCTTCGTGCGCGGCGTGTCACATGCCGGTCGCCACGTACATGCTCATAGATCGGCGCCACGACCACAGCATCCGCGTGCCGCGCCCCGATCGCAGCGTCGCCTTCGGCGTGCCGAACGCCTGCACCGATTGCCATACGGATCGCGACGCGCGATGGGCGGCGGCGCGAGTCGCGGCATGGTATCCGACCCGCACGCCGGGCTACCAGCGCTTCGCGGAGGCATTCGCCGCGGATGAGAATGGCGCGCCCGGCGCTGCCGACGCGCTCGCGCTTGTCGCCGCGGACACGAGCCAATCCGCGATCGCGCGGGCGTCCGCTCTCGCGAGACTTGCTGCGCATCCGGGAGATATCGCCATCGCCGCGGCGCGGGGCGGCGCTACCGACACCAGCGCCCTGGTGCGCTACGGCGCGATGCAGATTCTGTACGACGCGCCGCCCGGCGATCGCATGCGCATCGCGACCCCGACGCTGTCCGACACGAGGCGCGCACTGCGACTGGAGGCTGCGTGGGTGCTCGCTCCCGTGCGCGCCGACCTGCGCGACGCCGCCGTGGACGCGTTCGACCGAGCGGCGCGCGAGTTCATCGAGACGCAGCGCTACAACGCGGATCGCCCGGAGGCGCATCTCCGTCTCGGCATCTTCCTCGAGCGGCTGGGGCGTGCGGAGGAAGCAGCAACCGAGTATCGCGGGGCCGTCCGGCTGAGCAGGACGTACTCGCCCGGCTACGTGAATCTCGCGCAGCTCCTCTACACGCGCGGCGACGACGCGGGCGCGGAACGGACGCTTCGCGCCGGCCTCGCCGCGACGGACGACGCGACGCTGCACCATTCGCTCGGCCTGCTGCTGGCGCGCCAGAGGCGCTACGACGACGCTCTCGCGGAGCTGCAACGCGCAACGTCGCTCGACCCGGCACAGGCCGGCTTCGCCTACGCCTATGTCGTGGCGCTCAACACGCTCGGCCGTCGCGCAGACGCGTTGCGAGCGCTCGAGCGGGCGCTCGCCGACAACCCGCGCGACCGGGATCTGCTCACGCTGCAGCAGTCGTTCCGTGCTGCGCCGCGGTGAGCGCGGAGCCTCCGGGCTCCTTCAGATTCTCGGCGTGTTCTTCGGCGCGACGATGATCGTCGCGAACACCATCGGATCGGGCATACTCCGCACGCCGGGAGACGTCGCCGCCTCCCTGCCCTCGCCGGCGTGGTTCCTCGCCGTGTGGTTCGTCGGCGGGCTGTACTCGCTGTGCGGCGCCATGACGCTCGCGGAGCTCGCCGCGATGCTGCCGAAGTCCGGTGGACAGTACGTCTTCGCGCGACGTGCGATGGGCGAATACGCGGGTTTCGTGATCGGATGGAGCGACTGGATCTCCAGCTCGGCCGCGATCGCCGCCGCGGCGATCGCGCTCGGCGAGCTCGCCGCCGAGTTATGGCCCGCGGTGGCGCCTGCTCGCGTGACAATCGCCGTGGGCATCACACTCGTCTTCGGCGTCGTGCATTGGATCGGCGTCCGGTCGGGCGACGTGTCGACGCAGGCCATCGGTCTGATCAAGGTGATCACGCTGCTCGGCATCGCTGTGGCTTGTCTCCTCGCACCTCCGATCGCGGTGCAGCCACGGCAGGCGCCGTCGATGCCCGTCGGGCTGGCGCTCGCGGGTGCCACGGTCATCGCGTTCCAGAACGTGCTGTACACGTATGACGGATGGACCGGCTACGCGTACTTCGGAGGCGAGGTCGTCGACGCGCGACGGATACCGCGCGCGATGGCGATGGGTGTACTCGCGGTCGCGGCCGTGTACCTGTCGCTCAACGTCGCCTTCCTGCACTCGCTCGGCATCGACGGACTCGCCGGAGAGAAGTTCGCGGCGAAGGCTGCCGCGGTCGGCGTGTTTGGCGTGAGCGGCGAGCGCATCGTGAGCGCGGTGATGGCGCTGAGCATGGCAGGTAACGTCGGCGCGGTCATGATGCTCGCGAGCCGGGTGCCGTGGGCGATGGCCGACGACGGCTTGCTGCCGCGCGTCGTGGCGCGCGTGAATCGCGGCGGCACGCCCGACATTGCGCTGTTCGCGTCCGTAGCGGTGACGCTGCTCCTCATCGCTACCGGCTCCTTTGCGTCCGTGCTCGCGCTGGCCGCCTTCTTCTACGTGATGCAGTACGGGGTGAGCTTCGCGTCGCTGTTCATCCTGCGGTACCGCGAGCCCGAGCTTCCTCGCCCGTATCGCGCGATCGGCTATCCGGTGATTCCGGCGATCGTGTTGCTCGGCGCGATCGCGTTCATCGTCGGCAGCCTCATTCAGGACCCCGTGAACAGCGTGCGGTCCGTGCTCATCATCGCGGCGAGCTATCCCGTCTATCGTCTTGCTGCCGCACGCTCACGAGCAAGGAGCAGCACGTGAGCCCGCCCTCCGCCTTTGCCAGCTCGGACGCGTCGACGCTGGCGACGGCATAGCCGTTCTCCTCGAGCGCTTCGCGCGTGCGCGGCGCGGACGCCGGACACACGACGGTCTCGTTGACGAACAGCACGTTGGCGCCCTCGTGCTCCTCGGGATGGATCGCGATCCCTGGCGCGCCGCCGAATGCACCCCCGTCGACCTTGCTCGGGTCGAGGAGCAGGCGACCGTCGGGCAGTGCGCTCACCGCCGTTTTCAGGTGCAGACAATCGCGCGCGGTGACGCAGTCGACGCGATAGCCGTACGGGGCGACGGCGTCGGCGAGCTCGCGGGCGCCGTCGGCAGTCGTGCGCGTCGACAACCCGACATACAGCCGCTTCCCGACCCGCAGGACGTCACCGCCATCGAGGGTCGCGGGCGCCTGGATGTATCGCAGCTCGCGGAATGCTCGCAGCGCCTCGGCGACGGACGCCACCTCGCCCCGCCGCGATTGCGCACCAGGCCGGGTGATGACGGCACACTCGTCGAGCACGACCGCGGCGTCCTCGACGAACACCGAGTCGGGATGCTCGGCCAACGCGGGAAGTCTGAGAACGGAGCAGCCGAGTGATCGAAGGACTCCCTCGTACGCCTCGTGCTGGTCGCGCGCGCGACGCCAATCGATCGGCTCGCGCGCGATGTGGGTGAGCTCGCAGCGTGCGAGGCTGGGCGGCACCGCGCGTGTGAGGGCGATGAGGGCGATCCGCATCGGGCAGACATTACCACCGCTAGGGTTCTTGCGGTTTTGGTGTTTCTTCGGTTAGTTGGACCGGTATGGAATGGGCGTCGCTCTTCGATATCCACACCGAGAAAACGCTCGCGAGACCGGCGCTCCCCGTGCTCGGCGAGCAGAAGGACATCCGGTATTACGGCACGCGCGCCAAGTCGGTGCTCAACGGTCTGGACGTGACCAGGATGGGTTTCTGGTCCATCAATCCATACGTCGGCTGTGCGTTCGGCTGCGCGTACTGTTATGCGCGCTACGCGCATCGCTACGTGATCGAGCGCAACGTGACTGCGCATCCGGAGCAGCGCCAACTGCGCGAGGCGTTCGAGACGTTGCCCCCCTGGCTCGCCTTCGAGCGGCAGATCTTCGTCAAGGAAAACGCGGCGGACGTTCTGCGTCGGACGCTGCGACACGGCTCGGACAAGCACCTCAACCTTCTCAAGGGCGAGGGCATCGGCATCGGGACGGCCACCGATCCGTATCAGCCGGCGGAGCGACGCTTCCGCATCACGCGCGGCCTGCTCGAGGTGCTGGCGGAGCACGAGGGGCTGCGCTTGTGGATCATCACGAAGAGTCCGCTCGTGACGCGCGACGTCGATTTACTGAGGAGAATTCAGCGTCACAACGAGCTGAGCGTGCACATCTCACTCATCACGATCGATCGCGAACTCGCGCGTCGCATCGAACCACGCGCACCGACGCCGGAGGCGCGGCTGCGCGCGCTGGCGCGGTTACGCGAGCATGGTATCGCGGCGGGAATCAACGTCATGCCCGTACTTCCAGGCATCACGGATCGTCCGGACCAGCTCGAGCCCCTCATCAAGGCCGTCGCAGAAGCCGGTGCGACGTATGTAGCGGCGTGCGCGCTGCGACTCCGTACCGCCGCGCGGCAACGCTATCTCCCGTTCATCGAGCAGGAGTTTCCACATCTCGCGCGTCAGTACCGCGCGACGTACGCGACCAGCCATCACGCCGGTGAACGGTATCGTGAGGGACTGCACGCGTATTTCCAGAAGATGTGTGCGCGATATGGTGTTCCCTTCGGTCACGATGACGACGACGATGACGAGAGCGAGCAGGAGTCGCCGGCAAAGAAGTGGCAGCTAGTGTTCGAATTCTGATGTAACAGTGTGGAGAGGGTGTGGATAACCGTCAGCGGAGCAACCGTTGACGGTTTGCCAATTCCGCCCCATGTTTTCGGTCTTTCTTCGGGTAATGGTTCAAACCGTGCTATTGAATTGGCCGTGAGCTCAACCGCCGTCGCGACTGCCCAGCGTTCTTCGTCCAGCGTCAGCTCGACTGCACCCGCTTTGTCGGTGGAATCGCTGCGCGCGCTGCTGCCGCCGCCGCTTCCGACAGCGCCGGGGCTGCCGACAGGATTGGCCGCGCTGGACAACGCTCTGGCGTCCGCCGGGCTGCCGCGTGGACGGCTGAGCGAAGTCGTAGGTGCCACGGGCAAGCTGACGTTGCTGCGACAGGTCGTCGAGGCTGCGGTCGAACGCGGCGAGTGGGTGGCGTACATCGACGCGTCACGCACGCTCGCGCCGCGCGATTGGGCGGAGCTCGGACACACGACCCTGTGGATCGTGCGGCCGCCGGCAGCCGCACAGGCCGCGTGGTGCGCCGACGTGTTGCTTCGCAGCGCCGCGTTCTCGCTCGTCGTGCTGGACTCGGCGCCGCCGATCTCGCGCGCGGTGGCCGTGCGTCTCACCGGGCTCGCGCGGGAATCGAATGCCGCGTTCATCACCGTCGGCGCCGCGAGCGCGACACGACTCGGCGGCGCGGTGCGACTCCACGTCAGCCGACGACGACACCGACTCAGGATCGCGATCGAAAAAGGAGCCCGAGTCGGTGGAGCGGAACGTTTTCAACCTGTCGTGGAGGTGAGCTGTGCAAACGGAGTGGCGCGTCGCCTGTGTTCGTATCCCGAGATTCCCGATCGGCGCGGTGTACCGCGGCAAGCGAGCGGGAAGCGGGGACGCGGGCGCGCAGCTACACCTGACTTTGGTCGAGAGAAGCACGGCGGAATGCTCCAGTACTCCTGACACACGTCATCCTGAGCGAAGCCTCCCCCGTCATCCTGAGCGAAGCGAAGGATCCACTCGACTCGAAACAGATGCGTCCCTCGCCACGCTCGCTCAGAATGGCACCGAGCACTGGGACAACCAGCTGCTCGCGCTCACCGACGGCGCGCCCAATCGCCCGAAGCTCCGCAGCGTGAGCGCGGCCGCCGCGCGCGAGCGCGTGCGCGCGGGGATGACCCTCGCCGAAGCACGCGCACTGTGCGGCAAGCTGGACGCGCTGCCGTGGGATGACGCCGCCGTGACCGCGGCGATCACCGTGATGTCCGCCGCATTCGTCGAAGTCAGCCCGCAGGTATCGCCCGTGGCCGGCGTGCCCGGGATGTGGTGGATCGGCGCGTCGGGTTTCGCGGCCGGGGCGCGCGCAGCCGGTGGGTCGGGAGAACGCCAGTTCGCGCACGCGTTGCTCGACATCGCGAAGCAATGGCATCCACACGCGCGCGTCGCGATCGCCGGTTCGTGCGTCGCCGCGCGCGCGGCCACGTGGGGCGCGTTTCGCCGCGACGATCGTTCGCTCGCGTGCGTCGTGCCGCCGGGTGGCGACGCCGCGTACCTCCACAGCGCGCCACTCGCGCTGCTGCCCATGGACGACGAGATGCGCGACGCCCTGGGCGCGCTTGGCATTCGCACGATCGGCGGCTTCGCGGATCTGCCGGCCGCGGACGTCGAGCAGCGCTGGGGGGACGACGGGCTCGTGGCCTGGCGGCTGTCGCACGGGGACGACCCGCGCCGCCCGGTGCTCGCGCACGCCGGCGACCGGCCGCACGTCGAGCTGGAGCTCGGCACTCCCGCGGCCACGATGGAGCCGGTCCTGTTTCTCGTGCGCCCCGCCGTCGAGAATCTCGTGTCGCAGGTCGTGTCGCGCGGCCGGTCGATCGCGTCGCTGGCGATCACGCTGACGCTCGACGACGCGCGCGGCAGCCTGCCGAATGCGCGTCCGCACACGGTGACGCGCGAGATTCGACTGCCGCGTCCCCTCGCGCGCCCCGCGCCGCTCTTCGAGCGCTGTCGCGGACTGCTCTCGCGCTGGACGCTCGAGGCGCCGGTGAGCGCAGTCCGTCTCACCGTGCTGTTGACGTCACCGCTGGCCGGCGAGCAGGGCAACCTCCTCGACACGAGCTGGCGCGATCCGGGCGCCGCGGAGGCCGCGCTCGAGCGCGTGCGCGCGGAGCTGGGACCCGACGTCGTCGTGCACCCTCACGCCAGGGATGGATATGCGCCTGAGCGAAGCGGAAGCTGGCGTGAGGACACGACGACCTCGTTCTCGACGCATTCGGCGTTCTCGACACCTACGGCGTTCTCGGCCCCGCGCCTTCGGCGCGGGTCGGTTCTCGGCGTACGGGACGCGACAGCTCGCAACAAACGCATCCCGGACGCCGAGGACAGCGGCGCAGCCGCGCACCCCGCGCGCAGCGCAGGGGCCGAGCACGCGTTGCGTCTGCTGGAGTCTCCCGAAAAAGTCGACGTCGATCGCGACGACGAGCCGCGGCGGATCTTCTGGCGCGGGCGCGCGATCCCCGTGATCCACGCCATCGGCCCCGAACGCCTGTCGGGCGACTGGTGGAATGACGGCTACACCCGCGACTACTGGCGCTGCGAGAGCGACGACGAACGCGGAGAGCTGATGCTGTATCGCGACGACGCCGGGTGGTGGGTGCAGGGATGGTACGATTGAACGTCGTCGTGCGTCGTGCGTCGTGCGTCAGCGTGCGTCGTACGTCGTGCGTCTCAAGCGTCACGCAGGACGATTCGTGACGTACGTCGAGCTGCACTGTCACTCCGCGTTTTCGCTGTTGGATGGTGCCGCCCTGCCCGAGGTTCTGGTCGCGCGCGCCGCGGAGCTCGGCTTCCCTGCCCTCGCGCTCACCGACCACGACGAGCTTGGGGGAGCGGTGCGCTTCGCGCAGGCCGCCAGCGAAGCCGGCATCGGCGCGATCATCGGTGCCGAATTGACGGTAGGGCTGAGGGCTGAGGAAGGAGGGCTGAGGGAGATCTCACAGCGCTTTCCTCAGCCCTCAGCCCTCAGCCCTCAGCCCTTCCACATCGTCCTCCTCGCCGAAGATCGTACCGGATACGGCAACCTCTCGACGCTGATCACGCTCGCGCGCATGCAGAACGCGCGCGGCGAGCCGAGCGTCGACCTCGACACGCTGGCGCGTCATGCGAAGGGACTCTTCGCGCTCACCGGCTGTCCGCGCGGGTGGGTTCCGTCGCTCGCGGCGGCGGGCGAGATCGACGCGGCCTGCGACGCGACCGCGACGCTCCTGGACATCTTCGATCGCCGCGTCGCGATCGAGTGCTGGGATCATGGCCTGCCGGAGGAGCGCGTCACCTCGCAGGCATTGATCGCCATCGCGCACGCGCTCGACATTCCCTGGGTCGTCACCAACGACGTGCACTACGCGCGCGCGCAGGATCGCATCATCCACGACGTCCTCGCGTGTCTCAGGCACGAGCAGACTCTCGACGAGATGGGCACGCGCCTGCGTCCCAACGCCGAGTGGTATCTCAAGAGCGGCGCCCAGCTGCTGCGCCGCTGGCAGCACGCGCCCGACGGCGTGCACAACACGCTCGCGATCGCCGAGCGTTGCCGGTTCCGCATGGAGCAGCTCGCGCCGACGCTCCCTGCCTTTGCCCTCCCCCCCGGCGTGACCGCCGACGAATACCTCGAGCGGCTCGTGATGCAGGGCGCGGACGAACGATGGGGGCCCTCAGCCCGAGAACAAACGACGCTTGTCAGCTTGTCCGCTTGTCGACAAGCCGATAAGCCGACAAGCGTAGTTCATTCGGCACGGACGGCGAAACACGATGAACAGATCGCACACGAGCTGGCGCTCATCCGCAAGCTCGGCCTCGCCGGATTCTTTTTGATCGTCTGGGACATCGTGCGCTTCGCGCGTCGCCGCGGGATTCTCTGCCAGGGACGCGGGTCGGCCGCGAACTCCGCCGTCTGCTTCTGCCTTGGCATCACCGCCGTCGATCCCGTGAAGCTCGGACTGCTGTTCGAGCGCTTCCTGAGCGAGGACCGCAAGGAGGCGCCGGACATCGACGTCGATTTCGCGCACGAGGACCGCGAGCACGTGCTGCAGTACGTGTACGAGAAGTACGGCCGCGACCACGCGGCGATGGTGTGCGAGCAGATCACCTATCGCGGCCGCAGCGCCGTGCGCGACACCGCGCGCGTCCTCGGCTTCTCCGTCGAGCAGGCGGACCGTCTCGCGACGCTGTCTGATCGGTTCTCCGCGCGCGCGACCGCCGAAGCGTTGCGCGGCAAGGAAGTCGACGACCAGGCCGGCGAAGGACCCGAAGCGGCGATCGCTCGTGCCTTCGGACAGCAGATGCTGCCGGGGACGAGCGCGAACACGATTGCGCGCGAGACCAAAGCTGCGGCACGTGAATCGTCCCGTCATCCTGAGCGCAGCGAAGGATCTCCTCAAATCACTGCAGATTCTTCGGTCGCTTCGCGACCTCAGAATGACAACGAACTGCAGTCCACCACGTCCTCCGCGTCCTCTGTGGTTCAATCTGCTGGCCTCGGTCCGAGGGGCCCGAAATGGGTGGACCCTCGCAACGGCGCGCCCCTCACTTCCTGGCACCGGCCGATGCCCGCGGCGGGGTACGAACCCTCCGGCAGCGAGACCGCGAAGGACACGAACACGAACTGGTGGGAGGACCCGCACGCGAAGCAGACCGAGAACGAGCGGCGCAATCCCACGACGGCGTTCCGCGAGACGCAGTCCAACCGCGGCGTCATCGCGCAGGCGGGCCTCGATCCCGGCGACAAGCGCGTCCGCGTTCTCGCGGACATCGTCGACGGGCTCCATCAGCTGCCGCGCCACCGCTCGATCCACGTCGGCGGCTTCGTTCTCACCGAAGAGCCGCTCTCCACCGTCGTGCCGATCGAGCCCGCGTCGATGAAGGACCGCACGGTGATCCAGTGGGAGAAGGACGACCTCGATCCCGTCGGCCTCGTGAAGATCGACTGCCTCGGACTCGGCATGCTCACGTTGATCCAGAAGTGCATTACCTACGTGCGGCAGACGCGCGGCGTGACCGTCGACCTCGCGCAGCTCGACATGGACGATCAGGCCGTCTACGACGACCTGTGCAAGGCGGACACGATCGGTGTCTTCCAGGTCGAGAGCCGCGCGCAGATGAACACCCTGCCGCGGCTCAAGCCGCGCAAGTTCTACGATCTCGTCGTCGAGGTCGCGATCATCCGTCCCGGGCCGATCCAGGGCGACATGGTGCATCCGTATCTGCGGCGTCGCGCGGGCGAGGAAGAGGTGACGTATCCGCATCCCGCGCTCGAGCCGATCCTCAAGCGCACGCTCGGCGTCCCGCTGTTCCAGGAGCAGGGGATGCAGGTGGCCGTCGCCTGCGCGGGATTCACGCCGGGTGAAGCGGACGTGCTGCGCAAGGCGATGGGGCACAAACGCAGCCGCGAGCGCATGTCGGCGATCTGCCAGAAGCTCATCGACGGGATGAAGAAGAACGGCATCGCCGAAGACGTCGCGCTCAGGATCTACAACCAGATCAATGCCTTCGCCGATTACGGCTTTCCCGAGTCACACGCCGCGAGCTTCGCGCTGCTCGTGTACGCGTCCGCGTATCTCAAGCACTATTACGCGCCCGAGTTCACCGCAGCGATCCTGAACGCGCAGCCCATGGGTTTCTACGCGCCCGGGACGCTCATCGAGGACGCCAAGCGGCATGGCGTGAGGGTGCGACCAATCGATATACGCTATTCCGGTTGGGACCATACGCTGGAGAGGAAGGGGGAAGGAGGAAGGAGGAAGGAGGAACTGCGACGCCCTCCTTCCTCCTTCCCCCTTCCTCCTTCCTTACGCTTGGGTCTCCGTCTCATCAACGGTCTCGGCTCCAAGGCGCAGGAGATCTTCGAGAACGCGCGCGCCGACGGCCCGTTCACCTCCATCGAAGACTTCGTGCACCGCACGCGCTTCGATCGACGGTCGCTGCGGCACCTCGCGATGGCCGGCGCCTTCGACGGCTTCCTGAAAACCGAGCCGAACCTCGAGCGCCGCCGCGCGGCGTTGTGGGAGGTGCTCGACGCCGCGCGCGGTGACGCCGGTCCCCTGGCGCCGAGGAAGGGGGAAGGAGGGAGGAGGAAGGAGAAAAACCTCCTCAGCCCTCCTTCCTCAGCCCTCCTTCCTCGGATGTCCCCTCACGAACTCACCGAAGCCGACTATCGCATGACCGGGGTGTCACTCAATGGACATCCGATGCTGCATCTGCGCGACGTCATGCGGCAGAACGGCGTCCTGTCCGCCGCCGAGATCCAGAAGCGCGCACGCGATGGCGACCGTGTCGCGATCGCGGGGCTGGTGATTTGCCGGCAGCGTCCCGGCACGGCGAAGGGCTTTGTCTTCCTCACGCTGGAAGACGAAACGGGGATGGTCAACGTCGTGGTGACGCCAAAACGATTCGAGCGACAGGCGCTGCTCATCTCCACGACACCCCTGCTCCTGATTCGCGGCGTGCTACAGATCGAACAGAGTGTCGTGAACGTCCGCGCCGACTATTTCCGCGCGCTGCAGGCGGAGCTTGGCGCCGAGCACTACAAGAGTCACGACTTTCATTAGGCGGGAGGGCCGAGTGCCGAGGGCTGAGAAAACGACACCTGTCTCTGCCCTTCTGCGCCCTCAGCCCTCTGCCCTCAGCCCTCCCGCCCCCGCTGCCTCCAGAACACCGCGTCGGAGATCAGTACCTCGAGGTCGATCGAGCCGCCGCGCCGCTCGGAATAGTCCGCGATGTGAATCGCGCTCGTGCGGATGGAACGTCCCGTCTCGTCCTCGAGTGACAGGCCGAGCGCATCGCGAGACCTATGATACCGATCGAGCTTCTCCTGGTCCGCGACGGCGCCGCCCGGCACCGGGACCGCCTCAGCGTAGAGGCGGAAGATCGGCTGCACGAGATCGTACCCCAGTCCCGGCCTGAACCGGCCGCGTGCGCGGCCCAGGGACGCATCGGCCTCCTCGAGCTCCGAGTATCCGATGGCGACGCCCTTGAGCTTGACCGTATGTCTCGTCACCGCGCCGCTGCGAAACATTCGAGCTCGATGCGCGCGCCGCGCACGAGCCCGTTGGTGGCGAACGCGGACCTGGCCGGCTTCGGGCCCGGGAAATACGTCGCGTACACCTGATTCATGGCCGGCCATTCAGCGATGTCCGCGAGCATCGCCGTGCACTTTACGACGCGATCCATTCCGAGTCCGTTGCGTGCGAGCGCGGCCTTGATGTTCTCGAGCGCCTGTCGCGTCTCGGGTCCGATGCCGCCCGGCGCGAGAGCGCCGGTCGAGTCCGTGCCGAGCATCCCGGAAAGAAATACGAGATCTCCGACCCGCACCGCCTCGGAGAACGGGCCAGGCGAGTTCGGTCGCGCGAGAAACTCGACGCGCGATGTTGCGGGAGTGCACGCAGAAGCAGCGACGAGGAAGACTGCAATCAATCGGCGCATCGACTCTCCTGGTGGTGGTTCTCAGCCCTCAGCCCTCAGCCCTCACACCAAATACTTCTCCTGCAAAATCTTCACGTGGTGCCGTTCGTGTCCTGCGATCACGTACGCGAGCGCGCGCACGGAAATCCGATTGTTGTTCGCCATCCCCGACCGCGCGAACTGTTCCTCATTGAATCCGCGGAACATCGCGAGCGTCGCGCCGCGAACCGCCTCGAACTCCTTCACCACGTCACCGAGGGAGCGCTCCCCGGCATTCGACGCGCTGGCCCAGGCATTCTCGTCGAACGCCGGCAATGCCGTCGCGTCCGCGCGTGCGAAGGTCAGTGCGCGATACGCGAACACGCGCTCGGCGTCGCTCACGTGTCCGATGACTTCGCGGACGCTCCATTTCCCCGGCGCATAGCGGAACTGCGACTGTTTCGGACTGATCCCGCTGAGCAGCGTCACGGTCTGTTTGCACTGCCGTTCGAGCTGCCCGAGGAGATCCCCGTCCGGCACGAGATCGATGTATCGGGCGTAGTACTCGATGTGCTCCGATGGCGCTGGGCGCGCGACGTTCACCCTGGGCATGCGAATCTCCGTTAAGGCGCGCGGCGCACGATCGTGGCCGCGCTCTCGTTGCCGGCGCGGTCGAGGGCACGCACGGCGATGACGTCCGCACCCGCGTCCTCCGGGCTCAATATGTAGGTGCTCGCCCCTGCCGGCAGCACGCGCGTGCGCCACGCGCCCGCGATGCGCAACTGTACAGCAAACAGGCGCACGCGCTCGCGTCCTTTTGCCGCAAGCCGGATCAGCGGCGCGCCGGACGTATCGCTGACCATGCGCGCGTTGGGTGCCTGTGGCGGGGTTTTGTCCAGCCATGGTGACGCGGGCACGAGCGCGGTCTCCGCGTACAGTTGCGCGAGACGGTTGGCGATCCCTTCCCGGTTCTCCATCACGATGCGCGTATTGAAGTGAATGTGCCCCGTGGCGCCAGGCGTCGCGCGCGTGATCTCGATCTCCTGCGCGATGTCGTCGACGCTCATCTTTCGCGGCCCCGTGATCGGGATCTTGTAGTCCGCCAACCCCGGCCACACGTGCCGGCGCTTGACGCTTTCCTCCACCCACCATTTGAGCAGCACGGGATAGCTCTGCGCCGCGGGTTGCACGGGCCAGTAGAGCTGTGGGGCGACGTAATCGAGCGTGCCCTCGCGCAGCCACTTCCGGACGTCGGCAAACAGCTCGTCGTACTGACTCACGCCGGCGGTCGTCGTCGCCGGCGTTCCCGGGCGCCAGATGCCGAAGGGGCTGATGCCGACTTTGACCCACGGCTTCTCCGCCTTCACGGCCGCGTAGAACTCGCGCACCAGCGTGTTGACGTTGCGGCGCCGCCAATCCGCGAGGTCGAGCGACCCGCCCGCGCGACGATACGCGGCGTAGGTGCGCGCGTCGGGAAACGGAATCGGCTGCCCGCCGCTCGCCTCGGGGTACGGATAGAAGTAGTCGTCGATGTGCACGCCGTCGACGTCGTAGCGGCGGACGACGTCCAGCACCGCGCGCGTGAACAGGCGACGTGATTCCGGCAGCCCCGGATTCATCCAAAGGAATTGCGCGTACGGCACGACGAGATCCGGACGCCGCCTGCTCACGTGGCTGCGCGCCGTCGTCGAGTCCTTGTAGAACGCGACGCGGTACGGGTTGAACCACGCGTGCAGCTCGATGCCGCGCTTGTGCGCTTCGTCGACCGCGAACGCGAGCGGATCCCACATGGGGCTCGGTGCGCGTCCCTGCCGCCCCGTGAGGTATCGCGACCACGGCTCGTATCTCGACGCGTACAACGCGTCGGCCTCCGGGCGCACCTGGAACACGATGCCGTTCATCTTGAGCGCGGCAGCGCGATCCAGAATCGCGAGGAGCTCCTGCTGCTGCTCGGCGGTCGTCAGATCGGGTCTGGACGGCCAGTCCATGTTCGTGACCGTCGCAACCCACATCGCGCGAAACTCGCGCGGTAGCGGCGGCGGCAACGTGTCCGCGGCGACGGTAGCTTGCGCGGCCGCCGTCCCGGCCCGCAGCGACGCGAACGCGAGCGGCAGCGCAAGCGCAGCCAGGATGCGCATGCTAGCGAAGCGCGGCGTCGAGCGCGTCCTTCGCGGTACGCACGAGAGCGGCTTCGGCGTCGAGCGCCACAGCGATGCGTCCCAGCTCGACATTCGCCTCGTCCCAGCGCCCGCGCTCGATCGCCTCGCGCGCCGCCGGCATGGTCTTCACGCCGTATCCGGTATACAGCCCCGGCGCATATAACAGATGCTTGTACCACGGACGTGTCGGCAGCCCCGCCGGATTCGTCATCGCGCGCTCGGCCTGTATCAGGCGCGCGTTCACCGTCGCGATCGACGCCCGCGCGAGGGCGGCGCCGTCGTTGGCCTGCGCCTTCGCGACGACCGCCTCGTAATCGTCAGCGGCGCGTCGCAGGTCGTCGATCGCGTTCTGCACTCCGGCGAAATTCAGATGCGGAGGCGTGCTGTCGCGCCTCGGGGCGACCGTCGGCCGCCTGGGATCCGACGTCGCGGCGAACACGCCTTCGTCCAGCTGTCTCACGCGCTCCGCGATCTGTTCCGCGCGTGAGTCGCGCAGCTTCTGCAGCTCCGTGAGGTAGCCGTTTGCCGTTTCCGCGAGATTGGTGAACGCGAACGGCAACAGCTCCGCGTCGGCCAGCCGCATGACCATCGTCCCGACCGTCTGTGCGAGCGCCTTGCCATAGACGAAGGAGGTATCGCTGAAGCGTGTGTACCAGTAGAAATCGTCGTAGATCGAGTGGTAGATGCCGCCGCCATCCTCGCCGCCGAAGCCGAGGCTGAGTGTCGCGACGCCTGCGTGCTGCAGAAAGGGCGTGAAGTCGGAACCAGAGCCGAGTGCGTCGAGCCGCAGGTCGGCGCGGGTACGCGCGTCGCGCCGGCTGTCCTCGGAGCCGAACCGCACGCGGTAGAGCTGCGAGCGCTTCCACACCGAGAGCTTCGTTTCCGGGTCCTCGACGTCCCTGATCACCTCGTTGACGAATTTCTCGAGCGAGTGCGACCCGCCGGCGTCGAGAAATCCGCGGCCGTTGCCGTCGGTATTGATGTAGGCGACCGCCTTGCGCGTCAGCTCGTCGCGATGCGCCTCGACCCACTCCGTGGATCCGAGCAGCGCCGGCTCCTCGCCGTCCCACGCGGCATACACGATCGTGCGCTTCGGCCGCCATCCCTGCTTCACGAGCTCGCCCAGCGCTCGCGCTTCCTCGAGCTCGGGGACGAGCCCCGAGATCGGATCTTCGGCGCCATTCACCCATGCGTCGTGGTGGTTTCCGCGGACGATCCATTCGTCCGGGTATGTGCTCCCGCGCAGCTTCGCGACGACGTCGTACAGCGGCTTGAGGTCCCAGTTGAACGTCATCTTGAGATGCACGCGCGCCGGTCCGGGACCGAGGCGGTACGTGATGGGAAGGCCGCCGCGCCAGCTCTCCGTCGCGATGGGACCTCTGAGTGCCGCGAGGAGGGGCTGCGCGTCCCCGTAGGAAATGGGAAGCACCGGGATCTTCATGATGACTTCGGCGTCCTTGACCGCGAGCCGCTTGGCCTCTGGCGTGGCTCCGACGCCCGGCGTCAATGGATCGCCAGCGCGAACAGGCATGTCCATGACGCTGCCGCGCTGCACGCCGGTCGGATTGCGCCACTCGCCTTCGGGGAACACGTCGCCCTGCTGATAGCCGTCATCGCGAGGATCCGAGTAGATGATGCAGCCGATTGCGCCATGCTCGGCGGCAACCTTCGGCTTGATGCCGCGCCACGACATGCCGTAGCGCGCAATGACGATCGCACCCTTCACCGACACGCCCTGGCGATCGAGCTCCTCGTAATCGCTCGGCAGACCGTAGTTGACGTACACCAGCGGTCCGGTGACGTCGCCCTCGCCCGAGTACGCGTTGTACGTCGGCAGCTGCTCGACCCTCTGGTCCGACGTCGGGTCGCTCGCGACGACGGGCTCCTCGAGCCTGGCGCGATACGTGGTCGGCGCGACGAGCTCCAGAATGCGCTCCTTCGGCGTCGGAAAGAGGACGTCGAAGCGCTCGACTTGTGTGTCCCACCCGTAGGAGCGGAACTGCGCCGCGATCCACTCGGCGTTCTCCTTTCCATAGGCGGAGCCGACGTGATGTGGACGCGCGGCAAGACGCTGCATCGCGGACCGCATCCGTTGTGGTTCGGGGATCGCGCGGAACCTGGACTCCAGCTCTCGTTGTGCGCGCGCCGCGCTCTCGGAATAGCCGCGGAATGTCGGGGGATCTGCAATGGCGCCGATCGTGGCTGCCGCGAGAATGGCGATGAGCGGTGCTCGCATCGTGGGAAATACGGAGGGGGGTTTGAGGAGTGGAGGACGGATTATATTGGGTGGACTTCTTGACTCGGAAGGCTATGGCCAGGCAAAGAGGCGGGCCCACTCCACCGAGAAAGCGCGGATCACGACGCGGTCGTCCGCAGGGCAAGAAGGCCGCGCCGTCGTACTACATGCAGCCGGGGAAGCGCGGCACGGTGGTCGTGCTGCACCGGCCGGTTGGAAACCGCGTGTCGCCCAAGGTGTGCGGCGTGATGCCGAGTCGCAATCACGCGAAGGCGTTGGTCGATCAGCTGCGGCGCGCGGAGTCCGCGCTGCACGACCTCTTCTACGAGGCCACCGACGACGGCATCGAAGCGCTCGAGGCTGTGCTCGCCGCGAGCCGACAGGCGGTGCTCACGCGCATGCCACCCAACGCGGACAGTGGTCCCACGGCCGAAGACATGGAAGTCGAACGCACGCGCATCCAGAGCGAGCTCGACTCGCGCGCCACGTCCCAGCGCGCGTCCTGATCATAGTGTCATCCCGAGCGCAGCGAGGGATCTGCAGTTGTAGTTAGCGCGCGACGCGTGACTTGCCTTGGGCGCGCCAGTACAGCAGCCCGCCGATCGCGATGAACAGGGCGGCGCCTCCGACCACCTTCACGAAAAACAGCGCCTTGTGCTCCGCCCCTGATGGCGGAATCGTCGCGATCACCATCGCGAAGACGGTGACCACCGCGCCGCATCCACCCGTGAAGACCGCCGTACCCAGGTCCCCGCCTCCAGCCTCCCGCCGCCTGAGGATGATCAGCGAAACGAACAGATAGATGAATGGGATGAAGTAGATCAGCAGCTGCGTGTCGAGAAGGATCAGATAGACCGTCTCGACGGTCGTGCCCTTGCCGAGCACCGACAGCAACAGCGCCAGGGAGGCCAGCGACGCCTGGACGAGGATCGCGACGTACGGCGTGCCCCACTTCGCATGTACCCGTCCGAACGCCGGGGGGAAGTAGCGATCCAATCCGATCACGAAGGCGACGCGAGCCGGCGCGCTCAACCACGCACCGACGCCACCGACGTTCCCGATCGTATATGCAAATGCCGCGAATGGTGTGAGCCAGGCGAGCGCCGGCGCCGTGTCCTGCGCGCCGCGCGCGACGCCCTGCAGGAACCCGGACACGATGTTCAGCTCAGCGATCGGCACGAGCCACAACAATGCGCCGGTGCCGAGGATGTAGACGAGCGCGATGAGCGGCGCCGAGATGAAGACCGCGCGAGGGAGGTTCCGCTCCGGGCGCTCGACCTCCGCCCCCATGCTCGCCGCCAGCTCCAGCCCCGCGAACGCGAATGCGATCGACGCCCAGAGATTCAGCGAGCTGAGGTCGGTGAGATCGGGGAGGAACTCGCGCGCACGCATCGGATTCGCGGCAGGTACCTCCTTCGCGATGGCCCAGAGCGCGAAGAAGACGATCAGGACGCCGGGGACGTATGTCCCGATCCCGCCGACGTTCTGGAGCCAGCGCCCCGTCGACAGCCCGACGACGTTCATCCACACCGCAAACCAGAGCGTCCCGAGTGTCACGGACAGCACGTACGGCCAGCTGGAGCCCAATGCGCTGTCGCCCTGGCCGAAGACATACGTCGCAATGACGGCGGTGCTGATCAGCAGGTTCGGATAGTACAGGACGTTGCAGATCCAGTAGCACCACCCGCACACGAAACCGTGCCCTTCGCCGAGCGCGCGCTTGGTCCACGCGTAGATGCCGCCCTCGTCGGGATAGCGCCGCGACAGCTCGACTACGGCGAGCCCCTGCGGCACGAAGAACAGCAGCGCGGCGAGCACCCAGAGCACGAGGGCCGCCGGCCCCGCCTTCGCCGACGTCGCGAGCCAGCGAAGGCCGATCACCGCGACCAGGTTGAACAGCACCAGATCGCGGAGGGTGAGAACGCGCTTGAGCGTCGTCACGCGCCGCTATTGCGGCGGTCGCGTCGGCGAGGGAGGGAGGGGAGAGCGCTGGTCGGCGAACAGGCGCAGCGGACTCGGCGCGCGCTCCGCCGGTTTTCCGTCGATGACCGTGATCGGCAGATTCCTGACGACCTTCGGCGGATCGATCATGAATCCCGACTGCCGCAGTGCCGTCGCGTTCTTGATCGCATTCGCCGTGTACGCGGAATCGACGCGCACGATGCTGATCGACCAGAGGTCGGGAAACAGCGTCGTGGCGGGCACGCTGTCGACGATGCTGTTCTGATCCGCGAGGATCACCGGCTCGCCCGTATTGTCGACGGCACGCGAGAAACGCCACATGGCGACGGGCGTCGCGCCGACGACACCGAAGTCGAAATACTGCACGTCGCGCCCCGCATACCAGCCGAGCGCCGCCGGCGTCGAATCGTTGGCGAGACGCGATCCCCGCGCGACGATCGGCAGATTGAGCGTCTGGTTCGCGTCGCGCAGCACGACGCGGTTGCGTCGCTCCACGGCGTGGATCGCGGCGACGTCGCGCAGCTCATTGGATTTCGCGCGGTCGGCGGCGACGACGTAGATCAACCGCCACACACCGCTGTAATCCGGGAGACCGGGGATCGTCGAGAAGATCGGACGCTGCCCCCGCATCGCGACGGGATTCCCCGCCGCGTCGAATCCGTGGATCGGCCAGTAGACGTGACCCACCGGGACGGGCTGCGGGACGTCACCGAAGTTGTAGTACAACACCGGACGGTCGCGGAACCAGCCCTGAATCTGGGAGACCTCGGACGCGAATCGCGGCGCCAGCTCGTCGAGCGCGAGCTGTGCCTGCGGCGAGATCGCGGGAAGGCGCGAGCTGTCCGCGTTCTGTCGTTTCTGGCCCTGCGCCGCGGTCGCGACGCAGAGCGTTCCGGCTATGACCAAAGCTTGTGCGACAAGCTTCATGCAATCCTCCCAACACGAATATTCAGCGGCCAGGTGACGTCACGCGCCAAGTCGGGTGAGCCCCAGCAGCCGGCCATGCGCTCCAGCGCCGGAGCGACGGGATCCGTTCCGCGTTCGGTGCGATACCGCGTTACCGCGGACCAGGTGTCGATGTATGCACCGAGTTGACGCAGGGTCCACCGCGCGCGCAACTCGAACGTCGGTGCGCGCACCTCCTCGAAGGGGAATGGGATGGTCCGGTACTGCTCGTCCACCCACTTCCGGTTCTTCGCCCAATAGGGGCCGACGATGACCTCCTCGAGGGTACGCAGCTCGACCTCCACGTCGTCGCCCGCATGCGCCGACCCATACGACCATGCCGCGATATACCCACCCGGTACGGTGACGCGCCGCACTTCGTCGAAGAAGTCGGCCTCCGGGAACCAGTGCAGCGCCTGCGCGACCGTCACGAGGTTCACGGACCGGGGCGGGAGGCCGCTCGCGTCCGCCCGCGCGACGCGATACTCGACGTTCGGCGCCGGAACGGCGTGCGCGATCTGTTCGGGGCTACCGTCCGTCGCGATCACCCGATCGAAGAAACGCGCGAGATCGACCGCCGCCTGCCCATTCCCGGTTGCGCAATCCCAGACCGTCGAGCGACGCGGCACGAGCGACGCCAGGTACCGAAACAGCTCCTCGGGATAGCTCGGCCGCGCCGCGGCATAAGACGACGCCTGCTTCGAGAAGAGATCGAGAAACATCCCGTCATACTATAGTACGTCATACGTCAGCGTACGTCGTGCGTGGTGCGTCAGCGTGCGTGGTGCGACGTGCGTCAGCCTGCGTCCTGCGTCGTTCGTCTCATGCGTCAGGCCGCCGTGCATCACGCATGAGACGCATCACGTACGACGTACGCTGACGCACCACGCACGACGCACGCTGACGCACCACGCACGACGCACGCTGACGCATGACGCACGACGCAGCCGTTATGCTGTCGTGCCCAGGTGCATCTGTCTCTCGTGATGCGCGTCGCGCTCGATCGACCCTTCCGTCGCGGTCAGCAGCGAAACGACAATCCCAACCAGGAACGCCAATGGGATCGTCACCAGCGCGGGATTCTTGAGCGGGAACCACGCGCCCGCCCGATGCAGCACGTCCACCTGGATGGTTGGCGACAGCCAGATGAGCAGGAGCGTGCCGAGCGTCCCCGTCAGCATGCTCGCCACGGCGCCCGCGGTGCTGAAGCGGCGCCAGAAGATCGCCATCAGAAGTGCCGGGAAATTCCCGCTCGCCGCGATCGCGAACGCCAGCGACACCATGAACGCCACGTTCTGTCCCTTGAACGTGATGCCAAGCAGGACGGCCGCGACGCCGAGAACGACCGTCGCCGCGCGCGCCACCTTCAACTCCTCGTGCCCGCTCGCATGTCCGCCCTTCACGACGTTGACCCACAGGTCGTGCGACAGCGCTGAAGCACCGGCGAGCGCCAGCCCCGCCACGACGGCGAGTATCGTCGCGAAGGCCACCGCGGCGATGAAGCCGAGGAACGCGGTCCCCCCGATGAATTCCGCGAGCAACGGGGCCGCCATGTTCCCGCCCTTGTCGACGGCTTTGATCGCGTCCGGCGTCACCAGCACCATGGCGCCAAAGCCGAGCACGAACGTCAGCAGATAGAAGAAGCCGATCAGGCCCGTCGCATAGAAGACGGACGTCCTCGCCGCGCGCGCATCCGGCACCGTGTAGAACCGCATCAGGATGTGCGGCAGCCCGGCGGTGCCGAACATCAGTGCCATGCCGAGCGAAACGGCGTCGAGCGGATTTGCGACGAGCTTCCCCGGCGCGAGCACGCCGCTGCCAAACCGTACCGCCGCAGCGTTGAACAAAGCAACGGGGCTAAAACCGAACTTCGCGAGCACCAGCAAAGCCAACAAGAACGCCCCGCTCAGCAAGAGCACCGCCTTCACGATCTGCACCCACGTCGTCGCGAGCATTCCGCCGAAGAGCACGTATGCGATCATCGCCGCGCCGACGATGATGATCGCGGTCTCGTACGACAGACCGAACATCAGCTTGATCAGGCCGCCGGCGCCCACCATCTGCGCGATGAGATAGAACGTCACCGTCGCGAGCGTGCCGATCGCCGCGGCAATGCGCACCGGCACCTGCCTGAGACGCAGCGCTACGACGTCCGCGAAGGTGTACTTCCCGAGGTTTCGAAGCGGCTCCGCGATGAGGAACAGCACGACGGGCCAACCCACGAGCCACCCCGTCGAGTAAATCAGGCCGTCGAAGCCCGTCGTCGATACGAGCCCGGCGATTCCCAGGAACGACGCCGCGCTCATGTAGTCGCCAGCCAGTGCGAACCCGTTCTGTCCCGGGCTCACCGTGCGGCCCGCGGCGTAGAAGTGCTCGGTCGTGCGCGTCCGGCGCGCGGCCCAGTACGTGATGCCCAGGGTGATCGCGATGAACACGAAGAAGAACACCATCGCGATGGCGTTCGGTTGCCCGATGGCTGTCTGTGCGTTCATCGGGGAGCTCCACGGCTCTCCCGACCCAGCGCGTCGATCGCTGAATCGTAGTGCGCGTTCGCCCACCGGACATAGATCCACGTGAGCACCCATGACGCGACGATCACGAGGGCGCCGAGAAGGATACCGACGCTCAACCCCGGCACGATGATGCGGCCAAGGAACTCCTTGTCGAAGGCGATCAGCATGATGAAGCCGAAGTACACGACGATCATAATGATGGTCAGTTGAATCGCGATGCGGGTTCGCGCGCGCGCGAGGGCGCGCAGCGGCTCCGGACTCACTGCAGTCGGCTGCGTCATCGACGGCCGTCCCCCGCGGTCAGCGACCGATACATGAACTCCACGAACTGGTCGGCGTTGACGTTGCTGGGGCCAGACAGTCGTGCCTGGAAATCCGCCGCCAGCTTTGCGGCCTTGACGGCATCGAGCGACTTGCCGTCGCGCATCGCCGCCCGCACGCGGTCCCTGATCGTCGCGATCATGTCGCGGTACGAGCGCAGCCCGGTGCAGTCGGTGACCGTGCCGTGGCCGGGAATGACGCGCGTCTCCGCATCGCAGACCGCCAGCGCGCGATCCGCGGCCGCCACGATCCCCGCGGCATTTCCACCGCTCGACAGATCCGCGAAGGGAAAGCGGTTCGTCATGAACGTGTCACCCATGTGAATCACGTTCGCCTTCCGGAAGTGGATGACCACGTCCCCGTCCGTGTGGGCCGGAGGCACGTGAAACGCCACGATGTCGTCGCCGTTGAGATGGAACGTCGTCGAATCGTTGAACGTCACGACAGGCAGCGCGCCGGGCGCCGCGGGCGGATCGGTGCGATTGAAGAACTCGACCAGCTGACCGGTCGACATCCGCCGTCTGACGTTGTCGTGCGCGACGAGCACGGCACCCGCCCTGCCCAGGTTCTCGTTGCCACCCGTGTGGTCGCCGTGCCAGTGCGTGTTCACCACGAACCGCACCGGCTTCGGCGTCACCGTGGCGATTGCAGCGAGAATCTTGGCCGACAGCGGCGCGAACTGATCGTCGATGACGAAGGCCGCGTCGTCACCGACGCTCAACCCGATGTTGCCTCCGGCGCCGGTGAGCACGTACACACCATTCCGGACCGGCGTGACCCTGACCGTAATCGTGTCGAAGTTCGGTTGCGCGCCGAGCGCGAGCGGCAACAGCGCGAGCGCGAGCGTGTGACGAATCATGGCCGTTTGCTCCGAGAGGACGTGAAATACTGGGCATGCTCGCGTACGCGCGCGAGGTCCGCCGGCGTGTCGACGTCGATCGGCGGCGGCGAGTCGATCTCGAGCACCGCGACCCGGCTTGCGTTCCGCTCGACGACGGTGCGCGCGCCGCGGTCGCCCGTCAACGCGAGGAGATCGGGAAACAGCGACCGATCGAACAACACAGGATGTCCCGGAGTACCGCCGTACGAGGGCACTACTATAGAACAGCCACCGGAGCCGTACCGATCGACGACGCGCGACGTGGTGTCGGCGGAGATCGTGGGTTCGTCCGCGAGCGCGATCAGCGCCGCCCGTGCATCCGCGCCGACACCGGCGATGCCGGACGCGATGGAGGTCCCGATGCCGCGCTCCGGTGCCGGATTCACCACAAAACGCAGCGACAGGCCGTCGAGCGCGGCACGTAGCGCAGTGGCCGCGGCTGGCACGACGACGATGACGTCCTGCGCGGCGGACGTCAGAGCCTCCGCGCTCCATCGGATGGTGGGCTTGCCATGCAGCTCCTGAAGCAGCTTCGGCGCGCCGAATCGACGCGCAGCACCCGCCGCGAGCAGCAGCGCGGCGATCACGCGCCGATCCGCAGCTCCGAGAGCGCGTCGCGCAGCGTGCGCATCGGGAGCAGTGCACAGCTCAGTCGCGCCGGCGGCAGCTCGGCGTCGAGCGACGCGAGGATGTCGTCGTCCGTGATGCCGTTCACCTGGGAGACACTCAGCCCCGTGACGCGTTCCGTGAGCAGCGATGCGGACGCCGTGCAGATGGCACAGGCATTCGCCGTGAAGGCAGCGGCACGGATGACCGTCGCGTCGACCTCCATCTCGATGCGCACACGATCGCCGCAGAGCGGGTTGTAACCGTCGCGAGTCACCGTCGGCCGCTCGAGCGTGCGATGATTCCGCGGGCGGCGAAAGTGCTCGAGCACACGCTCGCCGTACGGCAACGTCACGCCGGCCGCCGCGCGATCGGTTTTCCCTCGCGCACCGCCACCAGCTGCGCCGCGATACTCAGCGCGATCTCCTCGGGCTCGCGCCCGCCGATGTCGAGGCCGATCGGCGAGTGCAGCCGCTCGAGCTCCTCCGATGACAGACCATCGTCCTGCAGCAGCGTGCGCACGCTGTCGGCGCGCTTGCGCCCCGCGAGCATCCCCACGTAGCGCGCGGGTGACCGCAGCGCCTCTCGCAGGATCGGCAGCTCGTACTTGTACTCGTGGGCGGCGAGCACGACGAATGCGCCGGCGTGCAGGTGCGGACGCACGAGCTCGGATGGCAGCCCGACGAGGACCTCATCCGCGGAACGGAATCGCTCGCGCGTCGCGTATCGCTCGCGACCATCGACGACGATCACGCGCATTCCCAGGATGTGCGCGAAGCGCGCGAGCGCGGCGGCGACGTCCGACGCCCCCACGATCACCAGCGTGTCCGCGGGAGCGATCCGCTCGACAAGCAACGACCCGGACCCCTCGTACGCGTCCGCGACGACCTCCCTGCTCGGCGTGCCGTTCGAGAAGCGCGTGATCACGAATGCCGTGCGTCCCGACCGACTCAATCGCGCAGCCGACTCGTACGCCCGCACCGCCGCGTCGTCGCCGTCGAGCCTGACGGGCTCGATCAGGAGGTCGAATTCGGCGCCGCACGTGAGCCCGAGCTCGAGCGCCTCCACGTCGTCGACGTTCACCGTCACGCACTGCGCGCGGTTCTCACGCAGCAGCCGGTCGCCGTGCTCGACGACGCGCGCGTCGACGCAGCCGCCGATCGACACCGAGCCGAGCAATCGGCCGCCTTCGCCCACGAACAGCTTCGCGCCCAGCGGACGCGGGCTCCCGCCGCGCGCGCCGACCAGCGTCGCCATCGCGACGCGGGTGTCGCTCGCGCGAAGCATGTCGAGCTGCTCGAGGAAATCCGCCATGACTCAGTTTTCGGCGCCGGCTCGCAGCGCGTCAAGCCACAGTCTGCGGATTTCGCTCGCCCCCGGCGCGTTCGGCTCGATCCAGGAACGTTTCCAGTACCATCGGTCGTTCTCGGCGGCGGTGACGCCGTGTCCGAGGAAATGCGCGTGGACGTCCGCGACGAACACGCGGTCCAGACCCGAGGCCGCCTGTCGAATCCGGGCGTTCAGATCGTGCAGCGATTCCAGCGGCAACGGGCCCGCGCCGTCGAACACGCCGGGGATCTCCCGCGTTCCGTCGGAGGGATCGTAGACCGTGGTCAGCACCAGCGTCGACCTTGGGCGCGTCTTGCGCAACGCATCGACGAGGAACTCGTAGGCTTCGGCGATGTCCCGCACGACATGCTGCAGCAGCGAGGCGATGGGCCTGTTCGCGAACGCGCTGAGGAGATCGTTGCCGCCGACCGAAAGCGTGAGCAGCGTGGGCTCGTCGCTCTCGCCGACTTGCGGCAACTGCGAGCCGAAGACGTCGCCGATGGTCGCACCGTCCTCCGCGAGATTCCGGAATCCTACGTCCGAGGCTCGGCTCACGAGATCGTCGCCGGTGAATTGCGGGTATCGGTCATCCACGTTGCGATAGAGAAGGGACGCGGCGCCCAGGGGCGCGACCTTTCCCGCTCGCGCGTCCCACTGAAGAGCCACTGCCACATCGGTCTCACCCGCATCGAGCGCGGGATAGAGATCGATCGACACGCTGTCGCCTAAGGCTATGTAGTGCTTGAAGTCGAGCATGCTCGTAATAGCGATCCCTGTAGGGCTGGCACTCTAGGCGAGGGGCGATGGGCCTCAGGCGTCGGGCCTTTTCACGCACTTCCTCACCCCTATCCCTATCGCCTTTCGCCTGGAAAGAGTTGTGAGGCAGGGATCGCTATTAACTGCGCTCACTCGATCTCAGGCAGCGCAAGTCCACGGGTAGCGAGTATTCTCACCACAGCCTCCCCGATCTTCGAGTTCGGCGTACTCGCCCCCGCCGTGATCCCCAGCCGGATGTCGCCCTGCGGGAGCCAGTCCGACGTATCCGCCTCCTGATGATGGACGCCGGGGAGTCGGTGGTGGACGGACGCGGTGTCGGGATCGATCCCCTCGGGAGACTCGACGTGATACGTCGGCACCCGCTCCGCGCACAGCGCCGCGAGCGAGATCGTGTTGCTGGAGTTGAATCCGCCCATCACCACCATGACGTCGAGCGGCTCGCGCAGCAGGTCCTTCACCGCATCCTGACGTTCCTGCGTCGCGCTGCAAATGGTGTCGAAGGTGCGGAAGTCCTGCTCACGCGCGGCGGGGCCACGCGCCCGGGCGATGGCGGCTCCGACTTCCGCTCCGATCGCAAGAGACTCGCGGGCGAGCATCGTCGTCTGGTTGGCCACGCCGATGCGGTGCAGATGGCTGCCCGGATCGAAGCCGGGGGATGCGGCGTGACCGAGCTTCGCCATCAGCGCCTCTGCCGATGTCTTCCCTTCTATGTAATCGCACACGAGGCGCGCCTCGTTCATGTCGCGCACGATGAGGTAGTGCCCCTCGCCGTGCTTGCGGACCTGGGACGCCGTCGCCCGCGTCTCTTCATGGTAGTGCTTGCCGTGGATCAGCGCGGTGAAGCCGTCGCGCGCATAGCTCTCGACGCGCTTCCAGACGTTCAACACCGAGCCGCAGGTGGTGTCGACCATGACGCACCCGATCCGTTTGAGCTCCTCGAAGTCGTGGATCGTGACGCCGAAGGCCGGCAAAATGACGACGTCCGCCGGCCCGACATCCGCGAAGTCGAAGCGGCCGTCACGGGGCATCAGAATCTCGATGCCCATGTCCCGCAGACGCGCGTTCACGTGCGGATTGTGAATGATCTCCCCGACCAGATAGATGCGGCGATCGGGGAACTTGCGGCGCGTCTGATATGCGTATTCCACGGCCCGTTCGACGCCGTAGCAGAAGCCGAATTCCCTGGCCAGGCGGATCGTCACGTCGCCAACCGTGAGCGTGTAATCCTCGGCCCGCATCCGGTCCACCAGCCGTCCGGAGTAGTCCGCGGCGAGCTCGTCCTGGACCTGCGCCTTGAGGCCGAAACCCTTTCTGAAATAGGTACTTGGGTCGGGTACCGCCATGCCGAAAGCTAGCCGGCGGAGCGTGATTTCGGACACAGCGGCGCTCGCTTGTTCGACGCCCCTCCGGCTGGGGGGTAGATTCTCAGGGGTGCGCCTTCCGCGGTGCGCAAGCGTGCGTCGTAGGTGGTCCGTCTGATACATCACGCATGGACGCACGACTCTGGACGTACGCTGACACTCGACGCACCACGCACGCTGACGCATGACGCACGACGCATGACTCTCACCGCCGACATCCTCGTTTCCGGCCCCGAATCCGCGAGCGTCCCCCTGCTGCGGCCGGCGGCGCTCGCGAAGGGCGACACCATCGGCGTCGTCGCGCCCTCGTATTCGCCGCGCGAGGGGTGGCTGCGGCGCGGGGTCAAGGCGCTGGAGCGCGCAGGCTACAACGTGCTGCTCGACGCGGAGATCCTCGCCTTCCGGCGCTTCAGACGCCTCGAGGACGAGCACCGCGCCGAGAACTTCATGAGTGTGTGGCTCAATCCCGCGGTGCGCGCGGTCATCAGCGGGACCGGTGGATACGGTGCCGTGCGCATGCTGCCGCACCTCGAGCCCGAGGTGTTTCGGCTGAATCCCAAGAGCTTCGTCGGGTACTCCGACGTCACGGCGCTGCATCTCTGGCTGAACCGCCGCGCCGGGCTGCGCACCTTTCACGGCCCCACCGTCGACGACCTCGTGCCCGGCACGCGGGACGCGACCTTTGCGTCGCTGCTCACCGCGCTCACCAATCCCCTGCCATCGACGCGCATGGGACGCGGCGTGACGCGCTGTGTCAGGCCCGGGCGCGCCGCGGGGCGGCTCATCGGCGGCAACCTCTCGCTCGTTCAGCAGTCCATCGCCACGCCGTACGAGGTGCCGGTCGACGACGCCATCCTCTTCCTCGAGGAGACGAAGGACCCCATGTCCGTCGTCGACGAGCGTCTGCTCCACCTGCGCGCGTCGGGCTTGCTTAACCGCGTGCGCGGCATCGTATTTGGGCACCTCTCGCTCGATCGCTCCGAGGAGGACGAGTTCGAGGATTTCGTGCTCGATCTCGTCTCCGACCTCGACGTTCCAGTGCTCATGGACTTTCCCGCTGGTCACGAGATTCCGAACCTGACGCTCCCCCTGGGAACGGAAGTCGAGCTCGTCGTCGAAGAGGAGAGCGGTTGGCTGCAATACCGCGAGGACGCGCTGACACTCCTCTCCGCTTCATGAGCGACGCCGAGCACTACGATCTCGTAGTCATCGGCGCCGGACCCGCTGGCGAAAAGGGAGCCGCTCAGGCCGCGTACTTCGGCAAGCGCGTCTGCGTCATCGAACGCGCGCCCAAGCCGGGGGGCGCGGCGGTCAACACCGGAACGATTCCCTCCAAGACGCTGCGCGAGACCGCGCTCTACTTCAGCGGGCTCCGCCAGCGCGGGCTGTATGGCGTCGACCTGCGCGTCAAGCACGACATCACGATCAGCGACTTCATGTTTCGCGAGCGCGCCGTCGTCGAGGCGACGTGGGCGTTGATCGACGAGAACCTCAAGCGGCACGACGTCACCGTCATTCAGGGAACGGCCAGGCTCACCGGTCCGAACACCGTCGCCGTGACGCGCTACGGGCAGGATCCGCGCGAGATCCACGGGGAGGTGATTCTTCTCGCGACGGGGTCGCATCCGCAGCAGCCGACCGGCGTGCCCGTCGACGGCACGATCGTCGTCGACAGCGACTCGCTCCTCACGCTGCAGAAGATCCCGGCGCGCATGACGGTGATCGGCGGCGGCGTCATCGGCTGCGAGTACGCCTGCATCTTCGCGGCGCTTGGCGTGAAGGTGACGGTGATCAACTCGAAGTCGCGCTTGCTCGCGCATCTCGACGCGGAGGTCGGCGAAGCGCTGCGCCGGCAGATGACGGCGCGCCTCGGCATCTCGGTGCACGTCGACATCGAGGTCAGGGAGATCGCGGTGGAGGGTGACGCCGCGCGCGTCTCGCTCTCCGACGATTCGACGATCTATTCCGACGTCGTCCTGTTCAGCGCCGGCCGCGTCGGCAATACGGAAGACCTCGGCCTGGATGACGTCGGCGTCCGCTGCAACCAGCGCGGCTATGTCGTCGTCGACAGGAACTACCGCACGGACGTGCCGAGCATCTACGCGGCCGGCGACGTCATCGGATTTCCCGCGCTCGCCTCGACGGCGATGGAGCAGGCGCGCGTCGCCGTCTGTCACGCGTTCGATCTCAAGTACAAGCAGCAGGTCTCGCCGGTGCTGCCGTACGGCGTGTGGACGATCCCGGAGATCGCGACCGTCGGCGAGACGGAAGACACGCTGGTGGCGCGCGGCGTTCCCTACGAGGTCGGCCGGTCGACGTACCGCATCAACCCGCGCGGGCAGATCCTCGGCGACACCGACGGCTTCGTGAAGCTGCTGTTCGATCCGGACAACCAGCGCGTGCTCGGCGTCTCGATCGTCGGTGAGGGCGCGTGCGAGCTGATCCACGTCGCCGCCTCCGCGATGAGCTTCGGCGGCACGCTCGACTTCTTCATTCAGGGCGTCTTCAACTTTCCGGCCCTCGCCGACGCGTACAAGTACGCCGCGTACGACGGACTCCAGGCGCTCGCGCGGCGGCGCGCGCGGATTCCGGGCCTGCCGTCGAGTGGCGAACCGCGCGCTGTCAAGACGTAGAGAATTTTTTCTCACACGAGCACTAAAGAAAAAATCGGATGACGCTTGACAGCGTCTCTTTGGGTCGACACGAAAAAAATTCCAGCGCGTTTTTCACTTCTAGCGCGCGCGTGTGCGTCGCGATATCATCGCAAGCATGTTGACCACGATCGCTACGCCGCCCTCGACTGAGCTCGCGCCGCCGCCGGCGGTGGTCGCGCGCACCACTCGCGTCCCCTTCACGTTCGTCGGCGAGCGACTCTGGCTCGACTTCGTCAACACCGACGGCGGCACGCACGCCCAGGACGCGATCCCGGATTTCGACGCGCTCGTCGCGTGGCTCGAGACCGCCATCGCGCTGGATGCCGAGCGCGCGCAGATGATGCGGCGGCGGTCGATCCAGCAGCCGAGCGGCGCCACGGCGGCGCTCGTCGACGCGCGGCGTGTGCGTGGCGCGATGCGCAGCCTCGCAGAGCGCGGCTCGGTCGCGCCGCAGGTCCGCGTCGACGCGCTCAACGAGATCAACCGCGTGCTCGGCCGCAGCGCGGGCACGCGCCGCCTCGAGCTCCGCGCCGACGGCACCTTCGCGCGGTCGTTCGTTCCCGTCGGCGACGCGTTCGCGGGGCTGATGATCCCCATCGTCGAGTCCGCCGCCGATGCGCTGATCCTCGGCGAGCTGCCGCGCGTGCGGCGCTGCGCCGATCCGCGTTGCGCCCGCGTGTTCTTCGACGGCACCAAGAACGCCGCGCGCCGCTGGTGCGACATGGCGACGTGCGGCAATCGCGCGAAAGCCGCGCGGCATCGCGCGCGCCTCAAGGCCCACTAGCTCTGCGGCGCGTCGAGGTCGTTCGAACGTACCTCGCGCTCGACGACCGCGACGCGTTCCGCCCCGCGAAGCCGATCGCCGGCGACGTGCGGCTCGTGCACCACGCGCCCTGCCCCGTCCCGCTCTATCGCCGGCTGTATCGCGACGTCGGCGCGCAGTGGTACTGGCACGATCGGCTCGAATGGAGCGACGCGGCCCTCGCGGAGCATCTCGGGAGTGAGAACGTCGCGCTCTGGGAGCTGCAGGTCGACGGGCAGTCGGCGGGATACTTCGAGCTTCAGATGGGCGCGGATCGCAGCGCGGAGATCGTGTACTTCGGCCTGATGCCTGAATTCATCGGGCGTGGCCTCGGCGGCTGGCTGCTGACGCGCGCCGTGGAGGAGGCGTGGAGCATGGGCGCGACGCGCGTCTGGTTGCACACCTGCACGCTGGACTCGGAGCGCGCACTCCCGAACTATCGATCGCGTGGATTCGTGCCGTACAAGACCCAGCGCCTCGAGGTCGACATCGAGGGTTCGGAGGTCGTGGGAGAGAGACTGCTGCACGAATAGGGTCCGGCGCGCATTCGATTCGTGCCACCGGACGCTTCTAACCGGCGAAGTTCATCGCGGATGCCGCAGATGAACTTCGCGGGCTAGTGACCTACCGTCCGCGCTTCGGCCGGCGCCGTTTGCCCCGCGTCGAGTCCACGTACGCCGGCCGCGGTCCGCGGCGCCGCTCTTCTCCCCCTCCCCCGCCGCCTCCCTTCGGCGCACGCTCGCGCCGCATCTCGCGCGCGAGCTTCTTCGCGTGCCGCTCCTGCCGCGCCTGTTTCCGCTCTTCCCGGCGGCGGTCGTCCGCCCGCTCGAGCGCCGCGAGCTCCTGATCCGTGAACGGCCGATCCAGCTCCTCCCGCAGCGCGTCCAGCGAATCGGCGCGCGCGGCGCCCCGTTGGCCGCGCATCACCACGAACCGGAAAGGACGGTCGAATCTCGGCAGTTCTGCGTCCGAGAGTGTGCGCGCGATCTTCTCGGGGAGCGTGAGATGCGCGACCGCCTTCCCCTGCTCTCCGTTCTCCTCGACGTCATAGCGCACCGGGATCTCGCGCCCGCGGATCTCCACGAAATCCGGGAGCGCGAGGTACCGCTCGCGCTCCCGCCGCGGGAGAATCGACTCCGCGTCGATCCCGAGCCGCGCGCGCCGGAAGTCCGAGAAGGACCGGACGTCCCGCTCCGCGAGCTGCCGCTCGTAAATCGCCGCCAACTCCTCCATCCCGAGTCGGGGCGTGCTGCCGCCGGAGCGACGCCACGACTCCCGAATTTCCTCGATGGGCACTCGGTCGTCGCGCGCTGCCACGTGCCGCGCCTCGCCGCGCGCCAGTCCCTCCGCGAGCAGCCGGCGCGCCTTGTCCAGTTGGGGCACGGGGATTTCATCGATCGGCTCGACCTCGCGCTCGAGCTCGAAGCCGTGATACGTGACGCGGCGGCGCAGCACGAGCGGCGCACGCTTGGCGTTGGCATCGAACGCCAGCTCCGGCTCGTGTTCCCGCGCATAGCGCCGGATGAGCGCCATCGGGATGTTCGTCCCTTCTATAGAAGCGCGCGGAATCCCCATCTTGTCCGCGAAATACCGGATGTCGCCCGCGATCGCGCCCCAGCTTCCCGCGACGCTCGTCTTCGACACGCGCACTTCGTCGCCGCCCGAGGTCTCCTCGTCGATGACGAGCGAGAACGGCATGTACTGCGCGAGCAGCTCCTGGAATTTCCCGAGCACGGCCTCGCCGGCATTCGCCATCGTCGTCGGCAGCTCGAGCTTGACCGCCCGATAGATGCTCGCCATACCCAGCGCCGCGTCCTCGATCGATTTGACGAGCACCCCGCGGCGCTCGGCCCACTCGTCGATCTCCTGCTCGTGGAAGAGATGCCGGGGCAAGCCATATACCTCGCCCATGTACCCCGCGGTCTGAAACGCTTCGGCGTAGAGGTTGTACGCCGTCAGATGATCGCTCCCCGGCACGGTCACGCCGTCGAGGTCGCGCTCGTCCCGCGTCATGCGATGCAGCGACTCGATGGATGCCATCACGGCGAGGTAAGGCATCAGATCGTCGTCCGCGTTCACCAGCAGCTCGGCCCACGCGCGCTCGACGGGCATGGCTTCGACCGCGCGGCCATAGCGCGTGAGGCGGCCCTGCTCGATGATCCCGCGTCGCTCGAGCAAGCCAAGCGCGTTGCGATACGACAGCTTGTCGAGGGGAACCGGTAGGTCCAGCTCGTCGGCGCGCACGCCGAGCGCGGCACAGGTCATCGCGACGCGCTCCGAGTCGCCCGCCAGCTGAAACTCGGGCGCCGTGGGCTGCAGCGTCGTGAAATGAATCTCCCGGTCCGACAGGATGAAGACGCGTCCCCCTTCGACGCGGCCATGCACGCGGCCGGCCATCTGCAGGATCTCGTTCGCGCCGAGGTGCTCCTGCGTCAGCACGTTGCGTCCGCGATCGATCGCGTTGAAGAAGCGCTTGTCGTCGATGATCACGGTGTCGAGGCCGCGAACGTTGAGGGCGCTCTGGCCGGCCGCCGTCATCGCGAGGAAGTACGGCTTTCGCTCGCCGCCCTCGAGGAAAGGGCGGAGAATCCGAATCGGCTCCCCGCCGTGGTAGAAAGCGGTGTTCACTCCCGGCGCGAAGCGCGTCACGTGCGAGGCCGCCTCCTCCACACCCTTGCGAGTCGGAACGAACATCGCGACGCCGCGGCGCTCCTTGCGCACGTTCTTGAGGAAGCCCTGATCGAGAAACTGCAGTGGCTCCTTGTCGATGACCTTCACCTGCGCGGCCTTGTCCTTGTCGAACTCGTACACCTCGAGGACGTCGGCGGAATCGAGATACTCGCGATAGAACGTCGGGTCGACCGTGGCTGACAGCCACACGAAGCGGCACTGCGCGCGCTTTCCGAGCGCGAGACACAGCTCCAGTTCCGCCGACGTCTGGTGGATCTCGTCGACGACGAGCGTGTCGGTCGCGACGATGTCGCCCTCCTCGAACCATCGCCGCGCGATGCCCGTCGTCACGATGATCACATTCCACGTCGGCGTCTCGGGCGTCGCTTCGCGTTCACGATTGACGACGCCGACCTTCAGTTCCGTCGTGCGCAGGATCTCCTCGGCGATCGGTCGGATCGCGAGCGTCTTGCCCGTGCCCGTCCCTGCGACGATGCCGAAGCCCTGGCCGGATTTCGCGAGCTCGCGCACGCGCGCGCCGTGGTGCTTCTCGAGGAACGTCTCGATGTGCAGACCGAGCGCGAGCTCGATGGTCTCGCAGGCAGCGCGTGTCGGTGCGATGACGATGACACGGCCGGTCTCGGGCTCAGCCTTGAGGAACTCGTCGTGGTCCGGCGGCAGCCACGGCTCGTGAACGTTTCGTTTCACGAGGCCGCCAAATGCAATTTTGGGGCACCGCGACGCGTGGCAGCCTGAGCGTAGCGCGCCCAGCGCGCGATGCGGCGCTCTATGGGAACTTGATGATCGGCGGCTTCTTCTTGTTCCCGGGCGAGAAGCCCTTGATCTCCGGATTGCCCTTGGCCCCGCCGCCTTCGCCTTGCTTGGTCTTGTAGTCGTCTCCAAAAATCACGCGGCCCTTCGCGGGACGGTTGCGCACGGCCGTGGCGCAGTCCGTCGGCGCCGGCTGCTGCGCGGCCGGAACGTCGTCCAGCCAGATGCGGCACATACCGGCGGGCGGACGCTCGCTCACGGGGACGTCGTCCTTTCGCCCGCGGCCCTGCGCAGACGCAGCGCCCGGCAAAGCGAGCGCGACGAAGGCAATACCGAGTAATGCTGACAGCTTCATGATGGCTCTGGTAAGGCACAGCCGGTGCCATGGCTACCGGCATGATAACTTATGAAACAACAGCGACTTACGCTACTGTAGCGTTTGTGATTTCAAGCGAACTGTCCAGTGTCCTGGAAATACGGTGTCCCATCCTCTGACACCTAGTCGCCGAAACTGATCCCGACCTCCCGCGCCGTCTTGACGACGTCGTGGTTGATCTCGACACGTTTCGCCTCGCGCAGCGCCTCCTTTATCGGAATCGTCACGATGTGGGGCGACTGTAGCGCGACCATGTGGCCCCACTTGCCGTCCGCGACGGCGCGCACCGCGGCGCCGCCGAATCGCGTCGCGAGCAGGCGATCGTAGCCCGTCGGCATTCCTCCGCGCTGCAGATGGCCGAGCACGAGCGACCGAGTCTCCTTGCCGGTGAGCTTCTGAAGATCGTATGCCATTCTGCCGGCGATGCCACCGACGCGACGGTCCTGTCCAGGCATCGATGGTCCCATCGTCGACTCGGTTCCGCCCTGCGGCGTCGCCCCCTCCGCGACCACGACGATGGAAAAGTGTCGCCCCGCCTTGTCACGCGCGCGAATCTTGTCGCACACCTTGGACAGCTCGTAGGGAACCTCCGGGATGAGAATGACATCGGCCGTGCCGGCGAGACCGGCATGCAACGCGATGAACCCCGCGTGTCGTCCCATCACCTCGATGACGAGCACGCGATCGTGGCTCTCCGCGGTCGTGTGCAGGCGGTCGATCGCCTCGAGCGCGGTGTTGACCGCGGTGTCGAAGCCGAAGGTGGTGATCGTTCCCGCGACGTCGTTGTCGATCGTTTTTGGCACGCCGACGATGTTCATCCCCTTGTCGGAGAGCTGATCGGCGATGCTGAGCGTGCCGTCGCCTCCAATGGCGATGAGCGCGTCGATCCCCATCTGCCGCGCGGTCGCGACCATCTCGTCGGAGCGATCCACTTCCTCGAACGTTCCGTCGGCCTTCTGACGCGGCCACTTGAACGGATTGCCGCGATTCGTCGTGCGCAGGATCGTGCCGCCCATGTGCGCGATGCCGCGCACCGATTCGCGCGTCAGCGACACGACGTCATCCTCGCCGAGCAGACCGGCGAAGCCGCGCTTGATGCCGAGGACTTCCCATCCGCGCCCGATCGCGGAGAGCACCACGGTGCGAATCACCGCGTTGAGGCCGGGCGCGTCGCCGCCGCCGGTCGACAGTGCGAGCCGCATTCTTAAGGGCGAGAATGGAGAATGGAGAATGGAAAATGGGTCGCCGAATAGCGTCCCGGGCCTATTCTCCATTCTCGATTTTCCATTCTCGCAGTTTTCACGGCTTATTTCCCAAGCAGTTCAATGATCTCGCCCGGCTTCGCATGCCTGTGCAACTGCGACTTCTGGAAGATCGGCGCGCCGTCGCGGCTGACCTCGAAACGCCCGCCGCTCGACGGGACCAGCACCACGTCCGCGTCGGGATACGCGCCGCGAATTTCGGCCGCCAGACTGGCGGCCCGCGGTTCGTAGTTTCAAAGCGTGCAGTATTCGATCGTGATTCTCATCAGCCCTCAACCCTCAGCCCTTAGCCCTCAGCCTCCGCCCTAACCTAACGCGACGGGAGCGGCAGGCCGGCCATGGATGCCAGCCGGCCGATGATCGTATCCTGGCGGGCTACGACGCCCCGCAGCGAGTCGACCTGCGCCTGCAGGAGCGCGTAGTCCTGCTGCATCGCGCTCACCTGCGTCCCGACGTCGATCATCGCCTGAGCGATGTTGGCCTCGGCTCTCGGATCGCGGCAAGATCCGGCGAGCACGGCGGCGGCAATTACGAGAAGGGGCTTCATGGCCTGGGCGGTTGAGGTCCTGCGTCGCGGTAGAATGGCACGTCTCGATGCCGTAAGATGCTAGGCCGGCAGCGCGGCATTGCAGCATGCACCGCATGCCAGCGCTGCGTGGCGATCCTCGCGGTCATACGGTGCCTGAGCTCCTCGTCGTGCTCATGATCATCGCCATCGTTCTGGCGATCGCGCTGCCACGCCTGCGCCTCGTCCTCGACCGTATCACGGTGCACGCGGCCGCGACGGAGGTTACCACGATTCTCAGCTCCGCCCGCACGCTCGCGATCGCCGGGCGATCGCCCGTCGCCGTCGACGTCGACGCGAGCGGCACGCTGCGCGTCCGGCGCGGCGCGGAGATCGTGCTGGTGCGCGGCGTCGGCGCCGTGCATGGCGTGACCGTCGGACGCACGCGCGATTCGCTGACGTATGACCCGCGCGGTCTCGGACGCGGCGCAGCGAACCTCAGCATCATTCTTCGGCTCCGCGCGGCCGTCGAGACGGTCTTCGTCTCGCGCCTTGGCCGTGTGAGATAACGCACGCGCCAATTTGCGTGCCGCGCCTTCCCTCCGCGGATAGATTGATTTTTCTGGGCTTAACGCCCGCGGCCTGCGGACCTCCCTGCCGGATTGGCCGCATCAGGGAAATGGTCCTGCGACGTGTCGGTGAACAGATGTGACCCGACACCTCCGGAGGTGGGTTATCGCTAATGAGATGAGTAGCGACGCCGCCGACGTTCAGCGCGTCCTGAACGGCGATGTGGATGCGTTTGCGCGTCTGGTGGATCGCTACTACGAGCGTTGCGCACGGTTTGCAGTGCGCATGCTCGGAAACCGCGACGACGCGGAAGATGCGCTGCAAGCCACGTTTCTGCGGGCATATCGGTCGCTCGGCAAGTACCAGGAACGCGACAAGTTCAGCGCATGGCTGTATCGCATTCTCGTGAATCAGTGCCGTAGCATCGCAGCACGCCGGAACCAACGCGACAGGGTGTTTGTACGAGAAGAAGCGGTTCTCCTCAATGCGCCCGATCGTCGGCCGACGTGGACTGGTGAGGACGAAGAGTTCGTGCAGCGGGTGCTCGCCGAGCTGGATCCCCTGCTGCGGGAAGCGTTCCTGCTGAAGTACGTGGAAGAGATGAGCTACGAGGAAATGTCGGCGCAGACGGGGGTTGGCGTGTCGGCGCTGAAAATGCGAGTCAAACGAGCGTGCGACCGACTACGGGCCCGGTGGGAGCGCATCAAGGATGAGTGACGAACTACAATCGCTCGATCCGTACGTGCAGTGGATCGCCAGCGAGGCGCGCCGGCCGGTCGCCGTGGATCCCGCCGCGCGCAGACGTTTGCTCGAGGCGATCCACGCTGAGCCGCTGCCGCGCCGGGAGTCGCGCGCGCTCCGCTGGGTGCTGCGGCCGCGTGCGATCGTGCTCCCGCCTCTCGCGACGGCGGCACTCGCCGCGGGCCTCGTGGCGTTCGGAGTTCTCGGTGGGATGGCCATCAACCGGGACGGTCGCAGACCGACCGATCAGCGTCATGCTGAGGACGCGAGCTCGCGGCTCCCGGTGTCTCTCATGCCGCGCGCCGTCAAGTTCGAGCTGGTGGCGCCGAAGGCAGCCCGTGTGTCTCTCGTTGGCGATTTCAACGGATGGGACACAGCGGCCACTCCAATGACCAGCCAGGGCGCGGACGGCACGTGGACCGTGTTTGTGCCGCTGCAGCCCGGGCTGCACACTTACTCGTTCGTCATCGACGGAACACATTTCCTGGCAGATCCGAGCGCACCGGTCGCCCCCGACGATGGGTATGGGCATCAGAGCTCTGTAGTCGTTGTGAGAGGGTCAGCATCGTGAGCGCGCTGCGTCGTACGATCGGTCCCCTGACACTGTTGCTCGCGTCGGCCGCGTCTGCGGCGGCGCAGGACTCCGTGCTTCCCGCACGCGAGCTCGATCCCCTCGCGCGTCTGAACGTCGCGACGCGGTACTCCGTCGAGGTCATGCTCGATTCGGCGAAGATGCTCGGCCTGCCGACGCGCGTTCTCGAGTCGACGGCGCTGGAGGGCATCGCGAAGCGCGCGGACGGACGGCGCATCGTGACGCAGGTGCGGCTCGTCTTTCGCTCGCTGCGCGACGCGCGCGCGGCGCTCGGGCTCAGCGCGTCGACGGACGAGCTCACGGCGGCAGCCGGCGCGCTGCGCGTCGGCATCACGAACGCCGAACTGTCGTACCTGGCTCGGACGCGCCACGAAAAACAGCTTACGGTTCCGCTCGTCGTGCTCGCGGATCTCGTCACTCGCGGTGTCCCTCGCGACACAGCCTCGCAGACGATCTTTCAGCTCTGGCAAAGAGGCGCGGCGGACGACGACTTTCTGGGCTTGTGGCGCGGCGTGGAACGCGACATAGTTTCAGGGACGGCCCCCGGGGTCGCGCTCTTGAACAGGGCGCGCGAGATTCCCACCCGAGGGTCGCCGCCGGCGGCGCCGCCTGCAGCTCCGGGCGCGCGCCCTGAACGGTCGGAGAACCCGAACCTATAGGCGAATGCCCGTTTCGAGGCGCCATGCTACAGCGGTGACGGTATCGCTGGCGATGCTCACGACCGGTGAGCACGCGGTGGCGCAGGGTACGCAGTCCAGCTCCGAACTCGAAACACGTCTGGAAGCCGGCGCCGTCATGTCGTCCAAGCCGGGTACCCTTCCACTGGGCGCGCTCGCTTTTACGCCCGGCTTCCGATACGCCAACCAGCGACTTTCGGCCAGCGCGCGCGGGGCTGCGTGGCTCGGCGGCAAGAATTGGCAGCTCGGCGATGGTGGCGCCACTCTCGAAGCCTTCACACCACTGCTATATGGCGTTCGCGCGGAGCTTGCGGCGAACGCCATTCGTTCTTTCCACGACCCGACTGTCCAGAACGATCAGCTCGACGCCCAGGGCCGGTTGCATCTCATGCGGCAACGCGGCGGCGTCTGGCTCGGCTCCGGTGTCGCGCGCCCGTTGCGCGTTGCCGCCGTCTCGAACGTGAACGTCAGCTCCGGTGGTATCTGGACCAAGTTCGGTCCCGCGACGATTCGCGGCAGCGTCACGAGCTTCTTCTTCACGAAGATCGCCGTGGACAGCGCCGACAACACGGCGGAAAACAGTACGCCGGTTTGCCCGACGCATCCTGCGGCAGCTGCCGAACCCACGACGGCCGCGTTCGTCGGAGCAGCGGCCCCGATCGGGTGCCGGCACCAGTCACGGTTGACGGATCTGGAAGGCACCGTGCACTGGCAGCACCGGCTCATGGAAGTCACGGTGCGCGGCGGACAGCGCTTCGGCGACAGGCTCGACGTCACTGCAGATTCGCGGCAATGGGCGTCCGCGACGGCAGCGGTGTGGATCACCAGCCAGCTCGCCGCTGTTGCCGGTGGCGGACGCGAGCCCGCGCAGCCGACCCGTGGTCTCCCCGCTCGGAGCTTCGGAACGCTCGGCGTGATGCTCGCGTACTGGCCCATCCCACGGGGAACGGTGCCCGTCGAGACGCCGGCAGCGCTCGTACACGCTTTCGAGATGCGGGCCGCGGGCGCCGAGCTTCAGCGCATCACCGCGCGCATCGGCGGCGTCGAGACGGTCGAAATCATGGGAGACTTCACCGACTGGACTCCGATCCCGTTGATCCGCCGCGGGCGCGACCTCTGGGAGCTCCTCGTACCGATGGCCGCCGGAATGCACCAGATCAACCTGCGCATCGATGGCGGCCAGTGGATCGCGCCGCCGGGCGTGCCGGCGATCAAGGACGGCTTCAACGGCGAAGTCGGCGTGCTCGTGATACGCCAATAGCATAACCGAGCTGACTCGGCAATCGATCCCTCCGGCGAAATCCGGAGCTTTTTTTTCTTGCGAAACCGCACCCCCGCGCGGTCGTAGGGAGCGCGAGACCAACCTCGTCACTCACTGCGTATGCGATTCCGCGCACGCCACCTGTTCGTTGTCGCCGTCCTCCTGCCCATTGCCGCCGGCGCTCAAAGCCTCGACCTCACGATCAACCACTATGGACTGAGCATCGGCGACTCGCGCTTCGTGCGTGGCGTGCGGCTGAATTTCCGCGATCGCAACCTCGAGCGCGTCGAGGGCGTGAACGTCACCATCTGGTCGCCGTACGAACCGATGCGTGGCGTGGTAAAGGGCCTCGCGCTCGGTCTGCCCGTGACGGGGGCACGCGCCATCCACGGCGCTGGTATCGGCATCCTCGGTGTGGGCGTCGCCGAGAATCTTCGCGGCATCGGACTCGGGGGACTCGGCATCGGCGCCGGCGGCGACGTCCAAGGCATCATGGTTGGAGGCCTCGGCGTCGGCGGCGGGGGTAACGTCACCGGACTGATGATCGGAGGACTGGGTGTTGGCACCGGCGGCAATGTCCGCGGCATTACCTTCGGCGGCCTCGGCGCCGGTGCCGGCGGCGACGTGACTGGACTGCAGGTGGGTGTCCTGGGTGTCGGCGCCGGCGGCCGTGTCGAAGGAATCACGATTGCCGGCCTCGGGGCGGGGGCCGGTGGCGACGTTACGGGGCTGACGGTGAGTGTGGTCGGCGCAGGTTCCGGTGGCGACATCACCGGCATTACCCTCGCCGGGATTGGCGTCGGCGCCGGCGGCACCGTGCGAGGACTGGCGTTCGGCGGAATCGGTGTCGGTGCGCCGAGGATCCGGGGCATCGCGCTCAGCGCCGTCGCTGCCGGCGGAGAGGACGTGAAAGGCGGCGTGCTCGCGCCCTTTTACTTCACGGTCTCAGATGACGGACGCGTGTCCGGCCTGACGATGAGCGCGTGGAATCGCGTCCGCGGCGATCAGTACGGGATCTCGCTGGGCCTGCTCAATACCGCGTGGGATCTGCACGGGTGGCAGATCGGCGTGCTCAATTACGCTGCCAACAATCCGAAAGGGTTGAGGCTCTTGCCACTCTTCAACCGTGAGTGGTAGGCGGTCGTCATCCTCAGCCAGTGAGTTGTCACTTCAATCCGCGGCGACAGTCCCGAAGTCGAACCCGGGGACCGAGACACGCGGGATCGGCTTTCCGATCACCGCTTCGATCGTGCGCACCATCGCAATCTCGTCCGGCGCCATGAACGTGAAGGCGTCGCCCTCGCGAGAGGCGCGGCCGGTGCGCCCGATGCGGTGCACGTAGTCTTCGGGCTGCTGCGGCACGTCGTAGCTGATGACGTGCGTAATGTGCGAGATGTCCAGCCCGCGTTGCGCGATGTCGGTCGCGACGAGCACGCGTGTCTTGCCCGCCTTGAAGTCCTCCAGCGCCTTCGTGCGCTGCGCCTGCGTCTTGTCGGCGTGCAGCGCCACGGCGTCGATGCCCTCGGCGCGCAGATGACGCACCACGCGATCGGCGTGGACCTTCATGCGCACGAAAACAAGGACCGAGTCGAGATCGCCGTCCTTGAGCAGGTGCGCCAGCAATGCACTCTTGCGCTCGCGCGGGACGGGATAGACGGCGTGCGTGACGGTGTGCGCCGCTTCTGAGCGCCGGCCGATCTGCACGACGATCGGCTTGCGCATGTACTTGCGCGCGAGCACCTCGACCTCGGGAGGCATCGTCGCGCTGAAGAGCAGCGTCTGGCGATAGCGCGGCATCTCGCCCACCAGCCGGTTGATCTGCGGGGCGAAGCCCATGTCGAGCATGCGGTCCGCTTCGTCGAGCACGAGAACCTCGAGCTCGTCGAAGACGACGTTCTGCCGCTCGACGTGATCGATGAGCCGGCCGGGCGTCGCCACCACGACATCGACGCCAGCGCGCAGCGCCTTCTGCTGCGGCTCGAGCGGCACGCCGCCGAACACCGCGGCGACGGACAGCTGCGAATGCTGCGCGTATTTGCTGATGCTCTGCTCCACCTGCATGCAGAGCTCGCGCGTCGGCGTGAGTACGACGGCACGCGTTCGACGCGGTCCGTCGATCAGCTGATTCACGAGCGGCAGCGTGAACGCCGCCGTTTTCCCTGTGCCCGTTTGCGCGAGGCCAATGACGTCGCGCCCGCGGAGGATCAGCGGGATGGCCTCTGCCTGAATTGGGGTCGGGATGCGGTAACCGGCATCGTGCACGGCCCGCAGGACCTGATCTTTCAACTCCAGCGCGTCGAAGGACTGCGGCTGGGACTGTTCTGTTTCCGCTTCTATTTCGGTTGTCGCCTGCTCCATATCACCTAAATCTAATCCTGATAAGTGTTTGAAGATACGGCCTCAGGCCGTTTCTCGCAAAAAATCGAGAATCTCCGCGTTCGTGACATCGGCGCACTCCTGAAGCACCAGGTGTCCGCCGCGTGGGACGGTCTTGCACCTGACCCCCGGAATCAGCCTCGCACGAGACGAGCCCCGCTGCACGATGAGATCTCGCTTGCCGGTGATGACGAGCACAGGCATTCGGAGGGTACGGAGCTGCTCGGCCGGAAAGCGGCGCCACGTCGTGCGATGAATGCACGCCCGGCACGCCCATGCGAATTCCCTGAACTGGGTCGTCGCCCAGTACTCGTCGATGTCGCGCTGCGTCGGCCGCGCGCGCGTGCCGAACGCCGCGCGGAGGATTCCCGTGATGACCCTGCGCGTGAGGATCGCCGGCGTGAAGCGATTGATGAATCGCGGCGATAGAAGCCTCACCGGAACGAGCACCGGCACGTGCCCGATTCCGATCGAGTTGATGAGCACGAGTCGCGCGATGCCCGGGTCACCGCGCGTGGCCAGATCCAGACCGAGCGAGCCACCCATCGAGTGGCCGACGAAGGTGAACCGGCGCAACCCCAGCGTCCGAGCGACGTGGAGAACGACGTCGGTGAGCGAGGCCGTCGTGTAGCGGGCGTCGTCGGTTGGCTTGTCGCTCAGGCCGTGGCCAGGCAGATCGAAGGCGATCGCGCGAAAACCCGCGCCAACAAGCGCGGGGATCATCTCGTAAAACGTGTACACGCTCGCCGCCCAGCCATGCACGAGCAGCACGACCTCGCCGTCGGCCGGACCGCTCTCGATCACGCGGACGTTCAGGTCGCGCACCCGCACGTACCGACTGGTGATCCCTGCCTCGCGGGCCGGATACATCTCCTCCGGCGCGAGACGGCGGCGACGCGTGGCGATCAGACCGGCTCGATCGGTCGTCCCAGAAGCCGCGCGATCAGGCCGAGCCGGAACGTCGCATCGGTCCACCGCTCGTCGCCCGCCAGTGCGCTCTCGAGGGGATACAACGGCCACACGAACGGGTTCGTCGTACGCACGGCTGCCATCCCCTTGTGCGGGTGCCATACGCCCTGCGGATCGCGATCGTCGAGGAAGCGCTCGTAGAGCTTGAGCCAGTTCTCGTTGCGACGCAGAAATCCGAGACGCGCCATGAGCTCCAGCCACACGATGGCGCTCGGGACGTCGGCGTCCGCCGCGTTGCGGTTCGGCAGCTGGTCGCCGAGCACCAGATGCGGCTGCGGCATGACTTTCTTCCCGCAGAGCTGCAGCGGCTCCTGGCGCGGCAGCGGTTGGGAGAGGAAGTGATACAGGCGGTCCATGGCCTCGTGGTGCTCCGTGCGGAAGAGCGGCATGTACGCGAACATCACGAGGGAATACATGGACGGGGGCGCGGCCTCGTTTGGCAGCACGTGCTGATTGCCGACACGCACCCATGGCTTCTGCGCCAACGGCGAACGCAGGAAGCCGGCGATCCGTTCGAGCACGCGCCGGGCGACGCCGCGGAGGCGTGGGTCGTCCTCGTAGCCCGCCTGCGCAAGCGCGGCGCCCGCCGCCTCGCGCAGGATCGCCCGCCCGCGGCGTACGACGTCCTCGTCCGGCGTCTTCGGCGCGAGCTCGTAGAGAAACTCCGGATCCGTGTCCTCCGCGAGCAACCGGAAAAGCACCCGGCGGGAGTGCACGAGCGGGGGCGAGTCCTTGTCCCACCCGTACTCCAGGAGTCGTCGAACGGCACTGATGGTTCCGACGCCTTCGAAGTTCTCCGAGCGCGCGGAGGGCACCTCGAGCATCGAGTGGTTCCACGTGCCATCGAGCCGTTGCTGCAACGCCAGCATAAGAGCCGGGCGGTACGTGTAGGGCAGCAACGCGACACGATCACCTACGTGGTCGGTGAGACGCACGACCTCGGTGATGGCTCGATACTGTATTGGTGCTGCTGCGTGCTGTAGCAGCCAGCTCAGCGGAAAACGCACGGGCGCCGGCGGTACCGCGGGAGCCGGGCTCGCCGTCGCCGGCAAGGTTGGCGGAAGGGTCACAGGGCTATCGATTCGGTCCCTCTTTGGGCTGCGCGCGGTTACGGCGGGAGGGGGCCGGCGTTGGGCGCGTAAGCATACTGAGTTTTGTCTTTTGCGCTAGTGGGCGGTAAGACGCTTGTAATGCGCCATTTACCAGCGATTTGTTCCACCGAGGCGGGGGGCGAGAGGCAGTGCGGGGAGCGTGACCTCCCGCCTACCCCACCTCCCGCCTCCAGACTCCCGCCTCCCTAACTTGTTCGCGTGCGCGGCGAGTTCCTCGACATCAATGGCGTGCGCCTGTACTACTACGCCGCCGGCTCACGCGGGGCCGGGGAGCCTGTCGTACTTCTGCACGGCTTTCCGACGTCCGGACATCTGTGGAGCGGCGTCGTTCCGCTGCTGCCGACAGGACATCGCATTATCGTCCTCGACCTCCTCGGCTATGGACGCAGCGATCCACCGCGCTCCGGCATTGTCGATCTTCGATCGCATGCGGATCGACTGATCGCGGTTCTGGACAATCTTGGGATCAACTTCGCGTGCGTGGTCGGACACGACGTTGGCGGCGGTGTGGCGCAGCTGGCCGCGATTCGGTATCCGCACCGCGTCTCGCGTCTTGGACTCCTCGACAGCGTCGGCTTCGACGTATGGCCATCCGCCGAGGTGAAGCTCGCCCGCGCGATGATCCCGCTGACGCGGCACCTGCCGCCGACCTGGATCCTCTCGATCGTGCGCGCCGACCTGCTGCGCGGGTATCAGGATCGCGAGCGCGGCGCGCACTCCGTGGACCTCTACCTCCGACCCTTCGCGGAAACCGCGGGACGCGATGCGCTCATGGCGCACCTCCTGACGCTCGACGCGACGGAGACGAACGGCTTCGCGCCGCGACTCAAGGACATCGTGTGCCCCACGGCAATCGTGTGGGGCGAATGCGATCCCTTTCTGCCGTTGGCGCTGGGACGGCGGCTGTGCGCCACGATCCCCGGCAGCACGCTCGACGTCATTCCCGGCGCGAAGCATTTCCTGCCCGAGGAGTGCGCCCACCACGTGGCGGCCGCGATCGGAAAGCTGCTAACGCGCTGACGAATCCCGTGCGGTTATGGAATCGCGCTCGAGCACTGTGTCGCGTTTGGGCAGCGTGTCAGGCTTGAACAGCGTGTCGCGCTCGAGTGCGGCGATCGTGTAGACAGATCGCGGATTCCAGAGAATCCAGCTGGGGAAACCGCTCGCGTAGCCGGACTGGATCTGCGCGCGAACGTGCTCCGCCGTGTACTTCGGCGCGCCGAGTGTGAAGTCCTGATACCACGGAATGATCCTGGCGGCGCCCGCGACGTCCTGCGTCCGCCGCACCGCGTCCTCGAGCGCGTGCCCGATCGTTTCGTACGGCTTGGCGTTCGGATTCGACAGGCCGTACGTGCCCCGCGCAAAATGCGAGGGATAATTCATGGGAAGCACGACGTCCGCGCGATCGATGAACATCTCCCAGCGCTGCCCGATGCCCATATCCGTACTGTCGGTGGCGGTGAGACCGAAGACGTCGATGGACATGCGCACGCGAAGCGGCTTCACCAGCGCACGCAGGTACGTGAGCTGATCGCGAATCACTTGCGCGCGGACGCGACCGTCCATGTGCGCATAGCGGCCCTCGTCGATCACGCGATCTTCGTCGGGGAAGCGCACGTAGTCGTACTGGAGCTCGCTGAATCCAAGCTTCACCGCTTCGGTCGACAGATCGGCGGCGTACCGCCACACCTGCGGATGCGTCGGGTCGAGCCACGGATTGCCGTTACGATCGAGCCAGACCGCGGTCGAGTCGTCCTTGCGGCGGATGGCCCATTCACGCCGTTTGTCGGCGAGCAACGGGTCCTTGGCGACGACGATCCGCGCGATGGGATAGATCCCCGCCGCGCGCATCGAATCGAGCACCGCACGGATGCGGGTATACGACATCGGATACGTCGTGTCCGCGCCGATCTCGCGCGCGAGCGGCACGCTGGAGCGGTAAAGGACGAGTCCGCGGTCATCCTTGACGTCGATCACGAGCGCGTTGATCTCCGTTCTCTTCGCGACGGCGATCAGCTCCCACATCTTGCGGCCGATCGCGGCCCACCGATTCACGTAGAGACCGCGCAGCGTGTCAGGCGCCGGAACGAGGGCGGCTGCCGGACGCGCGACCGAGTCCGGCAGGTTGACTACGACCCGGGGAGTGTCCGCTCGTTTTTCCGCGCGCCTTTCCGGCTCCTTTCGCGAGCAGCTCGCGATCGCGACAGCGACCGCGACGATTGTCACGCGCGTCGCGATCATGAGAGGACGTTCAGTTCGCTTGCATTGCATTGGTCCGCGTTCAATATCGCTGCTCCCTTTTCTCCATGGAGCTTGAATGCGCAGCAGATGGACGCTTCCCCTCGTTGCGGTTGCGGTCGCCGCGTGCGACAACGCAATCACGGCGCCCGCCGCCTCCTCACCCGCTTCCGCTTCGGAAGTCGTTCGCGGGCCCGGGTCGCACACGCCCTCGGTTCTCGCCGGAGTCGTTCCCGGCAACTACACAGATGGTCGCGTGCGCATCAAATCACCCTTCAACCCGACGATCACGGACCGCTACACCTACTGGGCCGAGCGTACGGATGACGGACGCATTCTCGGCAAATTCAGCTACAGCACGACGCTGGCGAACGGGCCGGCGAACGTCTCCGGCAAGGTGCTGTGCTTCACGATCACGGGCCCGAAGGCGCGTCTCGGTGGCGTGGTGACCGCGAGCGACAACGCCAGCATTCCTGTGGGATCCGAGCTCACGTGGAGCGTTACCGACAACTGGGCGCAGGACGGCGATCCCGACGACACCGCGAGTCCGCTGCTTGGCGCACCGGCGCAGCCGTACTGTGCGCTCGGTCTGCCCTACCCCGAGTCGCCCCTGCTGGGCTACACGTACGTGTACGTGGAGTACGTACTCGGTCGCGTGTAATGAATGAGAGCGCGGCGGTGAGCTAGATCCGCTTTATCTCGTCGGCGGCATCGAGCATATGGCCGATGTCACGGCTTACCGCCCGCGCTTCTCGCGTCGCGCTGCTCACATCCTCGAGCGCGCTGATTACTCCCGCTGACCGAAAGCGCACCAGATCGAGCTTGAGATTCTCGAGCGCGAGGCTGGCGCTCTCGAGCTGTGACAGCAGCGCACTGCGACGCTCGAGGAGGTCGCGCAGCGTCGTCGCCTGCCGCTCCAGGAGCGCGATGCGCCGCTCCCGTTCGGTCGATTCGGGCTCGCGACGGAGCGTGTGCAGCCGGTCGTCAAGTGAGCCGAGTGTCGCGCCGTTGGCTTCGGAATCGAGGCGATGCAATGTCGTGGCGACGGCAGACACGCGCTCGACGAGCGCCTTCGCGGTCTCGTCCACGTCCGGCGGCAGCATGTCGCGCTCGCCGCTCGACATCTTGCGGAGGATGTCGCTGATCACGTCGTGACTCGCGACCGCGCGACGCACGGTGGGCCCGTGCGCTCCGACCAGGACGTCCTGCGAAACGAACGACGTCGCGTCCCCGAGCTTTTTCGCCGCGTCGCGCGCGTCTGCATCGCCTGATGCGGTGGTCACCGTCGAACCGAACAGCGTCTGGCGAATCGGAACGCCGTCACCCCATAGCGATCCGACCTGCGCCATGAGCCGCGCCATGAAGACCAGCGCGGGGATCGCCGCCCAGGGAAAGTTCGGCGACGTGATGCCGTTGATCCCGGCGAGGAGGATGGCGAGCCCGCTGTAGCTGATGAGGTCGCGGCGAAACCTCGCGATCCGGCGCTCGACGGGCAGCTCCGGCACGTCCACGCCCGCGCGGATCGCCTCCTTCCTCTGTTGCTTCTGCTCGCGGTACCACCGTTTCCGCTCGCGCCGGCCCAAGCCCGGCGGCGGAAGCTGCATCCAGGGTAGCGCGACAGCCGGCCGCACATCCCGGTCGCCGGCGGAGGCGGCAACACTACGCGCTGCCTCGGCAGGCGGCCCAGGCCGAGACGTCTCTCCCGGCGCGGGCGCCGCCGGATATACCCGCGCCATCGGGCGCTCCAGCACGGCGTCGCGCATGTCGCCCGCCGAGCGAAAACGGTCCTCGGGCTTCTTCGAGAGCGCGCGCTCGACCGCCGACGCGAGCGATGTCGGCACGTCCGTACGACGTGTCCGCAACGAAGGCGGGGGCTCCGATACGTGCTTCATGAGCATCGCGGGCGTGTTCGACGCCTTGAATGGTGTTTCTCCGGCAAGCATCTGATAGGCGACGATTCCGAGCGAGTAGATGTCGCTGCGCGCGTCGACGTCGCGCTCGCCCAGGGCCTGTTCGGGACTCATGTACGCGGGCGTTCCCATCGCCATCCCCGTCACGGTGAGTCGTGATTCCTCGGCGGCGGCGCGCGCGATCCCGAAGTCCGTAACGCGTGGATGTCCGGTAGCCCGGTCGATGAGGATGTTGTCGGGCTTGATGTCGCGATGCACGACACCCTGACGGTGCGCGTAGTCGAGCGCGTCAGCGACGTCGGCCACGATGCCACGCACCTGATCGATGGGCATGGCGCCGTCACGCGCGAGGCGCCGAGCCAGACTCTCGCCGTCCACGAGCGACATCACGAAGAACACGAGTCCTTCACGCTCGTCCACGGTGTAAATCGGTACGATGTTGGGATGCGAGAGCCGCGCGGCCATCTGCGCCTCGCGAAGAAACCGCGACCGCACACTCGCGTTGAACACCAGCTCCGGAGGGAGCAGTTTGATCGCGACGCGACGGTTGAGACGCGCGTCGAGGGCGCGAAAAACCGCGGCCATCCCGCCCCGCCCCAGCTCGTCTTCGATGAGGTAGTGGTCGCCCACGGCCGCGACGAGCCGGTCGCGGAGGTAGTCGCTCACCCGGGTCTCACGGACTGGCGCTGTCCGCCCGTGCGCCCGCCGCGACTGGTCACCTGTGCGAGCTCGTCCGCCACGTACAGCGCGCTGTCGACGTTCTCCGCGAGCGCGATGGCTTCGAGGGCGAGCGACGTCACGTGTTGATGCGTCTGCGCGCCCGCCTGGAGACGCAGCATGTCCAGCTTCAGTTGGCGCAACGCGAGGGCGCACGTCTCGAGTTTCGCGGCCACGGCGTCGCGACGCTCCTGGATGTCCTTGACCGCGCGGCGCTGGCGCTTCAGGAACGCCAGTCGGCGCACGCGATTCTCGCTCCCCGATTCGAGCGGGTTCGCCTCGTCCTCGAGCTTGGAGATCTCCGCCTCGAGCTCCGCGCCCCCACCGCTGACGACGTTACGCTCGAGGTCCGCGAGCCCGATGGCGAGCGCCTTGATCCGCTCGTGCAGCACGTTCGCCGAGCGTGACACCTCCGCGATGCGATCGCGATCGCGCTCGGGCATCCGGCTGACCAGGCGATTGATCTCGTCGCGGTCGATCACCGCCTGACGGATGCGGTCCGCGTGCGTGCCGGCGGCCTCGTACATCGACTCCGGGCGCATGCCGCCGCCGATGCGCTCGAAACCGCCGCCGGGACCGATCTGCGCGCCGGACGAGCGCCGTGCGATGGTGCGCTGCCGGTTCTGCTCGCGCAGCTGGCGGCGCTTGTCCCGGTCGAAGATGGCCTGGACGTACTCGCCGAAGTCTTCCGCGACGTCGATGAGCTCACGCTCGCGCGGCTGCTTGAACACGTCCCGCCAGTCGAAGCCATCGCTCCAGAGACGCGCGTACTTGTATGCGATGTAGATGCTCCACATCACGGTGATGCCGATGAAGTCGCGGTCGCCGAAGATCGAGGCGATGACGATGACGGCATTCACGAACAGATACGGCGCGAGCTTCTTCCGGAACTTGACCACCTCGGTGTCGTAGAAGCGCCGCGTGTCCTCGGCGGTGGGGAAATCGCCCTCGGACGGATAGGCGACACTCGCCTGCTGCGATGCCACCGGCATCGGCATCGCGAGCTCGGCGGATGGACGCATCTCCGGCACGTGGCCGGTATCGAGCGCGGACACCAGTGCGCCGGCGCTCGGGAAGCGCATCGTCGGGTCCTTCTCAAGGCACATCATGACGGCGCGCGCGAGATCCTGCGGCACGTCGCTGCGCCGCTGGGCGATCGGGGTTGGGCGTTCGGAGATGTGCTTCACGAGCATCGCCGGCGTGCTGTTCGCCACGAAGGGCGGCTCGCCGATCAGCATCTGGTACGCGACGACGCCGAGCGAGTAGAGATCGCTGCGACCGTCGATCTGCCGGTCGCCGGCGGCCTGCTCCGGCGACATGTACGCCGGCGTGCCGATGGCCATTCCCGTCGCGGTGAGGCGGCCGGCGTCCCCCTCCACCGCCGCACGCGCGATGCCGAAGTCGGTGACCATCGTGCGGCCCGTGCTCGCGTCGAGCAGGATGTTGTCCGGCTTGATGTCGCGGTGCACGACACCGCGCTCGTGGGCGTAGGCCAGCGCATCCGCGACCTCGCGTGTGATGCGGCGCACGTCGTCGACGTTCAGCGGTCCGCGCTCGTGCAGCCGTTTCGCGAGGTTGTCACCGCTCACGTATGCCATGACGAAGTACACCAGGCCCTCGGCCTCGTCGACCGTATAGATCGGGACGATGTTCGGATGCGCCAACTGCGCCGCCGTCTCCGCCTCTCGCAGAAAGCGCGTGCGAATGGCGCTCTGAAACGCGAGCTCCGGGGGCAGCACCTTGATGGCGATATGCCGTTTGAGGCGCCTGTCGCGCGCGCGATATACGACGCCCATGCCGCCCCGGCCGATCTCACTGTCCAGCTCGTAGTGCGCGCTCAGCACGCGATCGATATGCGTGCGTAACTCCGCGCTCGACGCCGAGGCGGAGTCTCCGGATTGGGGCGGCTGAGGAGGCAAGCGGCGGGCGTTAGATGCGGATCGCAGGATAGTACTGCCCATGCAAGTCCATGGAAAGGATGGAGCTAGCCAACTGCTGAACGGGCAGGGACACTACGTCAGAACAGCGGCATCGAGTTGCAATTTCTGCCAGCGTGTCGTAAGACAAGGGCGAGAGGGCGCGCCTGACATCGGCGCTTTCGAGCCGGGCCGCGGGGCTAAGCTGAATGGCCCCACTAGTTAACGGACAGGCCGGTGGTTGGAATGGAGTGTGCGATTCGCGCACTTCGCAGTTTCACCACAACGCAAGGACATCAATGGCTCAGCGCCAGACCCTGCCTGTCCTCCCGCTGCGCGGCACCGTGATTTTTCCGGGACTGACCGCGCCGATCGCGGCTGGGCGGCCAGGGACGTTGCGGGCGATAGAAGCGGCACTTCGGGGCGAGCGTCTGGTCTTCGCGGTCGCGCAGCGCGACAACACGGATGAGCCCACGCCCGACATTCTCTATCAGATGGGTGTGATCGCGCGGATCGGCCAGATCCAGCGCGGATTGGGCGGCGTGCAGCTGCTGCTGCAGGGTGAGATGCGCGCGACCGCGCTGCAGTACACGACGTCGGAGGGCTATCTCAGCGCCGTCGTGATGCCTGTCGACGAGATGAAGCCGGTCAACGAAAACGATCCGGCATTCATCGCGCTGCACAAGGAGATTCGCGAACGCGCCGCGGAGCTGGGCGAGCGTCGCGGATTGCCGGAAGAAGTCGTGCACCAGGTGCTGGATGCGGTGACCGATCCCGGACGTTTCGCGGATCTCGTCGCCGGCTACATCGAGCTGCCCGTCGCGGAGAAGCAGGGTTTGCTCGAGACGCTGTCCGTCGAGGAACGACTCCGGCGGGTGCTCGTGCACGTGCAGCGTCAGATCACCATGATCGAAACGCAGGAAGAGATCAAATCGCAGGTACAGGAAGAGCTGGGCGAGCGGCAGCGCGAGATGTATCTGCGCGAGCAGATGAAGGCGATCCAGAAGGAGCTGGGCGAGGACGACCAGAGCAAGGAGATCACCGAGCTGCGGGAAAAGCTCGCGAAGCTCGAGCTGCCGGACGAAGCACGCCGCGAAGTGGATCGCGAGCTCGGGCGCCTGGAGCGTTCAGGGCGCGAGTCGATGGAGGCGCAGGTCATCCGCACGTACCTCGAGTGGGTGAGCGAGCTGCCGTGGAATACCCGCTCGGATGACGACCTCGATCTCACGAAAGCGCAAAAAGTCCTCGATGAGGACCACTACGGGCTGCCCGACGTGAAGGATCGCGTGCTCGAGTTCCTCGCGGTTCGCCAGCTGCGCGCGCAGGAGATGGAGGAGGAGCTCAAGAAGACGGGCGAGCTCTCGATCGAGAAGCTGCGCGCCAATCGTGACGACGCCTCGCCGACGCTGCACCTCGCGCGTGACGACAAGAAGGCGATCAAGGACAGCAAGGAAGCGAAGGCGCGCGCCATGGCGAAGGGACCGATCCTCCTGTTCATCGGTCCGCCGGGCGTCGGCAAGACGTCGATCGCGAAATCCATCGCGCGTTCGCTGGGACGCAAGTACGTGCGCGCCGCCCTTGGCGGCGTGCGCGACGAAGCGGACATTCGCGGACATCGCCGCACGTACGTGGGCGCGATGCCGGGCCGAATCATCCAGGGGATGAAGCAGGCGGGATCCAAGAATCCCGTCTTCCTTCTCGACGAAGTCGACAAGCTCGGCGTGTCCTTTCAGGGCGATCCCGCCAGCGCGTTGCTCGAGGTCCTCGATCCCGCGCAGAACGACACGTTCACCGACCACTACCTCGGCGTCCCGTTCGATCTGAGCGAGGTGCTGTTTGTCTGCACCGCGAACTTCGTGCAGAACATTCCCGGTCCGCTCCTCGACCGCATGGAAGTCGTCGAATTCGCCGGGTACACGGAGCAGGAAAAGAAAGAGATTGCGAAGCGCTACCTCATTCCGCGGCAGCTCGAGGAAGCAGGGCTCAAGGGGAAGAACGTGGCGTTCACCGATGTCGCGGTGGAGCGTATCGTCTCCGAGTACACGCGCGAGAGCGGCGTACGCCAGCTGGAGCGGCAGATCGGTGCGGTCGCGCGCAAGGTGGCCCGCCGGATCGCGGCCGGCGACCAGAAGGTCATCGAGGACGGCCAGATCGACGAGAACGAGGTGCGCGAGCTCCTCGGCCGCCCCAAGGTTCACCCGGAGCGCGCGGGCACGGAGAACGAGGTCGGCGTGGCGACGGGTATGTACTACACGCCCGCGGGCGGCGACATCATGTTCGTCGAAGCGGCGATCCGCCGCATGTATGGCTTCGGCCAGCGCCTCAACGACAGCGAGACCAAGACGCAGGTGAGCGGCTGGGGGAACGTCAGCCTCATTCTCACCGGCCAACTCGGTGATGTCATGAAGGAATCCGCACGCGCCGCGCTGACGTACGCCGCGACGCACGCGGGGACGCTTGCCATTCCGGAGGACCGCCTCGGATCGATCGAGGTCCACGTCCACGTACCCGCGGGCGCGATTCCAAAGGACGGTCCCTCCGCGGGCGTGACCATGTCGACGGCACTCGTGAGCGCGATGTCGGGAAGACCGGTGCGCAAGGACGTGGCGATGACCGGCGAGATTACCCTCCGTGGACGGGTCATGCCCATCGGAGGTTTGAAGGAGAAGGTGCTCGGAGCCCACAGGGCTGGCATCAAGCACATCGTGCTTCCGAAGGACAACGAGGGCGATCTCGAGGACATCCCGGAGGACGTGCGCAAGGTGCTAACGTTCCATCCGGTCGCCACGCTCGACGACGTCTTCGAGGTGGCGCTGCTCCCCACGGCGGAGAAGCACGACGAACCGTCGGGTCAGACGATGATGGAGCGCGCCGAGAAGAGGGTGGCGGCGGCGGGGGCCTGATCCGCAGTCATTCCGAGCGCAGCGAGGAATCTGTAGTTCGTGAACTGCAGATCCTTCGCTTCGCTCAGGATGACGGCCGTGAACTGCAGATCAATTCGCTTCGCTCCTCACGATGACATCATTCCTCGAAGCGACGCGTGGAGTTGGGGTCAAACTCCGAAACGGGGATCACGAACTGCCTGTCCACATTCGGATCCGTCGCCACGCCCAGGACGCGTTTGGCGACATATTCGCCTACCACGGGCCCCTGCTTGAACGCTTCGGCATTCCCGCCCCCAGCGATCCAGACATTCTTCATCTCGGGATGCCGGTCGATCACGAAGTTGCGGCTCGACGTCGCCTCGTAGTGACACGCGCGCGTCTCGAGCAGCGGCATGTCCCTCAGATCCGGGAAGTGATCCGCAACCCACGCGCGTGAACGGAGGACGCGATCGGGATCCACCCACCGGGCGCTGACGTCCGGATCGGTGACGTTCTGCTGCGGGGCCGCCGGCGGGGGCGCTGCCGGTTGTGCATTGGTGGATGCGGCCGCGCCGTTCGCGTTCGCCGCCGGGCCACCACCGCCACCGCCACCGCCGCGCACGCGAAAGCCGCGATTGTCCACGGGCAATCCGGGCCATCCTGTCGTGCCGGGATAATTCCAGCTCGGCATGCCCGGATAGGTGAAGCGCTGATCGCCGATCGGCGTTCCATAATAGAAGACCGTGCCGAGCGGCGTTCGGATCCGGTTCTGCATCAGCGCGAAGGTCTTGCCGAGCCACGGGCCGACCGCGAACACGATCGCGTCGCCGCTGAGCGTGTCGCCATTTGTGAGTCGCACCGAGTGGCCGTCGAACGTCGCGGGTTCCGGCGGCACGACGCGACCGATCACCACGCGGCCGCCCTCGTACCGGAATACCTCGGCGACCGCTTCCGTCGCGCGTCGCGCGCGCACGACACCGGCGTCCGGCTCGTAGAGAACGACCTTCACGTCCTTCAGTGAGAACTGCGGCCACCGCTTCGCGACTTCGTCCAGGGACAGCTCCTCGTAGGGAATCCGGTTCTTTTCCCACCACGCCTTCGTCTGCGTGAGGAAGGGCTCCCAGTCGGGCCGGAGGATCACGTCTCCCGTCGTGAAGAACACCTGCATTTTGAGCGGCTTCGCGTACTCGGCGTCCCATTCCCGCCACCGCTGCGCTGCGAGCCGCGCCCACTGCATCCACAGCTCGCCGTGCGGGCGGTCGCCATAGGAGGAGCGCACGCCGCGCGTCTCGTCGCCGCTCGTCGAGCGCGAGTTGCCGGGCCCGAACATGTCCACGAGTGTCACGCGCGCGCCCATGCGCTGGAGATTCAACGCCGTCCACCCGCCGAACGCGCCCGCACCGACGACGACGACGCTCGAGCTAGCGCGTCCGGATCGCAGAAAGCCTGGCGCGGACGCGCAGCCGGTAAGCAGAGCACCAGCGCCGACGCCGGCGATCTTGAGAAAATCGCGGCGATCGACGTCGGTCATTACTTGCCGGACTTGCTGCTGTCCGGGACCGCCGCGCGGATGCGAACGCGCTTCTGCACGAGCGAGTCGGAGGGAAGCGAATCCGTGCCCGGCGCGAAGCCGTTGAGCTTCAGGATGTACGTGATGACGCGCGTGTATTCGTCGTCGGAGAGGCCGCCTGGATTGTCTTCCGGCATCGTCGTCTTGAGCGTCTTGAACAGCTCGTAGACCGTGCGTCCGAACCAGTTGAAGCGGAACTGCTCGTCCGTGTGGAAGCTCGTTTCGTGGCACGAGGCACAGTGCGTCTCGTACAGCGTCTTGCCTTTCGCGGCCTGGTCCTCGGCGTAGCTGCCTGAGGCGCTGCGCTCGAGCGTGTCAACAGTGGCGCGCGTGCCGTTCGTCTGCGCGGCGAGGGGCGCGGCGACGCCCAGAAGGATCAGGGAGATTCGCAGGAGCACGCCGCAAGAGACGCGCGTGCACAAACGCTGTCAAGTCGCCCCCATATGGCGGGCGTCACTTACCGCCCGATGACCGGACTCCATTGGGGAATCTTCCACGGATTGATCCTGAGCAGGGGCGGCTCAGTGCCTGGAATGAAAAACTCCAGATAACGGCGGTCCGGCGTCGTCGTGCTGTCAGGCAGCTGTCCGGTGAGGCGATCGAGCTCCGCGTAGCTCAGATCCGACGGGGCAAACCACTCCCCCGCGCTGCCACTTCCATAGTAGCGGGCGACCATGTTTGCCCAGATGGGCGCGGCCAGGCTACCCCCCGCCGCGCCGTGCATGATCGTCTTCGGTTTGTCGAAGCCGAGCCAAACACCGGCCACCAACGACGGTGTCATTCCCACGAACCAGACGTCCGCGTTGTCGTTCGTCGTCCCTGTCTTGCCGGCAATCGCGATGTGCGGTGGCACGATGCGACGTGCCGCCGCGCCTGTGCCACGTTCGGCGGCCTCGCGCAGGATGTCACGCACGATGTACGCGGCCCGCGGATCGATGACCTGATGTGACTGGGGCTGCGGCGCGGTATACACGGCACGGCCGCTGCGGTCCTCGATTCGGTTCACATATCGTGGGCCGACGGCGAGCCCGTTCGTCGCGAAGGCGGAGTACGCGGCGACGAAGTTCACGGGACGTACGACCGATGCGCCAATCGCGCTCGAGGGATACGGCTGCATCGGCGTGTCGAACCCCGCGCGCTGGACCAGTGCCGCCACCGAGTCCATGCCGACGCGCAAGCCAAGCTGCACAGCCACCGGATTGCGCGATTGGACCAGCGCTTCGCGCATCGTGATCGCGCCGAGGTACTCGTTGTCCGAGTTGCCCGGGCTGTACACGTCGCCGTTCGGCAGCGGAATCGCGAGCGCCGTGTCCGGGACGATCGCGTTCGCCGGAATGCTGTCCATGAGCGCACGCGCGTACACGAACGGTTTGATCGACGACCCGGGCTGGCGCAGCGCGTACGTCGCCCGATTGAATGGCGAGCGGCCGTAGTCGCGACCCCCAACCATGGCGCGCACGTCGCCCGTGAACGGATCGAGCGCGACGACGAGTGCCTGCAGATAATCCTCTCGCGCGCGCGGAAGCGACGCCATCTTCGGATGGCGATACCCTTCGCGCGCCTCCACGGCCGCGGCTCCCTGCGCGAGAGCATCCGCGGCGGCGCGCTGCAGTGCCGGCTCGAGCGTCGTGTAGATCCTGTAGCCGCCAGCGGTGACGTTGAGCCCTTCGTGATCCGCCACCTGCCGCACGGCGTCCACGAAGTACGGCGCCGTCACCGATCGGCCGAGGTTCGGCGCGATGCGTATGGGCTCCCGCTGCGCCGCCGCCGACTGCTCGGGGGTGACGTAGCCCTGCTGTGCCATGAGTCGCAGCACGAGATTGCGTCGTTCGCGCAGGCGGTCCGGATACTTCAGCGGATCATAGATGATGGGACTCTTCGGCAGCGACGCGAACGTCGCCGCTTCCGCGAGCGTCAGCTGCGCGGCCGGCTTCCCGAAGTAATGCCAGGACGCCATCTCGATCCCGCGCCACCCGTGGCCGTAATCGATGACGTTGATGTACGCCTCGAGAATCTGCTCCTTGGTGTAGTGCTTCTCCATCTCGCGCGCCGCCGACTGCTCGCGCAGCTTACGGCCGAGCCCGCGGTCGCTGCGATCGATGATGTCGGGGTGCATGTTGCCGACGAGCTGCTGGGTGATCGTGCTCGCACCGCGGCGGTCGCCGAGCAGATTGTCCTTGATCGCGGCGGCCACGCCGACGAGATCGACGCCGTCGTGCTGATAGAAGCGCTGATCCTCGACGGCGACGAATGCCTTCCCTACGTAGGGCGGAAGCGATCGCAGCGTGACGTTGAAACGCGATTCCTTGCCGATCTCACCGATCAAGGTCCCGTCGCGCGCGAAGATGAGGCTTGCTTGCGGCGGCACGATGATCTGCCACGGCTCGGCTTTCTGGGCTGCGGCCTGGCTGGAAAGAAACGCAAGAAGAACGACGGTGTGGCGCATGGAGAGTGTTGTACCCCGCAGTAATAGCGATGGTACTGGCGTACAACTACTCCAGGTGACTGGCGTCAGGCGTCGGGTATCAGAAGGGCGTCGGGATGTGCGGCCTGACGCCCGTTACCCGACGCCCGTCGCCTACGGTCTCTGATGTCTCGAGGAGCGCTATTACCTACATTCCTTGTCGTATGTCCGTGCAGCTCGCCATAGCACAATTCAGCCCCAGGAAAGGCGACTTCAAGCACAACCTGAGTCGTCTCGGTGAGCTGTTGGCGCAGATCGACGGCCTGAGCCCGCGCCCGCAGGTGCTCTGTCTGCCCGAGTCGGCGCTGACGGGCTACTTCCTCGAGGGCGGTGTCCGGGACGTCGCCGTGACTGCCGGGCAGCTCGCGCAGGATCTCCACGAGACCTATCGCGCGTCCGTCACCGCGCCGCGGATGCTGGACGTCGTGCTCGGCTTCTACGAGGAGTGGCAGAACAAGCTGTACAACAGCGCGCTGTACGTGACCGTCGGTGGCAGCGAGCCGGTCGTGCGCCACGTGCATCGCAAGATGTTTCTGCCGACGTACGGCATGTTCGACGAGGAGCGCTTCGTCGAGCGGGGGCGCGAGATCCGCGCGTTCGATACGTCCTGGGGGCGCGCGGCGGTTCTCGTCTGCGAGGACGCATGGCACAGCCTGACGGGGACGATCGCGGCACTCGACGGCGCGCAGCTCGTGTTCGTCCTGTCCGCGCCGCCCGCGCGCGGGCCGTGGGCGCAGGAGAACGGCAACGCCGGTGTCCCCGCGAGCGTGAATCGCTGGGAGCGTCTCGCGCGCGACATCGCGGAGGAGCATGGCGTGCACGTCGCGCTGGCAAATCTCGTCGGCGCGGAGGGCGGCAAGATGTTCCCCGGCGCATCGATGGTGATGGGACCGAAGGGCGACCTCCGGATCCGCGGTCCGCTATGGGAGGAAGCGGTCGTCACGGCGTCGCTCGATCCGGAGGACGTTACGCGCGCGCGTGCCGACATGCCGCTCGTCGCCGACCTCGAAGTGATGATGCCGCACCTGGTCAGCAATATCGAGCGGATCGAGAGCGGAGTGCCCGTCGAGTTGAAGTACGATGCCGTCGAGGCGGGAGGCGGGAGGCTGGAGGCTGGTAACGCGGGAATTGCCCCCGCCTCCCGCCTCCAGCCTCCGGGCTCCTTCAAGGTTGTCTCCGCCGGACCGTTCGTGCCCCCGTTGCCGCTCGACATCGATGCAAAACTCACCGAGCAATGGCTCGTGCATTTCATCCGACACGAGATGGCGCAGCGCGGATTCGAGCGCGCACTCGTCGGCGTGTCCGGCGGCGTGGATTCAGCCGTCACCGCATTTCTCGCAGCGCGAGCGCTGGGCCCGAAGAACGTGGTGGGCGTACGCATGCCCTACCGGACGTCGAGCAAGGATAGTCTGGAGCACGCGCAGGAGGTGATCGACGCGCTGGGCATCGAGTCCTGCACGGTCGACATCAGCGCCGCTGTCGACGGCTATCTGCGCGGCGACCCGCAGGCGGAGCCGGCGCGGCGAGGCAACGTGATGGCGCGGATGCGCATGATCGTGCTGTTCGACCTGTCGGCGAAACATCGCGCAATCCCGTTGGGGACCGGCAACAAGACGGAGCGACTCTTCGGATATTTCACGTGGCACGCGGACGACGCGCCCCCGATCAACCCGCTGGGCGATCTCTTCAAGACGCAGGTGTGGTCGCTCGCGCGTCACCTCGGCGTACCGGAGGCGATCGTGGCGAAGCCTCCCACAGCGGACCTCGTCGTCGGACAGACCGACGAAGGCGATTTCGGGATCTCGTACGCCAAGGCCGACGAGATCCTCAACTGGATGCTCGCCGGCTACAAGCCGGACGAGCTGGTCGAGCGCGGCTTCAGCGAGGCGGACGTATCGCTCGTGCGCAAGCGGCTCGAGTCGACGCACTGGAAGCGCAGGCTGCCGACGGTGGCGATGCTCACGCCGACGGCGATCGGCGAGTCGTATCTCAGACCGGTCGATTACTGAACGAGAACGGCGCCCTGATGAGAGGCGCCGTCTCGGGTCGAACCCGCGGCTCCCGATGCTGAGCCGGGGCTGAACCGCGTTGGGTTTCCGAAGAGTATCCCCGGCACTATTACGAGATTTTGTCGCGAGGATTACGCCTTCGTCATCAGCGCCTCGGCTTCGATCTCCACGAGCATCTCCGGATCGATGAGCGCGCGCACCTCCACCATGCTGGTGGCCGGCCGGATATCGCCGAAGTACTCGCCGTGCACCCTGCCGATGGCTTCCCAGTCGCGACGGATGTGCACGACGTACATCCGCGTGCGCACCACGTCCGCGAGCGTGGCGCCCGCCTGCTCGAGCGCACGCGTGATGTTCTCGAGCGTCTGACGCGTCTGCGCGGCGGCGTCGCCGGCTCCCACGATTCGGCCGTCGGGGCCGGTGGCGGTTGTCCCCGAGACGTACACGTGCGACCCGATGCGCAGGGCGCGGGAGTAGCCGACGACCGGCTCCCACGGCGTACCGCTGGAGATCAGCTGACGCGCTGACCGCGGGCTCTCAGGCGGCTTGCTGGGCGTCGGCGTAGGCGAGACTCACGGCCTTCCGCGCCGCGCGTTTCAGTGCGCGGTGTACGGCCCGCGCGTAGCGCATGAAGTTGGCGCCCGCCCAGGGATTGGCGGCGAAGAACTCATATGGAAGGAGGTCGCTCTTCAGGCGATTGCAGCGCGTACACGCGAGCACGACGTTGCCCGGGTGATGCGCGCCGCCATGGGCGAGGGGATAGACGTGGTCCAGTGTTGCCGTCTCGAAGTCGAGCGCCGTGGCGCAGTAGACGCAGCGGCGGCCGCAGTCGCGCATGGTGGCGCGCTTGATGGCGCGCTTGTATCGGGCTCCACGAAAATGGGTGACGCCGGAGCGGCGTGTGCGACGTGGAAGGCGGGCGAGCATGACGCGGTGATGCTGTCTGCGAACGGACATTTCACCTCGCTGGAAATGACGAAGCCCCGCGCGGGCAATTGGGAGGGAGAATTCCCGGCGCGGGGCTTCACTGGCTTTCGTGGTCGGCGAGCAACGTGATGCGGCGATGTCGGCCGCATCGTGATCGGACGCTGGATGATCGTCGCTGTCGGAGCAGCGTGACTGCCTCCGGGGAGAAAGCTCGCCTTCGCGGAACTAATGTGATGTCAGGGCGGTTCGCGCAAGAGCCAAGTTCGCCTGCATGTGCGCGTGGTGACTCACGCCACCGCGCGATCGCCGTCGCCGGCGTTGGGTGTGGGGCTCTGTTCGCCGATGTTGACCCGCCGCAGCGCGCTCACCGGATCGCGCAGCGCCGTCATGATGCGCACCGCGTTCGCGTCGAGCACCGTACGGTCGGGCATCGCCGATGCGCCGAAGGGCAGCGGGATATCGAAGCCATCCTCGTGCGTGCGTGGGATGACGTGCACGTGATAGTGCGGCTCGTCCTGTCCCGCGGCCTGCCCGCTGTTCACGACGATGTTCATCCCTTCGGCGCCTGAGACTTTTTTGACGGCCGGCACGAGCTTCGTCGCCACCTTGAACAGGTGCATCGCCAGCTCAGATGGGATGTCCTCGAGGCTTTCGTAGTGGCGTTTGGACACGACGAGAACGTGTCCGGCATTGACGGGCTGAATGTCCATGAAGGCGATGGCGTCTCCGTCTTCGTAGCAGATGGAGACTTCACCCGCTCCGTGGATCAGGTCACAGAAGGTGCAATGGCGGTCGGCGAGGCTCATGTTGGGTCTGTCTCGCATGGGTAGTGCCAGACTGAGCGGCCGCGCGCGTTGCGCGCGGATTGGCCGCCTTCGGCGGATGGGCCGCCCTGCGGCGGATTGGCCGCGCTGCGCGCGGAGTTGCAGCTGTGCATACCACATGTACCCCTTAACGCACCTGGCCGATCCGCCGCGGAGCGGCGGCCCATCCGGCCGAAGGTCGGCCCCGTGCGTGCACGAAGAGCGCGGCTTATCCGCGCCGCAGGCGCGGCGTATTTTGAGGGATGGCCACACAGGCGAAGACCGAGCGCAAACCCGGCGGCGACCTCTCCAAGCGCGACCTGCTTGGCGTCTACAAAACCATGCTCCTCAGCCGCAAGCTGGACGACAAGGAGATCCAGCTCAAGCGGCAGAACAAGATCTTCTTCCAGATCTCGGGCGCCGGTCACGAAGCGATCATGACCGCCGCGGGCATGGTGCTCAAGCCGGGGTACGACTGGTTCTACCTCTACTATCGCGACCGCGCGCTGTGTCTCCAGCTCGGTGAGACCGCCGCGGAAATGCTGTACTCCGCGGTCGGCGCCGCAAAGGATCCGAACTCGGGCGGCCGCCAGATGCCGAGCCATTGGGGGCACAAGTCACTCAATATCGTGTCGGTGTCGTCGCCGACGGGAACGCAGTTCCTGCAGGCAGTGGGCTCTGCCGAGGCAGTGATGCGCGCGAAGGCACTCGACGTCACCGACGGATTCGAGAAGGACGAGGTGGTTCTCGTCACGACGGGTGACGGCACGACGAGCGAGGGTGAATTCTGGGAATCGCTCAACACCGCCGCCAACCTCAAGCTCCCGATCGTTTACCTCGTCGAGGACAACGGCTACGCCATCTCGGTGCCTGTGGAAGTGAATACCGCCGGCGGGTCCATCTCGAAGATCGTGACTGGATTTCCTGGTCTATTTATTCAAGAGGTCGACGGCTGCGACTTCAATGCGTCCCTCCAGGCAATGCAGAGAGCCGTGGACTATGCGCGCAAGCGGAAGGGCCCCGCGCTCGTGCACGCGAGGGTCATTCGTCCCTACTCCCATTCGCTGTCGGACGACGAGATCCTCTACCGGCCGCCCGAAGAGCGCGACGCGGACGCCGCGCGCGATCCAGTCACGACGTTCCCGCGCTGGTTGGTGGACGAAGGCCACGCGACGAAGGCCGACATCGATCGCATTCAGAAGGAGGTCGATGCCGAAGTGCAGGCGGCGACGGACGACGCTCTGGCGCAGGAGCAGCCGGGGCCGGAGACGGTCTACCAGCACGTGTACTCGCCGGACGTCGACCCGACGAGCGAGCAGTTCGACACCGAGGACGATCCGCAGTTCTCGGGAAACGAAACCACGATGGTGGATCTGCTCAATGCGTGCATGCGGGACGAGATGCGCCGCAACGGGAAGATGCTCGTCTTCGGTGAAGACGTCGCCGACGCGTCGCGCTCACAGTACCTCGGCAAGGTGAAGGGCAAGGGCGGCGTCTTCAAAGTCACGTGGGGTTTGCAGAAGGAGTTCGGGAACGACCGCGTCTACAACACGCCGCTCGCGGAAGCCAATATCATCGGGCGGGCGATCGGGCTCGCGCTGCGCGGGTTCAAGCCCGTCGTCGAGATCCAGTTCTTCGACTACATCTGGCCGGCGTACATGCAGCTGCGCGACGAGCTGTCCACGATGCGCTGGAGATCGAATGGGCTGTTCTCCGCCCCCGTCGTTGTGCGCACCACCTACGGCGGCTACATCCGCGGCGCCATCTACCATTCGCAGACTGGAGCGTCGCTGTTCACGCACTGCCCGGGGCTGCGCGTCGTCTGTCCCGCCACCGCGCTCGACGCGAACGGGCTGCTCCGCACGGCGATCCGTTGCGACGACCCGGTGATCTTCCTCGAGCACAAGCACCTGTACCGGCAGACGTACAACAAGGCCGCGTATCCCGGTCCGAACTTCATGATCCCCTTCGGCAAGGCGCGAATCGTTCGAGAGGGGACGGATGTGACGGTCGTCACATATGGCGCCACAGTGCAGCGCGCCTTCACCGCAGCGAATCAACTGGCCGAGTCCGGAGGCCCGAACGTCGAGGTGATCGACCTGCGCTCGCTGTCGCCCTGGGACCAGAACGCCGTCTACGAATCGGTGAAGAAAACCTCACGGGTGATCGTGCTGTACGAGGACTCGATGTCCTGGGGATACGGCGCCGAGATCGCCGCACGAATCGCCGACGACTGCTTCGCGTGGCTCGACGCTCCCGTGAAGCGCGTAGCGTCGACGGATACCTACGTGGGATACGCACCCAGGCTCGAGGACGCCATCCTTCCGCAGGTTGATGACGTGAAGCGGGCAGTGCAGGAAATCGTGAAGTTCTAGGGGGTTAGCGCGTCCATTGTGATGTAAATAGCTGCATTTTTTGCCCTCCTGCCGCACCCTACGAAGTGCCACAATTGACGCGCACCCGACTCAAGTATCTCGCTGGCGGACTCATCGTTGTCCTTGCCGGCGTCACCTGCACTGAAACGCTCACCTCGCCGCGGTCCGGTCCCGGCGGCTTGACGCGAATCGGATTCGCGCCGGCCTTCAGCCAGGCAGCGACCGAGATGTTTCAGAATCTCCAGGCGTTCGGCTTCGAGATCGACAACGTGCGTCTGCTGCTGCAGCACGCCAACGGCACGACCGCGAAAGACACGACGGTGACGTTCGCCCCGGGCGACACGGTGGTCGTCATCCAGCTGTCGGTGAACCTCGATGCGTCGACCGAGCAGCTGAAGGCAAACATCGAGTTGCGCGACGGCCAGAGCGTATTGTTCTCGGGCACGCAGAGCATCACCGCATCAACGAGTGGCGTGAACACGCCGCCGCCGCCCATCCCGGTGACGTACAGCGGCCCGGGCGCAAAGGCCGCGACGCTGGTGCTCAGCCCCAAGGACACGATCCTGACCCCGGGCGACACGATCGCGTTTCGTCCGACCGCCAAGGACAATGCCGGCCAGGCCGTCCCGGATCTCGCGCTTGTCTGGTCCGTAAAGGACGAGACGCGCGGCACGGTGGACGCTCGCGGCGTGTTCAAGTCGAATCCCGGACGCGGCTCGACGTACGTGATCGCGCGCCTGCTGACGGGCGTGAAGGATTCGGCCAAGGTCAACATGGTTCCGCCGGCCGCGAAGCTCATCGTCGTGTCCGGAGGCGGACAGTCCGGCGTCGTCGGGAAAGCAGTGGCGCAAAACGTCGTCGTAGAGGCGCAGGCCACCGACAATCTGCCGGTTCCGCAGACGCGGCTCTCGCTGCGCGTCGCGGGGGGAGACGGCGCGGTGTCGATCACGTCAGCCGTGACGGATGACAATGGCCGCGCGGCTTTTGGCATTACCCTCGGCAAGACCGCCGGCCAGAATGCCGTCGAGGTCAGTGCGGTGGGAGTACCTTCGCTGGTCGTCTCCGCGACCGGCATCGCGGACAAGGCGTCGAAGCTCGGGCTGACCCGCCAGCCGTCCGCGACGGTGGCGTCGGGGGCAGCGCTCGCGATACAGCCGCGGCTCCAGGTGCAGGACGCATTCGGCAACGCCGTCGCCGCGGAGAACGTTCAGATCGGCTCGAAGCTTACCGACGCGAGCACCGGTCGCAGCCTCGGTGGAACCCTCACGGCGAAGTCGAACGCAGCGGGCGTGATCGAGTTCACCGACCTCAAGATCTCCGGTCCGCCGGGTACCTCCACGATCACCTTCGGCCAGGACACGCTCGGCACCGCGGTGTCGAACGACGTCGTCGTATCGAAGGGACCCGCGGCCTTTCTCGTGCTCCAGGGCGAGCCGAGCGTGACGCACGTTGCCGGTGTGGCGCCGGCGAATCCGCCCGCGATCAAGGTTACCGATGCGGGCGGCAACGGCATCGGCGACGTGGCCGTTCGCGTCGTCGTGCGGCGCCTGGGCGCGTCTCCGGTCACGATCCGCGACACGACCATGCTCACCGATCCGGATGGACGCATCGGCTTCGGCCGTCTGCCCATCGCGACGGTTGCGGGCAGCTATGACGTGACGAGCAGCAGCCCAGGGTTGAGCGGCAGCCCGATCGTCGGGAGTCTCACAGTGATGCCGGCGGCCGCCGCGAAGCTGCGGCTGACGACGATTCCCGCAACGTCGATCCAGAGCGGCTCGCCATTCGCGCCACAGCCCGTGGTCACGGTGCAGGACGCGTTCGGCAACACGGTCACGTCGAGCACGGCCACGATCTCGGCGGGCATCACGGCGGCGAACTCCCTCACCGGGACGACCTCGAAGGCCGCCGTGAATGGAATCGCGGCGTTCGAGAACCTTGGCGTGACCGGACCGATTGGATCGGCGAAGGTTGGATTCACGTCAACGGGACTGGCGCCGGATTCGGTGCCGCTCACCGTGACGTCGTCGGGCCCTACGCAGATCCAGATCGTTCAGGGCGAGGGTCTCGGCCTGCTCAAGGGCGGGAGCGTGAACACGTCGGTACGAGTGAAAGACGCGGGGGGCAACAACCTCGCGGGCGTGACCGTGCATTTTGCCGCGCAGACGGGCGCGGGAAGCGTTGCGTCAGCGGACGTGGTGACTGGGACGGATGGCGTCGCGATGACGTCGTGGCAGGTGGGCACGTCCGGCGTTCAGCTCATGCGCGCCACCGTCGGCACTCTTGGTGTGGACTTCCACGCCTACATCGCGGAGAAGCTCAAGGTCATTCAGGAGCCGGCAGCCAATCCACAGAGCGGCATCGAGTTTACAACGCAGACACGCGTGCAGTTATTGGACGCGCAGGACCATGTCGTGCCGCTCGCGGGCCAGGTGATTCACGCCGGAATCCTCTACAACACGGCGTCGGAAAACACCATCCGTTTCGCCAATCACGACACGGCCGCGCTGACCGACGCGCAAGGGATAGCTACGTTCGAACACACGAATATCGAAGGCCACAAGGGTGAGCCCTTTACTCTCCTGTTCGAACGCTGGATCACAGATCACGCGGATCCGGGCGTTACCGCGGTCCAGACGCAGTCGCTGACACTGCGCGAGGGCCCTGCGCGCGTGATCTACTCAATGACGTCGCGGTCACGGTTCAGCACGACGGACGTTTCTCCGTCGTTCACCTTCGTCGTGTCCGACGGTTTCAACAGGATTCCGGGCGTCGCGGTCGAGTTTTCCCTGCAGCGTGCGACCTCCGATTGCACACTGAGCAGCCCGACTTCCGTCACCACTGACGCCAATGGACAGGCCGTTGCCAACATCGCCGCCGGCACGAAGATGCACAGCACGTGCATGATCATGGGCCAGTTTACACCCCCGCCGCCGCCCGGATGTCCTACGTGCGGCGCACCGATCGTTGCGTGGACGGGTTTCTATCTGGTGCCCGACGGCTGGTCTTTGTGGACGGGCGGGGTCGACCAGCGCTGGGACAATGCGCAGAACTGGTGGAATGGCGTCGTTCCGACAGAAGCAAACGACGTGTTCGTGCCTGCGACTGCATTCCTGGACAATCCGCCAAAGCTCGCGGCGGCGCAGTCCGTGAGAGCGCTGATCGTCGAATCGGGCAACGCCATCGACCTGAACGGACAGACGTTGAGTGTCTTCGACAACATCACCGCCAACGGTCCGATTCTCTCCAACGCGCCGTCCGGCGGCAGAACCGTTCTGCGCGGACAGTTCAACAAGACCGCCACCGGCACCATTCTCGGCCTGCTCGAGATCGGGGACAACACGTCCTGCAACGACGCAACGATCTCGTACTCGGCCGTCGGCCTGCTCACGGATTCCCTGATCGTGAACTGTCAGCTGAACGTGAACAGCGCCGCGAACAGCGCACTTTTCGTCGAGTCGTGGATGAAGGTGATGGGCGGCGCTCCTGTGGGCGGATATCTGACGCAGACGGACGGCACGATCCACATCGGCACGGACGCCTTCTTCCTCGGGCGCGCCACCCTCAGCGGCGGCACGATGTTCGTGGGGGGCAACCTCACACACGTCGGCGACGGGGTCACCGACGCGGCCTTCAACGCATCGAGCGGCCATGCCCTCATTCTGTCCGGCGCGGCCGGATCGGGCGACACGCTACGCGTCACATGGAGCAACGCGTCGACGAGCTCCAGACTCGGCCGCGTCGTCATGACGAGCGCGACGGACAAGGGATTCACGTTCGCGTCCAACAATCCGACCGGATCGAACCCGCTTCTCCTCGCGGGCTTGCAGGTCAGCGCGGGCACGAAGCTGCGCGTGCCACCGAGCTTCAGCCTGACGATCGATGGATCGGGCTTGGGTCTTGTCGTTCAGAGCGATAACGCCGGTACGAACGGCGTAGTGACCAACGACGGCTTCATCAACGTGCTACGGGGCTCGGGAGGCAATTGCCCCGTCCCGAACCCCGGCATCATTACTGGTCCGTACTTCTGTACGGCACCCTGACCTAGGGTGTCGCCTTCTCGGGCGGGTGCTTCGCGAAATCTCCCGCCCGTACGCTGATCAGGCGTGATGGGTCGATGTACTTCTTGACCGCGGCGTTCACCTGGTCCGCGGTGAGCGCCGCGATGTGGCTTTCCAGCTCCGCGTCGTAGGCCATCGTGCGGCCGGTGTAGCGCCGGTTCACGAGGGTTCCGACCAGCTCCGAATCATTCGCGCGGTTCTGGCTGCGCAGCTGCAGGTAGCCGCTCTTCGCGGCGTCGACTTCGGCCGCGGTGAAGCCCTCCGTCCGCACCTTTTCGATCTCCTCCTTCATCGCCTTCACCAGCCGGTCGACGTTCTGCGGGGCGAAGATCGCCACGCCGAGGAAGACGCCGGCGCGGTCGAGGGACTGCACCTGGAGCACCGACTGCGCCCCGTAACTGATCCCCTCCTTCTGCCGCAGGCGCGTGATGAGACGCGAGTTCATCGCGCCGCCGCCGATCAGGTAGTTGGCGACGACCATCGCCGGAAAATCCGGATCGTCGTCGCGCAGCGGGAGCGTCTGTCCGATGAAGATCGCGGCATTCGCCTTGTCGGGCGTCTCGATCACCTGCGACGCGGAGTCCATCGGCACGTAGGTGCGCACCATGCGCGCGTACGGCTGCTGCGATCTCCACGACCCGAACAGGCGCGTCGCCGCGGCTGAGACGCTGTCGGCATCGAAATCGCCCACGACCGCGAGATCCGCGTATGACGCGCCGAAGAACTCGTTATAGAACGCGCGCACCTGCTCCAGCGTGACGGCTTTCACATCCGCGATCGCCTCCTCCATCGTCGGCACGTACAGGGGGTGCCCGCGCGGCTTGCCCGAGAGCTTGCGCATCAGCGTCGTCTGCGAGACGGCGATCGGCTCGGACTTGACCTGCTCCAGCTGCGTGAGATTCTCCTGCTTCAGCTTCTCGAACTCCGCGGAGTCGAGGGCCGGCGACCGCAGCTCCTGCGCGACGAGCTCGAGGACCGGGATCAGCCTGTCGCGCACGGTCTGGATACTCACGGTGACGTTGTTCCCGCCTCCGCCGATGTTCACCTGCGCCTTGAGCTTGTCGAGCGAATCCTTCACCTGCTGACGCGTCAGACTCTTCGTACCGCGCGACAGCATCCCGGCAACGAGCTGCGAGATGGTCGTGCGTCCGGTGAGCGTCTGTTCCGTGCCGTAGCGCAGCACGATCTGCGTGTTCACGCTGTTGCCGCGCGTCTGCTTCGGCAGGAGCGTCAGTTGTACGCTGTTCGGGATCGCCTTGCGCGTGGTGCGCGCGTCGATGTTCTTCGGCGTCGCCTCGAACGCTTCGCCGGCCTGCACGACCGCCGTGCCCTTGTAGTCGCCGACCATCGCGGCGACGTTCGGCGCCGACGGAATCTCGGCGCGGTCGGGCGTCTGTGTCGGGATATACTCCGCCAGCGTCCGGTTCGAGGGCTTGAGATACGCGGAGGCCACTCGCTGCACGTCCGCGGGCGTCACCTTGGCGATGCGATCACGGTGCAGGAACAACAGACGCCAGTCGCCCATCGCCGCCCATTCACTCAGCTGGTAGCCGATCTGTTCGGAGTTGTTGAGCTCGAGCTCGATGTCCTTGCGCAGGTCGGTCTTGGCACGCTCGACCTCCTCTGCCGTGAACGCCGATTTCGCCGCCTCGTCGAGCGTGCGCTCCATCGCCGCACGCGCACTGTCGAGCGACTGCTCGAGACGGACCTGCGCCCACACGAGAAGAAGGCCGGGCTCCCTGAGCTGAAACGCGAGTCCGTCGACCGCTCCGGCGAGCTTCGTGTCAATGAGCGCCTTGTAGAGACGCCCGGACGGGCTGTTGGTGAGCGCGTGTTTCAGGACGTCGATCGCCGCGAAATCCGGATGTGCCCCAGCGGGCACGTGATAGCCCGCCATGACCATGTACTGGTCGCCGACGCGGCGAGCGGTGGCGAAGCGTTCGCCGTCCTGCACCGGCTCGACGGTATACGTCGCGAAGAGCAGATTGCCGGTCTCGAGCGAGCGCCTGGGGCGCGGGATCGTGCCGAACTTCTTCTCGATGAGTGCCAACGTTTTTTCGGGATCGAACTTGCCAGCGACGACGAGCACCGCGTTGTCCGGCTGATAGTATTTCCGATAGAACACCTGCAGCCGCTCGATCGGCACGTTCTCGATGTCGGACTTGCTGCCGGCGGGCCACCGGCCGTAGCCGTGCGTCCGATAGGCCGCGGCCATCGTACGTTGCAGTGACACGAGCCAGGGATTGTTCTCCGCGTTCTCGAACTCGTTGCGCACGACGGAGAACTCGGACTCGAGGTCCTTCTTCGCGATGAAGCTGTTGACCATGCGGTCGGCCTCGAGGTCCAGCGCCCACTCGAGGTTCGCGTCAGTCGCTGGCGTCGTCTCGAAGTAGTTGGTCCGGTCGAACAGCGTGCTTCCATTGAAGCGAGCGCCGTGGTCCGACAGCTCCTGCGGGATGTCCTTGTGCTTCGGCGTGCCCTTGAAGGCCATGTGCTCGAGCAGGTGCGCCATCCCGCCCTCGCCGTATCCCTCGTGCTTCGACCCGACGAGATACGTGACGTTGACGGTCACGGTGGGCTTCGACTGATCGGGGAACAGCAGGATCTTCAGCCCGTTGGGGAGCGAGTATTCCGTGATCCCCTCGACCGTCGCGCCCTTTGTCGCGTGGACGCCAGGCTGCGCTGCCGCCTTCGGCCTGGCCCGCTGTGCCTGCGCGTCGAGCGATGCCGGTGAGACAAGGAGCGCCGCGAGCGCGGCGCTGAGTACAGATGAAGTGACGAGCCGGGTGTGCATCGTTTCCTCCAGAAACTGCATTTCCTTGAAAGTATGGCAAAACATTTAACCGCAGAGGACGCAGAGGAACGCGGAGGACCAAGATGGCAAAAGCTGCAAGTTCGTCTTGTCGGTCTTCTCTGCGTCCTCTGCGTTCTCTGCGGTCCAAATCTGTTTTGTTGTCCGAATGACAAAGAATACTGAGGCTACGGACGCTCGTACACCACGCGGCCGCCCACCACGGTCAGGACGACGCGCGCGTCGCGGATCGTTTCGGCCGCGATGCGCGTCAGGTCGCGATCGATCAGCGCCATGTCGGCGAGCATGCCGCGAGCGAGCACCCCCTTCTCGTTTTCCATGAACTCGGCGTACGCCGCGCCAGTGGTGTACGCCCGCAGCGCCTCCTCGACGGTAATCTTCTGCTCCGGCACCCATCCGGCGGGATTCCTGTCATCCAGCGTCCGTCTCGTCACAGCCGCATAAATGCCCTCGAGCGGCGTCGGCGGCGCGACGAACCAGTCGCTCCCGAACGCGAGCCGCGCGCGCGTGTCCAGCAACGTGCGAAACGCGTACGTCCCCTTGATACGTTCGGGTCCGAGGAAGCGCTCGGCCCAGCGCCCGTCGTCGATGGCGTGATACGGCTGCATGCTCGGGATCACGTCGAGCTGGCCGAAGCGAGGGATGTCCGACGGCGCGAGGTGCTGCGCGTGCTCGACGCGGAAGCGCCGGTCCCGCGCTCCGTTCTCGCGCGCGACGCGCTCGTACGTATCGAGCAGCGTCCGATTGGCGCGATCGCCGATCGCGTGGATGATGACGTGCAGCCCAGCCGCGTCCGCGCCCTTCGTCCACGCGTAGATCGAGTCCGGTGGCGTCACCCACAGTCCCACGTCGCCCGGCGAATCCGTAAAAGGCTCGAGCATTCGCGCCGTGTGCGAGCCGAGTGAGCCGTCCATGAAGCCTTTGAGCCCGCCGATGTGCAGCCACTCGTCGCCGCGTCCGTGCGCGGCCACCGTATCACGCAGGCGCTGCCAGGTGGCGAGTGGCACGACGCCGTAGATCCGGGTCCGGAGCCTGCCCGCGCGGTGCGCGCGCTCGAACGTCTCGAGGTCGGCCCACGTTCCCATGTTGACGACCGACGTGACACCCTGCTCCGCCACGAAGCGCATCGCGGCATCGAGCGCGCGGTCCTTTTCCGACGCGGGGGCGTCGGGCACCGCGGGATCGACGAGCCCTGTCGCATTGTCCTTGAGGATGCCGGTAGGCTCACCGTGCTCGTCGCGCACGATCGTGCCGCCCTCGACATCCTTGGTGGCCGCGGTGACGTGCGCGGCGTGCAGCGCCAGAGAGTTGGCGAGGCTCATGTGTCCATCGAGGCGCTGGATGAACACCGGCGTGTTCGGCGTGACGGAATCGATCCATTCCTTGCGCGGCAGCTCCCCGCCCCAGTTCTGGTGGTCCCAGTTGCCTTCCAGCATCCAGGCGTGCGGCGGGAGGCGGGACGCATGCTCCTTTATGCGTCGAATGAATTCTTCCTTCGTCCTCGCGTCGCGGAGCTGGACGGACGTGAGGCCGAAGCCGCCGCTCATGAAGTGCACGTGGGAGTCGATGAATCCAGGGACGAGCATTCCCCCGCGCGCGTCCACGACACGCGTCGCGTTCGACGCGAGCTTGCGGATCTCGGCGCTCGACCCGACGGCGCTGATGCGCGATCCGGTGACCGCGACGGCGTCCGCCCACGGGCGGCGCGCGTCGCCGGTCCAGACGCGCGCGTTGACGACCGCGAGCGTCGTCGTCGGAGCGATGGTGGAGCTCGTCGATGTCATCGTGCAGGCGACGGCCGACAGGATCGGAAGGATGTACGGAAAGCGCATGAGCCAAGTTCGTTAGTTTTCGCGCGCATGGCCACCAACGTCTGGCTGTGGGTCGGCTTCATCGGCTTCGTGCTGCTGATGCTCGCGCTGGATCTTGGCGTGTTCCATCGCAGGCCGCACGAGGTCCGGCCGCGCGAGGCGGGGATCTGGGTCGCCGTGTGGGTCGGGCTGGCGCTCCTGTTCGCGGCGGGGCTGGCGTACTTCGAGAGCGGTGCGAGCGCGCTGACCTTCCTCACGGGATACGTGATCGAGGAGTCGCTCAGCGTCGACAACCTCTTCGTGATGGTCGTCATCTTCGACTACTTCTCCGTGCCCGCGATCTGCCAGCATCGCGTGCTCTTCTACGGCATTCTCGGCGCGCTGGTCATGCGCGGGCTGTTCATCGGCGTTGGCGCCCTGCTCCTCTCCCGCTTCGAGTGGATCCTGTACGTCTTCGGCGCGATGCTGCTCGTGACCGGCGTGCGGATGATGTTCAAGCACGACGAGGAGTTCGACGGCGAGAACAACCGGATCGTGAAGATGGTGCGGCGCTTCGTGCCGATGACGTCCGAGTACCATGGCAAGCATTTCTTCACGAACGTGAACGGCCGCCGCCTCGCCACGCCGCTCCTGCTCGTGCTGGTGCTGGTGGAGTTCACCGATCTGATCTTCGCGGTCGATTCGATTCCCGCGATCTTCGGCATCACGCGCGAGCCCTATCTCGTCTTCACGTCGAACATCTTCGCGATACTCGGACTGCGCTCGATGTATTTTCTCCTCGCCGCGGTCGTCGAGCGCTTCTATCTGCTGAAGTACGGGCTGGCGTTCATCCTCTCCTTCATCGGCGTGAAGATGCTGATCGAGAGCTGGTGGCACATCGACATTCTGATCTCGCTCGCCGTGGTGCTGGGAACGCTGGCGCTGTCGATCGCCGCGTCGCTCGTCTGGCCCGAGCGGGAGAAGGCACCGGAGCCCGTGCGGCTGGAAGGGCGGACGGGATCGATCTTCGGGACACTGAAAAGAAGGAGAGAGGGCTGAGGACGGAGGGCTGAGGAGGACGTGCGCGCATCCATCTCCTCGTTTTTTCTCAGCCCTCAGCCCTCAGCACTCGCTAACGGCGCTCTACAGCATCCCGAATGTCCAGCAGGATCTCGAGGTACAGCTGTTCGCGGCGGTAGGCGAAGTCGAGCGTCGCCATCTGCGAGTCGTCCCCCGACGTCTTCGCGCGCTCGAACGCCTCGCGGTACATGGTGTCCAGGTTCTGCAGGATGCGGTCGCGCGAGCGTGACATGCGAATTCTCTCGAGGGCTCTCGGGGTTAGTCTGGGAAAATCGTCGCTGCCGTCGGGCTCGGGCCCAGGTCCCTGCTCCGCATCGAGAAGGAACTTCTTCGCCGTGCTGAGGAGATACCGCCGGGGGGCGTCCGACATGTCCCTAAGCTACCCGCGCGCGAAGGCGACTCAATAGGGTCGTGCCTCGCTTTGCGTCACCGCCGAGGCGATTAGATTTCGAGCGAAGAAGGGGAGTAGCCACGCGGCACGGACGACAAAAAGCCGCGCGTGCGCATCGTCAGGACTGCAGCCACCCGCTGCACGGTGCGCCCGGATCGGTACAGCAGATCAGGCGAGACCTTCGCGATGTCGGACCGTCACTTTCGTCCGCTCCGCGAAGGCTCGCCTTTCGCGTAGCGGGTGATTTCGGGAGGATCTGTCGATGAACAACGTCAAGGTTTTCGTGCTGATGGCCGGGCTCACCGCCCTGTTCGGCGCGCTCGGCGCCGCGATCGGTGGGCAGAGCTTCATGCTCATGGCACTCGTGTTCGGCGGCGCGATGAACATCTTCATGTACTACAACTCGTCCACCATGGTGCTGCGCATGTACGGCGCGCGCGTCGTGAGCGAGCGCGACGCGCCGGATCTGTACCGGATGGTGGATCGCCTGCGGCAGCGCGCGGGTCTGCCGATGCCGACCGTGGCCATCGCGCCGCACGACCAGCCCAACGCGTTCGCGACCGGACGTAATCCGGAGCACGCGGTCGTGTGCGTCACCGAGGGGATTCTGCAGCTCGTTCCCGCGGAGGAGCTCGAGGGCGTCATCGCGCACGAGCTCGCGCACATCAAGAATCGGGACATGCTCCTGTCTACGATCGCGGCGACGATGGCCGGTGCGGTCAGCACGCTGGCGCAGGCGGCACTGTTCTTCGGCGGCCGCGACGACGAGAACCAGAATCCGCTGCTGACGCTCGCCATGGTGATTCTGGCGCCCATCGGCGCCATGCTGATTCAGTTCGCGATCAGCAGACAGCGCGAGTTCAAGGCGGACGCCGTCGGCGCGGAGATCAGCGGCAGGCCGATGAACCTCGCGAATGCGCTGCTGAAGCTCGACGCATACGCCAAGCGCATTCCGATGCAGGTAAACCCCGCCGCGGCTCCGCTCGCCCAGGTGAATCCGCTGCAGGCCGCACACGGCGGAGCAATGCTGTCGTTGTTCTCGACGCATCCGTCCACGGAGCAGCGTGTGGCGCGCCTGCGCCAGCTCGCGGCGTAGATCTTCGCGGCTGAACAACCATCACGCGTTCCGCTCGCGACGCCGCCAATGGATTGCGCCGAATTGCCTGCACGGCGACCTTGAGCGCGATGGCAGACGAAATACTGTATCGACGCAAGCTTGCCCACGGGCCCGAGGTGCGCATCCGACGCACGAGCGCCACGGGTGCGACGCCCGTGATCGCCGTGCTCGACGTCGACCGGCGCGCGGGAACGCCGCGGGAGAAGGAGGGTGGCAACCCACCGCCACTGAAACAGGTGCAGGGCGCGACCGAGGCAGACGTGATCGCGGCGCTCAAGGGCGAGGCGGATGACGACCGCGCGATCGCCGCGCTGATGCGAGGGAAAGGCCTGCGGTAGCGCGGCGTCCTGCGTCGCGCGTCCTTGTGTCAGCTCAACCGGAAGAACACGGCGTCGTCGATGATGTGCCCGTCGCGCAGGTGCTCGGTGACGATGCGCTCGAGCAGCGCCGGGGTGACGCCGCCGTACCAGACGCCCTCCGGGTACACGACGAGGATCGGACCTCCCGCGCACACGCCGAGGCACGGTGTCTCGCCGCGCTTCACGCGGCCCGGGCCGAAGAGAAGGCCCTCGCGCTGCAGCAGCTCCGGGAGCATCGCATACAGCTCGCGTCCCCCACGATTCGGCGAGCAATAGCCGCCGGTACACACGAGTACGTGGCGGCGATAAGGTTCCATCGTCGGCTGCATCGCCGCAGAATAGAGTGTCCCTATGTCTCCGCAAGTCACGCGCATTGGTGATCTGACGGTTGCGGTCGAGCGCCCGGCGTCTCCGAGCGACAAACCGCCGGTGTTGCTCATCCATGGCATGTTCGGCGGCGCGTGGTACTGGGCGCCGTATCAGGCGCTGCTCGCGCGGCACGGCTACGAGAGCCACGCGATCAACCTGCGCGGCCATCACGGCAGTCGGCCCGTTGCCGACGTGGGCAAGGTATCGGTGCGTGACTACGTCGCCGACGCGATCGAAGTCGCGCACGGCCTGCGAAATCCGATCGTCATCGGACACTCGATGGGCGGGCTCATCGCGCAGAAAGTCGCGGAAGCCGGCGCCTGCCGCGGCGCGGTGTTCATGGCGGCCGCGCCGCCGCGCTGGATACCGGTAGCCAGCTGGCTGCTGCTGCGGAAGCAGCTCAAGTACTCGCGCGCGCTGCTGTTGCACGAACCGCTGCTGCCGAACCGCGCGGACGCCGACGTGCTGATGTTCAACCGTACGCCGGTGAAGGATCGCTCCGAGTTCTACGCGCGTCTCGTTCCCGAGAGCGGCAAGGCGGGGTTCGAGATGAGCTTCGGCGTCGTGAGCGTGAATGCGGCGCGCGTCACGGCGCCGGTGCTGGTGATCGGCGGCCATGACGACCATTTCGTGGTGCCGCGCGTGCATCGCGCGCTCGCGCGCAAGTACAACGCGCCGATCCGGCAGTACGACAGCTTCGCGCACCACATCATGTCGGAGCCAGGGTGGGAAGGACCGGCGGCAGAGGTGGTCGAATGGATGGACAGGCTCTGAGGCGTTCGTCGTGCGTCGTGCGTCAGCGTACGTGGAGCGTCCTGCGTCGCATCATGAGTGATGCCTGACTTCGCGTCGATCGACATGCGCGTCGGCACGGTGCTCACCGCCGAGCGCTTTCCCGAAGCGCGGAAGCCGTCGTACAAGCTCACGATCGATTTCGGGCCCGAGATCGGCGTCAAACGATCGAGTGCGCAGCTGACCGTGCATTACCAACCGGAGGACCTCGTGGGGCGCCAGGTCATCGCCGCGGTGAACCTCGGCACGCGGCGCATCGCTACCTTTGACAGCGAGGTCCTCGTGCTTGGCGCGACACCCGCGCCCACGGACGTGATCCTGCTGCGTCCCGATCAATCCGTGCCGAACGGCACTCGGATCACCTGAAGGCACAGCACACATGACGACACCGAAGGCTCCGGCTCGCCCGTCGGCGGGCAATCCGATCACCAAGTCGCACGCGATCTGGCGCGGCGGCCTGCGCTTCGACGCGGGCGTCGGCGACAGGATGCACGCGATCGACGGTGACTCGAAGCAGGCACCGTCGCCGGTCGAAACGCTGCTCGGTAGCATCGGCACGTGCGCGGGGAGCGACGTCGTGGACATCCTCGGCAAGCAGCGGACCGCCGTCGAGCGCCTGGAGATCGACGTCGTCGCCACGCGGCGCGCGGATTTCCCGCGCCGGGTGATGACACTCGAGATGACGTTTACCGTGGACGGCGCCGGGGTCGAGACGGCACAGGCCGAGCGCGCGATTCAGCTGTCGATCGAGAAGTACTGCACCGTGGCCGCATCGCTCGCCGGTGACATCGAGCTCACGACGGTGCTGGTGCTGAACGGCACGCGGAGCGATCCCGTGCGGCAGGCGATGTTCAGCGCGTCGTTCCCCTGAAACTGCAGGTCCCTCGCTACGCTCGGGACGACAGCAGCTTGGGGTGATCCGGGTCAGAGATGTCGAGCTTGTCCCAGGGCACCTTTTTGACGTGGGCCGCATTGACGCCGACGAGGCCCATGATCGAAAGGCCGACGCGTTCCAGCAGCGCGGCGGACCCAAGGTGATACTCGACAACGACCAGGTCGTCGCCCTGCTCTTCCGCGCGAATCTCGAAGATGCGCCCGACGGAGCGGCCGTCCGCGTCCCGCACGACGCGGCCCTGCAGGTCGTCGAGGCGAATGCGCGTACGAGTCATTCTTCCCTCGTCGCGCCGGGAATCCGGCCGATGACGTGGCGCCGAAGCCAGCGCTCCCAATCGTAGGCGACCGTCTCTTCCGCCGTCACATCGACCTTGATGTGGTGGACGTTCTCCTCGATCACATCGTCCCAGGCGATGTGATACCGCGCGCTGCGGCGGATGCCGAAGCGCTTGTGCCATTTCTCCGACCAGCCTTCCAGGCCGCGATGGATGCGCCGCGCCATCGGCACGAAGCCCACCTCGAACTGCACGATGCGCGGAGGCTGCCCCGCACGGAGCTCGGCGACGATCCCGTCCACGCGCCCGACGGGCTCCTCCTCCCGGTCGACGATCTGCTTGTCCAGCAGCTCACGCATGACGTGCATCTCAGCTCCCGAGCATGACGAGAGGAATCGAGACGACGAACAGCACGAACGAGAGCACGACGATGAGGGCGGCCGCGGTGTTGCTGATCGGCCCGTTCCTGCGGTCGTGCATGATGCGGCCGTCGTTCATGAGTAGCAGGAAGGGGACCGAGACGACCGGCAGCATCATCGCGTTCAGCGCCATCGTATAGATCGTCAGCTTGAGCGGATCGAGACCGAGCAGCATCACGAGCGAGGCGAGGAGCACGCCGCAGGTGTATGCCATTGCAAAGCGTGCATCCTTCGCAGGCTCGAGGTCCTCGCCCCAGCGCCAGCCGAACGTCTGCGACACCGTGTATGCGAGCGACAGCGCCACCTCGAGCGCCGCCCCGAGACAGGCGATCGCCATCGAGACGGCGAAGAGCGTGAAGCCCCATGCGGGGAAGGTGTCCGTCAGGACGAACGCCACCTGATTGATGCTCTCCACGCCGATGTGGCGCGGATGGAGGACCATCGCGGCAGCGACGATCAGCCCCGCCGTGATGACGGCGCCAAAGCTCATCCCCATGACCGCGACCGCGCGGTTCACGCCGACGTACGTGCGATCCCACTCGTCCTCGACCGCGCCGGACGAATAGAAGTAGAAGAGATACGGAGCGATGAGGGCGCCCACGATGCTCACCGCATACAGCCAGTACTTCGCCGCGTCGTCCGTCGGCAACGAGGGCAGCATGCCGGAGAGAACGTCCGCCCTGGGTGGATGCAGCATCACCGCGGCGACGACGAAGCACAGCGTGACGAGGCCCAGCGACGCCGTGCTGTACTCGATGGCGCTGAAGGTCGCGCGCCACAGGAAGAGCCAGATGAGGATGCCGATGGGAAGCACCCAAGCCTGGAATGCGATGCCCGTGACGAGCTGCATGGCGAAGGCGATGCCGCCGATCTCGGCGGCGAGCGTGAGCAGATGCAGCAGAACCAGGACGACGAACGGCACCGCCCAGAACCGAACGCCGAAGTGCTCACGCACTGCCTCGGGGATCGTCTTCCCCGACATCGCGGCGAACCTGCCGGACATCTCGACGAGGAAGATCACGATGATCGTCCCGAGGAGCAGCGGCCAGAGCAGCTGAAAGCGGAACGTCGCACCGGCCTGCGCGGCGGTGACGAGATTGCCGATGTCGAAGAACCCGCCGATGGCGGTGAGAATGCCGAGTGCGAGCTGGAGCCCTTTCTTCATTGTGAGTGCTTCGCCGCGTCGAGGCGCGCCTCGAGCACCTCTCGCTGTGCATGCACCGCGGCGATCGCGGCAGCGACGCCGCCGCGGTTGCGGCGCTGAACGGTGGCGAACGTCGCGGCGGTAACGCGCGCCGCGTCGCCCTGACCGGATTTCACCAGCGCGTCGCGCGCCTCCTCGATCGTACGCTCGGCGTAGCGAACCGGCACGCGGTTGTCGGCCCATCGCAGCGCGACCGCTTCCACGGTCGACAGCCAAGATACCGCAGCGTCGAGCTCCTCCACGCGCTTTGCCGCCTCGGACTTGCAGCCCGCGACGAGAAGAACGCTCAGGACTGAAGCAACGACCGGTCCGGATCGGGTCACGGACGCGTGCGCTGGCAACGGGCGTGCCTACCTTATGTACTGCGAACGATGCGATCTCATTCACGACTCCTGCGCGCCGCGTGGCTCGCGTGCGCGTTTCCGCCTGCGCTCGCGGCGCAGGACAGCACAGTCCGCCGGCTGCCGCCGGTCGTCGTCACACGCGATCCGGGACGTTCGCCGATCGAGTTGCCGTATGCGATCACGAGCGTCCGGCCGGATTCGCTGGCGCCCGGACAGACGCATACGCTCGTCGATCAGACCCTCGCGCTGATTCCCGGTCTGACGGTCGCGAATCGCAACAATCCCTCGCAGGACACGCGCGTCTCGATCCGCGGCTTCGGCGCCCGGTCGGCATTTGGCGTCCGGAGCATCCGGGTTTTGCGCGACGGCATGCCGCTCACCCTGCCGGACGGACAGACTCCGATCGATTATCTCGACATCGAGTCCGTGAGCAACGTCGAAACCATTCGCGGCACGGCATCGGCGCTGTACGGCAACGCGTCCGGCGGTGTCATCGATCTGCGCAGCGCGCCACCCCCGGACGATCCCTTCGCGGTGCAGCTGCGGACGTGGAGCGGAGCCAACGGACTGCGCCGATACGTGGGGATGCTCGGGGGCACGCAGGGCGGCGCGACGTTCACGGGGAACATCGGACGCACGACGTCGGACGGCGTTCGAACGTACGCGGCGCAACGCGTGACGAACGCGTTCGCGCGCGCGACCGCGAGCGTTCCTGGGACCGAGCTGTCGGTGATCGGGTTGGGAATGGACATGCCGCAGGCGCAGAACCCCGGAGCGCTGACGCGCGCGCAGTTCGACGCCGATCCGACACAGGCCGACGCACAGTCGGTGCTGAAGCGCGCGCGCAAGGAAGTCCACCAGGTGCAGGTCGGGGTGAGCGCGCACACGCGGTGGAGCGACGGCAGCGACGTGTACGCGCAGGCGTACGGCGGCGGGCGGTCGCTCTACAATCCATTGACGTTTGCCATCGTCGGCATCGACCGGCACACCGGCGGCGCGTCCGTACGCGCGACGTTTTTGCCCGGCTATCACTCGCGACATCGCCTGACGGTCGGCGCTGACGCGCAGCGGCTCAGCGACGCGCGGAAGAACTGGTCCAACTGCAACGGCGTCGCGGCGGTGACCGCGAACTGCACGTCACTCGGCGTCGAGAAAGGGCGGCTTCAACTGGACCAGCGCGAGATCGTGACGAGCATCGGCCCCTACATTCGCGACGAGGTGGAGCTCGGCGACGGACGTGTCCTCGCTACCGCCGCGGTGCGCTCGGACAATACGACGTTCGAGCTGCGCGACGCGTTCCTCACCGATGGACGCGACGATTCGGGGAAGCGCACGATGCGCGCGGTGAGCCCAATGGGTGGCGTCGCGCTGCGTCTCGCGACCGCGCATTCGGTGTATGCCAACGTATCGACGGCGTTCGAGACGCCGACGACCACCGAGCTCGGGAATCAGGCGGACGGCAGCGCGGGATTGAACCGGGCGCTCGACCCGCAGCACTCGACGACGTACGAAGTCGGGCTCAAGGGACTCGCGCGCGAGCGCCTGCAGTACGACGTCGCGCTCTTCACCACCAGTGTCCGCGACGAGCTCGTGCCATTCGACATCGGGAGCGGACGCACCGCGTTTCGGAATGCCGGCCGGACACGGCGGCGGGGCGGGGAGGCGTCAGCTGTCACGGAGATCGGTCCGGTGAGGTTCGCCGCGGCGTACACGCATTCCCATTTTCGTTTCGTCGATTTCACCAGCGGGACGACGCAGGTCGGCGGCAAGGCCATCCCGGGGATCCCGGAGCGTCAGCTGCAGGCGAGTGCGACGCTTCGGGCGCGCCGGACGTTCGTCGTCGCCGACTGGCTGGCCAAGAGCAAGGTGTACGTGAACGATGCGAACGCCGCTGCGGCGCCGGGATTCGCCATCGCGAATGTCCGTGTCGGCACGACTGCCGGCTTTGGCCGGCCGCGCGTCACGCCGGTGTTCGGCGTACAGAACGTCTTCGACCGCAAGTACGTCGGGTCCGTCGCCATCAACGCCGCCGGCACGGTCACGACGGCGAAGTTCTACGAGCCCGGACCCGGACGCACCTGGTTCGTCGGACTCAGCGCCGCGACAGCGCCGTGGTGACGCGGGCGCGCAACCGCGCGTCGACGTCCGCGATCGACACGCTTGCGGGCACCAGATAGCCGCGCGTCCGCGTCGTCGGGACGGTGACGCTGGCGACCTGACCGTCGGCGCCAAGCTCCACCAGCGCACGCACGGTGTCCCACTCGTCCTTTCCCTGCGTCACGGCAATGACGAGCGTCCAGACGCCGTCGGTCGGCCACTGCTTGTCCAGCGCGTAGACGCCGGGGCGCGAGGTGCTCTTGAACTCGAGTGACACCGTGCGCCGCTCGCCGCTCACGATTCCCTCCGCCGTTCCGGACACGGGAACGTTGACGGGAGTACCGTGATGAAACGCGTGCACGAGCAGAAATGCGTTGCGGGATGCGCTGTCGTACGGATTCGCGGGATACTCGATGGAAACCCAGGGCGGACCGGCGGAAACGAACGCGGTTGCGCCGAAGAGCGCGGTGAGTGCGAGCACGCGGATGGTGCGCATGGAACCTCCTTGGTGTGGGCTACCGACCAACGAGCCTCACATTGCCCTTGAAGCTCCTGATTGAGACGCGCGCGCCACTCATTCCGCTTGAAGTACCGAGCTCCATCCCACGCCCTTCCCGGCCGACGCCGGGACGCGTGCTCGACCACGCGTTCTCGATCGTCCCCGTCACCGTCGACGCATCGATCTCGACGTCCGCGCGGCGCGCGAGACGCAGCTCGATCGCACCGCTGTGGCTGTCGAAGCGCGCGTCGCCGCGTCGCGCGAGGTCTCCGGCAAACGTGATGGGGCCGGTGACGGACTCGAAGCGGCCGCGCTGAAAGGTGCCGTCGCTCGCGCGAATCGCGCCGCTCACCGTGGTTGCGGAGACGTCCTCACCTCCGCCCTGGATCTGGATGTCACCGGTGGCCGTCTTGAGGCGCGCGAATTCCGGCGTCGCATTCACGGCGACCGCTCCATCCATGGACTCGACGATCAGCTCGCGCGGTGCGCCGCTGACCTTCACGGAGCCGCCGACGATGTTGAGATCGAGACCGCCGGTGACGCCGGACGCTTCGACGTCGGCGCTCCCCGCCTTGATCCACACGCGCGCGAGCGCGGGCACGCGCAGCTCGAGCCTGTTCCCGCGCACGGCGCTCTCGTCGGGTGCGTCGACGAAGAACTTCATGCCGATGACGAGGCTGTTCGAGCTCTTCGGTCCGCCGTCCATCCTGCTCCCCGGCGACAACACGCCGGTGAGCGCGATGGAATCGCGATCCCAGCCGATGACGCGCACAGTGCCCATCGCGCCGCCGAGTCGCACGGACACCGCGGGAACGGCACGCATGCGGATGTCCACCTTTTGCTGGCCGCGCGCCGCGATGAGCGGCACGGCCAGAAGCACAGCTGTCAGAGAGCGCGTGTACATGCGTTGGCCTCGGTCAATCGGATGACGACAGCTCCGTCGCACGCTGAAGCAGATCGACTTCGTGGGCGTAGTGCCCGGCGAGAATGTCCACCAGCGCCTGGTTGGCGGGATCCGCGGCGAGCGCGGTGCGCGCCTCGGCGATCGCGGCGTCGATGACGCGAAGCGAACGCTCGAGCGTGGCCACCGTCCCGGGCGAGAGCTCGGAGCGCTGCGTCGCGAGCGCCTCGCGCAGCTCGCGAATCGTCGCGACGTAATTCCTGTCGACGGCGAGCAGCGCCGGGGTCGACCGCGGCGGCGCCTGCGGCGGTGTCGCGACCATCATCGCTTTCGCTTTCGCGGACTTGCCGCGCGCGAGCGCCGCCATGAACGTCGCAGTCCCGAGCACGAGCACCACCGCGGCCGCGGTTGCCAGCCAGCCGTTGTGCCACCAGCGCCGCACATGCACAACGCTGCGCCGTCCACGCTCGCCCGCCACACGGTCGCGAAGCGCCGCCCAAACCTCGGCCGGAGGCTCGATGTCGCGCGGAAGGTCGCGCGCGGCGCGCACCAGGCCGCGGATGCGCTCCAGCGTGGCCCGACATTCCGCGCACTCCGCGAGATGTCCAGCCGTAACGTCGACGTCGGCTCGCTCGGCGAGCTCACTCAGCTGATCGAAGGAGAGGTGCGTCATCGGTCGAGCGCCTCGATCAACAGCTTGCGCGCGCGATGCAGCTGGGCGCGACAGGTGCCCTCGGCCGTGCCCATCATCCGGGCGATCTCGTCGTGCTGGTACCCTTCGACGTCGTGCAGCACGAACACGGCGCGGGCACCCGGCGGGAGAGCGGCGATGGCGCGTTCCAGATCGATCGCCTCCTCCGTCCTGCGTCCGACGTCGGCGTGCGTGATGCGTCGTTCGTCAGCGCGCGTCGTGGGTCGTGCGTCATCATGCGTCATGCGTTCATCTGCGTCCGTTATCTCATGTTTTTGACGCCGCTGCTCGCCGCGAGCGTTGCTCAGCACGAGGTTCACGGCGACGCGGTAGATCCAGCTCGAGAGCGCGGACTCGCCGCGCCACTTGTCCAGCCGCTCCCACACGTGGACGAAGACGTCCTGCGTCAGCTCAGTGGCGCGCTGCCGCGAGCCGCTCATGCGCACGCACAAGGCGAAGACGCGTCCTGCATGGGCGCGGTAGAGCTGCTCGAACGCCGCCTCGTCTCCAGCCGCCGCACGCCGTGCGAGGGAGAGCTCGCCGGCACGGTCGTCCGAGACGAGTTGGGGACGAGCGGTCATGTACCAGAGTATGACGCGGCTGCAGGGGAGAACGCTTGAGTAGGTGCCTAGGTGCACCTAGCACCTAGAACCTACCAGCGCATATCATTCGCCAGAACAGGCGCCCTGCTTGCCTTTCATACGGCGCAAGGTAGGTTTTTCTGCATGATCGACGAAATGGACCGCCGCATACTGTCGCTCCTCCAGCAGGACGCGCGTCTTCCCAACGCCGAGATCGCCAGGCGCGTCGGCATGGCGCCGAGTGCCACGCTCGAGCGTCTCCGGAAGCTCGAAGAGCGCGGCGTCATCCAGGGCTACGAGGTGCGCATCGATCCGCGCAAGCTCGGCCTCGGCCTCACCGCGTTCGTCGCCGTGCGCACACAGGAGAAGCAGGGCGAACTCGATACCGGCGAGCGCCTGCGGCAGCACCCCAACGTCCTCGAGGTCCACCACATCGCGGGCGACGACTGCTATCTCGTGAAGGTCCGCGCGACGGACACCGAGGAGCTGGGACGCATGCTGCGCGCTGATTTCAGCACGATACCCAGCGTGAGATCGACCCGGACGACGATCGTTCTTGGCACCCTCAAGGAGTCGTCGCGCATCCCGATTCCGGAAGAGAATCAGGTGGCCATCGCATGACACCCGCCGCGGTCGCGAATCGGAATCGCGCTCGCGTCCTCGTCGCCTTCGCGGCGGTATACGTGCTGTGGGGATCGACGTATCTGGCGATCAAGTACGCGGTCGCGACGATCCCGCCCTTCGTCATGGGGTCGGCGCGATTCATCATCGCCGGGCTTCTGCTTTACGCGGCCGCTCGGTGGCGCGGCGCACCAGCGCCGGACGCGCGCGAATGGCGCAGCGCGATTCTCACCGGGGTCCTCATGCTCGCCTTCGGCAACGGCGCCGTGATCTGGTCGGAGCAGACGGTGCCCTCGAGTCTCGTCGCGTTGATCGTCGCGACCGTGCCGCTCTGGATGGTCCTCATCGACTGGTTGCGGCCGCGCGGCGTGCGCCCGAAGCCCATGATGTTCGTCGGCCTCGCGCTCGGCCTGCTCGGCATCGCGGTTCTCATCGGGCGCGGCGCGGTCACCGACAGCGGACGCGTGCCGCTCGGCGGGGCGCTCGTGCTGGTCGGGGGCTCGCTCAGCTGGGCGCTCGGCTCGATTCTCACGCGACGGTTCGGGCGGCCGCGCAACGCGTTCGTTTTTTCGGCGCTGCAAATGATCGCGGCTTCCGTCGCCTTTCTCATCATGGCGCTCGCGTTCGGGGACGTGCGGGGCTTTGCGCTCGCGCAGGTCAAACCGGCCGCGATCGCCGGCTTCGTCTACCTGATCATTTTCGGGTCGCTGATCGGCTACTCGGCGTACGTCTATCTACTCGGCGCCGTGACGCCAGCCAAGGCGGCGACGTATGCCTACGTGAACCCCATCATCGCCGTAATCCTGGGGTGGGCCGTTGCCGGTGAGCCGATCGGCGCACGCGTGGTGATCGCCGCCACGGTGATTCTCGCGGGAGTCGCGATCATCACGACGACGCAGAGCTCCGCAGCGCAGACCACGGGAGAGCACCCCACCCCGCGAGAGGCCACCAGGCAAGCCGCATAACCTGTTCGCCGGGCAGGCGTCCTGCCGCTCGCCCAGGCCCTCCGCCGCTCGTCCGCCAATTTCCTCCTCTTATCCAATCGTCCCACACCTGGCCTAGCGCGGCTCGTCCCCCGGGATAGGTTCGGAAGGCGCGAGTGAAAATCCCGCGTGCGTCGCAGGCTACACCCGGTTGTGAGGAGGACGAATGGACATACTCAACGCGGTTGTCTGTGGCTGGGATTGGTGGGACATCATCTTTGGTCCCAATAAGTGGGATCCGAACAATGGCGGCAGCGAGGAATCTCCGTCGGCGTAAACCCACGAGAATCCCCCCGGGGTAGTGAAACCGGGGGGATTCTGCGTCAGGTGGTAAAGTAGAACTTCTCTTCCAGTCGCTTGCGGAAGCGCCGGCTGCACTGGACGCGGGTGCCGTCGTGCAGCTGAAGCACGAGGTCACCGTGAATCTGCGGCTCGACGGCCGCTATCTTCGTCGCGTTGACGATCGCGGACCGGTGGACGCGTACGAAGACGTCGGGATCGAGGACGTCTTTCTCGAGCGTGGCGAGCGACTTCGTGAGCAGCTTCGGTCGCTTGTGGATGTAGAGCCTCGAGTAGTTGCCATCCGCCTCGATCCAGTCGATCTCGGCGACGCGCGCGACGAGGTATTGCGTGCCTGTCTTGATCGCGATCGCCTCTGGAAAGCGCGGCGCCGACTGCTGTTGTACGTGCTCCAGCAGGCTCGATATCCGTACGTCACCGTCACCGGCGGGCTGCCTGGCGCGGTCCCCGAGCTCCTGGCGGGCGCGATCGAGGGCGGCGGACAGTCGCGCGTCGTCGAACGGCTTCAGCAGATAGTCCAGCGCGTACGCCTCAAACGCGCGGACCGCGAACTCCGAGTACGCGGAGGTGAAGATCACGGGCGGCATGCGCGCGGGGCCGATCGCCGCGACGACGCCGAATCCATCGAGCTCCGGCATCTGCACGTCGAGGAAGACGAGGTCGGCTTGCGTCGAGCGAAGGGCCTCCACCGCCTCGCGGCCGTTGGCGCACTCGCGTACCACGGTGACGTCCGGATGTCGTGCCAGACATGCGCAGAGGCGATCTCGGGCCGGCGCCTCGTCGTCGACGACGACCGCGCGAATCGCGCTCCCCGTCAGCGCCACGGGAGACTGAGACGTGCGGTCGTACCGGCGCCCGGCGTCGACACGAGATCCAGCGTCGCCTCGGCTCCGTAGAGCTGCGCGAGACGCGCTCGCGCGTTGGCGAGGCCGACACCGCCGCGACGCTCGTGCGCGAATCCCGCGTGGTGCGCGGCGGCACCATCACCGTCGTCGCGCACCGAAAGCTCGAGACGCTCGCCGGTGCGGCGGCCCGCAACGACGATGCGTCCGCCGCGCTGCGACAGGCCGTGTTTCACCGCATTTTCGACCAGCGGCTGAAGGATCATGTGCGGAACGTGAGCGGCGAGCGCGGATTCGTCCACCTCCCACGCCACGTCGAGCCGATCGCCGAAACGGGCGCGTTCGACCTCGATGAACGGAGACAGGCCGTCGATCTCCTCGCGCAGTGTCACCTCCTGCGTTGCGACGCGCGCGATCGCGACGCGGAGCGTCTCGCCGAGCCGCGCGAGCACACGTTCGGCGGCGGCAGGATCCCTTCGCACGAGCGACGATACGGCGCCGAGCGCGTTGCCGAGAAAATGCGGATTGAGCTCCATCTTGAGGGCATGCAGCTCGGCCTCGGCGCGGCGCCGTTCGACTTCCGTGAGCGCGGCGCTGAGTCGCAGCGACGTCCCTTCGCTGCGCCGGTAGCGCGCGGCGTAACGCAGGCCAGCCACGACCGCGACGAGCACTCCATAGAAGACCGTCGTCCCGACGACGATGGCCACGAGCTGCGCGAGTCGCGGCACCGTATACGGCGCGCCGGCGATCACGGCGAACGCCCAGCGATAGAGGGAATTGACGAGTCCCAGGCACAGGCCGGCGATGACGTGAGCTCGGATCTGTGTGTCTTCCCTGCGCGTCAGGCGAATGGCGAAGTAGAGCATCGCCGTCGCCAATGCGGGGCCTCCAACGGCACCGATCAACGCACCAAGCACGCCGACGCGCGCGCCACTCAACAGCGGCGTTCGATACGCGTTCACCGTCGCCATTGCCCAGGCAACCACGAAAAACGCCGATAGAAATGCGGGAACCAGCCAACGGGCCGGCGATGCGGGAGCACGTGGAGCTCCGGACGTGACGCGCGCAGGCGCATCGCCATCCGAGTCCTGCCAGGGCATCCCCAGGCGCGCGGTGACGCCGCCCGCCTCCGCCGATTCGATCTCGATCGACACGTGTTCGCCATACACGCCGTGCAACCTGGATCTCACGAGGGCGACGGCGTCGTGATATTCACCGGCCGTGAGGGAAGCTTCAGGACAGCTGACTTCCACGGACAGCCGATCGCCGGACTGGACGCGGCGGCGACCCGTGATGCGCAACTGCGGCGCCCGCGCCGCGGGCACGCCGCGCAGCACGACGTCCACGAGCGGCTGAAGCACGAGATGCGGCACGCACGCGTCGAGGGTCGTCGCGTCGATGTCGCAGGTCACCGTGAGCCGTTCGCCGAAGCGCGCGCGCTGGATCGCGAGAAAAGGGCTGAGGGCGTTGACCTCTTCCGCGAGCGTGATCTCGGACGTGCTCGTGCGCGAGATCGCGCCACGCAGCATGTCGCCGAGCTGCGCCAGTGCTCGCTCGGCGGCGCCCGGGTCCGCGTGAACGAGCGTGGCGACTTCCTGGAGCGCGCCGCCGAGCAGGTGCGGATTCAGCTCCGCCTTGAGAGCGCGGAGCTCCGCCTCGGCGCGCCGGCGCGCCGCGTCGGAAAGCTCTGCCTGGAGCCGCAAGGCGGCGCTCCGGCTTGCGCGATATCGGCGAAGGTACATCAGGCCGTGCGCTACCCCGGCGCACAGCGCATACGCGAGCAGATCGATCATCGCGCCGCCGAGCCCCACGCGCTCGCCCGCGTGGTCAGGCGCGATGGTCACAATGGCGACATGAGCTCCGGCATAGGCGAACGCAACGAGGGCGTGGGGGACGACGTTGACGACCGTCTGCGGCCGGCCGAGCGGAAAGCGCGCCGTCAGCCGAAAGGCGACGAAAAGCATCGCGACGTCGACCAGGCTGTCGAGCACGGGACGCAGCATCCAGCTGTTCGACGGCCCCACCTGCCAGCGCGCGTTGCTCGCGTGCGTCACGAACTCGAGCGCGAGCGACGTGAACGCAATGCCCAGCCAGACAAGGGGTTCCAGCAGGGTCGAACGCGCGAAGGGCATTTCTTTCACGGCAACCGAGGACACGAAGCGCGCTCTGGGAAGGCTACGCCCGTATACGGCTCCGTGTACCGAGGGTTGTCAAGGAGCGCCGGGTTGCCGCGGGCTGAGCCAAATGGCACTGTTGTACCATGCCTCACGTGCATCGTACGTCGGTCGTGCTGCTCACGATAGCCGGTTCGCTGAGCGCGCAGATCCCCCAGGGAGAGCCGACCAATAAGTTGCCCAATCCTTACGAGACTGTTGTGGGATGGGCGAAGCTCCCGAACGGGCGGACGTGGGGCTCCCTGAGCGCGGTGGAGATCGATCGCGACGGCACGAGCATCTGGGTCGCGGAGCGCTGCGGCGCGAACGCCTGCGTCTCGTCGAACCTCGACCCGATCATGAAGTTCGATTCGACCGGCACGCTCGTGAGATCCTTCGGCGCCGGCATGCTCCTGTCGCCGCACGGCATCTTCGTCGATCGCGAGGGTAACGTCTGGGTCACAGATTGCGCCTGTACGCTGGGACGCAACGCGACGCCGGACAGCACGCGCGGCCACCAGGTCTTCAAGTTCAGCCCCGATGGCAAGCTCCTCATGACGCTCGGGAAAGCGGGCGGCGCCAAAGGGACCGGCTACTTCTGGCAGGCGAACGACGTCCTCGTCGCGCGGAACGGTGACATCTTCGTCGCGGAGGGTCACTCCGACGCCGATTCCGCGAACGCGCGGGTCCTGAAGTTCAATAAGAAGGGAAAATTTCTGCGCAGCTGGGGCGTGCGAGGGCCAGGCACGCTGCCGAACGAGCTGCTGCAGCCCCATGCGCTCGCGATGGACTCCCGCGGCCGACTCTTCATCGGCGACCGGAGCCACAATCGCATCGTGATCACCGATCAGAACTTCAAGCCCATCGCGATCTGGTATCAGTTCAGCCGGCCGAGCGGGATCTACATCGACCGGAACGACGTCATCTATGTCGCCGACTCGGAGTCCGGATCGGTGAACCCGGCGCACGGTGATTGGATGCGCGGTATCCGGATCGGCAGCGCCAGAGATGGAACGGTGACGGCGTTCATTCCCGATCCCGCCGCCAATCCGCCGAGCACGAGCGCCGCGGAAGGGGTCGCAGTGGATGCGCGCGGAAACATCTATGGTGCGGAAGTGGGGCCACGGGCGCTCAAGCGCTATGTGAGGAAACCATGACGGTCACGTTCAGGGTGAATGGCCAGTCGCGGACGGTAGATGTTCCCGGCGAGATGCCGCTGCTGTGGGTGCTGCGCGACATACTCGATCTCAAGGGAACGAAGTTCGGGTGCGGCATCGGCCAGTGCGGGGCGTGCACGGTGCACATCAACGGCCTGCCCGCGCGTTCGTGCCAGCGCCCGGTCAGCCGCGCGGCGGGGACGGAGATCACAACGATCGAGGGACTGTCGCCCGATGCCACGCATGCGCTTCAGGTCGCGTGGAAGGAGCTGGACGTGCCGCAGTGCGGCTACTGTCAAGCTGGACAGTTGATGTCTGCCGCTGCGCTGCTCAAGAAAACGCCCAAGCCGACGGACGAGGACATCGACCTGGCGATGAGCGGCAACATCTGCCGCTGCGCCACGTACACGCGCATCCGCGAGGCGATACACGCCGCCGCAGCCGGCACCGCCACGCAGGCCGGGGCCGCGAAGACGGGATCATCCGAGTGGGAGGACTGACCATGACGACAATGAAAGCGGTCAGCCGGCGTGAGTTTCTCCGCGCGTCGTCCATCGTCGGTGGCGGTCTGCTGTTGGCGAGCTACATCGACACCGCCGACGCGCTGACGACGTTCGCGCCGAGCGCGTCGCCGGAGTTCGTGCCGAACGCGTTCATCCGCATGACGCCGGACGGTCTGGTGACCATCGTCTCCAAGAACCCGGAGATCGGGCAGGGCGTGAAAAACATGCTCCCGATGCTCATCGCGGACGAACTGGACGTCGACTGGAAGAACGTGCGCGTCGAGCAGGCGATGTACGATCCCGTCACCTTCGATCCGCAGAAGTACTCGGGACAGTCCGTCGGCGGCAGCACCGCGACGCCGAACAACTGGATGCCGATGCGTCGCGTCGGCGCGGCCGCTCGCGCGATGCTGGTGTCGGCTGCGGCGCAGCAGTGGGGGGTGCCTGAAAGCGAATGCACCACGGAGCCCGGGTTCGTTGTTCAGGGGGGAGGCGGGAGGCGCGTGGCGTATGTCGACCTGTTCGAGAAAGCTGCTGCTCTTACGCCCCCCGCTCTCGACCAGGTCAAGCTCAAGGACCCGAAGCAGTTCCGGATCATCGGGCGCAGTACGACGGGCGTGGATCTGGACAAGATCGTCACGGGCAAGCCGCTGTTCGGGATCGACGTCACGATGCCCGGGATGGTCTACGCCGTATATCAGAAATGCCCGGTGTTCGGTGGAAAGGCGGTGGCCGCGAATCTCGATGAGATCAAGAAGGAATTCGGCATTCGTGACGCCTTCATCGTCGAGCCCGCGGCCAACACGCCACTCGACGGATTGCTTGGCGGCGTCGCGATCATCGCGGACAGCTGGTGGTACGCGCAGAACGCACGGAAGAAGCTGAAGGTGACGTGGGACGAGGGAGCGGCGGCGGCGCAGAACAGCAACGACTTCGCGCAGCTCGCGCTCGAGGCCGCGGCGCAGTTACCCCGCGAAGTTCTGCGCACGGACGGCGACGTCGATGCCAGGCTCAAGAACGCAGCCAAGGTACTCGAGGCGCGCTACTACTACCCGTTCCTGGCGCACGCCGCCATGGAACCGATGAACACAACGGCGCTCTTCAAGAACGGCAAGATGGAGATCTGGTCGCCGACGCAGAACGGTGGCGGGCGCGCGCTGACGTCCCGCCTGCTCGGCATCCCCGAGACGGACATCTCGATCCACTTTGTGCGCGCCGGCGGCGGGTTCGGCCGCCGGATTCAGAACGACTACCTCGTCGAAGCGGCTGCGATCGCGAAGCAGGTTGCCGGTGTTCCCGTGAAGGTCGTGTGGTCACGCGAGGACGACATTCAGCACGACATGTATCGCCCGGCCGGCTGGCACAATTTCAGGGCAGGGCTGGACGCGAGCGGGAAGATCACCGCATGGACGGCGCACTTCATCGACTTCGGCGCCAAGGTCCGCGATCAGCAGGGGAACGAAGTGGAGAAGCCGGTGCGCGGCGGCGGCATCGGGTCGCTCGAGTTCCCGGCACACTACCTCGACAACTTCCGGCTCGGCACCTCGATGATTCCACTGGTTATGCCGACCGGGTATCTCCGCGCGCCGGGAAGCAATGGCATCTCGTTCGCCATCCAGTCGTTCATCGACGAGCTGGCGTTCGCCGCGGGAAAGGATCCCGTGCAGTTCAGGCTCGACATGCTGGCGCACGCGCCGGTCGGCGAGGGAGCGGCCGCGAACACGAACCCGCAGTTCGTCTTCAACCCCGAGCGCATGCGCGGCGTGCTGGAGCTCGTCGCGGAGAAGTCGGACTGGGCGAAGCGCTCGAAGTCGCTGCCGAAGGGCACGGGGCTGGGTGTCGCATTCTACTTCAGCCACCGCGGCTATTTCGCGGAGGTCGTGCAGGCGAGCGTGAGCAAGGACGGCAAAGTGAAGGTCGAGAAGGTTTGGGTCGCGGGCGACGTCGGGAGCGAGATCATCAACCCGAGCAATGCCGTGAACCAGGTACAGGGTTCCGTGATCGATGGTCTGTGCGAGGCCCTCTTCCAGGAGATCACGCTCGAGAAGGGGCGCGTGGTGCAGACGAACTTCCGCGACTTCCCATTGATCCGGATGCGCGAAGCGCCACCACAAATCGAAGTGTTCTGGCGGAAGACGGACTTCCCGCCGACGGGGCTCGGCGAGCCGGCCCTCCCACCGGCTCCTCCAGCCTTGTGCAACGCGATCTTCGCTGCGACGGGCAAACGAATTCGCTCGCTGCCGATCGCAAAGCAGGATCTCAGGTGGGGCTGACTACAACAGCTTCACACGAATCGCACGAATAAACACGAATCTGTAATCGAAAATCCAAAGCTCCTCTCGCCAGCCGAGAGGAGCTTTGTTGTTGCGATGTCCTATTCGTGTTCGTTCGTGCGATCCGTGTGAAGCCGTTGTCGTTTTATCGATCGCGCTCCGATACCGTGTTGGCGCGCTTCGGCCCGATCTGCTTCATCAGCTCCGCGACAGCAGCCTCCAACTGACGATCCCGGCCGGAGATGTTGTCCTCCGGCGTGTTCTCGACGAGGATGTCCGGCGGTACGCCGTAGCGCTCCATGTTCGTGCGCTTCTCGTCCGCCAGGTAGACACCGACGCCGGGCGTGCGCACGGTCGAGCCGTCGATCAGCGAGTAGCTGCCGGTGCCGATGACCGCGCCCATCGTCGGCGTGCCGACCGTCTTCCCGAGTCCGAGCGCCTTGAAGCCGGCCGGGAACATCTCGGCGTTGGACGCCGAGCGCCAATTCTGGAGCACCACCTTCGGCCCGAAGAAGCCGGCGAAGGGACGTCCGTTTGCTTCGGTGCCTCGCGGCTGCCATACCTGGTACTGCCGCTGCACGAGGATCGCGAGCAGCTCCTGCTCGATGTTGCCGCCGCCGTTCCAGCGCTGATCGATCACGAGCGCTTCCTTGTCCTTGTTCTCGCGCAGCTCCTTCTCGAAGCGGCGCAGAGACGGTGGATTCATCGCCTGGATGTGCAGGTAGCCAATGCGCCCGTCGCTGAGCTTCGTCGTCATGGCGCGGCGTTCGCTGACCCAGCGCTCGTAGCGCAGCTGCGCGAACTGCTGGGGCGACGCGGGCTCGATGCGCGTCTTCCACGCGCCGGTCTCGCTGGGCGTGCTGCTGAAGGTGACTTCGACTTTGCGATTCAAACGATAGTTGAGCAGCGGCCAGTAATCCTCACCCGACTTCACCTGCTTGCCGTTGATCGCGATGAGATGATCGCCGACGTTGACCTTGACCCAGTCCTTGTCGGCAGGGCCGTCCTCGTAGACGTGCGTCACGCGATAGCGGCCCTTGTCGTCGGCCGCGAGCTCGACGCCGAGGTGACCCGTGGAGACGGCACCGGCGCGTCCGCTGGGCGGGGGCGCCGCACCAGTGTGAGACGCGTCGAGCTCACCGATCATCTCGTTCACGAGATTCAGCACTTCCTGGCGATCGCCCGCGAACTTGACCAGCGGCTCGTACTTCGCGCGCGCGGCATCCCAGTCCTTGCCGTGCATGTTGGGATCGTAGAAGCGGTACTTCATGGTGCGCCACGCGTCGCCGAACATCTCGGCCCATTCGGCGGGTCGATCGACGCGAACCTTGGCGGTGAAGTTCACGCGCCGCCGCATCGGCTCGCGCGCCGCCCCGCCGCCCGCCGTCTGCCGGCCGTACGCGGCGTCGGGAATCTGCGTCGCGTACACATAGCGCCCTTCGTCGAAGTACAGCGTGCGGCCGTCGCGGCTGAACGCGAGCGTCGCGCCCGGACCGAAGCCGCCAGCCCCGGCACCCTGCGTGGTATCCGCCTCCCCCGCCGCGGTGATGCGCGTGAGACGCCGTCCGTCCGCTCCGACCGTGTAGATCACGGGGACGCTGCGGAACGTCGGCGCGCCCAGCGGCTCGCTGGTCTCGAAGGCCACGATCGCGCCGTTCGGGCTCACGACTGGTGAGCGAACGCTGAAGGGCATGCGCGTCAGCTGGCGCGTGCGACGGCGCATGTTGTTCCACTCGAACCTCGTTTCGCGCGTCAGCGGCGCACGATCCATGGAAGAGTCCGACCGCTCCGCGGCCGGACTTGGACGCTGTGCTTCCGCCGGGTCCTGTTCCTCGCGCTCGAGGGTCACGACGTACAGCTGCGCCGGATTGGCGTTCAGGCCTCCACCGCCGCCGAAGCCGTCGCTGCGAATGAAGTAGAGCTTCTTTCCGTCGGGGCTGAAGACCGGATTGAAGTCCGTGTACGACTCGGACGTTATGCGGTGCTCGCCCCCCGTACCGTCCGACGCGACGACGTAAATGTCCGTCGTGCGCGTGAAATCCGGCCTGGAGTACGCGATCCACTTGCCGTCAGGTGACCACGCCGGCGCGCCGATGCCGCCGAAGCGAGAGGTCGCGAGCGTGGTGAGCTTCGTCGCCGCATCGACCTGCACGAGATACAGCTTGTTGTCCGACGCGGTGAAGGCGATGGACTTCGAGTCCGGCGACCACGCGAACGCGGGTTTGAGCGCATCGAGGCTGGTCAGCTTGCGCGCTTCGCCGGCGCCGTCCGACGCGATGACGTGCAGCTCTTCGCGTCCCGATGCGTCCGATATGAACGCGATCCAGCGGCCGTCGGGCGAATATTCCGGATTCTGGTCTCGTGCGGGAGAATCGGTGATCTGCACCAGGTCCCCGCCCTGCTCGTCCGTGGGAACCGTGAAGATCTCGCCGTGCGTCGATACGACGATGCGCCGCCCGGATGGCGCGAGCGCGTAATCGTCGGCTTGCGAGCTGATGTCCCGCACCTCGACCGCGTTGTCCTGCGTCTCCGCCGCGATGGGGAAATGCAGTTGCGTCGCGCGCTTCGAGGCGACATCGAGCTTCCAGACACCGAAGTTGTGCTCGAAGACGATCGTCCTGCGATCCGTGCTGATCGAGGGGAAGCGAACGTCCCCGTCCTTGAACGTCGTGACGGGCTCCGCGTTGCCACCGCGCTCCGCGACCCGCCAGATGTTGGTGACGCCGCTCTCGTCGCGATCGCTCACGAAGTAGACGAATCCATCCGCGCCATACATCGGCCAGGAATCCATGCCGCCGAAGTTCGTCAGCTGCGTGAAGGCCTTGTTGGTGAGGTCGGCGAGCATCACGTCGGTCGAGAACGCGCCGCGGTAGAATTTCCGCCAGTAGACCTGTCCCTTCTGGTTATACACGAGCTTCTTGCCATCGGGCGAGTAGTTCGCCGCGATGCCGAAGTCTATTCCCACAGGGAGCTGCGCTCCCCCGCCCGTGCTCACTGTATAGATGCGCGGCATGAAGTCCTCGCCGCGCTGGCTGCTGAAGACGACGGATTTGCCGTCCGGCGTCCAGCCGAGGACGTTGTCGTCGGCCGAGTGCGCGGTGAGCTGCGTTGCGGTGCCGCCGGTTGACGGCATGAGGAAGACGTCGAGGTTGCCGTTGCGATCGCTCGAGAACGCGATCCACTTGCCGTCTGGCGAGAAGCGCGGAAACGCATCTCGGGCCGTGTTGACGGTCAACCGTTGGACGTTGCTGCCGTCCTCATTGGCTACCCAGATGTCGGCGAGGTAGGTGAAGGCGACGCGGCCCTGGCTGTAGTCCGGGTACCTGAGCAGTCTCGCTTCATCTGGTACAGCACTCTCGAGGAGAATCAGGCTCGCTAGGGCGAAGAGGCGCATAGGTCGATTCCAGGTTGTTTGAACGACGCTCGTCAGCTTGTCGGCTTGTCAACTCGCTTCGATGCAATTGACAAGCTGACAAGCCGACAAGCGTAGTCTGTTTCAGCGAGGCAGTGCCAGGGCAACCAACGATGTACTCGAACCCTGCCCCATCGCAAAGACGATGTACTGTCTGCCGTTGTGCATGTACGTCATCGGGACCGCCGTGGTCTTGGACGGAATCCGCACGGCGCCGACCTGCTGGCCGGTCGCCTTGTCGACGGCGTAGAGCATCGGCGGCGCATTGCGCGCGCCCCCGTTGCGCCCCGTTCCGTAGATGACCAGTGACTTGGTCGTGATGATCTGCGCCTGCCCAGGCCCGGGTTGACGCGGCAGCGTCACGCCGGCAAAGAGGGGGTCGGTGGTCGCGACCGTGCTGAAGCCGTTCGTCGGACCGCCATTGGCGCTCCACCACTTCTTGTCGCCGCTGTTCATGTCGTACGCGGTGATGCCGCCGTATTCCTTCGGGTTGAGGATCGACACGCCGCCGATCTGGGACATGCGCGCGCGCTGAGAGAATCCATCGCCCTCTGTTCCTGCCTGACGCACATATCCCGCGGGCGCCGGCAGCGCCGCAATCAGACCGCAGCTGTCGTGCGGCGAGCTGTATCGGAATTCGGAGCACGGATCCTTCTGCACCTGGATGGTGCTCAATCCGCTCTGCGCCCCGACGTACATCATGCCGGTCTCGACGTCCACGGCGGCGCCGCCGTCGATGTTGACGCCACCGCTCGCGCCCGGCGCATACCAGGCGCACTTGTAGCCGCTCGCCGCCGTCACTTCTGCCGCCGGGATGTAGTACGGACCCATGCGGCACTTCTGCGCGATCTTGAGCGCGGAATCGCGGATGGCTGGCGTGTAGTCAATCAGGTCCGCAGCGACCAACCCCTGCTGTGAGAACGGCGCGGGCCTCGATGGAATCGGCTGCGTCGGCCACGTTTGCTCACCCGGCACCGTGCTCTGGAGCACCGGCGTTTCGACGATCGGCCAGATCGGTTCCCCGGTGGCGCGATCGAACGTGTAGATCCATCCCTGCTTCGTCGTCTGGGCGATGGCTTTGCGGGTGCGGCCGGCGACGTTGATGTCGAGAAGGTTCGGCGCCATCGGCGTGTCGTAATCCCAGATGTCGTGGTGCACCATCTGGAAGTGCCAGCGGCGCTGTCCGGTTTTCACGTCGATCGCGATGAGGCTGTTGCCGAAGAGATTCGCGCCGGGACGGTGTCCGCCGTACTCGTCGAGCAGCGGCATGCCGACGGGGATGTACGCGAGTCCAAGCTCGGGATCCGCGGAGTACGGCGCCCACGGGTCATTCTTCCCGACGCCTTCGCTCCCGATCTTCGAGCCATTCGTCCACGTATCGGCACCGAACTCACCGGGCTGGGGCACCAGGTTGAACTTCCAGAGTTGCTTGCCCGTCCTGATGTCGAAGCCGCGGATCCAGCTGGGATTGTTGCTGAAGCGGATCGGGTAGTAGCCGTGGATATGCGAGTTGCCGACGACGATGACGTCGTTGACGATGATCGCCGGCGAGCTGTTGCCGATCTGACCGAGGATTCCTCTCGTGCCGTCGGCGCCCGTTTTCTTCACCGGGTCCCAGGTCTCACCTGCACGCGCCTGACGGTACGGCGCGGCGTCGCTGATGATCAGCGGCCCGGAATCGTCCACGGCGAGCGGAACGAGCGGGATGCCGAGTCCTTCCATGAGATCGAGGACGCCGTTCGTGCCGAACGCTGGGTCGGGCTTTCCGGTTTTTGCGTCCAGCGACACCATGTGGTACCCCGGCGTGACGACGACGACGCGCTCGTTCGTGCCGTCGGTCCAGTACGCGAGCCCGCGACCCGCAAACTGGCGCGGAGCCTTCTGCCAGCGGATGCCCTCGTCCATCCCCCACTTCCAGAGCTGCTTCCCGGTGGCCGGATCGATCGCGTACGCGTTACGTCGCGTCGTGCCGACGGTGAAGATGCGCCCGTTCGCGTACAGCGGAGTGGTGCGATAGTACTCGTCCTCACCATCCACCTTCCATTGCCACGCGATCTGCAGCGAGTCGAAGTTTCGCGCGTTGATCTGATCGAGCGGCGAATAGCGCGAGCTCCACGCGTCGGCGCCCCAGTAGCGCCATTCACCCGGCGCGTTGCCGCGCGTGAGTTTCGGGGTCTGCGCGGCAAGGCTCTGGCTCAGCGCGGCGAGCAGGATCGTGAGGAGAAACGCCTTCTTCATGAATTCCTCTCTTCGCTTGGCGATTCCGAACTTCTCTGCCAAAGGGGAATGACAGCTAGTGTGATTTCACTGGAACGATTCGAATGGCGCGCAGGGCCGCGGTATCCGACGGCAGCTCCTTGGATCCCGCCGCCATCCTGTTCATGCGGAGGATGTAGGCGATAACGTCCGCGTACTCCTGGGCGGACAGACTGCCGGGCTCGTTCTTCGGCATCCGGTCGCGGACGAACGCGAACAGGTCAGACATGGAGCGTTTGTCCCATGTGGCATGGAACTGCGGCCCCGTATGCGTCTCGGGCGTGTGGCAGCTGCGACAGAATCCGGCATAAATGTCCTTGCCGCGAACGGCCTGCTGCACGGTGTAGACACCGCTGTTCGTCGTCAACGAATCCCCGATGCACGGAGGCTCTGTTTTCTTCTTCTTCTGCGCCGCGGCGTCGCGGGGGGAGAGGAACATGCACGCCAGCGTCACCCCGAGCAACGCGACGCGGCTGTACGTCATACCTGCAGATCCCTCCCCCTCGCTGCGCTCGGGGTCGGGATGACGGCGCGGAGGCGTTTGGCGGCCTCCGCGAGACCCCACGCAGCAGCTGCGGTGATGAGGAGAACCATGGCGGCCCGCATCGCGCTCGCCGCGAACGCCATATCGAGCGCGGGCCAATCGAACTGATACTGCGCCAGCGTCGCACCGCGATCGATCATCCAGTGCCACGCGGTATGCGCGACGAGCGCGGACGCGATGACGATCCCGATGCGCTGCGCGACGGCATGCTTGAACGCCAGGGAGATGAGCGGGACCGCGACGGCCGGGGCGAGCAGCTGGCCGATCTCGACACCGACGTTGAACGTGAGCAGCGACACCACGAGGTGAGAGCCCGCGAACTGGAGCGTCTCACGCAGCGCGAATGAGAACGCGAACCCGTGCGCCAGCCCGACACCGAACGCGATCCACCAGCGCCTGCCGGGCTTCGGGCCAACGACGTTCTCGAGCGCCATATAAAGGATGGACGCCGCCACCAGCGTTTCGACGAGCGCGGGGAACCAGAGCGCGTCCGGCGCAATACCCAACGCCGCCGACGCGAGCGAGATCGACTGGGCGACGGTGAACGATGTCACGATCAGCACCACGGGGCGGACGCGGCGGAAGGGAATCACGAGACAGAGCACGAACAACAGATGGTCGATGCCGCCGAGCACGTGCGCGATGCCGAGCGTCGCGAACTGCCACGCGGCATGATGCCAGCGTGGATCGAGATGCAGGAGTCCCGGATCACCGACGTACTGGTATGCGCGCTCCTCGCCGGTGGGCGCGACGTAGCGGAGCACCGTCGTCGTCTGCATCCCGAGTCTTCCGAGCTCGGGCCGGATGGAAAACTCGGAGCGTTCCGACGCGATCGGGTATTCGAGGACGACGTCGATCAGCGCCTGCTGCCACGGGATCTGCACGCTATCGGCCAGCGGCGACGCGAGCGCACCGGCCAGCGCCGTGCCATACGACGCCAGCGTTCGCTCCGACGGCAGCGCGATGCGCGTCGAGACCACGCGCGCATCGGGCAGTTTCCGACCGCCTTCATAGGCGTGGATGAAGTTCGCGATCCACAATTGGGCGGCTTCGCGCGTCAGGGGTTCCGCGCGCGCGACGTCGAGATAGCCGGGCGCGCGCTCGGGGAAATGCACGTCGCGCATGGCCTCGAGCGGCGTGCGCAGCACGATGCGCAGACGCCCGGGCTCCGGCTTCACGAACGCGATCACCGTGACGCGATTGGGGATCTCGTGCGCAGCAGCGGGTGCGGCCGCGAGGAGCAGGGCGGCGACGGCGACTAGACGCGCGCCGCATGACCGGCGTAGAATGCTCATCCGCACCGATAATACGTACCGTACACATCACGGCGCGAGGGCCTTCACTGCAGATCCCTCGCTACGCTCGGGATGACAGCATATGAGAAAAAAGTTCGTCGTCGCTGGTGCTCTGCTCGTCGCGATTGTCGCACTCGGCGTCGGCCAATCAAGGCTGCAGGCCGCGATCACGGCCCGCGCGGTGGACGCACCGCGATTCGAGGTCGATCCTTTCTGGCCCAAGCCGCTCCCGAACCACTGGCTCCTCGGTTCGACGGTCGGAATCGGCATCGATTCGCGCGACCACGTGTTCATCATCCATCGCGGCGACTCGACGATGACTCCGCGCACCGAGATCGGTGCAGACGCAAACCCGCCGCTCGGGGAGTGCTGCCGCTCAGCGCCACCGGTGCTCGAGTTCGATCCCGACGGAAATCTGGTCAATGCGTGGGGCGACAAACCCAGCGGCGGCCAGGGTTACGTCTGGCCGTCGTCGAACCACGGGATCGCGATCGACGACAAGGACAACGTGTGGATCGGGGGCAACGGATCCAATCCGCCGGACTCCCACATCATCAAGTTCACGCACGACGGCAAGTTCCTCGCGCAGTACGGGACTCCGCGTCTCCCGGCGAACAGCAATTCGACGACACAGTTCGGCCGCGTCGCCAAGATCTCCTTCGATCCTCGAGCGAACGAGGCGTTCGTCGCGGACGGCTACGCGAACAAACGCGTCGCCGTGATCGACGTCGCCAGCGGCGCGATCAAGCGCTTCTGGGGGGCGTATGGCAACACGCCGAGCGACTCGAACTACGGCCGCTACAATCCCGACCTTCCTCTCATTCCACAGTTTCGAACTCCCGTGCACTGCGCCGAGCCGTCGAACGACGGACTGGTGTACGTCTGCGACCGGCCGAACGACCGCATCCAGGTGTTCCGCAAGAACGGCACGTTCGTGAAGGAAGTGCGGATCGCGCCGCGCACGCTCGGCGACGGCTCGGTGTGGGACATCGCCTTTTCCCGAGATCCGCAGCAGAGGTTCATGTATCTCGCGGACGGTAAGAACGAACGCGTGTACATCATGGACCGGCAGTCGCTCGAGATTCTCACGCAGTTCGGGGACGGGGGACGCCAGCCCGGGCAGTTCTTCGCCGTGCATTCGATCGCGACGGACTCGAAGGGCAACATCTACACGACGGAAACGTACGAGGGAAAGCGCGTGCAGAAGTTCGTGTACAAAGGGATGGCGCCCGTGACGAGGATGAACCAAGGAGCGCCCTGGCCAAAGTAAAAGCCGTGCGTCGTACGTCCTTCGTCATAGCGACTGCGCCCTAAAGCTCACGATTCGCGCCTTAATAGGCGAAATCGTGACTCCTTCCTTATAATGGGACGACGCATTTCCCCTCCGGAGCGACGGGACCATGTCAGGGCGCAAGCTCGCGGTCGTCGTGGTGATACTCTGCGTGTTCTTCATTTCGCGCGCGAACTCGCGGGGCCAGCGGGCGCATAAACTGACTGTTCAGCAGCAATCCGACGCCACGGGCGACACGGGCCGGTTCGTCCCGGCCGTCGATGAAGGGCTCGGCGCGGCCGTCGCGATCCTGATCGACAATTCCGGCTCGATGCGTGATGCGCCCAAGGCCAGCGGTGAGACGCGGCCCAAGTACGTCATCGCCCGCGAGGCGCTGGACCACATGCTCGCCGCGACGGACTCCTTCGTCGCGAAGCAGGCGGGCCTGCCTGTGAAAGTCGGTCTGTTCGTTTTCTCCAGTCAGGTCCAGACGCTGTTGCCAATTCAGCCGTACGATCGCGACTCTGTCCGCCTCGCCCTTTCGACGATGGAGTTACCGAGTGGAGGCACCGCCATCGGCGAAGCCATGGACGCCGCGCGCGCCGCGCTCTATCGCGCCGGCGTCATTCGCAAGTACATCCTCGTGCTCACCGACGGCGAGAACACGGAAGGCCGCTCACCCGCGGAGATCGCGCCCGAGATCGCGCGCCGCAGCGAGGGCGCGGTGAAGATGTATTTTGTCGCGTTCGACGTCGCCGCCGACAAGTTCTCGTTCGTCCGCAACGTGCGCGGCGAAGTGCTCGGCGCCGGTAACGCCCTCGCGCTGCGCGCGAGCCTCGATACCATCTATCGCGGAAAGATCCTCGCCGAAGCGGTCGATGCCGGCGAAGGCCGAGCTCCATCTCCACCCCCCTCCCCTTCAACCACACGCCGATGATCCTCGGGAAACTCTTCAGCGCGTTCCGTGCGCAGCTCAACAAGATCGCCAACATCTTCTTCGAGTCCGACCCGATCGCGGTCATGCAGCTCGAGGTCGATCAGGCGACGGAGCGTCTCAAGGAAGGGCGCAAGGGGCTGGAGATGTATCGCGGCCTCGTCGAGTCGGTCGCGCGCCAGGTGGCGCTTGGCAAATCCAACTCGACGCAGCTCGAGTCGCAGATCAAGGCGCATCTCAAGGCGGGCAACCGCGAGATGGCGGGCCAGCTCGCGCTGCAGCTCCAGAAAACGCAGACGGAGCTCGAGCGGAACCAGAAGCAGCTCGAGATGCACGAGACCGCGTATCAGAACAACCTTCTCAAGATCCAGAAGGCGAACAAGGACATCGTCAAGGTGCGCGAGAAGATCCGGCAGTACGACGCGGAGCTGAAGATGAGCGCCGCCGAAGCCGAGATCGCGCAGATCTCCGAGTCCTTCGACATGAACATGACGACGGACTTCGGGCAGATCGAAGCGGTGATTCAGAAGCAGATCGACACGAACCGCGGCAAGGCGCGCGTCGCCGTGGACATGTCGTCCAAGGGCATCGAGTCCATCAAGGCCGAGGAGGCCGCCGAGAAGGCGATGGCGGAGGACCTTCTCAGCAAGTACGAGGTGCAGCTGGGCCTCAAGTCACCCGAAACCACGCCGGTCGCCGAGACGAAGAAGACGCTCGGCACCGTCTCCGACCAGAGCTAACGACATATGACGTCCATCCCTCCCTCCAGCGGTCGTCCGAAGCCGGCGTTCTACGCGGTGATGCTGCTCGTCGTCGGCGTGCTGCTGTACGTGGGTTTCTCGCGCTTCACCGGTCGCAGCCTGCTCGGCGGGCGCGACAGCACGAAGATCTCCGCCGACGAGCTCGCGCAGCTTCAGGGCGGAAAGGGCCCCGAAGCGCCCGACGCCTCGAGCATCACGACCGTCAAGGAATACTCATACGTGCCGGGGACGCGTCTCCCCGACGTGAAGGGCACGTCGGCATACTCGCCCATGGCCGACAACACCGTCCGCATGGCGCTGAACGTCTGGGCAGGATGGGCGCCGGTGATCTACGCCAACGACGGCTTCAAGCCCGGCAAAGTCTGGAAAGCGCCGAATGGAAAGACGTTCAAACTGGAGCTGGTGCTGATCGACGACCCGATCGCGATGCGCGACGCATACGCGTCGGGCAAGGTGCACATCGGCTGGGCGACGCTCGACATGGTGCCGCTGTTCGTGGAGCAGCTGCGCCGCGACTCGCGCACGATGCCTCGCGTGTATCAGCAGGTGGACTGGTCCAACGGCGGCGACGGCATCGTCTGCCGCGAGAACATCAAGTCCGTCGGGGACATGCGCGGCAAGACCGTCGTGCTCGCGCAGAATTCGCCCTCGCACTTCTTCCTCCTCAACACGCTCATCAGCGGCGGCGTCCAGCCGAGCGAGGTGGAGTACAAGTTCACGCAGGACGCGTTTCAGGCCGCGGCGGCGTTCAATGCCGATCGCTCCGTCGCGTGCGCGGTCAGCTGGGCGCCGGACATCTACAACCTGTCCGAGGCGCGCGGCAATCGCATGCTCGTGAACACGCAGACGGCCAACAAGCTCATCGCCGACGTCTGGTTCGCGCGCGCGGACTTCGCCAAGGACCATCCCGAGATCATGGAAGGGCTGGTGCGCGGGATCTTCCAGGCGATGGAAGCGCTCAAGGCGCAGGACGCGAAGAGCAAGGCCGCGCGTCTCATGGCGTCGGGCTACTCGATTCCGGAAAAGGACGCGCTCTCGATGCAGGGCGACGCGCACTCCACGAACTACGCGGAGAACCGCGAGTTTTTCCTGAATCAGAACAACCCGACCAACTTCGAGCGCACCTGGAACACCGCGTACTTCCTGTACAAGAAGATCGGGAGCGTCTCCGGCACGCCCGTCCCCTTCGACCAGGTGATGGATTTCTCGCTCATCAAGCGGCTCGGCGGCGAGCCGATGTTCGCGAATCAGAAGAACGAGTATCAGGTGCAGTTCGTGCCGACGTCCGCGACGGCGCTGCAGGCCGAGAGCAACGAGATCCTCACCAAGACAGTCGTCATCCAGTTCTACCCGAACTCGGACGAGATCGACAAGAAGATCGAGAAGAACGTCGGCAACAAGACGGTGCAGGAGCTGTATGATCCGAACGCGCCGTTCGTGGTCGAGGAGGCCGGCAAGCTCGCGGGGCAGTTCGGCGCGGCACGCATCGTCATCGAGGGACACACCGACGCGTCGATGCGCTCGAGTGGCACGGTGACCGCCGCCGACGTGCAGGAGCTCTCCCTGCGGCGCGCGAACTCGGTGAAGCAGGCACTGCTGCGCAAGTTCCCGTCACTGCAGCCGAACCAGTTCACGACGGTGGGTCGCGGCTGGGATCGTCCGGCTGACCCGAACGACCCGAACAACTTCGCGAAGAACCGGCGCGTCGAGATCAAGGTCTACCCGCTGGAAAGCAAGTAGCGTCGTGGCCGCACCCGCATCCTCGCGCAGCCTGTTCGCCCTGCGCGCCGAGCCGTCGCCGATGATGCGACGCGCGCTCGGCGCCGCCGGCGTCGCCGTCGTGATCCTCGTCTGGGCGATCCTGACGTGGGGGAGCACGCCGGAGTCGCGGATCATCTCGCCGGTGCTGCTTCCGAGCCCGCTCGAGGTGCTCAAGAGCGTCCCGGTGCTCTTCACGGAGCGCGACCTCATGGCCAGTATCGTCGCGACGCTCAAGCGCGTCCTCACCGGCTTCGGTCTCGCCATTCTCGTCGGCGTGCCGCTCGGCATCGTCGCGGGGGCATATCGCGTGTTCGACGCCGTCACGGCGCCGCTCTCGCTGTTCGCGCGCAACATCCCCGTCGCGGTCCTGATTCCCCTCACGATCCTCTGGTTCGGCATCGACGAGACGCAGAAGACGATGTTCATCTTCATCGCGACGGTTCCCTTTGTGTTCTTCGACGCGGCGCGCGCGGTGCTCGACGTCCACGACCGGTACGTGGAGACCGCGCAGACGCTGGGCGCGTCGTCGCGTCAGGTCGTCACGAAGGTACTGATCGCGCTCGCGCTCCCCGACATCTTCTCGAGCCTGCGCAACCTGTTCGGCCTCGCCTTCGGCTACATCATGCTCGCGGAGCTGATCAACGCGAAGTACGGTCTCGGCTACCTGCTGATGAACAGCCAGCGCCGGGCGCTCACCGAGCACATCTTCGCGATCCTGATCCTGATCGGACTGCTCGCGTACGGCATCGACCGGCTGCTGCTGTTCTTCCAGCGGGGATTGTTCCCGTACCGGCAGGTGTCCGAATGACCGCGCCCGACAAGGCACCCGTCCCGGCGCCGGCGAAGAGCCAGGCGGGCGCGCTGCCGGCGGGACCGCAGCCGGCCGGCCTCATCTCTCCCCCGCCCGTCGTGCATTTCGACAACGTGACGAAGACGTACGCGAGCGGCTTCACCGCGATCCGAAACGTCAGCTTCACGGTGGAGAACGTGCCGGGGGACATGGAGTTCATCACGATCCTCGGCCCCTCCGGCTGCGGAAAGTCGACGATCCTGCGTCTCATCGCGGGGCTGCCGCCGCAGCATCCGGCGACGTCCGGCACCGTGCTGGTGAGCGGCGCGCCGGTCTACGGTCCCGGCGCGGATCGCGGCATGGTGTTCCAGGACTACACGTCGTTCGACAACCGCACGGTCGAAGACAACGTTGCGTTCGGACTCGAGTGCCAGGGCGTACCCACGAAGGAGCGGCGCGAGCGCGCGCGCGAGTGGATCGAGAAGGTCGGGCTGAACGTCGCGCGCGATGCCTTGAAGTATCCACACGAGCTGTCCGGCGGCATGCGACAGCGGGTCGCGATCGCGCGAACGCTCATCCTCAAGCCGCGCATCATTCTCATGGACGAGCCCTTCGGCGCGCTCGACCCGCGGACGCGTCTCAACATGCAGGACATGCTGGTGTCGCTCACGCGCGAGGCGCAGGCGACGTGCTTCTTCGTCACCCACTCGATCGAGGAGGCGGTTTACCTCGGCGACCGGACGTACATCATCTCGACCGCGCCCGGCACGATCCTGCGGCAGATGAAGGTGCCCTACCCGAACTTCCCCGCGCGCGTGATGCAGCAGCAACCGGAATTCATGAAGATCGTCTACGAGATCCGCGACATCATGGAAGGTCTCGAGAGCTCGACGCGCGCGGGCGACGAATAGCATGGCCGACACCTCGTCCGGTCGCGCCGGCGTGCTGGCGTATGTGAAGTCGGCGTTCACGTACCACTGGAACCTGCTCTTCTTCGGGGGAGGGCTGGGGCTCGCGGTGCTCTCGGGGCGACCCGATGCGCTGCTTCCCGTCGTCGCCGCCGGTGAGATCGTCTATCTCATGGGCATGCTCGGCATCCCGCGCTTCCGCAAGGCGATCGATGCCCGCGTCGCCGCGCAGCAGAGGGATCGCCGCGCGGCCGTCAGCGGCATGGTGTCGCAGCAGGAATTGCAGCGCATGCTGCAGTCCCTGCCGCCGTCGTCGCTGCAGCGCTTCGTCGATCTGCGGCGCCGGTGCGTCGAGATGCGCCAGATCGCGAGCGGCGTGCGCGGCCAGACGGACGGCAGCGACACCGTGGACTCGATCCAGACTCCGGCGCTGGATCGACTGCTCTTTCTCTTCCTCAAGCTGCTCATCTCGCAGGACGGACTGCGGCGCTTCCTCCGCAGCGCCAGCGAGGAGCAGCTGGTGACCCGCGTGGACGACCTGAAGTCGCGGCTCGCGCTGACGAAGGATGCCGGTGACGAGCGCATGCAGCGATCGCTGCAGGACAGCCTGGCGGACGCGGAGCTGAGGCTGGACAACTATCGCAAGAGCACGAAGGACGCGGAGTTCGTCGCCATCGAGCTGGATCGCATCGAGACGAAGATCCAGGCGCTGACCGAGATGGGGGTCAGCCGGCAGGACCCGGACGCGCTGAGTCACCAGGTGAGCGCGGCCGCGGAGAGCATGCACCAGACGGAGGACGCGGTGAATCAGCTCCAGCACCTGACCGGGCTGGCGGACCAGATGGCCGAGCCGCCGGCGATCCTCGACGCGGACATCGGCAAGGTGAGCCTGCGTGTCCGTTGAGACGCGTCCCCAGCTCGGCGCCGCGCGCGAGCTGCCGGCCTGGTATCCGCGCTGGGCGCGGACGATGGCGGAGCAGTACTTCTCGCGGTCGTCCGCGGTGTTCGTGCTGAACGGCAACACGTACGATCTCATTCCCATGGAGGACGTGGACGCCAGCGGACGCGCCGCGTTCGGCGGGATCGCCGAGTTCCTCGCGGAGCAGCTGTTCGCGACGTGGGACATCGTGCTGCACTACGACCTCGGCCGCGGTCTGCGCGTCTTCGCGGGCCGCAACGAGAAACGGCTGCGCGACATGGTCGCTCTCGCGACCAAGCGCATCGGGGACCTGAGCACCGTGAAGAACGATCCGACGATCGTGTTCGGGCTGCTCGACTTCTTCGTGCGCGAGAACATCATGGCGCCGCCGGAGAAGCAGCTCAGCGCCGCGGTGATCGTGAGCCACGCGTCGTATCTGTTTCCCGCGGGTGTTCCCGGCCAGTTGAGCTTCGGCGCGTCGGGGATGGCGGTCACCCTGCTCAACTGGGCGACGAGCCCGCACGTGAAGAGCATGGAGATGGCCTTCGTCCTCATCGAGGAGCGCCGCGCCGACATGAGCGACCGCATCACGGGCAATCCGTACGTGACGACGCTCGAGGTACCGATGCCCGACGAGAAGGCGCGCCTTTCGTTCATTCGCGACGTCGCGGACGATCCGCGATGGAAGGCGGCCTCGGATTACGACGTCGAGCAGCTCGCGACGCTGACCGCGGGGATGTCGCTCAACGACGTCGCGACGATGATCAAGACGGCGCTCGACGGCGGCCAGCGGCTCGACGCGTCGCTGTTTCGCGAGAGCAAGAAGCGGCTGATCGAGCGGCAGTGTCAGGGGCTCCTCGAGTTCATCGAGCCGAAGTGGAAGCTCGAGACGGTCATCGGACACGACGCGGCCAAGCAGCGTCTCAAGGACGACGCGGCGCTGCTCGCGAAGGGCGCGCTCGATTCCATCCCGATGGGCTATCTGTTCTGCGGACCGGTGGGCACCGGAAAGTCATTCCTCGCGATGTGCGCGGCCGCGGAGATCGGCATCCCCTGCGTGATGCTCAAGAACTTCCGGTCGAAGTACGTCGGCGAGACGGAGGGCAACCTCGAGCGCGTGCTGTCGGTGCTGCGCGCCATGGGCCCGGTAATGGTCGTGATCGACGAGGCCGACGCCGCGCTCGGCGACCGCGACAGCGAGGGCGACGCGGGGACGTCGAGCCGCGTGTTCGGGATGATCGCGACGCAGATGGGGGACACGCGCTATCGCGGCAAGATCCTGTGGATGCTGCTCACCGCGCGTCCCGACCTGCTTCCGATCGACATCAAGCGGCAGGGGCGCGCGGAGGTGCACATCCCGCTCTTCTATCCGCACGAGGACGAAGAGCTGACGCAGATGTTCGTCATGCTGGCGAAGAAGCTCGGGACGACGCTGAAGCCGGAGGACGTGCCGAAGATCGAGCAGAAGGGGAAGCTTTCCGGCGCGGACATCGAGGGCATCGTGGGTCGCGCGCTGCGGAAGTCGCTGCTGTCGGGGAGCAAATCGATCACGCGCGAGGCGCTCGCCGAGGTGGTGTCGCAGTTCATGCCGTCGACGGAGGGGCTGGAGAAGGAGCTGCAGCAGACGGCTGCGATGATCGAGTGCACCGACCGCGAGTTTCTCCCCCCGGCGATTGCCAAGGAGATGGAGAAGGCGGGCGGCCGCGGCGCGCTGCAGGAGCGTTTGACGGCTCTCAAACAGCTCGTCGCTGCGCTCTAGATCGCTTCGAGTTTGCGCTGGCGTGCTTCGGGAAAGGGTCCGCTGGGAAGGAGACGGGCGCCCTGTGACCGCCTTGCGAGCGTTGATCAATGCTGACACAGAAACCCGCTGTGTCAGCATTGCCAACACATCGCGGCGGTCACAGGGCACCCGTCTCCTCCACGTCTCCTTGAGTGCGTGGCTCCGCCCCGCCCCGCCGGCGCTGTCGCTCGGCCCGCTCAGCCGCTCAGCCGTGCCGGCATCGCACCGCAACGATAGCGTGAGCGCCAGGGGGGTGGGGGCAGATGCGCGGGGGCCGCCGTCGCTCAGCCGCACAACCGGTCGCCGCGTAGCACTGCGCCGCGGCGATGGCTAGAGCGGGAGGCGGTGGGTGAGACGGCCCTGCAGAGATGTACGGAGCGGGAGGGCGGTGGGTGCGGACGCGCGATGTGTTGGCAATACTGACACAGCGATCTTCTGTGTCAGTATTGATCAACGCTCGCGCAGGGCCGCACCCACCGCCCTCCCGCTACTCACCAGCCCCAAATCAAGGCAGGCGGTCGTAGCGACCGGTGAGCCAGCCGAGTCGCACCCGCATCTGCGCCGCGGTGACCTCCGCCAGCTCGACGATCGACCACGGCGTGCTGTCGCTGCGCACGAGACGCAGGCCGGCCCACGACAGCGCCTCGTCGTAATCCATGTCCTCCGTACCGCCGACGTGCGCCTCGAACCACACGTGCATGTTCGTGCCGGCCGCGTCGCTCACGGAGCGCTCGACGTCGTCCTCGGTGTAGCCGCGGCCCTGCAGGTAGTACGACGCCTTCGGCGCGTCCCAGCTGCGCTTGCGGAGATTGGCGAATGCGTCGTTGAGCGACTTCGTGTTGTTCGAGCGGTTGCGGATGAAGAGATCGAGATACGCCGCGATCCCCGCGCCCTTCGTGTAGTAACTGAAGAACGTCCGCGCACCATTCGTCGGTTGGCCCTGCGGCGCGCCGTCCCAGAAGGGTGCGTGGAAGGACGCCATGCGCGCGGACACCTCCTTGCGTCCCGGCGCGGTGAGGTTCTGTCGGATGAGGTTCGCCATGCGGTTGTAGAACGCCTGCGCGTCCTCGATCCCGGCGCGGTGCAGCGCGACATGGCCGTAGTACTGCGTCCACCCCTCGGCGACCCAGAGCGACGGCTGGTATTGCTCCGTCGTGTAATCGAAGGGGCCGAGCGCAGCGGGGCGCACGCGCTTCACGTTCCAGACGTGGAAGTACTCGTGCGACGCCGTGCCGATCCCGGGGAGCAGGTTCGTGGTGTCGGTCCACGCGCGGTCGTCCTGGATCTGCGTCGAGTACAGGTGCTCCATCCCGTCGCCACCCGGGAAGCCGATGTTGAAGAGGAAGGTGTACTGCTCGAGCGGCGGCGGACCGAAGACGGAGTTCTCGTAGCGGACGATGCTCTCCACCTGGTGCACGAACTTCTCGCGCGCGCCGGCCGGGACGTCGCCCTTGTGATGCACCATCACGCGGTACAGCCGGTTGTCGACGACGAAGGAGTCGAGCAGCAGCGACCCGCTCGGCGCGACCTCGGTAGGGGTGTCGACCAGCAGGTCGTAGTTCGGAAAGTGGAAGAGGCGTTGTCCCGGCCGCGTGACGTCGCCGCTGATGATGGTCCAGCTCTCGGGTGCCTGCACGGCCAGCGAGACCGAGTCGTGCTTGTGGCCGTCGACGTACATGAAGATCGAGGGACCGTTCCAGTTCGCGTGCAGCGTGTCGAGCACGGAGAAGGTGCCGGACATCGGCGCGTTGGCGAAGACGCGGTACGTCACGCGCATGCTGCGCGCGTTGCCCGTGTACACGCGCCAGCGCGAGCCGTTCACCTTGTCCCAACGCAGCGGCTTGTTGTCACTGCTGGCCACGGCGAATTCCTGTACGTTCTTCGCGAAATCCATCTTTGCATAGCGACCTGGCGACCACACCGGGAGCTGCAGATCGATGCTGTTCCGCCCCGCAAATCCGCTCACGAAGAGCGTGACCTCATAGAGGTGCGACGCCGGTTGGGGCATCGCGATCGTGTATTCGATCCGGTATCGCTGCGCTTGCGCCTGGGTGGCCAGCGAGAGCGCGAGGGAAAGACTGAGCAGGCTCTTGAGCATCGGCGAAAGTTACAGACGAACATGTCGTCAAACGTTACTAGTCGAGTTTGAGGGGTGGGGTGTTCAGCCGGCGCCAGGTGTCGTCCCTGATCTTGCGGAGCCCCGCGGCAAAGCGCGGGTCGTTACGGACGCGATCGAATACCGGGCCGTACACCAGCGTGAGCGGCGCCGCTGTCGTCAGAGTGAAGCTGAATCGCGTCCAGCGGAGCGCACGGTCTACGTCGCCGACGTAGGCGTAGTAGTAGGCGAGATTGTCGCCGATGAGAATGTCACTGTACGGACCCCCGCGATTGATGGCGCGCACGGCGCGCGCTTCCACGGAATCGATGAGCTGACGCGCTTCGCGGACGCGACCGCTCGCGTGCATGCACATCGCCCGGATGGACGGATATCGATCCCATCTCAGCGAGAGGCACTCCTCGAACCGACCCAAGCTGATGAGCGCCAGCCCGTCGACATACCGCGTCAGAGTGATCGAAGGCTCCAGTTCGACGATGCGCTTGCCTTCCGCCAATGCGACGTCGAAGTCGCCGATGCTGATGGAGCTTATCGCCAGCCCCATGTGACGGCCCGGTGACGTCGGATCGAGCGCGATTGCCTTGACATTCTCAGCACGCGATTCGGCGGCATGCCCGCGCCAGGCCAACTCCATCGCATACCAGCCGTGCGCATTGGCATGATGTGGCGCCGCCCGGATCGCACGCTCGAAGTCGCGCCGCACGACCTCCTCGGGTGCCTGGCCCGCCGACAGGATTCGTCCGCGCGCTGCCCACGCCTCACCAGACAGGGAATCGAGCGCGAGCGCGCGGTTGGCTTCGCTGATCGCTTCGCGGGACACCGCGATCGGATCGATCTGCTTGTAGTGCCAGTCGTTGACCAGCGCGAGCGTCGACGCCAGCGCCGCATGCGCCGCCGCGAAGTTCGAGTCCAGTGAGATCGCGCGCCGCAGCTGCGCCTCGGCGGTCGCCATGCCCTCGGGTGTGCGTTTGTTCAGCCAGTATTTCCCGAGCAGGTAGGCGTCGTACGCCTGCCGGTTCGTCGTCGAGCCGCCGCCGTCCGCGCCGGCAAGCTGGCCGATGCTCGCTCCTTCTGCGGGTATCAGGGCGACGCGCAGCTTGTTCGCGATGTCTCGCGCCACGTCGGCGTGCAGGCTGCGCAGACTTCGGGTGTCGGTCTCGTACGTGTGCGCCCAGACCTGTCGCTCCTCCGGTTGGGCGCGCACGAGACGCATCTGGATCCGGACGCTGTCCCCGGTTCGATAGAGCGCCGCTTCGACGATGGCGTCCACGTGCAGATCGGCCGCGATCTGTTCGATCGTCTGCAGCGGGTTGCGATAGCGCATCACCGACGTGCGCGAGATGACCCGCTTGAGGGCGTTGATGCGGCCCAGCTCCCCGATGATCTCGTCGTGGATGCCGTCGACGACATAGGGCGGCAGCGAGTCGCCGCCGACGCTGTTGAACGGCAACACGGCCAGCGACGTTATCGGCGCGTCGCCGGCCGAGCGCGCGCCCCACAGCGCGACCCCGACCACGAGGACCGCGGCGACGATTCCGATGCGTACGCGTCGTCGCTGGTCCTGCCACGTGCCGAAGCCCGTCGTCGCGCGATACGGACGCGACGCAGCGACTTCCAGTGCATCCGCGAACTCTTTCGGCGATGCATGGCGTTCGGCGGGATCTCGCGAGATCGCCTTCGCGACGACACGCTCGACTTCCTCCGGCACTGCCTGCACGGTGGTCCGGAGCTTGGCGGGTTCGTTCAGCATCTTGCGCGCGAGCGCCGAGGGGGTGGCGCCGGGGAACGCGGGCTCGCCCGTCAGCATCTCGAACGTCACGCAGCCGAGGCTGTACACGTCGGACCGGCCGTCGAGCTCCTTGTCGCCCAGCGCCTGCTCGGGACTCATGTACGCGGGCGTTCCCACGACGACGCCGGTCTGTGTGACGGCGTCGCCCCCCGCCGCGGTGACGGCGCGCGCCACGCCGAAATCGCTGATGATCGCGTGTCCCGCCTCGAAGAGGATGTTCTCCGGTTTGACGTCGCGGTGCAGCACGCCGCGTGCGTGCGCGTGCGTGAGCGCGTCGGCGATGTCGCGCACGACTCGCACCGCCTCCGTCACCGGCAGGCGACGCTCGCGCTTGAGGCGGTCGCGCAGCGATTCTCCGTCGACGTAGGGCATGACGAAGAACAGCAGCCCTTCGGATTCCCCGGAGTCGTGCAGTCCGAGGATGTGCGGGTGGACGAGACCGGCGGCGATCTCGATCTCGCGCAGGAATCGTGTGGCACCCAGCGCCGCGGCGATCTCGGGGCGCAGGACCTTGATCGCGACCTCGCGGCGGTGTTTCAGGTCCGTCGCGAGAAACACGGTCGCCATGCCACCTCGTCCGATCTCACGGTGGATGGTGTAGCGATCCTTTAGCGCGACACTGAGGCGGGAGAGTTCATCCACGCGCCAACTATATGCCCGTGTACGAGGGATCGTCCAGCTTGCTGTCATCCGGAGCGCAGCGAGGGATCTGCAGTTGGTTCGTCTTGAGAACTGCAGATCCCTCCCCTTCGCTGCGCTCAGGGTCGAGATGACAACTATTCTCGGCGCGCCTCAGATCGCTTGGACGCGGCGCCGGCGACGCGTGCGGCGAGTGTCAGTACGAGGCACGCCTTCATATAGTATGACAGTACTCTGCAGGCTTGGTGCGAGAGACCTGCTGACTGGAGTCACGCGATGCCCGCAAAGAAAAAGCCGAGTGCACGTGAACAGTTGACGGAATACCGCCGCAAACGGGACTTCAGCCGGACGGCGGAGCCCGAGGGTGGCGCGTCGAAGAAGGGCGGCAAGAAGCTGGACTTCGTGATCCAGAAACACGCAGCAAGTCATCTGCACTACGATCTGCGACTGGAGCTCGATGGCGTGATGAAGAGCTGGGCGGTGCCCAAGGGGCCCGCGCCCGATCCGTCGATCAAGCGTCTGGCGATGCAGGTCGAGGATCATCCGATCGAGTACAACACCTTCGAGGGGACTATTCCGCAAGGCGAATACGGCGGCGGCACCGTGATGCTCTGGGACCGCGGCTGGTACGAGCCCGAGAAGGGCGGCGGCGAGGACGGCGTCCGCGAGGGCTACAAGAAGGGCGATCTCAAGATCGTCTTCCATGGCAAGCGCATGAAAGGCAGCTGGGTCCTCGTCCGCACGCGCGGCTGGGGGAGCGGCGGCGGGCCGGGCAAACCGTCGTGGCTCCTGATCAAGCATCGCGACGAGCACGCGGAGACGGGCGACGCGCTCGTCGCGCGCTACATGACGTCGGTCGTCACGGATCGAACGATGGAGGAGATCGGCGGCGCGCAGAAGAAGCGCGTCTGGCACTCGAACCGGTCTCGCGCGGACGACGCGGCGTCGCCGATGGTGAAGAAAGGCAAGACGAAGAGTGTCGCCGAAGCTCGCGCGGAGCGCGCACGTCTCGCAGCTGCGAAGAAGAACACGTCGACCTGATTTACTCGCGCGCGGCTGCGGCGCGCAGAGTGCTCCCATCGCGATCGCTCGCTTCGCTGAGGAGCGCTCTCGCTCGCTTGTTTCGCCGCAGCGGACGAGCGCGCGGGCGGGCCGCTCACAGGCGATGTCGAGCCGCGCGGGGTACCCGGAGCGCAGCGACGGGTCGCGCGGCGAATCAAGCGAGCGAAAGCGCTGTCTCAGCGAAGCGAGCGGTCGCTCTGTGAGCGGCCCGCCCGCGCGCTCGTCCGCCGCTGTTCGTTATTTGAGATAGGTGTCGATCCACCGCAGCTCGTTCTGCATCCGGTGCACGACGTTCCAGTGCCCCGTGATGCCGTGCGGCATGCCGGCGTACTGAATCATCCTCGCGGGGACGCCGTTCTTCTTCAGCGCCACGAACATCTGCTCGGCCTCGGAGTACGGCACGCGCTGATCCAGCTCGCCGTTGATGAACAGCGTCGGCGTCCTCACGCGATTGGCGTAGATCAGCGGTGACTGCCGGAGCATGATCTCGCGCGCGGACGCGTCCCACGGCGTGCCGTAGAACTCCGTTTCCTTCGTGCGCGCGACGTCGGCCGTCCCGTAATCGCTCAGCCAGTTCACGATCCCGGCGCCCGACGCCGCGGCCGCGAAGCGATCGGGATACTGCGTGATCAGCCAGTTGGTCATGAAGCCACCGTACGAGTGGCCGATCGCGGCGACGCGACGCGGATCGATGCGCGCGTGCTGAATCGCGTAATCGACGCCCGCCATGACGTCCTCGCCGTCGCGCGTGCCCCAGGCGCCCCACGTCCCCCACAGGAACTTCTCGCCGTAGCCCGTGGAACTCCGGAAGTTCACCTGCAGCACGAAGTAGCCGTTGGCCGCGAAGAGCTGGTTCTTGAAGTCGAAGGTGTAGCCGTCGGCCGAATGCGGGCCGCCGTGGCTGCTCACGATCATCGGATACAGCCCGGCATCGGCGCGATAGCCGTACGGATACAGCAGGAAGCCCTCGACGTCGGTGCCGTCCTTGCTCTTGAACGCGAGACGCTCGACACGGCCAAGCCGCACCTCGCGCACGAAGTCGTCGTTGGCGTGCGAGATCTGTCGTTCGCCCGATCCGTCGATGTTGGCAACGTGGACCTCGGCGGGCGCGTCGGTCACGCCCACCGTGTACGCGATGCGCGAGAACGCGCGATCGAAGCTGATCCCGTTGATGCGCCGATCGCCGTGCGTGACCTGTTCCACCCTCGCGGTCGCGGGCGAAACACGAAACAGGTGCGTCGAACCGCCGATCCCACCGGTGAAGTACACGTACTTCCCGTCGGGACTCCACGTCGCGTTCGCCGGCAGGTAGTCCCAGTCGGCCGTGAGGATCGTCTCGGCGCCGCCGCCGGCCGGCATGATCGCAAGATCGGTGGGCCCGCCGTGATTCAGGCGCTGCGCAATCACCGCGTCGGTGGACAACTGTCGGGTATACAGAATCCACCTGCCGTCGGGGGAGAAGCGCGGCGACGCGTAGTCATAGTCGCGGTTCGACGTGAGCTTGCGGACGTCCCCGTCGACGGTCGCGACGTAGATCTCGTCGCTGCCGTAGCGGCGCTCGTCGCGATACGACGAGTCGGCGACGAACACGATCGCGCGCCCGTCGCGGCTCCAGTCGAGCGCCGCAGGCCGAAGGCCGAGCCGGGTGATCTGGCGCGCATTGTCGACGTCCGCGGCGCCGTTTTCGCCGACGAAGATCTCCTGCGGCGGCGTGATGACGGGATCGATGCGGTTCGGCACCGGGAACGGCTGGCCGTCGCGCTGAAAGTCCAACCAGTCGAACTGCACCCCCCGGAACCGCTCCTCGTGGCGACGCTCGAAGTCGGACTTGTAGACGCGGTCGTGCCGCGGCACCGGCACGTCGCGCAATACGGCGACGCGTTTGCCGTCCGCGCTCTCGAACAGCCGCCCGGCGAGCACGACGCGACTGCTCTGCCTCACCCCGCCGACCTCCGAGATCGAGTCCGGCGCGGACGGATCCACGCTCCAACGACGTATACCGGCAGCGAAGCTCAGGCGGCCATCCGGCGCCCATTGCGGCTGCACCGCGTGCGCTCCCGGCGCGCTCACGCGGCGCGCGGGCGTCGAGCCGTCAGAAGCGGCGAGCCAGACCTCGCTGCTGTCGCCATTCGTCGCCTCGATTCGACGACTCACAGTGAACGCGACCCACCGTCCGTCGGGGGACATCTGCGGCGACCCCACGACGCGGATGCGATAGAAGTCTTCGATCGCCAGCGCCCGTCCCTGGCCCTGGGACCGAGCGGCGGCGAATACGAGTGCAAGCGCGAACAGACGTGCAGGTGAGGCAATGCGCATGGAGTGACTCCTGGTGGAACACTACGATACCACCGGTGCAGCGTCTGCGCCGACCGTAGCCGGCCCCGGTACCGGATGTATTTTCGATGGGCACCTTCAGCAATTGAGGCAGCCTGTGCACACGATGCTTCTCCGCCGCGCCGTCGTCGTCCTGATCGCCGCGCCCGCTCTCGGATCCGCGCAAGCACCGAAGCGCGCGATGACGTTCCTCGACATGCAGCTGATGCGTCAGATCAGCGCACCCACACCGAGCCCTGACGGCAGGTGGCTGCTGTATACGCTGTCGACGCCGGATTGGAAGGACGCGAAGCGGCAGACGGACATCTATCTCGTCTCGCTCGAGCAGGGCGTCGCGTCCACGAAGCAGCTGACGTTCACCAGGGACAAGAACGAGTCGCAGCCTCGGTGGGCGCGCGACGGATCGTTCTTCGTGTTCGCATCGAACCGGGACGCACCGCGCGACTCGGCGACGCGCATGCAGCTGTACGTCATGCGTCCGGATGGTGGCGAGGCGCGGCGGATCACAGACGCGCGCGAGGGCGTCTCGACGTTCGACGTCAGCAAGGACGGCAAGTGGCTCGCGTACCGCAGCGGCAAGGCGGACGAGGAGCAGCTGTACCTCCTGCCCGTCGCCGGCATCGACTCCGCGAAGCCGGTGCAGCTCACGAGACAGCAGGCAGCCGTCGGGCTGTGGCGCTGGGCGCCAGACAGCAGGCGCATCTACTTCGTCACCGCGGACACGCTCGACCGGGACGAAAAGCTGCGCATGGAGAAGAAGTTCAACGTGGTCATCCGGAACATGGAGCGGCCGACATCGAGCCTGTGGGCGGTGGACGTCGACGCGAAGCGCGCCACGCGGCTCACGCGCGACTCCACGATCTCCGTCACGAGCTTCACGATCTCCAACGACGGCCGATGGGTGGGCTTCCGCGCCGCGGACGCCAACCGTTATCACCGCAACATCACCGAAGAATCGACGTACGGTGACGTCTTTCTCCTGGAGACGGCGACGGGCCGCATCGAGCGGCTGACGAAGAACGACGAGGTGGGAGAGAGCAACGTGAGCTTCTCCCCGGACAGCCGCATGATGGCGTTTTCCGCGTCGGACGACCTGACGCGATACACGATGAAGAACGACCGGGTCTACGTGCGACGCGTGGACGACGCCGGCGGCCAGTGGCGCAAGCTCGGCACGGGCTTCGACGGCGACCTCACCGTCGATTTCTGGTCGCCCGACGGGCGCACCATCTACTCGAACCAGGGCATTCGCGCCACCGACAACCTCGTCGCGATCGACGTTGCGTCGGGCGCCGTGCGGCAGGTGACGACGGAGCGCGCGGCGCTCAACGTGGAGCGCGACGACGACAGCGGCGTGATCGTCATCAACTACTCCGATCCGCGCACACCGCCGACGCTGTTCACGACGACGCTCGACCGCCTCGCGACGCGCAGCGCGTGGCGGCAGCTCACCGACGCGAACCCGCAGGCGCGCAACTTCATGCTCGGCGACGAAGAGGAGATCACCTGGCGCTCCGCGGACGGAAAGAACGCGAGCGGCGTGCTCGTGAAGCCCGTGGGCTATCAGCCCGGCAAACGCTACCCGCTCATCGTCGCGATCCATGGCGGACCCGCGAGCGCGGACGTGCTGCGCTACAACGGCGGCTACGGCTCGCAGGTGTACGCGGGTGCGGGCTACGCCGTGCTCAAGCCAAACTACCGCGGCTCGACGAATTACGGCGAGGCGTTCAAGACCGACATCGTCAGCAACTATTTCCAGAAGGGCTACGAAGACATCATGACGGGCGTCGACTACCTCATCGCGCAGGGGATCGCCGACAGTACGAAAATGGGGGTACTCGGCTGGAGCGCCGGCGGCCACTGGTCGAACTGGATCCTGACGCACACGAACCGCTTCAAGGCGATCAGCACCGGCGCCGGCGTGGCGAACTGGATCTCGATGTACGCGCAGAGCGACGTGCAGCGCAACCGGCAGTTCTACCTCGGCAACAAGCTGCCGTATGACGACTTCGAGTCATACTGGGCGCAGTCGCCGATCCGGTACATCCGCAACGCGAGGACGCCGACGATGATCCACGTCGTCAAGGACGACCCGCGCGTGCCGCGCCCGCAGTCGGAGGAGCTGCACATGGCCCTTAAGCAACTCGGGGTTCCGACCGAGTTTTATGTATATCCGGGCGACACGCACGGGATCCCCGATCCTCGCAACCAGCTCGTGAAATCCATGGCGGAGATGGCGTGGATGGATTACTGGGTGCGCGGCAGCGGACGAAAGTTCGCGTGGCGTGACGTGCTGAAGACGCTGGATGAGGACAAGCCGACGAGGGCCGACAGCACCCGGATCGCGAACGAGACGAGTCCGTAGGCAGCTCTGCATGGAACGCGTACGAGCCACCAGGGATCGACGGATTCAGTACAAGGACCCGATCCGCGTGCAGCGCGGGGACCTCGTGCGCGTCGGCGAAGAGGATTCCGATCATCCCGGCTGGTGGTGGTGCACGGCGATCGACGCCAAGCAGGGATGGGTTCCGAGCGACGTGCTGGCCGCCGGCGTCAGGACGGGCGCGACCGTGCGCGTCGTCGCCGATTACGAGTCGACCGAGCTGCCGCTGCAGCACGGCGATCTGCTCGACGTGGAGCAGCGGCATGCCGGCTGGCTGCTGGTCCGCAACGCGGAGGACAAGATCGGCTGGGTTCCCGCGTCGCACGTGGAGCCTGCCTGATCCACGCGCCGTCGTCCCGAGGAAAGCGAGGGATCTGCAGTTCGCTCGCATTGCTCGGGATGGCGGTTTGGTCGGCATGCTACCGCAACCCGGCGCTCGATCTCGGTCCCCTTCCCATGGGAGTATCCGCCGAGACCGAGATCACCTACTACGACATCAGCGCGGCGACGCTCTCGGAGGTCGGTCAATCGATTCGCGCGTCGGGCCCGCGCAGCCAGGGCCGGCGTTGGGGTGCCGTGACGACGTGGCGCCTCGTGTACCAGTATCAGACGCGCATGACGGGCAACTCCTGCCAGGCTCACCACGTGCGCGTGCGCGTCCGCACGGCGATCAGCTTTCCGCGGCTGAATCCCACCGCGCAGCCCGATTCCGCCATGCTCGCGTTCTGGGAGCAGTACAACGCGGGGCTCGCGGAGCACGAGCGCGGTCACGCGCTGCTGGCGGTAAAGGGTGCCGGCGACATCGTGCGCGCCCTGGAGTCGGAGCAGGCGCCCTGCGCACAGCTCGGCAGCCGGTTGAACGATACCTTCGGCCGCATGATGTTCGCCCTGAACAACAGGCAGGTCGAGTACGACCTCGAGACGCGGCACGGGGCGACGCAGATCCAGCAGGTGCGCGCCCTTCACGAACCATAGAGACCGAGACTGGGGACTGGGGACTGGGGACTCACCGGGGACTACATGCCTGTCCTTCTTCGCACGACGCTGCTGCTCATCGCCTCGAACGTCTTCATGACGTTCGCCTGGTACGCGCACCTGCGCAATCTCAGCGGACGTCCCTGGTACGTCGCCGCGATCGTGAGCTGGGGAATCGCGCTGTTCGAATACCTGTTGCAGGTCCCCGCCAACCGGATCGGATATACCACGCTCTCACTGGCGCAGCTGAAGATTCTGCAGGAAGTGATAACGCTCTCCGTGTTCGCTCCATTCGCGGTGCTGTACATGCGTCAGCAGCTGCGCTGGGATTTTCTTTGGGCGGGTCTGTGTCTCGTCGGGGCCGTCTACTTCATGTTCCGCTCTCACGGAGCCACGTAGAGATTCTTGCGGCGTGGAGAGGCTCATCACGGATTTCACGGATCGAACAGATGGGACTACCAGGGCCGGCATCGATCCCAGGGCGCGCGTTGTCCGATCGGTTGGATCAGTCGAATCCGTGAGTAGTTTTCAACGCCGGGACAGACCGTGAACATCGAGATCGAGCGCAAATATCTCCTGCGGGCGTTGCCTCGATTTCCACACGCCACGTCCGTGATCGAGATCGACCAGGGCTATATCCCGGGCAGGAAGCTCGTCGAGCGGCTGCGGCGCGAGCGGCATGGCGATGGATCCGTGAAGTTCTACCGGACGGTCAAGGTCGGATCGGGCGTGCAGCGGACGGAGATCGAGGACGAGACCGACGAAAAGACCTTCTCGCATCTCTGGGAGCTGACGAAGGGCAAGCGATTGACGAAGCGTCGCTACCTCGTTCCGAACCACGAGGACGTCTGGGAGGTCGACGAATTCACCGACCGGCAGCTCGTGCTCGCGGAGCTCGAGCTGGACAGCGCCGACCAGAGAATCGACATCCCGCACTGGCTGCGCGACGTCATGGTCCGCGAGGTAACGGACGAGAGGCAGTACACCAACCACAGTCTGGCGCGCTGACCGCGGGTGTGTCATCCTGAGGCCGCCAACATGACCAGACGCCTCCTCCTGCTGATCATTCCGTCTTTCGTCGGCGCACAGACACCGGCCGAGATGCGCGCGCTCGCGCACCGCTATTACGAATGGCGCGACTCGAGTTACCCCGTCACGACGAGCGATCAGGGCAAGCACCTCTGGGACGACCGTCTCGCGGACTATCGCATGTCGTCCGTGCGTCGGCGACGACAGCACGTCGATAGCGTGCTGGCGCGCGTCAGGGCGATCAGCACCACCGGATGGAGCAAGGACGACCGTATCGACAAGTTGCTGCTCCAGTCACAGCTCGAGCGCGACGCGTTCTTTCCACGTGTGATGCGGCCGGAGGAATCGGACCCGCAGGTATACGTGAACGAAGTCTCGGGCGGCGTCTTCAGCCTGCTCAAGAAGGAGTACGCGCCGCGGCGCGTGCGTGCGATGGCGGCGGCGGCGCGGCTGGAGGCGACGCCCGCGCTGCTGCAAACCGCGCGCACGAACCTCACGTCTCCGGTGAAGCTCTACGCGCAGCTCGCGAGCGAGGCTGCGCGCTACGGCGACGACCTCTATACGACCAGCCTCATGACGCTTGCCGACAGCCTGAACGACGGCGAACGCGCGCGGCTCGTACGCGCGCGGGATGGCGCCGTCAAGGCACTGCACGACTTCGCCGACTGGCTCGACGCGCGCAGCAAGACGATGCCCGACTGGAAGCCGATGGGCGAAGCGAACTACAACTATCTGCTCCACCACGTGCTCCTGCTCCCCTTCGACGCCACCGATGTCGCCATGCTCGGCGACGTGGAGCTCGCGCGCTATCGCGCGCTCGAAGCGATGCTCAAGGACCCGAGCTTCGCGTCCCCCGATCCTGCGCGCGCGGCCCGAATTCCGGCCGACCAGGTGGACTTCCTGCGCACATACCAGGCGCGGCTCGGAGAGATCACGGGTTTCCTCGCCGGCAATCGCCTCGTCACTCTGCCCTCGTATCTCGGCACGTTCGAGATTCGCCAGCTCCCGGAGGCGTTCAAGCCGACCAGTCCCGGCGGCTTCATGAACGCGCCCGGTATCTACGACCCGGACCCGAGCGGCTTCTTCTTCATCCCGACGTACAACCCGAAGAGCGGGAACTTCTACATCCGCGCGGCCATCGAAGACCCGCGTCCGATCCTGGGGCACGAGGGCATCCCGGGCCACTTTCTTCAGCTGTCGATCGCGAACCATCTCACGGACGAGATCAGACGCCAGCACGGCGACAACACCTTCGTCGAGGGCTGGGCACTGTACGGCGAAGAGATGCTCATGCGCGAAGGGATGTATCCCGAGCAATCGCCGTCGCAGGGACAGGTGCTGCGCCTGAGTCGTTACCGTGCCGCGCGCATCGGCGTAGACGTCAACCTGCAGACGGGACGCTGGCCCTTCGAGCGCGCCGTCCGGTATTTCATGGAAGGCGGCGGCCTCGATCGCGAGGCGGCGACGGGTGAAGCCGCGGGCGCCGCGTCCAGCCCGTCGCAGAAGATCGGCTACATGGTGGGCAAGTGGCAGATCATGCGGCTGCTCGGCCGCTACCGCGACGCGCAGGGCGCGAACTTCCGCCTCGGCGCGTTTCACGACCAGCTCATCAGCTACGGCAGTCTGCCGCTGTCCGTGATCGAGTGGCTCATGTTCGACGACGACGCGTCCGTCAGGAAAGCGCTCGGTGCCAACGCGTCCGCGGCACTTCGATGAAAGGTGCTGGAAGCGCGAAGCGCGAGCGAAAGAAGAAGACCGCCGCAAAGACGGCGAAGAAGAAGAGGGCCGGCGCGTGGGACGCGGTGCTGGCGCCGCGCGCGCCCGGTGAGAAGCGCTACTGGCTCGTGAAGTCCGAGCCCGAGGTGTTCTCCTTCGACGACCTGCTCAGGCGTCCCGGCAAGACGACACACTGGGACGGCGTGCGCAACTTCGCCGCGCGCAATTTCATGCGCGACGGGATGAAACTCGGCGACCGCGTCTTCTACTATCACTCGATGACGGGCGCGCAGTCCATCGTCGGCATCTGCGAGGTGGCGCGCGAAGCGTATCCGGATGCGTCGGCATTCGACGCCAGGAGTCCCGCCTACGACCCCAAGTCCGACCCCGCGCATCCGACGTGGTACATGGTGGACATCCGCGCCGTCGCGCAGTTCACGCACCCCGTCACGCTCGAGGCGATCAAGCAGCGCAAGGAGCTCAAGGACATGGTGCTGCTGCGGATCGGCCGGCTGTCGGTGCAGCCCGTGAGCGCCGTGGAGTGGGACGTGATCTGTCGCATGGCTGAGGCCTAGCTGTCATCCTGAGGCGCGCAGCGCCGAAGGATCTACTCCAATCACGGTAGATCCTTCGCTTCGCTCAGGATGACAGCTTAGTTCGTAATCACGTTGGGAATCTTGCGCTGCTGTAACATCGCGTTGAATGCGGCGACGTCCTGACTCATGACGCGCTCGAAATCGCCGCGGGCGGCCTGAAGCTGCGCGCGCAGCACCGCGGCGACGTCGCGCTGGCTCTGCGTAGGCGCGATGTCGGCGGTCTGCAGCTGATCCGCGAGATACTGCAGCTGCTCCGAGAGCCGCGTGGGCCAGCGCACGATGTCCTGTCCGCGACCGGTCGCGCGCGTCTGGAACAGCTTGCGTTCCACGGCGCGCAGCTTGAGGTCCAGCGAGTCGATGCCCGCCCCCAGATCCTTTCGTGTCGAATCGCTCGCGACGGTCGCCTTGAGCGCGGACAGCTGTCCGCGAACGTTCTCGAGCGAGTTGATCATCCCGACCGCGTCATCCAGGTCGCCACGGAGCTGCCGCGTCAGCGCGAGATTCTCCGCGAGCTCGGCGTCGGTCCCCGCGGAATTCGGGTCCTTGCGTACCACGAGCTGTTGCGTCTCCGTCCGGCCGCTCGGCGCCGTCAGCTTCACGGTGTACGTCCCCGGGGGGACGAGGACACCCACGCGACCCACCGTCGGCGCGTTGCGCCCCTCGAGCGTCACGTTGAACCAGGACGCGTACTCCGGCGGCGTTCGCAGCTTCGCCTGCTTCGTGAGATCACCACGCAGGTTCCACCAGACGCGGTTGATCCCGGCGTTCACCGGTCCCTTCAGCGATCGTACCACTGCCCCCGTCGCGTCCGAGATCGTGATCGACACGCTGTCCTTGGACACGAGCTTGGTGCCCGCGCTGTCGCGCACGGTGCTGTCGCTGCCGGTCCTGAGGTAGTACGTGATCGCGGCGCCGTACGGCGGGTTGAACCCGGCCGACGGATCGTAGATCACCGCGTATGGCTGCTCGGTGTTGTGCAGCCGGTATGTCACGCGCGGCGCGAAGAGATGCGCGTCCTTCGCGACGACGTCCGCGCCGAGGGTGCGCAGTGGCGTGATGTCGTCCATGATCCAGAATCCGCGCCCGTACGTCGCGACGACGAGGTCGCTGTAATGCGGCTGCACCGTGATCCAGTACACGGGCGCGCGCGGGAGATTGTTCTGGAGCGTTTGCCAGCTCTCGCCATCGTTGAACGACACGTACAGCCCACCTTCGGTGCCGAGGTACAGCAGACCGCGCCGCACCGGGTCCTCGCGCACCACGTGCGCGTACGAGAGGGGCGTCTTCGCCAGGCCGTTCGTGATGAGACGCCAGCTGCGCCCGAAGTCCGTCGTCTTGTAGACCCAGGGGTCGCGGTTGTTCACCTGATGTCCGTCGACGGTCATGTACGCCGTGCCGGCGTCGTAGCGCGACGGCTCGACGTTGCTGATGGTGCCCCAGTTGAGCAGCCCCGGCACGTTCGCGCTGACGTTCGTCCACGTCGTGCCGCCGTCGCGCGTCACGTGCAACTGTCCATCGTTCGTTCCGGCGTACAGAAGGTTGGGATCGCGGGGCGACTCCGCGATCGCGAAGACGACGCCGGAGTACTCGACGCCGATGTTGTCCGGCGTGAGGCCGCCGCTCTGCCGCTGCCGCGATTTGTCGTTGCGGGTGAGGTCGGGCGAGAGAGTCTTCCAGCTCTTGGCGCCGTCCGTCGTCACGTGCACGTACTGGCTGCCGACGTACAGCTTGTTGTGGTCGTGCTGTGACAGCGTCACCGGAAAGGTCCAGACGAAGCGGTACTTGAGGCTGTCCGCGGGCCAGCCGACGGTGGACTGCGGCCACACCTCGCTGAAGGTCGTCAGGTTGGTGCGGCGATCCCAGCGCGTGACGATCCCGCCGACGCTTCCGAATCCCGACGCGCTCGACCAGACGAGATTGCCGTCCACGGTGTCCGGCGTCGCCCAGCCGCTTTCGCCGCCGCCGACGGTCTGGGCATGACCGCGCGCGATCGTCGGGAAGTCTCCTGGAAAGAAGCTCGCGTCCAGGCGCGTGTTGCTCGGGATCATCACCGAGGGACCGTCCTGCCGGTTGCCGTAGAGGTTGTACGGAATCCGGTTGTCCACCGTGACGTGGTACATCTGGGCGATCGGCAGCTGCGTCTGGATCCACGACTTCCCGCGGTTCGTCGAGACCGAGACCCCGCCGTCGTGGCTCACGACCATGCGGTTGCCGTTGGTGGGATCGATCCAGATGTCGTGGTGATCGCCCCCGGGCGTCTCCGCGAAGGGCGGATCGATGATCGTTCGCCCCCCGTCGAGCGTCTTCGCCCAGCTCGCCGTGAGGAAATACACCTCGTCGGCGTTGTCGGGTGACACGCCCATGCGGTTGTAGTAGTGCGTGCGTCCCGCGACCTGGCGGTCGGAATTCACGAGCGTCCAGTTGTCGCCGCCGTCATCGGAGCGGAACAGTCGCCCGCTCTCCGGCGTGCTGCCGTCGACGAGGTTCGGCACGCCGTCACCGGTCTCGATGAGCGCGTAGACGCGCAACGGATCCGCGCGCGTCAGGCCGAGCCCCACCTTGCCGTAGTTCTTCTTGGGAAGCCCGCTGCCGCGAATGCGCTTCCACGTGGTGCCGCCGTCCGTCGATTTCCACAGGCTGCTCCCCGCGCCGCCGCTCGTACGTCCCCACGTGTGGACCTCGATCTGCCAGAATCCCGCGTACAGGATTCGCGGATTGGTCGGGTCCATCAGCACGTCCGAGGCGCCCGTGGAGTCGTTGACGAACAGGACGCGTTCCCAGCTCTTGCCGCCGTCCATGGTCCTGTAGATCCCGCGCTCCTGCTGCGGCCCGTACGCGTGCCCGAGCGACGCGACGTACACGACGTCGGCGTTCGTCGGATGCACGACGATGCGCGAGATTCGCCCGGTGTTCTCGAGCCCCGCGCGCGCCCACGTCTTCCCCGCGTCCGTCGACTTGAACATCCCCCATCCGACGGAAATGTGGCTGCGGATGAACGGCTCGCCCGTGCCCGCCCACACCACGTTCGGATCGCTGGGCGCAACCGCGAGCGCGCCGACGGAGGAGACCGGCTGTGCGTCGAAGATCGACGTCCAGTGGATGCCCCCGTCGGTCGACTTGAACAGACCACCTGAGGCCGCGCCGGCGTAGTACGTGTTCGGATCGCCGGGCACGCCAGCCACGGACGTCACGCGATTCCCCTCCGGGCCGACGTATCGGTATCTCAGCCGAGAGTAGATCGTGGTGTCGATGTTGGGCGGCTTGGGGAGCTCTTCGCGTGGTTGGCGCTGAGCGTAGACCGGGGTGGCGATCGCCAGGCCAAGCAGAATTCTGCGCATTACAGGAATCCGATCGAGAGAGGGGGACGTCGAACTTAGTCCTGCCGTGCTGGGCGGGCCACTCGGTTCGGACGGCAAGCGCAACGGGATGCGCGGACGAACGCAGACAAGGCACGGACTGACGCGGACTATTGATTTTGTGGTGCGCCACGACAGACTCTCTCGCCTGATGAACAACCAAAACTTGCAGTCTCCGCGTTGGCCGTGCCGTGTCCGCGTTGGTCCGTGCTGTACCGTTGCCGAGCTTCGATATGCATAGATGCTTGCTCGCCACACTGATACTTGCTACCGCGGCGGGCGCGCAGCAGCCGAATCGCCGGGCAGAGATTCTCTGGGACACGTACGGCGTCCCCCACATCTTCGCGCAGAATCGCAACAGCCTCGCCTACGCCTTCGGCTGGGCGCAGATGCAGAACCACTCCGACCTCATGTTGCGTCTCGTCGCGCAGGCGCGGGGCAATGCAGCCGCGATGCTCGGCCCAGATTACCTCGAGGACGATCGCTGGGTCTGGACCCTCGACCTCGTCGGCGCGGCGCAGCGTACACTGGATGCGCAGCCCGCGGATATGCGCGCGCACCTCGTCGCCTTCACCGACGGCATCAACGCATTCGCGAAGGCGAACCCGAAACTCATCGGCGACTCGGTGCGCGCGGTGCTGCCCGTCAGACCGGTCGACGTCCTCGCGCATCTGAATCGTGTGCTGTACGCGGTGTTTCTCTCGAGCCCGGCGCGCGCGCGCGACGAGACGCGCGGCTGGCAGCGCGGCTCCAACGCCTGGGCGGTCGCGCCCAAACGCTCGGCGAGCGGACATACATTGCTGCTGCAGAACCCGCATCTCCCATGGACCGATCTCTTCACCTGGATCGAGGCGCAGTACGTCGCGCCCGGTGTGAACGTCAGCGGCGCGGCTCTCGTGCTGGCGCCCGTGCTCGAGATCGCGTTCAACGACAACCTCGGCTGGACGCACACGGTGAACACGCAGGACGGCGAGGATCTCTACGAGCTGACGCTGTCCGGGGACGGCTACCTGCTCGACGGCACCGTGCGGTCGTTCGAGCGGTCCACGCATGTGCTGCGTGTCAGGCAGCCCGACGGCACGCTCCGCGACGACACGCTGCGAGTGCGACGCTCGGTACACGGACCCGTGATCGCGGACAAGCCGGGAAAAGCGGTCGCGGTGTCGCTCGTCGGCCTGCACGGTCCGCCGCTCGCGGGCGCCCTCCCCCAATGGTGGGCGATGGGGCGCGCAAAGAACTTCGCCGAGTTCATGGTGGCGATCCGACCGAATCAGATCTCCGGGCAGAACATCACGTACGGCGATCGCGACGGACACATCATGGTGTTCTACGGCGGCAACACGCCGGTGCACGCGACGGGCGATCGACGCTTCTGGGGCGGCATCGTGCGAGGCGACACCTCCGCGACGCTGTGGAACACGCTGCATCCATTCGACGACATGCCGAAGACGGTGGACCCGCCGAGCGGCTGGGTGCAGAACGCGAACGATCCGCCGTGGTGGGCGACCTTTCCGGTCGTCGTGCGGCCGCAGGATTATCCGTCGTACATCGCGTCGCGCGCGATGCCGTTTCGTCCGCAGCAGTCCGCGAAGCTCCTCGATTCCGACTCGAGCATCACGTGGGAAGAGTTCCTCGCGTACGAGAAGTCCACGCGCATGGAGATGGCGGATCGTCTGCTGGACGACCTGCTGCCGCTCGCGAAGTCGGCGGCGAATGGCGTCGCGGACGCCGCGACGATCCTGGAGCGCTGGGACCGCTCCGCGGATTCCGCGAGCCGGGGCGCGGTGCTGTTCACGCAGTGGTGGACGGAATACGTCCGGCGCATGCGTGGCCGGAGCCCATATGCGATCGCGTGGAGCGAGAACGCCCCGCGCACCACGCCCGACGGCCTCGCGGATACCGCTGTCGCCGTTGCCGCATTGGCCGCGGCCGCGGACACCGTGATCGCGCGGTATGGATCGGCCGACGTCGCGTGGGGCGCGGTGAATCGTCTGCGCCGCGACGGCGTCGACCTGCCCGGCAATGGCGCGGAGGGGACGTATGGTGTCTTCCGCGTCATGGGATTCTCGCAGCGCGATCCGGACGGCAGGAACGCCGCGACCGGCGGGACGTCGTGGGTGGCGGCGATCGAGTTCGGCTCACCGATCCGCGCGGTCTCGCTCATCGGATACGGGAACGCGTCTCGACCAGGATCGCCACATCGCACGGATCAGCTGGGACTCTTTTCACGGAAGGACTTCAAGCCGGTGTGGCGCACGCGCGCGGAGATCGAGAAGCATCTCGAGAAACGCGAACGGTTATAGTTGGTCGCGACGTCGCGCCTATCACGGATTGCACTGATCGGACGGATCTGACATGTCCACATCGACCACAGCCCATGCGCACTAAAGCCATTGCATTTTCTCTCCTCGCCGCAGCGTGTGCGCGGCCAAGCACCAGCCCGAACCCGACACCGTCCTCCTATGACACGGTGATCCTCGGGGGCAAAGTGGTCGATGGGACGGGCAACGCCTGGTATTACGGCGACGTCGGCATCGTGGGCGATCGCATCGCGCGGATAACGCCGGCGGGAATGCTGCGCTCCGCGCCGGCCCAAAGACGTATCGATGCGCGCGGGCTCGTCGTCGCGCCGGGTGTCATCGACATCCAGGCGCACTCCGAGGAGGAGCTGCTCTACGGTGACAGCCGCGTCATCGGCATGATCACGCAGGGCGTCACCACCATGATCATGGGCGAGGGGGACACGCCGGGGCAGATGTCGGCCGGGATGTTCGCGCGATATCTCCAGGGCACCGACACCTCGCACGCCGCGCTGTATCGCACCTTCATCGGGCCGCGCGGGTTCGGGGAGTGGCTGCGCGCGATGGAACGCCACACGGCGAGTGTGAACTTCGGATCGTTCGTCGGCGCCGGCGGCGTGCGCGATTACGCGAAGGGGATGACACAGGGCGCCCCGACGCCCGCGGACCTCGACACGATGCGTCTCGTCGTGCGCGAGGCGATGATCGACGGCGCGTTCGGTCTCGGCAGCGCGCTGATCTATCCGCCGGGGAACTACGCGTCGACGGAAGAGCTCATCGAGCAGGCCAAGGTGATGGCGCCCTTCGGCGGGCTATACATCACGCACATGCGCTCGGAGGGCGACCGCTTGCTCGAGGGGATCGACGAGACGCTGCGCATCGGACGGGAGGGCGGCGTCCCCGCGGAGATCTATCACCTGAAGGCCGCGGGGGTGAAGAACTGGCCGAAGATGCGGCTGGCGATCGCGAAGATCGATTCGGCGCGCGCGGCTGGTCAGGACGTCACGGTCGACCAGTATCCATACACCGCGGGCTCGAACAATCTGTCGTCGTGCATTCCGCCGTGGGCGCACGCGGACGCCAAGCTGCTCGACCGCCTGCGCGATCCCGCGGCGCGCGCGCGGATCAAGGCGGAAATGATGGACGAGAACGCGAACTTCGAGAGCCTCTGTCTCGGCGCGACACCGCAAGGCGTGGAGGTGATCGGCTTCCGCGAGGACTCGCTGAAGAAGTACGAGGGCAAGCGTCTGCCCGAGATCGCGCGAGCGTGGAACAAGGACTGGGCGGACGCGCTGATGGATCTCACGCTGCTCGAGCGCAACCGCCTCGGTCAGGTGATCTTCGTCGCGTCAGACTCCAATATCGCCGTCCAGGTGAAGCTGCCGTACATGAAGTTCGGCACCGATGCCGGCGGCTACGATCCCGACAGCGCGAAGTTCGCCGTCCACCCGCGCTCGTACGGAACGTATCCGCGGATTCTCGGTCGCTTCGTGCGCGAGCAGAAGCTGCTCACGCTGGAGGACGCGATCCGGAAGATGAGTGGCGCCACGGCGTCACGCCTCTCGATTCACGACCGGGGCGAGCTCAAGGAGGGCTACTTCGCCGACATCATGGTCTTCGACCCGAACACCATCATCGACCGCGCGACGTACGAGCAGCCGCACCAGCTCTCGGTCGGCGTCATCCACGTGCTCGTGAATGGCGTCCCCGTCGTCACGGACGGCCGCGTGACCGGAGCGAAGCCCGGCCGCGTGGTTCGCGGGCCGGGATATCGTGCGCGCTGATCGCGAGTGTGTCATGACGATCGTCGCTGTGCGGCCATCTCCCCCGTAAATGGCTCCCGTGAGGCGCGCTCGGCGCTGCCGCGCTGCAGGGTGAGCACGAAACGCGCGCCCCCGCCGGCGTTGCTCTCGACGGTCAGATCGCCCGCCATGCCGCGCGCCAGATCGCGGCTGATCGCGAGGCCCAGCCCGAGCCCCTCGCGCGTCTTGGTCAGCGACCGGTCGAGCTGCACGAAGGGCTCGAAGATCACGTCGCGCTTCTCGGCTGCGATGCCCGGCCCGGTGTCGTCGACGACGATCGCCACGCGGCTGCCCCGCAGCTGCGCGGACAAGGTCACGCTCCCGCCCGCGGGCGTGTGCCGGATCGCATTCGACAGCAGGTTGAGGATGATCTGACGCAGCTTTTCGCGGTCCGCGACGACGGCGAGATCGTGCGAGTCGCGCAGCACCAGCTGCACCTGTTTCGCCGCCGCCTGCGGCGCGACGAGTGCGTCGAGGCCCGCAAGGAACGAGTCCACCGCCACCGTCTCGAGATCGTACGCCACCTGCCCTGCCTCGATGCGGCTCAGATCGAGCACGCTACTGATCAGGCCGAGCAGATGCTGCTGGCTCGCCCTGATGCGCTGCAGGTCGCGACGCTGCGCGTCCGTCACCGGCCCGCGCAGCTCCATCTCCATGAGATCCGCGTATCCGCCGATCGCGTTCAGCGGCGTGCGCAGCTCGTGACTCATCGTCGTCAGGAATTCGGATTTCGCGCTGTTCGCGGCCTGCGCCTCCTGCGTCTGTAGCTGGAGGGCGGCGCGCGACGCCCCGATCTCCTCGGCCATGTGGTTGAAGGCGTCCGCGAGGTGACGCACCTCCACGTCGCCGGTCGACGGAACGCGCGCGTCGTAGTTCCCCGCCGCGAGCGAGCCCGCCGCGCGCGTGATCTGCGCCAGCGGGTTGGCCACGCTGCGGCCGATGAGCCACGCAGCGAGCACGCCGGCCAGCAGGAGCGCGATGCTCAGCATCAGGATGGTGCGTATGGTGCGCGCTGGCCTGGCGAGCACGAAACGCTCGGGCACGTACATGCCCACGACGAGCGGCGTCGCCCCGATGCGCTCCTCGTGCACCAGCAGCGCGCTGTTCGTGCTGTCACGCGCCTCGCCGGCTTCGTTGTCGAGGTCTCTCAACCCGGGGAACACCTGGCCGCTGCCGGATGCCCAGAAGCCTCCGTCCACGTTGCGATAGTACAGGGAGACCGAATCGCCGCTCAGCTCGCGCAGCGTCCGCGCAGTCTGGGAGCCGAGCGCGAGCACGCGCTGCTGCGACAGATAGCCCAGGGTGCGCCCGCGATCGCGGACCGGCATGACGAACCAGAAGTGCACGCGCCCGTTGTCCGCGTACAGCGGGCCAAGCTGCAGCGAGTCGTTGCGCTGCCGCACAGTGTCGCCCAGGAGGGGCGCGATCTGAACGGGGAGCTCTGGTTTTCCAGGCGCGATGCGCATCGTCGCGCGCACGTCGTTGCCCACGAACGCCACGCGGCGCCCATCGGCGGTCCAGAGCTCGGCCGGCATTCCGGAATCGGCCGCGGTGACGAGCCGCGCGAGTGCGGCCACCGCCTCCCTGCTCGGTGAGCGCTGCGGCGACGCCGCGAGCTCACGACGAATCGCGCTGTCGTTCGCGACGGCGGTGAAGCGCGCCTGCTGCACGGGGAGCGATGCCGCGCCAAGTGTCGCGAGTTGGCGGGTGGCGCGCTGGAGACGCTCGCCGACCGCGCTCAACTGCGTGCGCCGCAGCGTCGTGGACGTGACGACGATCGACGTGGCGAGCACCGCTGCCAGCACCGCGGACATCAGCAGGGGGAGCTTGAGCTCCAACGACATTCGGCGCGAGACGATGTGCAATCCTCGGCTCGGCGAAAAACGGCCCCGGCGCGACACGCCATAAGCTGGCTGGGCGTACCGGCACCTACAAGTGCGACTGAAGCCGGCGCACGTTCGCGCCCGTATATTCTTGCCGTGACCGCTGTCATCCCGGCCGATCTGGCACAGGCGGTTGGCGATCGTTACGAGCTCCGCGGCGTCCTCGGTCGCGGGGGAATGGCAATCGTGTACGACGCCTACGATCGCAAGCACCAGCGCGACGTCGCGCTCAAGGTCCTGCGCCCCGACATCGCGAGCACCATCGGCGCCGACCGGTTCCTCAAGGAGATCCAGATCGTCGCGCGGCTCGTGCACCCGCACATCCTGACGCTGCACGACTCCGGTGAGGCGAGCGGCTTCGTGTACTACGTGATGCCCTTCATCGATGGCGGCTCGCTCCGCGACCGGCTGGCGCAGCAGCGTATGTCGTGCGAGCGCGCCATCGAGATCGCTACGCCGATCGCGGACGCGCTCACCTACGCGCACCGCATGGGCGTCCTGCACCGGGACATCAAGCCGGAGAACGTCCTCTTCGCGGGATCGCATCCGATCGTCGCGGATTTCGGCATCGCGAAAGCCGTGAGCTCGGCCACGAGCGGTGCGCAGCTCACGCGCACGGGCATCTCGCTCGGCACCCCGGGCTACATGAGCCCCGAGCAGGCGGCCGGCTTCACCGACGTCGACGCGCGCACCGACGTCTACAGCGTTGCGATCCTCGTGTACGAGATGATCGTCGGCGAGATCCCAGGGCGGTGGGTCACCGAGGAGTCGACGCGCGCGGGCCGATTCATGGACGCGCCGGCGAAGCATCGCGCCGCGCTCGCGTCGGCGGGCCAGGTCGTCGAGGCGGCGCTCGTGCGCGCGCTGGCGCTGCGGCCGGATCAGCGCACGGCGACGCCACAGGGATTCATCGACGACCTCCACGGTCGGGTGCGCGACACGCGCCGCAAGTACCGCCCGGAAGAGATCGACGCGATCGTCAGCCGCGCGTCGGAGCTCGAGCTCGACAACGCGACGGAAGCGGGTTCAATGACGATCGGCGGCGTCGAGCAGGTCGCGCGCGAGGTCGGCATCGACACGCGTGCCATTCGCGTGGCCGCGCGCGAGCTCTCGCCGCGGCCGTACACGCGCGAGGGGTCGCTCGAGCAGCCCAAGCGCAACATTGTCATCGGCGGACCCACCCGAATCATCTTCGACCGGACGGTGGAAGGCGAGCTGTCCGAGAGCGACTTCCCGGTGCTGGTGGAGGAGATCCGCAACGTGATGAACGAGCTCGGACAGGTGAGTCAGCTCGGGCGCTCGTTCTCGTGGGTGCTGAACAAGGGATCGTCGGGGACGCGTAACGTGGAGATCGCGGTCACGGTGCGCAATGGCCGCTCGCGTATTCTCGTGCAGGAAAACCTCAACAACCTGATCGGGGCGGTGTTCGGCGGCGTCGGCGGTGGCGTCGGCGGCGGCGGTTTCGGCCCCATAGCCGCAACGCTGGCCAGCATACACGCCGGCCCCGCACTCCTCGCCGTCATCATTCCGGCGTGGTTGACCGTCGCGTATGGCATCGCCCGCACGACCTACTACTACAGTGTGAAGAAGCGCCACGCGAAGCTCGGAGATCTGGCCGATCGCCTCGCGGCGCTCGCGAGGGACCTGATCGCGGGACAACCGCAGCGCCTGCCCACGCCGAGGTAGCACGCGATGGTACCTGTCGTCGACCGCGCGGCGGTCGAGGCGGAAGTTGCGCGTCGCCGCGCCATTCTCCAGGCGTCGTTCGGGCGTTGGGTACTGACGAAGCTCGGCACCAGTCTCCTGGCATTTTACGCGGTGGCCCTCGTCATCCGCGTTTTCGCCAGCCGCGGGCCGCTGTCCGTCGCGACGTCGAACGCGGTTGTGTTCTTCGCGGTGCCGGCGTTCATGGCCGTGTTCGTGACGTGGATGGCCGCGCGCACGCTCTTCAGGCGCGAGGCGCTGGACGTCGAACGCGTTGCTGCGGCGATCGCGAGGGAGGTCGCCTATCTCACGAGCGACGGATGGCCACTGAGGACGCTGCTGGCCGGGATCACGCTGGGCGTCGTCGCCGGCGTTCCCGTTGCCATGGTGCTGTGGGTCATCGGGTCACCGATCGCGCGATCCGGGCTGGTCGCGGGCGTGGTCATCTTCGCGTCCGGGATGCTGCTCTGGGCGATCCTCATGGCGTTCATCATCCGATTCGCGACGCTGCACCTGTATCGCCGCTTCCTGCGACCCGCTCCTATTTCAGCAGCGCCTGATACACGAGGTTAGGAAATTTCGCGGCAACGTCCGACCGGTTCGGCATCTGATTGATCATGAAGACGATCACGAGGCGCTCCATCGGATCCACGCGATAGGTGCTGCCGTATGCGCCGCCCCAGCCGTACGTCCCCGCGGATGCGAAGGTGTTGTCGGCGCCCGGCCTCTCGACGACGGAGAATCCGAAGCCGAAGCCGATTCCCTTCTGCGGATAGAGCGTGTCAACCTGGTTTCTGGTCATGACCGCGACCGTCTTGGGCGAGAGCAGGCGCGCTCCTTCGAGCTCGCCGCCGTTGAGCAGCATCTGGAGAAAGCGCGCGTAGTCGCGAGCGGTCGACACGAGCCCGGCGCCACCGGCGAAGCTCCGCCGCGGACCGTCGGCGTAATGCCCCTGTCCTCGCGATCCCTCCGGCGCGCGCATCGCACGATTCCCCGTGTCGCTTGCGTAGACCGCCACGAGTCGAGCGCGGGCTGCCGCCGGCACGTAGAAGTACGTGGACGTCATCCTGAGGGGCCGCGTGATGCGCGTTGCGATGAACTCGTCGAGCGGCATCCCGGAAACCCGTTCCACCACGCATCCGAGAATGTCGGTGTTGTACCCGTACACCCAGCCCTCGCCGGGCTGTCGCACCGCGGGGAGCGTCGCGACGGTTTCCATCGTGCTGCAGATCGGCTCCTCCTTGTCCGCGGTGTACCAGCCCCCGAACCCCGCCTCGGGTCCGAGCTGTCTCGCGGCATAGAGCGGAGCGACGAGCGAGTCGCTGCCGTACGAGTACCCGGACGTATGTGTCAGCAGATCGCGAATCGTGATCGGCCGCGACGCCGGGACGATGCGTCGGCCGGTGTCGGCGCGCACCGCGACACTGGTGCGCGTGAACGCCGGGATGAAGCGCCCCACGGGGTTGCCGAGCGCGATTTTGCCTTCCTCGACGAGCATCATGATCGCCACGCTGGTCAGCGCCTTGGTCTGCGACGCGATGCGGAATTCGGCGTCTGGCGTCATGCGACGTCCCGCTTCCCGATCCGCCCAACCCACGGCGCGCTCGTACACGACGGCGCCGTCGCGCATGACGAGGGCGACCGCGCCCGCGATGCGGTTGCTGTCGATCGACTCCTGGAGATACGCGTCGATGCGGGCGAGGCGCTCGCGCGAGAAACCATGGTCTGCGGCGCCACGTGCTGCTTGCGGGGCTTGGGCGCCGGCGCGGCCCGCCCACAGGGCCAGGGCCTGAATACAAATGAAGACACAAATGGATCGAGCGCGCGGCGCCATTGTGAGCCTCCTCGGCTGGTTCAGGGCTTTGCACGGGCCACAAAGGCCTGAATTGTTGGGTTAACGATACTACATTATGTAGCGCAGCCTTGAGAACGCCTGTGGAGCAAAAGCTGCAGAAAGGCGTATGACACCGGGTCCGCACTCAGGCGGACTCATGAGCACACCGCCAGGAGAGAGAGCACGATGCGCACGACAGGGGTAGTGAAGTGGTTCAACGCTGAGAAGGGTTATGGGTTCATCACGCCGGACGACGGCGGAAAAGATTGCTTCGTGCACTTCTCCGCAATCCAGGGCGGCGGGTTCCGCAAGCTCGAGGAAGGACAGAAAGTCGAATTCGAAGTCGGGCAGGGACAGAAAGGACCGCAGGCCGAGAATGTGACCGCGCTCGATGGTGGCACCGGCGGCGGTGGCGGTGGTGGCGGCCGTGAGGGACGCGGCGGCGGTGGTGGTGGCCGCGGCGGATACGGCGGTGGCGGCGGTGGTGGTGGCGGCGGCCGCGGTGGACGTGGCGGCGGCGGTCGGGGCGGGGATCGCGAGCGCGAGTACGGCCGGGGACGAGACGAGTACTGAGCTGCGTCTTCAGCTTCACGCGCTGAAAAACAAAACGCTCGTCAGCTTGTCGGATTGTCAACGGCGCACGGTGCTGTTGACAGTCCGGCAGGCCGGCGGGCGTGTTTTCTTTTCCGCATGAAGCTGCTCCCGTGGCTCGCTGCGCTCGTCGGCTCATACGTCGGATGGTTCATCGGCGAGCGCATGGGATTCTTCATGGGCCTCGTGCTGTCGTTCGTGGGCGCGGTAGTCGCCGGCTATTACGCGCGAAAGTGGGTCCGCGAGAATCTCGCGTGAGGCGGGCGTGCGGGTTGCAGTCAGTGTCCGCAAACGACGAACGGAGCAACCCGTGGCTGAAGTGCTTGTGACCTACACGTCCCCCGTGCGGAGCCGCACCGGAGACCTTTATTGGCCCCGCGCCCTCGGGCGCGTCGCCGACGACGGCCTTTGGGAAGGTTGGCTCGAGTTCGCGCTCGCCGGGACCGACGAGGTCGCACGAACGGCACGCGAGACCGAGCAGCCGAACCGGGACGATCTGCTGTACTGGGCGGAAGGCCTGACGCTGACGTATCTCGAGGGGGCGCTCGAACGCGCGCTGCACCCCGAACCCGTTGCTGTCGTCGAGCGCGAGATTCCACAGTTCGTGGACTCCGCTCCGCGGACGACGCAGCCGCGTTTCGCGGGATCGGCGAGACGCCCGGTGCTCGACCCATTTCAGGTGTACGCCGAGGGCGAGCAGATCCTTCGCGACCAGCTGGGCGCGCTGTCACGCGATCACGTGCAGACCATCGTCGAAGCATATCGCTTCGCCGATGGCGGCGATCCGGGCTGGTCGCGCAGCGCGTCGCAGGACGCACTCGTGGAGCGCGTCGTAGAGCGCGTTCGAGCGCGGTTCGCCGGCACGAACACGGCGCGGGACGCCGCAGAAGAAGCGTCGCCCCCGTCGCCCCCGTCGCCCAACAGCACGACCGGCTGATCTCGTTGCGCGCGGCCTGACGCCGCCGTCTTCACGTCGTGGCGAACGAAGCCGTGACGGTTGTCGCCGGGGCAGGCCGCGCACCGCGAGCGAGGCTCAGCGAGGGCGCGCTGATCGTCGCGCTCATGGCGGCGCTCTCGACGCTCCTCATCGCGAAGATCTGGATCAGCCGCCTGCCCCCGCAGGTCAGCGAGATACCGCCGCTCGAGATCGTCGGTCCATCGCTCGCGCTGCACATCCTCGTCGTGTTGCTCGTCGCGCTGCAATTCAATCGCGTCGCGGACGTCTTCGCGTTCCTCGTCGGGGCCGGCGCTCTGTATTTCGCCGCGTTGTACGCGACCCGGACGCGGCAGCCGCTCTTCGTCGTGCTCGCCGTCGTGCAGTTCGTGATGCTCGTCGCCGCGGCGTACGATCTCTGGTCGAGCCGGCGGCGCCCGCGATATCCGGTGCCCGCCTCGCATCGGGCGCTTGGCGTCCTCGCGGCGGTCGTCATCGGCGTCGCGGCAGTCGCAATGGTTGGATCGGGTCGCGCGGCTCAGGCGAAGGAGCGTCTCGCCGCGGAGACGCGCGCTGCGGCCGAGCGGCAGATGCCCCGCAACGCGTGGATGCAGCAGTCGGTTCTTCCGAAGCTGTATGAGCTGGCGCGATGCATCGAGCTCGCGCGCGGCGACAGCATGGCGGGCCCGTACCCGCGCACCCTGGCGGACGCACCCTCGTGCGCGAGCGGCGACGCGCACCATCGCTTCTACTACACGCCGCCGACGGCCGCGCCGGATCCATGGCGCGCGAGTGGCTTCGTCCTGGAATCCCAGGCGGTGTGGGACACGGTGGACAATCGGCTCGCGGCCGGTACGCCGGGCGCGCGCAATTATCTCATCGACAGCGCGGGCGACGTTCACGTCACAGTGGAGCGCCGTCGCGCGACGGCGTCGGATTCTCTGCTGCCGCGGTGCACGGATGGCGCCGTGCCGACCGACTGCGCCGCGATCTTCCTCCCGCGCCAGCGGTGGGGCGTCCGGCCGCGGCTTCCGCGCGTCGCCATCGCCATGGGTGAACAGGACCTGCTCGGCCAGGAGACGACGCTGACGCTCATCTTCCAGGCGGCGGACGTCACCGACACGCTTGCGTCGCTCGCCATTTCCTGGACGGAGAATGGCCCGTTCGTGCCGGTGCCGTTGCCTCGGCAGCCCACGACCCGGCGACGGCCGGCGCCCTGGAATCCGGTCGTCTCCGTGAGCCTCGAGCACACCTATCCGGACACGGGGCTCGAGGTCGTGCGCGCGGCCGCAACGCTTCGCTCGCGCGAGCGCTACGAGACGCGCGACACCGTTCGCATCGTCGCCCGCCGCTAGCGCATCCGTGCGCGGGCGGATGCCCAGCGCGCGAGCGCGTCATTCGCGTTCCTGAGCGCCGCCGAGATCGACGCGCGTTGCGTTGCAGTGACGGGGATGTCCGCGCCCTGGAGCGAATTGAGCTGCGCGTTCAGCATCGTTGCCGCGCCACGCAGTGTGTTCTGCGCCGGCGCCGGCGGCGTGCGCAGGGCTGCGGGATTCGGCGGCGCGGCCGCGGGGGCGCCGCGACGCGAGGTATCGGGCGGGGCCGCGGGTGCGTCGAACACGATCGCGAGCTGGGCCATGCGTACCGAGTCGCCGATCACCTGCGCGCGCAGGACCCCCGCCGCTTCCACGGCGTCGTCGAGCTTCTTCATCGTGAAGTACATCGAGTCCGTGAGCGCGTACACCTCGGCCATGGCTGCCGCGGACGTTTTGACACGCGGGTCCTGGCGTACGTCGATCGGCTGTGTGTGCGTCCGTCCGTTCGCCGTGAGACGCACGGTGTAGCGGCCGGGGCGAACGAAGGGGACGGTAGGTGAGGGGGCCGTGTTCCAGGGCGTCGCACTGATCGGCAGCGCGTCCTCGCCGCCGAAGCCCTGGCGACGCGCCGTCGCCAGGGGCTGATACCGCACATCCCAGTAGAAACGGTGCATGCCCGCGGCGGGCGACAGCCCGCGCGGCTCGCGATACCAATAACGCGGCAGGGGCGCGGTCGCGGGATCCGGTATCCTCCACGGGAGCGAGTCCGTGCTCGCATAGCGGCGTACGACGCGTCCCCGGGCATCGACGATCTCGAGCCGGACGGTGTCCGTCGCGGCGGCGTCGAGATAGTAGTCGATGCTCGCGCCCTCGGGCGGGTTCTCACCCATCGGCTCGTCGGGCGGGAGGGGCGTGTCGTCGTTCACGTTCCAGCGAACGCGCAGCGCCGGCTGCGGCTTGAAGAGCGCGACACGCGATTCCTCGATCGCCTCCAGCTGCCGGAGCGGAGTGACGTTGTCGAGGATCCAGAATCCGCGTCCGTGTGTCGCGACGGCGATGTCGTCATCCTTGACGATGAGATCGCGCACCGATGAATGCGGCAGGTTGAGCTGGAGCGACTGCCAGTTGTTGCCGTCATCGAAGGAGACCCAGACCCCCTTCTCCGTCGCGGCGTAAAGCAGCCCGCGCCTCTTCGGGTCCTCGCGCACGGCGTTCGCGGGTCCATCCGCGGCCGTCCACCGTCCCATCGGCGCCCATGTCTTGCCGCCGTCGTGGGTCTTGTAGAAGTGCGGCGTCATGTCGTCGAGGCGCAGCGTGTTGACCGCGGCGTACGCGGTGTTGAGGTCGAAGCGGCCCGCGTCGATCATGAACACCTTCCACCACGGACCGATCTGCGGGGGCGTCACGTTGATCCAGGTGAGGCCGCCGTTCGTCGACCGGTGAATCAGCCCGTCGTCCGTGCCGACCCAGAGGAAGTTCGCGCTCAGCGGGGACGCACCGATCGTGTAGATGACCCCGCGCTGCGTGACCTGCACCTGGTCGCTGTACTTGCCGACGCTCGCCGGCACCTCCCACGTCGTACGCGTAAGGTCGGGAGAGATCTGCAGCCACGTGACGCCGCCGTCGCGCGTCTTCCAGAGAAAGTTGTTCGCGAAGAGCAGCGTCAGCGGGTCCGCCTCCGAGAAGACGACGGGCTGCGTGCGCACCTGGCGATAGGGACTCGTTCCCGGCGCGAACGTCCTGCCGGCGAGCGGTCCGATGACGGAAACCTGCCCGGTGCGCCTGTCGAAGCGGGTCACGGCGCGGCCGCCGTACACGACGTCCGGGTCGCGCGGATCCGGGGCGACGTAGCCGTATTCGTCCACGCCGACCGGCGCCCATTCGCGCATCGTGATCTCGCCCCAGTTCCCGCGGCTCGAGACGCAGGCGCTCCCGCTCTCCTGCTGGCCCGCACAGAGGCGGTACGGGAAGGCGTTGTCGGCCATGACGTGGTACAGCTGCGCCGTGGACTGGTTGTACCACGAGCTCCACGTCTGTCCCCCGTTGAGGGAGACGACCGCGCCCTGATCGGAGACGAGGAAGACGATATTGGGGTCGCTCGGATTGATCCAGGCGTTCTGGTAGTCGTCGCCCCCTGGGGCGCCCTTGAAGGGTACCCAGGTGCGCCCGCCGTCCGTCGACTTCATCGATACGGTGCTCGCGATGATGACGGTCTGCGGGTCCTTAGGATTTACTATCGGCACCGGCAGGTCGCCGCCGCCGATGCGTGCCGCGGGCCGCGTGTCGCTCGTGATCCTCGTCCACGTCTCCCCCGCGTCGTCGCTGCGATAGATGCCGACGCTCGGCGGCGGCCCATTCGACGCCACCGCGGCATAGAGCCGTTGCGGATTGCTCGGCGCGATCGCGAGGTTCACCTGGTTGGTGTTCGCGGGCAGTCCGTTCGTGAGCGGGCGCCACGTGTCGCCACCGTCCGTGGACTTGAACAGCCCGCCGCCGTTGCCCGTCCAGGCGGCGTTCTCCCACGGCCCCTGCCGCTGCTCCCACAGGTTGGCGTACACGACCTGCGGATTCACGGGATCGACGTCCACGTCATTGCCGCCGGCGTTCTCATCGCGCTGGAGAACGGCGGTGAAGGTTTGGCCGCCGTCGGTGCTGCGATAGATGCCGCGGTCCCTGCTCGGACCGTACGGATGTCCGAGCGCGGCGACGAAGACGCGGTTTGGATTCGCCGGATCGATGGCGATCTGCGGGATCTGCTGCGCGTCGCGCAGGCCGAGGTGCCGCCAGGTCCTGCCGGCGTCGTTCGAGCGGTACACGCCGTCGCCGACCGAGAGGTCCGGGCGCGGGAGTCCCTCGCCGCTTCCGACATATATGGTATTGGGGTCCGAGGGCGCGACCGCGATCGCGCCGACCGATTGCGTCGGCTGCTCGTCGAAGATCGGCTGCCAGGTGCGTCCGGCGTCGGCGGTCTTCCACACGCCCCCGTTCACCTGCGCCATGTAGAACGTGTACGGCTGCGACGGCACGCCAGCCGCTGCCCTGGTGCGTCCGCCGCGCAGCGGCCCGATGGAGCGCCAGCGGAGCTGCGACATGATGGCGGTCTGCGGGATCTGCTGCGCGCCGAGACCGGCGTTGATGAGGGCGACGAGCGCGACGCGACGTGTGAAGGCGGAGATCATTGTGTTGGCTGTATGAGGCGTAGGCCGCGAAGTATGCGGTGGATTGGACCGTGATGCGAGCGGTGGCGCACGATAGGCGCGGCGCGGCGGAACGTGGGCGCATGGAGACGCATCCGGCGCAGCTCATCCCCGACGCGCAACCATCCCCGAATGAGGGGCGCGGGTGAGGCGGAAACATGAGTCGCTCGTGATCTGCCGCATTGACAATTATAGAATGTCGTTCTATTTTTATAGAACGGCATTCTATGCTTGAGGCGCGATGGTCTATCGGACGACGGAACGGGGAGAAGCGGCGCGCTCTGCCGCGCCGGTGCGGCTCCTGCGCGCGGCCGCCCGGCTCTTCACCAACAAGGGCTACGACGCGACCACGATGCAGGATATCGTGCGCGAAGCAGACACCTCGATCGGAAACGCCTACTTCTACTTCCCCAACAAGGAAGCGCTCATGCGGACGCTCGTGGAGACGTCGTCCGCCGCGATGTTCGACACGGCCGAGGCCCGCAGCAGACACCTCGGCACTGGACCGGAGCGCATTGGCGCCATTGTCGCCTTGAACACGACGACGTTTCTCGTGGCGCGCCGGGCGATGGTGCGCGTCCTCGCGTCGGACTCCCGGCTTGGCCTCATACAGGCCATGGGCGATATCGCCGTCGAGCGCTGGATTCCGGTCCTCGCGTCCGCATGCCCCGATCGCCCACCGGCCGAGCTTTCGCTCATCGCCTCCGCGATCTGGGGCGCGAATCGCGCGATCGTCGAGAACATTGCACGCGAGCGGCTCGCCGTCTCGACGCGAGTCGCCGTGGCGTTCATGGTCCGGTGGTCGCTGCGCGCCCTCGGCGTCGAACCGGCGCGCATCGATCGCATCGTCGCATCGTCGTGGCGACTCGCGTCTCGCCACGCGCGCAAGGAGGCGCACCAATCGTGGTGACATCGTTCATGCCGATCATGCGGTGGCTGTCACCGCCCGTTCTGTCGACGGCCGGGACCACACGCCGCGCACGCGCGTTCTGGACCGTCGCCTGGTCGTTCTTCGCGCTGCTGACCGCTCTTCTCGGCGCGGCCATCCTCGCCACCCCCGAAACGGCGGCGCGACGTGGAACGTCCATCATGATCGTGGGAATTCTCGTGCTGGGACTCCACGTCCTCAACCGCCGTGGGCGAACGGCTGCCGCCAGCTGGATTCTCGTCGTCGGCCTGACCGCGATCGTCACCCAGCGGGCCTGGTTCACGGGCGGCGTTCACGCGCCGGTGTCGCTCTTCTACATGCTCTTCGTGCTTATCGCAGCCGTCCTGCTCGGTGCTCGCGCCAGCATCGTTACGGCTGTGGCATGCGTCGGCAGTGCCGCGGTGCTCACCGCTGGGGAGCTCCAAGGGTGGCTCGTCCCTCCGTCGGGCGCCGGATCGACGGCGGTCGCATTCATCGCCGTCCTGCTCGCGCTCTCGGTCACGCTGGTGTGCATGAAGTTGCTGTTGGGGCAGGTGAAGGATCTCACGACTGACGACCTGGTGAACATGTTCGTGCACGACATGCGATCACCCCTGACCGTCATCATGGCACGACTGGCGATGCTCCGGGACGAGATCCGTGACAACAGCGAGTCTGTCGAGCATGCCGAGGCCGCGATGGCCGATGCAGTGCGACTGAACCGGATGGCCAACAACCTTCTCGACATCAGCCGGCTCGAGGCGGCGAGGCTTCCCTTGCATCGGACCCCGACGGACGTGGTTCCCATCGTGCGGAGAGTGATTCAGGCCCTCGGCGCCCTGGATCTGACGCGTCACATCGAGATGCGCGCGCGAGCCCCGGTTGTGTGCGAGTGTGACGCCGAGCTCCTGCGCCGCGTGATGGAGAACCTCGTCAGTAATGCCCTCAAACACACTCCGTCGGGCGGTCACATCATCGTCCACGTTGCGTCGACCCCGGCCTGCGTTCGCCTGGCGGTGCAGGACGAGGGAGGGGGAGTGCCACCGGAGGCACGCGAGCGGATTTTCGACCGCTTTTCCGCTTCAGGGTTGCGCGCGTCCAGTGGACATCACTCGGTCGGCCTCGGCCTCGCGTTCTGTAAACTCGCGGTGGAGGCGCACGGCGGAAAGATCTGGGTCGAAGACGCGACACCGCGCGGGAGCGTCTTCGTCGTCGAGCTTCCTCCCGAGTAAACGTTCCGCGTGGCGCCGTCGGGAACCCGTCGAACGACCCCGCATCGTTTCTCATGAACGATCCACCGAGAACGCCACGGAGTTCCTGGATCGCCAACAAGGAAACGCATGAGTCAACACGCGGCTCCTACGAACAGAAGCATCCCGAAGAGTTGTAGTTGGCGGCGCGGCTGTCGCTGCTAAAAGCCTCGGGTTGAGCGCATGGCGAGTTTGTGGTTTCTTCAGGTTAACCGCCCATGGTGGCGCCTTTGGTGAATATCGCTTGAGGCCTACGAACGTTGCAGCTGAACTTGGGCGTTGGCTGGACCGAACAAGTCTCTCTTATGGATGTCTGCGCGGAATTGACGCTGCGAATCGTGCGCGCCGCGCAAGAAGCGCTGAACCCACGCAGTTCGCTTGTCGGCTGGTTTTTCTTTCCCGCACATAGACAGATCAGCTGGTCTGACGCGAACCAAGCCCTGGCTTCTGCATCCAAGCCACTGATCGTCGCGCCCCTGGTGGAGCCTGGCTCGATTGCCGTTTGGAGCATCGATACTCTTGAGTCTTCCGACCGCAAGAGGCTCGAATATGAGTTCGCGAATCAGCGGCAGTATTTCCGAGAGAAGCTCGAAATGCTTGGACTAAATGACTCCGACCATGTCGAAACGCCTGATGGAGAGTTTAGAGTGACTGTCGCAGAATTTCGCGGATGGTCAGCTGAATACTCGATTCCTATTGGCATCGGCATGTCGAGATCCCCAACTCCCAACACGGCACGCCTTCTCATACGGCCTCCCGGAGGTGGCGGTCCGCCAGTCGGGTGGATAGACGTGCGACGGCCAGCTAACGAGGAGTTGTAGCTGACGCCGCGACTTCTTAAAGGAAGCCGTTGGGTTGAGCGCGCGGCGAGTTAGTCGTTACTTAGAGATAGTCGCGCGCTCTTAGCTGCACGCCGCAGCTTCTGTGAAGCGGCGCCCCGCGTCAAGCACCGAGTGCTTGACGTTTCTGTTGCTTAGCAGTGCGGGATCGCGAGATGCTGCTCAAGCTTCTGTTCGCGCTCTCGAGTGGCGAGCACTGCTCGCCGGCGCAGATGGGGATGCGGTGGACGGTGGCGCTCAACTAAACAACGGCCTCACCTGCGACCATTAGCTGCGTCGCGCTCACCGTCCGTCGTCAGTCATCGGCGATCGTCAGTGGGTTGCTATGCGGCAATCGATGCGGATCCTCCCGCGTAAGCAGTCCCGTCCCGCCAGATCGCGTACATGATCCCGGCGAGCCGCCGCGCGAGGGCCACGGCCGCGATCCGCTGGCCGCGGCGCAGCGCGACGCGCTCGGTCCATTGACGGAGCATTTCCGCCTCGGGGTCTCGCGCGCGCATCACGCGCCAGGCCGCCTCGACGAGCAGCCACCGGACGCGCGCATTCCCCCGTTTGGTGATGCGGCCTCGCAGCTGCCGCTCGCCCGAGCTGAATTCGCTCGGCACCAGGCCGAGATACGCTTGCACCTGGTGCGCGCTCGCAAAGCGTGTGACGTCATCGAGGGCCGCCACGAACGCAACCGCTGTGATCGGACCGACGCCCGGAATCGTCTGTAGCCGCGTGACCACCGGATTCCCGCGCGCGAGCGCGGTGAGCCGCGCGGTCGCCGCCGTGACCTGCGCGTTCACCGGCTCGAGCAGACTCACCAGCGGCGCCAGCTCGCTCTGCAGCACATCCGGGAGCGACACCTCCGCAAGCTTCGCCGCCGTGTGGGCGGGCTCCCCACTCCGCAGCCGCAGTCCCTCGCGTCGGACCATCGCCTTGATCATCGCCACATATCGCGTCCGCGTCCGCACCAACGCATCGCGCACCGCGAGCTCGGTGCGGACGTGGCGCTGTGCCTCCGACGCCCGGTGAATCGCGCGATATGTCCCACGTGCACACGCCTCACACAACGCGCGCGCATCTCGCTTGTCGGTCTTCACCTTCTTCGAGCGCGTCGCGTACATCGGCGCGAAGCCGGGATCGGCCACGATCACCTCATGCCCGAGCGACTCCAGGTAGCGCGCCACCCACTCGCTCTCCGTTGACGCCTCGAGCAACACCCGCGCACGCGGGCGACCAGCGAACAGCGCTGCGAACGACCCGCGGCCGGTCACGATCCGCCGCTCCGTGAACACACCTTCAGCATCCTGAATGCAGAGCTGACTCTCGCGCTTGTGCAAATCCAACCCTATCATCTCCATGGCGGCTGGCCTCCCGGTTTGTGCCCCGTCTTACGTCGGTGAGCACGCGAAATCCCTGTGGGGCGATTCTGCCACCACGTCGCCGTGGAGGTCCAGCCGCTTCATTCCAACTAAACTCCACGCATTAGGTCGACCACAGGACTTCTTACCAAAGACGCCGTAGTGACTGACGGACCTCCGCGAGTTCCGGCCTCTCTGAAGTACATCTTGGGAACTGCTTTTCTCGCGGGCATTACCGCCGCGTCATTTTCATTTCTGGCCGCACGGATCATCGGCGTCTCTACAATCGTCGCGACCATCGTGACAGGCATCACGGCCGCCGCACTGGTCGGCTATTTCATTCACCGAGACGGGCGACCTAACGAGGAACTCTAGCTGCCGGCGCGAGTGGCTGCGGAAGCAATTGCGGTTGGCCGCCTTTGGTTCACGTGGCGACGATCATCGCTGCGCCTTCCAGTTTGAACGGCCAGACTCCCCGGGATGCGCTGGTCGCCCAGGAGCATCAAGCCGCCGGAGCCCCTGCTCCAATTCTCGATGGTACGGCTTCGCAGCTCCTAGCCGTGTTCTGCGTGACCTCGACCTGCAACTCGGGGGCTCGGGGCGGTTTGCATGAATGGCTATCAGGTCGCCGTCTACCGAGGAGTTGTAGCTGACGGCGCGGCTTTCGTTGCGGAAGCCGTCGGGTTGAGCGCATGGCGAGTGACGATACTTTCATTTAGTCGCGTCCGTGTACCTGCGCGCCGCAGCTAAATTCCGACGCGTGAGAGAGCGACAACGGATCTGCTCGAGAAAGCCATGCGAGTAACCCTCCTGTTCGTGGCGGTGGCGTGGCTGCCGGCGTGTTATCGCTCAGCGCATGGAGACCGGTCTTCCGTCGCAGCAATCACGTTCGTGGTCGATACGTCTTCTGAGCTCACGCCGGCCGGCCCAGGCCCAGTCAAGCCGCTTGGCCTCCAAGTCACGTTTGGAGCACATCGCGGTCGCGTAGACGTTCGCGCCCGACCCGCGCGGCCACCCCTGAAGATCGGTGACGTGATAGCGGGTCCCTCGCTGGCTAACCCAGGCGATTACTACCTATTTGACAGCACGGGCTTTGTGCTCGTGCGTCCATCCGCCAAGCAGTTCGCGACGTTTGAGATCTCAGATGCAGCGTTCAATTACGAAGGCCGCCGGGATGGATGGCCTGAGTTTTTTCGATTCGCGCCAACCCGGATTGACACCATTGCCGGCGATTCTGTGATGACTGTCCATGGCGAGCAGCGGCTGTACTGGCATCTTGATGTGGTCAAGGACACGGTATGCGGTCTGGGCGGATGCAGCGTAGAGGAACTCGCCCGAGGTCGCACCACTCTGGCTGACGCTCCCGTTGCAGAAGTCATCGTTGCCCGTTGGTTCGGCCCGGCGCAGGCCCTCGCGCAAATTGCGGGCGGCGTCGACCGCTTGGTTGGCAAGCCAATCCGCGTTACGACAGTCAGTCCTATGACCGGCGTCAAGAGACTTCGTGATTTGCGTGCAACGAGAGTGACGCCGGCATTCCTCACCTTGCCGCCGGACTATTCACAGGTCCCTTGGCGAGGCTTCTCCGAGATGCGTGGCGCCCAGCCGAGCAATCGCAGCGCGAAATGGCGTGCGCTTCCGGGACGGCAGTTGACTCCAAGCTCGGATGCTCTTGTGTCCGTTCCCTAACGAGGAGTTGAAGCCGGCGACCCTAAGCAGTTTGGTTTGAGTCATTCACTTTGCGCCGCAGCTCAACTTCGCGCGTTAGGCGGACGTCTATCGTTTTTGATGTACACGACTCGCGTATTTGTCTTCGCAGCGATCATTGTGTCGCCAACCGGTTGTCGCACGCCAGGGCCGTCCTCGCCGTCCCCGGTGCGACTGCTGTTTGAGCACGCGCTCAATCTTCGTGACACGACAGCATTTCGCCGCGCGGTCGCTGATAGCATCATCTTTCACGCCCGCGATCAGGCAATTAGGCTGAGCCGCGCGCAATTGTGGTCTATCGCGCAACCAATCCTTACCGCGTTTCCTGATATTCGCTTTCATGTCGAGGATGAAGTCGTTTCGGGAAACGGTATTGCGGCGCGTCTCACGTTCGTCGGTACGCAACGAAGCGCATGGGAGGGAATCGCACCTACCGCGCAAAGTGCACGTGACTGAGATGTTTATCTGCCGCGTTCGGGAGCGCCGGCTCACCGAGTGCTGGCAGGAGTGGGATGAGTATGGTCTTCGCCGTCAACTGGGGGCGCCGTAGTTGACCTGGGCCGCCTAACGGCGCTCTGAGCTTGTCGATCGCAGTCGCAAGATCTTCTCGGATCGGCTACGTCCTTCTTGCTTGCTACGCTACGCTGCTCTCGGCTTCGATGGGCTCGCTCACTTTGCAGCCCGCGCCACCGACTGCGCACTCGCTGGCCACGAATGGCACCATTCTAGGAGAGTGTCTTGGCGCCGTGACGCTGCTCGTGTGCGTCTGGCGCTCTTATCCCCGTCAGGCCAAAGACCGAGCTGACCTTAATCGAGCCGCTAGCTAACGCGACTATATCAAAATGAAAGTCAGCGCTGACCGTGTGATTCTCTGATCAGCGTGTGCGGCACAGCTTCACCGATCATCTCGGGGAGCGGCCATGACTTTCGTCGGGTTAGATCTGCA
>Ga0081539_10000090_pt1 | contig 212006 bp, 210 predicted proteins | sample TabmetS4T2R2_FD_71023 | JGI IMG/M metagenome (GOLD analysis project Ga0081539, IMG submission 71023) | Tabebuia heterophylla rhizosphere microbial communities from the University of Puerto Rico - S4T2R2 | ecosystem: Host-associated > Plants > Roots > Rhizosphere ... | reverse complement strand
CCGCCATCACCCTTCAAACTGACGAAGGGGCAGGCTTCGGCGAGGCAATACTTCGCGGTTCGGGTTTCGGCGGAAGCAGGCGCGGAACGTAAACGCAGTGGTCAGCTGGTGAAGCCAAATTGAGGCAGTTGATGGTCTAAGTGAAGTGAGCGCGACAGATCGTGCGAGCGCCTGTCGAGGTACTTGTTTTGCAGCTTGCAGCCCTGAGGGTGCTCGGGGACAATGAGCCAATTCCAATCTTCTGTGATGACGAGCCAGCCGGTCCCCGCTCCGCGCGCAGCAGTACCCGCATCCTCCGGGCATCTGACCGTACGGCCTGAGGGCGACGGCCCCGTCGACGTTCCGTTCCTCTTCGAGCAGCAGCAAAAGAAGCGAGTTGGAGGCGCGCTCGGCGCGTCCGTGGCGGCGCATGCGGCGCTGTTGGGCCTGCTCATTCTCATCGCGAAGTTACTGCCACAGCAGGTCTACCAGGCCGTGCTGCCCGATCGGCTCTCCGATCAGATTGTGTGGTTGTCGCAGCCGGGACCAGGTGGGGGCGGCGGGGGGGGCGGCAACAAGATGCCCGAGCCTCCGAAGCCCGCCGAGCTGCCCGGCAAACAGAAGATCACGGTTCCGGTGGCCAAGGAGCCGACGCCTGAGCCGAAGCCTGAACCGCCGACAGAGCAGCCGAGTATTCCGGCGATGACGATGGCGGCGGCCACGCAGATATCGCCAGGCGCGATCGAATCGAATCAGCCATCAGCGTCACAGGGCGCGGGCGCCAATGGGGGTGCGGGAGCTGGCACCGGCACCGGGATCGGGCCCGGGCAGGGACCGGGGCTTGGCGCAGGCACCGGGGGTGGAACGGGCGGCGGGTTCTATCGACCGGGTAACGGCGTCGAGTTGCCTCGCGTCATCCGTGAAGTCAAACCGCAGTACACCGCCGAAGCCATGCGCGCGAAGGTGCAGGGGACGGTATTGCTCGAATGCGTCGTGCTCGCCGACGGTTCTGTCGGCAACGTCGAGGTCGTGAAATCGCTGGACGGGACCTTCGGTCTCGATCAGGAAGCCATCAAGGCCGCCAAGCAGTGGCGGTTCCAGCCAGGACGTCGGCTGAACGAGCCGGTCGCGGTCCTCGTCACGATCGAGCTGACCTTTACGCTCCGATAGGCGAGCCTGACAAGGCTCGCCCTACCGACTCGGGGGCGCGGACCTTGTCAGGTCCGCGATTCTGCTACGCTCTTGATATGCACAAGATTTCGTTGATGAGTGGTCTCGTTGTTCTCGGTGTCGCACTGGCGTTGCACTCGCAGGTTGCGGCTCAGGGTGCTGCGGCGTCCGCGCACGCGACGCTGCGTGACGCTCAGGGCAAGACGCTCGGCGAGGCGACGTTGCGCGAGTCATCGGCCGGCGTGCTGCTGAAGGTCGACCTGACGGGCGTCCCAGCCGGCACGCACGCGTTCCACATTCACGCTGTTGGTCGCTGCGACCCGCCCGACTTCATGTCGGCGGGCGGTCACTTCAATCCCGCGATGATGAAGCATGGGCTGATGGCCGCGGGCGGTCCCCACGCGGGCGACATGCCCAACGTCTACGTCGCCGCCGATGGCAAGCTGTCGTTCGAAGTGCTGGACACGAACGTGACGCTCGCGTCGGGACCGAAGTCGCTCCTCGATGCCGACGGGTCGGCGGTTGTCCTGCATGCGATGGGGGATGACTACACGACGGATCCAGCGGGGAATGCCGGTGGCCGCATGGCGTGTGGCGTGATCTCCAAGTAGCTGGGTAGCTGGGTAAGAACGCTTCTCTCGGAGACACGGAGAACGATCAGCAAAGGACAAGTGCTCTTACGCAGCTACCTATCCGCCCAGCAACCCAGCTACCTAGTGTCCGCCAAACACCTGATAGCCCTCGGCTCGCAGCTTCTCGGCTAGCTCGCGCTCCATTTCCACTGCACGCTCGTACGGCATCGGATTCAGATGCGCGTAGAGCTTGGGGACGAGGCGCTCGCCGAAGCGCCGCACGACCGAGGCGGACTTGATCCCGCGCTTGTGATTTTCGAAACGCTCCTCCGGCGATAGCCCGGTCATGCCGACGTAGTAACCCGCGCGGCCGTCTCCCTTCGGATTTCGCAGATAGACGACGTAGACGTGGTGGTGGCCGGCGGAGACGCGTGCCTTCACGAGAAATAGGGGGGAAGGTCGGCCTTGGTTGCGCGGAGGATCTCGATGATGGCGCGGCGATCGTCGGCAGACAGTTTCGAGTACTTGCGATCGGGCTCCTGACCCGACAGCACATCCCATAGGCGCTGATACACGGCGCTCTTCGCGACTGCAGGCAGCCGATCGAATGCGGGCGCATAGATCATGTAGCTGCACGGGTAGCGCATCAGACGCGTTCGCAGATCCAATTGACGCAGCGAACGGCCATCGCCGTCGGACGGCCCGCGCGCGGCGAACGCCGCAACAAATCCCGAACTGCCGGCGATTGTTCCGGTCAGAGGCGCTTCGTCGACGAACAGGAGGGCATCGACCAACCGGCCGGCCGCCTCGCGCGCCACGTTCGGCACATCTCCCCGATCGGCCTCCGTGACGCGCACTTCCCAGGCCGTCCGCGTGAGCAGGTTCATCAGACGCGCCTGGTGATCGAAGACGAGGAGCGCCGCCACATCGCTATAGGGTGCAAGGTATTCATTGAGCGCGCCGCGATCGGCCAACGAGTCGACGGTCGTCGCATGCGACACGGCGATCGCGGGTGTGTCGGTCACCGCATCCGGATTGCCGAGATGACGCGCCGTGCCCGTCGAACCAGTCACGAACCAGCCGGCCCACCGCTCCTCGAGCGGACTGCGATCGTCGGTGATGTAGTTGGCAAGATGAGGAAGGATGCGACCGTCGACGCCGGCGGCGACGCTGCGGGCGAGCAGGCCGGGCACGTTCATCGTCGCATATGACTCATGGCATTCCAGACACGGCGACCGCATCGGTCCCAGCTTCGATCCGGGCCGCACGAGGCGCGGCCTCTCCACCTCCTGCTGCTCGAGCATGTAGAACTGCACGCCTTGTTGCGGATCGTGCGAGGCGACTTCGATGAAGCCGCCCCGCGGCCAGGCGACCGCCACATCATCAGTGAAGTAGATGGCGCGAGGGTTGGCCGCCGAGATCAGTGGCGATTGCAGGCTGGTCTTCGAGAAGACCATCATCTGCGATTCCACGGGGATGCGCAGCGCGTCGAGCAGCGATCGCAGGTACCCTGCCGTGGTTCGATCGTACGTGAGATGGGCATCGCCCGATTCCAGCTTGCGCTCCAGTTCGGCCGCTGGATCGTGGACTGCGGACGTTCCGTACGCAATCGCGGGATGGTCGGTCGCCTCGAATAACAGATCGTCGGCCTGTGCGGATGGCCGTGTGCGCGCAGCAACCGCGAAGCAGAAGATGAGGGCCGCGAAAACGATCCCGCGCACGTGCGCATTCTAGCGTGGCGGAGGTATCCTCTCGATATGGCTGCGACACCATCTACGATGCTCGAGCTCGGAACGACGCTTCCGAGTTTCCATCTTCCCGATTTCGATGGTCGGATGCGTTCCTCCGACGACGTCCGCGGCGAGCAGGGGCTCGTCGTCGCCTTCATCTGCAATCACTGTCCGTTCGTGCGGCACGTCCGCCAGGAGTTTGCGCGCTTCGCGAAGGAGTACCAGGCACGTGGTCTCGGGGTCGTTGCCATCATGTCCAACGACATTGCGGCCTTTCCGCAGGACGACACGAACGGCATGAAGCAGGAGGCGCAGGAAGTTGGCTACACGTTCCCGTACCTGCTGGACGAAACGCAGGACGTTGCCAAGGCGTTCCGCGCGGCGTGCACGCCGGATCTGTTTCTATTCGATCGAAGCGGCGCGTTGTTCTACCGCGGCCAGTTCGACGACAGCCGTCCGGGCAACAACGTTCCGGTCACGGGCGCCGACCTGCGCGCAGCGGCGGACGCATTACTAGGCGGGAAATCGATGCCGGCAACGCAGAAGGCGAGCATCGGCTGCAACATCAAGTGGAAGAAAGGGAACGAGCCGGACTACTTCAAATGAGCAGGAATCGAGGTTCGGGAATCTGGAATCAGGGCTGGGCCAGGAAAGAGGTTGCAGGCCTCAAGTCCAAGGAGTCTTGACCTCAGCACTGTTTCCTTCCGGCTGTTTCCAGGCCCAGCCCTGAATCCTGATACCGGGTTCCTGATTCCTGCCCCGCCGCGCTATCATCCCGCCGGGGGACAGCATCATGCGCAGACGGATTGTGTTGGGCGTGCTCATCTTTGCCGGCGCGCTCTCGATATCAGTGGCGGCGCGGCAACAGGGCGGTGCCGCGCCGATGGTCGTTACGGTCGATAAGATCAAGGACAACTTCTACGTCATGAAGGGCGGCGGCGGGAACAGCTCCGTCTTCATCACGGCAGAGGGCGTCACCGTCGTCGACACCAAGAATCCCGGCTGGGGTCAGCCGCTGCTCGAGAAGATCAAGAGCGTGACCGACAAGCCGATCGTCAGAATCATCAACACGCACACGCACGGCGATCACGTGAGCGGCAACGTCGACTTCCCGGCCACGGTCGACGTCGTGACGCACGAGAACACGAAGAAGAATATGGAGGCGATGCGGCCGGCCGCGTTCGTCGCGCCTCCCGCTGGTGGTCCGCCGCCGAACATCTTCACGCAGAACAACGGCAAGGGGATGGCGAAGCGCACGTTCAAGGACAAGCTGACGCTCGGTAAGGGCGCCGATCAAATCGATCTGTACTATTTCGGTCGGGCCCACACCAACGGCGACGCGTTCGTGTTCTTCCCGGCCCATCGCATCCTCCACATGGCGGACGTCTTCCCCAACAAGGGGACGCCGGGCATGGACTCGAACAACGGTGGCAGCGGCACCGATTACGCCGGCACGCTGACGAAGGCTGCTGATTTCGCGGACAAGAACGACGTCGACATCATCGTCAACGGCCACAACGACACGACGTCGACCCGTGCGGACCTGCGTCAGTACATCCAGTTCGTCGGCGACTACGTCAAGTTCGCGCAGGACGAGAAGAAGGCCGGCAAGAGCGTGGACGACGCCGTGAAGGAGTGGAAGGTTCCGGCGAAGTACACGGGCTACAACACGATGCCGAACGCGGTGCGCGACAAGGCGAACTTCGAGCTGATCTACAAGGAGACCAAGTAGCAGAATCGCCCATCGGCACGCGGCAGGCACGAAAAAAGGGCGGGCTCCCGTGGGAACCCGCCCTGAACGATTCGAACGCTCGAACGATTCGAACGTTTAGTACATCCCGCCCATGCCGCCAGGGCCGCCGTGCCCGTGGCCGCCGCCGGCTTCCTTCTTCTCTTCAGGAATCTCCGATACGAGCGCTTCGGTCGTGAGCAGCAGCGACGCGATCGACGCGGCGTTCTGCAGCGCGTTGCGAACCACCTTGGCCGGATCGATCACGCCCGCCTTGACCAGGTCCTCGTAGGTTTCGGTTGCCGCGTTGAAGCCCTCGTTTTCGGTCTTCTGCTCCTTGACCTTCGAGACCACGATCGAGCCTTCCTGGCCCGCGTTGGTCGCGATCCACCGCATCGGCTCCTCGATGGCGCGGCGGATAATCTCGAGACCGACGCGCTGATCGCCCTCGAGCTTCAGACCCTCGAGCGCCTTGCCGGCCCGCAGCAGCGCCACGCCGCCGCCGGGCACGATGCCTTCTTCGACCGCCGCCTTCGTGGCGTGCATCGCGTCCTCGACGCGCGCCTTCTTCTCCTTCATCTCGGTCTCGGTGGCTGCGCCGACTTTGATGACCGCCACGCCGCCGACCAGCTTCGCGAGGCGCTCCTGCAGCTTCTCGCGATCGTAGTCAGAGGTCGTGTCCTCGACCTGGGCGCGGATCTGCTTCACGCGCCCTTCGATGGCGCCCGTGGTGCCGGAGCCCTCGACGATAGTCGTATTGTCCTTGTCGATGGTAATCTTCTTCGCTTTGCCGAGATCCTCGAGCTTGATGTTCTCGAGCTTGATTCCGAGGTCCTCGGTGATCGCGCGTCCACCGGTCAGGATCGCGATGTCCTCGAGCATCGCCTTACGGCGATCGCCGAAGCCGGGTGCCTTGACCGCGGCGGCCTGCAGCGTCCCGCGCAGCTTGTTGACGACCAGGGTGGCCAGCGCCTCGCCGTCGACGTCCTCGGCGATGATGAGCAGCGGCCGTCCGAGCCGCGCCACCTGCTCGAGCACCGGCAGCAGGTCCTTCATCGAGCTGATCTTCTTCTCGTGAATCAGGACCACCGGATTCTCGAGTACGACTTCCATGCGCTCCGGATCCGTGACGAAGTACGCCGACAGGTAGCCGCGGTCGAACTGCATGCCTTCGACCACGTCGAGCGAGGTTTCGAGCGTCTTGGCCTCTTCAACCGTGATGACGCCGTCCTTGCCGACCTTGTCCATCGCTTCCGCGATGATCTTCCCGATCGTGGAGTCGCTGTTCGCCGAGATGGTGCCGACCTGCGCCACCATGTTGCCCGAGACCGGTCGCGACATCTTCTTGACGGCCTCGACGACGACGTCGACCGCCTTTTCGATGCCGCGCTTGATCTCCATCGGGTTGGCGCCGGCAACGACGTTGCGCGCGCCCTCACGGTAGATCGCCTGGGCCAGCACGGTTGCCGTGGTGGTGCCATCGCCCGCCGTATCCGACGTCTTGCTGGCGACTTCGCGCACCATCTGCGCGCCCATGTTCTCGAGCGGATCCTTGAGGTCGATCTCCTTGGCCACCGTCACGCCGTCCTTGGTGATCGTCGGGGAGCCGAACTTCTTGTCCAGGACGACATTGCGCCCCTTGGGACCAAGCGTCACCTTGACGGCGTCGGCCAGCTGGTTGACGCCCCGCAGGATCGCCTGCCGCGACTGCTCGCCGTAAATAATCTGCTTTGCCATGGCTATTTGCTCTCCAGAACCGCGAGCACTTCGTCCTCGCGCATGATGAGGTACTCCTCGCCGTCGATCTTGATTTCCTGGCCCGAGTACTTGCCGAACAGGATCGTGTCGCCGTCTTTCACGTCGAGCGGCTGACGCGTGCCATCCTCTTTGACTTTGCCCTGCCCGGCCGAGATCACCTTGCCCTGCTGCGGCTTTTCCTTCGCCGTGTCGGGGATGATGATCCCGCCCACCTTCTGTTCGCCTTCTTCGATGCGCTGAACGATGATGCGGTCGTGTAGCGGTCTGACTTTCATTGACGTCGACTCCAGATGACTGGTAGCTGCAGGCGGGGGCGGATGCCCCGCAAACGTGTTGCGCCTGGTCGGGCGCGCCATGCCTCTGTGAGCTAGCACTCACCCTAGGCAACTGCTAATTCTATGGGGGAGGAAAATCCGAAGTCAAGGCGGGCCTCGCCCCTTTAGACGCGCCGCAGCCGGTGCTCTGCCATCTTGCGGCTGAGCGTGTTGCGGTGGATGCCGAGCAGGTCGGCCGCCTTGCAGACGTTTCCCTCGGCCTTGGACAGGACCTGGGCGATGAACTTCTTCTCGAACTCACGCTGCGCGTCCTCGAAGCGAACGCCCTTGGCGACCATCTCGTCGACCAGCCGTTCGAGCTGTTCACGCATGCCCGGCATTACTGCAGCTCCGATCCCGTCAGCCGACGGAATGCTTCGAGATATTTGTCACGCGTACGCAGCACGACGTCGTCGGGCAATGCGGGAACGGGCGGCTGCTTGTTCCACCGAATCTGCTCGAGGTAATCGCGCACGTACTGCTTGTCGAAACTGGGCTGCGGACCGCCGGGCGCGTACTGGGCGCGCGGCCAGTAGCGGGACGAATCGGGTGTCATCACTTCATCGATGAGGATGGCCTCGCCGTTCGGCAGGAGTCCGAACTCGAACTTCGTGTCGGCGAGGATGATGCCGCACGATTCGGCGTGCCGCGAGCCAGCACCATAGAGGCGCATCGTCAGCTCGCGCAGCCGGCGTACCAGGTCGGGCCCGATCAGGCGACCGGCATCGCTTTCGCTGATGTTGATGTCGTGTCCGCTCGTCGCCTTGGTGGCGGGGGTGAAGATCGGCTCCGGCAGACGATCCGATTCACGAAGACCCGAAGGCAGCGGGATGCCGCAAACCTGCCCGGTCGCGACGTATTCCTTCCATCCCGAACCCGACAGATATCCCCGCGCCACGCACTCGATTGGAACTGGATTGGTCTTGCGCACCAGCATGGAGCGCCCGTTCAGCGTCGCGCTGTAGTGTCGCAACGGCTCGGGATACTCCCCGACGTCGAGGCTCAGCACGTGGTTGTCAACGAGCGACTGCGTGCGGTTGAACCAGAACGCCGACAGCTGCGTGAGAACTTTGCCCTTGTCTGGAATGCCCGATCCGAGGACGTAGTCGAAAGCGGAGATGCGGTCGGTGGCGACCAGAACCAGCGTGTCGCCGCAGTCGAACAGGTCTCGAACTTTGCCCTGGCGATGCGGGGTGAGACCGTCCAGTCGTGTCTCGAGCAGCGGGGCGGCGAACGGCAAACGAGTGTCCTCTTTCCCCATTGGATCGCTGAGGACTGCCCTGAGCGAATCGACGAATCGCGGGAACGCGGCATCTTACCGACCGACTTCCAGGCTGGCAACCGTACGCAACTGCATCGGTCGTCGCATAAACGCAGCCTGATATATTGTAGGGTCCTCCTGAAAGGCACTCTTTGACCGCGACCCATCTGCGCACAGCGCTCGTTTCGGTTCTGGCGATTGCCCTGCTTGCGTGGTTTCTCCGCAACGCGAATCTCGCCGACGTCTGGCAGCACGTGCGCGCGGTCCGCATCGATCTGCTGATTGCCGGGCTGGGTCTGGTCGGGTCGACCTACTGGGTGCGCGTGATCCGCTGGCAGCACCTGCTGGCGCCGATCGGACCAACGCGGTTCAGGAATGCGTTTCGGACAACCGTGATCGGCTTTGCGGCATTGAGCCTGCTGCCGGCACGTGCCGGTGATGTGCTGCGGCCGTACCTCCTCGCAAAGCGCGAGGGCTTGAGTCCGCCGGCGACCTTCGCGACCGTGGTGCTCGAGCGCGTGCTCGATCTCGTGGCGGTCGTTGCCCTGCTCGCCGTATTCGTGTGGGGCTTTTCCGATGCGTCGACGCTGCCGGCGCACCTGGCTCGCCCGGTCATCGTGTCGGCTGGCCTCGCCGGAATCACCGCGGTCGTGCTGATGGTCGTGATGTGGCTGCTCGCTTCACATCCGGAGCGTGTCGGTCGACTGGTGTATGCGACCTCGCGAGTGCTGCCGCATCGGATCGCGAATCGTTTGGCGGAATTCGCGACGTTGTTCAGCAGCGGGTTTGCCGCGGCGCGCACGCCGACGAGCCTCGTGATGGCGTTCCTCTGGTCATTTCCCGTGTGGCTCACGATGGCCGCACAGGCCTGGGTCATCAGCCTGGCGTTCGGCATCGCGATGCCGTTCACCGGCAGCTTTCTCATCCAGGCGTTTCTGGTGATCGGGGTCGCAGTTCCCACGCCAGGGGGCGTCGGCAGCTTTCATGAGGCCTATCGCTTCGCTGTGACGACGTTCTTTCATGCGCCGAACGATGCGGCGGTCGCGGCCGCCATCGTCGTGCATGCGATCGCGTTTGTCCCCGTGGTGTTGGTCGGGATTGTCTTCATGGCCCAGGATGGTCTCAGCGTCCACCGCCTGCAGCAACTGGCCGGTGAGGCGCGCGAACAGGAGATGCCTCACACCAATGAAGTGCCCATTCTGCGGACACCTGGGCGATAAGGTCGTCGACTCGCGCGAGAGCAAGGAAGGCGAAGTGATTCGTCGGCGGCGCGAGTGTCTCGACTGCGGGCGCCGCTTCACCAGCTACGAGCGGATCGACGAGATCCCCTACATGGTGATCAAGAAGGACGGAACGCGCGAACGCTTCGAGCGCCAGAAGCTGATTGCAGGATTGCTGAAAGCCTGCGAGAAGCGACCCGTCAGCATCGCCGCAATCGAAGGTGTCGCCGACCGCGTGGAGGCGACCCTGCAGGAGCGACCCGAGAAGGAGATGGGGACGGACGAAGTCGGCGCCGTCGTGATGGACGAGTTGAAGCGGCTCGACAAGGTCGCCTATGTGCGGTTCGCGTCCGTCTATCGTTCATTTCGCGATGTCGGCGAATTCATGAACGAGCTGAAGGATTTGTTGAACGCCAAGGAATAAGGTGGAGCGCAAGCCCTTTCGCGACAACACGAAGCTGATCCTGTTCGGCATCGCGGGTCTCGTGGCCGCCCTGGCCACGCTGCTCGCACTCGCGAGCCGCTCTTCCGAGCTCGCCCCCGACTTCCTGACCGAGTTCGTTCTCTACGCGCTCTCCGCGACCAATCTGTTGATGCTGGTCGCGCTGGTGTTCGTCCTGGCGCGCAACATCATCAAGCTCGTCGTCGAACGCCGGCGGGCGCTGCCGTTTTCGCGGTTCCGCGCGAAGCTGGTGGCGGCCGTGCTCGGGATGACGCTCGTCCCGGCGGTACTGGTGCTGATCGTCGGCAGTGAGTTGATCAGCAACAGCGTCGATCGCTGGTTCAATGCGCCGATGGACGAGGTCTTGGCATCGGCCAACGGCATCGCCAGCGACTATTACGACGACCAGCAACGGCTCGCCTCGACGCAGGCACAGCGTGCCGCGCGCTCACTCGCCAATATCGACCTCGTGAACGCCGACGCCCGCTTCGTCCACGACATCGTCGCTCCCGAGGTGTCGCAGGAGCGCATTCATGCCATCGAGGTCTATCGCGTGGCGGCCGGCGACGACGGCGCGCCGCGAGTGGTCGCGGTCACGAGCGTGGCGAGTCGAGTGGTGCCGGCGGAGTACGCGAACAAGCCTGCCGATCGAGTGGCGTTGCGGGCGGCCGTGAGCGGGGCCGAAGCGCGCGATATCGAGCAGCTGTCGAATCAGGGCGAGATGATTCGCACCGCAATGCCGATCAGATCGTCGCCGGGCGCAGCCGTGCGCGGAGTGGTCGTGGCTGGGGAGTACCTCACCGGCCAGTTCGCGGCGCGCGCGCGCCGGATGACGGAAGCGTACGAAGCCTATCAACAGCTCCGCGTCCTCAAGCGGCCGCTGGCCGGCGTCTATCAGTCGTTCTTTCTGATGCTGACGCTGATGATTCTGGTGGCGGCGACGTGGATGGGGCTGTATCTCTCGAAGCGGATCACGCGACCGGTCCAGACGCTGGCACTCGCCGCGCGTGAGATCGGTGCCGGCCACCTCGACCATCGCGTCCAGCCCGAGACGCGCGACGAGTTCGGCTCGCTCATCGAGGCGTTCAACCGGATGGCCGGGGATCTGGCCGCGAGCCGGCGCAGCCTCGAGCAATCCTCGCTCGATCTCGAACGGAAGCATCAGGAGGTCGAGGGACGCCGGCGCTACGTCGAGACGGTCCTCGATCGCATCGCCACCGGTGTCATCTCGATCGACGCCGCTGGTCGCATTCGGACGTGGAATTCTGCCGCCTCTCGCCTGCTGGGCATCGATACGCGGGTGTCGGGACTCGCGGCGACGACGGTGTTCGGCTCGACCGAACTGAAGCCGCTGGCATTGGTGTTCCATGAATCGGCCCGCGCCCACGACGAGGTGCGGCAGCACGATGTGGCGATCACGCGGGACGGCCGCGATCTCCACCTGGCCGTCGTGACCACGCCGCTTCGTGGACCCGAAGGCGAGGACGACGGTATGGTCATCGTCTTCGATGATGTGTCGCCGCTCATTCGCGCGCAGAAAGTGGCAGCGTGGAGGGAGGTGGCACGCCGGCTGGCGCACGAGATCAAGAATCCGTTGACGCCGATTCAGCTCTGCGCCGAACGGCTGTTCAGGCACTTCGGCGGGGCCCCGGCGCCGACGCGTGAGCTCGTTCAGGAGTGCACGAGCACGATCGTCGGTGAGGTCGAGTCGCTCAAGGGACTCGTCGACGAGTTCTCGCAGTTCGCGCGGATGCCGGCGCCGCGAGCAGTTCCCACCGATCTGCACGTGCTGCTCGACGAAGTGCTCGCCCTCTACCAGGGGCTGTTCACCGAAGACGTCGCCATCCGCAAGACGTACGGAACGGACATGCCGAGAGTCTCCGTCGATCCGGAGCAGGTCCGCCGCGTCATGATCAATCTGGTCGACAACGCAATCGAGGCAACCGATCGCCGCGGTCGCATCGACGTCGAGACCCAGAACGATCCGACGAACTCGCTCGTCCGCATCGTGATTGCCGACGACGGTCCCGGGATTCCGCCGGCCGAACGCGAGAAGCTGTTCCTGCCGTATTACTCGACGAAGCGTCGCGGCAGCGGCCTGGGTCTCGCCATCGTCCGCCGCATCGTGGCAGAGCATGGCGGCAACATCGACGTGGCGGATAACATGCCGCACGGGACGCGGTTCACGATTGAGCTGCCGGCGTGAAGAACTCCCAACCCGCTTCGCCGGTCCAACTCCCAATTTCCAAATGCAGGTTGGGCGTGGGGAGTTGGTTCGGGAATGCCGTTGGGAGTTGACACGGAGATGTCCTCGATCCTGATTGTCGACGACGAGCCGGGCGTCCGGAGTGCCCTTGGCGGTGTGCTGCGCGACGAAGGCTACGAGGTGGCCGCCGTCGACAGCGGCGAGGCGTGTCTGGAACGGCTGGCGCAGGAGTCGTACGACGTCGTGCTGCTCGACATCTGGCTGCCCGGGCTCGATGGTCTCGCCACGCTGGCCCGGATGCGCGAACGGCACGTCGACGCGCAGGTGGTCATCATCTCGGGACACGGCAACGTGGAGTCGGCGGTTCGCGCGATCAAGATGGGCGCCTTCGACTTCGTGGAGAAGCCGCTCTCGCTCGAGAAGACGATGCTCGTCGTTCGCAACGCGCTGCGGCAGCGTCGTCTCGAGGCCGAGAATCAGGCGCTGCGCGCCCGCGTCGATGCGCAGTTCACGATGGTCGGCGGGAGCGCGGCGATGGACCGGCTGCGCGAACAGGTCGACATGGCGGCGCCAAGCAACGGGCGCGTGTTGATCTTCGGGGAGAACGGGACGGGCAAGGAACTGGTCGCGCGCAACATCCACGCGATGAGCCGTCGCCGCTCGGCGCCGTTCGTCGAGGTCAACTGCGCCGCGATTCCCGAGGAGCTGATCGAAAGCGAGCTGTTCGGACACGTGCGCGGCGCCTTTACCGGCGCCGTCGCCGATCGGCGCGGCAAGTTCGAAGCGGCGCACGGCGGCACGATCTTCCTGGACGAGATCGCCGATATGAGCCTGAAGACGCAGGCCAAGGTTCTGCGCGTGCTGCAGGAGCAGGTGATGGAAGCGGTCGGCGGCTCGACGCGCATCAAGGTCGATGCGCGCGTCGTGGCGGCAACCAACAAGCATCTCCCATCGGAAATCCGCGCCGGTCGATTCCGGGAGGATCTCTACTTCCGGCTGAATGTGATCCCGATCGTGGTGCCGCCATTGCGCAGCCGCCGCGAGGACATTCCACTGCTGGCCGATCACTTCATGGCAATGCTCGCGCGTGAATACGGCCGACGGCCGAAGACATTCGACGGCGAGGCACTCGCCGCGCTCCAGCAGTACTCCTGGCCCGGCAACGTCCGCGAGCTGCGCAATGTCGTCGAGCGGCTGATGATCATGGTCCCCGGCGATCGCGTCACCGCGCGCGACCTGCCGGTGCTCGATCACGGTCTCGGCACGCCGTCCGATCTGACACCGACGATGTCGGCGGCGATAGAGCCGCTCCACAGTGCGCGCGACGAGTTCGAAAAGCTCTACATCCTGCGCGCGCTCGCCGCGCAGCAGGGAAACATCTCGCGCACGGCCGAAGTGCTTGGCGTGGAACGCAGCAATCTGTACCGGAAGATGAGGGCCTTTGGAATCGCGCCACGCGCTGGGGAAAGTGGAAGAAGTGGAGAAGTGGAAGAAGTGGAAAAGTAAGTTGTAAGTTGTAAAGTTGTAAGTGTTAAGTAGGATCCGTTGATTCGGGCACTTCCTACCCGCGGTGCGGCGCGGATCTTAACTCTTAGGAGTCCTCCTTACCCGTTCGGTATTCTCCTTCGCTGTTTTTATTGACGCCGCGAATATGCTTGCGAGGTCTTTCGCTTCTTGTAGCAGTGGCGGGTCTCTGCGAATGTTTGCGTCGTGCAAGTATTGCAGCCAGTCAGCACATTCATCTGCTTCCTCGAACACAGTTCCGAGCTTGGCTTGGAATTCCGCTCGCGAACGTGCACGTCTTGCGGCCCGATAATTTGAACGGACTGAATTCGCGGCGCGCCGAAGCTGGCCCGCTGCTTCACGCGCTTCGGCGGTGTTCGGGAGCCTGCGGCAGAATGCCAGAACGGCAAGTGCAAATAGGCGAGTGCGTTCGATCAGATCGCGTGGGGGCATGCATCGCCGCGTAGCAGGATGAATGCCACTGGAATCGGCTGGTCGCGCCCGAATCAGCCGTTTCTACTACTTTCTACTTTCCACTTACTTTTCCACTTTTCCACTTTTCCACTTTTTCACTTACCGGCCAATCCAGTACGCAATTTTCACCAGGAACACATCGTCTCCCGGTGCTCCAAGCATGCCGCGTGCATCATGGCCCAGCGCAAACGGGCCCGGGTTCGTCTTGTCCTCCTGCAATCGAGTCCACACGCCGTAGAGTGTCGAGCCGGGCTTCATCTCCCAGCGGAACACGGCGTTCAACCGGAGGGATCGCACGCTGAAGTCGGGATCGTCGAACGTGAACGTCGATGCCGGACCCTGGGCACCGTCGGGGTCGACGGTATATTTCCGCGAGGTCGGATCGCGTGAAATGGGAAGGCGTGCGGCTTCATAGTCGAGAAAGTCGAACGTTCGCGGGCGCGCCAGCTCCTTCAGATGCGTGTAGTCGCCCGCCGCGAGGAGCGGCTGCGCGAAGACCTGCACTGACACTGTCGGACTCAGCACCGCGGTGACGCGAGTGGTCATCGAGAGCTGCGTCTGATCCATCGTGCCGAAGACGTAGCGCGAGCCAAACGTCGATCGCGCTTCTGCATCCGTGATCGTGGTGACGTACTGGGCGATCTGACGGAAGCGGCTCCACTGCGGACCGGTGGACAGGGTGAGGCGCGGCGACGGTTTGAGATTGACGGTGAGGCCTCCGTTATTGCCCCAGCCTCCGGCGGCGTTCCAGTTGTGATTCGCGAACCCGTTGAGCCAGATCGACTTGCGCTGATCGGTGCCGCCGTTGATGTTCCAGAACGTCCCGCCAGGATTGAGCGCGGATGCTCCGCCGCGCGTCAGGCGGTCGTCCTGAACCTGTCGCTGCGTTCCGGTGTTGAGATTCAGGTACCAGTAATTCCGAAACGTGATGCCAGTTTGGGCGTTGTATCCGTCGCCCTGCAGCTCGCGGTTGAAATTCCACGTATACCACTTCGCGACCCATAGGAACCGCGAACGCGAGTAGCGATTGGGCTTGTTGCCGCGCCACATGCTCACGGCGTGCATGCCGGCCCGATCCGCCGTGTTCTGGAATCCCAGATCGTTCGATTCGAAATCGGGACTCACCGACCAGAGCGCGGCGTTCACCGTCCACATGCCGCTGTTCCGATTCAGATTCAGCGAGCCATTGACGCCGTCGAGCGAACGGCGTCCTGGCTCCAGACGGACGTGCGACGCGTCGGGACGCTGGTAGTACCGCTGCGCCGCTTTCTGCAGGGTGGTGATCACGTCCGCGCTGCCGCCCACATGACTGCCAGCCAGCCGTCCGGTCAGTACCCAGTCGCGCGTCGAATCGAGGAAGACGTAGGCGTCGGTGCCGAAGACATACGCCGTGCTGGCCAGCGCCGATTTGGCGGCGGAATCCTCGAGCGCGCGATTGACACCGGTGGTGAGGAACCCGATGCCGACTCTGCGCCGGAACTCGCGTTGAACGCGAAGGACCGAGTAGTTGGTCAGCGGTTCGACCATGGTGCTGGATGTCGCGATTCCGGTTCGTATGCGCGCGTCCTCGCGACCGGTGACGGCTTCGAGGAGCCCGAGGCTCCAGCCGCTGCTGGTCTTGCCGGTCAGCTTCGTTGCGCCAAGAATCGTCGTCGCCGCTGGCGCATCGATGAAGTCGTTGGTGGGTTTGATCTGCGGCGCGCGACCGATGCGGCGCGAGTAGAAGATCTGCGGCTCGGAGCGGTTGAAGCCCCAGAAGTTGTTGGCGCCGCCCTGGCCGAAGTTGGTGAGAATCTGCGCGCCCTCGAGGAAGAACGCTCGCTTTTCCGGGAAGAACGTCTCGAACGCCGTGAGATTGACGACGGCCGGATCGACTTCGACCTGGCCGAAGTCGGGATTCACCGTGGCGTTGACGGTCAGGTTGCTGGTCACGCCCCACTTCAGGTCGAGACCGGCGGCACCGAACGACCGCGATCCATCGTTGAACGGGCTGCCCGCGGCCGGCGCGACGAATTCCTGCCGCGCGGCGGCGTAAGGGAGCAGTTCGAGATGCCGCGTCGGGCTCAGGCCATCGAGGCCCGTCAGATTCACCATGCGCGACGCGATCCCCGTCTGGTTCTTGGGGACCATCTGCAGCCAGGAGTATTCGTTCTTGCGCTGGATGAAGCGCTCGACGTTGACGCCCCAGGTCTGGCGATCGGCGTGCGGGAATCGCAGTTGTGAAAGGGGAATCCGCATCTCGACAGTCCAGCCCTGATCGTCGCTTGCGACCTGTGATTGCCAGACCGCGTCCCAGGACGTGTCCTGCCAACTGTCGTTGAACAGTACCGAGTCCTTCTGCACGTTGGCGGCGCTGACACGGAAGACCGCGCCGGTCAGCCTGTCGTGCATCGGGTCGAGAAAGATCGTCACGCGGTCTGCGTCGGCGTCACTGTCCCGTGTCGAGAGGCGCCTGACGATGCGCTGAGGCTCGTGATCGAACAGCCGCACCCCGACATACAACGCATCGTCGTCATAGGCGAACCGGATTTCGGTCTGCTCGGTCGCCGGCTTGCCTTCTTCCGGATCGAGCTGCGTGAACTCGGTGGCCGGCGTGGCCAGGGTCCAGCATTCATCGGTCAGTCGGCCGTCGATGACCGGCGGTTTGGTCGTGCGAAAGGCGTGCAGCTCAGGCGGCGGTGCCGCTTGCGGGGCCGCGCCGGCGATGCCGCCCAGCCCCAGGGTCACCATGAGAGTGGCGCAGCCGGTCCGGCCCAGCAGCAGCATGATGGTTTTGTGAATAGACGGTGACAGACGCTCGTTGGTTGGTTTTCGTTCGGATCGTTCGACGCGTTCGGGCCGTTCGAATCGTTCGAGCCGTTCGGGTCGTTCGAATCGTTTGAAGAACGTCCGAACGTCGAACGTTGTGAACGATCCGAACGAGTCGAACGACCCGCACGGCTATCGTCCTTTTCGAACGTAAATGTTTCCGTTGAACGTCCGCATCTCGAATTCCGGGCCGCCACCGTTGACGGTGCCGATGATGGAGTTATTGACCTCGATGCGGAGCTTGCCGCCCTCGCGACGAGTTTGCTGTGACGCGGGGTTTGCGCGTGTCTGCATGTCGAAATCCGTGAACACGTCGCCCTGGTCGCTGCGCAGCTTGAACGTCGCCTTGATCGTGGCGGGCAGCGTGACGTCCACGTTGCCGTTGAGCGACGTGAACGCCATCGGCTTATCGGGCGCGAGGCGCGTCATCGTCGCCGTCACCCTGCCGTTGACCGTATGCGCCACGACGCTGCCAGCGACGTTGGTCAACGTGATCGGACCGTTGACATTTTCGAGCTCCATTTCGCCCTCGATGTCGGACACCATGAGATCGGCGTTGTTGACGAGCGACAGATGGAGGTTCGTCTTGAGGGGTACCTGGATCTCGAAGTCTATCGGGTTGCCCGGCGCGCCGGCATCGATCTTCACCTCGTTGCGTGCCTCCTCCACGTCGAAGCTCGCCGTCTGCGTCAGGCGGCGCAGGCCGCCGGTCGATGGTGTGCTGTCGACGCCTCGTCCGCCTCGTCCTCGCCCTCGATTTGCTCCGCCCTCTCGGGGCAAGGCCGTGATGAGGACGTCTGTGCGATTGACACCTTTGATCGTCGCACCGCCGTTGACGAGATTCAGCTCGATCTTCGCGGGACGGGAAGCATCGGACAGGGCAACCGTGACCTGCTGCGGCGACTGTTGTCCGACCAGCGTCGTGCCACCGGCAAAACCAAGAACGGCAACGGCACTTCCGGCAATGAGCAGGCGACCAGTCTTCATGGGGGTCCTCTCAGCGAGTCGCGCGCACGACGCGCACATCGCCATTCAATGTTTCCAACGTGATTTCCGGGCCGCCGCGTCCGGCACGCACGAGCGTGAATCCGCGGGCGCGGTACACGTATCTACCGTCGCGACGGTCAGGAGTTACCGCCGGTCGAGCCGCCACGGGCGTCACGTCGAAATCGGTGAAGAGATCGCCGTGGAACGTCTTCAGCTTCAGGTCCGCTGACAGTGACGCTGGAAACGCGGCGGTGACGTCGCCGTTGACGGTCTTGAGCAGCGATTCGTCACGAGGCGTGTCGAGAAACGTCACCGAGACAGCGCCGTTCACGGTCGTGGCGCGTCCCGACCCACGCACGCCGCGCACGGTGACCGCGCCATTGACATTGGTGACATCGAAGTCGCCGCTGACGCCGGCGATGTCGATCGTCTTCGTGTTGATTCCGCATACGCGGAATCGAGTTGCCGCGGGAACGTGGACGGTCACGTCGGTCCTGACACGGTACCGTGCGCGATCCCACCACGGTTCATGGGACCCGTTGTTGTACGGTTCCCCGCATGCCGCCCCGGGTGGCTCTCGCACGATGAGACCGACGGTGTCCGCGCCATCCATCATGTCCAGTCGCACATCGCGGCGCGCTTCGTCGACAAACTGCTCCCGGTCCGTTTCGACCGTCCGGTCGACCCGCAGGCGAACGCCAGGTCCGCCATCGCCCGTCACCTGGATCGACCCGTTGACCACGCGCAGATCGAGCGTGTGGACGTCACCTGTCGCGAAGCGCAGCGTACGCTCGATGACGTCCTGGCGTGTGATCGAGTAGTCTCGCCGATCGCGCTGTGCTTGAAGGTGAACGGCGAGCGCCACGAGGATGATTGCCGCAACCGTCGGTCTCATGTGCATTCCTCGTCCGGCTGAAGCCGGACACGATGTCGCTTGGTGGCTGGGGAGCTGGGTAGCTGGGTTAGAACGCTTGTCCGAAGGGCCGGAGAAAACGACGCGAGAGACAAGAGTGTTTACCCACCTGCCTACCTGCCCAGCAACCCAGCTATCCAATTTGCTGAAGGCTCCACCGAGCGCGGTCACGCACCGCCTGATTGACCGTGGTGTCCTGCGACAGACGACGCAGTTCCGGCACGGCCTCTCGCTCGTTGATCTCGACCATGAAGTCGATGAGTGCGACCTGGACGAGCGGTGAATCCTGCCGAGTCAACGCATCCACGGTCGCGACGCGCACGTTCTGCTGGTCGGCGAAACGCCGCAACGCATCGATGCTCGCGAGCCGCACGTTGACGTTCGCGTCGTGCATGAGCGTGTCGAGCAGCGCCGACACGATTTCACTGCCGGGCATTTCGATCTGACCCGTCCAGCTCACACCCTTGAGCCGCTGACTCGCTGACTGTTGCTGCAGCAGCGACAGCGCCACCATCTGCCGCGTTTCGCGCAGCTCCTGCCGCAGGGCGGCGAGCGATGCGTCCGTCTGCGGCGCCTGGTTCATCGCGCGGCCGATGACGATGCCGACGCCGAGCACGGCGATCGCGGCGGCGGCCAACGCCCACGGCGCGATGTACTGCCACGGGCGGCGCAGCTCGCGACGGAAACGCGGCGAGCGTGCGGCGACTTCTTCCGCGAGCGCTGAATCGAACCGACCCCGCATTGCCGCGGAGTTCGGCGGCTCTGCCGGGATGTCGCCGAGGAGGTCCCAGATCTCGACGTGCTCCTCGTGATCGAATGCGTCCGGGACTTTCTTCACGTCGTCCGGATTCCGGTCGTTACCGTCCATGAGGGTCTCTCCGACAACTGCAGGAAGATGTCCCGTAAGTCCTTCACCGCCCGATGCAGTCTGACCTTCACTGCACCGGGTTCGATGCCGAGCAGGTGGCCGATCTGCTCGTGCGTCATTTCGCGATATCGCGCCAGCACGATCAGCTCGCGCCGGTCATCGCGCAGCAGCAGCAGCGCGCGCTGCAGCCGGGCGACGTCGCGGTCGCGCTCGAGCCGCCGCGCCGCGCTCATCTCGGACGAGGGCACGTCGACGCCGTCATCCGAGACGTGCTCGACGCCGCTCCGACCACGGAAATAGTCGGCGCGCGCGTTCCGGGCGATGCGGAACAACCAGGTCTCGAACCGGCCTTCGTCGCGGAACGTGCTGCGGTACTTGAGCACCCGCATGAAGACGTCCTGGACGAGGTCTTCGGCGACGGCGCGGTTGCCGGTCATCCGGCACAGGTAATCGAAGACGGGGACGTGATAGCGCTCGAACAGGGGACCGAGCTGGCTCAGGTCTCCATCACGAACGGCGAACATCAGGGCCTCATCAGTCACAGGTGCGCTGACCGGAATACTGAGCGCTGGCGAGGAGGTTACAGCGGGCTGGTTGGTGGATGGCTGGTTGGTGGATAGTGGTTGGGTTGGTGGTTGGTGGTTCGCGTTTCTGGTTTTTCCCACCATCCACCATCCACTACCCACCATCCAGCCCCAGTCGCGTCTCCAACACCTGTTGCGGCGTGAATCCGGCGATTTGCAGGTAGTACTCGGCCGATCCGAGCAGGGCGGCGGCCGGGACGAGGCCGATGATCTCGCTTTCCAGCACCGCGACGCCATATCGTTCCGCCTCGCGTTTGACGGCCTCGAATACGCGGAAGATGGGCGTCTTCTCGTAGTTGGTGAGGTTCATCGATACCTGGACGATGCCGCGATCCTCGAGAGAGACGCCCATCGCTTTGACGAAGTGGAAGCCACCGCTGCTGTGACGTACGGCAGCGGCGATCTTTTTGGCGACCTCCAGGCGATCGGTCGCGAGGTTGACGTTGTAGGCGATGAGCGGCATCCGCGCGCCGATCACGCTGGCGCCGGCGGTCGGATGAGGACGTGCGGGGCCGAAATCAGGCACCCACTCGGGCCGCGCCAGTTTGGCGGACAGCCCTTCGAACTCGCCGCGACGGATGTGTTCCAGGTTTCGCCGTTCGGGCGTGGTAGCTGCCTCTTCGTACAGGAATACGGGAAGGTCGAACCGGCGCGCGACGTCAGCGGCGGTGGCGCGCGCCAGCTCCACGCACTCGGTCATCGTCACGTCGGCGATCGGAATGAACGGCACGACGTCGACGGCGCCGAGGCGCGGATGCTCGCCGGAATGCTGTCGCAGGTCGATGCGTGCCGTTGCCGTCTCAAAGAGTGAAAGGATCGCTGCCTTGAGAGACGCCGCCTCGCCGACCATCGTGAAGACCGACCGATTGTGCGAGGGGTCCGACGAGGAGTCGAGCAGACGTACTTCCGGGACGGCGCGAACCGCATCGACCAGTGCCTGCACGACCTCGGCGCGCCGCCCTTCGCTGACGTTCGGCACGCACTCGATCGCGGGCATGCGCTGCTTGTATCACATTTTCTTTTGCCCGATAATCGCTGCATTCCTGAATGACCGAACCGGTGCGGACCCCACACGCCAGCGACCGATCCTTGAGCGACGCTGAGCGTGAGGGTCGCATCGAAGAGCTGCTGCTCTCGGGGCTCGATCACTATTTCAGCGGTCGCTACGAACAGGCGATCAATATCTGGACCCGCGTCGCGTTTCTCGAGCGGCGGCACGGACGGGCACGTGCCTATATCGAGCGCGCGCGCAGCGCGCTTGCCGAGCGCCAGCGCGAATCGGAGGAGCTGCTGCACGGCGGCGTCGCGGCGTACAACGCCGGCGACCTCGTCGCGGCGCGCGACCTGTTGTCGCGGGCGGTGGAGCAGGGCGATCCAAGCGACACCGCACTCGCATTCCTGCAGCGCCTGACGCGCCTCGAAACCGCCGCGGCATCCCTGGATGCGACGGCACTCGCGCATCCGCCATCCTCGACTCATGAACGACACGCGCCGGAGAAGCCACGCACCAACTGGATCCTGACGGTTGCCGTGAGCGCGGCGATTGCGGCGGTGATTCTGCTGCTGACGCGTCCGCTGGCATCGTGGCTGGCTGAAATGCCGATGAACACCACGGTGGTCGAGGCCCCCGCCGAACCGCTGCCGGTTGTCCGCTCGCTCGATGCCGTTCTGGCTCAGGCGCGATCGCTGCAAGCGCGCGGCAAGCCGCGCGAAGCGCTGCGCGTCCTCGATCGGATCGATCCCTGGGATCCGTTGCGCCCGGAAGCCGATCGCATGCGCGGCGAGCTTCAGCGCGCGCTTCTGGCAACGATCACCGGTGAACCGCAACACGCAGGCAGCACTCGATGAAATGTCCGAAATGCGACTATCTGGGGTTCGATACAGGGGATCGCTGCCGTAACTGCGGCTACGATTTCTCTCTGCTCTCGGCAGCCCCGGCTGTGACAGCGGGCGCGGTGACCGAGCCCGATCTGCCGCTCCGCCGTGCGGACGTCGGTCCGCCCGAACCGGTTGCCTGGCCCGAACATCTCGATCGATCGCTTCGATCATCGGATGGTCAGGGCCAGGCGGTTCCTTTCAGTCGGCCACGTCGTTCTGAAGGGGACATGTCAACTGGGCGCCCGGCGCGAGCCGGCGATCCGTCGCTCCCGCTGTTCTCGCGCGCCTCTGTCGATGACGACGAGCCACTGATCAAGTTGCCAGCCGCGCCGCGACCGCCGTTGTCGGTGCGGCGCACTCCGGAGTCTGCCGCGCGTCGTGCCGTCAAGGAGGCTCCGGCCGCGCCGACGCTCGGCTTTGGCGATGAGCTGACGCAATTTCCAACCGAAGAGCCGGTCCGCCAGTCAGCGCGCGCGACAACGACGCCAGCGGTGCGAACCGCTCACGTCGTACCAGCAGAAGCGAGCGGGTCTCTTCGTCGTGTCGTCGCCGCGGTCATCGATCAGGCGATCCTGGTGGGGATTGACGTGGCGGTGATCTATTTCACGCTGCGTGTGGTGTCGCTCACGTGGACCGACTGGCAACTGCTGTCGCCGCTTCCGCTGGTCGCGTTCCTCGCGCTGATCAAGTTTGCGTATTTCTCTGCCTTCACCGCGCTCGGCGGGCAGACCATCGGCAAGATGGCCACGCACATCCGCGTGGTCTCCGACCAGAACCACCTCGTCGATCCGGCGCACGCCGTGCGGCGGTCTCTGGCGGGGGCGCTCTCGCTGCTCACCTTGGGAATCGGGTTCCTGCCGGCGCTGCTGACCACGGAGCGCCGGGCGCTGCACGACCGCCTCGCGCACACCCGCGTCGTGTCGGCGGCATGAAGCCGGGTTCAATTTTCGATCCCGTCTCAGACGAAAATTAGCCCCGGGTTCTTCGTCATGCGCCGACTCGGTCTCTTCATTGCCACCTGCGGGTACATCGGGTACGCGCCCATCGCACCGGGAACATTCGGTTCGGCGGCGGGCCTGGCCGTCTTTTATGGTCTCCGTCACTTCGGGTCCACCTCGCTCGAGCTCGGAGCAATCGTCGTGCTCTTCGCGCTCGGGATCTGGAGTGGGACGGAGGCCGAACATCATTTCGGCGGCGTCGATCCGGGCCCGGTGGTTCTCGATGAAGTGGTCGGCATGCTCGTCACGCTCGCGTTGTTGCCAGTAAACGTCGGTGGGGCGGTCGTCGGCTTTCTCGTGTTCCGCGTCCTCGACGTCGTGAAGCCGTGGCCATCGGCACAAATGGAACACCTCCCCGGCGGCCTGGGCGTGATGGCTGACGACGGCATGGCGGCGCTGTACGGCAATGCGATCATGCGCGCCCTGATCTGGCTGGCGCCGGCAGGCTGGCTCGTATGACGTTGTCACGCGCCGCCATCATCGCGGTCGGGAGCGAGTTGCTGACGCCGCTGCGTGTCGACACGAACTCGCTGTTCATCACCGAGCAGCTGAACCTCCTCGGCGTCACGGTCACGATGAAGGCCGTGGTCGGCGACGATCGCGCGGAACTGGCGCACGTCTTTCGCGCGATGCTGGAACAGGTCGATCTGGTGGTCTTCAGCGGTGGTCTTGGTCCCACTGACGATGACGTTACGCGCGAAGTCGTGGCGTCGGTGCTGAATCGGCCCCTCGCGGAGGATCCCGCGATCACCGCGCGGATGCGCGAACGATTCGCGGCCCGTGGTTTCCAGATGCCGATGCCGGAGATCAACCGCCGTCAGGCGATGGTTCCGGCCGGGGCGCGCGTGATAGAGAACGGCAGAGGGAGCGCCCCCGGACTCTGGATCGATGAAGGCGCTCGCCTGGTGCTGCTGCTGCCCGGTCCTCCGCGAGAGCTGAAGCCGATGCTGACGGCGCTCGTGGAAAACGATCTCACAGCGCGGACGTCCGGACATGCGATCGTCCGCCGGATCATCCGCATTGCCGGACGCATCGAGTCGCAGACCGACGAGACGTTGCAGCCGCTGTATCGCACATGGTCGGACCAGTCGCCTCCGGTGGCGGCGACGATCCTCGCCGCGCTGGGGCACATCGAGCTTCATCTGTCCACGGGCGCCGACTCCCGTGAGGCTGCCGCTGGCATCCTCGACGCCGCCGTTGCTGACGTGGTCGCCGTGCTGGGTGCCGACGCGTACAGCAGCGATGGCCGAACGATGGAGCAGGTCGTCGGCGATCTGCTGGTTGCCCGTGCGCTGCGCATCGCGACAGCGGAGTCGTGCACCGGCGGGCTCGTGACCTCGCGGCTGACCGATGTACCCGGAAGTTCCCGCTACGTCGAACGTGCGGTCGTCGCCTACAGCAACGACGCGAAGATCGAGCTGCTCGGCGTGCCCGCAGAATTGATCGAGGAGCATGGTGCGGTGAGCGAGCCGGTGGCGCTGGCGATGGCGGACGGCATCCGTGCGCGGGCGCGAGTCGATGTGGGCGTCAGCGTGACGGGGATCGCCGGACCTGGCGGAGGCACACCCGAGAAGCCGGTCGGCACCGTCGCGATCGCGGCCATGACGTCGAGCGCGACGCGCTCCCGCGTGTTCCGGTTCATCGGCGAGCGCGAGCAGGTCAAGTTTCAGGCGTCGCAGGCGGCGCTCGACATGGTGCGGCGGATGCTTCTGGAGTAACCAGTCAACTCCCAACGTCTGACGCTGGACCAACTCCCAACTTCCAATGCCTGGTTGCCGATTGGGAGTTGGCGAGGCGAAGTGGGTTGGGAGTTGGGAGTTGACATGCGTTTGTTCCTCGCAGTGGAGCTCGACGAGCGCGTCAGGTCCGAGGCGGGCCGCGTTGTCGAGATCCTGCGACGGCGGGCGGAATCGAGCGCTCCTCGATCGCGTCTGACGTGGGTGACCGCGGACCGGATGCATCTCACGGTGCGCTTCATTGGCGCCGTCGACGAGGAGAGGCTGGCCGAGCTCCGTCGGGTGCTCGACCCGCCGTTCGAGACGCCGCCGTTCGCGCTCTCCGTCGAGGGCAGCGGCGCGTTCCCGCCGAAGGGTCCGCCTCGCGTGCTCTGGGCAGGTCTGCACCAGGGTCGCCAGCATCTGCTCGCGCTCGAACGCGAGCTCACCGGGCGCCTGTCGACGATCGGCATTCCCCCTGAAGATCGACCGTACAACCCGCATCTGACGCTTGCCCGCGTGCGCGATCCGGCGGGACTGCGTGCGGCTGCGCTGCTCGATGGCCTGCACACACACACCTTCGGTCACAGCACCATCGACGCGATTACACTGTTCGAGAGCCGCCTGTCGCCGAAAGGCCCTACCTATGTGGCGCTGGCGCGAGCGGCATTTGTCGATCGGCGGGTGTAACACGCAGCGAGCCCGGCTGACGCCGGGCGCTGCGAGGACACGACACGGTCGCCGCGGCGCGACAGCTATTTCATGGTGGCATCCATTCGACAGGTGGCCATTCTCGGAGCGGGTGGTTGGGGCACTGCGCTCGCCGTGCATCTGGCGCGTGTCGGACACGATGCGCGGCTGTGGGGACGAGACGCGGCGCTCGTTGCTGATATGCACGGCCGTCGCGCCAACGCGGTCTACCTGCCCGACGTGACGTTCCCCGACCGGCTGCGCGTCACCGCGGATCTTGCGGACGCGCTGCAGGATGCGGAGCTGGTGGTGGCAGCCGTGCCCTCGCACGGGCTGCGCGACATTCTGCAACGCGCGGCGCCGATCGTGCGGCGCTCCGCGATTGTCGTGAGCGCGACGAAGGGGCTGGAGCAGGACTCGCTGTTTCGCGGCTCGGAGATCGCCGCGCAGGAGCTCGGAGCCGATGTGAAGATTGCGGTGCTCTCGGGTCCCAGCTTTGGTTCCGAGCTCGCCCGGCAACTGCCGACGGCCGTGTCCGTGGCCTCGCTCGATCATGCCGTGGTCGAACAGGTGCAGCGAGAATTCCGCGCCCCCTACTTCCGGCTGTACGGCACGTGCGACGTGATCGGCGTGGAGATCGGGGGCGCGCTGAAGAACGTGATCGCGATCGCGGCTGGCGTGACGCAGGGGCTTGGCCTGGGGCACAACGCGCTGGCCGGGCTCATTACGCGCGGGCTGGCTGAAATCTCGCGCCTTGCGTGCGCGCTTGGCGGACAGCGGGAGACGCTTTCTGGCTTGAGTGGTCTTGGCGATCTCGTCCTGACCTGCACGGGTCAGCTGAGCCGAAACCTGCACGTCGGGATGGAGCTCGCACGTGGTCGCTCCCTGCACGACGTGCTCGCCGGCATGAAGATGGTGGCCGAGGGCGTCCGCACCACCGAGGCCGCGCTGGCACTCGCCGCGCGCCATGGCGTGGAACTGCCGATAGCCGCGCAGATCGCCGAACTGCTGGCTGGTCGCAAGACCGCGCGGGCGGCGCTCGAGGATCTGATGCTCCGCCCACAGCGCGCCGAGGTCGGATAAATTGGGATTGGGGTTTGCCATTTGGGATTTCTTGATCGATTAAAGCAAGGGCTGACGCGCACCAAAGAGCAGATCGTCAGCCGCTTCGAGGAGATCGTTCAGCAGGCCGACACGCCTGAACATCGTGCCCGGCCGATTGATGTCGACACGATCGAGGCGCTCGAGGAAGTGTTGATCTCCGCGGATGTCGGGATCGCCGCGACCGAGCGGATCGTGACTGCGGTGAAGAGCCGCGCACGGAGGAACGAGAGCCTGCGCGAGCTGGTCAAGGACGAAATCCGCGGGATCTTCGATTCCGTCGAGCAATCGAAGAGCGACGGTCATCATCCTCACGTGACGCTCATCGTTGGTGTCAACGGCACGGGTAAGACGACGACGGTCGGGAAGCTCGCGAATCTGCTCAAGAACGAAGGGCAGCAGCCGCTGGTATGCGCCGCGGACACGTTCCGGGCCGCGGCAGTCGAGCAGCTGGAGATCTGGGCGAAGCGCGCCGACGTGGAAATCGTTCGCGCGAAGGAAGGGTCCGATCCTGCGGCGGTCGTCTTCGACGCTATTCAGTCGGGCAAGGCACGCGGGCGCGATCCGATCCTCGTCGACACGGCCGGCCGCCTGCACAATCGCGTCAACCTGATGAACGAGCTGGACAAGATCCGTCGCGTGGCCGCCCGCGCCGCCGACGGCGCCCCGCACGACGTGCTGCTCGTCCTCGACGCGACGGTCGGTCAGAACGGCGTGCAGCAGGCGCGCGAGTTCACCAACGTCGCCGGTGTCACCGGCATCGTGCTGACCAAGCTCGATGGCACGGCCAAGGGCGGCGTCGCGGTCGCCATCGCCAACGATCTCAGATTGCCGATCCGCTACGTCGGCGTGGGCGAGGGCATCGACGATCTGATTCCGTTCTCGCCACAGGAGTACGTCGACGCCTTGTTCCAGGAGAAGTGGTAGGCGGATGGTGTTCGCGCAGGCGATTGCGCCAACGGACACCGGCGCCGACGCGGACAGCCGCTGGATGCGACGGGCGCTGCAGCTCGCACGGCGAGGCCTCGGACGCACGTCGCCGAATCCGGTCGTGGGCGCCTGTGTCGTGTCCGACGCGGGCATCGTTCTCGGCCAGGGCGCGCATGAACGCGCCGGCGAGCCGCACGCCGAAGTGCATGCGCTCGAGGAGGCCGGCGAGGCGGCGCGTGGCGCAACGATGTACTGCACGCTCGAGCCGTGCGCGCATGTCGGACGGACCGGTCCGTGCGTGGATCGGATCATCTCGGCCGGCATCACACGAGTCGTGGCGGCGATGGAGGATCCGTTTCCACTCGTCAACGGTCGCGGCTTTGCCAGGTTGCGCGAGCACGGAATCCGCGTCGACGTCGGCACCAGCCGTGCAGCGGCTGCGCGCCTGAACCAGCCGTTTCTCACCGCTGTTCGTTTCGGCCGCCCTTTTGTGATCCTGAAGGCGGCAACGAGTCTCGACGGTCGCATCGCCGCCTCGCCTGGAACCCGGACCGCGATCACATCGAGCCCGGCGCTTCGTCATGCGCAATACATCCGCGCCACGGTCGACGCGATCGCGGTTGGATCGGAGACGGTTCTCGTCGACAACCCACAGCTCACGGTGCGGGACGTGTTTCGCGAGCGGCCGCTGACGCGCGTCGTGTTCGACCGCCGGCTGCGCATGCCGATCGATGCGCGTGTGCTCCGCACGCTCGACGCGGGTCCGGTGATTATCGTGACGTCGCCCGATGCGGTCAGCGTCGATTCCGATCATGCGAAAGGACTGCGCGATGCGGGGGCCACGCTGCTGCCGGTCGCGCGCAGCGGGCTGTTGGCCGCGCTGCACGAGTGTGCCGCGTTCGAGATCCAGAGCCTCCTGCTCGAAGGCGGAGCCGCCCTGCATGCGGCAGCGTGGGACGAGGGCGTCGTCGATTTCGTTCAGATGTATGTGGCGCCATCGCCACTCGGGCCGACGGGCGTGCCGTTCCTCGCTGGCCGACCGTTCTCGTCCGCGGTGTTGCACGACCGTCGGGTCGAGCCGCTCGGGCCCGATGTCCTGATCGAAGGTTATGTTCACCGGCTTGATTGAGTCGGTGGGGCGCGTCGCCTCGCTGACGCGCACCGATGCCGGCGGTCTGACCGTGCGCATCGAGTCCCCGATCGCCCCCGAGTTGCAGGTGGGAGACAGCGTCGCCGTGAACGGCGTGTGCCTCACCGTGACGCAGATCGACGCGGGCGCGATGCAGGCCGACATCGGTCCGGAGACGGCGCGAGTCACGACGCTCGGCGCGCTGCAACCCGACCACGCCGTCAATCTCGAACGTCCGCTGCGCGCCGACAGCCGTCTTGGCGGCCACTTCGTTCAGGGGCACGTCGACGGTCGCGGCGTGGTCGAGGCGGTGCGGCCCGACGGCGAGGCACACTGGCTGACGATTGGATTTTCCTCCGATTTCGCTCCCTATCTCGTCGCGAAGGGATCGGTGGCGGTGGATGGGATTAGTCTGACGATCGCTGGATTGCGTGACGGTCAGTTCGACGTCATGATCATTCCGTTCACCTGGGACCATACGAGCGTGTCGAGGCTTCGAGTGGGCGATCGCGTCAATCTCGAATGCGATCTGATTGGTAAGTACGTGGTCCGCGCCTTGGAGACGTCGGGGCGCCTGAACGCGTGACAGCGAGTGCAGGGATCAGGAATGTGGAATCAGGACTCAGGGCTGGGCCACGACACAGGGATCGGATTCAGACTGACTCCTTCATGCTGATTCCCCGACAGCCCTGAATCCTGATCCCTGTTACCTGATTCCTTCAAGGATCGTTATGCCACCGAAGATTCGCATCGCGAAGGGGGCCCGTAAGCGCGGACCGTTCGCCGCCATCGATGAAGCGATCGCTGCCATCAAGGCCGGCAGCATGGTCATCGTCGTCGACGACGAGGATCGCGAGAACGAAGGCGATTTGACGATGGCCGCGTCGAAGGTGAATGCCGACGCGATCAACTTCATGGCGAAGCATGGGCGCGGGTTGATCTGTCTGGCGATGATGCCCGACCGTCTCACTCAGCTCGAGATCCCGCTCGAGCGCAGCGACAATCCCTCGCTTCGCGATACCGCGTTCTGCGTGTCGATTGACGCCAAGGACGGCACCAGCACCGGCATCTCCGCCGCCGATCGTGCCCACACGGTGCATGTGGCGATCTCGCCGGAGTCGAAGCCGCGTGACCTCGTTCGCCCGGGACATGTGTTCCCGTTGCGGGCGCGCAGCGGCGGTGTCCTCGTGCGATCGGGTCACACGGAAGCAGCCGTCGATCTCGCGCGCATCGCTGGACTCGAGACGGCTGGTGTCATCTGCGAAATCATGAACGATGACGGCACGATGGCGCGCGTGCCGGAGCTCACGAGGTTCGCCCGCAAGCACGGTCTGCTGATGATCACGATCGCGGACCTGATCAAGTACCGGATGCGAACGGAACGTCTCGTCAAACGGGCGGCGACGGCAGAATTGCCGACGGAGCACGGTGCGTTCCGCATCTACGCCTACGAGAATCTCCTCGACAACGAGACGCACGTGGCGTTGGTGCGGGGCGACATCGAAGACGGCAAAGACGTGCTCGTGCGCGTGCACTCGAAATGTCTGACGGGGGATGTCTTCCATTCCGCCCGCTGCGACTGTGGTGCACAGCTCGATACCGCGATGGAGCGGATCGCCGAAGAAGGTCGCGGAGTGCTGCTCTATCTCAATCAGGAAGGGCGCGGGATCGGCCTCGCCAACAAGATCCGCGCGTACGAGCTGCAGGATCAAGGGCTCGACACGGTCGAAGCGAACGAGCGTCTCGGCTTCAAGGCCGACCAGCGCGACTACGGCATCGGCGCACAGATCCTCAGCGACCTCGGCATCCGGACGATGCGCCTGCTGACGAACAATCCCCGCAAGTTTGTCGGGCTCCAGGGGTACGGCCTGGCCGTGTCAGAAGCTGTGCCTCTCGAAATCCCCGCGTCCGACTCCACACGGAAGTACCTCAAGACGAAGAAAGACAAGCTGGGCCACACGCTCTCTTCGGTGTAAACCCACCCCTCGTTCCGGGTTCCAGGTTCCGAGTTCCAGGTTCCCGGTGTTCCGCGTTCCAGTTCTTGGTTCCGACGTGTTCCGGGTCTCGAACCAGGAACCTGTGGAACTCGGAACCCGGAACCTGGAACCTGGAACTGAACCCCCTCACGTTCTGCGGCGTCTTGCCTGGTGAAGCGAGATGCATGGACGCGTCGAGCCCGTTCGCCCTGCCATCAGCCCATGGAACGACGCTGTGAGCGTCGACCAGGATCTCGAGCACGAGTTCGAAGCGCGACTGTTGGAATCGTCCACGCTCGCGTTTCGCGTGGCGTTCAGCGTCCTGCGACATCGCGAAGATGCGGAAGACGTCGCGCAAGAAGCATTCGCCAAGGCCTATCGCAGTTTTCGTCAGCTTCGCGATCGCGAGCGGTTCAGGGCCTGGCTCGTGCGCATGACGTGGCGGATGGCGCTCGATCGGAGGCGATCCGATCGCCGGCGTACGGCGCGTGAGGACGTCGTTGCGGTCAATCCGACCACCATCGTCGTTCGACAGACGCACATGAGCGGTCGGCGATGTTGTGGAACGCGATTGATGGTCTGTCCGAAAAACTGCGTGTGGTGGTCGTACTCGCGGGCATCGAGGGGCACGACATTCGAGAGGTGGCCGCGCTGCTCGAACTGCCCGAGGGAACCGTCAAGTCACGACTGTTCCTGGCGCGACAGCAATTGAAGGATGCACTGTCATGGATGGTCGAAGGCCAGCGGAAGGCATGACTGACTCGGCACGCCGACGCGCCGAAGGCGCGGAGGCGGAGTCGGCACTGGAGCGCGAGATCGAAGCGGCACTCGCGGTCGATCCGTCGCCGCAGTTCGTTGCGAAGATCCGTGCGCGTGTCGCGAGCGAGCCGGCACCGACCTCGTGGTGGCCACTGCGATGGCCGGTGCTCGCGACTGCAGCTGCCTCTGCTGTCGTTGCAGTCGCGGTGGCGTCGATGTGGCAGCCGTCGGCACCCGAGCAGTCCGCAACTCTCAGTGGCGCGGACGTCGTCCTGACAGGACCTGCACCCGAGCAGCCTGCGCGGGCGACTCCCGAACGGACCGCTGCTCCGCGCGTGCCGTCTCCTGCGACCGTCGCGCGCACCTCGTCACACTCAACGCGCTCGGTAGCGCGGACCGTGTCAGGTCCGCGAGAGCCGGAGGTTCTCATCTCGCGTGACGAGCAGCGCGCCTTTGCCCTGCTCGTGACCGCAGTTCACGAGGGGCGTTTTCAGCGGGCGCTCGCCTCGACAGCGAAGGCGTCGGACACCTGGGCGGAGCCAATGGACATCAGCATTACACCACTCGTGATCGAGCCGTTGCCGCAGATCGCGGCGCTCGGAGGAGAAGAGCAGTGAAGACGTGTACATCCATGCTGTTGGCGGCGTTGGTGATCGCGGCGGTCGGGCCGGCGCCGTTGGTCGCGCAGCAGAAGCCAGGTGATACCGGCAAATCGCCCGACCAGACGGGACAACGCGCGGAGGCGGCTCCGCCCGTGACCCCGGCGCCACCGTCTCGCATCGTGCCATTGCAAATCGATCTGGTAATTGCGCGCTACACAGGTGAGAAGGCCGACAAGAAAGTGAGTAGCGTCCCGTATTCCCTGTCGGTCAACGCGACGGACGGGCCGTCGCAGTTCAGGCCGGTGACACGCCTGAGGATGGGTGGCCGTGTGCCGATTTCGACGTTCGCGCCTCCAGTCGATCAAAACGGCAAACCTATCGGTGCCGCGGGAGGAGTGCCCGTCCAGTATCAGGATGTGGGAACGAATATCGACTCCCGCGCTGGGATTCTTCCGGACGGTCTGTTCGACGTTGTGATTACGATCGAGGAGAATTCTCTCGCCCAGAACACGCAGTTGGCGGGTGCCCAGGGAATACCCACACTGCCGGTGATCCGCTCGATGACGGCCGCCAACAATCTGGTGCTGCGTGACGGCCAGACACGTCAGTTCACGGCCGCGGCGGATCGAGTTACCGGCGAAGTGGTGAAGGTCGACGTGACGTTGCGAGTCGTGAAGTAGCGGCCTTCGACTGAGGAGCGGATCATGACGAGCATGCGCGGAATGGTGTTGGTCCTGGTAGCAGGAGCGATCCTGGTGGCATCTCTGTCGTCCTGGTCGCCGGTGCTCGCGCAGGCACCGGCGACGCAGCGGTCGGCGTCATCGGAAGCAGCTGTCGATGCTCTGGTGGCTGAAGTTCGGGCGTTGCGCGCCGACCTTGCCCAGGCGACCCAACGGAGCATGCGTGCCCAGCTGCTCCTGGGTCGCCTGCAGATGCAGGAACAAAGACTGGCCTATCTCGATCGTCAGCGCGGCGAGACGGCTGCACGGGCACTCGAAGCATCGCGCGCCACGGCGGGAATGGTGGCGCAGGTGGAGCAGTTCGATGGCGGCGGCTGTACCGCTTTCCCAACCGCGGAGCAACGCCGGGACTGCGAGCAGATGGCGACGCAGTTCAAACGGCAGCTGGGGACTCAGCAGGCGTTCGAGCAGCAGCTGCGCAACCAGGAAAACGACCTCACCAACGCGCTCGCCCACGAGCAAGCGCGCTGGAGCGATGTCAATGGTCGTCTGGACGATCTCGAGCGAACGTTGAACGCGCGCTGAGTGTGAGGAGCAGGTGGCGCGGACCTTGTCACGTCCGCGTCGGCGGCGAGCCTGACAAGGCTCGACCCACGATCAACAGATCCTCGACGACGCGCCCGCCGATCAGATGCTCCTGGATGATCCGCTCGAGCGCGGGCGGATCGCATTCGCCATACCACGTGCCTTCCGGATAGACGAGCGCAATCGGACCGCCTTCGCAGATCCGCAGGCAGTTCGCCTTGGTCCGCAGGATCCCGCCTTGATCCGAGAGTCCGAGCTCCTTCAGCCGCTTCTTCAGAAAATCCCACGCGGCAATGCCGCGCTCTTTGTCGCAACACTTCGCAGTGGTCTGGTCGGCGCAGAGGAAGATGTGACGGCGTGCGACGGGCACGCCGATCGTGGTGGCGATTTTCTGTTGTGATTCGGACATCTGGCTGGATGGTGGGTGGTGGATAGTGGATGGTGGGGGATGGTGGTGGGGAGTTGGTGGTTTGCAGTCCTCGTTAGCGTGGGTTCGTTGTGCAAGCGACCACGACCCACCATCTACCACGCACCATCCAGCTCAGCGCCCGCCGAGCACGTTTGGACCGCGTGGCGGTTCCGACGCGGGCGGCGTCCAAATCTTGAGACGACCTTCCCACAGCGGGCGGTTGTTTTCCTCGCAGGAGTACTCGAACAACTCGCCGTTGGTCAGCGTCCACGTCCGCTCGTTGGTCCACGGCTGCGTGTAATAGACCGGATCGTCGACCGTCACTGTATGTGCGATGTGACCGGCGTCGGTCCGCTTGAACGTCTGCACGAGGTGGAGTTTGTCGCTGTGCGGATCGCCCTTGGTGTCGAGCCTGGTCCATCCGTTGAAGCCAATCGTGTCGATGACGAGCGTGTCACCGTCCCACCTGGCAATCGATTCGCCGAACCACTTCGGATCGAGGTTCTCGGTGTGTCGATCCTTGAACGGCACCACGTGAAACCACGTGCTCTGCTCGAACAGGAATGCGATGTACTTGTCGTTCTGCATGATCTGGATCGGGTAGGGCGCATTGATCGAGCGCACCAGCCCGAACGGCATGCACATCGCCGTATAGTCCCCGTTCTTGTCCGGGTCGTACTCCTTGATGTTCTTCTGCCCGGCGTCCGAGTAGGGAAGCGTGCCCGGCCCCTTCTGCAGCGTCGGATCGCGACGGTTCGTGATGCTCATGTCCGGAACGTAGGGATGATCCCAGACGCCGCTGAAGTCCGGCTTTCCGCTGGCGAGCTTCGGCGCGGGGCCCACGGGAGGCGTCCACTTTCCCGGGGTGCTCGATTCGCCGGCCACGCCAGCACCAAGGGTGCCGAGCGTATTCTCCGCCTGCGCGACGGCCAAACTCGGCAGGGCGACAAGGGAAGCCAGAGCGAGTGCGACACGGAGAGCGATAGAACGAATCATGAAAACCCGGCTCCTGCCAGCGGACCACGTCATGGCGGCCGCTGTTTTTGAAAGGTTGATTAAGCGATTATAAGCCGGGGTGTACTTGCCGAACCCGACAAGCTCGCCTAAGATAAGGGTTTGCGCCAGTTGGGTTTAGTGGCGCAGTACCCTCATGTTCGATTCGCTCAGCACCCGCATTCAAGACGTCTTCAAGTCGCTGCGTGGCGAGATCCGTCTCACACCGGAGCACGTCGAAACGGCGCTGCGCGAGATCCGGCTGGCACTGCTCGAGGCCGACGTCAACTTCAAGGTCGTCAAGGCCTTCATCGATCGGGTCCGCGACCAGGCGACGGACCAGGCCGTCCTCAAAAGCCTTTCCCCGGCCCAGCAGGTCATCAAAATCGTTCGCGACGAGCTCCTCGCCTTGTTCGGCGAAGCCGAAGGCGGACTGCGCAAGGATGCGTCCTCCCCGCGCGTGGTGCTGTTGCTCGGTCTTCAGGGCTCGGGCAAGACGACCACGTCAGGGAAACTTGGCCTCTGGCTGAAGCGGCAGGGTCGCCACCCGTTGCTCGTCTCGACCGACGTTCGCCGTCCCGCGGCCATTCAACAGCTTGCGGTCGTGGGTGAAAAGGCCGGCGTACGGGTATACGAGCCCGAGACGATGGACCCGGTCGAGCGGGCGAAGGGCGCGCTCAGCGAAGCGCGCGGCAAGGGCTTCGACACCGTCATCGTCGACACCGCCGGTCGACTCCACATCGACGACGACCTGATGGACGAACTGCAGCAGATCAAAGAGACGGTCAATCCGTCGGATCTGCTGTATGTGGCCGACTCCATGACCGGACAGGACGCGATCAAGAGCGCGGGCGAGTTCAATCGCCGCGTCGGCGTCACCGGCGTGGTGCTCACCAAGCTCGATGGCGATGCCCGCGGCGGCGCTGCGCTCTCCGTCGTCTCGGTGGTTGGCGTGCCGGTCGCGTTTGTCGGCAGCGGCGAGCGGCTCGAGGATCTCGAGCTCTTTCATCCCGATCGCATCGTGTCGCGCATGCTCGGCATGGGCGACGTGCTGTCGCTCATCGAGAAGGCCGAGCAGGCGATCGATGAAGGCGAAGCCGAAGAGCTCGAAGAGAAGCTGCGGAAGAACGACTTCACGCTCGACGACTTCCGAAAGCAGCTCAAGACGATCCGCAAGATGGGGCCGCTGGAGAGCATCATCGGGATGATTCCCGGTCTCGGCGATCTGAAGCAGGCGGTTCAGAACAAGCCGGACGAAAAGCAGATGGGTCGCGTGGAAGCGATCATCTGCTCGATGACGCCCGCGGAGCGGAGCAACGATCGGATCATCAATGGCAGCCGGCGCAAGCGGATCGCGGCGGGCAGCGGCACGACGGTCGAAGACGTCAATCGGCTGCTGAAGCAGTTCACCGAGATGAAGAAGGTGCTGCAGATGATTGGCAGCGGTGGCGGTATGCCGAAGCTGCCGAAGGGTGCGCGGTTGCCGCCACAGATGGCGGCGAACATGCCGCGCCACGCGGCCGCGCCGGGACACGGGAAGAAGCGGAAGAAGGGCGGCCCGTGGGGGCTGATCAAGACACGTTAGGGCTTCAGGCTGCGGCCTACGGCTACGGGCCTGGTGGAACGACAAGGTCGAGGACCGAAGCCCGAAGGCCGAAGCCCGAAGGCCGTTGCGAATCGAAGACCGGAGCATCGAATGTTATCAATCCGAATGAGGCGGGTCGGCTCGAAGAAGAAGCCGTACTTCCGCGTAGTGGTCACCGAAGCGCGCTCGGCACGCGAGAGCAGCTTCGTCGAGAACCTGGGGACCTACAACCCGCGGTCGAAGCCGGCGAAAGTCGATATCGACAAGGCGCGCATCACCCACTGGCTGAAGCAGGGTGCGCAGCCGTCGGACTCGGTTCGCACGTTGATCGCGCGACACCTGACGAGCGATTTGTCCGAGCCGGCAAGGACCGCTGAGGCGGCGGCAGCTGCGCCGGCGGCCGAGTAATGATCGACGCGCGCGGAGCATCAGGGAACCCGGAAGCGAGCAGCGCGCTGCGCTCGGTCGTCGAGGTCATTGCCCGCGCGCTGGTCGATCATCCCGACGCCGTCAGGGTAACCGACACCCAGCGTCGCGGAATGACCGTGCTGGAACTGACGACAGCGCCGGGCGACATGGGGAAAATCATCGGCCGGCAGGGTCGCACGGCGGCGGCACTGCGAACGCTGGTGGCGTTGACGGCGGAGAAGCAGGGAGTTCGAGCGCAGCTCGATATCCGAGATTGAGTCAACTCCCAACTCCCAACTTCCAACTCCCACACGGTGGGAGTTGGTTGAGGAACGGGGTTGGAAGTTGGGAATTGACGCCGTGCCACGTTGGGAAGAGATGATTCTGGTCGGCCGCGTCGCACGGCCGCACGGGATTCGCGGTCAGGTCGTGGTGAATCCCGAGACCGACTTCGTCGAGAACCGATTCGCGGCGGGCGCGACGTTGTGGACGCAGGCGGGCCATGGACATGAGCGCCTGGTCGTCGCCACGATGCGCGTGCAGAACGGCCGGCCGATCGTCGGGTTCGAGGGGTTCGAGCGCACCGAGGACGTCGAGCGATTGGCGGGCATCGAGCTGCGAGTGCCGGCAGAGTCGCTGCAGAAGCTGGAAGACGGAACCTTCTACCAGTTCGAGCTGGTTGGCTGCGCGGTCGAGACGACGAGCGGAGCGCGAGTTGGTGAGGTCGCGAGGGTCGACGGCGGTGCCGGTGGCAGCCTGCTCGCGATCGACGGTCCCCGGGGTGAAATCCTGATTCCGCTGGCCGTGGACATCTGCGTCGAGATCGACGTGACGGCAAAGCGGATTCGAATTGATCCGCCAGAGGGGCTGCTCGAATTGAACGAGCGCGGGCCGGCTAAAGCCGGCCCCCACGATCGAGGATTTGACCGAGAGACTCGTGGGGGCCGCCTTTAGGCGGCCTGACCGATGAAGTTCGACATCGTCACGATTTTCCCGCGGATGGTCGAGGCCGGTCTGTCGGAAGGGGTCGTGGCGAGGGCGCGCGAAGGCGGGCTGCTCGACATCGTCGTGCACGACCTGCGCGACTTCACGACTGACCGGCATCGCAGCGTCGACGATGTCCCGTACGGCGGCGGGCCGGGGATGGTGATGAAGCCGGAGCCGCTGGTGCGAGCCGTCGAGCGGATTCGCGAGACACGCGGGGTTCCCGGGACGATTGTGATTACGTCGCCACAGGGACGGCGTTTCACGCAAGGGGAAGCGGAGCGTCTCGGTCGACTCGAGCATGTCGCCCTGCTGTGCGGCCGATATGAAGGGATGGACGAGAGGGTTTCGGCGCTGGTCGGCGCGGAGGAGCTCTCGATCGGCGATTACGTCCTGAGCGGCGGTGAGATCCCGGCGCTCGCCATTGTCGACGCCGTGAGCCGGCTCGTGCCGGGCGTCGTCGGCGATGAGCAGTCGGTCGAGGAGGACTCGTTCAGGCGCGGGTTGCTGGATCACCCGCACTACACGCGACCGGCGGAGTACGGCGGCGAGAAGGTGCCCGACGTGCTGCTCTCGGGACACCACGCGGAGGTGCGGCGCTGGCGCAAGAAGGCGGCGCTGGCGCAGACGCTGGCCCGGCGGCCGGAACTGCTGGACGATGCGGCGCTGGATGACGAAGCGCGCGCGCTGCTCGACGAACTGCGCCGGGAACGTTCTGGCGCGGGCTGAAGCCCGCGCCCTACGATTTGTAGAGGCGGACCGTCAGGTTCGCCTGATGACAGGGAGAAGGAACAATGGGCGCGATAGAGCTGGTCGAGAAGTCGCAGATGACCGAGCGGCCGGACATGAAGTCTGGGGACACCGTCCGCGTGCACGTGAAAGTGCGCGAGGGCGACAAGGAGCGCATCCAGATCTTCGAGGGTATCGTCATCGGCATGCACCGCGGCGGCACGCGCGCCTCGTTCACCGTGCGCAAGGTGTCGTTCGGCCAGGGGGTTGAACGCATCTTTCCGCTGCACTCGCCGACTATTGCCAAGGTCGACGTCGTGCGGTCCGCACGCGTCCGTCGCGCCAAGCTGTACTTCCTTCGCAATCTGAAGGGCAAGGCGGCGCGCATGAAAGAAACGAAGCGCGCGTAAACTCCCAACGCCCAACCCCCTGACGCAGCTCCAACTCCCAAACGCTTGAGAGTTGGCTCAGCGAAGTATGTTGGGAGTTGGGAATTGACCGAGTCATGGTTCGTGTGCGAGCGATGCGAACTCTCGAGAACGCCTGCCGGCGTTGGGGGTTCTACCGTGTGGCGGGGTGCGACGAGGTCGGGCGCGGCTGTCTGGCCGGCCCGGTGGTCGCCGGCGCCGTGATCCTCGATCCGGACCGTCACATCGCCGGCCTGTCGGACTCGAAGATGATTACGGCGCTCGAGCGCGAGCGTCTCTATGCGCAGATCACGAAGAAGGCGCTGGCATGGTCGGTTGCCGCCGTGCCGCCGGTCGAGATCGACGCGATCAACATCCATCGCGCATCGCTCGAGGCGATGCGTCGCGCGCTGCTCGCCATAGCCCCGCTGCCCGACATGGTCCTGGTTGACGCCTTTCGCATTCCCGACCTCTACATCGCGCAGCGCGGCATCACCAAGGGCGATCGCAAATGCGCGGCGATCGCGGCGGCCTCGATCGTCGCCAAGGTCACCCGCGACCGCGAGATGCTCGTGCACCACCAGACCGACCCTCGCTATGGGTACGACCATCACAAGGGCTACGCGACGGCGGAACATCTTGCCGCGGTCGCACGCTTCGGCTACTCGACGCTGCACCGCCGATCGTTCAAACCACAGGGCTCGCTGTTCGACCTCTCGCTGGAACTGACCGACCCCGACGCCTGGAGCGTCGGGTCGTGATGCGGCTCCTGCGTTCGGCGCTGTTCCTCGAATTCGGATTCGTGTTGATCGTGGTCCCGTGGTCGGTCTACTGGGACCGCAACTATTTTGCGGCACTCCTCCCGCAGCTCCACCCGCTCCTCACGAACAACTTCGTGCGCGGCGCAGTGACAGGCCTCGGCGTGGTCAACGCGCTTGCCGGCTGCTTCGAGCTGCTGTCGATGTATGCCGCGCGGTCAACCAGTCCGGCGTTGAGCATCCACTCCTCGCACGTCACCGAGGAGTAGGGCGTGGGCCCGGTCGTCTGCCTGATCACCGACCGGCACCAGCTCGCGCGTCCAACCGAAGACCTGGTGATCGCGCAGGTGGCGGCTGCGGCGAGGTCCGGCGTTCACCTCGTGCAGATCCGGGAGCGTGATCTCGAAGGCCGCGCGCTCCTGCACCTGGTGCGCGCGTGCGTGGCCGCCGTCGCCGGCACCTCGACGCGGGTGCTGGTCAACGATCGGCTCGACGTGGCGATCGCCGCGGGTGCCCACGGCGTCCACCTGCGTGGTGACTCGATTCCCGGAGCGCGCGCACGCGCGATGGCGCCGAGCCCCTTCCTGATTGGGCGATCGGTTCACGATCCCGACGAAGCGCAGCGCGTGACGAACCAGGGTGGCCTCGACTACCTGGTATTCGGGCCGGTCTTCGCGACGTCGTCGAAGCCCGGACGCGAGGCTGCGGGCCTCGACGCACTGCGATCGGTCGTCTTGCGGACGACGCTGCCGGTACTCGGCGTGGGTGGCGTAACCAGCGAACGTGTTGTGGCACTTACCGACGTCGGCGCGGCGGGGTTTGCGGCGATTTCACTGTTCGCCGGGCTCCGTATGTAACCGCCGGGATTTATTGACACACTGATCGGCAGCACTGACAATCCCATCGCGAATGACGGCCATCGAGGCGGCCGGAGCCTTCGGACCTCATATGAAGCGGCTGCGCGAGCAACGCGGCGTGTCGTTGCGCGAGATCGCTGAACGCACCAAGATCTCGGTGCGGACGCTCGAGGCGCTCGAACGAGACGACGTTGCCCGCTGCCCGGGGGGATCTTTTCGCGATCGATCGTTCGCGCGTACGCGGATGCGATCGGCAGTGAGCCGGAAGGCGCCGTCCGCGATTTCACCTCCCGTTTTCCCGTCGAATCGGTTTTTCCCGGCGCGGCGCCGGCGAAGACCCGCAGGCTGTACCTGCGGGTCGCCGTGGTCGCGATCGTGCTGGTGCCTCTGGCCGCGATCCTCGTGTGGACGTTCCTGCCATAAAAAGGATTTTCCGCCGACTGATTCCTCTAGCCCTGCCCTGAATCCTGCTACCTGATTCCTGATTCCTGCGAGCGCGTTACCAATCGAACTGCGCGCTGAACTTCACGAACCGGGCCTGAAGCAAGGTCAACGGCTGGCGGAATACATCGAACGCGGCGTTCTCCGTCAGCACCGGCGTCGAGTTCAGGATGTTGTAGACATCGATCCCGACCATCGTCTTGGTCGTGGCAAACCGCAGAATCTTGGAGAAGCGCACGTCGAGCTGATTCATGCGGTCGCCATACTGCGCGCCGGGTTCGACGATTTGTACGACTTTGAATGGCGCCAAAGGCGACACCAGGCCGAACGCGTTGTAGTTCGCGGTGACCAGCGGACCCGGCATGCTCTGGAATGCCGCAGCGACCTGCACGTCGACGCGCGGAACCTGGTACGCGCCATATCCTTTCACCTGCGCGATGAAGCCTTCGTCATGGTGGCAGAAGGCTTGAGGCGTGCTGCCGAAGAAGAACAGCGGCGGCAGACCCTCGGGAGCGACGTTGAATTCGGCGAGTTGCGGGTTCTTCACGAGATCGCAGTTGTCAGTGAGCGTGCGTCCTGTGCTGATACCGCCCTGAACCGTCAGACCGCTGCGAGGCCGTGCGTTCAACGAGATGTCGACGCCGTCCCATCGCTCGACCTGTTTGCCGTACTTGTCGGACAACGTGACGAAGAAGTCGTCGGCCTTGGGAAAACCGCCGAGGAAATACACGTTCGAGAGTGTCTGGCCGCCACCGTCAGGCAGTCGCGGATCGCGAGGGGCGGTCAACGATGTCACCGTGAAGTCGCTGGCGGAATAGGCACGGTTGTCCGTCAGCGTGAAGTTCCCATACCACCGGCGGAAATAGCCGACGTCGGCCGACACCCGCGGTGCAATCTGGTGCTGGACGCTCGCCGAGAACTCCCAGTTGTAGTTCCGCTTGCCCCAGCCCTTCAGGTAGTCGGGGTCGTATGTCGTTGACGGCGCGGTGACCGATCCGAAATTGGGATTTGAAACCGCACCGCATTCGCCGTTCGCGTTCAGGTTGACCAGATCGCACTGCGGCACGAAGTCGTGGTTCCCGTCGGTCCACGGCCGCGTGACGTTGTTGACCAGCAGGTTGATCGGATTGTTGGATGAGGTCACCGCATTGTTCGCGGCAAATGAGAAGGTCCCAAGTCCGATCAGGTACTTGTTCAGGCTGGTCTTGAACGCCGTCTTCCCGTTGCCGAACAGGTCGTAGGCGAGCCCGAGGCGCGGCGTGATGTCGTGCCAGCTCAGATTGTCGACCGCGGGGATCGTCACGTTCCGCGTCGGCGCAAACGGACCTGGTCCGAGCTTCTGTTCCGGATAGCTGTTGGCGAAGTAGTCGTAGCGGATGCCGCCGGTCAACGTCATTCGGCCCATCGTCCAGCGGTCCTGCGCGAACGCGCCGAAGTCCGCGTCAACATCGATCTCCGTCGTGTACGGCGTCGCCCATTGCCTGATCTGATTCGGCTGGCCGCCGACGAAAATATACGCGTAGGGAGCCAATGAATACGCGGTGTTTTCATGATGGCCCCACGCGTTGTTGAACCCGATCTTCGCCTGGTGCGATCCCGTGATGTACGAGAGTGCTGCGCGATAGTGGAGGTTGACGTTCCACGAGTTGTTGAACGGAGGAGTGCCAAGGAAACCGGCGGGATTCGACCGGTAGTTGAGACCGGTGGTCTGCTCGTTGATCCCGATCATTCGCGCGTCGGGAGGCGTGACGCCGCCGGCGCCGCTCTGCAGGTGCATCACGCCCCAGCGCTCGACGCGATGAATCGCGCTCGCATCCATCAGGATGCGATTGCTGATTGGCGAATTCCAATCGAGCTGCACGAACCGCTGCAGCGGGAAGCGGAATTCGGTGCCGGCTTCAGGAGCCGTGGTGGCGCTGACGCCCGAGTTGCAGGTGCACGTGTCCTCGTGATCGTAGGTGATGCCGATCTTGTGTTTCTGCGCCGCCTGCCACGTCAGCCGCATCTGGTACACGTGCCAGTCGCGGTTGAATGTCGCCGGCTTGGTCAGATCCGGGTCGTAGGTGAACGCGTTGGGATTGCCGGCGTTCTTGTTCAGGAACATGCCGGTCACGAACGTGTTCGCCACCTGGTAACGTCCCGACGCGAAGAACCAGAGCTTGTCCCGCTTGAGAGGGCCTCCGAATCCCGGGTTGAGCTCTCCGTTCTCCTTCACGGTGCTCGCGCGATTGTTCCGGAACACCGTTCCGCTCCGTTCGACGTCGACGATCGTGTCGGGCTGCAGGCCGTCGGTCGCGATGTTGCCGGCGATCGTTCCCGAGAATTTGTTGCCTCCGTCGCGGGGGATGAAATTGACCCGCACGCCACCGGTGGAGATCGACGCATCGACGGCCGCGAAGTCGTAGGCGATTTCCGCGAGACCCGCCGCGTTGGGAATGGCGCCGCCGCCCCAGCCGCCTCCGATCATCGTGCTCAACGCCACGCCGTTCATCAGCAGCCGCTGATCTTCAGTCTTGCCGCCGTGGATCCCAAGCGCGAGCGTGTCTGGGCCGGTGGCGCCTCCCACGTCGGTCACCGAGCCAAACGCATTGCGAACGTTCATGCCCGGAATGAGGATGCCGAGGGAGAACGCGTTGCGCGACGTCGGCAGCGCATCGATGACGTCTTTCGCGACCACAGCCTCGCGTGTTGCGGTCTGCACGTCCACCGTGGGCGTCTCGCCGGACACTGTGATCGTTTCCTGGAGATTGCCGACGCGCAGGTCGGCGTCGAGGTTGGTGGTCAGCGTGCCGCTCAGGACCACGCCGTCGCGCTTGACGACGCTGAAGCCGGACAGGGTGAAAGTGACGGTATAGCTTCCTGGTCGCAGGTCGACGATCTGGTAGCGGCCCGACCCATCGGTTACGGCATTTCGTGTCTTCTCGATGAGCACGGGACTCGAGGCTTCAACGGTGACGCCTGGGAGCAGGGCGCCGGAACTGTCTTTCACAATGCCAGCGAGCGTCGCCTGAGCGAACGCCGCGGCCGGCGCAAAACAGAGGGCAACAGCAAGCACGACGGACTTCCATCCACGCATCGCAGGGCCTCCTCGGTTAGAAGGCCAAACTAAGCGGCGGTCAGAGCCGAGTCCAATACATCTTTGGCCGACTGATATACCGTTTTGGTATAGAATCCGGCCACTATGGACCTTCGACATGTTCGCGCCTTCATCGCTGTAGCAGATGCGTTGAACGTGACGAGGGCCGCCGAGCGCCTCCACATCTCGCAGCCGCCGCTCACGCGCCACATCCGACAGCTCGAAGCCGAACTTGGAGTGACCCTCTTCGTCCGGCATCGTCACGGCGTCACGCTGACCGATGCGGGGAAGCGGTTGCTCGAGAAGGCGCGCATGCTCGATCTTGCCGCCGCGGAATTCGTCGCGAGCGCCAAGCTGAATGGCGGCCACGATGTTCAGACCGTCCGCGTGGGTATCGGCTGGGGCTTGTGGGATGTCGTGAACGATGTTCGAGTCGACTTCACGCAGCGGAACCCGGACGCCGACATCGAAGCCAACGATGCGTTCTGCTACTACCATTATGAGGAGCAGCTGAGGTCGGGCGCGCTCGACGTCGTGTTCGCGCGGCCGCCGTACGACCCGTCCTTTCTTGTGTCACGCCCGCTGTTCCGGGAACCGATCCAGGCGGTGATCAGCGACGACAGCCCGCTCGCGCATTGCGAGCGCGTGAGCGTCCGGCAGCTGGCTCAATATCCGCTGCTGCTGTGGGACCGGCACATTTCTCCGGTGTTGTACGACCGCATCCTGGAGCTCTACACGGCAGCCGGCGCGAACGCGCCCATGATTCCGACGCCTGGAGCAGGCCCGTACAACCACGCCGGAATGATGCTGGTTGCGTCGGGCAAAGGCGTGTATCTGGGCTATGGTGTGCCGCTCACCACGACGCATGCACCGAACGGCGTGGCGGTCCGGCCGGTCAGCGATCCTGGCGCCACGATCGAAATCTGCGTCGTGTCCCGTAAGAACGAGTCGTCAGCGCTCGTACTGCGCTTCCTCGAATGCGCAACGCAGTGGTGTGCGCCTCTCCAACACGCGCCGCTGCACAGCGTCCGCGTCGACCGCGATCTGCACGTCGCGGGCTAGTTGGTGGTTGGTGACTCGAGCAGGGACCACCTGCCAGCCTCCACAGTTCACACCGCGACTTGCGCTCCGAGTAGCCGCAAGACTTCGTCGGCCGTCGTCAGGCCGGCCGCGACCTTCTCCTTCGCATCCTCGATCAACATGTTCGTCCCGCTCTCGCGCGCGGCCGTCGTCAACGCGAGCATGCCCGCTTGCGAGCTGATCAGATGACGCAGGCGATCGTCGGGAACGAGGACCTCGTGCAACGCGAGGCGGCCTTTGTAACCTGAGCTGTTGCACGCGGAGCAGCCGCGGCCGCTGTAACCCATGATGTCGAGTGACTGAAGGACGGTCCCAGGCGTTCGCGTGTCCTCGGTTCAATGGTATACGGCTCGCGGCAGGCCTCACAGATCTTCCGTACGAGTCGCTGCGCGATGATCCCCTCGAGCGCGTTGGCCAACACGAAGGGTTTCAGGCCGAGATCGAGCAGTCGCGCGACCGTCGCGGTGGCCGAGTTCGTGTGCAGCGTGGAGAACACCTGGTGACCGGTCAGCGCGGCGTGAAACGCGACCTCCGCAGTCTCCTGATCTCGAATCTCGCCGAGCAGAATGACATCGGGATCCTGTCGGAGGATCGCGCGCAGCGCGGTCGCGAAGCCGAGGCCTATCTTTTCGCGCACTAGTAGACGAGTTTCAGCGTCAGCTTGCGCTCGTCTTCGGATAGCTGGGCCATGTTGAACGTGCTCGGGGTTTCCGGCGAACGCCGCCATGTCAGACTATGCGGGCTCGTCGGTGAGGTAATCGGCGGGCAGGGAGCCGGCCCGGCCGGTTTCCGTCATTGCACTGACGGATTCGACATCAGGACACACGTATGGCACGCACACTGGTAATCGGCGGAACGTTGTTCATCGGCCGCGCGCTCGTCGAGCAATTGCTCGAACGGGGCGACGAGGTCGTGATCATGCACCGCGGAGCGGGAACACCCTTCGGCACGAGGGTCAGTGAAATCCGATGCGACCGCAACGACGTCGCGGCGGTTCGAGCGGCGTTGATGGATCGCAGGTTCGATGTGGTCTACGACAACGTCTATGACTGGCAGCGTGGCACAACAGCCGATCAGGTGAGTGCCGCCGCGGCTGCTGCGTCGACGGGTCTGCGCCGGTATGTGTTCACCTCGAGCATGGCCGTCTATCCGTCCGGCGGTCCGCACGACGAGGGCGATCCACTCGTGACGGCTGGTCACCCCAACGCGTATGGTGTGCACAAGGCGGACAGCGAGCGCGCATTGTTCGAGATGCATCGACGCGACGGTCTTCCGGTGGCGACGCTGCGGCCGGCGTTCATCTACGGCCCGCACAACCCCTTCGATCGCGAAGCCTTCTTCTGGGACCGCATTCGCGCGGACAGACCGATCATCATCCCCGAGGATGGCTCACGCCGATTGGAATGGGTCCATGTCCGCGACGTCGCTCGCGCGGCGGTGAGGGCCGCCACCGAGGACGCGGCGATCGGACACGCGTATAACCTTGCGGATGGCGCGCCGATCTCGGAAATCGACTACGTCCGCTTGTTGGCATCGATCGCGGGCAAGCCGGCGCACGTCGTCCCAGTCCCGCGCGAGACGATCGAGCGAATGGGCGGCAAGTTGTTGGAGCCGCCGCTGTATTTCGGCGTGTTTCTCGACATCCCACCGATTCTGGTTCGTAACGACCGGCTTCGGAACGAGCTCGGCGTCGACTCAATCCCGCTCGAAGATGGTCTCCGCGAGACGTTCCAGTGGTACGAACAGCAGCAGCGCCCTCCGGCCGACTTCACCTGGGAGGATCGTGTGCTCGCGGCCGCGGGCTAGAGATAACGGAGGCATCGGAGGTCACGGTATCTCCATCGTGAAACCGTGCCCTCCGCAGCCTTCGCGAGCGGCGCGGCGTCAATGCCCCGCGCCGTATCCGCCAAGGCGGGTCTTCGGCCAGCCGACCTTCGACACGACATAGTCGCGTGATGCCGTGGCGAGGCGCTGCACGCGTGGAAGATCGACGCCCACCAGTTCTCCCCGCCACTTCTTGATCTGGCCGGCGACGAACACCGTGTCGACGTTGCTGGTGTCCATCCCGAGCACGATGGCGCCATAGGCGTTGTTGACCGGCATCACGTTGATGCGATCGGTGCGCAGCAGAATGAGATCGGCCTGCTTTCCAGGGGTGAGCGTGCCGACTTTGCTGTCGAGACCGTTGTCCCGTGCGCCCTCGATCGTGGCGAATTCGATGACGTCGCGAACGGTGAGCAGCGCCGGCAGGTTCTTCTCGCCGGCGCGCTCGCGTGCCAGCAGCTGCATCCGCTGCAGCGTCAGGATCGTGCGCATCTGCGTGAAGAGCTCGCCCGGCATCTCGGTCTCGACGTCGACACTCAGGCTCGGACGGATGCCGTGGTCGAGCGCCTGCTGGACGGGCGGGATGCCGTGACCCATCTTCATTTCGATCGCCGACGCGAGTGAGACGTTGCCTCCGGTTTTCGCGATCAGCTGCCACTCGTTCTCGGTGAGATTCGGACAATGGATGTACGTGACATCGGCCTTCATCGCCGATGCGACCGGCGTGAGCGTGTTGGCGCCGTTGACATGCACCGTGATCGGAGCGCTGACTTCACGGGCGACGGTCCATTGCTGCGCGTCGACACCCGCAGCCATCGCCAGCGTCAGCAGCTGATCGGCGGACGAGAAATGCTGCTTGCGGAGACGCCGGATGTCGTTGGGAAACTGATTGCGCGGACCGGCGGCGCCTGCTCCGTACGCATAGACGCCGCGAATGCCCGACTCGCGCAGACCCTGGATCGCCGCGTCCGTGTGCTCGGGGCTGCTCCCGATGTGCGACCAGTCGAGGATCGTGGTGACGCCCGCGTTGAGCGCGCCGAGCGCACTGATCAGATCGCCGATGTATGCATCCTCCGGTCGATACGCGTCGCGCGCGACGCCCGTGATGTCGCGCGTGTAATCGCCCAGCAGCCCGTTCGGCAGGACGCTGCGGAGCGGCGCCTCCCACATGTGCCGGTGGGTGTCGATGAAGCCCGGCATGATGATCGTGTTGGAGGCATCGATGATTTCGGCGGATGCCGTGAGATTCGGTTTGACGTCGGCGATCGTCGCGCCGTCGATGAGGACATCGGCGCGATCGAAGTCACCGACGTTGCGATCGAGTGACAGGACGCATCCGCCCTTCAGCAGGATGCGCCGTCCACGCGGCATGCGTGCCGGTGTTTGCGCGGAGGCGACGCGCGAACCGCCGATCTGTGAGAGGGCAGTCCCGGTCGCCATGCCGGAGGCGGTGCGGACGAAATCGCGGCGTGACTGGCGGATCATGCTTCGCTCCTCGGCGCGGCATCGTGCCGCAAATGGCTTGTGGATGTTAGCGCCGAATGCGTGAGGTGAGGCGCGCCAGTGCCGTGCGTGCTTCGGACACGCCGGTCAGCAGTGTCAGCCCGATGTAGACGAGACCATAGGGAACAAGCACGGCCGCAGCGACGACAATCGGATTCGATGACGAAATCACAAGTTTCACGGCCCATGCTGCGCCCGCACCGGCGAGTGCGGCCAGCCACAGTTGCGCGGTGAACATCGCCGGGAGCCCTGTGCGGCCGATTCGCGCGTTGAGCGTGGCGCGCAGCAGGAGGAATTCCAGCCAGCCAGCCACACCGGCCGACGCGGTCAGGCCGGCCGTGCCCCATTCGCGGGGAAGTTCGAGCAATGGCGGCAGGAGAATCGCGCAGAAGTACCCGAGAGCGGTCGTGAGCGCGACGCGGACGATGGCGTAGCGGAGCGGTGTCTTCGTGTCGCGGAGGGCATAGTACGTCGACGAATAGAGCCGGCCGAGCGTCGATGCCAGGAGGCCGACCGCGGAGCCAGCCAGGATGCCCCAGACGTATCGGGCGTCGCCGCGTGTGAATCGACCTGTCTGGAGCAGCGCTGCCGCGATTACGTCGCCGAGCGCGAGAAACGCCATCGCCGACGGGACGACGAAGAACGCAATCTGCCGCAGGCCGCGATTGAGACGCTCTCGCAGCGCGTCGGATCCCGCCGTGCCCGCGACGCCGGCCATCGCCGGCAGTTCAGCCGCCGAGACCGACATGCCAAAGAGGCTCACCGGCAGCGTGTAGATCAACTGGGCGTTCGCCAATCCGGTGACGGCGCCAGTCGGGAGCAAGCTCGCCAGGAGCGAGTCGACATACGCGCTGATCTGCACCACGCCGCGGCTGACGAAGACCGGCACGAAGTTCCGCAGTACCACGCGGACCTGTTCGGACGTCGTGTCCAGCGCGAGGCGCAGATCGGGAATGAGCGTCCGAACGACCGGAAGCTGAACCAGCAGCTGAAGCGCGCTCCCGATCACCGAGCCCCAGGCGAGAACGACGGCGAGGCGCGCCTGCGGCTGCGAGCCATAACGCACCAGCGTCGCAATCATCGCCGCGTTCCACACGACGGGTGCGGTGTACGACAGCAGAAAGCGGCGATGGCTGTTGAGGACCCCGAGGCACCACGCCGACAGGACGAGCAGGCCGGCACCAGGAAACAGGATTCGTACGAGAGAGATCGTGAGATCGCGTTTTGCTCCGTGAAAGCCCGGCGCAATCGCGGCGATCAGCAGCGGCGTTGCAACGATGCCGACGAGGACGAGCACCGACGCGGCAATTGCCAGAATCGCGGCAACCGCACCGGCGACGCGCGAGGCTTCCTCACGCTCGTGTCTTGCGAGCAGCGACGCGTAGACAGGAATGAACGACGCGGACAGCGCGCCTTCGCCGAATAGGTTCTGCAGAAAATTCGGGATGCGGAACGCCGCCATGAACGCATCGGCGGCATCGGACTGCAGGCCGAAGTAGTAGGCAAACACGCGCTGCCGAATCAGCCCGGCGAGACGACTGCAGAGGATCCCGACCGCCACGAGGACCGCGGCGGGTCCGCTAGCCACGCCGCTTCTTCTTGGCGTGACGAGCCCACTCCGAGCGCATCTGCGAGATGCCGTCCATGAAGACGAGCGCTTTCTCGCGCTCCTCTTCGGACTCGAGTGATTTCAGCAGCTCGATTGCGTGCGCCAGATCGTGCTCGATCGTCTCCTTCGTCGTCTTGAAGTAGATGCGACGGATCTCGGCGAGCGCCGCCCGCGGATCGGGTTTGGATCCCGCCTTCAGTGATTTCAACGGGACGAAGCCGTCCGTCTTCGCCATCAAGGTGTCCGATTGCGCCGCAGACGCGAGCGCAGCTCGCCGAAAGGCAGGGTGTTGAGGACGTCCTGTGGCGTGGCCCACGCCCGTCGCGCGACGTGTACGCCCCAGCGCTGGTTGGCCAGCGCCGCCACGGAATGCGCATCTGTGGAAATCACCAGCGGAATGCCACGCTCGCGCGCGAACCGTGCATGCGCGTCGTTGAGATCCAGCCGATCGACCTGACAGTTGATCTCGAGCGCCACGCCGTGTGCGGCCGCTGCGGCAATGATCCGGTCCATGTTGAGTCGTAGCGGCTCCCGTTTGAGCAGGCGCCGCCCCGTGGGGTGACCGAGCACGTCGACCCATGGACACTCGAGCGCCCGCAGGACGCGATCGGTCATCTCGCCTTCATCCTGACTGAAATGCGAGTGCACCGAGGCGATCACGATGTCGAGCGCGGCCAGGCAGTCGTGCGACAAATCGAGCGAACCGTCCGCCAGGATGTCGCACTCGATGCCGGCGAGGAGCGTGAGGCCGTCGAATCGCCCGTTCAGCGCGCGGACGTTCGCCGCATGCTCGAGCGCGCGACGCTCGTCGAGTCCATTGGCCATCGCCAATGCCTTGCTGTGGTCCGTGATTGCAACGTACTCGTGGCCAAACCGCTGTGCTGCCGCCGCCATCGTCTCGAGGTCGTCGCGACCATCGGTGGCGGTTGTATGCATGTGGAGGTCGCCGCGCAGGTCGGCCGCGGTGATCAGCGCTGGCAACTCGCGGCGGATCGCAGCCTCGACCTCGCCGCGGTGCTCGCGCAACTCCGGCGGCACCCACGCCATCGCGAGCGCCTCGTAGATCCCTTCCTCGGTTTCACCAGCCAGTCGCCTGTCGTCCTCCACCGTGAACAGCCCGTACTCGTTCAGCTTCAGGCCGCGTTGAACCGCGCGATCGCGGACGACGATGTTGTGGGCCTTCGACCCGGTGAAGTACTGCATTGCCGCGCCGCGACTCTCGACGGGCACCAGTCGCAGGTCCGCCTGATAGCCTCCTTGCAACCGGACGCTCGCCTTCGTATCGCCGTGGCCGAGGATGCGTTCGACGCGGGGATGGCTGGCGAACACGTCCATGAGCGACGCGTCACCGCCGACGGCGAGAATGTCGATGTCGCCGCACGTGTCGCAGCCACGCCGCAGGCTGCCGACCGGCACGAACTCGACGCCCGGGGCGCGCTCGCGCAGGAATGCGATCATGTCTTCCGCGGTGACTGAGGTGTCGGACAGCAGATGCCGGCCCGTGTCTTTCTCGCGCTCCTCGATCGCCTTCAGGATCTGCGATTCCTTCTTCGCGCCCATCCCCTTTATTGCGCGCAGGCGGCCATCACGCGCAGCCGCAGCCAGTTCGTCGATCGACCGGATCTGCAGCGACGAGTAGAGCAGTGCCACCGTTTTGGGACCGACTCCCTGCAGGCGCAGCAGGTCGAGGATGGTGGGCGGGAATTCCTGCAGCAGCTGCTGGTGAAACTGCACGGCGCCGGTGTCGACCAGTTCGCGAATCTTGATCGCGATGTCCTTGCCGATGCCTGGCAGCTCACGAAGCTGCTTGTCGTCGAGACGCGAGACGCCGTCGGCCCACGCGTTGATCGTGTCCGCGGCGGTGCGATACGCGCGAATCTTGAATGCGTTCTCACCCTTGATCTCGAGCAGATCGGCAATTTCGCCCAGCACCTGAGCGATGGACCGGTTATCCACGCGTCAGCCCGTGCCGTTCGATGCGGTACTCGAGGATGCGCGCACCGCCGGCCGCCAGCGCGTCGCGAATCGCCGCCCGTCGGCGCGGCGGTCCGTACGCGAACAGGCACCCACCACCGCCGGCGCCGCACACTTTGGCCGACGTTGCGCCGGCCGCGATGGCTCGATCGATCAACGAATCGATCGCAGGCGTGGTCACGCCTGGGGCCAATCGCTTGCGGTTGTCCCACTCCTCTGCGATGGCTTGGCCCACCGCGTCCCAGTCGCCCTTGGTCAGCGCCTCGCGCATGACCGCCGCCGTGTCGCGAATCCGCTCGAAGCAGTCGAAGACGAACGCGTCACCGTCGATGTGCTTCTTCGTGATCTCCCAATTGTTCGTTCCGGAGTTACGCGGCTCGCCGGTGTAGCAGAGCACGATGCGTCGCTCGAGCTCGTGAACATCGACCTTGAGCGGCAGTCGTCGGATGCCGTCGACCTCGAGTTCCAGCGCCGCCAGACCGCCATACAACGCGGGCCGGTAGTCCTGCAGTCCCGTCGGCACATTGATCGTCTGCGCTTCGACGTTCATCGCGACCTGCAGCAGTGCCTCCGGCTCGTATCGTTGTCGCGTCCACTCGGCAAGCGCCGCGCAGACCGCGACGTTGAGCGCCGACGATCCGGCGATCCCGGCGCCGGCTGGAGACTCGCTGGTCGTCGTCAGCGTCACACCGCTCGCCTCGAAGAAGTGCACCAGCAACGACAGCAACCGGAGCTTCGGCTCGTGCCGCAACTCCTTCCAGTCCTCCGCTTCGACCGTCGTTTCCGTGTCGCGCGAGTGAATGACGATGCGTGAATCTCTTCGCGACTCGAGGCGGGCGCGCGCGCGAAGGCTGATGGCGGCGTTGATCGTCTGCGCTCCGGGGTGGAACAGATACAGAGGCCAGATGTCGATGGTGCCTCCGGCAAGATCGATCCGGGTCGGCGCCGACGTTTCGATGACCACTGAGCGATTATAAGAGTGGAAGGAATCGGGAATCGGGTATGAGGATTCAGGGCTGGGCCAGGTAGCAGGACGGAGGAATCAGCTCGCGTGATCAACGACGTGATTCCTGCGGGCTGATTCCGAGACAGCCCTGATTCATGAGTCCTGAGTCCTGATTCCTCCCATGGTAGGATTCGCCCAGTGAAGCGTGTCATCGCGGCGGCGGCGATTGCGACGGCTGTGAGTGCCTCGTGGGTGGGGCACGCACAAGGCCCCGAGGTCGAGGTGCTGCCCGTTCGCCCGAACGTGTCGATGATTGCCGCGCCAGGCGGTGGTGGCAATGTCACCGTCGACGTCGGCGAGGACGGCATCATCGTCGTCGACGCGGGCCCGGCGTCCGCGGCTGCGAGCGTGCTGGCCGCCATCAAGCGCATCTCACCAGCGCCAATCCGATATGTGATCGACACGAATGCCGACGCCGATCACGTCGGCGGCAACGAGCCGGTCGCCAAGGCAGGGCAGAGCATCCTGCTCACGCGGTCGATCGCGTTGCCCGAGAACTTCCTCGGCGGCGGCGCATCGATCCTGGCCGTCGAACAGGTCCTGACGCGCATGAGTGCGCCGACAGGTCAGGCGTCACCGTTTCCAACGGCCGCGTGGCCGACCGAGACGTTCGACTATGCCCGGAAGTACATGTATCTCAACGGCGAGGGGATCGAGATTCTGCACCAGCCCGCGGCGCACAGCGATGGCGATGCGATCGTATTCTTCCGGCGGTCCGATGTCGTCGTGGCCGGCGACATCATCGACACCGAGCGATTCCCGGTCATCGATGTCATGCGAGGCGGATCGATCCAGGGCGAGATTGCCGCGCTCAATCGCCTCGTCGATCTGGCGATCCCGTCGGTGCCGATCGTGTCGCGCGAAGCGGGCACACTGATCGTTCCGGGTCATGGGCGCATCTGCCATCAGCTCGACGCCGTCGAGTATCGCGACATGGTCACGATCATTCGCGACCGTGTGCAGGCACTGATCGCCGCTGGCAAGACGCTCGATCAGATCAAGGCCGCAGCGCCGGCCAGGGGTTACACACGGCGATACGGCTCTGACAGCGGACCGTGGACGACCGCGCAGTTCATCGAGGCCATCCACCACAGCCTCACGCACGGGAAAGCGTCATGATCGGACGGCGCGCGTGCGTGATGCTGGCGATTGCGTCCACGATCGCCATCGGGATCGTGCCGAGTGTGAGTCAGGCTCAGACGACCCCGCCCTCCGCGCGAATGGCCGCGCCTCTCGATCTCACTGGCTACTGGGTGGCGTTCGTCACGGAAGACTGGCGATTCCGGATGCTCGTGCCGCCGCGTGGCGACTATCGCGGTGTGCCGCTGAACGCGCAAGGACGTCGTGTGGCCGACGCATGGGACCCGATGGCCGACGCGACACCAGGCAATCAATGCAAGCCGTACGGAGCCGCCGCGATCATGCGCGTTCCAGGTCGGCTGCACATCACCTGGCAGGACGACAACACGCTACGAATGGATACCGACGCTGGCACGCAGACGCGTGTTTTTCGGTTTACTCCGGCAGTGTCCACGGTGGCGACGCGAAGCTGGCAGGGCGAGTCGACGGCTCGCTGGGACCAACCCAATCGTGCGCTGACGGTCACGACAAAGAACATGCTCCCGGGCTACCTGCGCAGGAATGGCGTTCCCTATAGCGAGAACGCAAAGGTCACGGAATACTTCGACATCGCGCCGACACCGGGAAGTGGTCAGTTGCTCGTCGTGACGACCGTCGTCGACGATCCCACGTATCTCGTGCGCCGGTTCATCGTCAGCTCGCACTTCAAGAAGGAGCGAGACGGTTCGAAATGGAGTCCCATCCCATGCTCCGCGCGCTGGTAACGCTGGCCGCTGCGCTCCTCTTCGCGCTGCTGTTTGCGGCGTCGGGGATCGTGCGCGCGGAATCGGAGCTCACTGGATCGTGGGCCGCGCTCGGCAGCGAGGACCTGGCAGGAGACACGATACCGGTCGACTACACCGGACTTCCGCTCAACGACGAAGGACGCACGCGCGCGCTCACGTATTCGGAATCGCAGCTCGGCATGATCGAGCGGCAGTGCCAGGGTTGGCCGGCGTTCTATTTCGTGCAGGGACCGTTCGGTTTGAAGATCTGGAGCGACGCCGAGCCTGTCAAGGGGAAGGTCGTGTCGTACACGATTGGTGCATGGGAGGACCGCGCGCCGATGGTCATCTGGATGGACGGCCGTCCCCATCCGTCGAAGTTCGCGGAACACACGCGCGGCGGATTCACGACGGGGACGTGGGAAGGGAATACGCTCGTCGCGTCCACCACTCATATGCAGGCCGGGTTCATCCGCAAGACCGGACCGCCGAGCAGCGACGAGACGACGATGACGTCGCGTTTCTATCGGCACGACGACGTGCTGACGGTGCTCGCGGTGATCGAGGACCCCGTGTATCTGGCGGAGCCGCAGATCCTCACGAGATCGTTTCAGCTCTCCGCGACCGAGCTGTCACCGACCGGCCCGCCGTGCATCTCGACGTTCGAGGGCACCGTCATCGGCGCGAGCACGCCGCACTACGACCCGGACAAGAACCCGTTCGTGGACGAGATGACGAAGAAGTACGGCGTCCCGCGCGAAGCGGCGCTCGGCTATCCCGAGACGCTGTATCCCGAATACCGCGTGAAGATGCGACGGTAACCGTTCGGGGTTCCAGGTTCCGGTTCCACGTTCCAGTTCCAAGTTCCGGGTTCCGGGTTCCGAGTTCCGAGTTCGGTCGCTTCAGCGTTCGTGGTTCGATGGTCAAACGCCCCCTTATAATCACAGAGTGCCGAGCGGGATCCGTCGAGACATCGGTCAACTGCTGATAGGCAGCCTTCCTGGAACGACAATCCCTCCTGAACTACGGTCGCTGGCCCGCGAGTTTCAGCTTGGCGGGGTCACGCTCTTTGCGCGAAACATCGAAGCGCCCGAGCAGGTGGCCGAGTTGTCCTACGACCTGCAGTCACTCGCGGCCGATCTGCCGTTGTGGGTCAGCGTGGATCAGGAGGGCGGACGCGTTGCGCGGCTGAAGGCACCCTTCACTGAATGGCCGCCGATGGCGGTGCTGGGACGCAGCGGGGATGTGACGCTTGCCCGCCGGTTCGCTGCGGCACTTGCCGCCGAGATGAAGGCGGTTGGCGTGTCGCTCGATTTCGCTCCGGTCCTCGACATCCTCACGAACCCGAAGAATCCGGTCATTGGCGACCGGGCGCTGGCCGAAGACGCGGCCGCAGTCGGACGTTTGGGGGTCGCGATCATCAAAGGGCTTCAGGACAACGGCATCGCCGCCTGCGGAAAACATTTTCCCGGCCACGGTGATACCTCGGTCGATTCGCACCTCGAGTTGCCGCTGGTCGAGCATCCGCCGGATCGCATTCGTCGCGTCGAGTGCGTGCCGTTTCGCGACGCGATTCGAGCGAACGTGGCGTTCATCATGACGGCGCACGTCCTGGTTCCGGCACTCGATGAGGAGCGGCCAGCCACGCTGTCGCCTCGTATCGTGCAGACCATCCTTCGGGAGGAGCTCGCGTATTCCGGTGTCATCCTGAGCGACGACCTCGAGATGAAGGCGATCGCCAAAACCTATTCCGTCGCGGACGCCACCGTGCAGGCGATTGCCGCCGGATGCGATGCCGTGCTCATTTGCGGGAACGAGTCGCGCGGCAACGTCGGGACACAGGTTGCTGCGCTCGAGGCGCTGGTTCACGCCGTCGAAGACGGCCGCATTCCCTACAAGCGGCTCGACGATGCGCTGACGAGACTGCGGCGGGCGAAGGAGCGGTTCCTGACGCAGCCGGTTGCGGTGCCTGCCGGATCGCGAACGCTGCGGCAGGTCCTTGGTTGCGACGCGCACGTTCGAATCGCCGAAGAGATGGCACGGTATCTCTAACGCGCGTCAATGCACGATTCAAAATTCAAAATTCAAAAGCGAAACGAGATTGGCTCATCGGCAGCCGTGTGTGTTTTGCATTTTGCATCTTGCACTTTTCGTTGGCCAGACGCGCAGTGAACAAGCCTCGCCCACTCAAACCCGGCGATCACATTGCCGTCGTATCGCCCGCCAGTCCGTTCGCACGCGAGGCATTCGACCGCGGTCTCGAAGAGATCCGTCGCCTTGGCTACGTCCCGGTGTACGACGACGATGTGTTCGCCCGCGCCGGACGGTATCTGTCTGGCACGGCGGAGGTCCGGGCAGCGGCGTTCAAGCGACATTGGCTCGACGATCGCGTTGCCGCACTGATGGCCGTCCGCGGAGGATACGGGAGCGTTCACATTCTGCCGTTCATCGGCGACCTTGCGAGTCGACGAGCCAAGCTGTTCATCGGCTACAGCGACAACACGTCAATCATGTCGTGGCTGACCTGCCGTCACAGGATTCCAGCGCTGCACGGCCCGATGATCGAGGGCCGGCTGGCGCGCGGAACGACGGCGTACGACGAGAGCTCGTTGCTGGCGCTGTTGCAGGATGGCGAAGGGTTGATGCTTCTCCCTGACGGGCTCGAGGTGCTGCGACCGGGCGAGACCGTGGGCCGTCTGTTCGGCGGTACGCTGACACAACTGGCTGCCTCGCTCGGAACGCCGTATGCGTTCGATCCGCCGCGAGGTTCGGTCCTGTTCATCGAGGATGTGAACGAACGACCGTATCGAATCGATCGGATGCTGACGCAGCTGCGGCTGGCAGGTGTGCTGTCGCACGTCGCTGGAATCGTGTTCGGGGAGATGCGTGACTGCGACGAGCCCGGCGGCGACTGGACGGCCCGCGACACGATCAATGAATTGCTGCACGACTTTGCGGGCCCCGTCATCTTCGGGTTTCCGTCGGGTCACACCACCGGGCCGTGCTGGACGCTGCCACTCGGCGTCCGTGTGCGCGTCCTCACGCATCCGCGGCCAGGCATCATGGTGGAGGAGTCGCCGGTTGGCTGAGAGAAAGCGCATTCATCTGATCGGGATCTGCGGGACGGCGATGGCCACGCTCGCGGCGTTGTTGAAGAGCCGTGGTCACGATGTGCGCGGGTCCGATCAGAACGTCTACCCGCCGATGAGCGACTTCCTCGCGGCCGAGCAGATTCCCGCGATGATGGGATTCTCGGCCGACCACATCACGAGCGACATCGACATCGTCGTCGTTGGCAACGCGATCTCCCGCGGCAATCCCGAGCTCGAGACGGTGCTGGAGCGCAAGATTCGCTACTGCTCGCTGCCGGAAGCGATTCGCGACTACTTCCTTTGGGGTTCGCGTTCTGTGGTCATCGCTGGAACGCATGGCAAGACGACCACGACTGCGTTGACCGGTTGGCTCCTGACCCACGGCAAGCGCGATCCAACGGTTCTCGTCGGCGGTATTGCGCTCAATCTCGGCAACGGGGGATCAAGTTATCGCGTTGGTGGTGGACGCGACTTCGTCATCGAGGGTGACGAGTACGACAGCGCCTTCTTCGACAAGACGGCGAAGTTCCTGAAGTATCTGCCGGACATCGCCGTCGTCAACAACATCGAGTTCGATCACGCGGACATCTATCCCGATCTCGACGCCGTGCGTCTGGCCTTTCGTCGTCTCGTGAACCTGGTTCCGAGAAATGGACTGCTCCTGCTCGGCGAAGATAGCCCCGACGCCGCCGCGCTGCGCGAGCGGGCGGTGAGTCCGGTCGAGACATGTGGTACCAGCGAGAACAGCACCTGGCAGGCGCACGACGTGCAGCATGCCAATGGGATGACGCGCTTCGACGTCCGACGGGACGGGCAGCCATTCGAGCGGTTCGAATCGCCGCTGCTCGGCCTGCACAACGTTCGCAATGCCGTGGCCGCTATCGCGGTCGCGATACATGCCGGTGTGGATCTGCCGGACGTTGTCGACGGGCTGCGGGCATTTCGCGGCATCAAGCGACGGCTGGAGACGGTCGGGGTCGAACGAGGCGTCACGGTGCTCGACGATTTCGCGCATCACCCCACCGCTGTGCGTGAAACGCTGGCGGCGCTCAGGACTGGATATCCGGATCGGCGGATTTGGGCCGTGTTCGAGCCACGGTCTGCTTCGTCGTGCCGGCGCGTGTTCCAGGACGACTTCGCGCGCGCGTTCGAGGCGGCAGACAGGATCGTCATTGCCGGGGTGTTCCGGTCGAGCCTCCCCGAGTCGGAACGCCTGTCTCCGGACGTGCTCGTCGACGATCTCCACCGTAACGGCCAGCATGCGCGCTATATCCCGGAGGTCGACGAGATCGTCAAGACGATCGTGGCCGAGCACCACGACGGGGACGTGGTCGTCCTGATGTCCAACGGCGGCTTTGGCGGGATCCATCGCCAGCTCCTGCAGGCGCTGGCCTCTTGACCGACAGCTGGCCACGGTTGCGCGAGGCGGGTGATGCCGGCGCGCTCCTGCAGTGGGATCCAGTGATCGATGCAGCAGTCAACGCTCGCGCCATCGCGGCTGCCGACGCCGTCCGTTCGAAGCGGATCGCCGGAGTTCGCGATGTGGTGTCCACCTTTCGAAGCGTCGCCGTGTACTTCGACCCGCTGATCGCATCGATCGAGAGCGTGCGCGAGGCGCTGCTGTCGTCAGCCACGACGGCCACAGACGTGTCGAGCAGCGGGCGCAGCGTGGAGGTCCCAGTCACATACGGAGGCGACGAAGGACCAGATCTGTCGGAGGTCGGGGCAATGACCGGCATGACCGAAGCCGAGATCGTCCGCCGACACGCTGACGCGACGTATCGCGTGTTCATGCTCGGCTTTCTGCCGGGCTTCGCATACATGGCGAGCGTCGACGAGAGCATTGCGGTGCCGCGTCGTGCGACGCCGCGTGTGAGGGTGCCGGCTGGATCGGTCGGTATCGCCGGTCGGCAAACCGGTGTGTATCCGATTGACTCGCCAGGCGGCTGGCAAATCGTGGGACGAACGTCGATGCCCGTGTTCGATCCCATGCGATCGCGACCCTGTCTTTTCGCGCCCGGCGATTCGGTTCGATTCGTTGATGTGGGCCGCCTGAAGGCGGCCCCTACGAAAACGGGCCACCTGAAGGTGGCCCCCACGCCCCTCCAATCTCCTGTGGGGTCCGCTCTGCCGTCTCCTGTGGGGTCTGCCCTCCCATCTCCTGTGGGGTCCGCCCTCCCATCTTCTGTGGGGTCCGTCCTCCCATCTCCTGTGGGGTCCACCCTCCCATCTCCTGTGGGGGCCGCTCTCCCATCTCCTGTGGGGGCCGCTCTCCCATCTCCTGTGGGGGCCGCTCTCCCATCTCCTGTGGGGTCCGCCTTTAGGCGGACCGTGACTGTCGTTACGCCCGGCTTGTTCACGACCGTGCAGGACGAAGGGCGCTGGGGCTATCAGGGCAGCGGCGTCTCGGTGTCTGGTCCGATGGATCTCGTGTCGCACCGAATCGCGAACATCGTCGTCGGCAATGATCGCTCCGCAGCGACGCTCGAAATCACGCTGCACGGGCCCGAGCTCCGTCTCAACGCCGACGCCGTGGTCGCGATCGCGGGCGCCGATCTGAAGGCAACGATTGATGGCGCCGCAATCGACCTCTGCACCCAGACGAGGTGTCGTTCCGGCAGCGTGATTCGCTTCGGCAGTCGACGGAGCGGAACGCGAGCCTACCTGGCGGTGGATGGCGGCATCGACCTGCCGCGCGTGCTCGACAGTCGATCGACCCACGCGACGACCCACATCGGCGGCTTCGCTGGACGGCAGCTTCGCGCTGGTGACACGCTGCCGATTGGCGAGTCCGGGCACAGTCGCCGCGCGTCCCGGCGCGCACCGCTCGACCCACGACCGCGCACCGCTCGACTGCGGGCGATCCCGGGTCCGCAGGATGATTTCTTCGCGGAATCCGCCTTCGACATCCTGCAACAAACGCGGTTCACGGTGAGCCCGCAATCGAACCGTATGGGATACCGATTGACCGGCGGGCCGCCGATTCCACGCGCCGACGAACGCGAGATGATCTCGGACGCGACGTTTGCCGGAGCGCTGCAGGTGCCACCGTCCGGCGATCCGATCCTGCTCATGGCGGATCGGCAGACGACGGGCGGGTATCCTCAGATTGCAACCGTGATTACAGCCGATCTCCCGCTGGCAGGTCAGCTGGCACCGGGGGACTCCGTCGAGTTCGAGCTCTGTTCCCGATCGCAGGCGATTGCCGCGCTCGTCGCGCAGGAGGCACGGCTGCTTGCCCTCGTCTGAAGCTGCGATTCAGCACGACGTGGGGTTGTCGCCGTTGAGCACACTCGGCGTCGGCGGTGCGGCGAGAGCTTTCGTTCGCGCCGAGACCCGATCCGATGTCATGGCGGCACACACGTGGGCGGCCGGGCACCGCATGGACATGTTCGTTCTCGGCGGCGGCAGCAATCTCGTGATCGCCGATGAGGGATTCAGTGGGCTGGTCCTGCAGATCGGACTTCGTGGCACGACGTTCGTGGACTCGACGTTGATCCGCGCATCAGCGGGCGATGTGTGGGATGACGTCGTTGCTGCCGCGGTTGCAGGCGGGCTGACCGGCATCGAGTGCCTCTCTGGAATTCCCGGGAGCGTGGGCGGAACGCCGATTCAAAACGTTGGTGCATACGGACAGGAAGTCGGCGAGACGATCGAGGAGGTCACCGCCTTCGACCGGATCGACGGCCGCATGGCAACGTTGCCTCGGGACGCCTGTGAGTTCTCATACAGGATGAGCCGCTTCAAGTCCCGAGACGCCGGCCGGTTCATCGTCTGTGACGTCTCGTTCCGGCTCCAGCATGGCGTCGCCACACCGAAATATCCCGACGTGATTCGATACCTGGATGAGCGACGTATCGTCTCGCCAGACGTGGGCGATTTGCGACAGGCCGTGCTCGCGATCCGTCGTCGCAAGGGGATGGTGCTCGATCCGATCGACACGGACACGCGCAGCGTGGGTTCCTTCTTCATGAATCCCGTTGTGCCGGTTGAGGCGCAGGAGCGCGTCTCGTCGATCGCAGGCGGCCCTGCACCGGTGTTTGTCGTCGATGCGGCGCGCGTAAAGCTCCCCGCCGCATGGCTCATCGAGCGCGCAGGATTCCGGAAGGGGTTCGCCGACGGTGCCGTCGCTATCTCGACAAAGCATCCGCTGGCGCTCGTCAACCGCGGTGGTGCCACGGCACGGGACGTGCTCCGCCTGGCCAGGCGCATAAAGGAGCAGGTCGCTGATCGCTTCGGTGTGTGGCTCGTGCCCGAGCCGATCTTCGTCGGCTTCAATCACCATCCCGACGTGGAATACTTGCTGCGGGCCGCCTGAAGGCGCCCCCTACGCCTGCGCCGCTCCTGGCGAACGCGAAGGCGAACGAGTGAATCACGCATGTCGACACTGCTGATCGAAGGTGGTCATCGACTCGAAGGACGCGTCGCCGTCGAGGGAAACAAGAATGCGGCGCTTCCACTGCTGGCCGCATGTCTGCTGACCGAAGACGAGTGCGTGCTGCACAACGTCCCACGGATCGGGGACGTCGAGGTGATGGCGCGGCTGCTGCTCGATCTCGGTGCCGAGGTCGAGGGCATCGGGACGACGACGCTGCGGATTCGGACGCTGCAGATTCGGACGCACTCTCCGGATCGCGCGCTGGTCGGCAGGCTTCGCGGGTCGGTCCTGCTTCTCGGGCCGCTGCTCGCGCGGCTCGGAAAGGCGCACATCGCACCTCCTGGTGGAGACTTTCCAGCGCGCCGCACGATCTCCACGCACCTCGAGGCGTTGTTCGCGATGGGCGCTCGAGATGACGGAGGGCCCGATCACGTCCTGGAAGCCCCAGACGGGATCAAGCCGGCCTCGATGTACCTCTACGAAGCGTCGGTGACCGGAACCGAGACGGCGCTCCTCGCCGCGGCGATGGCACCGGGGATCACCGAGATTCGCCATGCGGCTACGGAGCCGCACGTCGTCGAGCTGTGCGAGTTCCTCGGGAAGATGGGCGCCGGTCTGACTGGCGTGGGCAGTGCGACGATTCACATCGAAGGCGTGCCGCGGTTGCACGGCGCCGTGCACACGCTTGGAGGCGATTACATCGAGGCGGGCAGTTGGGCCGTGGTGGGCGCGATCACCGGTGGCGAGATGGCGATCGATGGTGCTCGCCCTGAAGACATCGAGGTGGTCGCTGCGGTACTCAACCGGATGAACGTCGACTGCGGTATGTGCGACGGAACATTCCGTGTCACACCCTCGCAACGTCCGCAAGCGGTGCGCCGCATCACGACGGGGCTATGGCCCGGATTCCCAAGCGATCTCGTCAGCCTCGTGACCGTCCTGGCGACGCAAGCCGACGGGCGAACGCTCGTTCACGACTGGATGTACGAGCTGCGACTGTTCGCCCTCGAACAGTTGAGCGGCATGGGCGCCGACATGTTCCTCGCTGACGCGCATCGCATCATCGTCAATGGTCCGACTCGCTTGCGAGGAGGACGCATTCTCGACAGCCGCGATCTCCGGTCGGGGATGTCGCTGATTGCCGCGGGTCTGACAGCGGACGGCCAGACGCGCGTGACGCCGCTCGAGACCGTCGAGCGCGGCTACAGCCAGTTGGTCAGTCGGCTCGTCGCGCTGGGAGCCAAAGTCGCAAAAGTCGAGTAACACCGACACCGTCAGCGAGGTTACACCGACAGCGTAAGGATGCGTTGCACTGACGATCGCAGGGAGCATTGCACCGACCAGCGAAGTCGTCATTGCACCGACGAGCGCCGCTATCGTACGAACCGCGCGGATGACTTCTCGTTCTCGTTGCAGATGAACTCGATCAAATCGTCATCCGGCATGAGGCGGTGGGTGAGCGTGACGTTCCACGGACGCGTGTACGCCTTCGGATCGTCGACGGTGATGTCGACCGTCATCGTTCCGTAGTTCTCGCGTCGATAGCGCTCAATCATTCGCGCGCGGTCGGTCAACGGGCTTCCGTTCACGTCCAGCCAGCCGTCATCTCTGAAGCCCGCGCTCTCGATGACCAGCGTGTCGTTCTCCCAGCGGCCGACGGAATAGCCATACCAGAACGGCTGCGGGTCACCATCGGGGAGTCGGCGGCCGTCGGTGAAGATCTGCCGCAGTCCGTAGTTCGCCTCGTACATGATCACCAGAACCTTCGGCGTCTGAACGATCTTGCGTGGCTGCGGATGCGTGTGCAGTTGCATGTTGCCGAGCGGCAGGCAGTGCGCGTCGGGGTTGTCCATCATGTTGGCCGCCATGCGCGCCTTCTTCAACGCCGCCGCCGAGGATTGAAGCGGAAGGCCGCCAGGCATGCCGGCGCCGATGTCGAAGAAGCGAGCCACATCCGGAGGCTGCACGCTCGGCGTCCCGGGCGAACCGCCGGTGCCGCTGACGTTATTGCTGGCTGCCGCCATCGCACGCCACCCAGGGTTCTCCCATACGCCGGAGAAATCAGGGTGACCGTCAGGCATCCGTGGAGGGGACGCGTTGAGATCGACACGGCCGTCGGCGAGTCGTGGCACGCCAGGAGCGGCATAACGCGACCACTGGGCTGACGGGTGGACGCCGTTGGCCAGCAGCAGACACGACAGCATCGCGGCCAGTCTCGCGCTCATCGCGACAGCATAGATCGAACAGGAGCTCGGCATCCGTCCCGCGCCGCCTGAAGGCGGCCCGGCACGCGGACCATAAAGGTCCGCGCCGCATCTGGCTATCGCCCGGGCGTCGGGGGCGGTGGAACGATCGGCTGCACGCCGCCCGGAGCCGGAGCTGGCGGGGGCGGTGGCTGTTGCCCCGGTTGCTGCTGGCGTTGCTGCTCCTGTGCGGGTGTGTCGCGTGGTGGCAACTCCGGTGGGATCGGAAGTTCCACCACGCCGCCGCCCACGCCGTCGTCTCGGCCGACGCGGAACGGGCGCAGGTCCTCTTCGGTCAGATCGAGCACACGGATGATGTGCGGCGTGAGCGTGAGCACGATGTCCGTTTCCTGAGTTTCCTTGCGCGTGTGTGCAAACAGCCGCCCGACGACCGGCAGATCGCTCAGGCCCGGCACTCCCTCGAGCACGCGCCGCTCGTCGTCGCGAATCAAGCCGGCGAGCAGATTGGTCTCGCCATCGCGCAGCCGGATCACCGTGCTGATCGCCCGGCTGCCGAACGTCGGCAGGCTGCCGAAACCGGTTGCCGCCGTTCCGGAGATGCTGCTCACGTCGATCTTCAGTGCGAGCGACACCTCATCATCGTGATGCGTGCGCGGCGTGATGTCGATGTTGACGCCGATATTCTCGTAGTTGAACGAGGCGATCTGCTGTTGCGCGACCCCGCCCGTGGCAATCGGCACGAACGTGGTGACCGGAATCGGCACCCGCTCGCCGAAACGGGCCTGCGCCGGCATCCCTTCCGACGTCCGGAGCTGAGGGTTGGCCAGCGTTCTCGTGTTGGTGTCCTGCTTGAGGAGCCGGTAATACAGTCCCGGGAGGTTCGTCAGGAAGGTGCCCGACTGGGTGAGGTTGCGCAGTTCGCGCAGCGTCAGAGCGGTCGCATTGCCCTCCGAGTCCGCAGGGCTGACATTCACAGAGCCATTGATTCCCGATGACCCACGCGAGGCGAGCTGCAACCCGTACTCGCGCAGGCGGGTTCGATCGACCTCGAGCAGCTCGACGTCGATGACCACTTCCGGGCGCGCCTTGTCGATCGCCGAGATCACCCGCGCGGCGGCGGCCACTCTGTCCGGGGTGTCCTTGATGGCGATGGCGTTGGTCGCCGCGACCGGCGCGATGCGGCGGGCATCGATGACGACACGCAGCAGATCGACCGTCTCCTTCAGATCGGCGTTGCTCAGATAAAATGTGCGGACGATTTCTTCTTCGTACTCGCGGCGCTTGGCGGGCGTGTCAGGGATGACGGTGACCGTTCGCGGGCCGCTGACCCGATAGAAATTGCGTGTCACGGTCGACAGCGTCTGCAGCGCGTTCTCGAGCGACGTGTTCCGCAAATCGATGGTGATCGGCTGATCGCGGAACTGCGGGTCGAACGCAATCGTGATGTTCGTCAACCGCGCGATGGCCGTATAGACGTCGCGCGATCCCGCGTCGCGAAAGATCACAGACGCGGGCAGCCGCACATCGGCCGGCAGCTCGAGTCCCGGCGGTGGCAGATCGCGCGAGCGCTCGATCAACGATTCGAGCTGTGTCTTGCCTTCCCGTGCCACGGCCACCTTGTTTCGCAGTTGCCCGCGCACGTTGCGGAGCTCGTCGTCGATGTCAGCGCTGGCCGGATTGAGTTCGGACGCCAGCTGCAGTTCGACCACGGCCTCGTCGAGCCGCCCGCCGTTGACCAGCCGTCTGCCGCGCGTCAGGTGATCGATCGACGACCGCAGCTTCGCGCGTTCGAGCGAACGGCGTGCCGTCAGGTTGTCCGGCTGCGCGCGCAGGACCTTCGTGTATTCAACGATGGCGCGGTCGTATTCCTGGAGTTGTTCGGCCTGCTGCGCCGCGCGCAACGAGGCCATCGTGGCGCACCCCGCGAGCAGGATGCCGACGGTAGCGGTGAGGACGATTCGATTAATTGCGGCTGCCATCACTCATCGTGACATCGACTCCGCGGGGGATGCGGAAGGCGAACTCCTTATCGGAGAGGCCGGTGTTTTCCTTCAGGTTGGCGAAGGTCAACGTCGATTCTCCACCCTGGCGGTCCCTGGTGCTCAGCGCGCGAATCTGCAGCGTCGCCGGGTCGACGGCGACGATGAAGTATTCGTAATCAGGCTCGGATCGACGTGGTGTCAGCTTCAGGGCCAACGCCCCGGGAACGGGACTCTCCACGTATACGGACGTGAAGTCGCGCGAGATGTCCCCCTTGCCGGCGAGGAACAGCGCCGGGGTCGTCGCGTCATCGTCGGACGGGACGCTGCTGACGATGACCTGCTTGTCCTGCGGGATGTAGGAGTAGATCTTCGCGCCGTCCGAGACGAACTCCTTCTTCTCGGGCTTGACGTAGAGCCACCGCATGCGTCCCGGCTTCTTCACCGAGACGGTGCCCTGTTCGCGTGTCTGGGTGCGGAGCGCGCCACCGCGGTAAGTATGGGTGAAATCAGCCGAAAAGTCTCGGATTCCCTCGTAACGCTGTTGCAGTGAACGAGCAAAGGCGTCGGCCGAGGGACGGGTCTGCGCGGCTGCGAGCCTGAGAGGACTCGCGGCAACGGCGAGCAGTGTCGGGCTCGTCACCAGCAGCAGGACGCAAAGAAGACGGACCATTTCCAGACCTTGTAGCGGACGGCTAGCCGATGTCGTGCCAACGCGAACCCGCGTGGTTTCGGCCTATCTCGCCGCAAGCGACATGATAGCAGTGGGGATCCGGAACCGCGGTTGTTGTGCGTACAGGCCAGCCGCGTACGCCGTCCGGGACGGCCCGCCTGGCGGAAGCCATAAGAGGCTGACCCCCCGTTCGATGATCAGCGCATGCTCCCGCCCGTGAATCACGTGGCCGAACCCCGCTCGCCGGAACGTGTCCATCGAGAGCCAGGAGTCCATGCGGACGGTGAAGCGCTCGTCCAAGACGGACACGGTTGTCCGAAAAGGGCGGCCGGCGGAGACGCTGCTGGCGGGCGGATCGCCCGCGATGCCGGCCCACACCGCATAGTTCGGAGGACGGCTCCCGTCTGGCGCGTTGATCCGCGACGTGCGCGGCCCCGCACGTCCGCCCGCGAGCATGTTCAGCGCCTTGTCGAACTCGTCGTCATCGAATGGAATCTCGCGCGAGGGCGTGAGCAGGCACAGCACGTAGATCGATCCGCGCGGAACCGATTGCGCGATGTCGGTCAGCGAGATCGGTTGCAGTGACTCGTCGCGGACCAGAGGAAACTGCGCACCGTAGCTGGAGACGACTGTGGCAGCGGCGTCGGCCGTCAGGACGACATCGCGGCCGATGGCCTGGTTGTCCGCGACGAAGAAAGGAAAGTGCGGCAGGACCTTGGCCATCCGCGTCCACGCCAGGTCTCGCCGTTGCCAGCGTGACGCGTAGAGCAGTGCGTTCTCCGTTTGCCAGTCCATCTGAGACACGAGCACGGATTGACGATCGCTGACCCCGGCGGCAACGCTCGCCACCAGTTGGTCGGCGCGTCGATCTTCATGACGATCGATCGCGGGCCATGTGTCCCAGGCGCGCCACCCGGCGTAGACGATGAGCACGACTGGCGAGGCTGCCTGAAGGGTCCGCCTGAAGGCGGACCCCACGGGTTTGGGACTGACGGTCGCCCTGTGGTCGGATGTGGGGACCGCCTTCAGGCGGCCCTGAAAGGGCGCGACTGCGACACCTGCAAACAGCGCCGTGAAGTAATGCGTCGGAAGAAAGAAGACGTGCGTATCGCCAACGTTGTACGTGAACGCGAACGCGGTCGAGATCGCGTAAGCCGTCCACGCGAGCATTGCCCACGATCGCGACAGCCACCAGATCCGCACGGCTCCGATAGCGGCGAGCGCAAGACCGAATGCCCCGAACTGCTGCCGGGCGTCCCAGAGCGTCATCGCTAGACGGTCCGGGATGCGCGCCGTCTCCAACCCAAGCACCATCGTCTCGCGCCAGTCGGCCTTCGTCGCGTCGAACCAGAAATCGGCCAGGCGCTCGCTCCATGCGGGTGTCGGACCGTATCCGTCGCTGACGGCGAGAACGTTCGGGAGGTATTGCAGCGCTCCTGCGATCGCAATGACCACCGCCATCACGATCACGTCGAAGCGTAGCAGCGCGCTCGACCTCGATTGCACGTGCAGGAGAAAGATCGCGAACGGTGCCAGCAGCAGAATCATCGACAAGTGGTTGCCGAATGACAGCGCGTAGATCGCGAAGAATACGGCCAGCCGGACGCGCCTTGGCTGGCGCGCGTAACTCGCAAGCGCGATCAGGCAGCCGCCAACCAGCGCAAGATGGAGCGTGTAGACCTCGGCGATGATCGCCTGCGACCAGAACGTGTAAGAGAAGGCCAGGAGCAGCGCCGAGCTGACGCCCGCCGGCGTCGATGTGGTGATCGTCGCGACGAACCAGCAAAGCAGTCCGATGGCCGCGCCTCCAGAGACGGCGGAGAACAGGTTCAGACCGCCTGCCGGATTCGATGAACTGGTCGACGCGACGAACGGTTTGGCGAGGTTGTAGTAAAGAGGGTAGGCCTGCCGCGCGCTCGTCGCTGGCCACAGCACGGCGGCCTGAAAGCCTCCCGTGTCGCCGACGTCGACGCCGGGCAGCAGCGTACGCGAGTAGGCGGCGAACGCGATCGTCGCCACGACGACCGCGGCAGCGACTTTATCGACGCGCACGTTTTCTGGCGATGAAGCTGCGGACCTCGTCGAGCGAACGGGTGTTCAGGACATGATGAGGCTCGACCCAGCCGCGTCGCGCGGTTCCCACGCCGAAACGCATCTGCCGCGCGAGCGCTTCGGCGCGATGACAGTCGCTGTCGATGGTGAGCGTCACGCCTCCCGCAACGGCAAGGCGCGCGAGCTCGCCATCCATATCGAGATGCCCGGGCGCGCCGTCGATCTCCATGGCAGTGCCGGTTTCGACCGCCGCGGCGAACAGACGATCGAAATCGACCTCGTACCCGCTTGAATACGCGGGCGATCGATTCGCCGGATGGGTGATCACGTTGACCAGTGGATGGCGAATCGCCTGGAGATAGCGCTCGGTCAGCCGTGGACCTTCCTGACCACCGTGATCATGCAGCGAGGCGAGGACGATGTCGAAGCCTTCGAGCGTGGCGTCGTCGAAATCGAGTGAGCCGTCCTTCATGATGTCGACTTCGATGCCGTGCAGAATCTGGATCCCGTTGACTTTCTCGCGCACGGCCTCGAGATCGGCGCGCTGTCGAGGAATGTCGTTCACCGCGAGCTTGCGCGACGACCATGCACGCTCGGAGTGGTCGGTGATGGCGACGTATTCGTATCCGAGCTGCTTTGCGGCATACACCATCGTCTCGAGCGAGTCGCGGCCGTCACTCCAGGTTGTGTGCATGTGCAGGTCGCCGCGGATGTGATGGTCCGACACCAGCGTCGGGAGCGCACCGGCCTCGGCGGCGGCGATCTCGTCACGGCCTTCACGCATTTCCGGCGCGATGTACGGAAGATCGAGATGCCGATAGAGCTCGCTTTCCGAGAAGGCAGTGATCCCGGCGCCGTTCGCGCGCTGGAGATGAGCGTCGCGAAAGACCAGGTTGCGGTGCTCCGCCCGAGCGATCAGCTGATCGGTGTGCGCTCGCGATCCCGTGTGCCACGCCATCGCGGCACCAGCTTGTTCCGGGGAGGTCACGTAGACCGTCACCGTGCCGCGGGCCGTGGCGATTGTGACGCTCGACGACGTCTTCGACAGCACACCTACTGCTGAGGGCAGATGGCCAAACCCGGTGAGAACTTCTGGTTGCAGGGGCAACGACGCGGTTGCCAGCAATGAGACATCGCCAACGTCAGGTGAGTACCGCCGAAGACTTCCGGTTGGGGTAATCGAGTCGGCAGGAAGGCCCGCGCGCCGTGCCTCGCGGATGGCCGTCGACGCCAGCATGTGTGCGCGGCCAAGAGGAAGACGGGAAGTGATGGTCAATGCCGGCTCGTGCGGAGGAGGGCGGCACGCCGCCGCTCCTCCCTTCGCCAGCATTCTGACTGAAAGCGATTGTAGCGGTCTACGGCCGGGCGATCGTACGTCGGCCGACGAACATCCGGTATAGAGCGAGGAGAATCACCGCACCGACGAACGACATCAGGAATCCGGCGGACTCGTTCGGTCCGTAAAATCCCATCGTGCGTCCGACGAAGCCGCCGAGGACCGCTCCGGCGATTCCAAGCAGCATCGTGATGATGATGCCGCCGGGATCACGCCCGGGCATCACCAGTTTGGCCAGTGCGCCGACGATCAAGCCGAAGAGAATCCATCCGAGAATGCCCATCTGTTCCTCCAACCAAGCGCGAGTCCTCGTCGCAGGGTGCAAGCATGGGGCCCGCGTCAGCGTTGCTGGGCTCGTGTGGTCGAGGCTGGTGGACGATCCGGAATGCGCCGGAGCCTCAGCTGAACCGAGCTCGGGCTGACACCTGAGAGAGAGACGATCCGTTCATCGGTGACGTAGCCATCTTTGGTGACGCGAATCGTCTTCGAGCCTGGAGGCAGGTTCCGGATCGCGAGCGGTGTCGAGCCCCACCCCACGCCGTTCACGGTCACGCGCGCGCCGGTCGGGTCGGAGGTAATCCTGAGGACTGCATCCAGCGCGCGCGTCCGTGTCGGGAGTTCACGCGGCGACGCCGGTGCCGATGGCAAGGGCGGCGACTGCACGACCGATCGGGGCGGCGGGGGAATCGGCTCTATGACCGCGACCGGAGCTGCCTCGGGGGTCGGCTCACCGCCTGTGGTCGAGAGTGTGGGCCAGGCAAGCCACGTGACTCCGATGATGCTTACTGCGATCGTCGCAAGGACCACGGCGGGCCGTCGAGCCGAGGGCCGCCTTGGCGTGTACGGTGCGCTCTCTGTCAGTGGCGCGATTGTGTGGACAACAGGATCAATGCAGCCGATAGCCGAAACGATCTCGGGTGTCGAGAAGGAGGGTGCGTCGGTCGGCAGCTCCAAGGGCGCCGAGGAGATCGTCGCGGCAATCGCCGTGGACTCCGCGTACGCGCGCAACTCCGCCCGGCGATACATGCGCCCCGGTGTCGGCGGTCGTCGTGGCATCGACTCGCCCTGAAAAGCGTCCTGATTTTCCATTGATCGTCACCGCAGACCAGCGGTCGGGGTGAGTGACCGCGCCGGCGTCGACCGAATGCAATGCGCGGACCGACCGAGTCCTGCTTGAAGGATCAGGATTCAGCGATCAGGATTCAGGGCTGGGCCAGGAGTCAGGCTGATTCCTCTGATTCCTGATCCCCGATTCCTGATTCCTTCCAGGAATGAGGATGGTGGACGGCGGGGGGATCGAACCCCCGACCTCTGCATTGCGAACGCAGCGCTCTCCCAGCTGAGCTAGCCGCCCGATCAGACTCGAAAGACAGAATTGCGAAACGGCAGATACTGCCGCGAGCACAAAAGCGAAACGGCGTTAAGCCGTTTTACCAGACACAATAGCGAAACGGCGCTAAGCCGTTTTTGCCAGATACTGCGAACGCACACACACTGCGGTACGTCGCCGAATGCACGAACATCGATAGTAACATACCGACAGTTCGCTGAAGCGAACTCTACGTTCGTCGCTCCGACGTTCGCGCCTCGATTCCCTCGCTCATGGCCACGATTCGAAAAATTGGTGTCCTCACCGGCGGCGGCGATGCCCCGGGCCTCAACGCCGTCATCCGCGCCGTCGTGAAGTCGGCGTGCAATCGAGGCATCGAGGTGATCGGTCTCGAAGACAGTTTCGATGGCCTGATCTACCCCGAGAAATCACGCCCCCTCGATCCGAGTGACGTGCGCGGCATTCTTCGCCTTGGCGGCACGATTCTGGGCACCGTCAACAGAGGCGATCCGTTCGCCGAACCGATCAGCACGCCGCAAGGGACCTTCAATTACGGCGAGCGCGTGATGGAGATGTTCCAGAAGATGGGCCTCGACGCGCTCGTCTGCATCGGTGGCGACGGCACGCTTGCGATCTCGTACGAGTTCTACAAGAAGGGCATCCCGTTGGTCGGGGTCCCCAAGACCATCGACAACGACATCGTCGGCACGACCAGCTGTTTCGGATTCGACACGGCAGTCAGCTTCGCGACCGACGCCATCGATCGCCTGCACACGACCGCAGAGGCTCATCGGCGCATCATGGTCGTCGAGGTGATGGGTCGCTACGCCGGCTGGATCGCGCTTCACGCCGGGATCGCCGGCGGCGCCGACGTCATTCTGATTCCGGAAATTCCTTACAACCTGGAAAAAGTCGCCCACACATTACGTACTCGCGAGGAACGAGGCGCCAAGTTCAGCATTGTCGTTGTCGCCGAGGGTGCCCGCCCGATCGACGGCAAGGTATCGGTCCTCGAGGAAGCTCATGGTGGATACGCCGAACGGCTTGGCGGCGCCGGTATGTCATGCGCCAAGCAGCTCGAGGGGCTGACGGACAAGGAAACGCGCTACGTCGTGCTCGGGCATCTGCAGCGCGGTGGTGTGCCAACGGCGTTCGATCGGACGCTCGCGACACGCTTCGGCGGCAAGGCGGTGGAGCTGCTCGTCAACGGACAGTTCGGGAAGATGGTCGCCAACCATCCGCCGGACCTCGTGCCCATTCCTTTGGGCGAGGTCGTCGGGAAATTCAAGACCGTCCCGCTCGATTACGACCTGCTGCTGACGGCGCGCGCCCTGGGCGTCTCGTTCGGCGACTAACGAGTAGCGCGGACCTTGTCAGGCCGCGTCAATGCCCCAGTAGCTCCTGATCCTTCTTCTTCTGGAGCTCATCGATCAACTTCACGTGCTCGTCGGTGAGCTTCTGGATCTGATCGAGGCCCTTCCGCTCGTCGTCTTCGGAGATCTTGTGTTCCTTGAGCAGCTTCTTGAGCCGCTCGTTGGCGTCGCGCCGAACGAGGCGCACGCCGTTGCGTCCCTCTTCGGCCTGCTTGTGCACGTGTCGTGACAGCTCCTTGCGACGGTCGTCGGTGAGCGCGGGAATCGGTACTCGGACGACCTTGCCGTCGTTGGCGGGATTCAGTCCCAGATCGGATGCGCGGATCGCCTTCTCGATCGCGCCCATGAGCGATGGATCGAACGGCTGCGCGATGATCATCGCCGGCTCGGGCACCGACAGCGTGGCGACTTGATTGATCGGCATCTTCGCGCCGTACGCCTCCACGTGAACGCCGTCGAGCAAGCCGACGGTTGCCCGCCCGGTGCGAACGTTGGCCAGGTCTCGGCGCACGCGGTCCACCGCGCCGTCCATGCGTCCCTTCACTTCGGTGAACATGCCTTTCAAATCATTGAAATCCATAGGTCACCTGGTTGGTAGGTGGTGGGTGGTAGATAGCGGGTCGTTCGTGGTTCGTGGTTCCCGGTTTTGGTTCCTGGTTCGTCCACCATCCACCATCTACACCCACCATCCACCATCTAGATCGACACCGTGGTGCCGATTGGCTCGCCGGTCACCACACGCCCGATGTTGCCTGGCTCGCGCAGATTGAAGATCACAATCGGCAGCTTGTTGTCCATGCACAGCGAGATCGCGGTGGCGTCCATGACCTTCAGCTGTCGTTCGAGCACCTGCAGATACGAGATCGTCGGGTACTTCGTGGCTTGCTTGTCGACCATCGGGTCGGCAGTGTAGACGCCGTCGACCTTTGTCCCCTTCAGGATCACCTCGGCTTTGATCTCCATCGCCCGGAGCGCGGCCGCGGTGTCGGTCGTGAAGTACGGGTTCCCGGTGCCGGCCGCAAAGATCACCACGCGACCCTTTTCCAGATGGCGAATCGCGCGCCGACGGATGAACGGCTCCGCGACCGCGCGCATTTCGATCGCGGTGACGGTGCGCGTCACGAGCCCGTGCTGTTCGAGCGCATCCTGGAGCGCCAGCCCGTTGATCACGGTCGCCAGCATCCCCATGTAGTCCGCCGTGGCGCGATCCATCCCGCGGGCGCTCGCCGCCAGCCCGCGAAAAATGTTGCCGCCGCCGATCACGATGGCGGTTTCGACGCCCAGGCTCTGGATCTCCGCCACGTCGCGCGCGATGCGTGTCGTGACCGCAGGATCGACCCCGAATTGCTGGTCGCCCATCAGAGCTTCGCCGGACAGCTTGAGGAGGATGCGACGGTAGATGGGGGCGCGAGGGGACACCGAAGGGTCGGAGGACATCGACACCCGATTATATTGCAGGCGGTCGAGACCACGGAGTTGCGGACACGGAGTGCACGGAGATCAAAAAGAGTTCTCTTCGTGTCCTCCGTGTTGAAATTCTCCGTGGTCTCAAGGCAGGGCGAACGCAACGAGCTCTTCGGAGCCCTCGGGCGCCGGATCGTCAAGGGCGCTTGCACCGGCGGCGACAATGGCGACGTACTGCTTGCCGTCGTTTCCCTGATAGGTGATCGGCACGGCATGCGCGCTCATCTTCACGGTCGTCGTCCAGAGTTCCTTGCCGCTCTTCGACTCGAACGCACGAAACCGGCGGTCATTGCTGGCGCCGATGAACACGAGCCCGCTCGCCGTCGTGATCGGGCCGCCCATGTTGAGCCGCCCTGTGCGCTGCTTCGGTTCCGGCAGCTCCGCGGTGATGCCAAGCGGCACCTTCCACGCGATTTCACCAGTCTTCAGGTTCACCGCCACGAGATTGCCCCAGGGTGGCTTCTGACACGGCCATGCTTTCTCACCCGAGCCGACGAGATTGCCGCTGCCGTCGGGTCGCCCCTCGCTCCATTGGAATCGTGACGTCGTTCCGACCACGCTGTTGCGATTCATGCGTTCGGGGCCGCCACCGCGTGCCTCTCGCCGCTCGATCCAGCCGATGCTCGCTTCGTCCATTGTGTTGACGAACAGGTATCCGAGCGACGGATCAGATGCGACGCCGCCCCAGTTCGCGCCACCGACCGAGCCGGGGAAGACGATCGTCGATTTCAGCGGAGCGCCTGGCGCGCGATATACATAGGGCGTGAACGGTCCCTGGTTGATGAAGCCGCCACTCCGTTCTTCGAGCGACTTGCAGAATGCCGCGTGCTCGGCCGTCGTGTCCGCAGCCGTGACGATGTCGTTGGCCTTGTAGCTGACGCGAGCAAGGGGAGCCGGCTTGATCGGGATTGGCTGCGTTGGCCACGACGCTTCGCCGGGCACCTCGCTCTTCGGCACCGGTCGCTCCTCGATACCAAAGACAGGCTTTCCCGTCTCGCGATTCAGGATGTAGAGATACCCGGTCTTGCCTGCCTGTGCGAGGACAGGGACGTCCCGTCCGTTGATGCCCACGTCGAGCAGGCCCGGTGCGGATGGCGGATCGTAGTCCCACAGATCATGATGTGTGGTTTGGAAGTGCCACTTGTACGCGCCGGTGTCCGCATCGAGCGCGACGATGGAGTTCGCATAGAGGTTCTGCCCCTTGCGCTCGCCGCCGTAGTAGTCGTTGGTGGGACTGTCGAAGACCGCGTAGACGGTGTGGCGTCGCGCGTCGATCGTGACCGCGAACGGCCAGCTGATGGCGCCGTTGACATTCTTCCAGCTCCCGTTCTCCCACGTGTCCTGACCGGGTGCGCCAGGTTGATCGGAGACCGAGCGGAACTCCCACACGTTGCGGCCCGTACGCACGTCGAACGCGCGGACCGCGCCTGGCGGCGTGTTCGTACCGACGATCGCGAGATTCTGGTAAATGGTCGTCGAGCCGTTGTACGCGCGGTCGATGTCTGCGACGCCGCCAGTCCCGAACCCTGTCGCCGGCTGGCCGGTCGTGGGATCCAACGCGATCAGCCGGCGTCCCGCCGTGAACACGATGCGCGCGGATGCGGTGCCGTCACCGGGCCAGTAGCCCAGGCCACGCTTCGACGGTGCGCCTCCGGGAACCTGCCATCGCCACCGCTCCTTGCCCGTCTCCGGTTCGAGTGCGACGGCGTGCGTGCTCGTGAGCAGGTACATCACGCCCTTGACCACGAGCGGCGTGAACTCACTGCCGCCGGTCAGCCCTCCGTTGTCCTGACTGCGACCAATTTTGTAGGACCATGCGGGCCGCAGGCGCGCCACATTCGCCGGTGTGATCTGGCTGAGAGGGGAGTGCCGAGTCCCCATCAGATCGCGGTTGTAAGTCGGCCAGTCGCCGGCCGCCGATCGGCGGGACGTCGTGCCGCCTTCCTGTGCGAAGTAAACGACGGGAAGAAAACAGAGCGCTGCGATGACGAGCGCGCGGTAGGAGCGGATCAAGATGCCTCCAGCACGAAGGCATCTTGTATCACACGGACGACCTCTATTCTGCGGTTTCGCCGACGCGGAAGCGGGCGAAGCGGCTGATCTGGATGTTCTCGCCGGTCTTCGCGCTCGCCTGGGCGACCAGTTGCGAGATGCTCACCGCGTTGTCGCGGATCGAAGGCTGATCGAGCAACACGAACTGCGAGTAGAACGCGCCGAGCTTGCCCTCGATGATCTTGTCCATCACATGGGGCGGCTTGTTCTCCTTCTCCATCTGCGCGCGGTAGATCGCTTTCTCCTTGTCGACCGCGTCGGCCGGCACGTCCTCGCGCCGCACCCACTTGGGATCGGCGGCGGCAATGTGCATCGCGACTTCCTTCACCAGGCTGTTGAAGTCGTCGGTGCGCGCCACGAAGTCGGACTCGCAGTTCACCTCGACGAGCACGCCGATCCGACCGCCCATGTGGATGTAGCTGCCGATGACCCCCTGCGCCGTCGTGCGCCCGGCGCGCTTGGCCGCCTGTGCCAGGCCGCGCTTGCGGAGCAGCGTCATCGCTTCTTCCATGTTGCCGTTGGCTTCGGTCAGCGCCGCCTTGCACTCCATCATGCCCGCGCCCGTTTTGTCGCGAAGCTGTTTGACCAGATCTGCCGTGATTGTCGCTGCCATGGTTGTGCGTCTCGTGTCGGCTCTTGGCTGTAGGCGTTAGGCTTCAGGCGAGGCCGAGAGCCAGAAGCCCAGAGCCCAAAGCCCGTACAACAAAAGCGCCGGCTGTGAAGCCGGCGCGTCGAAATCCTTGCGACTCCGTTCTATGCGCCGGCCGGTGTCGGCTCGGTCCGTCGCTGCGGCCGGACCGCGCGGGTCAGTCGCGCGGCTGCATCCGCGGCAGCAGCTTCCTCGGCGCGTGCCGCATCCTCTTCCGCAATCCGCGACTCACGCATCGCCCGCCCGCCTGAGATCGCTTCCGCGATCTTCGACGCGAACAGACGGATGGCACGCAGCGCATCGTCGTTGCCCGGAATGACGAAGTCGACTTCGTCGGGATCGCAATTCGTGTCGACGATGCCGATGACCGGAATCTTCAGCTTGCGGGCTTCGTCGACGGCGATCTTCTCCTTGCGCGTGTCGACGACGAAGATGGCGTCGGGCAGGCGCGACATCTGGCGGATGCCTTCGAGGTTTTTGAGCAGCTTGCGCTTCTCTTTCTCGGCGCGCGCGATCTCCTTCTTCGACAGCGTATCGTACCGGCCGTCGGTGGCCATCGCTTCGATGTCGCGCAGACGACCGAGACTGCGTTGGATGGTGCTGAAGTTCGTCAGCAGTCCGCCCAGCCAGCGCTGGTTGATGTAGAACATGCCGCAGCGCTGCGATTCCTCGGCGATGACGTCCTGCGCCTGACGCTTGGTCCCGACGAAGAGGACCGTCTTGCCGTCGGCCGCGAGATTGGTGACGAACTCCTCGGCGTCCCGGAACTTCTTCACCGTCTTGTTCAGATCGATGATGTAGATGCCGTTCCGCTCACCAAAGATGAACTCCTTCATCTTCGGGTTCCACCGCTTCGTCTGGTGGCCGAAGTGAACGCCGGCCTCCAGTAGATCCTTCATCGCAATCCCGGACAAGTGCGCTCCTTTTTCTAGCGTTTGCTGAACTGGAACCGCTTCCGCGCGCCAGCCATGCCGTACTTCTTGCGCTCCTTCACGCGGGAATCCGACGTGAGGAGTCCATCCTTCTTCAAGGTCTTGCGCAAGTCGGCGTTGAACTCGACCAGCGCCCGTGCAATGCCCAGGCGCACGGCGCCCGACTGGCTGTTCACACCGCCACCAGCGACCGTGGCCAGGATGTCGAACTTCTCGACCGTCTCGGTCAGTGTCAGCGGCCTGCGCACGTTCATCCGTAACGTTTCCGTCCGGAAGAACTCGTTGAACTGACGGTGGTTGACGGTGATGGAGCCGTTGCCGGGACGAAGGAACACGCGGGCGGTCGATGTCTTGCGGCGGCCTGTGGCGTAGTATTCGATGGTGGCCAAGATAATTACGCGACCTCGATTCTCTGTGGTTGCTGAGCGGCGTGAGGATGATCCGCGCGGGCGTACACCTTGAGCTTGCGGTACATCGCGTCGCCCATTTTCGTCTTGGGCAGCATGCCTCGGATCGCTTCCTCGACCAGACGGACCGGACGACGTTTGCGGACGTCGACGGCGCGCTCTTCACGCAGGCCGCCTTCGTAGCCGCTGTGCCGGCGGTAAATCTTGTCAGTTTCCTTGGCGCCGGTCAGCTTGACTGACCCGGCGTTGATCACGATGACGTGATCGCCCGTGTCGATGAACGGGGTGTAGATGGCTTTGTGCTTGCCCTGAAGCAGCCGCGCGGCCAGGGTTGCCACCCGGCCCAGGACCTGACCGTTGGCATCGATGACGTGCCACCGGCTGTCCACGCTTTTCGCGCTGGCGACGAACGTACGCATGAAAAGGGATTCCTTCGCTGGCCTGTGCGACCGGACGCTATTGGACGCGAGCCCGGATTGCACAGACTAAACCTATAACCGCAAACCCCAATGATACGGACGCTTGCGGACGCTGTCAACTGCACAACTCTGTCAGCGTGCGCAGTCATGCGCACCATGGCGGACGATCGCGTCCCGCTGCCGCACGTTCAACTTCCGCACTGACAAAACCGCAGGTCGGCGTCGCGTCGAGCTCCGATCGCACGGTTGCCGATAACAGTCATGTAAGCGCGCCCCGAATTCCGTCGATCGCGGACGCCGCACCGACAGAGTTTGGCACCCCGGACTGGCAATTTGTGGCGAGTCCGGGCCGTTGAGCTACTGGCACGTCGGTTGCCCCAACCGTTGCGACGGCGCAGAGTCGGCGCGTCTGGAACAGCAAGACGCGGCCTACAAACGCATGCAGGGCGGGTCGTGTTCTTCAGACCGGCCGGCGCCGCGCCACACAAGCGGGTCGAATGAACCCGCACGAGTCACTCGCGTGGGTCGCAGCGACCCGGAGAGCAATTAGTGCAGTTCTTGCGCAAATCGAAGGCGGTGGTCGGGCTCGACATCGGGTCGAGCACGGTGAAGGCCGTCGAGTTGAAGCCGTCAGGCAAAGGGTTCCGCGTCGCGGCGTTCGGCATCGAGCAGGTCCCGCAGGACGCGATCGTCGATGGCGCGATCATCGACGGCGGGGCAGTGGCCGACGCGATCCGTCGCGTCTTCGAGAAGAACAAGGCGTTCAAGAGTAAGGACGTCTGCGCCTCGCTCTCGGGCAACGCGGTGATCGTCAAGAAGATCACGCTGCCGGTGATGACGCAGGCCGAGCTCGATCAGTCGATCTACTGGGAAGCGGAGCAGTACATCCCGTTCGATATCCAGGACGTCAACCTCGATTATCAGATTCTCGATCCCGGCACCGGACCCGACTCACGCGGCAGCATGGACGTGCTGCTCGTGGCGGCGAAGAAAGAAAAGATCGGCGACTACACCAGCGTCATCGCGCAGGCGGGTCGCACGCCGGTCATCGTCGACGTCGACGCATTTGCGCTGCAGAACGCGTACGAGGTCAATTACGGCCTCACCGCCGGCCAGGTGGTCGTGCTGCTCAACGCCGGGGCCAGCGCCATCAACATCAACATCATCGAAGGCGACCAGTCGGTCTTCACCCGCGACATCTCGATGGGCGGCAACGCCTACACCGAAGCGGTGCAGAAGGAGCTCGATCTGCCGTTCGAGGCTGCCGAACAGTTGAAGAAGGGCGTGCCGGTCGACGGCGCGACCTTCGAAGACGCGCAGCCGGTCCTGCGCGCCGTCACCGAGAACGTGCTGCTGGAGATCCAGAAGACGTTCGACTTCTTCAAGGCGACCGCCTCCTCCGAGCAGATCGACCGAATCATGCTGAGCGGCGGCGCCTCGCGCGTGGATGGCTTCCGCGAGATGGTGCAGGAACGGTTCAACGCGCCGGTCGAGGATTTCGATCCGTTCCGCGCCGTGACCTGGGATGACACCAAACATGGCCACGACGCTCCCGCGCTCGCCGCAACGGCGGCCGTGGCCGTGGGGCTCGCCGTGCGACGGGTAGGCGACCGATGATTCGCATCAACCTTCTCGGCGTCGAACGGCAGAAGGCGCGCAAGACCACCACGTCCTTCGATGCGGGGCGGCACACCACGATTGCCTGCGCCGCCGTTCTCCTCATCTCGGCGGCCGGCATCGGCTGGTGGTACTGGGCGCTGACGCAGGCGTCCACGCGTATCGACGCGGACATTGTCGCGGCACAGGACGAAGCCGCGCGCCTGCGGTCGCTGCTCGTCGAAGTGCAGCAGTTCGAGGGGCGTCGCGCCCAGCTCCAGCAGCGTGTCGCGCTGATTCAGCAGCTTCGCGGCGGTCAATCGCTGCCGGTGCAGCTGCTCGACACCATCAGCAAGAGCATCCCGGACATGCTGTGGCTGACCGATCTGGAAGAAAAGGACGCGAGCGTGACGATGACCGGGCTGAGCACCACGCTCATCGCGGTCTCCGACCTCGTCGGAAACCTCGGCTCCACACCGCTGTTGAAGAAGCCGATCGAGATCGTCAACACCGAAGTGCAGACGCAGGCACAGCAGGGCCCCGCAGCCGGCCAGCCGGCGGCGGATCTGATCAAATTCACGGTGAAAGCGCAGATGGCGACTGCCGAGCCGTCGGGCGGGAAGAAATGAGCCTCAGTCTCGGCAAGCTGCCGTGGTACGGACAGATCGGCGCGTTCGTCGCCCTGGGTCTGGCGGGCGCGGCGGTGTTCTGGAACTTCTACGCGCAGCCGGCGCAGGCCAGTCTCGAGGAGCGTCGCGGGCAACTGGCGAGCATCCACGCGGAGATCGAGCGCGGTCGCGCCACCGCGCGGCGCCTGCCGCAGTTCCGCCAGGAAATTGTCACGCTCGAAGCGCAACTCGAGCAGCTGCGCGCGGTCCTGCCGGAAGAACAGGACGTCGCCGATCTGCTGCGGCGCGTCCAGGGCATGGCGACCCAGTCGAACCTGACGATTCGGGGCTTCACGCCGCAGGTGGTCGCGAAGAAGCAGATCCACATGGAGTGGCCGATCGGGCTGAAGCTCGAAGGGCGCTATCACGACCTGGGTGCGTTCCTCGAGCGAGTCAGCAAGTTCCCGCGGATCATCCACGTCAGCAACATCAAGATCAAAGGCCTGCCACCGGCATCGGGCGGGGCCACGATTACCGCCGAATGCACTGCCACGACGTTCGTGCTCGTCGACACGCCTGCGCGTCCGGCGACACCGGCGACGCCGGGTGCTGCGCCGGCCACGCCGCCGGCCGCGACGCCAGTCCGTACGGCGGCAACGGAGTAGCACATGCGGATGGTTGCTGCGATCACGTTCTTCTCTCTGAGCGCACTGGCGGTGACGCACGGCGCTGCCGCGCAGTCGCCGGCGGCGCCAGCGGCTGCCGCTTCGAACACGAGCGCCGCCGCGGTCACGCCAAATCCAGCGGCCGCAGGCCCGGCAGCCGCGCCGTTCGCCACCGTCGAACCGCAGGGATATACCTACGACGCGGGGAACCGGCGCGATCCGTTCGTCAGCTTGATCCGGCGCGGCACTGAGACGCAGGTCTCAGCGACCGGAGTCGGTGTGCGCCCGCCGGGCCTTCGTGGCCTGACGGCCGGCGAGGTCACTTTGAAGGGCATTCTCGCGAGCCAGGGTGGCTACGTGGGGATCGTCCTCGGCGCCGACAACAAGACCTACATCGTCCATCCGGGCGAAGCACTGTTGGATGGAACGGTCCGGACGATTACATCAGACGCGATGGTGATTCTGCAGCAGGTGAACGAGCCGCTGTCGCTGCAAAAGCAGCGCGAACTGAAGAAGGTCCTGCGGCAGACGGAAGAGAGCAGGTAACGATGCAGCGATATTCACGGGCGGGCAGGCTTTGGACTTGTGCGGCGCTGGCGCTGAGCGTCATCGCGCCGCTGGCTGCCAGCAGCCCGCGCAGCGACCTCGCGGTCCTGAAACGGATCGCCTCCCGCGTCGACGAGCGCGTCGGCAGCGTTTCCATCGAGGCGTCGGACCCGGTGCCCTATGTCGCGTCCCAGCCTGACGCGCGCACCTTCGTCGTGGAGCTTCGCGACGTGGCCGCCGCCGGTGTGGCCGACCGCTTCGTCCCCGACCCGCGCAATCCGATTTCCGCGGTGCACGTCGAGACCGGACGCTCGGCAGATGGCTCCGACGTCGCGCGAGTCCTCATGACGCTGAATCAGCCGATTCGTCCACGCGTGCGCAGCGCGCGGAACCTGATCATCGTCGAAGCCGACCGCCCAGAACCTGGCGCAGCCGCGGCGGCAGTGACGATGGCCGGACCGTCGAGTGCGATTCGCGATGTGCGCGTCACCCGGCGCGGCGATGCGACCGCGGTGACGTTGCTCGGCACCGGCCGTCTCCTCGCGGCGAGCGTCGACATGCCGAAGGACGGACCGCGCCGGCTGCAGCTCGATCTCCCGAACGTGACGTCGGCCTTGCCGTCGGTCACGCCGATCAAGCAAGGACCGGTAGACCGCGTGCACATCGGATTGAGCCCGTCGTCTCCGCTGGTCACGCGCGTCACGATGCAGCTCTCGCGTGCGGCGACCTATCGTGTCGACCCATCCGTTGACGGCCAGGATTTGACGGTTGTGTTCGACGAGCCGGCATCAGGGTCGCCTACACAGGTGGCCAGTGCGGTGGATACCAAGACGCCGCCAGTCGTTGCTCCTGCTGCCGCGGCCGCACAGGCTCCGGCGCAGCCACCCGCCCCCGTTCCGCCAGCGGCGCAGGCACAAGCGCCGGCGGGCGGGTCGCCGACACGCTTCTCCGGTCACCCGGTGAGTCTCGATTTCCAGGGCGCGGATCTGCGCGCCGTGCTGCGCACGTTCGCGGAAATCAGCGGCCTCAACGTGGTCATCGATCCGACGATTCAGGGCACCGTTGACGTCGCGCTGCGTGACGTGCCCTGGGATCAGGCGCTCGACATCATCCTGCGAGCGAACAAGCTTGGATACGTCGTGGACGGCACGATCGTCCGCGTGGCGCCGCTCTCCGTGCTCGCCGAAGAGGAAGGACAGCGGCGGAAGCTGTCCGAAGAGCAGGCGTTGTCGGGCGAGCTGCGCGTGCTCACGCGGTCGCTCAGTTACGCAAAAGCGGAAGACCTCAAGCAGCTGCTGACCGCGACGGCGCTGTCGCAGCGCGGTACCATCCAGACCGATTCACGCACGAACACGATCATCATCAACGACCTGCCGGACCGGCTCGATCGGGCGGGGCAGCTGCTGACGACGCTCGACGTGCCGCAGCCCCAGGTCGAAATCGAAGCGCGCATCGTGCAGACGACGCGAGAGTTCGCGCGGAGCCTCGGCGTGCAGTGGGGCGTCGGCGCGCGCGCGACCACCGCGCTCGGCAATTCGCTCCCGCTGGCGTTTCCGAATCAAGGAAGCATCACGGGGCGAACGGGCACCTCGCAGGGCGCCGATGCGGCGGATGCTGCGGCGAACGTCGTCAATCTGGGTGTCAACGGCGCGACGTCGGCTCTCGGTCTCGCGCTCGGATCGATCAATGGCGCCGTGAATCTCGACGTCGCCTTGTCCGCGCTCGAGCGTCAGGGGCAGGGCCGGCTGCTCTCGACGCCGCGCGTGTCGACGCAGAACAACATCGAGGCGGAGATCACACAAGGCATCCAGATTCCGATTCAGACCGTCGCGAACAACACCGTCACGGTGTCGTTTAAGGACGCCGCGCTGACCTTGAAGGTGACGCCGCAGATCACCGCCGCCAACACGGTGATCATGCAGATCTCGGTCGAGAACGCGTCGCCGGACTTCAGCCGGTCGGTCAACAACATTCCGCCGATCGACACGCAGCGCGCGCTCACACGCGTGCTCGTGAGCGACGGCGACACCACCGTCATCGGTGGCATCTACGTGAGCCGCGAACAGAGCGCGCAGGACCGGACTCCCGGCCTGCACCGCGTTCCGTTGCTCGGCTGGTTGTTCAAGCGCGACACCCTGGCGGATGAGAGCCGCGAGCTCCTGATCTTCATCACGCCGCGAATCCAGCGTCTGTAGGAGTTTTTGTGAAAGCGAACGCGTTCAAGACAGTCGTGCGCGGGGGAATCCTGTTACTGGCCGTCGCCGTTTCCGGCTGCGGTGAGTACGTGCGCAACCAGGGCCGCGGACCGGCACAGCCGATCATTCTCGCGCTGGTCGCCGCGCCAGGTGCCACGCCGGACAAGTTCAGCGGCACGCTGGCGTCCGACGTGATCACGGTGGTGAATCGTACGGTCGGACAGCAGCAGATACAGGTCCCGACGATCTTCAACGACATCGGCTCGGTGACGATGCGGATCATCCTCAAGGATCCGGGCGCCGGTTCCGTGGCTGCGCCCACACCGATCAATCAGGTCACCTTCACCAGATACACGGTCGTCTACCGCCGTTCGGACGGGCGCAACACGGCTGGTGTGGATGTGCCCTATCCGCTCGACGGCGGTCTGACCTTCACTATCCAGTCCGATAAGGATGTCACCGCGAATTTCGAGCTGGTGCGACACACGGCAAAGGAAGAAGCGCCGCTGAAGGCGCTCGTGAGCAACGGAATGATCATCTCGACCGTCGCCGACGTCACCTTCTACGGGCGCGATCAGGCGGGCAACGACGTCTCTGTTGCCGGCAGCATCAGCGTCGACTTCGGCAACTTCGGGGACCCGAGCTAGGAACCGCCATGATTTGTCCTTTCCAGCATCTCAACGTAGAGGCTGCTTTCAGGCGGCCCGCTCGCACGATCGCTGCGCTGCTTGCCGCGGTCGCCCTCACAGGGTGCGGCATCGACAAGCAGACCGGCCCGTCGCCAATCGGCACGTCGGAGTTCGGGCTGTCGGTGACGATGACCGCCACTCCCGATCAACTTCCGCGCGACGGCAGCACGCAGTCGGTGGTGACGATCACGGTCCGCGATGCATCCGGCAAACCCGTGTCCGGACAGCGGCTCAGCCTCTCGTTGCCCACGAATGCTCCGGCCGGTGCCACGCTGTCGCAGAGCGAAGTCACCACCGGTTCCAATGGCGCGGCGACTATCACGGTGATGGCTCCGCAGAACGGATCGGTCGGCAACATCGTGATCACGGCGACCCCGGTTGGAACCAATTTCGACAACTCCGTGGCGCGGACGATCTCGATCGGTGTGACTCCGGAGAACTCGGCACCGCCGATTGTCGGACCGTTCAGCGTGAATCCCACCAGTCCCGAAGTCGGCGCGCTGGCAACGTTCACCGCCGGTTCGGCCACAGACGAGGGCGTGAGCTGCACGAGCTGCACCTTCAGCTGGGACTTCGGCGACGGCTCCACCGCCACGGGCCAGGTCGTGACCCATACGTTCACGCAAGTGGGCGACTACTCGGTGGCCCTCACGGTGACGGATCGCGGCGGCGCCGCCACGATCAAGCGGCAGACCGTGACGGTCGTCGGCGTCGCGCCTCCGACGGTCACGATCACGGTGTCACCGACGACCCCGCTCACGGGCCAGGAGGCGACGTTCACGGCAACAGCGACGCCCGCATCGGGCCACCGGATCGCGACGTTCAACTGGAGCTGGGGCGATGGGTCGGACAACCAGACGGCGAGTCCGGTGATCCACCACACCTACTCGACTGCCGGCACCTACCTCGTGGTGCTGACGGTGACCGACGATCGGGGCCTGACCACTCGCATGCAGACGCCTGTCGTCGTCACGAGCGGGTTGACGGCGTCCTTTACCATGTCGCCGACGTCGGCGCGCGTCAGCGTGGCGATCACGTTCAACGCGTCGGCGTCCTCGTCGACCAACGGCTCCGTGATCACCAACTACAACTGGGACTTCGGTGACGGAAGCACATCGAACTCGTCGACGCCGTTCACGTCGCACACATACTCGTCGCAGGGACTCTCGGTCGTCGTCCTGACGGTAAGTGATGCGCAAGGACGCACCGCGACGCTGACGCAGTTGCTAACGGTCGCTCCCTAAGCCTGTCATAATCGGCCCGTGGCCGATTCCGTTCGTGCCGGTATTCAAGGGCGCCTGGTCACACACGACCGGGTGCCCTTTTTCTTGGTCCGGCTGAAGCCGGACACGACGCCGAGCTGATGCCGCTACCGTTCACGCCCGTGCTGGCGCGGCGACATCAACAGGTCCGACAGTCGCTCGATTCGCTGAGCGTCGACGCGCTGATCGTCATCTATTCACCCAACATCCGCTACCTCACCAATCACATTGGCAGCGCTGGGATTCTGGTGCTGTCGCGTGAGGCCGCGCATCTGCTGATCGATTTCCGCTACGAGGAGGCGGTGCGAGCGCTGCAGTCGTCGCCATCGGCGTGCCCGGACTTGCGCACCTGGCCCGTGCCTGCCAGCTACGACGAGGCGCTCGTGGGATGCCTGCAGGAAATCGGCGTGACGACCGTGGCGTTCGAAGCAGCACATCTGACCGTGTCGCGTCACGAGTGGTTGCTGCGGACGATTGCGGCGCGCCAGGCGACGATCGCACTGCGCGCGACGGAACGCGTGGTGGAGCAGGCACGGATCGTCAAGGATGCAGATGAGATCGCGACGATCGCCGACGCAGCCTCTCGTCTCACCGCGGTTGCGGAGGCGACGCTCCGAGCGTTGCATCCAGGCATTCGCGAACGTGACGTCGCCGCCGCGCTCGAAACAGCGATGCGCGATGCGGGTTACGAACGGCTCGCCTTCGACACCATCGTTGCATCCGGACCCAACGCGGCGCTTCCGCACTATCGCGCTGGGGACCGGATCCTTGCTGCAGGCGACCTGGTGGTGCTGGACTTCGGCGGCGTCTTGGACGGATACTGCTGCGATTTGACCCGCACAATCAGCGTCGGGCCGGCGTCCGCCGAAGCACGACGCGTATACGGGGCCGTGCTCGACGCGCAGCAGGCGGCGATGGCAGCCGTGAGGCCCGGGATCGAAACGCATGTCGTGGATGCCGCGGCGCGACAGCTGCTCGAGACACGTGGTCTCGGCGCGGCGTTCGGCCATGGCACCGGCCATGGGCTTGGCCTCGACGTCCACGAGGAACCGCGGATCGGACGTCCGCGCGCCGACGCGCCGTCGGTGTCGCTTCAACCGGGAATGGTCTTCACGATTGAGCCCGGGGCCTATCTGCCGGGATGGGGTGGTGTCCGGATCGAAGACGATGTGCTCGTGACCGACACGGGATGCGAAGTCCTGACGTCGGTGACGCGCGAACTGCTGGAACTATGAGGATTCGGGTATCGGGAATCAGGATTCAGGGCTGTCTCGGAAGGAGGCAAGGAGGATTCAGCTCCTCGACCCTCATTCCTTTCGGACTGATACCTGGCCCAGCCCTGATTCCAAAATCCCGATTCCTGATTCCTTCCGATTGATGGATCTCGACGAGATCAGACAGATACTGCAGTTGATGCAGGAGCACGACCTCACCGAGTTCGAGCTCGAGCGCGAAGGGATCAAGCTTCGCTTGCGGAAAACGACCGCGGGTCAATGGACCGCGACGATGCCGGCCATGCCGCCGGTGACGTTTTCGCCAGCACCGGCCGTCGCGCCGCCACCGTCAGTACCCCACGCCGAGGGAGGGACTCCCGCGCCCGTGCTGACGGCTGCCGAGGACCTCGACCTTGCCGTCATCAAGTCTCCGATTGTCGGAACGTTCTATCGTTCGCCGGAACCCGGCGCGAAATCATTCGTGGAGGTTGGCGACACCGTCAGCAAGGGCCAGGTTCTCTGCATCATCGAGGCGATGAAACTCATGAACGAGATCAACGCCGAATGCGATGGTGAGATCGTCAAGGTCTACGTGGAGAACGGTCAGGCCGTGCAGTACGGAGAGCGCCTCTTCGCGATCAAGCCTGCATAGAGCATGTTCAAAAAGATTCTGATCGCCAATCGCGGTGAGATCGCCCTGCGCATCATCCATGCGTGTCGGGAGCTCGGGATCAAGACGGTCGCCGTCTACTCCGAAGCGGACGAGAACTCGCTGCACGTGCGCTTCGCGGACGAGGACGTCTGCATCGGGCCGCCGCGCAGCGCCGACAGCTATCTCAACGTCCCTTCGATCATCAGCGCCGCGGAAATCACCGGAGCCGACGCGATTCACCCGGGATACGGCTTCCTGTCGGAGAGCGCATATCTGGCCGAAGTGTGCGAAGCCTGCCACATCCGGTTCATCGGTCCGGACCCGAACGTGATCAAGCTGCTGGGCGACAAGGCCCGCGCGCGCAAGGCGATGAAGAAGGCGGGCCTGCCGATGCTGCCGGGCAGCGACGGGCCGGTCCAAGACGAGGAGATGGCCGCGAAGGTCGCCAAGGAGATCGGCTACCCCGTGATCATCAAGGCGGTCGCCGGCGGTGGCGGTCGCGGGATGCGCATCGTTCGCGATCCGGCGGACCTTCCGAACCTGCTGCGGACCGCGCAGCGTGAAGCGGAAGCGGCGTTCGGGAACGGCGACGTCTACGTCGAGAAGTACCTCGAGAACCCGCGGCACATCGAGTTCCAGATCATCGGCGACCATCATGGCAATGTGGTGCACCTGGGCGAGCGCGAGTGCTCGATTCAACGCCGTCACCAGAAGCTGATCGAGGAGTCGCCGTCACCCGCCCTCACCGATCGCGTGCGCCGGCGGATGGGCAGCCTGGTCGTCGATGCCGCCAAGGCCGTGCAGTACACGAACGCCGGCACGTTCGAGTTCCTGATGGATGCCGACAACAAGTTCTATTACATGGAGACGAACACCCGCCTCCAGGTCGAGCATCCCGTCACCGAGATGGTGACCGGGATCGACATCGTGAAGGAACAGATTCGCATTGCGGCGGGTGAGCGCCTGTCGTTCAAGCAGAGCGAAGTGACGTTCACTGGCCACTCGCTCGAGTGCCGCGTCAACGCCGAGGATCCGGACACGTTTGCGCCGTCACCTGGCCTCATTCACGCGTGGAGCGTGCCTGGCGGGCCCGGCGTGCGCATCGATACGTTCGCGCACGCGGAGTGCATCGTGTCGCCGTACTACGACTCGATGATTGCGAAGATCATCGTGCACGGGCGCGATCGGCAGGAAGCGATCGCGCGGATGCGGCGGACGCTCGAGATGACGGTCATCGAAGGCATCAAGACGTCGGTGCCGCTGCATCTGAAGATCATGCACGACGCCGACTTCCAGGCCGGTCGGATGAGCACAGCGTTCATGGAGCGGTTCATGCCGAAGGCGAAGAGCCAGCCGCTCGCCGTGGCGGGGTAGCCGGAATTAGATAGCTGGGTAGCTGGGCGGATGGGTAGCTAGGCAGGCAGGTTGTTGCGACATCAAGACCCAGAAGCGAAGCAACCCATCTACCCAGCTACCCAGCTACCTGCACTCACCGCCATCGTCGACGTCGACGTCGCCGATCGCGCCGGTTGGATGCCGCTGGATCTGGCGCGCGCGTTTCTCGACGGCGGTGCGCGGCTGATCCAATTGCGCGCGAAACGTCTTTCCTCGGGCCCCTTTCTGGGCCTGGCCGATGACGTTGTCCGCCTGGGACGCGAGTACGACGCACGCATCGTGATCAACGACCGTGTCGATCTCGCGCGGTTATCGGGCGCGGCGGGCGTCCACGTCGGACAGGACGACCTTCCGCCCGCTGAGGCGCGACAACTCCTGGGCCCCGACGCGCTGATCGGGTTCTCGACGCACTCGCCCGCGCAACTCGCCGCGGCGGTTCAGGAGCCGCTGACCTACGTCGCGGTCGGGCCAATCTTTGGAACACAGACGAAGGAGACGGGCTACAACGCTGTCGGCCTCGAGCTGGTCCGCCACGCGGCGGAACAATCCGGTGGGCTGCCCGTTGTGGCGATCGGAGGCATCACGCTCGATACGGCCCCCTCGGTTCTGACCGCCGGTGCTACGAATGTGGCGGTAATCAGCGATCTTCTGACCGGTGGCGACCCATCGGCACGCGTCCGAGCCTACGTGAAGGATCTCGCACAACATCGCGTATAGTTCGGCAATGAGGTACCTGTGACTCGCGCTTTCACTCGAACCAAGTCGATCGATCGCCTCCTCGCCGATGCGAAAGCCACCGGCGAACACACGCTGAAGCGGACGCTGGGGCCGGTGTCGCTGATATCGCTCGGCATCGGCGGCATCATCGGCGCCGGGTTGTTCGTGCGCACCGCAGCCGCGATTGCGGACCGTTCAGGGCCGGCGGTGGTCATCGCCTTCATCGTCGCCGGCGTAGGCTGTGCGTTCGCGGGCCTCTGCTACGCGGAGTTCGCGTCGACGATCCCGATTGCCGGCAGCGCCTACACCTATTCGTACGCCACGATGGGTGAGTTCATCGCCTGGATCATCGGCTGGGACCTGGTGCTGGAGTACGCGGTCGGCGCGGCGACCGTCGCCATTGCCTGGAGCGAATACTTCAACAGGGTCCTCGGCTATTTCGGGATGGACATCCCGTACGTCTGGCGACATTCGCCATTCGAAAGCATGAACGGCGTGCACGGGATCATGAACATCCCTGCGATCTTCATCCTGGCGCTCCTGACCGCCCTGCTCATTCGCGGCACCCGTGAGTCGGCCCTCGTCAACAACGTGATCGTCATCACCAAGGTGTCGATCGTGCTGCTGGTCATCGCGCTCGGCTGGGGCTTCATCAATCCCGCGAACCACACGCCGCTGATTCCTGCCGCGACGACCTACACCACGCCGGAAGGCGTGACGCACAACTACGGGGGCATCCTGGGAATCCTCGGCGCCGCGGGCGTCGTCTTCTTCGCATTCATCGGCTTCGATGCGGTCTCGACCGCCGCGCAGGAGACCAAGAATCCGAAGCGCGACATGCCGATTGGAATCCTCGGATCGCTGGCTGTGTGCACCATCCTGTACGTGTTGTTCTCGTACGTCCTGAGCGGACTGGCGACGGTCGAAGATTTCCGCAGTCATGGTCGCGAGGCATCGGTCGCATTTGCCATCACCACGTACATGCCCGGTTATGAATGGCTGTCGCGATTCGTGACGGTCGCCATTCTGGCCGGCTTCTCGTCAGTGATCCTCGTGATGCTGCTCGGGCAATCGCGGGTCTTTTTCGCGATGAGTCGCGACGGTCTCGTCCCCGCCGTGTTCTCCGACGTACACCCGCGCTACCGCACGCCCTACAAGTCGAACATGATCTTTTTTGTCTTCACCGGGTTGTTTGCCGCGTTCATTCCGGAAGACATCGTCGGCGAGATGACGAGCATCGGCACCTTGTTCGCGTTCATCCTCGTCTGCGCGGGCGTGTGGGTTCTGCGCAAGAAGCGTCCGGAACTGCAGCGCGGTTTCACGGTGCCGGCGCTGCCGGTCGTGGCGGTGCTCGGCATCCTCGTCTGCGGAGCGATGATCTACGGGCTCGGCTGGACCAACTGGCTGCGTCTGATCGTCTGGCTGATGATCGGACTGGTGGTGTATTTCGGGTACGGGATGTCGCACAGCCGGGTCGCCGCCGGCCATGAAGCCGTCGTGCGCTGAGGGTGGCGATCGCGACCCACTGGTCGTGGCTGCCCTCGCGCGGCAGCAGGTTGGCGCTCGCGCTCCTGGTCGCGATTTTCGCCGGCGGGACCGCCGGCTACATGATCATCGAGCGGTGGAGCGCGTGGGACGCGTTCTACATGACGGTGATCACGGTGGCCACCGTCGGCTATCGCGAGGTCCACGTGCTGTCGCGGGCCGGCGAGGTCTTCACCGTCGTCCTGATCTTCGGCGGCGTAGGAACCGCGTTCTACACGCTCACGTTGCTCGCCACGGCGATCGTCGAGGGCGGACTCCACCGCCGCTTCGAGGAACGCCGCCTCGTACGCATGCTCGATCACATTCGTGACCACTTCATCGTCTGCGGCTACGGCCGTATCGGACGGATCATCGTCGACGACCTGCACCAGCAGGGCGTTCCCTTCGTCGTCATCGAGCGCGATCCCGAGCTGGTGCACGCGGTGGCGGAGCGCGGCTGGCTCGCCGTCCACGCGGATGCCAGTCAGGAGGATGTGCTCAGACGTGTCGGTATTCACCGCGCCCGGGGTCTGATCGCCGCCGTCGGCACCGATGCGGAGAACGTCTACACCGTGCTCAGCGCCCGGGTGATGCGTCCGGATCTGTTCATCATCGCCCGCGTCGAATCCGAGGACGCGGAGCACAAGCTGCGACGGGCCGGGGCGGATCGGGTGATCTCTCCGTATCAGATTGGCGCGACGCACATGGTGCAGAGCGCGTTGCGGCCGGCCGTCGTCGACTTCTATCAACTCGCCACCAGTGCCGGGCACCTCGCCTTGTCGATGGAGCAGGTGCACATTCGCGACAACTCGGCGCTGGTCGGCAAGACGATCGTCGATGCCGGCATCCGTCAGAAGTTCGGCGTCATCGTCGTCGCGATCAAGCGCGGCGTCGGCGCCATGGAATTCAATCCGCCGCCCGAGGCGGTGCTCAATGCCGGCGATGAGATGGTGGTGCTCGGCCGCGCGCAGAGCGTGAAGGAACTGGAGGAGATGGTCGCGAGATGACCGCGCGCGTGCTGGATGGACAGGCGCTGGCCGAACGCCTGCAGAAGGAAATTCGGCCTCAGGTCGCGGCATTCAACACGCGACACGGACGCCCCCCGGGGCTGGGCATCATCCTCGTCGGCGGCGATCCGGCATCCGAGGTGTACGTCCGGCACAAGGTCAAGGCCGGGCGAGAGATCGGCTTCCGTGTCGATCTCGAACGCCTTCCGGACACGGCCACTCTCGCCGACACCTTGTCACTGGTCGACCGCCTGAACAGAAGCGACGCGCACGACGGGATCCTCGTGCAGTCACCGCTCCCGAAGGAGATGGGCGCCAGCGCGCAGCAGCTGGTGTTCGACACGATCGCCCCGGGCAAGGACGTCGACGGCTTCGGCGCCGAGAGCGTCGGTCTGCTCGTGCAGAACCGGCCGAAGCTGGTCGCCTGCACGCCGGCGGGCATCATCGAGCTGCTGACGCGAGAGAACATCGCGATCGCCGGACGGGAAGCCGTGGTCATCGGACGCAGCGACATCGTGGGCAAGCCGATGACACTGCTTCTGTTGCATCGCGACGCAACAGTGACAATCTGTCACTCGAAAACGCCGCAGCTCGCCGACGTCTGCAGACGGGCGGACATTCTGGTTGCGGCGGTCGGCAAGGCCGGCCTCGTCACGCGCGAGTTCGTCAAACCGGGTGCCGCGGTGATCGACGTCGGGATGAATCGCGTGACCGATCCCGCCATCGCGTCGGCGCTCTTTCCAGCGGGCCATCCACGCCGGTCGCTCTTCGAGTCGAAAGGCTCGATCCTGGTCGGCGATGTTCATCCCGAGGTCGCCGAGGTGGCCGGCGCACTCACTCCGGTTCCCGGCGGCGTGGGCCCGCTCACGATCACGACGCTCATGATGAATACGCTGAAGGCGGCACACCTGCGCGTCGGTCAATGACATGCGCGTGCGGCGCGTGGCGTTGACCGGTGGAATCGCGACTGGCAAGAGTCACGTGCGCGCGCAGTTCGAGGCGTCGGGTGTTCCGACGATTGACGCCGACATCCTCGCACGGAAAGTCGTCGAACCAGGCAGCGCGGGACTCGCGGCCGTCGTCGAGCGATTCGGATGCGGGATCCTCGATGAAGCGGGCGGCCTCGATCGACGCCGCATGGGCGCCATCGTGTTCACCGATCCATCCGCGCGCCGCGACCTCGAGGCAATCGTGCATCCCGCCGTGCAGCAGGCGACCGATGACTGGTTTGCCGCCCTCGATCCCGGCGTGCATCCATTCGCGATCGCCGATATCCCGCTGCTGTTCGAGGTCGGTCGGGAGCGAGCGTTCGACATGTCGATCGTGGTTGCCTGCGATCCCGAAACGCAGGTGAAGCGGGTCATTGCACGGGACGGACTCACCGAGGCCGAGGCCCGCCAGCGACTTGCGGCGCAGATGCCGATCGACGAAAAGATCCGCCGCGCCGACAGTGTCATCTGGACCAACGGAACGATTGCGGAGACCAACCGGCAAGTCGATGACATCCGCAAGCGATTGTTCGAGCTGGGGCCTGTCTGACCTACCGCGGCGCTGTTGCGGGTTGGCTCATTCCGAGAGCGGCTCGGCCAGCGCGACATCCTTCGCAGGCGCGATCCGCTCCTCGACGAACGTATTCCACTCATGACATTGCGGGCACTGCCACAGCAGTTCCGTGCTGCGATATCGGCAGTGGACGCAGACGTGCGGATCGAGATAGAAGACGGCTCGTCGCGCCAGCTCCATATAGCGATTGACGAGAGTCGGATCGAGCGCCAGCGCCAGGAGCATCCGCCAGACTTCCTGATGGACGACGAGCCCGTGCGGGTTGTGGGGGAGCGCCTGCAGCAGCAGGTCGAGGCCGGCGCGGTAGTTGCCGCTGGCGGCGACGTGACGCGACAGCGCCAGACGTGCACGCCAGTCCTGCGGATTGCCGGCGATGATTCGCTCGCAGAGATCTCGGAAACGCCGCGAGGCGCCAAGCGTGAGATAGGCGCGTTCGAGGCGATCGAACGCCAGGTGCGCGCGGTCCGGCACCGCCTGTGTCAGCTGCTCCCACGCCTCGATCGCCCCGGGCAGGTCGCCCTGCTGCTCGCGCACGTCGCCGAGATTGAGGTAGGCAGGCGCGGTCCCAGCGTCCACGTCGATCGCATGGCTGAAGGTCTTCGCCGCGGTCACCGGCTCAGAAGCCCGCGCCTGCGCACTGCCGACCTCGTTGTGCAGGAAGCCGAGGATTTGCTGGTTGCCCGATTGCGTGGTGTCGTCGATCGTGGCGAGCTGTTCGCGGACGCGCAGCGCCTCGGACCATTGCTGCTGATCCTCGTAGAGCTTCTGCAGATTGATCAGCGCGTAGCGGTTGCGGGAGTCGAGGCGAACGACTTCCTGGAAGGCCTCGAGGGCCCGATCGACGAAGCCACCATGCCGATAGTCGAGGCCCAGGCACAGCAGCACGTATGCCTGTTCCAGAGTGCGAAGATCGGGGCGTTGCAGCAGCGCCTGGTGCACGGTGATCGCCCGGCCGACCTGACCCTTCTGCCGGTACAGGTTCCCGAGAATCATCTGGATCTCGAGCGCTTCCGGATCGCCTGCGCTCGCCTGCGTCAGCTCGTCGATCGCCTGGTCGACCTGCTGGTCGACGAGGAAATTCAAGCCGAGCATGTAGTGCGGCGTTTCGCGCAGTCGCCGCCGATCGATCCAGCGACCGTCGCGCAGCTTGTATCGCTCCCATGCTTTGCCGGTTGCCACGCCCACCAGCAGCGCGATCAGCACGGCAAGAAGGACATACTGGGTCATCGCAAGCCCACGCGAAGTGTCAATTCCCAACTCCCAACCTTCTTCGCTGCGCCAACTCCCAAACGTTGTGAGGGAGTTGGGAGTTGGGAGTTGGATTCGGCGTCAGCGTCTTGGGAGTTGACGGGGTGTTCTCTAGATCATCTCGGTTTCCCAGAGGTCGTGCAGGTGCACCACGCCGAGAACGCGCTGTGCTTCGTCGACGACGACCACGGACGTGATCTTGCGCTGCTCGAGGATGTGCAGTGTTTCGGCCGCGAGCGTGTCGCCGCGAACCGTGATTGGGCCACGTGTCATGACCTCCGCGGCAGTGCGGTTGAGGATGGTCGTGCCGGCGGTCAGCATGTGCCGCCGCAGGTCTCCGTCGGTGATGATGCCGACCAGCCGCGTGCTGTCGACAACGCAGGTCATGCCGAGACCTTTGCGTGACATCTCGTAGATCACGTCCGGCATCGGCGTCAGCACGTCGACGATCGGTGCCTGATCGGCCGCGTGCATCAGCTGTTCGGCCCGCAGCAGCCGCTTGCCGAGTTTTCCACCCGGATGGAGGTTCGCGAAGTCTTCCTGCCGGAACCCTTTTGCCACCAGGATGCACATGGCGAGCGCGTCGCCGAGCGCCAACGCCGCTGTCGTACTGGCGGTGGGCACGAGGTTCAGCGGGCAGGCTTCCTCGGACACGCGACAATCGAGCGCGACATCAGCGGCGCGAGCGAGCGTCGAACGCTCGTCGCCGGTGATCGCCACCAGCCTCGCACCGAGGCGTTTGATCGTCTCGAGCAGCCGCAACACTTCTTCGGTCTCGCCGCTGTACGACAGCGCGACGATCACATCGTCGGCCTGCAGGATGCCGAGGTCGCCGTGAATGGCTTCGGCCGGGTGCAGGAACAGGGAGGGGGTTCCGGTGCTGCTCAGCGTGGCGGCGATCTTGCGGCAGATGATGCCCGACTTGCCCATGCCAGTGACGATGACGCGGCCGCGACAGTCGAGCAGCAGTCTCGCGGCTCGTTCGAACCGGTCGTCGAGCCGATCCACGAGTGCGAGGATCGCGCCAGCTTCGGTCTGCAGGACTTTGCGGGCGAGTGCGAGATCGACGGCGTGGCGAACGGCGTCGCGCAGCATTACGCCCGCACCTCGGACGTGCGATCGGCATGCGCCGCGGCGTGGACGCGCATCAGCTTTCGCATCAATCCTTCGAGACGATCGAGCTGCAGCGCGTTGGCGCCGTCACTCCGGGCGTGCGACGGGTCCTCGTGGACTTCCATGAACACGGCATCGACACCCGCCGCCACGCCGGCGGAGGCCAGCGGCTCGATGAATTCCGGCATGCCGCCGCTCACGCCGTCGCTTCCGCCAGGCAGCTGCAGACTGTGGGTGACATCGAAGACCACAGGGTATCCGAGCGTGCGCAGCATTGGAAACGCCCGCATGTCGACGACCAGATTGTGATAGCCGAAGCTGACGCCGCGTTCGGTCACGATCACCCGCTCGTTGCCGTGCGCGGTGATTTTCGCAATGGCATGGCGCATGTCGTCGGGCGCGAGGAATTGACCCTTCTTGACGTTGACCGCCTTTCCCGTGCGGGCCGCGGCGATCAGCAGATCGGTTTGTCGCGAGAGGAACGCGGGAATCTGCAGCACGTCGACGGCTTCGGCGGCAGGCGCCGCGTGCGACGGCTCGTGGATATCGGTCAGCACCGGCAGACCGGTCCTGGCTTTGACGTCCGCGAGGATCGCGAGGCCGCGATCGAGACCAGGACCGCGAAACGAGGTGAGCGACGTGCGATTCGCTTTGTCGTAGGAGGCCTTGAACACCACGCGCGCGTCGACGCGCGACGCGATATCGCGGATCGTGTTGGCGAGATCGAGCGCATGCGATGCGCTCTCGATCACACACGGGCCGACGATGAAGGCGAGCGGATGACCGCCGCCGATCGAGAACGAACCGATCTGGACGGCAGGCATGGTGGCTATTTTAGTTCCAGGTTCCGGGTTCTTGGTTCCAAGTTCCCACGTTGCTGGTTTCACGTTCCACGTTCCGGGTTCCAGGTTCCCGGTTCGTGTTCGTCGTTCCGGCTTCTCGCATTCGACCTGTGTTCGCGATCCTCTCAATGCGCGGGGACTGCCGAACTCGGAACCTGGAACTCGGAACCGGAAACGCCACGTTCAGCGCGCTTGTGATGATGCGCCGCGCCAACGAAGCTGGCAAACAGCGGATGCGGCTTCAGCGGCTTCGACTGAAATTCCGGGTGGAACTGCACCGCGACGAACCACGGATGCGACGGGAGCTCGGCAATCTCCACGAACTTGCCGTCCGGCGATCGGCCGGACACACGCAAGCCGGCCTCCGTCAACGCCGGCTCGTACAGACAGTTGAACTCGAAGCGATGACGATGACGCTCGTGGATGAGCGACGTGCCGTAGATCTTCTGTGCGACAGACCCGGGAGCGAGCTCGCACGCGTAGCGTCCGAGTCGCATCGTGCCGCCAAGGTCGTCGACGCCGAGCAGATCGCGCAGCTTGTAGATCACCTTGTGCGGCGCGTTCTCGTCGACTTCAGTTGAATCGGCGCCTTCGAGGCCGCACACGTTTCGTGCGTACTCGACGGTTGCCCACTGGAACCCGTAGCAGATCCCGAAGAATGGAACGCCGTGCGCGCGTGCGTACTCGGACGCCTTCATCATCCCGCGCGTGCCGCGAGACCCGAAGCCACCGGGCACGAGGATCCCGTGCGCTCCTTCGAGCAGCTGCGCACCGCCCTCTTTCTCCAGCGCTTCCGCTTCGACCCAATTCAAGCGCACCTTCAGCCGGTGCCCGAAGCCGCCGTGATACACCGCCTCGTTGAGGCTCTTGTACGAGTCCTCGTAGCCGGTGTACTTGCCAACGACGTGAATGGTGAGGTCGTCGACAGGATTCTTGATGCGATGGACCAGCTCCTCCCACGCCTCCGTCCGCGCCTGGGTCAACGGCAGACCGAGCTGCTTGAGGATGATCTGATCGAGCCCCTCGGCCTTCAGCACCAGCGGGACCTCGTAGATCGTGTCGACGTCCTTGGCGGTGATGACGGCTTCCTCTGCGACGTCGCAGAAGAGCGCAATCTTCCGTTTGAGATCGGGATCGAGGAATCGATCGGTGCGGCACAGCAGAATGTCGGGCTGAATGCCGATCGAGCGCAGATCGCGGACGCTGTGCTGCGTCGGCTTCGTCTTCAGCTCGCCGGCCGTGCCGATGTACGGCACGAGCGTCAGGTGGATGTAAATCGTGTTGTCGCGACCGACGTCGAGACGGAACTGACGGATCGCCTCGAGGAACGGCATGCTCTCGATGTCGCCAACGGTTCCGCCGATCTCGACGAGGACCACGTCGACGTCGCGCCCGGCGTGCCGGATCGCGTCTTTGATCTCGTTGGTGATGTGCGGGATGACCTGAACGGTGCGTCCCAGATAGTCGCCGCGACGCTCTTTCTGGATGACCGACAAGTAGATCTTGCCGGTGGTCCAGTTGCTGTTGCGCGACGCCACCATGCTGGTGAACCGCTCGTAGTGACCCAGATCGAGATCCGTCTCTGCGCCATCGTCGGTGACGTACACCTCACCGTGCTGATACGGGCTCATGGTGCCCGGGTCGACGTTGATGTACGGATCGAACTTCTGGAGGGCGACGGTGTACCCGTGATCCTCGAGCAGTCGTCCGATGGATGCGGCGGCGAGCCCCTTGCCAAGCGAGGAGACCACACCGCCGGTCACGAAGATGTATTTCACGGGTCGTCCGTCTGGTCGCTGGCTCATGCCACCTCACCTTGTCTTGTGTTCGTGCTGGAAGTTCGTCGCAGGCGTGCCTGCCCGGTCAGTCACCAACTGACGGACACGCGCCAAATCCTCCGGCGTGTCGATCTCGATCGATTCGAAGTGCGTTTCGACGGCGCGAATACGGAAGCCATGCTCGAGTGCGCGAAGCTGCTCGAGCGATTCAGCCTCCTCGAGCGGCGTCCGCGGCAGGGCGGCAAACGTCAGGAGGAAATCCCGCCGATACCCGTACATGCCGATATGTTTGAAGACGGGCCGCCTAACGGCGGCCCCTACGACTCTCGCGGCGGATATTTCTCTTGTGTCGGGGGGTCCGCCTTCAGGCGGCCCGCTCGGAATCGGCGCGCGGGAGAAGTACAACGCGTGCCCCGTGCGATCGACCACGACCTTCACGACATGCGGACTCATGTACTCCGCCATGGTCGTGACGCGACGGTAGACCGTCGACATGCGCACCGTCGGATCGCTGAGCAGCGGTTCGACCACTTGCGCGATCATGTCGGGCTCGACGAGCGGCAGATCGCCTTGCACGTTCACGACAACGTCGCACGACAGCTCGCGAGCGATTTCCGCAATTCGATCCGTGCCCGTCCGATGCGCGGCGCTCGTCATCCGGGCGATGCCGCCGAATCGTTCGACTGCCTTCGCAATTCGCTCGTCATCGGTCGCAACGACGACCGCATCGACGCTGCGGGCGCGCGCGGCACGGCGATACACGTGCTCGATCATCGGTGCGCCGGCGATGTCAGCGAGCGGTTTGCCTGTCAGTCGGGTTGATGCGTAACGGGCGGGGATGACGGCGACGACTCGTGCGGGCTGTGACGTTCGGAGGAAAGGATCCGAGAACGCAACAGGGTGCACGGCGAATCATAACACAGCAGTCGCGGGCGAAATGCTAAGATGGCGGCGCTTCTGATGAACTGGAAGTCGACGGTCTTCGTGTCGGGCGCTGGTCTCGTGGCGACCGTCTTTGGATGGGTCTCGACGCCAACGGTTCCGCAACGCACTCCGGCGCCTTCGAGGATTGCCGTCACGTCGCCGCCGGTTTCAGCGGCCGCGGATATCCAGCACGAAGCGGCACGACTGCAGTCGCGACTGGTGCCAGAATCGACCTACCGCCAGCCCTCACGCAATCCGTTTCGCTTTGGCGCGCGCGTGAATCCGCGCGCCTCTGAACGTCCCGCACCACAACTGCAAGAGCCCGTGGTCGTGATTCCACCCGCACCGGTGAGGCCGACGATTCGCTTGCGCGGGATTGCGAGTGACACTGTCGATGGCGCGATTCAACGCACGGCGATCATCACCACCGACGCGGCCTTGCTGCTCGTGCGGGAAGGGGAGGCGGCAGGCGCCTATCGCGTGACGAAGATCGAGGACGAGTCCGTCGAACTCGCCGGGCCGGACGGACCCTTGATGCTGTCGCTGTCAAATCCCAAATCCCAAATCCCAAATCTCAAATCACAATAGGACAAATTCAAAGTTCTGCTTCGGTTTTGGGGCTTGGGATTTGGGATTTGGGATTTGGGTTTTGACTACACCCTCACCAGCCGCACTTCGCGGATCGCCTTCACTCGTCGTAATTCCTCCAGCACGTCCTCCGGAATCGGTGAGGTTTCGTCGACGATCACCACGCCGATGGCACGGTCGCCGTCGCGACCCAGCGCGAAGGTCGCGATGTTGACGCCGTGACGCCCGAGGATCGTGCCGACGTCACCGATCACGCCCGGCTGATCGGCGTTGCAGATGACGATCATCGTGCCGTCGAGCGGCGCCTCGATCCCGATGCCGTCGACCATGACGAGGCGCGGCGACGCTCGTTCGAACACCGCGCCCTCGACCCAGCGTTCACCTTCGCTGGTCTGCAGCTTCACGGAAATAAGACTCGTGTAGTCGCGTGCACGCGTGCTCCGGGATTCGGTGACCTCGATGCCCCGCTCGGCGGCCAGGCTCCTCGCGTTGACGGCCGTCGCGGCCGTCCACAGGATTGGCTTGAAGAGACCGGCCAGCACACTGTTCACGATGATCTCGGTACGGCTCTCCGCCAGCTCGCCGTAATAGCGGATGCCGACCGCGCGCGCGTGATGGTCGTTCATCTGCGCGATGAAGGTCCCGAGCCGTTCGCCAAGATTCGCGAACGGCTGAATACGTTTGAATTCCTCGGTCGACAGGGAAGGGAAGTTCACCGCGTTACGGATCGCGCCGTCCTTCAGGAAGTCGCGCAGCGCGGTGACCGTCTCCACGCCAACCAGTTCCTGTCCTTCACGCGTTGATGCGGCGATGTGCGGCGTCGCGACCACCTGCGGCAGCTTTTGCAGCCGGTGATCAACCGTTGGTTCCTTCTGGAAGACATCGAGGGCGGCACCGCCGACCTGGCCGCGTTCGATCGCATCGGCAAGGGCGGCTTCGTCGATCAGGTCGCCGCGCGCCGTGTTGACGATCCTGATGCCCTTCTTCGCGTGCGCCAGACGCTCCGCGTTGACCATGTTGCGGGTCTGCGGCGTCGACGGCATGTGCAGCGACAAGTAGTCCGACTTGGCGAACAGATCATCGAGCGAGACGAGCTGGACGCTCAGACTCGACGCAATCTGCTCCGAGATGAACGGGTCGTGGGCGATCAGCCGCATTCCGAACCCGGCGGCGCGGCGAGCAACCTCCTGGCCGATGCGACCGAGCCCCGCAAGGCCGAGCACTTTGTCGCGAACCTCTTCGCCGAGAAATTTCTTCTTCTCCCACTTGCCGTCCTTCATCGCGGCGTCGGCGGCGGGGATGTGCCGCGCCAGCGCGAGCACCTGACCCATGGCCAGTTCCGCCACGCTGACGCTGTTGGCGCCAGGCGCGTTCATGACGACGATGCCGCGCGCGCTGGCGGTGGGGACATCCACGTTGTCGACGCCCGTGCCCGCGCGTGCGATCGCGCGGAGCTTCGGCGCCGCCTGGATGAGGGACGAGGTCACTTTGGTCGCGCTTCGAACAACGATCGCGTCGGCATCGGCGAGATCGGACGAGAGCTGCTCGGGTGCCCGGCCGGTCCGGGCGTCGATCTCCCACCCCTCCGCGCGCAGCAGATCGAGCGCGGATGCCGGAAGATCATCGGCAACAACGATTTTCACGGGCGTAGTCCGTTGGTGTGTGCTGAGATACGTCTCTCTCGAAAGTATAATCTGCGAACGAACCGGGTTTGATTTCCGAGGAAACACACATGGAAATTGAACCCGGTTTGTTTGCGTGCTCGCACTGGAGATGGTGCAAAACGAAGAAACTGGAGCATTCTCGTGCGAATCGGCCACCAGCCAGGTGGTTTTCAACAGAGTTTTCCACAGAATTTGTGAATAACGTGCTTCATTCCGCGCGGGACGCTGCCCTAAGGGCGTTCGCCGCGGTCACATGCCCGCGAACGGACTGCCGCTCGCACGTTTTCTGAAGAGGAGTCGAATGAACCGCAAAGTGACAGTGGTCGGTGGCGCTGGCAATGTCGGCGCAACGGTGGCGCGCTCGATTGCCGAGAAAGGGCTGGCCGATGTCGTGATCATCGACATCGCCGAGAGCAAGGCGGCGGGCGTCGCGCTCGACATCTACGAGACGTGCCCGATCGTCGGCTCCGACTCGCGCGTGATCGGTGGCAACGACTGGGCCGCCGCCGCCGGCTCGGACATCGTCGTCATCACGTCGGGCAAGCCGAGGAAGCCGGGGATGAGCCGCGACGATCTCGTCAAGGACAACTTCGCGATCATGCAGAGCATCGCGCCGAACGTCGTGCAGCACTGTCCGAATGCGATCGTCATTCCCGTGGCCAATCCGCTCGACGCGATGTCGCAGGCCCTGTTCAAGCTGACCAAGTTCCCGCGCGAGCGCATCATCGGCATGGCGGGTGTCCTCGATTCGGCTCGCATGAGCACGTTCATCGCCATGGAGCTGAACGTGTCGGTGCAGAACGTGCACTCATTCGTGCTCGGTGGCCACGGTGACACGATGGTGCCGCTGGCGAGGTACTCGACCGTCGCGGGCATTCCCATCACAGAGCTCTTGTCGAAAGAGCGGATCGACGCCATCGCCAAGCGGACAGCCGATGGTGGTGCAGAGATCACCAAGCTCGTTGGAACCAGTGCGTGGTACGCCCCCGGTCAGGCAGCCGCGGAGATGTGCGAGGCGATCCTGAAGGACAAGAAGAAGATCCTGCCGTGCTCGGTGTATCTCAACGGCGAGTACGGGATTCGCGACCTGTTCGTCGGCGTGCCGGTGAAGCTGGGAGCGCGCGGCTTGGAGCAGATCATCGAGATCACGCTGACCGCGGACGAAAAGGCAGCGCTCGAGAAGTCGGCTGGCGCGGTGAAAGAGCTGGTCGATGTGATCGGGATGTAAATGGAAAACCCAAATCCCAAAACCCAAATCCCAAATTCCAAATACATAATTCCGGCAGTCGAATTTGGGCCTTGGGATTTGGAGTTTGGGATTTGGGATTTGGGATTTTCAGGTTAGGCCGGACCGCGGGGGCGTGCACCCCGCGGTCCGACCCGGTCGCGCCTAGTTGTCCGGACCCATCAGACCGCGCAACCGGCGCACCGCTCGCATGACGGCCATGCGGGCCGCATCGACCGTCTGTAGACCAAACCGCTGGGCGATTTCCGGCAATGACCACTGCACCTCAATCCGAGCCACCACCATCTTGCGATCGCGCACACTGAGCTTGCCGAGCGCGTCACGATATCGTTCGTACGATTCCGCTTCGATGGCGGCCTCGATTGGCGAGGTCGCGTCCGCGGGATGATCCTCGGGCAGCTCCACCGACGCCGGTCGCCGTGTCACCTTGCGGACTTCGTCGCGGATGCGATTGATGACCGACTTCCGGAGGTATGCCTGCATCGCTCCGACGTGTCGCGGTTCGAAGACATCGAGGCGGGCGAGCACGTGCAGCGCTGCCTCCTGGACGAGGTCGCCGGTATCGAGCGACCCGCGTGCCGACGCGGGCAATCGGCCGTGCGCCCATCGCTTCAGACTGGGGAGGCACCGCTGGAGAAGCGCTTCCACGGCGAGACGGTCGCCGCCGCGCGCCTTGACGACCAGCTCGATCGTCGGTTCGTCGCTCAGCAGGGCGTCCGCCAGCGCGGACATGCCCGCTTCGGCGTCGGGTGTCGGGCGTTCAGACATGGCCTGATGGGTGGCCGGGATCATAGCGCGTTCTCCTTTGTCGTGTAATAACGCACTCTGTGTGACTTCCGAACACCGTGATGACTCTGGAGCCAGATCGTTGGTGCGGCCACCGCGGGGACGTCGTCGTCTCCCGGCTGTACGAGTTAGGCGCTGCGATCGTTTCGCAAGTCAATGCGAGCCGACACAGGTTGCCTGGCCTTGGGCAGTCGCCCTGCCGAAAACTCGCGCCTCGGTGAGGCGCCAACCGCTATCCTTTCGTCTTCCAGCACCATGATTGGCAGGACCGTCTCGCACTATCAAATCACCGGCAAGCTCGGCATCGGCGGCATGGGCGTCGTTTACGAGGCACAGGACACCCGTCTGCCTCGCCGGGTCGCGTTGAAGTTCCTCCCTGATGAGCTCGCCAACGATACTGATGCCGGTCTCCGCCTGCTGCGCGAAGCAGAGACGGTGGCGCTGCTCAATCATCCGAACATCTGCACACTGTATGAGATCGACACCGACGGCGGCGCCTCGTTCATCGTCATGGAACGGCTGGAAGGCGTGAACCTGAAGGTCTACATGTCTCGCAAGCAGCTCGAGACACGGGAGGTCGTCGACATCGCACTGCAGATCACCGCGGCATTGGCCGCCGCGCATGCGCAGGGTGTCGTGCATCGCGACATCAAGCCGGGAAACATCTTCGTGAGCACGACGGGGCACGTGAAGGTCTTGGACTTCGGGCTGGCGCGACGATACATGCTGCCCGAGACCGGCCAGATGCTGTCGATGGAAGGGTCGACGATTCCCGGCCGGCCTCTCGGGACGGCGAACTACATGGCGCCCGAGCGCATCCTGCAGCTGCCGCTCGACCCGCGATGCGATCTGTTTTCGCTGGGCGTGGTGATCTATGAGATGGCGACCGGCAGGCTGCCGTTTGCGGCTGCCTCGCCGGCCGACACCGTGACCAACGTACTCGAGAAGGATCCCGTTCCCCTGACGACGCTCTCGGCCGCACGGCCCGCGCGCTTGCAGCAGATCGTCAGCCGGTTGTTGGCCAAGCGCGCCGACGATCGGTATGAATCGGCGTCCGAACTGCGCGCCGCGCTCGAAAGCCTGATCGACGATCGGTCCGCGCGTAGTCTCTGGCAGCGCTTCTTCAAGACCTGACGACGGCGTCTAGATCGACGTCGGCCTCTGGCGGGGGTCCGCCGCACCGAATCCCGAGCCCCATTCGAAGGAAATCTGCGCAAAAGGATTGCGGGGTGGGGCTTCGGCGTCCTCCTCGCTCTGCACGGCTGCCCCGAGCGTGAAGTTGATTTCGTAGAGGCCGCTCGTCGCATTCTTTTTCACGACAGCGTCCTTCAGAGCCTGGTGCGCCTCCTCCGGCGTTCTGAATCGCAGCGTGACCTGAATCGGATCTCCCTCGGCCGTTGGGTCGGGGTCGATGCCGTAGAGCACGCCATTTTCCTTACTGAGCGCTTTCTTTCTGTGTTCGATCTTCCAGTCGTGATTCTTGTCGCCGTGAACGACGTGCCAATGGGTGCTGCCATTGACGATGACTTCGCCTCCTGCCATTCGCACACCTCCTCATAAGGTGAAACGTCCGAAAGCTACTGAGCGATCACCCGAATGTCCCTGCGCGCCGAAAAAAGTTGCCGCAGCGGGTCGGGCAGCGTCGACGCGAGCGCATCGACGGCGCGGCGCGCTTCGCCGGCCGCCCGCTCCGCTTGCGCCTGATCGCCACGTGCGGTCAGCGCCTGGGCGCGCCAATGAGCCGCCTCGGCGCGCAGATCGGCGCCGATGCTCAGTGCCTGGTCATCGGGCGGGATCGCCGCCAACGCACTGAGCGCGTCGCCGGGTCGGCGGCGAAGCAACTCGATCCGCGCCAGGAGGACGCGGCATCGCGCCTCGAGCCACACGCGCCGCAGCTGCTGCGCGTCGGCGACGCTGGCCAGGACCGCGGCGCGCCCGCGATCGACCTGCCCCTCGAGCGCGTCGATCAGCCCAAGCCAGGCGCGTGCTTCAGTCGCCGCCGCAAGCGGGCGGCTGCCGGTCCACGCAGTCACGGCTTCTGACAGGCGCGTTCGCGCGCCCCTCAGGTCTCCGGCCTCATAGGCCCACTGCCCGGCGACGGAGGCGCGCGTCACCGGCACTCGTGCATCGCGCTCGCGCTGATCGGCCGAGACGCCATCGAGCTCGCTCTTGGCGGTGGTCACGTCGCCGATACGCAGATTCGTCAGGGCGAGGTGAATTCGCGCCCAGGCTGTGGTCGGGTCCGAACCGGCCTGGCCGATGCTCGAGGCGAGCAACTGTCGCGCGCCGACGTAATCGGCGCGTTCCATGTGTGAGCGGGCGAGGTCGACGGTGATCCGGACAATCTCGTTCTGGAGATTGTTCGCTCGTGCGAGCGACAGCGCCTTGTTCCATTGCACTTCCGCTTCCGCGTGGCGCCCGGCGTTGTGATGATACGCACCGATGACCTGAAGGCAGAACATCTGGAAGCGTTTGTCGCCGACGCTCTCGAAGACCTTCAAGGCATTCTGTGCGTCGCGGAGCGCCTGTTCCATGTCGCCGCCGTATTCGACGACGAGATACGCCCCGTTGGCCTGACTCTGTGCCGCGCGCTGTTGATCGCCCAATTGTTCGAACTGATGGAACCCTTCCTGGCGCGAAGTCATCGCGGCGTCGATATCGCCGACGGCTTCGAACATGACTGCCAGGTTCGTGCGCACCTGCGGTTCGAGCCCGATGTTTCCCGCTTTCTTCGCGCTGTCCAGGGAACGCTTCCAGTAGTCGATGGCTTCCGACAGACGGCCGTCCGCCGCCGCCGCGAGCGCAACGTAGTTGTACGCGCGCGACAGGTTGTACGGAAACGCGAGGCCTTCGAAGATCGCTCGTGCCTGATCGGCGTAGCGACGCGATTCGGCACGGTCGATGTCGCCGCCCAGATTCAGCACGTCGCCCAGACACCAGAGAGCCTGTCCTTCGCCGGCACGTGCGGCAAGGCTGCGATACCGCGACAGCGCGAGTTGTCCCTCCTGTCGCGCCCGTGGCGGATCGTTGAGACGCAACGGGCCAAACAGGCGACACAGCTCGAGATGCGGCCTGACCAGATTCGGATCGACGGCGAGCGCCTGGTAATACGCCTCGACGGCATCGGTCGCGCGAAGCTGACGGTCGAGGAAGGCCGCAAGCTCCATCCTGCTGACCGCGTCGTCGGCGTGTTGTGCCGCGAGGTCACGATAGGCGGCTTCCGCAGCCGCCGGATCGCGTCTGGCCTCGGATGCGACGCCACGAACGAACAGGGCTTCCGCGGGAAGCGCATCGGGTGCCAGGACTCGCTCGGCCTGCCGTGCCGCCTCGGCGGCCTCGGCATCATGTCGCATGAACTGCGCCACGCGACTGCGCCAGGCCGCGGCGAGCGGATTTTGCGGATCGAGCATGGATGCCTGTGCGAACGCGTCCAGCGCAGGGCTGTACTCCTGCTGCTCGTACGCGTCGAGTCCGTGCTCCAACGCCGCCGCGACGTCGAGCGTTCGCGGCCGCGTGACGCGAGCGCCGTCGTTGCCTCCTCCGACCATTGCGCGCGCACGGGCAAGCAATGATGCGCGCCGTGACTGGTCGATCCCGGCATGCGTTTCGACGAGCGATGCGACCGCCGGGATCAATCCGTGCGCCGTATCTTTCGGAAGCGAGGAGGCGACTGGAGCCGTATCGATGACGTCCACGTTGGTCGCCGTGGCTGCGTCACGCAGCTCGACGCGCATGCGCCAGGCACCGTTCTCGTACAACAGCGTTGGCACCAGGACGATTCGCGCACCGCTGTTGGTCGTGATGGCCTGGATCGCCTCGCGGCTCGAGACGTCCTTGCCCTCCAGACGGAAGGCCCGCACGATTTGCAGCAGTCGCTCATACGGAACCACGCGAATGGTCGGCGAGCCCGACAGCTGATCGACGAGCATCATCGTGAGCGCCAGCCGGTACGGCTCCAATTCCGAATAGCCGGTCTGATTGATGACCGGCGCGACGGCCACGGGCACCCGTGATACCGGTGTCAGCATCCACAGTGGAATTCCCACGAGCATCGCGATGACGACGAGCGTGGCCGCGACTGCCGGACCTTTCTTCCACCACGGTCGCTCCGTGACTCGCGGGTCCGACCGGGGCGGCACCGACACGTACTCCGTTCGCAACTCGATCGGCAGCGTGCGTCCTTGCAGGAGTCGCAGATCGCGCGCCAACTCGCGCGCGCTGTGATACCGGTCGGCAGGATCTTTCTGCAACACGCGCGTGACGATCGCCAGCAGCGTCTCGGGCAACACCACGTCCGGACGCACGATCGGCGGCGGCGGGTCGGTTCGAATCGCGTGCGCGATCGCTTCGACGTAGCTGCCTTTGAACGGCACGGAGCCGGCGAGCATCTCGTAGAGCACGATGCCGAGCGACCAGAGGTCGCTGCGCGCATCGGCTTCCTCGGCCCGCGCCTGCTCGGGCGACATGTACGCCACTGTTCCCAGCGTCGAACCGGAGATCGTCAACTGCAGCGAGTCGGCGAACTTGGCGAGACCGAAGTCGAGGAGCTTGACGCCGTCCTCGGTGAGCATCAGGTTGCCGGGTTTGATGTCGCGATGGACGACGCCTTGCGCGTGCGCTTTGGCGAGTCCTTCGGCGATCTGCGCCGCGATATCGATCGCCTCGTCGACCGTGAGCGGCCCGCGCTCGAGCCGCTGCTTCAACGTCTCGCCCTGGTAATGCGCCATCACGATGAACAACTGCCCATCGTCGGCGCTGCTGATGTCGTGAATCGTGCAGATGTTGCGGTGATCGGTCGCCGACGCCGCCTGGGCTTCTCGAATGAAACGCTGCTTCGCGGTCTCGTCGTGACTCCACTGCGGAGGGAGGAACTTCAGCGCGACCAGACGACCCAACCGCGTATCGCGCGCGGTGTACACGATGCCCATTCCGCCGCCGCCCAGCTTGGCGAGGACCTCGTATTGCGCGACGGTTCGCCCGATGAGCGGATCGACAGCGGGTCTGTCCACGTGCGGTTGTTCAGGATGTATTGCCGCTAATCATAACGTTCGGCGCGTACGAACCGCGTGCTCTTTCTGACGGCAATGACATGCGACGGACAGAAGGTTCGGATGCCTGGCGCAGGGAATTGCCGAGCGGCGTTGGCGCCTCGTGGCAGTTCACGACGGTTCGGTTGACTGGAGTCGGGCGTTTCATTGCACAGGAGGACATGAGAATGACCATTCGCAAGTCGGTCGTAGCCGCGGGGTTGGCCGTGCTGGTGGCAATCGGCGTCGCGACCACGGTTCACGGTTGGACGGGACAGCAGAACACGCTCAAATTCGGTGGCGCCGTGGCACTGCCGGGTGTGGTGCTGCCGGCGGGAACCTATAAGTTCAAGGTGATTGAGGGCGGCAGCGGGGATATCGTCCGCGTGACGAGCGAGGATGGTCGTCAGCCGTACTTCATGGGGTTCACCCGCAAGGTGATGCGGCCGTATTCGCATGACCGCAACCGTGCCATCGTGCTTGGTGAGGCTGCTGCGGGAACGCCGCCGCCCATCGCAATCTGGTTTCCCGTCGATGGCGACAACGGCCACGAGTTCATCTACTGAGGGGACGGGCGATCCCGTCGCACGGCAGATGAGAAGCGGGTAGAGGGTGCGGCATACGCACCCTCTATTTGTTTTCGGTCGTCGCGACCTGCGGGATCGACTGACCGCGATGACACGTCGCGCACTGGACGCGCGTGACCTGATCCTGCGGTTTGTGCGTGACTGCTCCCTGGACCTGCTGGTTGACACCCTGTGTCATCCGCATCATCGCGCGGGCGATGCTCTTCTGCGGCTTCATGTCGGACGCCATGTCGGTCATCGGATTGCCGCGTCCGAAGTCCATGTGACAGTGGTCGCACATCACACCCAGCGCCGTGTTGAACGCCTGCATCGTCTGGATCAGTTGCTGCGGCATCACGTCTTTCGGGAAGACCTGGAGGTTGATGAAACCCGGCTGCGCGCCGCGTCCGCGCCCGCCAGCCTGTTCCTGGCCTTGACTCTGCCCCTGTGCTTGCCCACGAGCGGCCCCGGCCGGCGGCTCCTGCGCGGAGATCACCGCCGTGCTCAGCGCGATTGCGCCCATGATCGCGGCTCCCTTGACCACACGTCTCATGCCTGTCTCCCTCCCTCAGCCAGGATGCTTTCGAGGATGCGCCGACGATTGTACTGCGCGCAGGGTTGACGCTCGTCCGCGCCACTGACTACGATGTGGGGCTGTTTGTGCACCGATTCCTCAAGTCAGGCTGAAGCCCGACGCATCCACTCATTCCTCTTGTGAAAATTCACGAATACCAGGCCAAATCAGTGCTCGCGCGCTTTGGCGTTCCTGTGCCGCGCGGCGAGGTGGTGTTTACCCCCGCTGAAGTCGGCGAGATCGCGCGACGACTCGGCGGCGACGTCGTGGTCGTGAAGGCGCAGATCCACGCCGGCGGGCGCGGCAAGGGCGGCGGCGTGAAGCTCGCCAAATCGGCGCAGGAAGCCGAGGAACTCGCCAGGCAGATGATCGGGATGACGCTCGTCACCCATCAGACCGGTCCCGAGGGCAAGAAGGTCGGGCGGGTGCTGATCGAGGAAGGACTGCAGATCGAACGCGAGTTGTATCTCAGCATCCTCATCGATCGGGCGGCGGAAGCGCCGGTCATCATCGCGAGCGCGGCCGGCGGCATGGACATCGAGGACGTCGCCGCGAAGGAGCCGGAGAAGATCCTCCGCGAGCACATCAATCGAGGCGCCGGCATCGCCCCGTTCCAGGCGCGCAAGCTCGCGTTCGGAATGGGTCTGCAGGGGGGCGCGGTCAACAAGCTCGTGAAGCTGCTCGACTCGATCTACAAGGCGTTCCTCGACACCGACGCGTCGATGATCGAGATCAACCCGCTGATCCTCACGAAGGGCGGCGACCTGCTGGCGCTCGACGCCAAGGTGAGCTTCGACGACAACGCACTCTATCGTCATCCGGACCTGCGCGAATTCCGTGACATCACCGAAGAGGATCCGCTCGAAGTCGAGGCCTCGAAGTTCTCGCTGAATTACATCCGTCTCGACGGCAACATCGGGTGCATGGTCAACGGCGCCGGGCTGGCGATGGCGACGATGGACATCATCAAACTGGCGGGAGGAGAGCCGGCAAACTTCCTCGACGTCGGCGGCGGTGCGAATGCCGAGCAGATCAAGAACGCGTTCCGCATCCTGATGGCGGACAAGAACGTCAAGGCGGTGCTCATCAACATCTTTGGCGGCATCCTGCGCTGTGACGTGCTGGCGCAGGGCGTAATCGCCGCGGTCACCGAGCTGCACGTGCCGGTGCCGATAGTGGTTCGCATGGAAGGGACCAACGTCGAAGAAGGGAAGCGGATGCTGAAAGAAAGCGGTCTGAAGTTCACGACCGCGGATTCGATGGGCGAGGCTGCCGATCAGGTCGTCGCGCTGGCGAAAGGGGCCCGCTGATGGCGGTGTTGCTCGACAAGAACACGCGCCTGATCGTGCAGGGCCTCACCGGTCGCGAGGGGACCTTCCACGCCAAGGCGGCTCAGTCGTACGGGACGAACGTCGTTGGCGGCGTGACGCCCGGAAAGGGCGGCACGACACACGAGGGCTGGCCGATCTTCAATACGGTCCACGACGCGGTCCAGGAAACCGGTGCGAACGCGACGGTCATCTTCGTTCCGCCTCCGTTTGCGGCCGACGCGATCATGGAAGCCGCCGACGCGAACATTGCCCTTGCCGTGTGCATCACCGAGGGCATTCCAGTCGTCGACATGTTGAAGGCGATGACGTTCCTGCAGGGGCGATCGACGCGGCTAATCGGTCCGAACTGTCCGGGCATCATCTCGCCTGGCAAGGGAAAGGCCGGCATCATCCCGCACAACATCGTTCGCGAAGGACGAATCGGGATCGTGTCGAAGAGCGGCACGCTAACCTACGAAGCCATTCATCAGCTGTCCAAGCAGGGGATGGGACAGACCACGTGCATCGGCATCGGTGGCGACCCGCTGATCGGCACCAACTTCATCGACGCGTTGACGCTCTTCGCCGCGGATCCGGACACCGACGCCGTGATCATGATTGGCGAGATCGGCGGCACCGCGGAGCAGGAAGCCGCGGATTGGATCAAGCGCGAGTTCAAGAAACCGGTCGTCGGGTTCATTGCCGGTCAGACGGCGCCGCCAGGACGTCGCATGGGTCACGCCGGCGCGATCATCGCCGGCGGCCAGGGCACCGCGGCGGAGAAGATGGACGCACTCACCAAGGCCGGCGTCCACGTCGTCAAGAGTCCGGCCGATATGGGTGCGAAGATGAAAGAAGCACTGGGACGATAACCCGGATGGTGGATGGTAGGTGGTGGATCGTGGTCGCTTGATGGGACCGACGAGGAACGCAACTACTATCAACCACCCACCACCCACCAACCAGGTGATATGGAACGAACATTCGCAATCATCAAGCCCGACGCCGTCGAGCGTCGACTCGCCGGAAAGATCCTGGCGCGTATCGAAGAGGCCGGTTTCATCGTGCGTGCGATGCGACTGCAGCACTTGAGCAGAACGGAAGCGGAAGGGTTCTACGCCGTCCACCGTGCGCGCCCCTTCTTCGGCGAGCTGACGGCGTTCATGTCGTCGGGGCCGTGCATCGTGATGGCGCTGGAAGCGCCGGACGCAATCAGGAAATGGCGCGACACGATGGGCGCCACCGATCCGGCGAAGGCCGACGTCGGCACGCTGCGCCGCGACTTTGGCGAGTCGATCGGCCGCAACGCGACGCACGGCTCGGACGCTCCAGAAACGGCGGCATTCGAGCTCGGATATTTCTTTCGCGGAATGGAGTTGGTGTAGAGAACGCTGCGGCCTTCGGGCTTCGGCCTTCGGACTTCGGTCCTGAACATGGGACGAACGCTCATCCTCGTCGGTCTGCTCATTGCCGGAGCGGGAGCGCTCATTTCCCTCGGCGTGCCCATCGGGCGTTTGCCGGGCGATTTCAGCGTTCGTCGAGGGAATTTCAGTTTCTACTTTCCGTTGGCCACGTCGATTGTGATCAGCGTGTTGTTCACGCTGATCATGATGTTCTTCAGTCGGCGCTGAGATCGCCAGGACCGAAGACCGTAGGCCGAAGACCGAAGGCCGAACCCGGAGCGAGAATGCCCTCCATCAAAGCCGACCGCTGGATCAAGAAGATGGCCCTCGAGCACGCGATGATCGAGCCGTTCGAGGATCGGCAGGTCCGGCAGGGCGTGATCTCGTACGGGCTTTCGTCCTACGGCTACGACATCCGCGTCGCCAACGAGTTCAAGGTCTTCACGAACATCAACAACACCGTCGTCGATCCGAAGAACTTCGACGACCGGTCGTTCGTGGACATGCGGACCGACATCTGTATCATCCCGCCGAACTCGTTTGCCCTGGCCAGGACGGTCGAGTACTTCAGGATCCCGCGCGACGTCCTGACGGTGTGCGTGGGCAAGTCGACCTATGCGCGGTGCGGCCTGATCGTGAACGTCACGCCGTTCGAGCCCGAGTGGGAAGGGTTCGTCACCCTCGAGATCTCGAACACGACACCCTTGCCGGCGCGTGTCTACGCGAATGAGGGTATTGCGCAGGTGCTGTTCTTCCAGAGCGACGAGGTGTGCGAGGTGTCGTACGCCGACAAGAAGGGCAAGTATCAGAAACAGCAGGGGCTCACGCTGCCGCGGCTATAATTTTCTCGTGATCCGCGCCTACCATTCGATTCTCCCCATCATCGATCCCACGGCTTATGTCGACGTCAGCGCGCAGGTGATTGGCGACGTGCACGTCGGCGCGGAGAGCGGACTTTGGATGAACGTCGTCGTCCGCGGCGATGTCAACGCGGTGCGAATCGGGCAGCGAACCAACGTCCAGGATCTCACCCTGGTGCATGTGATGCGCGGCACACACTCGACCGTCATCGGCAACGACGTGACGATCGGGCACTCGGCGGTGATTCACGGCTGCACGATTGACGATCGGTGCCTGATCGGCATGGGGGCGATCCTGCTCAATGGCTCGCACGTCGGGACCGGATCGATTGTCGCAGCGGGCGCACTGGTCCCGGAGGGGATGGTCATTCCACCCGGCTCAATGGTCATGGGCGTGCCGGCACAGGTCCGGCGGCCGCTCACACCGGACGAGGACGCGTCCATCCTGCGCTATGCCGAGAACTATGTGCGGCTGCGTCTCGACTACCAGACTCACGCGACACCTGCCTGATGGCGCGCACTGAACCCGCACGCGGGATGCGCGACTTCCTGCCGGAGGATGTGCGCAGACGCGAGTATGTCATCGGCATCATCCAGCGTGTGTACGAGCGGTACGGATACGAGCCGCTCGAAACGCCAGCGGTCGAGAACATCGAGACGCTGATGGGGAAGTACGGAGACGAGGGCGATCAACTCATCTTCAAGATCCTCAAACGCGGAGAGCACGAAGCCACGGGCCAGGCGGACTTGGCGCTGCGCTACGACCTGACGGTGCCGCTCGCGCGCGTGATCGCGCACTATCCAAGCAAGCTGCCACGTCTGTTCAAGCGCTATCAGATCCAGCCGGTGTGGCGCGCCGATCGCCCCCAGCGCGGACGATTTCGCGAGTTCTATCAGTGCGACGTCGATGCACTCGGTTCGACGTCACCGGTGGTCGAGGCGGAGCTGTGCGCGGCGGTGGCAGACGCGCTGACCGAGCTGGGGTTCTCCGATTTCGTCATCCGGATCAACCACCGGCAGCTGCTCACGTCGTTGTTGACGGCGGCGGGGCTCGTTGAAGGACAGCAGGCCGACGCGTTGGTGGCTCTCGACAAGCTTGACAAGATCGGCGCCGATGGCGTGAAAAGCGACCTCGCGTCGCGCGGGATCGGTGACGAGGCGAGCAGAGTACTGCTCGATTTCTTTGCCCGAGATTTCGCGAGCTTGGGCGCCGTCTCGGAATACATTCGCATCGACGAAGCAGGGTTGGTTGCGCTGGCCAATCTGCAGAGCATCTGGAACCTTGCTGAGACGACGAGCGCGAAGGGCACACTTCGATTCGATCCGAGTTTGGCTCGTGGGCTGTCCTACTACACGGGCGCGATCATGGAGATCAACGTCGCCGATCTCGCCGGCAGTCTCGGCGGAGGCGGGCGGTACGACAACCTGGTGGGCATGTTCCTCGGGCAGAGCATCCCTGCGTGCGGGTTTTCCCTGGGTCTCGAACGGATTCTCGTGGTGATGAGCGAGCGCGGCATGTTTCCGCCGTCCCTCGCCACCACGCCGGCAGACGTGATGCTGGCCGTCTTCGACGCTGTGGATATGCCCCACGCGCTGCGGGTTGCGGGAATGCTCCGGCAGTCCGGGCTCCGCGTTCTCGTGCACCCGGACGCCGAGAAGATGGGCAAGCAGATCAAGTACGCTGATTCCAGGGGCATTCCTCTTATCGGCATCCTCGGCGGCGACGAAATCGCGGCGGGGACGCTGACCGTGAAGGACCTGGCCAACAAAGTCCAGCACACCCACGAACAGGCCGCGGCGGGAGCGGCCATTCTCGAGGCACTGAAGCACCGTGGCTGAACAGCTCGGCGAACTGACACGCACTCATACCTGTGGCGCGCTGCGCCCCGACGACGTCGGGGCCGATGTCGTGCTGCTTGGCTGGGTGCATCGCGTCCGCGATCTTGGCGGCGTTCTGTTCATCGACGTCCGCGACCGCGAGGGCGTCACGCAGGTCGTCTTCGACAAGGACGATGAACCGCTGATGAACAAAGCCAAGCGGCTGCGGTCGGAATACGTGATCGGGGTGAGCGGTCGCGTGCAGCGGCGGTCGGCGGAGACCGTCAACCCGAAGCTCGCCACCGGCGAGGTCGAGGTCATGGTGCGGCAGCTCGCGGTGTTGAACGAGGCGAAAACACCGCCGTTTCCGATTGCCGACGACACGCCGGTGTCAGAGGATGTGCGTCTGAAGTATCGCTATCTCGATCTGCGCCGGCCGCGGCTGCAGAACAACATCATCCTGCGCCATCGCCTGACCACCGCAATCCGGCGTTACTTCGACGCCAATGGCTTTCTGGAAATCGAAACGCCCATTCTCACCAAGTCCACGCCTGAGGGTGCCCGCGACTACCTGGTGCCGAGCCGTGTCCATCCAGGCGAGTTCTTTGCGCTGCCGCAATCGCCGCAGCTGTTCAAGCAGATCCTGATGATCGCGGGCATGGACCGCTACGTTCAGATCTGCAAGTGCTTCCGTGACGAAGACCTGCGCGCGGATCGTCAGCCCGAGTTCACGCAGGTCGACGTCGAGATGTCGTTCGCGCGGCCGGAGACGGTGTTCAACATCATCGAGCCGTTGATGCGCGACATCTTCGCCGTCGTCAACCGCGAGATCGAGCTGCCGTTTCCGCGGATGTCGTATGCCGACGCCATGGCGAAGTACGGCTCCGACAAGCCCGACCTGCGCTGCGGGTTGGAGATTCAGGACATCCGCGAGTTCTTCCGCGAATCGAGCTTCCGCGTGTTCCGCGAGATCGTCGCTGGTGGTGGCACGGTGCGCGGATTCGTTGTACCCAACGCTGGCGGCTACTCGCGGACTGAAGTCGATCGGATCGTCGATCAGGCGAAGGCGATGGGCGCGACCGGTCTGCTCTGGGCCCGCCGCGCCGACGAAGGGACGATGACGAGCTCATTCCCGAAGGCGCTCGGTGAAGAGGCGGTGCGGCAGATCCTCGAGCTGACCGGCACCGGCAATGGAGGATTGCTCCTCGTTGCAGCGGGTCAACCGGACGCGACGTCCAAACTCCTGGGCCAGCTGCGGCTGAACCTGGCGAAGCGCGACGGGCTCCTCAAGTCCGACGACTTTGCCTTCACCTGGGTCGTGGACTTTCCTTTGCTGGAGTGGGATGCCGAGGAACGCCGCTACGTCTCGATGCACCATCCGTTCACGTCGCCGCATGACGAGGACATAGCACGGCTCGACAGCGAACCGGGGGCCGCTCGTGCGAAAGCGTACGATCTGGTGCTGAACGGCAGCGAGATTGGCGGCGGCAGCATCCGTATTCACGATTCAGCCTTGCAGAGTCGGATCTTTTCCCTGCTCAACATCAGCCCGGAAGAGGCGAGGCTGCGCTTCGGCTTCTTTCTCGAGGCGCTGGAGTACGGCACGCCGCCGCACGGCGGGATCGCCCTCGGACTCGATCGCATCACCGCGATTCTGGCGAACGAATCATCGATTCGCGAGGTGATTGCCTTCCCGAAGACGGCTGCTGCGGTGGATGCGATGTCGAGCGCCCCGTCGCCCGTCGATGCCAAGCAGTTGAAGGAGCTGCGCCTGAAGATTTCATGAAGAAGATTGCCCTGCCGCATGAAGGCCTCGACACGCTGTACGGGGCCCACGATGCAAACCTGAAGCATATCGAGTCGCTGCTCGATGTGGAGATCCGGACGCAGGGCGACGAGCTGATCGTCGAAGGGGAGAAGAGTGGCGAACAACGCGTGGAACACCTCTTCGAGCAGCTCACGAGCCTGATGTCGGACGGCTACGACCTGGTCAGTGCCGACGTCAAGACGGCGGCCGGATTGGTCGTCGACAATCCGAAAGTCGATCTCCGCGAATACTTCACCAAGGAAGCGCCCACAGGCGCCGCCAAGCAGACGCCGGGCACGCGGCGACGGGTCAACCCGAAAAGTCCGAATCAGAAGGCGTACCTCGATCTCATCGAACGCAATGACATCGTCTTCGGCGTCGGCCCCGCCGGGACCGGCAAGACCTATCTCGCGATGGCGCAGGCCGTCAGCTATCTGGTTGCGAAGAAGGTCATGCGCATCATCCTGGCGCGGCCGGCGGTCGAAGCGGGGGAGAAGCTCGGATTCCTGCCAGGCGACCTGCAGGAAAAGGTGAATCCGTACCTGCGCCCGCTCTACGACGCGCTGTTCGACATGATGGAGACCGAAAAGGCCACGCGACTGATCGAACGCGGCACGATCGAAGTCGCGCCGCTTGCGTTCATGCGTGGCCGCACTCTGAACGACGCGTTCGTGATCCTCGACGAGGCGCAGAACACGACTTCGGAGCAGATGAAGATGTTTCTCACGCGCCTCGGCTTCGGATCGAAGGCGGTGGTGACCGGCGACATCACGCAGATCGACTTGCCGAACCCGCGCGCTTCGGGCCTCGTGGAGGCGTTGAAGATCGTCAAGCAGATCGACGGCATCGGCATCGTCTATTTCGACGAGAAGGACGTCGTCCGGCACAAACTCGTGCAGCAGATCGTCAGGGCGTACGAGAGCTATTCGGAAAAGCGCACATCATGAAACGCCGGCGGTCGGCGTCTCCGCCGACCGCGTTGCACATCGACGTCGTGACTTCTGCGACTGTGCGCGCGCCTGGCCTTGTGCGTTGGCTGCAGTCCGTCGCTCCGTCACGCGCCCGCGGCGACGTCAGCATCGCCATCCTCCCAGACGCCCGCATCCGGGCGTTGAATCTCCGCTACCGCCGCAAAAACAGCCCGACCGACGTCCTGTCGTTTCCCGCGGACGAGCCGGGCACCCTCGGCGATATCGTGATTGCGGCCGGCGTGGCGCGCCGGCAGGCCCGCGAAGCTGGACATTCCCTGCAGACGGAACTGCGGGTGCTGGCCCTGCATGGCCTGTTGCATCTGCTTGGGTATGATCACGAGCACGATGACGGCCGGATGGCCCGCCTGGAGCGCCGGTTGCGCGTAAAGGGCGGCCTGCGCGAGGGACTGATCGAGCGGACGGCATGATTCCGCTCACATTGTTTCTCCTCGGCTGCGCCACGATCTATTTTGGCGCGCTGCAGGCGGCCTTCAGCGCGCTGATGCGACTGTCGCTGCGCCTCATGGCCGAGCGCGGCGGCCGCAGCGATCGCCTTGGGCGCTATCTCGACGACCCCCTTCAGCTGTTCATTCCCGTTCGCATCCTGATTGGGTTCTGCACCATTCTGGCAGGCGTGCTGATAGCCCGTCTCACGGACGTTCATGATGTGCGATCGGTTGCCACCTTCCTGGTCTCGCTGCTCGCCTTCGTCATCGTGTGCGAACACCTGGTGCCGACCGTGATCGCGCGGCACGATCCCGAGCAGGTCCTCGACATCCTGTTGCCCGTGTTCTCGCCGCTGGCCCGCATCACTGGCCCGATCACGATGGCGCTCATCGGCCTGATCGAAGGTCGCCGCGAGCGCGACGCCACAGGCCGGAACGGTCAGGAAGAGACCGCAGAAACCGCCCAGGGCGGAGCGGAGAACGGAGCAGCGCCGCAGCGATCGCAATGGGGCCAGGACGAGGAGGGCGCGATCTCCGAGGAGGAAGGGCGTGAGCTGTTGCAGTCGATCGTCGACTTCACCGAGACGCTCGTGCGCGAGGTGATGACGCCGCGCCCCGATATCATCGCCATTCGCCAGGACGCCACGCTCGGCGATTTGCGCACGCTATTTCGTGAAGAGCAGTACTCGCGTATCCCCGTGTATCGCGACAACCTGGACAACATCGTCGGCATCGTGTTCGTGAAGGATCTCGTGGCGCTGCCGCCGGGCGCCGAGCCGCCGACGACGACGCTGATGCGGTCGGCGTACTTCGTGCCGGAGAGCAAGCGGGTGTCAGAGCTCCTGAAGGAGATGCAGCGGCGTCAGGCGCAGATGGCCATCGTCGTCGACGAATACGGCGGCACCGCTGGCCTCGTTACCGTGGAGGATCTGCTCGAAGAGATCGTCGGAGAGATCCGCGACGAATACGATGTCGAGTCGGAGACCGTGACCGACGAGGGGAACGGCGTGTTCAGCTTCAGCGGCAAGGTCAGTGTCGACGAAGTGAGAGATCGCCTCGGCGTCGAGATCGAGCGCGAAGGGTTCGAGACCGTCGGCGGCTACCTGCTGTCACACCTCGGACGCATGCCCTACGTTGGCGAGACGTTCGACGTCGACGATTTGTCGGTCGAAGTGCTCGAGGTGGAGCGTCGCCGAATCAGTAAGGTCCGTGTGCGTCGCCGCGAGCCGCACCACGAGGACCAGGAGTGAAGTCGGGATTCGTCTCGTTCATCGGCCGTCCCAATGCCGGCAAGTCCACGCTCCTGAACCGCATCGTCGGACAGAAACTCGCGATTGTGTCCGACAAGCCCCAGACCACGCGGACGCGCGTCGTCGGCGTCAAGAACTATCCCGACGGCCAGGTCGTGTTCGTCGACACGCCCGGCGTGCACAAGCCGAAGCACCGGATGAACGTGCGGATGGTCGACGTGGCGCTCGAGGCGATGCGTGACGTCGATCTGCTGACACTGCTGGTCGATGCGTCGGTGAAGCCGGGGCCAGGCGATCGGTTCATGCTGCAGTTGCTCAAGGACGTGTCGACGCCCGTCGTCCTGGCGTTCAACAAAGTCGATCTCATCGCCAAGCCCCGGCTGCTGCCGATGATCGACGAATACCGCCAGGCGCGTGAGTTCACCGAGATCGTCCCGATCTCCGCCGTCGATGGGACCAACGTCGACGTGCTCGAGCGCCTGTTCCTGGAGCATCTGCCCGACGGTGATCCGCTGTATCCGCCCGAGTACCTGACCGACCAGCCGGAACGATTCTTCACCGCCGAGATCATTCGCGAGCAGGTGCTGCGGCTGACGCACGACGAGTTGCCGCATTCAACCGCAGTCGTGATCGATCAATTCACGGATCCGTCGGAGAGTACGGACGAGACAGACTCTGCGCGTGAAGGCGACGTGCTGGAGATTTACGCGACGATTCTCGTGGAACGCGAATCACAGAAGCCGATCGTCGTCGGCAAGGGCGGCTCCATGATCAAGGAGATCGGCACGGCCGCGCGACAGGAACTGATGCACCACTTCGAGCGGAAGGTGTATCTCGACCTCCATGTAAAGGTGAAGTCACAATGGCGGGACGACGAGCGCCTGCTCGACGAGCTCGGTCTGCCGCGGTCCTAGGTTTGTCTCGATCGTAGGGGCCGCCTTTAGGCGGCCCGGGATCATCGGGGCAGCATGTAGGAGAGCGCGCCGAGGATCGCAGCGAACTGGCTGATCCACAGCAGCAGGCTCCACTTCATCAAGTCGCCCTTCATGCTGGCCATGTCCGAGCGAAGATCACCGCGCATGCGCTCCATCTCGACGCGCAGCGCGCCGACCTCCTGCGCCAGGCGGCGCTCGAATCGGTCGGTCGCAAATCGATGATACGCGGCAAACATGTCTTCGAGTCCTTCGGATGCGTCCGGCCCGATCCGGTTTCGCAATGATGCTGGCACAGTGATGGTTTCCATTTGGACGAACCTCACGCTGTGCGTCCGACCCGACGAGACGACGATGGCATCGTCGATTCGACGAAGTCAACAGCAAACCGCTCGCCTCTCGATGCTGATCGTGATTTTGCGGGTAGGCGCCGACCCCGTACGCGTGGTACATTGAGCCGTTTATGTCGCTCTTCCAGCCCGCACGTGCTTCGGCACCTCTCGCCGAAGCCCTGGGCCGCGGTGAGTGTCTCGGAATTGCACAATGGCCGCGCAGCGTCGCATCGATGTCGTCCTGGATTCAGTCAAGCGACTGCTGCGGATAGGTGCGACTGCTAACCTCCTGAACCTGCTGCAGAAGCAGCACCCCGCCGACCTCGCGCAGATCTTCAGCGAGCTCAGTGAAAAAGATCGGGAAGCCGCGTTCAGCCTGCTGGCCGAGCGGAACGGACGACTGGCAATGGAGGCCGTCTCCGAACTCGGGCCCGAAGCTGGCGCCGCTCTGCTCGCGACGCGCTCGGCGGAGGAGATCGCCCGCCTGGCGCAGGAGATCCCGTCCGACGACGCGGCCGCGCTGATCGATTACCTGCCGGAAGAACTGTCGGCCGCCGTGCTCGACCTGATGCGCCCGAAAGAATCGGGCGTTGTCGAGAACCTCCTCGAGTACGACGAGCAGACGGCGGGCCGCATCATGAACCCGCATGTCTACGCGCTCAACGAAGACATGACGGTTGGCGAGGCCATCGCGGAACTGCAGGGCAATCGCGACGTCGAGATGGTCTTCTATCTCTACGTCGTGGACGAGCGCCGTCATCTCGTGGGCGTCGTTTCGTTGCGGCGGTTGCTGCTCGTCTCGCCTGAAACGCCGCTGAAGCGGATCATGACCAGCGATCTGATCAGCGCGCGCGTCGACATGGACCAGGAGGAAGTGGCGCGGCAGGTGGCGGCCTACAACCTGCTGGCCATTCCGGTTGTCGACGAAGAGAACAAACTTGTCGGGATCATCACGGTCGACGACGTCATCGACGTCATCAAGGACGAAGCGACCGAGGACATCTACCGGCTGGCCGGGGTGTCCGGGGACGAGCGCGTGTTCACGCCAGCGGGTGAGTCGCTGCGCAAGCGGCTGCCCTGGCTGGGCGTGAACCTCGGGACCGCATTTCTGGCGGCGGGGGTCGTCAGCCTGTTCACGAACACGATCGACGCGCTACCCGTACTTGCCGTGTTCATGCCGATCGTCGCCGGCATGGGCGGCAACGCCGCCACGCAGACGCTGACGGTGATCGTTCGCGGCATCGCGCTGGGCGAGCTGACGTTCGCCAATTCGCGGAAAGCCTTGTTGAAAGAGGCGTCGGTCGGCATCGGGAACGGTGTGGCGCTCGGCCTGGTCGCGGCAACTGTCGCGTGGCTGACGCGAGGGGATCCGATTCTCGGACTGGTGCTCGGAGCGGCGATGGTCATCAACATGTTCGTCGCGGCGACCGCCGGTGTCCTCATCCCGCTTGGCCTGCGCGCCGCGAACGTGGACCCTGCGCTCGCGTCGGCGGTGTTCATCACGACGATGACCGATGTGTTCGGGTTTTTCTCGTTCCTGGGGTTGGCCACTGTCTTTGCCCGCTATCTCATCGTGCGAAGCTGAACCGGGAACCGACGTAAAATAGCGAAGTTCCGTGCCGCTGCACACTGCCGACGCTCTGATCCTGCGCACCTATAAGCTGGGAGAAGCCGATCGGATCGTCGTGTTCCTGACCCGCGATCGTGGCAAGAAGCGCGGAGTGGCAAAGGGCGCGCGGCGTCCACGGTCACGGTTCGTGGGAGCGCTCGAGCCCCTCACGCATGTGCGCGTGGCGTACTTCGAGAAAGAAGGGCGGGAGCTGGTCGGGTTGAACTACGCGGAAACCATCAATTCGCCGCTGGCGTTGATCGGGCCGACAGGACCGCCTAAAGGCGGCCCCTACGAAGAAGGGAATCGTGGGGCCCGCCACGAAGAAGAACGTCGTAGGGGCCGCCTTCAGGCGGCCCAGGCCAGCGACGCGCTCGGGTTCGTTGGATACTTCGCCGAGCTGCTCGATGAGTGCGCGCAGGACGCAGATGCCGACGATCGCCTGTATCGCCTCGGCGCGTCGATGCTGGAGGCGCTCGCCGCTGGCGCTCCCGTCGAGCCGCTGGCGCGATATTTCGAGTATTGGCTCCTCCGATTGCAGGGCGTCTACCCCGAGTCGCGCGGCAGCCTGTCCGATGGTGCGTTGCGATTCCTCGCGGACTCGCGTGGAGTACCGCCGCATCGCGTTGGCGACGTGCCGGCCGATCGTGGAGTGTTGCGGGAACTGGAAAACGTGCATCGGACGCTGATCACGATGCACCTCGAGAAAACGTTGAAATCCGATCGAGTACTTCGCGATCTACGGCGCCACGCGTGACGCTGCAGGATCTGATTCTCAAGCTCTCCTCGTTCTGGGCCTCACATGGCTGCCTCCTGCAGCAGCCTCTCGATCTCGAGGTCGGCGCGGGCACCTCTCATCCCGAGACGCTGTTCCGCGTCCTCGGTCCCAAACCGTGGAGCGTGGCGTACGTGCAGCCGTCACGGCGGCCCGACGACGGGCGATTCGGACAGAACCCGAATCGGCTGTTCAAGCACCATCAGTATCAGGTCATTCTCAAGCCGTCCCCCGACGAGGTGCAGCAGATGTACCTCGATAGTCTCGAGGCGTGCGGGATCAATCCGCGCCAGCACGACATCCGCTTCGAGGAGGACAACTGGGAATCGCCGACGCTCGGTGCCTGGGGTATCGGCTGGCAGGTCCTGCTCGACGGTCTCGAGATCACCCAGTTCACCTACTTCCAGCAGGTCGGCGGCATCGACCTGGCGCCCATCTCGTGCGAGATCACCTACGGGCTCGAGCGGATCGCGATGTTCCTCCAGCGCGTCGACAACGTGTTCGATCTCGAGTGGGGCGGAGGTGTGACCTACGGTGAGGTGCGCCTGCAGGAGGAGATCGAGCAGTCGAAGTACGCGTTTGGTCAGGTCGACATGCCGAGGGAACAGTTCTCGGCGGTGCATCGCGAGCTGTTCGACAAGAACTTCGAGTTTGCCGAGAAGCTGCTGGCGTCGGGGCTGATCTGGCCCGCGCTCGAGCACTGCCTCAAGTGCTCCCACCTGTTCAACATCCTCGATTCGAGCGGCAGCATCGGCGTGACGGAGCGGACGGCCTACATTCTGCGCGTGCGACAGCTCGCGGTGAAGATCGCCCGGGCGTACGTCGATGCCACCACGCCAGTCGCGAGCGCAGTGGTCTGATGGACAGGGAACTGCTGATTGAAGTGGGGTGTGAGGAGATTCCCGCCGGCTGGCTGCCGAATCTGACGACGCAGTTCGGCCAGCAGCTCGAGGCGCGGCTCAAGGAATTCCGGCTGGCCACTAGCGCTCCCGTCGAAACCTTCAGTACCCCTCGTCGTCTCATCGCGCGGGTGGCCAAGCTCGCCGAGCGGCAGACGGATCTCGAGGATCTCGTCACCGGACCGCCGGTATCGGCAGCGTTCGCCTCCGACGGGCAGCCTACTCCCGCGGCTGCGGGCTTCGCGCGCAAGTACGGCGTTGATGTCGCATCTTTGGAGCGGAGCGAAACGGCGAAGGGGACGTACCTCGCGTATCGCGTAAGGCAACGTGGCAAGGCGACGGTCGACGTGCTTGCCGACGTCACGGGCGCGCTGTTGCGCAGCCTGTCGTTCCCGAAGCAGATGCGCTGGGACGCGTACCTCGAGGACGGCAAGGGCGACCTTGTGTTTGCCCGGCCGATCCGATGGCTGATGCTGCTGTATGGGGGGCGCGTCGTTCCATTCGTCATCCGTCGCACCGAGAGCGCGCAGGGACCGAACGTGCAGGACATTCGGTCGGCTGCCAACACCTACGGTCACCGGTTCCTCACGACCAGCGGTCGTGCCGGACGCGCAATCAAGGTGAAGACCTTCGACGATTACGAATCGCGGCTGCTCGAGAACTTCGTGATCCTCAACCGCGCCGAGCGCGATTCGAAGATCCGCCGCGAGCTCGAGACGCACGCTCGCAGACTCGGCGGTCGCGTGAGCCACTCGGCACACTCCGCGCTGCTGCAGGAAGTGCCGGACCTCGTCGAATATCCCTCCGTCGTCGCCGGGCATTTCCCCGCCGAGTTTCTTCAGCTTCCCGAAGAAGTGCTGACGACGACGATGATCCACCACCAGCACTACTTCCCTGTGGTGGACGAGGAAGGGCGGCTCAAGTCCGCATTCCTCGCGGTCACCAACATGCAGCCGGAGAAGCCGGAAATCATCGCGCGCAATTCGGAACGCGTGCTGACGGCACGGCTGCGCGATGCGCGGTTCTTCTGGGACGAGGACCGCAAGGCGCCGCTCGAGTCGCGGATCGATCGGCTGTCCACGATTCTGTTTCACAAGAAGCTTGGCAGCTATCGGGAGAAGGCCGATCGGGTTGCCTCGCTGGCGGCGTGGATCGTTGCCGACGCGTTTGGTCGCTCTGACGCCGGCGGCCACGCCGAACGTGCCGGCCGGTTGTGCAAGGCGGACCTCGCCACCGACATGGTCCGCGAGCTGACCGAGCTGCAGGGGACGATGGGCGGGATCTACGCGCGCGAGGAAGGCGCACCGGAAGAGATCTGGAAAGCGATCTACTTCCATTACCTGCCGATCGGTGTGGAACCCGATGCACCGCCGACGGCCCGCCAGCTGGGGAGCGCGGCGATCACATGGGCCGCCGTTTCTTTGGCCGACAAGCTCGATTCCGTCGCCGGGATGTTTGCCTCCGGTGAACGGCCGACCGGGTCGCGTGATCCGCTTGGGCTGCGACGGCAGGCGCAGGGCGCGGTGAAGATCCTCGCCGATCTGCCGGAGCTGACCGGTGTCGACGTCCGACTCGCCCTTGGTCCGCTGCTCGCACGTGCGGGCGAGCCATTTGGCGGATATACCGACGCCGCAGGCAGCGTCGCGTCGTTCATGGGCGACCGTCTCGCGTACCTCCTCGAGCAGCGCGGCTTCGACGTGCGCAACATCCGCGCCGTGATGCACGGAGGCATCGCGACCGTGAGCCCGCTCGATGCGCGCCGTAAGTTGGACGCCCTGGCGCAGATGAGTGGATCGCAGGCGTTGCTCGGCGTTGCCACGCTGCTGAAACGGGTCAAGAACATTACCAAGGGAATTGCGGCTCCCGCGACCCTCGACCGCGCCCTGCTGCGCGAACCGGCGGAGCAGCAATTGTTGACGGAGCTCGACGCGCGGGCTCCGGTGATCCGCGATGCCGCGACGCGCGCGGACTACAAGGACGCGTTCACCGCCATCGCGGCGTTGCAACCGGCCGTCGCGAGATTCTTCGACGACGTGCTGGTGATGGCGGAAGACGAGCAGGTGAGAACGGCGCGATTGGGTCTGGTCGCCACGCTTCGCGATCTGATCCTGGAGATCGCCGACATCTCGGAGATTGTGACGGATTAGTCAACTCCCAATCCCCAGCGTCTGTCGCCCGTCCAATTCCCAAACGTGGGGAGTTGGTTCTGCGGAGCGGGTTGGGAGTTGGGAGTTTACGAGTGTAGAGGAGAGAGATGGCAAAGAGAGCAAGCGGCAAGCCGGCAAAGAAGTCGGCGAAGGCCGTGACGAAGGCGAAGAAGAAGGTCGCGCCGGCCCGGGGGGCGAAGTCCTCGCCGAAGGCGGGAGCGAAGTTCGTCTATCAGTTCGGCCGCAAGACCGACGGTAACGGCGGCATGAAGCCGCTGCTCGGTGGCAAGGGTGCCAACCTCGCCGAGATGTGCCGCATCGGCCTGCCGGTGCCACCGGGTTTCACCATCACCACCGAGGTCTGCACGTATTACTACGAGAACAAGCGGACGTATCCCGCAGTGCTCAAGGCACAGATGCAGGCCGGTGTCGCCGCCATCGAGCAGCAGACGGGCAAGAAGTTCGGTGACCTGAAGAATCCGCTGCTGGTGTCGGTGCGTTCGGGCGCGCGCGATTCGATGCCAGGCATGATGGACACCATCCTCAATCTCGGACTGAACGACCAGACGGTCGAGGCGCTTGCCGCCAAGACCGGCAACGCGCGCTTCGCCTGGGACTGCTATCGCCGTTTCGTCCAGATGTACGGCGACGTGGTGCTCGGTGTCCAGAAGCGGGCCGGTGAGGATCACGAGCCGTTCGAGACGGTGATCGAAGGGCTGAAGCACGAGCGTCACAATGGGGATATCGAGGACACCGCGCTCACCGTCGACGACCTCAAGGAGCTCGTCGTCCGCTTCAAGGCGCTGGTGAAGGAGCGTGCCGGCAAGGACTTTCCGGCCGATCCCTGGGATCAACTCATGGGCGCCGTCGGTGCCGTGTTCGGGTCGTGGATGAACGACCGTGCCATCGTCTATCGCCGCAAGTACAACATTCCGACCGAGTGGGGCACTGCCGTCAACGTGCAGGCGATGGTCTACGGCAACACCGGCGACCAGTCGGGCTCCGGTGTGGCGTTCACCCGCAACCCCGCCAACGGCGCGAAGGAGTTCTACGGAGAGTTCCTGATCAATGCGCAGGGCGAAGACGTCGTCGCCGGCGTCCGCACACCCGAGCCGGTGGCGCAGCTGAAGGCGCACCTGCCAAAGGCGTATCAGGAGCTGGAGCGCATCCGCCAGATCCTCGAGAAGCACTTCAAGGACGTGCAGGACTTCGAGTTCACGATCGAGGATGGCGTCGTCTACATGCTGCAGACGCGCAACGGCAAGCGCACGGCGATGGCGGCGCTCAAGTTCTCGATCGACATGTTCAAGGAGAAGCTGATCGACTGGAAGACCGCGCTGCAGCGGAATCCGGCAGACCAGCTCGATCAGCTGCTGGCCCCTGTATTCGACGCCGCCGAGATCGCGAAGGCGACCCCGATTGCGAAGGGGCTGCCCGCCGGTCCCGGCGCCGCGTCAGGTCGCATCTACCTGAATGCCGAGCGTGTCGTCGCCGCGGCTGAAAAGGGCGAGCCGGTTTTGCTGGTGCGAGTCGAGACCTCACCCGAGGACCTGCGCGGCATGATCGCGGCCGAGGGCATTCTCACGGCTCGCGGCGGCGTCTCCTCGCACGCCGCGCTCGTCGCCCGCCAGATGGGCAAGGTGTGCGTCTGCGGCGCGGCCGACGTGAACGTCGACTACCAGGCGCGCACGGTCACGGTCCAGGGGCAGACGTTCAAGGAAGGCGACTGGATGTCGATCGATGGCACGGCCGGTACGGTGTACGCCGGCAAGCTGAAGACGGCCCCGTCAGAGATCGTCGCCGGCCTGATCGAGGGTAACCAGGCTGCCAAGCAGACCGAGAAGTACAGGAATTTCCAGCAGCTGATGAAGTGGTGCGATCAGGCGACGCGGATGAGCGTCCGCACCAATGCCGATACGCCCGAGCAGACCACCAACGCGATCGCCTTCGGCGCCGTTGGGATCGGCTTGTGCCGTACCGAGCATATGTTCTTCGAAGGCGATCGCATCGACGCGATGCGCGAGATGATCCTCGCGAAGACGAACGAGGCACGCCAGGACGCGCTCGCCAAGCTGCTGCCGTACCAGCGCGAGGATTTCGCTGGCATCTTCCGCGCGCTGAATGGCTATCCGGCCACGATCCGCTTCCTCGATCCTCCGCTGCACGAATTCCTGCCGAACACCCCCGAGCAGCAGAGCGATCTCGCGGGCAAGATCGGCGTCTCGCTCGACGAGATCGAGGCGCGCGTGAACCAGTTGCACGAGGTCAACCCGATGCTTGGATTCCGTGGTTGCCGGCTTGGCATCGGGTATCCGGAAATCTCGGCCATGCAGGCGCGCGCCGTGTTCGAGGCGGCCGCGATGGTGCAGAAGGAAGGGATCAAGGTGCGGCCCGAGATCATGATTCCGCTCGTCGGCTTCAAACGCGAGCTGGACCTGCAGATCGAGGTCGTGCACAAAGCGGCGCGCGACGTGCAGGCCGAGCAGAAGGTCAAGCTCAATTACCTGGTTGGAACGATGATCGAGATCCCGCGCGGCGCGCTGACCGCGGACGAGATCGCGCAGTCCGCTGAGTTCTTCAGTTTCGGCACCAACGACCTGACGCAGACCGCCCTCGGCATGTCACGCGACGATTCGGGATCGTTCCTGCCCGCGTATCAGGAGCTCGAGATCATGCCGCGCAACCCGTTTGCGACCATCGACCAGACGGGCGTCGGGCAGCTCGTCGCGATTGCCGCGGAGAAGGGACGCAGCGCCCGCAAGGACCTCAAGCTCGGGATCTGCGGCGAGCACGGCGGCGATCCCTCGTCGATTCATTTCTTCGAGAAGGTTGGCCTCGACTACGTGAGCTGCTCGCCCTATCGCGTGCCCGTCGCGCGCCTGGCCGCCGCACAAGCCGGTCTCTCCGTGAAAGTAGGAGATTAGACAGTGTAGGGCGGGTCTTGCTCTTCAGACCCGCCGTGGACTCACGTGATTTCCATTTTCGTCAACCGCAACGGCGAGACGAAATCCGTGGATCGGGTCGAGCCGCAATGGCTCGACCCGAAGTCTGGCGTCACGCTGTGGGTCGATCTCGCCGGGTTCACGGACGACGAAGGCAAGATCCTGATCGACACCTTTCACTTTCACCCGCTCGCCGTCGAAGACGCGCTGAGCGCAGTGCAGTATCCAAAGATCGAAGCGTACGACAGCTACCTGTACATCATTCTCCACGGCATCGACTTCGAGGCAGAGCACCAGTTCGCCACACGCGACGTCGACTTCTTTCTTGGCGCGAACTACCTGGTGACCGTGCACGATGGACGCTCGCGCAGCATCGCGAAGATGCGCGAGATGTGCCCCCGGCACAGCCACGTCCTCGACGAAGGCCCGGTCGCGTTGATGCACCGCATCGTCGATTCGATGGTCGACAACTACCAGCCGGAGATGGAGAAGCTCGAGGAGCGCATTTCCGGGCTCGAGGACGAGGCGTTCGAAGGACGGGCGCCGCTCGTGCGCCAGCTGCTCGGTCTCAAACGCGATCTGGCCGCTGTGCGCCGGATCATGACGCCGCAGCGTGATGCCGTCGGTCGCCTGGCACGCCGGGAGTTCCCGCAGATATCGAGCGAGATGGCCTATCGCTTCCGCGACGTGTACGACCACGTCGTGCGCCTGACCGACGAGGCGTTCCTGTTCCAGGATCGCGTCACCGGCATTCTCGAGACGAACCTGGCCGCGGTGTCGAACCGACTCAATCAGATCATGAAAGTGTTGACGGTGGCGTCGACGATCTTCTTGCCGCTCACCGTCCTCACCGGCATGTGGGGCATGAACGTCGAGTTGCCGCAGTTTCCCGGCGGCAAGGACGCGCAGTTCTGGTGGGTGTCGGGCCTGATGGCCGCAGTGTCGGGCGGTATGCTCGTGCTGTTCCGGTTTCTGGATTGGATTTGATGACAGGGTTCGTTCCGTTTGAGATGCGGGGCGAGCCTTCATGGCCCGCCCGCGCGGACCGTAAAGGTCCGCGCCGCTTCTGAATCGTTGTGAGTATGGGACGAATCCATCGACTTCCTCCCGATCTCGCCAACCAGATCGCCGCCGGCGAAGTGGTGGAGCGTCCGGCCTCGGTCATCAAGGAACTGGTCGAGAACTCGATCGACGCGGGAGCGCGACGCATCACGATCACGGCGGAATTCGGCGGCAAGAAGCTGATTCGTGTCGAGGATGACGGGGAAGGCATGGAGGCCGAGGATGCGCGGCTCGCGATCGAGCGGCACGCGACGAGCAAGATTCGTCGCGCCGACGATCTCGAGCGGATCGCCACGCTGGGGTTTCGCGGCGAGGCGTTGCCGAGCATCGCGTCGGTCTCGCATTTCGTCCTCAGATCGCGCGCCCGCGGGAATCCGTCCGGCACCGAGATTCGGGTCAACGGCGGGGCTGTCGCCTCGGTCATGGAAGCCGGGATGCCGGAAGGCACGTCGATCGAGGTCGCCGACGTCTTCTACAACCTGCCGGCCCGTCGCAAGTTTCTGAAGTCGGATGCTGCCGAAGCCGCACAGGTCTCGCGCATCGTCACACAGCTCGCGCTGTGCTATCCGGAGATCGGGTTCGCGTTGACCAGCTCGGGCCGCAAGGTCCTGCAGTGTCCTCCGGTTCCTTCGCTTCGCGACCGGCTGTATCAGCTATATGGCGAACGTCAGGATCTGATCGAGGTCAGACGCGACAGCGGCGATGTGAAGGTCCTCGGCTACGTGGCCGCACTCGCGGAGCAGGGCCCGACACGGGGTCCGCAGAACGTGTTCGTCAACCGCCGCGTGGTGAAGGATCGGACGATCGCGCACGCGATCATCGACGCCTACAGTGTGGCATCGATCAAAGAGCGCAGTCCCGAGGTGCATCTGTTCATCGAGATGCCGCACGACGCGGTGGACGTGAACGTCCATCCGACGAAGGCCGAGGTGCGCTTTCGCGACCAGTCATACATTCACCAGGTGATCCGCCGCGCGCTCGGCGACACGCTCGGCCGCGGCCCCGCCCCGGAGCTGACACTCGAGCCGCCCAGATTCGGGGAACCGCTGCCGACGACGTTGCCGCTACCGAATGCACTAGGAGGGTTTTATCCGAGTCGATGGACCCCAGGGCCGCCTAAAGGCGGCCCCTACGAGCCAATGCCGACCAGCGAAGTTGGTATTGCACCGACAGCGTTAGAGAGCATTGCACCAACAGCGGCAGGGGGCGTTGCACCGACAGGCGGCGTCGCGATCAAGCCGCTCATTGCTTTGGGACAGTTCCGCGACACGTTCATCATAGCCGTTGACGACGAGGGGATTGCAATCATCGATCAGCACGTGGCACACGAGCGCGTGTTGTTCGAGCGCATCACCCAGCGGCTGACGAGCGGTGAGCTGGAGAGTCAGCGACTGCTGGAGCCGCTGCTGGTCGAACTGTCGCCAGGCGGGCGCGACGCGCTCACGACGCACCTCGCCGATCTGCAGCGTCTCGGGTTCGAGATCGAGGAGTTCGGTGGCGGGGCGCTGCGCGTGTCCGCGGTCCCGGCGCTGCTCCGGAGGGATGAGTGCGACGTCGCGCTGCGGGCGCTGGCGGACGATCTCGAGGGGCTCGATCGGGGGGCCCGGGTGACGGAGGCGGTCAAGCGGATCGCCGCGACCATGGCCTGTCACGCCGCGGTGAAGGCGAATTACCCCCTGACGCACGAAAAGATGGCGCATATCCTGGAAGAACTGCGCCAAACCGCATACTCCACCATCTGTCCTCATGGCCGGCCGGTCATGCTGCGACTGACCCGGCGGGAGGTCGAGCGCAACTTTCAGCGAATCTGATTGATTCATAAGGATTTGTTGTTTGACACGCCCCTATGCGCTTGCTACATTGAAAGCCGCTCGCTCATTCACAATCCAAAGGTTTTCCCAAGCGAAACGGTAGGGCTGGGGCACGTGTGTCCGGTCTTGCAAAGCTGTAAGTCCCGTATGCGCGGGATGTTTTAGCTGCCGAACTTGGTGTGCGGCGCTCCGGCTCCGCGATGCAGCCAAATAACCGGTAGCGGATTCGGAGCAGGAAGTTGTCGATCCGCCGCTCGCTCATTTACGCCGGCCTCACGTTCTCACTCGCCTCACTCGCCTTCAGTTTTGGAAGCTGGTCGGCACAGCGGCAGTTCGCGCGACAGCTCGCGGACAACGACGCGCGTCTGACGGCGCTTCGCGATGACGTCGCACGCGACATCCTGCAGATGCGTCAGGAGCAGGGCCGGCCGTTGGGCACGGGCGGACACCAGGCCGATGCGGTTCCGGCGAGTGGCGCGGCGCAGACCGCGCTCGTGGATGAGATCAAGAAGCAGATTTCGAGCGAGATGGGGCTGTTTCCGGTGCGCCTGCTGCGGGACCGGCGTGCGAGCTTCGTCGAGCTGAACGCCTACGACAATTTCGGCAAGACTAGTTACGGGACGGCGGGGTATCTCGGGAACGGCTACTTCATCACGGTGAAGCACGGCGTCGTCGCACTGGACGAGCCCGGCGAGTCGCGCGAGGTTCGTCGTATCACCGATATCCGCGTCCGCTACAAGGGTCGCGACCTGCCGGCGCATATCGTCGATGCCGGCGACGCGAACGTCGAAGTCCATCCCGGCGACTGGGCGGTCATCAAGGTCAACGCCGCCGTCAATCTGCCGCCACTGCGCGTCGACGCTGCCTACGGATACGACTTCGCCGAGCCGATCTTCCGCCTCGGCAACGACTACTCGAAGGGCATCATCCTCAGCACGGGTTACGTGGGACAGCGGACGTCGAATGGGCTCGTGACGGCGCTGACCGACGGTCACCCTGGCGTCTCCGGAGGCGGCGTGCTGAACCAGCGCGGCGACCTCGTCGGCATCCCGATCGGCCGAATGCAGGGCGACTATCGCTTCTCGTTCATCCTGCCGGTCCGCCCGGAGATGTTCCGCAAAGTCCACGGCGTCGCGTTCGAAGACCAGCATCCCGTCGCCGACGCGACCGAGTGATTTCCTCGTAGGGGCCGCCTTTAGGCGGCCCGATCCATCCCGTCACGGAGCGGCCGCCGTTCGTCCCTGAAGAGTACGGAGCGTCCGGTGTCAGCCGGACTCAGCGCACGGAGGCCGACTATGATCTCCGTGTGATCCGTGCTGCCTTTTTCATATCCGTTGTTCTTGCGAGTGCGCTCGGCGTGGCGTGCACATCCGCGCCGCGCGAAAATCCCAAGCCCGAGCCGGCTGATGCCCGTGCTCGCGCGCTGGCCGACGCGTACCTGAACGCCTACTTCGAGCGCAATCCCGAAACGGGCACGGTCTACGGCATTCCCGGCCGCCACCACGACAAACTCTCGGACAACTCACTGACCGCCCTCCGCGATTGGGAAGCGAAAGAAGACGCGCTGCTCGAGCAGGCCAGCGGTATCGATCCGCAGACGATTGAGAACGGCCGGCTGCGGGCGACCTACGCGATCGTTCGCGAGGCGCTCGATTCCTCCCTCGCGACTCGCGTCTGTCACAACGAGCTCTGGAACGTGAGCCAGATGAGCGGCTGGCACACCACCTACGGCTACATCGTCACGATTCAGCCCGTCGGAACGGACGATGCGCGGCGGGAGGCGCTCGCGCGGTGGAGTGCGCTTCCAAAGTACATCGATACCGAGATCGCGAATCTGCGCGAAGGGATCAAGCAGGGTTACACCGCTCCGAAGTTGAACGTGCGGATCGTGATCGACCAGATCGGGACTCTCGTCCGTTATCCACTCAAAGATTCGCCGTTCGATTCGCCGTCACAGCGGGACAGCTCAGCAGAGTTCAAGAAGCAGTTCGATGCGCTCGTCACCGAGCAGATCGTTCCCGCGGCGAAACGCTACATCGAGTTCCTGCAGCGCGAATATCTGCCGGCCGCTCGCGAGGGCATCGGCGTGTCGGAGATTCCGAACGGCGCAAACTGCTACACGGCGTCGATTCGTTCCTACAGCACGTTGTCGAAGCCTGCCAACGAGGTGCACAACATCGGCCTCGCGCAGATGGAGAGCATCACGAAGCAAATGCAGACGATCGGCGAGCGATCCTTCGGCACAAAGGACGTCCCGGCCTTGCTGCAGCGAGTGAGAACCGATCGGCAGTATCTGTTCAAGAGCCGGCAGGAGCTGATCGACTATTCACGCGCGGCGCTCGACCGCGCCAAGGCGGCGGTGCCACAGTGGTTCGGGCTCGGTCCCAAGGCCGACGTCACGCTGGAGCCATACCCGGCGTTCCGCGAGAAGAACGCGCCGAACGAGTACAACCCGCCCGCCGAGGATGGCAGCCACCCGGGTCTGTTCTATGTCAGCGCGTATCAGGCCGAGAAGAAGAGTCGCGTGAGCATCGAGGCGACGGCGTTTCACGAGACGATTCCCGGCCATCACATGCAGATCGCGCTCGCGCTCGAGCAGAAGGACATTCATCCGATCGGCAGGTATCTGATCAACAGCGGATACGTGGAAGGGTGGGCGCTCTATGCCGAGCGACTCGCCGACGAGATGAAACTCTACTCGTCTGATCTCGATCGGCTCGGGATGCTCGGCAACCAGGCCTTTCGAGCGGCGCGTCTGGTGGTCGACACCGGGATTCATTCAATGGGCTGGACTCGCCAGCAGGCGATTGACTACATGCTGCAGCACACGCCCGAAGGCGCCGATTCGATCGCATCGGAAGTCGACCGCTACATCATCATCCCTGGTCAGGCGACAGCCTACATGCTGGGACGACTGGAGATTCAGGCGGCTCGGGAAGACGCGGAGCGCCGGCTTGGGAGCCGGTTCGATATCAAGGCGTTTCACGATCGCGTGCTCGAAGACGGCTCCGTTCCGCTGCCGTTCATGCGCGAGAAGATCGCTGGATGGACGACGCAGTAATGCAAGATTCAAAATGCAAAATTCAAACTAGTAAGCCCCTGCTGCCTCGACCGTCAACCCGGGGTTTCTTAGTTTGCATTTTGCCTTTTGAATTTTGAATTGTCAGGTCGCCGAGTCACCTCCAGAGCGACGCCGTTTCTTCAGCTCCTCCCATCCGTCGAGCCGTCTTTTGATCTCCTTTTCGAACCCGCGCTCCGGCGGGTCGTAGTACTTGCGCCCGGCGAGCGAGCCCGGTAGACAGTCCATCGCTGCGATCGCCTCGGGCTCGTCGTGCGCGTATTGATAGCCCTTGCCGTAGTCCAGTTGCTTCATCAGCCTCGTCGGCGCGTTGCGCAAATGAAGCGGCACCGGATCGGCCACCTGTTCATGCGCGTCGGCCGCGGCGGCGCCATACGCCGAATAGACCGCGTTGCTCTTGGGCGCGGTCGCCAGATAGATCGCTGCCTGCGCGAGCGCGGTGTTTGCTTCGGGCATCCCGAGGAAATGCGTGGCATCCTTGGCGGCGATCGAGACCACCAGCGCCTGCGGATCGGCGTTGCCGACGTCCTCCGACGCGAACCGCACCAGCCGACGCGCGATGTAGAGCGGGTCCTCGCCGGCTTCGAGCATGCGGGCCAGCCAATACACGGTTGCGTCCGGATCGCTGTTGCGCATCGACTTGTGCAGCGCCGAGATCAGGTTGTAATGCTCCTCGCCGGTCTTGTCGTAGAGCAGCGTCCGGCGCTGAATCAGTTGCTCGAGCTGCGCCCGATCGAGTCGGCGATGACCGGCTTCTGGATCGACGGGTGCAGCCGAAGCGGCGAACTCGAGCAGGTTCAGCGCCGCGCGCGCATCGCCGTTCGCGAAGCGGGCCATCGCCGCCACGACGTCGTCGGACACGTCCATCTCCAGCGTGCCGAGCCCCTGCTCGTGATCCGTCAGCGCCCGGCGGATGATCGCCTCGATGGCCTGCTGCGTGAGCGGCTGCAGCACGAACACCTTCGAGCGCGAGAGGAGCGCCGCGTTCACCTCGAACGATGGATTCTCGGTCGTCGCGCCGATGAGGACGATGTCGCCGGCTTCGACGCGTGGCAGAAAAGCATCCTGCTGCGCCCTGTTGAAGCGATGAATTTCATCGACGAACACGATCGTGCGGCGTCCTGTCCGTCGGCGGCGCTCCTCGGCCGCCGCCATCACTTCTTTGATTTCCTTGATGCCGGACAGCACGGCGCTGAATGGCACGAAGTGCGCCTGGGTGATCTCGGCGATGATGCGGGCGAGCGTGGTTTTTCCCGTACCGGGTGGACCCCACAGGATCAGCGACTGCAGGAGGTCACGCTCGATCGCTTCGCGAAGTGGTCTGCCCGCGCCGAGGATCGACTCCTGCCCGACCAGTTCGTCGAGTGTGTGCGGCCGCATTCGCTCGGCCAGCGGCGTGCCGGCCGCATTGCGCTGACGCGACATCGTCGTGCGCGCTTCAGGCTCGCGTTCCTCGTCGTCGAAGAGAGAAGTCATAGTCGTTGCCGCCGAGCGGCGTAGATCAGTACCGCCGCGGCCACTGCGACGTTCAGTGAGTCGACCGCCGGCGACATCGGAATCGTCACCCGTGCATCACATCGGTCGGCGAGTGCATCGGATAGTCCCGCCCCTTCACCCCCGACCAGCAACCCGACGGAGCCTGTCCAGTCGATATCGTCCGGCGTGCGACCCTCGCGCGGTACGGCGGCGACCATCCGCAGACCTGCGTCGGTCATGCAGGCGAGTGCGTCAGCGGCGCCCATCCCAGCGACGACGGGCAGGCGCAGCACGCTGCCCATGCTCCCACGTACGGCCTTCCATGAAAATGGAGTTGCCGATATGCCCGCGACGAGCACGCCCGTGCTGCCACCCGCCTCCGCCACCCGCACAATCGCTCCCACATTACCGGGATCCTGCACGTCGATGGCACTGACAACAAACGCCTGTGCGCCACGGCACATCTCGGCCACGGTCGTCGGTGTGCGACCGACGATCGCGACAATCCCCGACGGCGCGCGAACCGGGCTCATCGCCGCAAAGACCTGATCGTTCGCGACGACCACGTCGACGCCGCTGCGATTGAGATCGTCCGCGATCCGAGCTTCTTCCGTATCGCCGTCGAGCCGCGATGCGAGGACGGCCGCAACCTCGAAGCCGAGGCCGGCGCGCCGCGCTTCATCGATCAGGTGTGCGCCGTCGAGCAGCAGGCGCGCGCCTGACGGATCCGCCGTCTCGGCAAGCGCGCGAAACGTGCGCACGATCGGGTTCTGTCGGCTCGTGACAGTGCGCATGGCTGATGGTGGATGGTAGATGGTGGATGATGGTTCGTAAACGCTCTTCCCACCACCTACTATCCACCATCCACCATCCACCATCCAGCCCCGCTGTGCTAAAGTCAAATTCGAGCATGAAAGACCGGATTCTCAAGCGCTTCAACGACGAAATCGCGGCGCTCGAGCGCGAGCTCAAGATCGATCTGCCGAAGGAAATTCAGCGCGCGCGCGAGTACGGCGACCTGCGCGAGAACGCGGAATACAAGGCCGCCAAGGAACGCCAGGAGATCGTCAACGCCCGGATCGCCATGCTCAAGAAGCGCGTCGGGGAGATCTCGCTGCTGAATCTGGATCGCATTCCGCATGGTCGCGCGGGGTTCGGATCGACGGTCCACCTGCGAGCCGAGAGCGGTGACACGATCATTTATCAGTTGGTCATGCCCGAAGACGCCAACGCGGAGCGCGGACTCATCTCGACGTCCTCTCCGATCGGACGCGCCATCCTGAACAAGGAAGAAGGGGACGAGATCAACGTCACGACGCCGAACGGCCCCCGCAACTTCGAACTCGTCAAACTGATTACCATTCACGACGACGCTCAGTCCTGACGCGTGGAACCGGGAACCGCACCCGCTACGTACTCGCCTGCGCGTCGCACTGCGGTGATCTTCTGCGGGACAGGTGCGCATGGCGCCTATCTCGCCGGCGTGCTGCGTGCCCTGCAGGAAGCCGGCGTGAGGATCGACATCGCCTGCGGACATGGCGTCGGGGCGGCGACTGCGATGCTCGCGGCCATCGATGGCGCGGCCCGACTCTGGGACGAGGGCGGCGTCTGGCGCTCACGAGCGCCATCGCGGTTCTACGGCTGGAAACCGCTGATCGTCACCACCGGATGGATCGCGGCGCTGCTGATCGTCGTGCTGCTCAGCCCTGTGGTGGCACTGGCTGGCGGGATGATCGTGCTGGCCGCTGGCTTTCTCGTGACTCTCGTAGGATTCACCAGTGCCGGAGCGGAGCTGAATCGCGCTGCGGCCACCGCGCTGCAACTGGCGCTCGCGCCGGAAAACCTGCCGACCATCGTGCCGCGACTGGCGATGGTCGTGGTAGCGGCCCTCGTCATTGCCGCGTTCGCCGGCGTCTTCATCGCCCAATCGCGCGCGCCGCTGCGTCGTCAATCGAACGGCGCGTGGTGGTGGCGGTTGATCGGTGCGCCGCTCGAAGCGACCACGATCCGCAACACGTTCGTGTCGGCGATCGGCGAGCTGATTCGCGGCGCTGCCGCCACGCCGCGCAATGAGCCAGGTGCGGTGGGCCGGCGCTATGCCGAGGCGCTTGCGGAGAATCTGGGTCAGCCCGGGTTTCGTGAGCTCCTGCTCGTGATCACCGACGTCGATGCGCGCCGCGATCTCGTGGCCGCCCTGGTGAGCGATCCGTTCCGCCGCGAATTCCTTGCGCCACGAGTGGGTCGCGATCGTCGGGCCGAAGTGCTCGACCTGACAGGCCCAGGCCGCGACCACGCGCTCGACGTGCTCGGCGGCGCGCTGACACCGCCGCTCGTGTGCGACCCTGCGCTCGTCAGGTTCGCCGGCGACAGTCTGTGGCGCGGGGAAACGCATCGTTTCTGCGACCGCCCCGACGCCGTGTATCGGCTGATCGAGGAAGCCGCGATGGCAGGCGCTGCGCAGGCGATTATCGTGAGCGCCGTCGCGCCGCGAACCGGCGCGCATACGCTGCGCCCGCCGCGGCTCGATCTGAAAAATCGGTTCGGTGACTTCACGATGGCGTCCGAAGCCGCCGCGATCCGCGATGCGATCGAAACTGCACGTCTCGGCTTCGATTCGGTGTATGTGATTCGTCCCGATCACAATCCGGTCGGTCCGTTCGATTTCGAGGGCGCGTACGACGAAGCGTCGGATCGGAAGGTTCCGCTTGCCGAGTTGATCGACGAGGGCTATGTCGACGCCTATCGCCAGTTCATCGACCCGATCGTCGGCGCGAGTGGGGAAGCGCTGGGTCGAGTTGCCGTGATACCAGCCAATGAGTGAGGGCGAGCTCAGGTGCTACACTTCCGCCGTGCGCCCAGCCGCCGCCAATAGTCGGTACTCGACGTCGGAAGCCGGCGAGATCGGCCCCAAAGTAATTCGCCCACCACTGAAATGGGCGGGCGGCAAACGGTGGCAAGTCCCGCACCTTCGTCCGCTGTGGGAACCGTACCAATCCCATCGCCTCGTGGAGCCGTTCTGCGGCGGAATCGGCGTGACGCTCACGCTGAGCCCCGACCGGGCACTGTTGAACGATGTCAATCCGCACATCATCAACTTCTATCGCTGGTTGCAGCGCGGCCTGTCGGTCCAGCTCCGGTTCTCGAACAACGCGACGACGTTTTACGCGCTGCGTCGCCGGTTCAACGCACTGTTGGAGCAGGGGAGCGGAGACACGTCAGAGGCTGCAGGGATCTTCTATTACCTGAATCGAACCGGGTATAACGGCCTCTGTCGCTTCAATCAAAAGGGTCGGTTCAACGTGCCGTTCGGACGTTACGCGAAACTCGAGTATCGATCCGACTTTGCCGAGTATCGCGAGCCGTTTGCCCGCTTCGATTTCCTCAGCGTCGACTTCGAGTCGCTCCCGCTCGAGCCGGAGGATTTCGTCTACGCGGATCCTCCATACGATGTCGAGTTCCGCCAGTACTCGAAAGAAGGCTTCGGGTGGGAAGAACAGGTGCGCACAGCCGAATGGCTGGCCAGGCATACAGGACCTGTCGTGTTGTCCAATCAAGCCACGCCGCGCATCGTCAAGTTGTACGAACGCCTCGGTTACACGCTGAAGTATCTGACGGGACCACGTTTGATCAGCTGCACCGGCGACCGAACACCGGCGAAGGAAGTGCTCGCCATCCGGAATGTGCGCTTGGGCGATTCTGCGCAGCGCATGAAACGACGCCGCGCCTTCCCACGGGTTGCTGCGTTCATCTGACTGTCCCTGCCGTGGTCGGTAGGGCCGGATTGTCGGGGATGTGATCTCGAAGGGCAGGCTATCGAGCCGTGATCAGGGCCTGACGACGCCCGCCAGCTGCGCACACATCGCATAAACCTTCAGCGCGAGCACCAAGGCGACGATCCCGCTTGTGCACACAACGGCAACCACAAGCACGCCACGTTCGCGGATCAGCGCCTCCGCACGTTCCCGAAGGGGCTCGTCGGCCATTCCCACCCGGTTATCGGCGCGAAGGGTGGATAGCTGAAGGGCACGTGCGTCGGAGGCCACATGCCGCTGCTATGTCGCCGCGCGACTACTCCCAGACGGTAACGCCGGCTCGCGCTGCTGCGCGTTTCAGCGGCCCATCCTTGCAGCCCAATGGAAGCTTGCGCCGGTGCGCGAGCTCGAGATAGGCCGCGTCGTACACGGACAGGTCGTGTGTGACGGCCAGCTCGGATAACTTGGAAAATGCCAGCGAAGCTCCGTCGTGATCGAGCCGCACTGGCAGCCCCCGAAGCCACCCCAGGCCGGCTTCACGTTCACCCTCCGTCAGCTTCCGCCGGCGGACGAGCACCAGTAGGGCATTGGCAACTTCCAACGGCCAGAGCGCAGGAACTTCGAGCGTGGCTCCATCGGCGATCGCATCGAGCAACGCGTCCGTGTCCAATGTTGCCTGGCCCGGGTGAACCCAGGCCACGGCGATCGAAGCATCGGCGACGAACACGCGCCTCACAGGCGGCCTGCGTCAATTGCAGCGCGCACGTCGCGATCGGTGAGCGTGGCTTTGGATCTGCGGCGGATCTGGCGCTGCAGGTCGCGAAGCCCCTCGACGCTCCGCCGGACGTCATCGAGCCGATGCGCGCCTTCCGGGATCAGCCGGGCGACCGCCTTGTCGTGGCGCGTAATCACCACCTCTTCACCCTTCGAAACCCGCTCAAGCAGTTCGCCGAACCGGGTCTTCGCCTCGAACGCGGTCACTCTCGCCATCGCATGCTCTTTCGTTAAATTAACTAGTCGTTGACTAGTTTACCACTGAGTACCTGATTCAGACTCGCGCCCCCATGTTGGTATCGCGCCACGAGGCACGCAACGAGACGGCGGAGGCTGCCGCAGTGAACTGGCATCATCGAACGGAACCAAGGATTCTGGAGCCGGCGGTCAGACTCGAACTGACGACCTGCTGATTACGAATCAGCTGCTCTACCAACTGAGCTACGCCGGCGCGGCGGGGTCAATTGGGCGCCACGAACGCGGCACCGCAAACATCAGATATTAGCACAGCGTCCACAGCGCCCGCGGTCCTTGAACGACGGTCCCAACCGCTCCAGGACCGAAGTCGAAGGCCGTTGCCCGAAGGCCTCGAGCGCGCGAGGTGACGTGATGATCTACTCGGCTCGCAGGGCGAGCAGCGGATCTGTCCGCGCCGCGCGTCGCGCCGCGGGAACCATGGCGATGAGTGTCGTGACGATCAACAGAGCAGCGGGCGCGGCGATGCTCAGCGCGTCGAGACGATTCATGGCGAATCCGACGCCCATCAGGACGCGTGCGGCCCACACCGAGAGCAGCGCTCCCACCGCCAACGCAGGCGCCACGATCGCTGCTCCCTGGCCGAACGTCGCGCGCATGATTCGCATCGGGTCGGCCCCAAGCGCAACGCGCAACGCCAGTTCCACCTTGCGCGAGGCGACGTCGTGCGCGACGACGCCGAACAGACCGATTGCGCCGAGAACGACGGCGAGCAGTGCGAATCCTGTGAACGTCGCCGTCAGCACGCGTCTCGCCGGGAGCCCGGGCGATGCGGACAGGACCTCCGACATCGGTCTGATGCCGTAGACCGGCACGTTCGCATCGAGTTGGGCGATCGATTGGCGTACTGCCGCCACCACGTCGGCATCGGGAGCGTCAGTTCTCACGATGACGATGCTGGAGTTCGATGGCTCTTGCAAACTCGAGACGTAGAGCGTCGGCAGAATGGGCTCGTCCACCGCACGGTGCCGTACGTCGCCGACGACGCCGATTATCTCGGCTGGCTGCGGTGCGCCTTCCAGTTGAATGCGCCGACCGATCGCATCCGCAGATGAAAAGAGATGGTCTGCAAGCGATGCGCTGACGACGACCCGAGGCACAGCGAGACTGTCGTCACCGCCATCAAACGTGCGGCCGCGCGCGATCGGTATGCGCATCACATCGAAGTAGCCGCGGGATGCCGTGCGGACAACCGCTTCTCGCCCGGGATCGGTCGCACTCATGCGAACGAGTCGGCGTCCGCGATCGCCGGTCAGCGGCAACTCGTCGACGATGGAGACGGCGCGCTCGCCGAAGCGATTTTCGAGCGCACGCTGAAGTGAGGAGTAGAACGATTCCACGCGTTCCGTGCTGTTGTAGACCGCCGATGGCAGCGACACCTGCATGGTCAACACGCCACGTGGCTCGAATCCCGGATTGGCCCGCAACGCCTGCGCGAGGCTCTGCCCGAGGAGAGTGACCGATACAAGGAGGACGAACGCCAGCGAGACCTCACCGGCGACGAAAAGCCGCCGCAGCAGACGCTCGCGAGGCAGCGGCGTGAACGTGCGACGGAGCACATCGGACACATGTCCTCGTGCCGCGGTGAACGCCGGCGGCAGCGCACCGATGCACGCGCACAGCGATGCGGCGAGAGCCATGACGACAATGACCTGCCATCCAATCGTAACTTCTCGCTGCGCGAGGTCGTCGAACTGCGCGAGCGTGAGCCGGCCGACCACTGGTGTCAGCCAGAACGCGAGGACCAAGCCACCGACGGTGCCGATTGCCACCAGCGCCTGCGATTCGATCAGGACCTGGCTGACGATATTCGCGCGCCCGGCTCCAAGGGCGGTCCGGACGGCGAGTTCCCTGCGGCGATCGATCGACCTCACGATGAGCAGCCCGGCGAAGTTGGCGAAGGCGATCAGCAGCGCCAGTCCCGCGCCGGCGGCGAGAATCGTCAGCGTGCCGGTCGCCCCACCGCGAATCACCGTCGTCAAGGGCCTGGCCACGACACGAAGCGAGAGCCCGGAGTCGCGGTTCGCGGAATCCAATACCGCTGCGAGTGACGGTGCCGAGACTCCGCCACGCAGACGAGCGACAACCCGCACCCGATAGTTGTCGCCTGCAGGTTGTCCGCGTGCGACCGGTATCGGTCGCCACATCTGCGAGGCATTCAGATCGAAACGAAACTGTTCCGGAAGCACGCCGATCACCGTGTGGGGGCGGCCGCCGAGGACCAGCTGACGTCCGACGACATCAGGATCAGCGGCGAGCTTGGTGCGCCAGAATGCGTGGCTGACGATGACGACGGGACTCCCGGCATCGGCCGGCTCGAAGCCACGACCATACCGCGGTGCGATCCCAAGCAGCTTCAGGAGACCCGGTGTCGCATCGGTCACGCCGACCCGCTCCGCCAGACCGAGGCCGGTCAGCGTCAGGTTCGTTCCGTCGAACGATTCCAGTGCAGCGAGTGATCCCGCGCGCGCGCGCCACGCGTCGAACGTGACGTAGGTCGGACGCCGAGCGCTGGCCGGATCGTCTGTTCTCGCTTCGTCGAGGATGACGAGCGCGTCCGGGTCAGCGAATGGTGGCGGCGTGAGCAGGACCGCCTGCACGACCGCGAAGATCGATCCTCCAGCTCCCAGTGTCAGCGCGATCGTCAGGACCGCGGCGGCTGCGCTGGCAGGAGAGCGGCGCAGGTTGCGCGACAGGTGGACCAGATTCGCGATCATGGGAAACGTAGTCGTGCACTGCTCGTGCCACGCGAGCGGTTCGGTGGCGCGCGACAGGAAGCCAATTTCGGGCCGCCTGAAGGCGGCCCCTACATTCACGGGATTCAGACATGTTCGAACGCGGGACGGGCGCGTCCGCAGGCGCACGCCAGACACGCGGACCATAAAGGTCCGCGCCGCATCCCAACACGCCGGGCCCCGAGTGTCAGTTGGGGAGTGCCCAGGCGGTGAGCGTCGTTCCCGCAGGCACGAGCAGATGCTGCCGGCCGTCGACGACGTACGTGATAGGCGACGTGCCGTGTAGCGGGGCGCCCATCTGATAGCGCCACAGCAGCTTACCGCTGCGCGAGTCGAGCGCGATCAGGTTGCCGTCGTTATCGCCCGTGAAGATGAGTCCCGAGGCCGTCGTCAGCAGGCCGGCAGTGGACAGGCCAAGATACTTGAACTCCCACTTGCGCTCGCCCGTCGCGGGATCGATCGCGCGCAGCGCGCCGTAGACAGGCATCTTCGCCGATTCGACGCGTTGACCGGCGCCGCCAGTGAACCGCTCCCCGGCCTTGTAGTCCGGTTTCCACGAATAGAACAGCATGCACGCTTCGCGCGCGTTGACGAAGAACGTGCGCGTCGACGGGTCGAAGGCGGGCGGCCAGAAGTTGGTGCCACCGGTGATGTCGGGACAGGTCGTCTCGCCGTTTTCGTCGGGTGTGTGACCCGGCAGTGCCATCGGCCGACCATCGCGCCCGATCTCCGTTGCCCACGTCGTCTGGACGAATGGCTTGCCGGTGATCACTTTGCCGGTGGTGCGATCGATCGTGTAGTAGAAGCCGTTGCGATTGGCGAACATCACGACCTTGCGCTGCTGACCGCCAATGGGAAGGTCGGCAAGGACCGGGACTTCGGTCGCGTCCCAGTCGTGCACATCATGCGGTGTGAACTGATAGTGCCAGCGCAGCTTGCCGCTGTCCGCGTCGAGCGCGACGAGCGAGCTGCTATACAAGTTGTCGCCACGACGGCTCTCGCTGTGATAGTCGGGACCGGGATTGCCAGTGCCGTAGATCAGCAGGTTCTGCTCCGCGTCGTAGGCGCCCGTCACCCACACGCCGGCGCCGCCGATCTTCCAGGAGTCGCCGGTCCACGTGTCGTGACCAGGTTCACCGGGTCCGGGGATGGTGTGGAAGCGCCACGCCCGTTTGCCGGTGTCTGCCATGTAGGCTTCGATGAAGCCGCGAATGCCGAACTCGCCTCCGGCGACGCCGACGATTACCTTGTCCTTGACGACGAGCGGCGCGAGCGTGGACGCGTAGCCATTCTTGTACTCCTCGAGCGTGACGTCCCACGTGATCGCACCTGTCGTGCGGTCGAGCGCGAGCAGGTGCGCATCGAGCGTGACCATGAACAGCTTGTCGCCGAGCATCGCGAAGCCGCGATTGACGAGGCCACAGCACGCGGTCAGGTTCGGTGGAAGCTCGCGACGGTAGCGCCAGATCTGGCGACCGGTCCGTGCGTCGAGCGCCCACGCGACGTTCTGCGGTCCCGTGACGTACAGCACGTTGTCGCGAAGCAGTGGCGTCGCTTCGAAGTTGCCGAGCGTGGCCGTTTGAAACGTCCACTGCGGGACGAGGCGATTCACATTGGCGGGTGTGAGCTGCGTCAGCGGACTGTGACGTTGATTGGTGAAGTTGCCGCCGAATGTGAGCCAGCGCGAGCCGTCGGCCGGAAGACCATCCAGGATCTCCTGCCAGGACACGAGCGCCGGCGGGGCTTGTTGCGCGTAGACGGCCACACCGGCACCGAGTGCGGCCGCGAGGACGATGAGTCGAATCGATGTAGCGCGCATGGAGTCCCTTTGGTCCGGCTAAAGCCGGACACTACATCCGGCTAAAGCCGGACACTACATCCGGCTGAAGCCGGAATTGCGGCGCGGACCTTTATGGTCCGCGAGAATTCAGTCGTGAACCGCGGGATCGAAGCCGCGCAGAGTCTGCAGATACCGGAGCACGTCCTGCAGATCGCTGTCATTCAACTTGTCAGAGGCAAACGCCGGCATCGCGGAACGCGTCCCGTTCTCGACCGCCTTGAGCTTGTCCTTCTCGTAGCCCTGAATCCGCTCACGCGTGTCCATGATCTGGACAGAGAACAAGTCTTCGTTCTTCTTGACGCCGCGAACGGGCGGGCCCGTCTCCGGCGTGAGCGTGACCGGCTCGTAGCCGGCCTTGAAGCCCTCGACGCCGCCGCGAATGCGCAGGGTCATGAACTCGCGCGAGCGCGCGACGCCGACGCGCGAGAGATCGGGACCGAGGCGGCCGCCGGTGCCGTTGACGCGATGACACGCAAGGCACTGCGCGCGGAAGATCGTTTCGCCGTTCTGCGCGTTGCCACGAGGGGGATCGGTCGGCGCGGGTGCCGCCAGCGTGCGGAGATACGCGAGCAGCTGCCACGCTTCGTGATCGAAGAGACGCGGGTTGGGAGGCATCTCGGTGTTGGGAATGCCTTCCTTGATGGTCTTGAACAACCCGGCGTCGGTCCGTCCCGACGCCCAGATCTGCGTGATGTCGGGGCCGCGCACCCCGCGCGCGTCCATGCCGTGGCATTCGGCGCAGCGTGCCCGGAACAGGCCCATGCCGGTGCGAATGGCGTCCGCGTTCCCCTCGAACGGATTCTTGGCCGGCGGATCCTGAGCCGCGAGCACCGCTCCACCGAGCAGGCACGCTGCTGCAACCAACAGTTTGCGGAGTGGCATAGTCGGATCCTGTGCGACGGTCCGGCTAAAGCCGGACACTACGAGTGGGCGTGTTATACACCCGGACCACACTGGTGCGGAGAGAAAATCGCGTGGGTGCACAGCGGACCCGACAAGGTCCGCGCTACTCTTGGCCGCGCAGGGTCCGCAGGTAATGAAGCTTGGACTCGACCTCGGTCAGTTTGCCGGCGGCATACGAGGAGGCGAGCACCAGGATTCGATGGGCGTCCTCGTCGGTCCGGCCGCGCACCGTGGCAGGATCGTATCCAGCGCCGCGCAGATACTCGTCGATGATCGCGCGTTCCAGCTCGGCGAGCGGTTCCTCGATGGGACGAATATCCGAGAAGTCAGCCATGGGCACCTCGCGACCGCTTCGAGAAATACTCCTCGCAGATGCCCGCGTCAAGCGCTGGCGGGGCCAGAACCGGACGCCCGTGCCCGTGCCGGCGTGTCTCCTGAAGTCATCGACATGATTGTGTTCGAGGATCGACTCTCCGACTCGTCGCTCGTCGAGCGGGTCTGGGCGGCCTACAGCGAAGGGGCCGGCGAGTTCGCATCGGTGGCGGCAAACCACTGGGAGATGGCGATCACGCGGCATCGCGGCCAAACGTTTCTGACAGTGCGCGGTCCCGAGACCAGAGCGACGACCGCCGACTGTCCATCGGATGGAGAATGGCTTGCCGTCCGCTTCAAATTGGGAACATTCATGCCCCAGCTCCTGCCGGCTGTGCTCCGCGACCGCCGGGATGTGACGCTGCCTGGTGCGGTCACGCGAAAGTTCTGGCTGGATGGTTCGGCCTGGGAGTACCCCACCTTCGAGAACGCGGAAACGTTTGTCGCCCGCCTGATCAAGAGGGGACTGATCGCTCGCGATCCCATCGTCGACGCGGTCATGTCCGGCGAGCGCCACCTGATCTCTCAACGATCGGTTCAACGGCGTTTCGTGCGTGCGACCGGGATCACACATGCCACCTACAAGACAATCGAGCGCGCGCGATACGCAACGACGCTCCTGCGGCAGGGCCTGCCGATTGTCGACGTCGTTCAGCACGCCGGATATTTCGACCAGCCGCACCTCACGCGATCGCTCAAACACTTGATAGGACAGTCGCCACGCGAGATCATCCGGCGCACGCGACAGCTGTCGTTCTTATACAAGACAGCCGATCGATCCTTAGTCGACACTCTCGAGTCGAGGGGAGGCGCTGCGAATGGTGGACCCTGTTCAGGGTGGGACGTCACGAGGCATGTCTAGAGTCGGTTGGGTCCTGACCGGGCTCGTCGGTGTGTTCCTGCTGGTCGATGGTGGAGCGCGCGTTGTCGGCTTCGCCCCGTACGTTGAAGGTCTGACCACGTTCGGCTACCCCGCATCCCTGGCCACAGCGATCGGTCTGTCCCTGCTCGCCCCGACGATTCTGATGCTGATCCCTCGCACAGCCGTCCTCGGGTGCATTCTGGTGACCGGATATCTGGGCGGGGCCACCGCGACACAAGTCCGCGTACTCAATCCGTGGTTCCTGTTTCCGGTAATGATGGGCATGATCGCGTGGCTGGGGCTGTATCTGCGTGAGCCGCGATTGCGGAAGCTGGTACCGCTGCGCGACTGAGATCGTACAAAACAAAGGCGGGCGCAAGGGCCCGCCTCTGTCACGACTCGCTCGTGGAGACTATTCGGTGCCGTGTGATGAAACCTTCAGCTCTCCGAGCTTCGCGATCATGTCCTCCGCCGACGTGGCGGGCTTGACCGCTTTGTCGATGTAGGCGATGCGTCCGTTCTTGTCGACGTAGAACGTCCACCGGTTGGCGAAGCCGCGCTCGCTCAGGACACCATAGGCCTTCGCCGTGTCCTTGGTCGGATCGCTCAGCATCGGGAAGTCGGCCTCCTTCTTGTCGACCTTCTGCCCGCTGCCGATCACGTCAACCGTGGTCGCTTTCGCGAAGCGAATGTTGTCCTCGAGCGGATCGACGCTCGCCATGAAATACGCCACGTCATACTTCCGGATCTTGTCGCCGTTCTCTGCCAGCGACTTGCACTCGATGGTGCAGCCCTGCGTGAACGCCTTCGGGAACCAGGCCACGACGACGGCCTTCTTTCCCTTGAAATCCGAAAGCTGGTAGGTCTTGCCGTCGGTCGCCTGCAGCTTGAAATTCGGTGCCGGGTCGCCGACCTTCAAATCCACGGTGTTTTGAGCCTGGGCCATGACTCCTGCCGCGAGGGCCGTGACCAGCCCCATCGCTATCAGTGCGCGCATCAACTGACCTCCTGCTTCCTTGAACGAAAGTGAGTATACGTCGGAAATCGCGGGAATCAGGATTCGGGTATCAGGATTCAGGGCTGGGCCAGGAAGGAGGGGAGTGACTTCGGTATGTGGGATGCACCCGGTGACGTGATGGCTCGAAAGACGGCTGAGCCGCGATCCACCGCATCCGACGCAACGCGCGGCAGCCCGGACGACGCAAATCCCGGAGGGCAACGCTCGGCAGCGCTGTTCGTTCCCAACACGACGAGCCTGCGAACGCTGGCTGCCGCGGCGCATGAGTGTCGCGGATGCGACCTCTACAAAACGGGGACGCAAGTGGTGTTCGGCGCGGGTCCCAAGACTGCTCGAATCATGTTCGTTGGAGAGCAGCCAGGCGATCAGGAAGATCGGGAGGGCGCTCCCTTCGTCGGGCCGGCGGGAGCACTCCTCGACAAGGCGCTCGCCGATGCGGGCATTCCGCGTAAAGACGTGTATGTGACTAACGCGGTCAAGCATTTCAAATGGGAACCGCGCGGAAAGCGTCGCATCCACAAGAAGCCGCGCGTGTCGGAGATCAAAGCCTGCCGCCCCTGGTTGGAAGCCGAGCTGCGCGTCATCCATCCAGCCGTGCTCGTTTGTCTCGGCGCCTCTGCGGCTCAGTCGGTCCTGGGGCCGCAATTCAAGCTGATGCAGCACCGGGGTGAGGTGCTGACGAGCGCGCTCGCGCCGCGCGTGGTTGCCACCATTCATCCATCGGCCGTTTTGCGCGCGCCCGATTCGGAAGGGCGTCGCGCCGCGTACGAGATGCTCGTCGCCGACCTCACAGTCGTTGCGAAAACCATCGCCAAACGCTGACTCGATGGCACCTCACGTGCAGCCACGCTGCGCAGCCCCAGCAACGTGAGGAGTAGCGTTACATGCGTTACCCGTTTACACACCGTACAAAGCGAATAGTTTTCCTCTTTGTGCTCCTGCCGACCGCGGCGGTCGCCTACATGACCCTTCCCACAGGCGATGTCCGACTACCGGCTGAGCATGCGCGCGCCCGAACGCAGGACATCACCATCGCCGCGAACGCGCCGTTGATCCCGCGTGGGAGGTTCCTGGATCCGCCACCCGCCTCTGTGTCGCAATCGGCGGCGGTGCGCACGCCCGCGGACGAAGCGGCGATCGAGGAGCTCGCACTGAGCGCCGCGGCGACTCCTCTCGATTCGAGTGCCCGTGTCTCGACGAACTACGCGCCGAGCGCGTCGCCATCGGGCGACGTCGGGGAGTCCCCGGCGCGCGGACCTGACCGCTCACGGCGCTCGAGCGATGGCTCGCGCGCGTATCCGGTGATGCTGGCGAGAGGAATGGAGGCCGCCGCCTTAGGTGGGTCAGGCACAGCGAAGTCGGCAGCGGGAACTGGAACCACCACGACGCAGGCGACAGCGACTGCGGACGTGTCGCCCGTGACGACCACCGCGGCGGCGCTCGCGATAGCGACGAATTCGACCGCCATTGCCACCTCGACAACCCCGGCGACAACGACGCGCGCAACGTCGGGCGCAAGCGGGAACACACCGGGTCCGGCAGCGCCGCCGGCTGTTACCGCCGGTGGGCAGCAGGCCATCGCGAACACGGAGAATACGGCCGCGAGCAACACTGTGGCCCAAGTATTCAGCGGCGCAGGCGCCGCAGGCGCGAGCGGAAATGCCGGGCAAGGCGGTCCGCCTGCATTCGCCCAGGGCGGACCGGTCGCGCAGGGCAGTTCGCCGACGTCGCAGTCGCCATCATCGACTCCGGAGCCGTTGACGTTGTTCCTTACCGCCAGTGGTCTTGCCTGCGTCTATGGTGCGCGTCGATACATCCTCTGACACCACTCACATTCCCGGCTTCCAGCAGCCAACTTCCACACGTGACATCACATCGGGAGTTGGAAGTTGGCGGCCGGGAGGCGTGGCGTTGCCGCTCGTCATTGCCATCGCTGCCGCGACGACGTTGTACGCGTCGGTGGTTGCGGGCATCGCCCGCCAATGGTTCGAGGACCCGGATACCGCGTACGGGATCCTGCTCGTCGGGGCCTCGCTGTTCGTGTTTCACCGTCACGTGCGTGGGCTCCGCCGTCTGGCGGCAGTCCCGTCCGACTCAGGATTCTTGGTCGTTGGTGCAGCGCTGCTGATCTATATCGTCGGCACGTTTACCGGCGATGTGTTCCTCCTGCGCATCTCTTTTCCGGCCGTGCTCGTCGGTTCAATCGTCGCGTTGTGGGGCATCGCGCATGCGCGCACGTTGTTGCCAGCGCTCGCGTTGCTGGCCCTGGCCATTCCATTGCCGGTTGTGATCGTGACCCGTCTCACCCTGCCGCTGCAGCTGGTGGCGTCGCAGATCGCTGCCGGAGTGCTGTCGCTCGCCCAGGTACCGGTCCTTCGTGACGGGAATCTGCTGACGCTGCCCAACATCACACTGGAAGTCGCCCAAGCCTGCAACGGATTGCGATCGGTTGTTTCGCTCGTTGCGGTAGCCGCGATCTGCGGGGCAGTGATTCCGTTGAGCATCCGGCGGACGATACTCCTCGTTGCCGCGGCGATTCCGATCGCGGTCGTCGGCAATGGCCTGCGTGTGGCCGCGACAGGCCTGATGACCCTGTCAATGGGCGACCGTGCCGTCCGTGGCACGGTTCACGAGCTTACTGGCTTCGTGGCGTTCGTCGTCATGTGCATCGTCACGTTGCTGTTTCTGCGCACGACGCAGCGAATGGAGTTCCGGTGGGCGCGCCTACACGCGTGAGAACGACGGCGTTGGCGGGTGCATTCGTCGTCACCCTGATCGTGACTCGGCTGGCGACCGTTCCCGTTGCCGCGACCCTGCCCGAGCTCGATCGTCTGGCGACGACACTAGGACCGTGGATTGGCACGCCGGCGCCTGCGATCGATCCCGAGGTTGCGCGCACGTTGGCCGCCGATCGATACGTGCATCGCTACTACACGGGACCCGGCGGCACCATCGAGATGGATGTGGCCTATTACGCTCAACCGCGAGTCGGCGCCAACATGCACTCGCCGCTGAACTGCCTTCCCGGTACCGGCTGGCAGATGGTTGACATCAGCGAGACCGATGTCGCGACCGCGGTCGGCCGCTGGCAGGTCAGGGACACCATCGTCGAGCGTCACGGCGCGCGATACGCTATGGCCTACTGGTTCCAATCGGATCACCGCGTTGTCGCCGATGAATTCGCTGCGCGCGTCCGTCTGCTTGGCGATGCGCTCCAGCGAAGACGTACGGACGCGGGTCTGGTGCGGTTGATGATGCCGGTTCAGGGCGACGCAGCAGCCGAGCGGGCGGTGCTCACCGTGTTTGCGACACTTCTCATCCCGGAAATCGACGCGCGATTTCACTGAGTGCCACGGTCCGCCTGAAGGCGGACACTACACCGCAGACGACAAGGTCCGCGCCGCATTCAGTTCGTCGTGCCCGGCTCTAGCCGGACCTTCAACAATCCGACCGGCCGCTGCCTCCGTAGAGGATGACTGGAGGCACACACCAGATGTTGCCTTCTTTCGCTCAGACACCAGCCCGTCGCTTCACGCGGCGGGCTCTGTCCTGACGACGTCCGCGCGGAGGTAGATCGGTCGTCCAGCCAGATCCGACTTATCCCGCGACGTCAGGCTCCAGCTCGTCATCTCCTCGGGCGCCGGGATCCTCTGAATCGTCCCGGTGATGATTGCCCTCTGCCCGTAGCGCCCTGACGCGATGCCGTTCGGCGCGACGGCACCTGCTTGACGCTGGGCGTCGTCGCGTCGATCGCGACGCACGACGACGAGCAGGCGATTGTTCCCTGAGCCGATCCAGAACGCGTTGTCGTTGGCACTCTCGAGCACAGGCACTTCGATGCTGATCCGGCGGCCAATCAGCTCGCGGTCTGTACCCGTGATGCGCTCGATTTCACGGATGGTGCCGGAGTCCACAGCTGCTTCGCGAACATCGTTCGCCAAGCCGCTCGTGCCGACAGCGCCCGTCGTCGTTGCGGTGCCCGCACGGACATTGATCCCCGCGGGTGTCAGGTCGCGATTGCTGCCGGTCTCTTTGAGCCACCATGGCAGCGCACCGAGGACGCACACCAGCCCGAAGGCGACCATCCAGACCCAGCTTCGGGTAAGGCGAACGCTCATGCTGTCGTCATCGTCAGGATTGGGAAACATGCTCGAAGTGCGTGCAGATTCCATACCTGCGCGGCGCGCGACACAGACGGCGGGAGTCGACAGCTCGGCCGCAGTTATCATTTCGCCGTGAACGACCGCGATCCGAGCGTCTGTGAGGCGCGAGCGTCGATTGTTCGAGCGGCGTGGATCCGCGTGGGCCTGCTGGTCGCGATCTGGATCGTCACGATCGCTCTCGGGTGGCTCGCGCTCTCGCTCGATCCATCGCGTCAGCGGATCACGGTGGCCTGGGCGGCGTCGGTCGCTGCGACTCAACGGGACACCCTGGAGCGATCGCTCGGCTTGACTCGTGGCGAGCCGGGAAGCGAAGGGGTCTGGAATTACGTGTTGAATGATTCATCTCCCGAGAGCGTCAGACGTATCGTCACGAGCCAATGGATCGTCGGTACGCGACACATCAATCGCGCGTCGTACAGAGTCGAGCTCGACCGGCCCGACACGCCCCCTTGGCTCATCGATCTGGCGATGACGGGGCAGCTCGCCTTGCTCGCGTGGCTCTTCGCAGCGGCCACGGCTGGCCTCACATTCGCGTGGCGCGGCGCAATACACACCGCGATCAGCGCCTCGACCGATGACGCTCAATGGGCCATTCATCGGGTCGCGGCGTATGCCATGTGGGCGTTCGTGGTCGCCATCGCGGCCGAGTACTTCTCGGAGGTACGCCGTGGCGGAAACGCGTGGAGAACCGCTGACTGGCTGATCACGTACTTCCAGGGCCCGGTTCGACGCGGAATGATCGGAACGTTTCTGGCGGTCATCGCCGACCTTGGGCTGCCGCTGAAATGGGTCGTCTATGGTGTCCAGGTATTCGTGCTGGTGGCGTCAGTCTTCCTGGTGATGCGTCTGTATACGCTGCGAAAGCGAGAGTGGGTCTGGCTCGCGATCCTCTATTCGCCGGCATTCCTCTTGTTCGAATACCTCGGGACGGGCGGAGCGCTGCGCAAAGAAACGCTGGCGCTGCTGGCGTTCGCTGCTCTGTGTCTCTCCTATGCGCAACGGAAGGTCACGCGTGCGCGCCTGGTCGCCACGGGCGGACTGTTCGTTCTCGCCGCGTTCTCCCACGAGATCGCCGCGTTCACGGTGCCTTTCTTCCTTTACGTGATCTATTGCCTGAAGAACGACGGGGTGATGTCGAAGCGGACCGCCGCGATGGCGGCGGTGTTCTTCATCGTCGTCTCGGCCGCCGCGGCACTCTTCGCCAACGCGTTTCGTGGCGATGCGGCGCTGGCGAAGTCGATCTGCGAGTCGTTGGTCGTCAGAGGGTTCGACCGGCGCATCTGCGAAGGAACGATCGCATGGATGGATATCGGACCTGCGCAGTCATTTCAAACGGCGGAAATTCACATCGGCGCGTACGTATGGCTCTATCTGCGAGTTCTCGCGCTGGCGATGCTGCCACTCTGGTTCGTCCGGTGGTGGGGACGCGAGCGCACTGTTCTCTTGGTCGCCTCGGTGCTGTCGCTGATTCTCCTGTGTTTCATGGGTGTCGATTGGGGACGCTGGATTCATCTGAGTGTCTTCTGCCTGTTCTGCGTGGTGCTCGCCGAGTCCGCCTGGCAGCGAATCGACGTCAGGAATGTGCCTGTCGTGGTCGTCGTTCTCTACGTCGTCACGTGGAGTGTCCCGCTCTGTTGCGAATACGCATTTGGACCCGGTTTCGTCAGTCAGGTCTATGCGCGCGTCATGCCGTGGTGATGGGGCGACGCCGCACAGCTTGAAGAGCTCGGGCCGCGGGTTGTACGATGACCTCTTACCGTCTGAGGAAAATTCCGCACCTTGGGAACAGAAGCCAGGCAGTCTGCGCGCGGACCGCTTGTCGTTCGCGGCGCCCGGACGCACAACCTGAAGAATGTCGATGTGACGCTGCCCTCGGGCAAGCTGATTATCATCACGGGTGTCAGCGGCTCGGGTAAGTCATCGCTCGCCTTCGATACGATTTACGCGGAAGGGCAGCGCCGCTACGTCGAATCGCTCTCAGCCTACGCTCGCCAGTTCCTGGAGCGGATGGAGAAGCCCGACGTCGATCGCATCGAAGGTATCTGTCCTGCCATCGCCATCCGGCAGAAAAACAGCATTCGCAACCCGCGCTCGACGGTTGGCACCACCACGGAAATCCACGACTACATGCGCCTGCTGTTTGCGCGCGTCGGCCACACGTTTTGTGGTCGCTGCGGCCAGGAGGTGGTTCGTGAAACCGCGGAGATCGTTGCGGTACGGCTCGGCAGTCTCCCAAGCGGCACACGGCTGCTCATCGGCTTCGAGATTCCTGTCGTGGCCATGGGCGCGACATCACGCGCATCCGACCAGGAGGCCGCCGACGAGCTCGATGCAGACGATATCGACGCGGCGGCAAAAGTCACGCTCGATCCGATTGCCGAGACCCTTCAGACGCTTCGGCGTCGCGGTTATGGACGTCTGCTGGTCGATGGGAAGGCCGTCGCCTTCGAAGAGGTCGACTCGTCGTCTCTGAAAACGCAGACCCACCTGAGCGTGGTCGTCGACCGCCTTCGCATCGAGGGCGACCTACGCAGCCGGTTGACCGATTCGATCGAGACGGCGTACCGGGAAGGCGGCGGAGCAGGGTTCGCGATCGATGCGGACATTGGCGAGCGCATTGACTTCTCCGAACGTTTCGAATGCCGCTCGTGTGGAATCACATACGAGATGCCGCAGCCGCGGTTGTTCTCGTTCAACAATCCGTTCGGAGCGTGTCCGACCTGTCACGGCTTTGGCAACGTGATCGAGCTCGATATGGATTTGGTCGTGCCCGATCCGTCGCGCTCGATCGCGCAGGGGGCGATCGAGCCGTGGAGCAAGCCTCACTACCGGGCACAGCTGACCGAGTTGAAGAAGGAAGCAAAAGGGGCCGGCGTTCGCCTGGACGTGCCGTGGTCAGAACTGACCGATGAGGAACGCCGCTTCGCGATCGAGGGAGACGGCGACTACGAGGGCGTGCGCGGGTTCTTCCGATGGCTCGAGCGGAAGAAGTACAAGGTCCACGTTCGCGTGTTTCTCAGTCGCTATCGCGGATATCTGCCGTGTCCCGACTGCGGTGGCGCGCGCCTGCGACGCGAAGCACGCCACGTGCGCGTCGGCGACAAGACGATCGACATCGTGTCCGCCCTCACAGTGCGCGAGGCGCAGCGGTTCTTCGGCGAACTGCAGCTGTCCGACAAGGAGGCCGCGGTCGCCGACAAAGTCCTGCGCGAGATTCGGCGCCGTCTGAAGTTCCTCGGTGATGTGGGCCTCGATTACCTGACGCTGGATCGGTTGTCAGCCACGCTGTCGGGCGGCGAGTCGCAGCGCATCAACCTGGCGACGTCGCTCGGCTCGGCGCTCGTCGGCACGCTGTATGTGCTCGACGAGCCGTCGATCGGACTGCACCCGCGCGACAACCAGCGGCTGATCCACATCCTGCAGCAGCTTCGCGATCAGGGAAACACGGTCATCGTCGTCGAACACGACGAAGACATGATTCGCGTGGCCGACCACATCGTCGATATCGGTCTTGGAGCGGGGGAGCAGGGCGGAAAAGTCGTGTTTTCGGGCGCGCTCGACGGTCTGATGCACGAACCGCGGTCGCTGACGGCGAAGTACATGCGTCACGAGCTGTCGATTTCCATTCCCTCGCCGCGGCGCCGCGGATTGCCGCAGAAGATCCGGCTGCGGGGGGCGACCGAGCACAACCTGAAGGACGTCGACATCAGCATTCCGCTGAACACGCTCACCTGTGTCACGGGCGTCAGCGGCTCGGGCAAGTCGACGCTCGTGCACGACGTGTTGTATGCGGCGATCAAGCGAGCGAAGGGCGACTGGGATCGCCGCGTGGGCGCCCATCGCGGCCTCGAAGGTCTCGAGTACATCAGCGACGCCGTGCTGGTCGATCAGACGCCGATCGGGCGCACACCACGGTCCAACCCAGTCACGTATCTGAAGGCGTTCGACCCGATCCGCGAGCTCTTTGCGTTGACGAAGGACGCCAAGTCGCGCGGCCTGACGGCAAGCCACTTCTCGTTCAATGTGCCCGGTGGCCGTTGCGAGGCATGTCAGGGCGAAGGCGAAGTGCGAGTCGAGATGCAGTTCCTGGCCGACGTGTTCGTGCCGTGCGATCAGTGCGACGGGAAGCGCTTCAAGCCGCAGGTCCTGGACGTCCGCTACCGCGGCAAGTCGATCCATCAGGTGCTCGACATGACCGTGCGCGAAGCGCTCGCGTTCTTCAGTACCTCACCGAAGGTGTTGCGACGGCTGCAGGTGCTCGACGAGATCGGCCTCGGCTATCTGCGTCTGGGTCAACCGGCGACGACGCTATCGGGTGGGGAAGCGCAGCGCATCAAGATCGCCGCGCACCTAGCATCGTTCGGTGGCGACCGCCTGCTCTACATCCTCGACGAGCCGACGACCGGTCTGCACTTCGACGACATCGCCAAGCTGCTGGCGGCGTTCCGCAAGCTGGTCGAAGCGGGTCACACGCTGCTCGTGATCGAGCACAACCTGGACGTGGTCAAGACGGCGGACTACATCATCGATCTCGGCCCGGAAGGAGGCGACGCAGGCGGCGACGTCGTCGCGACGGGCACTCCGGAACAGGTCATCTTGATCGACATGTCGCATACCGGCCGCGCGCTGCGCCCGATCCTCAACGGCGGCCGCAGCCATGCGCAGGCGCAATAGCCGTTCGGATCGTTCGGATCGTTCGGATCGTTCGGGCCGTTCGGATCGTTCGGACCGTTCGGATCGTTCGGAACGTTCCAGTCGTTCGGATCGTTCAAGTTCGGGGAACGGAGAACGTTCGAACGTTCCGAACGTTGAACGGTTCGAACGATCCGAACGGTTCGAACGACTGCCGCGCTCGTTCTATGAACGCCCCACGCTCGTCGTCGCCAAGGATCTGCTGGGGAAGGTTCTCGTCCATCGCACGCCGGCGGGAGTGGCTGCCGGCATGATCGTCGAGACGGAGGCGTACATCGGCGAAGACGATCCGGCGTGTCATGCGGCACCCGGCCCCACGCGTCGCAACGAGCCACTGTATGGACCGCCCGGCATCGCCTACGTGTATCTGAATTACGGCATTCACTACCTTGTCAATGCGGTGACCGAGGCCGAAGGGCATCCCGCGGCGGTGCTCATTCGCGCGCTCGAGCCGGTCGAAGGCATCGAGTTGATGGCCACGCGGCGCGCTCCGGATGGTCACCCGGTTGATCGGTCCGACTTGTGTCGCGGACCGGGCAACCTGACACGCGCACTGGGCATCACGCTCGACCAGAACAGACTCGACCTTACTGGCAGCGACTTGAGCATCGACGACCGGGGATTCCACCGAGGACGAGTGTCGTGGGGACCCCGAATTGGGATACGCGTTGCCGTCGATCGCCCGTGGCGGTGTTGGATCACCGGCAATTCTTCCGTCTCCGGTTCTCGCCGCCGGGCGTAGCGCTTGCATCAGGGGGACCGCCACCTTATGGATGACGCGCTTACTCCGGCGGAACCAAAGCGATTCGTGCCGTCGGGCGTCGACGCCCAGTCCTGGATGGGATTCGAGCAGCGGATTCAGGAGCGCCGCTATCGCGCGCTCGTTCAGCAGGTCAGAGACGCGATCGCTCGCGGAGACACTATCTCCGCACGCGTAACGCTCGAAGAAGCGCGAGAACTGTGTCCGGATCGTGACGAACTGACCGAGCTCGGTGAGCGCATTTTGACCACTCCGCAGTCGGCTCCGCCGCTGCCGTTTGCCTGGTCCCGGGCGATGAACGCTGTGACCATGCTCATCGCCGGTGTGGCACTGGTCGTTGCCATCGAATGGATTCGCCCGCCGCGTCCGCTGCCCTCATCGCGACCGCTAGCTTCCGCTGTCACAGCGGTGCCGGTCATCGGCGTGGCATCGACGGGACCCGTGTTGGTGACAACTGTGAAACCGGCAGCCGCAAAGAACGACGACGCTGCTGTCGTGTCGAATGAGCCCGATCTTGCGCTGCCCGATCCCGTTGCGACCAGGGGCGTGCAACCTGCCGTGGACGTCGCAAGGCCGGCCGTTGGAGGTCCGGTCCCCGCTCCTTCCTTTCGCCCGCCGAGCGTCATCGACTCCGAGCCTCAGACGAGTGCTCGCGAAGTTTCTGACGACAACACTGCCGCGGACGCTCGGGGTGCACGTGATTCGAACGCCGGAGACATCGAAAAAGCGTCCCTCGAAACCGCCGACCCGCCCACGTGCGAGCCGTCGCGGGTAGAAGAGGAGAGTGCGCCGTCGCCCGATCGGGAGTGATCGACCGGTTTCCGCGAAGTCGCCGTGGTCCGACAACAACCGACCACGATCCACCACCACTCCCAGCATCCACGACCCACCATCCACCACCGAGCGCAGGATGTTACGATGAGGTAATCCTGTACGCAGACGATGGGCAAAACACTCTTACAGAAGGTGTGGGATCTCCACACCGTCCGCACGCTTCCCACCGGCCAGACTCAACTGTTCATCGGCCTCCACCTGGTTCACGAAGTGACCACGCCGCAGGCGTTCGATGCGTTGCGCCTGCGCGGGTGGAAAGTGGCGCGCACCGATCGCACGTTTGCGACAGTCGATCACATCATCCCGACGCTCGTGCGGAAGCGTCCGTTCCTGGACGTGCTCGCCGAGGACATGATCTCCGCGCTCGAGCGCAACTGCCGCGACTTTGGCGTGCGCATGGCAGGCCTGGACGATGATCGGCAGGGCATCGTGCATGTGATTGGTCCCGACCTCGGGCTCACGCAGCCGGGGATGACCATCGCGTGCGGCGACAGTCACACGTCGACACACGGCGCGTTTGGTGCGGTGGCGTTCGGGATCGGAACGTCGCAGGTGCGCGACGTGCTCGCATCGCAGTGTCTCGCGCTCGACCCGGTGAAAGTGCGGAGGATCCGCATCACGGGGACGCTTCCGCCAGGCGTGTACGCCAAGGACGTGATTCTTGCGATCATCCAGCGGCTGGGCGTGGGCGGTGGAACCGGCTACGCCTACGAGTACTCGGGCGACGCCGTCGAGCGCATGTCGATGGACGAGCGGATGACGATCTGCAACATGTCGATCGAGGGGGGCGCGCGGGTTGGCTACGTCAACCCCGACGAGACGACCTTCGCGTATCTGAAAGGCCGTCCATTCGCGCCCGCCGGTGACGCATTCGATCGGGCGACGCAGTGGTGGCGCTCGATGGCCTCGGATGCCGACGCGGTGTACGAAGACGACGTTGAGGTTCGTGCCGGGGAGTTGACGCCGGTCGTGACCTGGGGAGTGAACCCCGGTCAGTCGATCGGTGTCGACGGTCGCGTCCCCGCGCCTGGCGACGCGTCAGATCCGGCATCGATCGCCGACGCGCTCGATTACATGGGGCTCGCGCCCGGCCAGCCGATCGCCGGCATGAAGGTGGACGTGGCGTTCATCGGCTCGTGCACCAACGGACGACTGTCTGACTTGCGCGAAGCAGCGCGCGTGATTCGCGGGCGCCATGTCGCGTCGCACGTGAAGGCCCTCGTGGTGCCAGGATCGGCCGCGGTCAGCCGCGCGGCGGAGCGCGAAGGGTTGGCCGACGTCTTCCGTCAGGCCGGATTCGAATGGCGCGGTGCCGGATGCTCGATGTGCCTGGGCATGAACCCCGATCGACTCGAAGGCAATCAGGTGTGCGCCGCCTCGTCCAACCGGAACTTCAAGGGCCGGCAGGGCAGTCCGACCGGTCGGACGCTCTTGATGAGCCCGGCGATGGTCGCGGCCGCGGCGGTGGCCGGCGAAATCACCGACGTGCGCGAACTGGTGGCGTGATGAGTGAGATTGTTCAGATCACGGGGCGCGCGCTACCCGTTCGCGGCGACGACATCGATACCGATCGAATCATGCCGGCGCGGTTCCTCCGCGCGATCACGTTCGAAGGACTTGAGCAGCACGTCTTCGAGGACGACCGGAAAGCCGCCGCGCATCCATTCGACGACCCGCGATACCAGGGGGCGTCGATCCTGATCGTCAACTCGAACTTTGGCTGCGGATCCTCACGCGAGCATGCACCGCAAGGACTCCTGCGCTGGGGGATCAAGGCCGTCATCGGCGAATCGTTCGCCGAGATCTTCTTCGGCAACTCCGCGATCATCGGACTGCCGTGTGTGACCGCCGCGGCACAGGACGTCCAACAATTGCAGGAGCGCGTCGAGAAGCACCCGCAATCGTCGTTTCACATCGATCTGGTCGAAGGCACGTGCGAGGCCGACGGCGTGATCTATCCGGTTGCGCTTTCTCCGAAGATCCGTGACGCGTTCATCACCGGCGCGTGGGACACGACGGGCATGCTGCTGGCGAACTACGAGGAAGTAGACGCCGCGGCGGCGAAGCTCCCGTACATCAGGGGATTCTGATCACGCCAATTGCTTCTCGCCGTGACGTGTCTCCGCGGCGCGCTTCTTCTCTTCGACGAGCCCGAGAAACGCGGCTGAGGCGTGCGAGCGTTCTCCGGCCTTGCGATAGACGAGGCGCACCTGGCGGCGTAACCTGATCTCAGGCATCGCCAGTGCGACGAGCTCGCCGCGAGCGATCTCGGACTCCGCGCATCGGCGTGGGAGCAGCGCGACCCCCATCTGCATCGCCACCGCCCGCTTGATTCCCTCGAGGCTCGGCAGCGAGATCAGGATGTTCGCCGGAATGTGGTGCTGTTCGAACAGACGCAGTACCCGGTCGCGGACGTGCGACGGATCGTTGTGCGCGATGACGGTCTGCCGGGCGCACTCCGATAACGTCACTTCCTTGCTGTGCGCGAGCGCGTGAGTCGGATGCACGAGCATCACGAGTTCGTCCTGTCCGAGCACGAACGACCCGAGGCGTGGCTCGGCTGGTTGGAACGTGAGGACGCCGAAATCGAGACTCCCTTGCGCGACTTCGGCGCCGATCTGTCGCGCCGGGATCCGGCGGACGTCGACGTGTACCAGCGGATGAGTGTCACGGAAGCGCGCGATCAGCGGAAGCACGGCATGGACCGACGCCTCGTTGCAGCCGATCAGCACCCGGCCACGCCGGAGATCGCGCAGATCGCGTACGGCATGCTCCGCCTCTTCAGAGAGTCGCAGCAACCGGTCGGCGTAGTCGCGTAGCAGGCGGCCCGCGTCGGTCAGCGTCGCGTCCTTGGTGGCCCGATCGAACAGGCGTTCGCCGACGCTTTCCTCGAGGCGGCGCACCGCCTGGCTCACGGCTGGCTGCGTCCGATGCAGCTTCATCGCGGCGCGTGAAAAGCTGCGCTCCGCCGCAACCTTGAGGAAAACCTTCAACTCACTGAGCTCCATTGCGATAAGCAATTATAATACAAGCAGAATAATTATCAGTTTGACTTCGGGTTGCGCGGTGCCGTCTACTGACACATGGACAGGAGCCGGCTGATGGGACAGGAGCAGGTCCGGATTTTCGATACCACGCTGCGGGACGGGGAACAGGCGCCCGGATTCTCGCTACGTCCGGCCGAAAAGCTCCTGCTGGCCCGTCAACTCGACGTCCTCGGTGTGGACATCATCGAGGCAGGGTTCCCGATTGCGTCGCCCGCCGATGCCGAGGCCGTGCGCCGGATTGCGACCGAGGTGCGGCGACCGGTGATTGCCTGTCTGGCACGCTGCCATCGCGCCGACCTCGAGAAGGCGGCCTGGTCGATCAAGCCGGCCGCCCAGGGCCGCATTCACACGTTCATCGCGACCTCCGACCTGCATCTGCAAGCGAAGCTGCGGATCACGCGCGAGCAGTGCATCGAGGCCGCGGTCGACGCGGTGCGCTTCGCCCGACATCACACGTTCGACGTGCAGTTCTCGGCCGAGGACGCGACGCGCAGCGACATGGATTTCCTCTGTCGCGTGATCGAGGCGGTCATCAAGGTCGGCGCGAGCACGATCAATCTGCCGGACACGGTCGGCTACTCGACGCCGGACGAGACGCTCGAGTTCTTCAAGACCATTCGCGAGCGGGTGCCGAACGCCGATAAGGTCGTCTTCAGCGCGCACTGTCACGACGACCTGGGGCTTGGCGTCGCCAACACCCTCGCCGCGGTCACGGGCGGCGCGCGTCAGGTCGAGTGCACGGTCAACGGCATCGGTGAACGCGCGGGGAATGCAGCGGTCGAAGAGATCGTCATGGCGCTTCGCATCCGTACCGACCGTCTGCCGTTCACGACCAACATCGACACCAAGCAGATTTATCCGTCCAGCGAGATGCTCACCAGGCTCACCGGTCAGGCCGTGCAGGTGAACAAGGCGGTGGTGGGGCGGAACGCGTTCTCACACGAGGCTGGCATTCACCAGGACGGCGTCCTGAAGGATCGCCGGACCTACGAGATCATGCGCGCCGAGGACGTGGGCGCGCCGTGGAATCCGCTCGTGCTCGGGAAGCACTCCGGGCGGCACGCGGTGCAGCGCCGCTGTCAGGAGCTTGGCTTCCATCTGGAAGGCGACGAGCTCGTCGAGGTCTATCGCGCGCTCATGTCCATTGCCGACGATCGCAAGACGCTGACCGACGGCGACATCCGGTCCGTCGTGGCTGCGCTGCGGGCGGAGCACATCACCGGTCCGCACGAAGCGGTCGATCCGTTCGACACACCGTCGGCCGCGGCCGTGCACCATGTGATGCACGAGTCGGGCTACGGACACGGAGTGTAAATTCCCAATCGCCTGACGCCGAGCCAACTCCCAACTGCCAGCCACGAACCACCAACCAGCTCTATTGGGAGTTGGGAGTTGGCTTCGGCGTGAGTGGGTTGGGCGTTGACTGCGGCCCCGTCTTCTCCACGTACAGATGCATCGTCGGGCGCGGCATGTCGATGCCGTGCTCTTTGAAGGCCTGCGTGAGCCGCCGCCGCAGCTCGCGGCCGACGATCCATTGTTTCATCGGCACCGTTTTGATCCGCGCTTTGACCGCCCACTGCCCCGGATCGAGCGCGTCGATCCCGAGGACCTCGATCGGGGCGAGGATGTGCGGCTTGAAATTCGGATCCTCCTGCAGGCCGGCTCCCACCTGCGTCATCACGGCGATCACGCGATCCGGATCCTCCTCGAAGGACATCGGGAGGCTGATGACGAAATAGGAGAAGTCCTTCGACATGTTGGCGAGCGTCTTCACTTCGCCATTCGGGAAGACGTGAACGGTGCCCTGCTCGTCGCGGAGCACGATCGTCCGCAGATTCACTTCTTCGACCAGGCCGCCCTGACCATTGACGACGGCAACGTCGCCAACGCGGACCTGATCCTCGAGGATCAGGAAGAATCCGGAGATGACATCGCGTACCAATGTCTGCGCGCCAAAGCCGACGGCGAGTCCGACGATGCCGGCGCCGGTCAGCACGGGAGTGATGTCGACCTGCAGTTCGCGCAGGATCATCAGGCCAGCGATGCCCATCACCAGAAACGTCAGCGTCTTCTGCAGCAGGCGGCTCAACGTCTGCGCTCGCTTCGTGCGCTCGATGACATCGAGGCCGGTGCCGCTGCTCATCTCCCGCTCGAACCGTCGCGCTCCGGCCGAGCCGACCCGCACGACGAAGTACGCGGCGACGGCGATGATCGCGATGCGCAGACCCGCGTCAAGCGCCCAGCGCGCCAGCGCCTCAGGGCTGCCGCCGACGGTCGTGCGATAGCCGGCCATGCGCACGGCGGGCAACGCGAGCGCGGCGCCGGTCACGATGAAGACGACCAGACGGACGATCGTGCGTGGGCGATCGACGAACCGGCGTTCATCGGGCAGGATCGAGCGAAGGACCCTCTGCGCCACGCGCGCCGCGGCATCCGCCACGACGTAGGCGATGGCCAGGGCGAGGGCCAGCGCGAGGAGGATGGGCGCGCGGCTCAATCAGTGATCGGGACTCGCACGTCCATGCGGCGGCCCTCTCGGATGATCCCGAGGGTCGCCGTGCTGCCGATGCGCGCGTCCTGGACCATGCGCGAGAGCTGCCCGCCGTCGGTCACCGGCGTGGAGTTGAAGGCGACGATCACGTCGCCGGGGCGAAGGCCGGCCTGGTAGGCCGACGAGTCGCGACGCATGCGGCCGATGACGATGCCCTTGGTGTCTGGTGCTCCGAGCTCCTGTGCCAGCTGCGTCGTCAATGGCGCGATCTGGATCGAGCCAATCGATCCACGCCGCACCTGATGGAACTGCTGCAGGTCCGCTGCGATCTTGCGCGCCAGGTTGCTCGGTACCGCGAACCCGATTCCCTGATAGCCGCCACTCTGACTGAAGATCGCGGTGTTGATCCCGACCAGTTCGCCACGCGCATTGACCAGCGCGCCGCCGGAATTTCCAGGATTGATCGCCGCGTCGGTCTGGATGAAGTCCTCGTATTGCGCCAGGCCGATGTTGTTGCGGTTGACGGCTGAGACGATCCCGAGCGTCACGGTTTCATTCAGCTGGAACGGGTTGCCGATCGCGAGCACCCATTCGGCGACCTTGAGCTTCGACGAATCGCCCCACTGCACGGTCGGCAGGCCGCGCGCGTTGATCTTGAGGAGCGCAAGGTCGGTCACCGGATCGACACCGACCACCTGCGCGGGCATTTCGCGTTTGTCGCTCAACGCCACGGTGATGTCGATGTCCCGTAACGAGATCCGTTGCTGCTCGCCCGTGACGACGTGGTTGTTGGTCAGGATGTAACCATCGCCGCTGATGATGACCCCCGAGCCGAGGCTGCTCTCCACGCCCCGTCGCGACCCGAACGCATCGTCCTGATCGCCGAAGAAGTAGCGGAAGAACGGGTCGTTGGCGAACGGCGAGTTGGGCCGCCGCACGACCTGCGTCGACGAAATGTTCGCAACGGCCGGAACGGAGCGTTCGGCGACGCTGCTGAAATCAGGCAGGGCGCCACCCGTGATGGAGCGCGCGGCCGGCCCTGGTGCCGTCGGCGCCGGCGACTGCGCCCGGACTTCATCCGCCTGGCGCAGCTTGCCTGTGAGGACCATGCCCGCGACCACGCCACTGGCCACGAGCAGCACAGAAAGAAGAACACGTCGAGCGGTCGTCATAGGTCAGGTAATGCGTACGCGGCGAGCACCCGCGTCAGCATGCTTTGGACAGGTCACCGTCAGGACGCCATCGCGGAGATCCGCGCTGATGCGATCGAGATCCACCGCCAACGGGAGCTGAAACGTGCGGCTGAAGCTCCCGTGACCACGCTCGACGCGGTGGTACTGCTCGCACGCGGCGTTTCGCTCCTGTCTGACGCCGGACAGCGTCAAACGGCCGTCGTGAAAATTGATTTCCAGATCGTCGCGGGTGAGCCCCGGCAGCTCGGCGGTGATCACATAGCTGTCGGGCGTTTCGTGCACGTCAACCGGCGGCGTCCAGCCCGCCTGACCGGGTGCAAACCGGTCCAGACGCTGCTGAATGGCCAGCAGGTCGCGGATGGGATCCCAGCGCGCGAAGGCCACGAACGGCATCGTAGCACGCGCGCGGGCGCAGGGCAGCGTGTCATAGCGGATTGCCGCGAGGACCTTTATGGTCCGCTATGGTCCGCGATGGGAAGCTTTTCAGCCGTGGCTCGTGTGCTACGATCGCAAGGTTCTCCACCACACAAACATGGCGTCTCTACCGGCGACTCGTCTCCGAAAAGGCATGCTGATCAAGATCGACAGCGATCTGTTCCGTGCACTCGACGTGCAGCATGTCACTCCTGGCAACCTGCGCGGTTTCGTCCGCGTGAAGATGCGCAACATCCGCACCGGCGTTCTGGCGGACAACCGCTTTCGTTCGGAGGATACGGTCGAGCGCGCCGTCCTCGACGAACGCGAGATGCAGTATCTGTATCAGGACGGCGACGACTACTACTTCATGGACACGGCGACCTTCGACCAGACGCACATCACGAGTGAGGCGCTGGGCGACTCGGTCAACTATCTGAAGCCGGAGATGACGATCCAGGTCGAGTTCTACGGTACGGAGCCAGTGGGCATCGAGCTGCCGCAAACCGTCGATCTGAAAGTCACCGACACGGTCCCGGGCATCAAAGGGGCGACGGCGAGCAACCAGATCAAACCGGCCACGCTCGAGACCGGCGTCGTCGTCAACGTGCCGCCCTTCATCAACCCGGGCGATGTGATTCGCGTCAACACGGAAACCGGCGAATACTTGTCACGCGTCTAACAGCGCAAGGCAGATGGACGTTGTCCGACAGCCGGGGCACGGCTGGATCGAAGTGATCGTCGGCAGCATGTTCAGCGGGAAGAGCGAGGAGCTCATCCGACGGCTGCGACGTGCGCAGATCGCGCGGCAGAAAGTCCAGATCTTCAAGCCGGCGATCGACATCCGCTTTGCCGACGATCACATCGTGTCGCACAGCGAGATGCGCATCGCGTCGCGCGCCGTGCCGTCGTCGCGGCAGCTTCTCGAGCGTGTCGACACGGATACGGAAGTGGTCGGCATCGACGAGGGGCAGTTCTTCGACCTCGAGCTGCCGATGATCTGCAACACGCTTGCGGACCAGGGCAAGCGCGTGATCGTCGCCGGCCTCGACCAGGATTATCTCGGGAAGCCGTTCGAGCCGATGCCGCAGCTGCTGGCGATCGCGGAATACATCACCAAGACGCACGCGATCTGTATGGTGTGCGGGAACCCGGCCAATCACACGCAGCGGCTGGTGGCCAGCGGAGACCGGGTGCTGGTTGGTGCACAGGGTCTGTACGAGGCGCGGTGCCGAGTCTGCTTCGACCCGTTGCTCGCTGGTCCCCCTGCGGCGACGGAAGGAATCAGGAATCAGGACTCGGGATTCAGGGCTGGGCCAGGAAGCAGCAACCAGGATTCAGACCTGACATCTCAGGCCTGAGGCCTTCAACCTGATTCCAGGCCCAGCCCTGAATCCTGATATCTGAATCCTGATTCCTGACAGGTACTCTGATCACAGACGCCTCATGCCGCCAGGAGTTCTCCAGCCTGTCCTCTTCGCCTTTGGTGTCGGCTTCCTCGCCGCGAACCTGAAGCTCGTCGTCGATCTGCTGCGATACCAGGTGCGGAAGCGATCGGCGCTGCTGATCTGGGAAGCGCCGAAGCCACGGTTTTACGGCTTCTGTTTGGGGCTCGGCGTCGTGCTCGGGTGCCTTTTCGCCTTCAAGCTGTTCGTGCAGCGCCGCCCGCCTGACCAGCTTTTTGGCGAGGCGATGATGTTCGTCTACTACGGCTACACGTTTCCTCTCAGCACGCGGATCTCACGCGGCTTCTATCGCGATGGCGTCTGGGCCGAGACGGGCTTCCTTCGCTGGGGGCAGATCTCCGCCGTCTCGTGGAAGGAAGAGGAAGGTGTGACGCTCGTTCTGATCTCGCATCTCAAGAACATCGCGCGGCGCCTGGAAATTCCAGGGCCCCTGTATGGACAGGCACGCAGGCTCCTGCGCGATCGGGTCAAGGCGCACGACATCCACATCGGCGGCGCCGGATTGGACCTGGGCAGTCGCGACGACCAGGACTCGGTGTAGCTGGGTAGCTGGGTAGCTGGGTTTTGGTAGCTGGGTAAGAACACTTGTCGTAAAGCCGCTCCGGAAAGCCGACGACGTATCAGGCAAGTGTCTTTACCGAGCTACCTATCCGCCCAGCAACCTAGCTACAGAGCTACCGGCGTAGCCGATGTTCTCGCTTGTGGCCGTTTGGGCTGGACGTACGGGCTCCCAAGGCCCTAATCTCGTCACATGCCGCCTCGACCAACCTGGAAAGGATTCCTCAAGGTCAGCCTTGTCAACATCCCGGTGAAGGTGTTCCCGGCCACCGAGTCGTCGGCCACCATCTCCTTCAACCAGCTCCATGCGGAGTGTCAAACCCGCATCCAGCAGAAGAAGTGGTGCCCGCACTGCGAACGCGAAGTGTCCAACAGCGAAATCGTCAAGGGCTACGAGTTCGAGAAGGGTCGCTGGGTCGTCGTCGAGGAAGAGGACATTCAGAAGGTGCGCGTCGAATCGACCCGGGTCATCGATCTCGTGCAGTTCACCGACGACACGGCCATTGACCCCATCTACGTTGACCGTGCGTACTACCTTGCGCCAGACGGCGGCATGGCGGCCAGCGCCTTTGCCGTGATGCGCGAAGGCATGGCAGGGAAGGCGGGCGTCGGCAAGATGGCCCTCTACGGTCGCGAATATCTCGTCGCGGTCCGGCCACAGAAAAAGGGACTGGTGATGTACACGCTGCATCACGAGGCCGAGATTCGGAGCATCGATCAGATCGAGGAACTGAATTCGGTGCCGACCCAGGTGAAGCCGGAGGAGATGAAACTGGCCAAGCAAGTCATCTCCACGTTCGAAGCCGAGCTGAACCTGAAGGATTACAAGGACGAGTACCAGGAAGGCCTGCGGACGATCATCGAGGCCAAGGTCGCGGGTCAGGAGGTCGTCGCGCCGGAAGTGGAGGAGCCGCCGAAGGTCGTGGACCTCATGGAAGCGCTGCGACGCAGTCTCGATGCGGTGAGCGCAGACAAGAAGAAGCCGGCCAAGGCGAAGCTCGCAGAAGCCGAACCGGCCGCCGCCGTGACGGCGAAGTCAAAAGGCAAAAGTCAAAAGTCGAAAATGGCGGTGCGAAAGGTCGGTTAGGCCGCGGCAATCAACGGCGTTCGGTCTTGGTGCTCGCCGCAAGGCGCTGGCGTTCGGACACGATCAGCCCGTACTCGATCGCCCGTTTCCATGCGCGGTTCGAGATCTCCGTCAACTGCACGGCCTTGAGTCCGTAGTACAGCAATGTGCCGCCGATCATCGCGATGAGCCAATAGCGTAGCGCGGCGACACGGTCGTCACCGATGCTCGCCGCCAGCGACCCGAGCACCGCGTAAACCGCGACGCCGGCGACGGCGAGCGCCGAGCTCATCACCGTCCGCACTCCCCACGAGGCGACGCGCGACTGCTTTTCCATCAACGAGGCGATCGCCCGCAGGCGCTCGATGCGCCTTCGGATATCGTCCACGTCGCTGCCAAGCAACACGTCGCGCAGCGGAATCTGCGCGCGGCACGATACCGCCACACGGCGTTCTCCGCGGAGCCACGACGGTCCGGTAACTTTCACCCGATAGTCCGGATACCACGCGGCGAGCATCTCCAGCGTGCGACGGTGTGACTGCGCCGAGCATTCGCCCCAGGTCGACACCGTGTCGACTTCGATCTGTCGCTTCGACGGGATGAACACGAGCTCGTGCAGGTCGCCCGAGGTGCGATCCTGCACGTAGACCGAAAAGTGAGCAGCGATACCTTCGTGCAGACTCGCCTCGTGATCGAGGCACGGCAATGTCGGGATCTCCGGTGGCGTCGGCAGCGTCAGACGATAGAGCTTGATGGCGAGAATCGAGCCGAAGTCGGTGAGGATGTCGATCAGACGCTGGGCCTCTGTGGAGTCAGGCATGCTTCCGCCACCCACGGAGTGTGAGTCGCACATTCTCACGGAGCGCACGGAGATGAATATTCTTCTCTGTGTCCTCAGTGTTGGTCTGTTCTCCGTGGTTTTCAGAGGCCGTCATGCCCGATCAGTATCCCAGCCACGCCCACAGCCCGTTGCCACTCGCGGTGGGATCGTGCAGCCACACGGGCGGCGTCAGCCACACGAACGCCAGGATCGCGACCACCCATAGATCGTACGGAACCGTGGTCCGCTCGTCACGCCAGAAGAAAGCCCGCCAGAACACCGCGGTCAGCGGATTCGGTCCCGTCGGAATCGGCTTCCCGTTGAGCACCAGGTATGTGTAATGGATGCGATTGGCGACGGTGACGATGGACAGGATCAGAATGACCCAGAGGACCCCCGCCATGCGGTTCGTGAACGCGCCGATCATGAAGAGCACGATACGTTCGGGCCGCTCCATGAAGCCGACCTTGCACTTCTCGATCAGCGACTCCGCACGCGCCCGAGCGTAACTGGTCATGATGGAGAACATCATCGCCAGCGCCGAGACCATCACGTAGTCGGTCCGGTGCAGTCGCGAGTACAAGAAGATCAGCCCGAGGAACAGCGCGATGTCGGAGAAGCGGTCGAGCGTGGAGTCCCAGAACGCGCCGAAGGCCGACTGCTTGTTTGTGATGTGCGCGACCTTGCCGTCGATGAAGTCGAAGATATTGGCGACGATCATGATGACGCCGGCTTCGAGAAATCGATTGACGCCGAGCGCGGAGGCCGCCGCGACGTTGATGAGTACGCCGATGAGCGTCAGAACGTTGGGGTGGATGCCGAGCGCCACGCTCGCGCCGATAATCGCGCGCAGCGGGAACATGCAGACGGTTCCGATGAACCCGGTCAGTGTCATCCGTTGCTATAATTGAAGGTTCGATTCTGGGAAAGTGTCGCCATAGTAGCCCATGCCTGTGCACGACCTCAAGGAGCAGATCGCGCGTTTGCCGGAGCAGCCGGGCGTGTATCTGTGGGTGAACGCGACCGGCGAAACCATCTATGTCGGCAAGGCGCGGTCGCTGCGGGACCGCGTCCGCAGCTACCTGGGCGCCTACGGGACGAGCCCCCGTCACGACGCGTTGCTCGAGGAGATCACGCGCGTCGACGTGATCGTCACCGATTCGGTCATGGAGGCGCTGGCCCTCGAGAACAATTTGATCAAACAGCGGTCGCCCAAGTACAACATCCTGCTGCGCGACGACAAGAACTACCCGTACCTGCAGCTGACGACGAGCGAGGCGTTTCCGCGCGTGCTCGTTGCGCGCAGCGTGGAGAAGACCGGCGACTTCTACGCCGGACCCTTTCTGCCGGCCAAGCTGGCGCGCCGGACCATGGCGCTGTCGCATCGATTGTTCGGCATCCGGTCCTGCAACGAGGTCATCACGGGGAAGCGGGGGCGCCCGTGCCTGGAGTACGACATCAAGCGGTGCATCGCTCCGTGCGTGTCGGAGGTGTGCAGTGAAGAACATTACGGAGAGGCTGTGGCGAGCACGAAGCTGCTGCTCGAGGGGCGCACCGACGAACTGATCGAGACCTTGCGCGATCGCATGCTGGGCGCCGCGGAAGGCGAGCGGTTCGAAGAGGCGGCGCAGCTGCGGGACGCGATGCGCACCGTGCAGATCCTGCGCGATCGTCAGCAGAAGGTGGCGACCGCGCAGCTCGGCGATCGCGACGTATTCGGTCTGAAGCTTGGTCCAAGCGGCGGTGCGATGCAGATCTTCGCGATGCGCGGCGGTCGCGTCGTCGAGCGCGTCGAGTTGGCGACCGATCCCGGCGCGGTTGCCGGCGGCGAGGCCGACGTCCTGCACGCGGCCCTCGGGCAGTTCTACGAGAGTCGCATTCCTCCCGCGGAAATCAATCTGCCGTCGGAGATTGAAGACACCGACGCGATGGAGGCGTGGCTGTCGAATCGTGCCGGACGGCGCGTCAGGATCCTCGTTCCGCAGCGCGGCGACAAGCGCGCGCTGGTCGACCTCGCGACGCGCAATGCGGAACTGTCCTATCGCACGCGCTTCAACGAAATCACCGCCGCGCACTTCGACGCCCTCGAGACGCTGCGCGGCGTGCTCGGCCTGCCGTCCTTGCCGCGGCGCATCGAGTGCTTCGACATCTCCACGATCCAGGGAAGCGAGACCGTGGCGTCGATGGTCGTCTGCGAAGACGGCCGGATGAAGAAGAGCGATTACCGGAAGTTTCGCATCAGAGGGCTTTCGGCTTTCGGCTCTCGGCTGGCGGCCGGCCCAGAGCCTAGAGCCCACAGCCAAGAGCCAGTCTTCGGGTCCGACGATTTCGCGGCGATGCGTGAAGTGGTGCAGCGACGCTATCGAAAAGTCCTCGAGGACGGCGGCCCGTTTCCGGATCTGATCCTCATCGATGGCGGCAAGGGACAGCTGTCGGCCGCCTATGAAGGACTCGAAGGGATCGGCCTCGGGAATCTCGTCGCGGCCGGCATCGCGAAGAAGGAGGAGCTGCTCGTCACCCGCGACCGACAGGAGCCGGTCGTGCTCGCGACCAACGATCCGGCGCTGCTGCTCGTGCAGCGGATTCGAGACGAAGCGCATCGCTTCGCGGTGACCTTCCACCGGAAGGCGCGGTCGATGCGTGACCTTCGATCCGAGCTCGACGGCGTGCCCGGTATCGGTCCCCGTCGCCGCCGCGCGTTGCTGCGTGCGTTCGGCAGCCTGGCGGGTGTTCGACGAGCGACCCGCGAAGAGCTCGGTGCGATCGTCGGGGCGAAGGCGGCCGCGGCGGTCATCGACTATTTCGCGAAATCGGCATAAACCAAGGGCCGCCTAAAGGCGGCCCCCACATCTCAAGTCGAGGGGCCGCCCCCACATCTCAAATCGTAGGGGCCGCCCCCACATCTCAAGTCGTAGGGGCCGCCGCCACATCTCAAGTCGTAGGGGCCGCCCCAACATCTCAAGTCGTAGGGGCCGCCCCAACATCTCAAGTCGAAGGGGCCGCCCCAACATCTCAAGTCGTAGGGGCCGCCTTTAGGCGGCCCGACTCCCATGTCAGGAGCGAACCGGCAGCGTCGCCGCGTCGGGGCGTGGTCGGTTGTCCGCGACGATTTCCGGACGTGTCGAATGACCCGTGATCAGACCGAGCGTGAACAGCACGATGGCGACAACGCCGGCGGCAAAGATCGTGTCGCCAATGACGCGCAGCCAGCGTAGCGTGTCGATCAGGCCTGTCTGCAGGAACTCGGGACTACGCGCGTACCAATAGCCGTACTCGACAGCGGCCCACGTCTGCATCAGGCCGACCGGCAGCAGCGAGATCACGACCATCGCGAACAGTCCGATGTTCAGGCTCCAGAACGCAAAGCGCAGCAGGCTCTCGCGCCACTGCTCGCCCGGTCGAAGTGCACGCAGCGAGAACAGCATCAGACCCAGGCCGAGCATGCCGTAGACGCCGAACAGCGCCGCGTGTCCGTGGACCGGCGTCGTGTTCAACCCCTGCATGTAATACAACGCGACTGGCGGGTTGATCATGAAACCGAACAGGCCGGCGCCTACCAGATTCCAGAAGGCCACCGCGACGAAGAAGTAGATCGGCCAGCGATACTTCTGCACCCAGGGCGCCGTTCGCGACAAGTTCAGGTTCTGCCACGCGTCGAACCCAACGAACAGCAGCGGCACGACCTCGAGCGCACTGAAGACCGATCCCAGTGCGAGCGCGATCGTCGGCGTGCCGGAGAAGTACAGATGATGCAGTGTGCCGATGATGCCGCCCGCCAGGAAGATGGTCGACGCGAGCACGCTGTTGCGGCCGGCGCTCGCCAGGCTGACCAGCTTGAGCCGCGCGAACAGGAATGCGATCACCACCGTCGCGAACACTTCGAAGAACCCTTCGACCCAGAGGTGGACGACCCACCAGCGCCAGTACTCGGCCATCGCGAGATTCGTGTGTCGTCCGGCGCCGAGCGCCGCGCCGTAGAAGCCGGCGATCGCCACGGCGGAGAGCACGAACAATGTGAGAATCGTGCGCTGTTCGTCCTTGCGTCGCAGCGCGGGCAGGAGCGCACGCAGCATCAACACCAGCCACAGTGCGAGACCGATGAGCAGCGCAATCTGCCATGCGCGCCCGAGGTCGATGTATTCATAGCCGCTGTGGCCGAAGTAGAACCACGCATCGCCATCGAGCATCTGCTTGACGCTCAGCCACTGGCCGGCCATCGAGCCGAGGACGACCACCAGGAGCGCGCCGAAGAGCACGTTCACGCCAAGGCGCTGGAATCGCGGTTCGACTCCGCCAACGGCCGGTCCAATATACAAGCCGGCAGCGAGCCAGGTCGTCGCGATCCAGAAGATGCCGAGCTGCACATGCCACGTGCGGACGACGGAGTACGGAAGCCACTGATCGATCTTGAACCCGTAGAAGCCGTCGCCCTCCACGCCGTAGTGCGCCGAGATCATGCCGACGATGATTTGCAGGAGCAGCAGTCCGGCAACCGTCCAGAAGTACTTGCGGACCGCGAGCTGTGACGGGAATACGCGCGAGCCAAGCAGCGGATCGTCGGCCGGGACATCACCGGTTGGCCGGTCCGCGGGCTGTGTCGCATGCCAGAAGGCCATGAGGCCGATGCCAGCGAGCAGCATGATGATGCTCACTCCGGTCCAGACAATCGCGTCGCCGGTCGGCCGGTTGCCGATCAGTTCCTCGTGCGGCCAGTTGCTCGTATAGCTGATCGTCTCTCCAGGACGATTGGTCGACGCCGCCCATGCCGTCCAGAAGAAGAACGCGGCGAGCTGGCGCTGTTTGACGAGGTCGGTGAGCGCACCGGCGGGAATCGCGTACTCTTCGCGCCCGCTGGCGAACACATCCGCATAGTGCATTTCGTTGGCGGCAAACGCTGCTGCGCGCGCTGACCCAATCGTGAGCGTCTTCGTCGCCGGATCGTAAGTATTCGCGCGCATGATCTGTTCGAGCCGTTGCCGCAGCCACGCCTGCGTCTCGGCATCGCGAGCGTCATACCGTTCGCCACTTTCCACCTCGCTCCATCGGTCGAGGATGAACATCGACTCGCGGTGCAGCCAGTCCGCCGTCCAATCCGGCGCGACGTAGCTGCCATGACCCCAGATCGACCCGACTTCCATCCCACCCATGGACTGCCAGACGTTCTGTCCCGCTGCGACGTCACCTGGCTCGACGACGTCTCGACCCGTGTCCGTCACGATGCGATCCGGGACGGGCGGAGCCTGCTGATAGATGCGGATGCCGGCGTAGCCGAGAGTGAGAAACGACGCCGCGATCACGGCGCCAAACGCCAGCCACAGTCTTCGGGTGGTCATTACGGGAAACCTTTCAGGAAATAGGCGACGAAGTTCGACAGGGCAAGCACTGTGCCGCCTGAGAAGAGCCTGTTTTGCGGTGGTTGTTTGTAGGTGCGAAGGGACGTGCGGGGGATTATTCGCAGCGGCCGAAAAATCCCCCGCCGGAGACTCAGTTCGGTCGGAGATCAGTCATTTCCCAGGTCGAACACGTCTCGCATTCCTCATTCGTCACCGGGCGGCGCCTGCCCGTGCGAATGCAGACCCAGACGCTCTCCGGCTGGTGGGCTTCAGCCACTCCGGTCAGCCGGCACCCGGGCCGGCTCCACTTGCAATCCCACACGGTTTGCAGCGTTGCGACGGAGATGGTCTTCATGGAAGTGCTCCTTGCCTGTGCAGTGCGTCCTATTCGCCCGTGTCGACCAGGTTGAACGACAGCGTGACGGTGAGGATGAACGCCTCGGGTTTTCCATTGAGCAGCAACGGCGCATACCGCCATTGCTTGATCGCGATCAGAGCTTCCTTGTCGAGCAGCGGGTTCGCCGACCGCAGGATGGTCGCGTTCACGACTTGCCCCGTTGAATCGACCGTCGCTTCGAGGATCACCACGCCTGTGAGATGGGCGCGCACCGCGAGCGGCGGATAGAACGGCTCGATACGTTTGACCAGCGCAGGCGCCTGCAATTGGCCGCCGATGTGGATCGGACCGCGCGGGCGTTCAGGTGCCGGCGGCGGTGGCGGCGGTGGTGGCGGCACTTCTGCCCACAGTCCTCCAACCACACCGCCGACCACTCCGCCCGGCACACCACCTTCCACTCCACCAGGGACGCCCTCATCGGCGACTGCAGCAACCGGCTCTTGTTCGATACGGCTTGGTGCCTCGAGCGGTACCGGCGTTTCTCCCACCGTGGGAACGGCCTTGGCCGACGGCGGCGTAGCCGGCTTTGCAGCGGTGGGCGGCGGCGGAGGTGGTGGAGGAGGCGGTGGCGGCGGTGCCGCAACGAACGCCATCATCGTCGGAATCTCGGGGACGTGGTCCGTCACGATGAGCACCGGCAGGATCACGACGACGCTCAACACGAATGCCTCGGCGATCGACGTGACGACGATCGGCAGCGCAGGCCTGTTGGGAATGTGCGTGGTCTTGCCGGTGATCAAGTCGAACATGACGCCCTCCGTGTCGCCGGCGCGCGGCGCGCGCCAGCAACACGCTGTGCAAGGCGGTCGCCACGTCGTCCGTATGTGGAATCCGGGGGGGATCACGCCGCTGCGATCGTGATGAACATCACGTGGCCGTGAAATTTTCCGAGACGCCGCGAACGATTTCCCTGACCAACGTTAAGCGGCCCAATGAATTCGGCGACGAGTATCTGAATCGCGCGTGGCCGCGCGCTTGCACACTCTGTCTCGCGGAGGATTGCAGGTGGAGACATACATTCGCTTCATGCACAACGGTCTGAGCCGGATGGTGCGCACGGTGATCGGATGGGCGCTGGTCGTCAAGGCGGTGTACCAACCGATCGACCTCGCCATCGTGATGATGGTGCTCGGAACCGTGATCGCCGTTTTCGCGATCGCCAACGTGTGCCTGGTCGAGGAGATTGCCGACTGGGTGCGTCGGCCTCGCATGGAGCCGGCGACGAAACCGGTCACGCGTCACGCCTAATTCGCTATGTGAAAGGGGCGATTCTCATGCCCGCCACGCTGGATTGCGATCGGGTGGCCGGTGCCACCGAGCTGGTGCGATCCGAATACTCGGAGATGCCCGGTCTGTGTCTGACCGAGGCGCAGATGGCGCGGCTGTTCGGCTTCGATGCCGAGATGCTCGAAGAAGTCGCGGACGTGTTGCTGCGCGCCCACATCCTGCGGCGCACAGACGAGGGGAACTATGTCGCCTTCAATTCGGCTCGCTGACGGCCTGGGCCGCCTGAAGGCGGCCCCTACCAACGATGGGCCTGAAAGCACCAGGCCGTGGACTGGGGACGAATCGGGGAACCGCGGAATCTTTCGCAGCCAACCAGTGATTCGGCTCGAAATTCTGAACGAATTCGCGGTTTTCATGATGGCCCACAAGGTGCAACGTCGGGGTATCCAGAGGAGGGCGCTATGGCACTCAAGAGCGAGCGCGAGGTTCTGAACGACTTGATCGAATCCTGCCGCGACGGCGAGCGAGGATTCACCACCGCGGCGGAGCACGTGATCGATCCGACACTGAAAACGCTGTTCGTGAAGCTGGCCGCGCAGCGCGCTCGCTGCGCCGAGGAACTCCTGCCGCATGCCCGGCGACTGGGAGGACCCGCTGCAGCGGACGGGACGACCGTGGCTGCCCTGCATCGGAAGTGGATCGATCTGAAGTGCGTCCTCACGCACGACACCGACCACGCCATCGTCGTCGAGGCGGCGCGGGGCGACGGCGCAACGGTTCACGCCTTCAAGGACGCGATTGAAGGGAGCCTCCCGCCTGACACTCGCGACATCGTCGAGCGTCAGTTCGAGGTGATCCAGGAAGAGCACGACTGGTTGGTCGGCGTACAGGCGCGCGCGATCGCGTATTGATTCGGGCCGCCTGAAGGCGGCCCGCACATTTCCGAGGTGGCGTCCTCATACACGTAGGGGCAGCCTTCAGGCGGCCCACGCACGTGAAGGTCATAGGATCATGGGTACTGCAACACTGTTGATTGTCGACGACGAGGACCTGGTACGCTGGTCGCTGCGCGAACGGTTCGCCAGCGAGGGGTACACCGTCCTCGAGGCGGGCACGGCCGCTCAGGCCGTGGAACAGGCCGCCGCCGGCGTCGATCTCGTGCTGCTCGATTACCGGCTGCCGGACGGCGACGGCGTCTCGACGCTGCGTCGCATCAAGGAGCAGGCACCCGACACGCTCGTGATCCTGATGACGGCCTTTTCGACAGTCGAGAACGCCGTCGAGGCGATGAAGTTCGGCGCGTATCACTACTTGAACAAGCCGTTCAATCTCGACGACGTGTCGGTGATGGTGGAGAAGGCGCTCGAGACGAGTCGCCTGCGCCGCGAGGTGCGCGCGCTTCGCAGCAGCGCGAGCCGCGAATACAGCTTCACCTCGATCATCGGCGCCTCGCCTGCGATGCAGCGTATCAAGGCGCTGCTCACGCGAGTGGCGGCGAGTCCCGCGTCAACCGTGCTACTGACCGGGGAGACCGGTACGGGCAAGGATCTGGCGGCCAAGGCGATTCACTACAACAGCGACCGCGCCGCCAAACCGTTCGTGAACATCACCTGTTCCGCGTTGCCGGAACAGTTGCTCGAAAGCGAGTTGTTCGGGCACGAGCGCGGCGCGTTCACCGATGCGCGGCAGCAGAAACGCGGGTTGTTCGAGAGCGCCGATGGCGGCACCGTGTTTCTCGACGAGATCGGCGAGATGACCGCGGGTCTGCAATCCAAGTTGTTGCGGTTTCTCGAGGAGAAGACGTTCAAGCGCGTGGGCGGCCTGTCCGATATCCGGGTCGATGTGCGCGTCATCGCCGCGACGAATCGAAACCTCGAGGACGAGGTCGAGGCGGGGCGCTTCCGCGAGGACCTATTCTATCGGTTGCAGGTGATGCCGATCACGCTCCCGGCCCTCCGCGAGCGCAAGGGCGACATCGGCGTCTTGATCGACTATTACATCGACCGCTACAACGGGGAATTCCGCAAGCGCGTCCGCGGTCTCACGCACGACGCGCGCGCGCTGCTCGAGCAGTACCGCTGGCCGGGCAACGTGCGTGAGCTGCGCAACGCGATCGAACGGGCGATGCTCCTCGCGGAGAACGACTGGCTTGCTGTCGAGGATTTCGCCTCGCTCACGAGGACCAGTGCGCCGTCAGCGTTCCGTTTGCCGGCCGACGGGGTGAGCCTCGATGAGGTCGAGAAGCAGCTGCTCGTGCAGGCGCTCGACCGCTGCGGGGGCAATCAGACACACGCCGGTCAGCTGCTCGGGATCAATCGCGATCAGGTGAGATATCGAATCGAGAAGTTCGGACTCCATCTGCCGGCGCATGCCGAGCGGCTCGTCGCTGCCGCTCGTCACGCCGCCGTCTGACCGGAAGGCCGGACCGGAAGCGTCAGCGTCACGATCGTTCCGCCGCCGGCGGGCACCTCCAACGTCAACGAGCCGCCGTGCAGCTCCGCCGTGCGGCGAGCGATCGGCAATCCCAACCCGCCACCGCGCGCCTTCGTCGTGAAGAACGGCTCGAAGACCTGCTCGCGTAACTCCGCCGGAATCCCTGGTCCCGTGTCGCGCACTTCGATAGTGGCACGATCGCCGCGACGCGCGAGCGCAACGTCGATGCGGCCGCCTGTCCCGGGCGTAGTCGACGGGCGACCGGCCATGGCCTGCGCCGCGTTGAGGAGCAGGTTGAGGATTGTCGCGCGCACCATCTCGCTGTCGGCCGTGACCGAGAGATCGTCTCCGGTCACCGCGATGTCGACCGATTCGCCGACGGGATCGCGCCTGACCATCGAGATCGCATCGAGGACGAGCGGCCGCAGCTCGACGATGGTGAGCTTCGGCGGTCGCGGACGCGCGAATACCATCAGGTCGTTGATCAGCTCGCTGAGGGCGTCGATCCGTCCGACGATATCGCGCATGACCGGGAGTTCACGATCGTCGGCCGCACGGCGAGATATCAGGATTTGCATCGCGCCCTTGATGCCGGCGAGCGGATTCCGCACTTCGTGAGCCACCACTGCGGCCATCTGGCCGACGCGAGCCAGCGCCGCCTGCTGCCGGAGCTGGTCCTCGGCCTGCTTGCGCGCGGTGATGTCCGCGCGTATGGCGATGTACTGATAGGGCTTGCCGCGCTCATCGAGGAACGGGATGATCGTCGTGTCCACCCAATAGAAGTGGCCGTCCTTCGCGCGATTGCGGATCTCCCCATGCCAGACCTGTCCGTTGGCGATGGTCCGCCACAGGTTCTGCATGAAGTCCTTGGGATGCAGGCCGGAGTTGATGATCCGGTGATCCTGTCCGATGAGTTCATCGCGCGAATAGCCGGAGATTTCTACGAATTTGTCGTTGACGTACGTGATCTTCCCGCTCACATCGGTGGTGGCGACGATGGCGGCGTGATCGAGGGCGCGCTTGAAATCCTCGAGCGAAGGCGCATGTGAGGCACGTGGCTGCGACGAACTCATCACCTATGAATATACTGAGCTGGTGTCTTCGCCAACGCTGCTGGTCGTCGATGACGAAGCGCTGCTTCGCTGGTCGTTGAAGGAGCGCCTCGAGCGCGAGGGGTATCGGATCGTGGAAGCGGGTTCGGCCGCCGAAGCGATGGAGAAGACCGCCGGCATCGACCTCGCCCTGCTCGACTTCAAGCTGCCCGACGGCGACGGCCTGTCCATCCTGCGCCGGATCAAGGAGCAGAACCCCGACACGCTGGTCATTCTGATGACCGCCTTCTCGACGATCGAAAGCGCCGTCGAAGCGATGAAGGCGGGGGCGTATCACTACATCAACAAGCCATTCAATCTCGACGAGATGGCGTTGCTGGTGGAGAAGGCGCTCGAAACCAGCGAGCTTCGCCGCGAGGTGAAGGCGCTGCGCAAGAGTGCCGGCAGCGAATACGGTTTCGACTCGATCATCGGCAACTCGCCGGCGATGACGCGGATCAAGTCGCTGCTGTTCAAGGTTGCGACCAGCCCTGCGTCCACGGTCCTGCTGACCGGGGAGACGGGGACCGGCAAGGACCTCGCCGCCAAGGCCGTCCATTACAACAGCGACCGGTCGGCGCGCGCGTTCGTCAACATCACCTGCTCGGCGCTGCCGGAGCAGTTGCTGGAAAGCGAGCTGTTCGGCCACGAGCGCGGCGCCTTTACCGACGCGCGGCAGCAGAAGCGGGGACTGTTCGAGACCGGCGACGGCGGCACCGTGTTCCTCGACGAGATTGGCGAGATGACGGCCGGTCTGCAGTCCAAGCTGCTGCGGTTCCTGGAGGAAAAGACCTTCAAGCGGGTCGGCGGCCTTGCCGACGTTCGCGTCGATGTCCGCGTGATCGCCGCAACGAACAGGGATCTCGAAGAGGAAGTGAAGGCGGGGAAGTTCCGGGAGGACCTGTTTTATCGTCTCCAGGTAATGCCGATTCACCTGCCGCCTGTCCGCGAGCGCCGTGGCGACATTTCGCTGCTGGCGGGCTACTTCATCGATCGTTTCAACCGGGAGTTCCGCAAACGCGTGCGCGGGCTTTCCTCGGCCGCAGCCGACCTGCTCCAGCAGTACTCATGGCCGGGGAACGTCAGGGAATTGCGCAATGCGATCGAGCGGGCGATGCTGCTGATCGATCGCGAATGGCTCGAGCCGGATGATTTCACCACGCTCACGCGCTCGGTGACGCCCACGCAGTTCCGCCTGCCGCCCGAGGGTGTGAACCTTGAAGAAGTCGAGCGCCAGCTGCTGCAGCAGGCGCTCGAGCGGGCCGGGGGGAATCAAACGCAGGCCGCGCAACTCCTCGGCATCAACCGCGATCAGGTGCGGTATCGGATCGAGAAGTTCGGGCTGGCCAACAAATAGATCAGGCGGCGTCAACTCCCAACTCGCTGACGCTGGATCCAACTCCCAATCGATTTGGGAATTGGCGCGGGCGAAGCGGGTTGGGAGTTGGGCGTTTACTGCACTCCGACGTCAGGCGGGGACGGCCGCCGGAACCGCATCCGGCAGCCATACTGGTTCAACGGCAACGGGCATTCTGACGGTCATCACCGGGCATGGCGCTGTGCGAAACACGCGCTCGGCCACGCTGCCGATCAGCAGATGCGCGAGCCCGGTTCGTCCGTGCGTGCCCATCACGATCAGGTCGGCGCCGAGGTGCCCCGCATGCTTGACGATCGTCTCGGCACTGTGCCCCGTCACGATCTCGGCGCTCGCGGCCGGAACCTCACCTTCGCGTCGTCTCACGCGCCGCGCCAGACGTGCCCTGACGTCTTCCAGAATGGCTCGCCGCACATCGGCGGTCTCGTCGATGAACATGTCCGACGCGAACGGTCCGTGCACGAACGGGTCTTCGACCACGTGGAGCAGGTGTAACGAGGCTCCGAAGCGCTGGGCGATCTCGCGCGCGTAGTCGAGCGCGAGATCGGACGTCACACTGAAATCGGTCGGCATGAGAATGTGATCGATACGGATCATGGCTTGTTCAGCAGTCAGGACTCGGGAATCAGGATTCAGGGATGGGCAAGGAATTAGACCTGATTCCATCTACTGGATTCAGGAAGTGGCTGTTTCCTAGCCCAGTCCTGAATCCTGATACCTGATACCTGATTCCTTCTTTATGCGGCCGCCGTCGCCGGTTCGAGCGCCGCTGCCGTCCGTATCGTGAGCACCGGACACGGGGCTGTTCGCACCACGCGCTCGGCGACGCTGCCCAGCAGCAGATGCGCCATGCCGCCGCGACCATGCGTGGCCATGACGATCAGGTCGACGCCGTTCTTCTTCGCATACTCCGCAATCGCTTTGGCCGTCGGCCCGGAATAAACTTCCGCGGTCGCGTTGAACCGTGCGCCGCCGATTTTCACGAGCCGGCCGGCCAGGCGCGCCTTGGCTTCCTGATACAACGACTCGCGGAGATCGGGCCCAATCGGGGCGTACATCTCGGCGGCAAACGCGCCGCCGGTGACGTACGGATCTTCGAACACGTGCAGCAGATGCAGCGAGGCTCCAACCTTCGCCGCCAGCGTCGCCGCGTAGTCGAGGGCGGCGTCGGACGGTTCGCTGAAATCCGTCGGTACCAGAATGGTGGTGACGTTGCGAGTCATGGCCCCTCCTCTGTGAAATTGACATTCTCTGAGGCGGTTTTCGTGCCAGCGCTGCCGTTGTGATCTGTGGCGCGTTGAATCGCACCCCAGTGCATTGCCGCGGAAAATTCCCCAGCGGCCCGCGAGATTCCCCACAACGATCGCGCTGAACGCGGGACGCATCCGCTCAATCGTGATTTGAACGAACAACTTGCGACCGGTGGGCGCGGAAGCCGTCTCGCGCTGCGGGCACGCTTGTTGTAATTCCGGCTGCGACTCGCACTCGCAACCGGAGACTTCATGACCCGCATCATCCTGTGCGCCCTTTCCGTCTCGCTTCTCGCGGTGCCTGCGTACCCACAGAGTGCCGCCGAGAAGGGCAAGACCGTCTACACGTCCCAGAAGTGCTCGATCTGCCATGCGATTGGCGGCGTCGGCAACAAGAAGGGCGAGCTCGATCACGTCGGCGCGAAGTTGTCAGCCGACGACATTCGTACCTGGATCACGGATGCGCCCGCCATGGCCGCCAAGACCAAGGCCGAACGGAAGCCACCGATGAAGGCGTACTCCACGCTGACCAAGGACGAAGTCGATTCGCTCGTTGCGTACCTGCAGACGTTGAAGTAGTCGTTCGTTCGCGCTGACGTGCCGAGCCCGCTTCGACTCCCGGACGCCGTTCGCAATCCCGTCTCGCTGCTGGGGATTGCTGTCGCGACGACGATGGCGGTGTTGTTTGTCGTCCTGCTCCTGCTGGAGGCAGTCGGCGCGATCGAAAACCCGTACATCGGGTTGCTCGTGTTCGTCACGGTTCCGGTTCTCTTCGTCGTCGGCTTGGTCCTGATTCCGATCGGCGGCTGGTGGAGCGCCCGGCGTCGCCGTCGCTATCCGGATCGGTCGGACTGGCCGACGATTGATCTTCGGAATCCGCAACACCGCCGGCTGACACTTGCCGTCCTCGCTCTTTCGCTCGTCAACGTCCTGATCGTGTCGATCGCCGCCGGCGGCGCCGTCCATTACATGGACTCCTCCGAGTTCTGCGGTCAGGTCTGTCATACGACGATGGAGCCGGAGTACGCGGCGTATCAGGTCTGGCCTCACGCGCGCGTCGCGTGCGCCGATTGTCACATCGGTCCAGGTGCCGGCGCGCTCGTGCAGGCGAAGCTGGCGGGTACCCGCCAGCTCTATCACGTGCTGACGAATCAGGTGGCGAAGCCCGTGCCGCCTCCCGAACAGCTGATCAGGCCCGCGCGCGATACATGCGAGCGCTGCCACTGGCCCGAGACGTTCCACGGCGACAAGCTGCGCGTGATTCGTGAATACGCGAACGACGAAAAGAACACCGAGAGCGTCACGACATTGCAGTTGCACGTCGGCGGCGGGAGCACCCGGGTGGGCGTGGGCGGCGGGATTCACTGGCACATGAACCTCGACAACCGTGTCGAGTTCGTCGCCGAGAAGGGCGATATTCCCTACGTTCGACTCACCGATCGCGGCGGCCGCGTGCGTGAGTTCGTTGGCGAAGGGCACACAGTCGCACAGTACTCGTCAGCGCCGCTGCAACGCATGGACTGCATGGACTGCCACAACCGGCCGGCCCACACGATGTTCTTCACGCCTGAGCGAGCGATCGACACGGCCATCGCGCAGGGCGTGATTCCACGCAACCTTCCGTTCGTGCGCCGTGAGGCGGTGGCCGCGGTGAACGCGACCTACGGCGATCGGCAGGCGGCGCTCGACGGAATCGCGCTGCGCTTGCAGGAGTTCTACCGCTCACAGCCTGGCATCGACACAGGACTGGTCACGCGAGCGGTAAGCGGAGCACAGGACGTCTGGGCGAACAACGTGTTTCCGGCAATGCGGGTGAAGTGGGGAACCTATCCGAACAACATCGGCCACGTCGATGCGCCGGGTTGTTTCCGCTGTCACGACGACAGTCATAAGGCAAGCGACGGCTCCGCCATCCGGCAGGACTGCGAACTGTGCCACAGCGTGACCTGAGTCACGAATGTGGCGCTGTGACATGTGCCCTGTGTCTTCTGGTGACACGAACGCGCCACAACGAGCAGCCTTGGCGCGTTCGCGTCACGGGCGCCGTCGTGATCGGGTCGGGTGACGGGGAATGAGTGCCTGCGTCTGATTGGGTTTCGTATGAATGCACCACGTTTCTATCTGATGGCAGCCAGCCTGACGCTCGCGCTGGCGGTCGCATTCGTGGCCAACGGGGGCGAGCCCGTCGTGTTGGCTGCAGGTACCGGCGTTCAGGCGGCGCGATCGAGCCCGGCGCCATCCCTCGATTTCGCTCGGGGCAAGCAGGCGACCGCGGCGAAGCCGACAGGCGATTACGTCGGCGAGGCCATGTGCGCCACCTGCCACGATCAGTCGTACAAAGGGACGAAGCATGCGCTCATGCTGAATGAGCGCACGCCGGCCGCGACGCATGGCTGTGAAAGCTGCCATGGTCCCGGCAAAGGGCACGCTGATAGCGGCGATCCCGCGCTCATCAAGAATCCCAAGAAAATGAAGCCGGCGGACGTGAGCGACATCTGCACGTCATGCCACAACCGCGCGTCGCACGCGCTCTGGGAGGGCAGCCAGCACTTCCAGCGTAACCTGACGTGTACCACGTGCCACAGCGTTCACGCGCCGAAAGGCGAACCGCAGCTCGTCGCACGGACGGAAAAGGAGCTGTGCGCCACGTGCCATCGTCCGATCGTCAATCGGCAGCATCGTTTCAGCCATATGCCGGCGCGCGAGGGCGGGTTGACCTGTTCGTCCTGTCACAATCCGCACGGCAGCACGAACGTCCGCCTGTTGAAAGCCGGAACGACGATCGACGAGAGCTGCACGAGCTGTCACACGGACAAGCGGGGCCCGTATCTGTGGGAACACGCGCCGGTCAGTGAGAGCTGCACGACCTGTCATGAACCGCACGGCACCAACAACGAGCGCATGCTGGTGAGCAAGCTCCCGTTCCTCTGCCAGCGGTGTCACGTGACATCGCGACATCCACCGACCGTCTACGAAGGGTACCTGCTCCAGAACTCCGCGAACGGCAACAAGATCTTCGCGCGGGCCTGTGCGAACTGTCACACACAAGTCCACGGATCCAACGCGCCTTCCGGCAAGGCGTTGCTGCGGTAGGCGAGGAGGATGCGATGCGCAACCGACTTCTGATCCTGTCCTGCGCGATTCTACTGTTGCCAAACGGAGCATCGGGACAAACACCGTCCGCCGTGGCGGACAGGACACAGTCACAGTCGCCGGCATCGCCGGCGGGATCGAACCGTCCGTTTACCGGCACGCTCGACATCGGCGGTCTGTTCACGACGACGAGCGGTGACGAAGCGCGATACGAGCGGTTTCGCGACACGCGCAGCGGGCTGTATTCGGGTCTCACCGCGAGCCGCGAGACCGATACATTCCTGTTCAATGCGAACGCGACGCATGCCGGCTATCGGGATCAGCGCTACGGCGTGAGCTACACGCGACCGAAGCTGGATTTCGGCTTCCGCTTCATCGGCCAGCCGCTCAATTACAGCTACATCACGCGCACGCCGTTCACGACCGATGGCAGCACGTTGACGCTGGACGACAATGCGCAGCGCGCCGTCCAGGGTCCGACATTTGTCACCAATGACGGGACGGCCGTCGGTGTTCCCTGTGCGCCCGGCGCCCCACCGGCGGCATGCGGCAACGCGGCGCAGGCGGCGCAGGCGCTGGCAAACCGGTCGATCTACAACAACCTGGCGACGACATTCGACATGCGCCAGACCCGAAATACGGCCGCGTTCAACGCCACCTACGCCGCCACGAAGGACATCGACGTCGACGCCAGCTTCCGATCGATGGGACGCACGGGTGAGCAGCCGTTTGCCGGCTCGTTCGCATTCAACAACGCCGTGGAGCTGCCGAAACCGCTCGACGACCGGACCAACGACTTCTCCCTCGGCGCGTCGTGGGCGCGGCCGAAAGGAAGCGTGCGCATCGGCTACGACGGATCGTGGTTCAACAATCAGTTCAACAGCCTGACCTGGGACAACCCGCTCTTCATCAACGACTACAACAACGGTCTGCGGCCGCCCAGCGGTCCCTATGACCCGAGCGGCTACAGCAACGGAAACGGCCCGGCAATGGGCCGCATGTCGGTGGCGCCAGACAACAGCATGCATGTCCTCAGCGCGACCGCCCTGTACAAGACCTGGCGACGCGCGTCGGTCAATGGGACCGCCCAGTTCACGACACAGAACCAGAACGATCGGCTGATTCCCTGGACGACCAATTCGGTGATCAACTCACCACTCGTGATCGCGGCGTTTCCTGGTCTTGCGCAACTGCCGCGCGAGACGGCCGAAGCGAAGGCGACCGGCGTGAACACGCTGCTCAACTTCAACACGAGACCGTCGAACCTCGTGAACGTCTCCGTGCGCTACCGCTACAACAAGCGCGACGTGCAGACGCCGATCTTCGATGCCACCGAGTACGTCCGCTTCGACGCGGTTCCCGAGGAAGTCGAGGAGGGGCATTCACCACAGTTCGACAATTCACGGCACCTGTTCGACGCGAACGTGTCGTTCACTCCGACGAACCTGGGAACAGTGCGCGTGGGGTACGGGCACGAAGCGATCGAGCGGCATGGGCGCGGATTTGCGGACGTCGGCGAGCACATCTTCCGCGTGTCCTGGGACACGTATTCGAGCGAGCTTGTGTCCATCCGAGCATCGTTCGATGCTGGACGCCGGCGAGGCTCGGGCTTCGTGGAGGCGGCGGAAGGCAACGACGACCTCGGCGTGGGAGCCACTGGTCCCGGTGGCACGCAGCCGACGTTGCGATACTACGACGAAGCCGATCGCAACCGGACCCGCGGATCGGTGGTGTTCACGGTGACACCGATGGAAACCGTCGATGTGTATATCCAATTCTCAGGCGGACGCGATACGTACCTCGCTGATACGTCGGTTCCCGTCAGCCGCGCTGGTGAGCTGTTCGGTCTTCAGAAGTCGGTGGTAACGAGCTGGAATGGCGGCCTCGACTACCACCCGACCGATCGCATTTCAGCCGGGGGCAACTACGGTCATGATACGTACGGGTCGCTGCAGCGGTCGCGCAATGCCAACCCGCCGCCCGATCCGACATGGACGGATCCGAGTCGGGACTGGACGCTCGACAACGACGACAGCATCAACACCGTCAGTCTGTTTCTCGATCTCTTGCGCCCGATCAGAAACACGGACCTGCGCTTCGCCTACGACCTGAGCACGTCGAACAACTCGTTCGTGCACGGCGGGCCGCGCATCGCCGCCCTGCAGTCGCTCGGCCAGTTCATCCCGCTGCCTGATGTGGACAACACCTGGCATCGTCTGACCGCCGACGTCCAGTACTCCTTCTCGCATCGTGTCGGCGTCGGTGTCGGCTACTACTTCGAGAAGCTCGATATCGTCGACTTCAGCACGATCGATTCGTCGGGCCCCGCCGGTTTCAACGCGGCGGCCGGCGTGCCGCGCATCGACTGGCTCGGAGGTTTGATCACGGGGTACGGCAATCGCCCGTACTCGGGTCACACCGGGTTCATCCGTCTGCTCTATCACTTCTGATTCGCACCGGTTCGTGCACCGACGGCATCAGGAAGCATTGCACCAGCGGCGCAGCAGGCATTGCACTGACACGCGAAGCGAGGCATTGCACCGACACGCGCCACGCGGGAGATCTCGCGGGGTGCGCGGAATAATCCCCAGCGCGCCTCGCGCTCCGCTCGAAATCCTCCACGATCCGCGCGATCGGGCGGGACACATTTTTGCCTAACAGCTTGGCGTCAGCTCCGGGTAGCGCCGGACACTACGGATTCGAGGTCGAGTCGTTCACCTGAGGGAGAACGCCATGAGAGCCGCGGTAGTAGGAGTAGCGATCCTGTTGACGACAGCCGTTGCGGTTGCGCAACACGAAGCGTCGCCTCCGACGAGCCCGGTGCTGGTTCCGCAGTCGCTGATCGGCTCGACCTCCTTCGATCTGTACTGCGCGTCGTGTCATGGTCGCGATGGCACTGGCAATGGACCGGTCGCCTCCTCGTTGCGGATTCGACCCGCGGACCTGACCATCCTCACGCGCCGCCACAACGGCACGTTTCCGCGGGATCAGGTGCGCGCCTACATAGATGGCAGGAAGCGCGCCCCGGCCGCTCACGGGTCGACTGAAATGCCGGTCTGGGGACCGCTGCTGCGAGCCCTCGACCCGTCGGACCTGAGAGTAAGTCTGCGATTGGATAACCTGGTCGCGTTCATCGAATCGATTCAGAAGGCGCCTGAGCCGAGTACCGCCGCGCACGTCGCGCGCGCCGATGGCGAAGCGCTGTTCCAGTCGTACTGCGCCGCCTGTCACGGGTCGAATGCGCGAGGCGATGGTCCGATGAACGCGACCCTGCGCCATCCTCCGGCCGATCTGACGAAGTTCGCCATGCGCAACGGCGGCAGGTTCCCCGAGTCTCGTGTGACGCGCATCATCGACGGCCGCGACGTGGCCGCGCATGGCGACAGCGCGATGCCCGTGTGGGGCAACGTGTTCAAACGCGAAGGGCAGGATGCAGACGAAGCGACGGCGCAGGCACGTATCGCGGCGCTGGTTCAGTTCCTGGCGAGCATCCAGGAGCGGCCTGCCGAGTAACTCACGCCCGAGATGTGCCTTGGGTCGCGCGCTCACACTGATGCAGACCAACGAACACTGCGGCCCGCGGCAGTGATATCGCACCGAAGACAGAAATCCATCTGCTCGTCGCGCTCGCCCAATCGGCCGTTACTGCTGCAGGAGCAGGCGATCGGGAGTAGGCGCGTTCGGCCGCTCCATGGTGAATTGAGCATTGATTTAAGGCAGGCAACAATGAGGCGGGCGTACGACGCTGTGCTAGATTGAAACCGTTCCCGTGCCGAAACAGCGTCTCGCGCTCCAGCGGCAGGAAGCGTGTCCCTCGTGCCACTCGAGTGGTGGCATCGGCATCGAGCAAACCATCAAAGGCAACACCGTCCTGCTGCAGTGGCTGTGCAGCACGTGTCAGGCCTCGTGGCCGGTCGTTCGAAGCGATCAACATACGATTAACGAGCGGCGCAGGGGGCCGTCCGATCGGCGTCAAAAGACTCGTTCGGAACGTCGTTCCCGTTGACGTACGTGGAGCACCGATGGCGCTCGACTCCGCCCGAGGAACTGATACAGTCATGGGCATGCGACGTGACTTCGTCATCGGCCTGCTGTGTATCCTGGCGCTCTCGTGGGCGCGGCTCGAGGGTCAGACCGTCACCAAAGATTCAGTGCCGGGCGTGACGAACTTCGCGCGGGTCGACACGACGATCGCCTGCGCGGGCGCGACGACTCCGGCAGCCGTCGCCGGGCTGAAGAAGATGGGATACGCCTCGATCATCAATCTTCGGCTGGCGAGCGAGTCGGGTGCCGACATCGACGCAGAAGCGGCCGCCGCGAAGGAAGCCGGCGTCGTGTTCGTGCACCTGCCGTTCAATGCGGCGATGCCCGATCCGGCAGTCGTGGACAGCTTTCTCAAAGCGGTGACGGCTCCACAGAACCAGCCGGCGTTCGTGCACTGCGCCAGCGGCAATCGCGCGGCGGCTCTCTGGATGGTCAAGCGCATGCTGCTCGACCACTGGGACGCGGAACGCGCTGGTTCAGAGGCTGCGGCACTTGGTCTCACCAGTCCCGCCCTCAAGACGTTCGCGCTGGAGTACGTGCGCACGCATCAGACACGCTGAGCGGTCGCGAAAGACCTCGCGGCGAGCAGCTTGGTTCGACCCCACGAGTAGCCTGAGCCACAACCGGATTCGCGACGCGTTCGCGGTCGCTACGCTGTTGCGAACGGGCTCCAGCGCATCGCGGAACCCCAAAACACAGGAATTGGAAGCTGTGACCCGTGTGCCGCCGGAACGGGCGAGTCTATGCGTGTGACGCGGCGTACGCGTCGCGAACGAGTGAATCCAGACCGTGCATGTCGAACGGTTTGTCGAGCACCTGATAGGCACCCAACGACATCGCGTCGCGCGCCACCTCCGGAGTCCCAAACGCCGTCATGAGCACAACGGCACTGTGCGGGAGCGTCCGGCGAATGCTCGCCAGCAGGCCCAGGTCGGTCGAATCGGGTAGCCGATAGTCGAGCAGGACGACATCAATCGGCCGCGGTGTCGACGCCATCGCTTCCAGAGCGTCTTCGGCGCTACCGGCCTCGACGACGTCGTGGCCGTTTCCGGTCCGCGCTTCCGAAATCGACCATCGGATGAGCGTCTCGTCGTCCACGACGAGGACACAGAGCGGAGGCCGAGGAATATTCCCGGTCACTGCGAAATTTTCGGCGACGTTCACGGTGCCCCCTGATCGGTGGGCCGGATTGACGGGCGTTCCGCGCATCGCGCGCGCGTGTGTTTAGGCGGGTTCAAGAATCGGTCCAGACGCGTCGCTCAGTTCAGCGGTCTCCGCCGCTGGGAGGTGACGGTCACCGTGAATCAGCCGAGAACGATTGATTTGCCGGCGCCGCGCGCGCCGAGCAGAATCCGCATGCTGCCCTTGGGGACAACGAAGCTGATGTCCCTTAGGACGATGTGATCGTCGAAGGCGAACGAGACGTGCTCGAAGGCGACTGCGGGAGGCGCGGTGTCCACGGCGGCGGCGACGACATTACCGTCACGCCGTCACGCGTGGACGACCGGAAAAATGAGGGTCCGTGTCGGCGACCCGACTCACGCAGCGTGGCGGGCGTCGCGCGGAAGGAGTCGGCAGACCCTGCCGTCCGGCGTCCTGGCCAGCACGGCGGCGTCGACGAGAAAATCCAAGATCGCCTCGCAGGTCGCCCGGTCGACCCCGAACCGTCGCTGCGCCTCGGCAATCGACAGGGTCACATGGGGCCCGCTCAGGAAGTGGTTCTGGACGCGCGTAATCAACGATGCAATGGTCTGGACCGACGACATGACGTTATCTCCTTGTGGGGTATAAACGCCCTTGCCAGGCGAAACAAACAAACCGCGTCTCCCCGTGGACATAACGCGACAGTCCTCGATTTCGACCGCAACGACTAGAATTCCCCGATGGGCGAACTGCATCCGGAGGTCGTTCATTTCGCGATCGCGCTGCTCTTCGTCGGCGTGCTGCTGCGAGCCGTGTCGCTGCTCGGCAGGCCGGCGTTCGTCGGTCCGACGGCGGCGGTGTTGCTGATTCTTGGCACGCTCGCCGCGTTCGCGGCGGCGTATACGGGCGACGTGGCCCATGGGCCGATCGAGCAGATGCCGGGACTCAGGCCGTCGGTCGAGAGTCACGAACAATGGGGTGAATGGGTCAGGAATATCTTCGGCGTCGTGCTGCTGATCGAACTGGTGGCGCTCGCACTGCGTCGGCCGAAGCATCGCTACGCCTTGATAGCGTCCACGATCGTCGGCGTCATCGGCCTGGGTACGTTGTACGAAGCCGGTGAACGTGGCGGCGAAATCGTCTATGCCTATGCCGGCGGCATCGGCACCCGGAGCGGCGATCCTCAGCACGTCAGCAACCTGTTGCGCGCGGGCCTCTACCAGCAGGCTCTCGTCGAGCGGAAGGCGGGCCGGTTATCCGACGCCGCAGCACTCTCGGATTTTGCAGCCAGCCGATTCCCGGCGGACATCGACGTGCAACTCGCCCAGGCCGAGTCGCTGCTCCTGGACCGGAAGGACCCGAACGCCGCGTTGACGAAGTTGCGCGCGCTCACTCCGCCGTCGGATAACCGTGCCGCACGCATCCGCCACGGCCTGCTCACCGCCGATGCGCTCGAAGCCGCCGGTCAACACGACGGTGCGGTCGCCACGCTTCAACAGCTCCAGGCCGCCGTTCCAAGCCCGCGCGTACAGCAGCGCCTCGACCAGCTGACTCGTCGCAGCGGGGGAGCTCAGTGACGGGGTGTCGCTTTAGACTGAACGGGCGCGATGGACGACCTCGAGCAGGATGCTCACCCCGACGATCGCGTTCACGATCGCGCCAAACTTCGCATCGCCCCATGAAGGTGTGATCGCGACCATCGAGATCAGCACCGCACACGATGCCACGATCCACCACACTCGGGGCCAGGCGACGAGCGAAATAGCGGTCGCAACGAACAAGAGCCCAGCCAGCAGCCACAGCAGGCCGAACGCGAGTGAAATGGGCTGTCGCAGTTGCGGGAGCTCCGCCAGGCCGACGCCCTTCGCGAACCCGAGAAGATGTATCAGGCCGTGGACGACGAGCAGCGCCGCGAAACCGGTCACCATGGACGTCTCACGCGACCGCGCGCACGCGGCCGCGAACACCACTCGGCGCACGCCGGAAAAAGAGCGCGAGTGCCCCGGTCGCTCCGGGAAATGTCACCGCCCACAGCGCGGCGATCCAGATGAGCGAATGGACGTACATCTGCAGGGCGATGAACGGCATCAGCAGTCCGTTGGCGAAGAGGAACATGTGCGCGACTCGACTCGGCCCACGGGCGGGGAGCGCCATCGCGGCAAAGAGCGTCGCAACGCTCATGAAGCTGTAGCCGAGAATATCGACGGCGTACAGGAAGGAATCGAACGGTGTGAAGAGAAACGGCTCCAGGCCTTCCGTTCGCCCTGCTGTCAGTCGCGGTGCGACCCATGTCAGCTGCACGAAATAGTTGATGCTGATCATCACGGTGTAGACGGTCGCGAACGCGACCGCGGCGTGGCTCCAGATCTTTCGCTCGGACGTCGAGAGCGCGTGGACGCTCAGCATGAGTACGAGAAAAGACGGGCCCAGGAAGAGCGATGGTGTGAGAAGGACGACAAGACCGAGCGGCGTACTGACGCTCTCCGGGCCGCCGCGGGATCCCAGCAGTCCCATCCACTCGGCGAGCTGTCCGACAACATAGGTGATGCTGAACGCTGTGGCGAGCGCTGCGGACCAGAAGCCGGCGGTTCGCGTCGATCGCGGAATGGCGCCAGCGACTGCGGCGTCAAACGGTGGAGACGTGATGCTCCTCAGGTGTTGGTTCACGGTCGCCTCCCGTCCCACCCGGCGCGCGGTGTGACACCTCTGGCCTTGGAGAGAGACGCAACGTCGAATACAGCGCCTCCCTGAGTGCAATATCCCGCGGGTCGCCAGTCAATGCCGTTCCCATCTGACTCGTCACGTACGCGTACCCGATGCCCGCTTCCGGATCCGCGAAGCCGAGTGACCCGCCGGCTCCGGGCGACCCAAACGAACGAGCGCTGCCGAATGGCCATGCCGGCGTCGACTTCATGAAGCCCAGCGAGAACTGAATGCCGTCCGTCTTCATGCATTCGTCGTAGAACCCATGTGTCGGTGGAGTGGCCGGCGCGGCCAGCAGGTCCAGTGTGTCCCGACGCAGTCCCAATGCTCTTCCTCCGGTTGCAAACACGCTAGGCGTGCGCGATCCCGCGGGCGGTGGCGACGCCGCCGCCTGATGGAACCTCGAGGTTGCGGGCATAGACTCGTTCCGTATCGAGACACACGGCGGAGCCCGGATTGATGACGAGCGCCCGATAGCGCGCCTGAACGTGTCCGTCGACGGGCACAGGTTCCAGATGCCGTGCGCGACGACGAGATTGCAACTGCGATCACGGACGGGCAGCGAATCCATAGACGCGAGCGCGAACCGAGCGCGGGGCTCGACTCTTTCACGCACCGTTCGTTCGGCGGCAGCGTGAATCATCGGCAGCGAGAGGTCGAGGCCGATGATGTTCCACCCTTGCCGCGCGAGTGGAATCGCATTCCGACCGGCGCCACAGCCGATGTCCGCGATGCGTCCGCCCCCCACGCGATGGAGTTCCTGCCCGGCGAAGTGCATCAGCGTGGCGTTTGGAGCAGACGCAGCGAATCCCGCGACCGTCTCGCGGCTGCTCCAGGGCGAGCCTGCCAACGGATCACTCACTGAGCGGCGCCTCGCCTCCACGCTCGGCGAGCTCCTTGATCCGCAGCATCATGCGTCGTTGCATGATGAAGTGTGGCAGCTCGAACGCGCTGAAGTTCACTGCCGCCGCCCACACCGGGATCGCGCGGTTGCTGATCGTCGAGCGAATCACGAATCGCGTCCGTTCTCTTGATTCTGGCAGCAGCACGAACGCGCCCCAGTTCTCCAGCACGAGGGCCTGATTGGGTTCGACGGAGGTGACGTTCCATCCCGGCCGCTCGTGAAGGACTCGTTCCCAATAACTTCCCTCGGCTGCCGCGTAGATGCGGTCGCCGACGCTTCGCGATTGCCATTCGGGCCTCAGTTCGCTGACGTTGCGGACGTCGGCACCGAACAGACGCTCCAGTCGATCGTAACTGTAGAACCCGGCGCGATCCTGCCCGAGTTGGACGAGCCAGGGCCAGACGGCAGTCGGGGCCGCGTTGATCGTCACGCCATGGAAGATCTCGAGCGCCGGCGTGCGCGGCACGTGATCGCCAGGGAGCGTGATCGTCCACTCGTCCGGTGCCGTGCCCCATGTGCGCGTATACGGCCACAGCAGCGTCGCCGCACCGATCCACGCCAGGAATCCCAGACCGATCGCATCGCCCACCGCGCGCCACCGCGGATGACGCGTCACCCACGGTTCGCGCTGACAACAACGCGCCCACAGGAGCGCGAGCGCTGGCAAGGCGATGCTGAACACGACTCCGAGCCACAGGTCGCCGTCACGCAACCAGGCATGAGAGGCGAGCGCCGCCAATGCGGCCGTGATTGACAGCGGGATGATGAACGGCATCAGCGGACGCGTGCCGAGAACGCCGAGGCCGGCGGCAACGAACCCGCCGATCGAGACGACGTAGAGAATCGTCAATGCCAGGACCCACTCTCCCGGAGCGGCGGCGTCGACGCCGCGCAACGGGTACACCGCGGTTCCCAGCCCGTGCAGAATCAACCCGAGGCCAAGCCCCAGTTGCAGTGCGCCGCGTGTGATACGCATGAGCACACCTCCTGAACGCGAACCGATCCGCCCACGGTTCGCATCGTTCGGAATCGCCAAACGTGTGCCAGCGGCGAGTGACTCGATGCCGTATCTGCCATCGGTGCGGTTGCGGCGTACCGTGAAAAGCTTCACGGCGGATGGCGAATTCGTCGCGCCGCCACGATGACGACTCGCCAGAACAGTCGGCGGCGGTCGCCGCCGCCAACCCACCCCAGGCAGGCCCGCTCCAGCGGGCCTGCCCTCGACTTCCACGATGTGAGCGGACGAAACTGCGGGATTATTTCCAGTGTTCGCCTGTTTCGAGACCACGGAGACCGATACACGGAGGTCACGGAGCAAATTCATTGAGTGTTCTCCGTGCTCTCCGTGTGGGCATCTGCCTCCGTGATGGTTATCAACTCAGGTGAACTTTGGCCTAGCTCGCGCTGTCAGTAGCCATGAACATCAGCGTCGGAGCATGGGCCAGCGAGGCGACGCGATGTGCCGTCGCGCCCGGGACGTCACCATGCGTGCGCGGACGTCGTCGCCCGAGCACGAGCAACGGCTGGCGGCCGTTTGCATGTCGCGCTGCGTGAGCGATCGATTCGGCAATGGGTCCGACCTCGACCACCGTCTCGACGGCCATCCCCATGTTGATCCCTCGCGCCAGCCGCGCGAGCTGGGTGCGCGCCTCGTCGATGCGCTGGTCGATCGAGTCGACCGCGTGCGGCCGCCAGCGGTCGATCACCGGAAGTGACGGAACGACATGCAGAAGTTCGAGCGACGTGTGCAGTGCCCGCGCCATGCGGAAGGCCGCACCCATGGCTTCGAAAGACGCCCCGGTGAAATCGATGGCCGCGATCACCGGCCCCACGCCCGAGAGGTCGCGGGCCGATGGCGACGGCGGCGACCACGTTGGCGGCACGAGAAACACCGGGATGCGGGAACGATGCAGCACCGCTTCAGCCGTCGAGCCGAACAGCAGCCGTCCGGCGCCCGACATGCCATGAGTGCCAACGACGATGACGTCCACCGACTGTCGCTTCGCGAAATCGCAGATGATCGAAGCAGCGACTCCGCCGATAACGTGAGGTTGAACGGGAACGGCTGACGGCAGTCCGGTCTCGCCGATGAACGCCTTCAGCTCGTCGCGTGCCTGAACGGAGAGGCTGATGCCGCGAGCGCGGGCGGCGGCGCACAACAGCGGATCTTCGGCGTGCAGGACGTGCAGCTCCCCCCCGTCATGAGCGGCGAGCCGCGCGGCCATCGTCAGCGCGACCCGCGACGGTTCCGAGAAGTCGATGGCCGCGAGGATCCGGCGAGGTGGAAACATGACCAGTCCTAAGAAGGGACCGCTTCGACGGCGACCGCCTTGGCTTCCACCGTCTCCGCCGGACGATGACGGACCGTCAGCACCGGGCAGACGGCCGTCCTGATGACGCGTTCGGCGACGCTGCCCATCAGCATGTGCGAGAGGCCGGTCCGTCCATGAGTGCCCATCACGATCAGGTCGCAGCCATCGTCCTGCGCCGCAGCAACAATCCCGCTCGCGGGAGCGCCAGTGACGACATGGGTCTCGACCGTGATCCCCGCGTCCATCAACGGCTTCTTGATGTCGCCCAGCCTCCGTTCCGCATCCTCGACGAAACGATCGAGCAGTTCAGGAATCGTCAGGTACGACGCATCCGGTTCCCACGCGCCGGACGCGATCGGATCCTCGACGACGTGGAGCAGCTCGATGCGTGCGTCGAACCTGGCGGCGAGCTCCTGTGCGTGTTCGATGGCGCTCTCGGAGGTGGGGCTGAAATCGACGGGAACGAGAATGCGAGCGAAATTCGGTTTCATGAGAGGACTCCAGTTAGGCCGAGATCCTTCTTGCCCTGCGCCTTGCCGGCGGCGGCGAACTTCGCCGCAGCGCCGAGCGGCGTCGCCTTCGACTGCTGCCCGCCGATGTTCGAGTAGACCTCCGTGTCCATCACCAGGATGTTCACCTTCCGACCGAGTGAGAACACATGATCGAGGGCGCCGAATCCAATGTCATAGGCCCAACCATCGCCGCCGACGATCCACACGCTCTTGCGCACGAGGGCGTGATCGGATCGATGGCGATGACGTCGTTCGTGCGGTGGGCGACCGAGGCGGCTGCCTCGTTCCCGTCAAGTGTTGCGAAGGTTCGGGCAACCACGGTCGGACTACGAATCAGTTCGCGTGGACGAGCAGCCCCCTCACCGTGGGGCGCAACATCGCGACCGGCGGGGCCATCGCCCGTGGGTGCACCAGCGGGAACCCTTGCAGCATCTTTGCAACGGCTCTATCGACCATCCCTTCGAGGCGGTCCTGCTCATCGGCGATGCCATTCAGCTTCGCGCTGGCCGATCCACGCCAGACGACGCTTTCCGTCCGCGGATCGATCGCATCGATCGCAATGGTCATCTGGTCGTAGTCGACGATCTCGGCCCGGCAGGTTCCATCGCTGCACCGCCGATAGAGTCGATCGATGGCGGCAACGTCGACGCCGCGGAAGCTCGCTCGCGAGCGGAGGAGCAGGTCGGGCGTTCCATTGACTGGTGTACGAAGCCCTTTGTCCGCCAACCCTCTGGCGACCGCGCCTTCGAAGACGTCTTCGAGTACCCGGTTGTGATCGTCATCAGCGATCGATGCGCCGGTCCTGTCCCAGTCGTAGGTGATGTACGACGCGTGCGGGGCGGTGCGGTTGGGCGACGACACTACCCGCATTGGAGCGCACGCAGTCAGCAATGCCACTATGGCGAAGAGAGCGGGAACTGGGCGAGTCATGCCCGCCGTTGTGCACGTCGTGCGCCAGGGACGTCGCGGGAAAACGCTTCAAATCGGCGCAAGACCTGCCTGGATGCTGCGGACTTTTTCGCGGCTGCGCGCGATTGTTCCCACGTTGGATCGATTCGGGCCCGAGCCTTCGGCACGTTGGTCGAGGGATGCGGCCGTGTATTCCTCCGGCACACGGCGGAAGGGTGTTTGCGACCCGCAATCGTGGCTCGACTCTGCCGTACGCGTGCACCTCGAGAACAACGTCTTGTTCCCGCGCGCGCTTCAGCTCGCCGAGGCCGGTGCCACCGGGTGAGGTGGACGGCGAGGCCGGAACCGAATCTACAGCGCCCAGGGAATGAGACGCCCGAAATAGACGACGCCGAGCCACAGGGCCAGCGACGTGCCGCCAATGAACCGCGCCAGCGGCGGCGCATCGTCTCCGGGCTGCAGCATCCGGACGACGCGCGACATCCCGGTGAGATGGAACGCGAGCAGATTCAGACCCGCGAGCAGGATGAAGAGCAGCTTTAGCTGCAGCCAGACGTTCGTCTTCAGGACGACGTACGGATGCGTCCCGACGTTCGCCACGATCCCGGTGACGAAGATCGTGCCGGTCACGACGCACAGCGCGAAGCCGAACACTCCCCACGGCACGAGCCGGTCCAGCAATCGCAGCGGGAGGCCTTTGGCGATCCCGAGCAGTCGCAGGTCGAAGCTGCCCACTGCGCCGAACAACAGGATGAGTCCAATGAAGTGGAGGATCTCGCAAAGCGGCCAGGCCCACGTGTGGTTCGTCAGGAACATTTCGACGGAGGGCCAGCGCATCCAGTACGCAATGATCGATTCCACGGCTACTTGCCTCCCTTCACGGCCGCCGGCTGAATATCGATGGAGAACACGGCGCGCTGGTCGGCGCTCACGACCGGCCGCGTTCGATGCGTCCTCAGCCGAGCCAGATACACAATTGCGGCGGCAACCACGAGGAAGATGACGAACGCGGTGATGCTCGCGATGACGACCACTCCCGAGTAGGCGGTCAATCGACCCGCAACGACGGCGATCAGCCACAGGGCCAGCGTGGCTGCCATCAGCCGCTTCGTCTTCATCGGCACCGGCTCCGCGTCAGGATCGATAGACCGATCGAACAACTGATGCATCGCCGCTCGCAGCAACACCAGCGCGCCGACGATCGCCGCGATCTTGACGATGAAGACGACGTTGTGGACGTAGCCCACGGGCGCGGTGGCAAAAAGGACGGAACCGGTGATCACGGTGATCCACAGTCCCACCGTCATGAATCCACGGAGCGGCCGCATCGGAGCGATCGGCAGATCCGGGGCAAGACCGAGCACACGCGCGGCCATCAGCAGGTTGGGACCGACCAGGAAGACCATGCCGATCGTGTGGAACGCGAGATAGAGCGTGTATCCGAGCAGTGACTCGGACTCGCGAACCCAGGTGATGAAAGCGTTGTCCTGAAGCCAGGTCAGATAGTCCACGTCGATTCGTCCTTTCGGTCAGGCGGCGTTTTCGAGCACGAGCACGCCAGCGCCGGTGCTCGAGACCGGGATGTGATAATGGCTGTGGATCGTCGAGACGCGATCGCCCAGGGCGCCGCGCATCACCAGCCACATGATCAGCTCGACGCCCTCCGAGCCCGCGGCTGCGACGAGATCGCCGATCGAGTAGCCCGCCAGCGCGTCGGGATCGTTGGCGATGGTTTTCATGAACATCAAGTCGAACGGCCTGTTGATGAAGCCGGCGCGTTCACCCTGGAGTTGATGTGACATACCGCCGGTGCCGAGAACGACCACCTTGAGAGGCTCCGGATACGAGCGAATCGCGCGCCCCAGGGCCTTCCCGAGCCTGTAACAGCGCGCGGGTGATGGGAGCGGATGCTGCACCGTGTTGACTTCCAGCGGCACGATCGACAGCGGCCAGGTGCCGCCGCCGGGCCACAACAACGACATCGGGACCATAACGCCGTGATCGATGGTCATCTGCTGGCACATGGCGACGTCGAATTCGTCGGCCATGACCGACTCGATCACGTGCCACGACAGGGCTGGATTCCCGGACACCGGTGGCAGCACATCGAGGCCCCAGCCTTCATCGCTGTTCGAGTACTGGCTTGCCGCACCGATCGCGAACGTGGGAATCTGATCAAGGAAGAAGTTCAAGCCGTGATCGTTGTAGACGACAACGGCGACGTCCGGCTTGACGGCGTCCAGCCACGCGCGCACCGGCGGATAGCCGTCGAAGAACGGCTTCCAGTACGGGTCGTTCTGCTTTCCCTTCGCGATGGCGTTGCCGATGGCCGGAATGTGCGAGGTGGTGATGCCGCCAACAATCGTTGCCATCGGTTACTCTCCTGCCGCGACGAGCATTGCCTTGAACTCGTCGAGGCTCTTTCCGGTCTGCTGCGCGCCGATGTCCTGAACGTTGAGGCCGAAGATCCCCGCCAGTTTGGCGAGGTAGTAGATGTTGCCACCCAACTTGACCAGCCGCAGGACGTCGCGCGCGTGGACCGCGGCGCGTTGTTGCGGCGTCAGGCCGAACTTCGTGCAGTAGGCGTCCTCGTCACGCAGAAAGGCGTCGCGGTTCTCCGCGCTGTTGAAAGACATGCACATCCGATTCAGCGGATAGCCGGTTGTCGACCGCCGGCCGTTGAACACATACGTGCCGGGAATGTCGTCGTAATCGTGCGCGCTCCAACTCATGGCCGAAGACCTCGCGATTCCTCTGTCGTCGTGACGAGAACGCCGTTCGTGCAGGGCGGACCGTGTCAGGCCCGGCCGGCCTGACCGGCGCAGAGCAACCCGAGTGCCGAGGTCAGCCAATTCGAGATCGCCAGTTTGACGAGGAAATAAGGTTCGATGCGAGGCTCTGCAGCGCATGACCGCTGAATCGTTCGCGGTTGCCGTGAATTTTCACGCACGCCTCTGACGGAAGCTTCAGGAATTCTTCAGGCGCGTCGAGCGGACGTGTTCGCTAGGATGGAGCGAGCACATGCGGAAGCAACTCGCGATCGTTCTCGGCGTCGTCATCGTTGCAGGCGGCACGGCAGCGACACAGCAACAGGGGCGTTCGACGCCGGACCTGCAAGGTATCTGGCAGGCGATGAACACGGCCGCCTGGGACATTCAGGATCACAGCGGTCAACGCTTTCCAGGTCTGCCTGCGCGATTCGCGGTGCCTGCGGGCGCCGGTGTGGTCGATGGCAACGAGATCCCGTATCAGCCGTCGGCGCGCGAGCAGAAGGCGGAGAACTTCCGCAATCGGGTGACGGCCGATCCGGAGGCGAGTTGTTACCTGCCCGGGATCCCGCGCATCACGTACATGCCGTTCCCGTTTCAGATCGTCCAGTTTTCCGATCGCATCGTCATCCTCTACGAGTACCTGCACGCGACGCGTGAGATCTACATGGACGGCAGCCCGCATTCGGAGCTCGCGCTGGATTCGTGGATGGGCGACTCGCGTGGACGATGGGAGGGCAACACGCTCGTCGTGGACGTGACGTCGTTCAACGATCGGACGTGGTTCGACCGGGCCGGTAACTTCCACAGTGATCAACTGCACGTGGTCGAGCGCTACACGCGTGATGGCGCCGACCAGATGATGTACGAGGCGACGATCGACGATCCGAAGGTCTTCACGCGCCCGTGGAAGATGCGCATGCCGCTCTATCGACGGGCCGAACCCAACGCGCAGATTCTGGAGTTCGAATGCTACGCGTATGCGCGGGACACCGCGGAGGCGGGCAGTCGATGAGTACACGTCTGTTGCTGATTGCGTCGACGCTCGCCCTGTGGGTTGGCTTCGGTGTCGCGCCGGATGCCCAGGAGGATCGATCTGCGCGCGCGCAGGCGTCGTGTCCTCAAGCGCCTGTGCAGTTTCATCCCTGTGCGCTCGAGAAGGCGAAGACGTTCACGCCGCCGCGCACGCCCGACGGTAAACCGGACTTTCAGGGGTTCTGGCGGGGCCAGCCCGCAGCCACCGAGAACATCGAAGAACATCCCAAGACCGATGATGACGACGGCGGACGATCGCTGATCGTGGATCCGGCGGACGGGCGCATTCCGTATCAACCGTGGGCGCTCCAGCAGGTTCGTGACAATCGTGCCCATTACGTGGAACCCAACGCCGCCTGCTTCCCGTCCGGGGTGCCGCGCTCGATGTATGTCCCCACGCAGATCGAAATTCGCCAGAACGCGTCGGGCGTTGTGATCCTGTTCGAGCGCGCGCACACCTCGCGACTCATTCCGACTGACGGTCGTGCACACCCCGACTCGCGGATCAAGTTGTGGCAAGGCGATTCCCGCGGCCGCTGGGAGGGCAACACCCTCGTGATCGACGTGACGAATCAGAATGGGCGAGCGTGGTTCGATCAGGCTGGGCACTTCTACACGGAAGCCGCGCACATGGTCGAGCGGCTGACGCTCGTCGACCCGAACACGATTCACTATCAAGTCACGATCGACGATCCAGCCGCCTTCACGAAGCCGTGGACCATGGCGTTTCCGCTGCGGCGGAATCGGCAACCGGGGTTCGCACTCCTGGAAGAAGCCTGTCACGAAGGCGAGCGAAGCACAGACAGGCTGCTCGGCCTCGGCTTCAAGATCTACCCAGGTGTGACGGGACCGCCGAATCGCTAGCGCCGGGCATTCATCAGCGAGAAGTATCACGCGTCGTCCGTGAGATTTTCAGCGGTCCAAACCGTGCACCTGCGCTGAATCACCCGGTAAATCGAATCGACCTCCGCGCCTGTCGGTGGCATCGTCGTTGCCCTTCACGCGATCGCAGGAGCCGCGTTTAGGCGGCCCGAGTTCTCCTTGGAGGGATCCATGACCGATTCATCACGCGCGACCACCTGGGCGTCTGCAGCCGTCGTTCTCGTCATCCTGCCATTGCTCGTCACCATCGCCACCCTCGGCGCGAATCTCGCGGCCGAGACGACAGGCGGTTACAGCGGCCTCGGCGAGCTGGGACTCGCGCACGCGATCCTCTTCGGGTGGAGCGTCGTGGCGATTGCCGTCGTCGGTGGAATGATTGCAACGTTGCTCAAAAGCCAGTCTGACGCGTGAGGCGGTCGATCGACGCCGACATGGTGGCTCGCGATCCGTGAACCACACAAAGCTCGTCCGGTGTAGGCTGTCGCGGTCCTAGCGCTGCCGGTGCTGAGCATCGCCTTCATCGCACACGACGGCGAGACCAACTGGATGGAGGGCGTGCAGCTGCTCGCTGTTTACGCGATTCTCGCGCTCGGCTTCTACTTTCTCCCTGCTGGCTCTAACTCCCAACGCTCTGACGGTGATCCAACTCCCAACACCCAACTCCCAAACGTTTGGGAGTTGCGCGTGCGAAGTCGTTGGGAGTTGGGAGTTGACGAGAGTGCTTCACAGCCTGTGCTACGCTGAGCGTTCGCACCCGTGACCAGAAAACCGAGAGTAGTGTCAGGCATGCGCCCTACAGGCAGGCTCCATCTTGGCCACCTGGTTGGGGCGCTCAAGAACTGGACCCGCCTGCAGGACGAATATGACTGCTTCTACTTCGTCGCCGACTGGCACGCGCTGACCAGCGAATACGCGAATACCGGATCGATTACGGCGAACGCCGTCGACAACGTCACCGACTGGCTCGCGGCCGGAATCAATCCCGCGCGCAGCACGATCTTCGTGCAGTCGCTGGTTCCCGAACACGCCGAGCTGTTCGTACTGCTATCCATGGTTGTTCCCATTCCATGGCTCGAGCGGGTGCCGACCTACAAGGAGCAACAGGAACAGCTGCGTGAGAAGGATCTGTCGACGCTCGGATTCCTCGGCTATCCGCTCCTGCAGACGGCGGACGTGGCGATGTACGACGCGCAGTATGTGCCGGTAGGGGAGGACCAGGTCGCTCACCTGGAGCTCGCGCGCGAAGCCATCAGGCGGTTCCATCAGTTCTACGGAGAGGTGTTCGTCGAGCCGCAGCCGCTGCTGACTGGCGAGCGGGAACGCCGTCTGCCGGGGTTGGACAATCGCAAGATGAGCAAGAGCTACGGCAATACGATCGATCTCACTGACGATGCGGAGACGCTCGTGAAGAAGGTCCGGCAGATGTACACGGATCCGAAGAGGATTCGCGCGGACATTCCAGGAACGGTCGAAGGCAATCCCGTGTTCGACTACCACGACGCGTTCAACAGCGACGCGGCTGAAGTCGAGGACCTGAAGGCGAGGTATCGCGCTGGCAAGGTGGGTGATGTCGAGGTGAAGACGAAGCTGGCGCGCGCGATGAACGCGGTGCTCGAACCGATGCGCGAGCGCCGGCGCGAGGTGCTGTCGCGACCTGACTACGTCCGCGACGTGATGGCGGATGGCTCGAAGAAGGCCCGCGAGATCGCTCAGGCAACGATCGAGCGGGTCCGCGACGCCGTGAAGCTGCGATACTGATTCGGCGCGCCTACGACATCTGAATGCAGGACGAATTCGAAAGCTCCCCCGACGCCTACAAGGTCAGGCTCGAGACCTTCGAAGGGCCGCTCGATTTGTTGTTGCACCTCATTCGCAAGAGTGAGGTGAACATTTACGACATCCCGATCTCGCTCATCACCGAGCAGTATCTCGGCTACATCGAGCTGATGCAGGAGCTCAATCTCGATGTGGCGGGGGAGTTCCTGGTGATGGCGGCGACGCTGATTCACATCAAGTCGAAGATGCTGCTGCCGCGGCCGGAAACAGCGCAGGACACGCTGTTCGACGAGGAGGATCCGCGCGACGAGCTGGTCCGGCGGCTGCTCGAGCATCAGAAGTTCAAGTCGGCGGCCGAGATGCTGCACGAGCGGGAGATCACGCGCAGTTCGCAGTTCACGCGACCCGATTCGCGCGTCGCCGACGCGATGGAAGATGGCTACGAGGCGGAGCTCGAAGTCGATCTGTTCAGCCTGCTGACGGCGTTTCGCGGTGTCCTGGAGCGAGCGAGCCGGCGGCCGCGTATGGTGTTGCCGCCGGAGCAGATCACGATCGAGGATCGCATCCAACAGCTGCTGTCCCGCCTGTCGGAGCACGAGGCGTGCGGGTTCGAGGAACTGTTCGGGGACGGCGACGGCTCGCGCCCCTTCATGATCGTCACGTTTCTCGCGCTGCTCGAGATGATCCGCCTGAAGCTGATTCGCGTGTTTCAACAGGGTCCGTTCGGGGCGATTCGCGTCTACAAGCGCGCGCGGCCAGCCGATGCGCCGCATCCGATTGGCGATCCGGAATGAGGTGTAGGGCGGGTCTTGCTCTGTAGACCCGCCAGGAGATCACATGTCCGACGAAACCTTGAACGCGGCAGGCGCAGAGGACGCGGCGGAGCCGCAGCCGGACCAGACGGTCTCGGCCGGCGAGGAAACGCCGCCACCGCCGGAAAAACTTTCACCCGAAGACCTGAAGGCTATTGTCGAAGCGCTGATCTTCGCGTCTCCCGAGCCGCTGACGCCGAAGACCGTCTACAAGCTCCTCGCGAACGAGACGAAGGAGGATGTGTCGGCCGCGATCAACGAGCTGAGAGCGGAGTACGCGAGCCGGCCCGGCCTGACGTTCGTCGAGGTCGCCGGTGGCTATCAGATCGTGACACGCCCGGAGCTGCACGAATGGGTGCGACGGCTGTTCCACGAACGGTCGACGCAGAAGCTCTCCGTCGCCGCGCTGGAAACGCTCGCCGTCATCTCATACAAGCAGCCGGTGACCGCGCTGGAGGTCACGGAGGTTCGCGGCGTCAACGCATCCGGCGTGCTCTCGACGCTGCTCGAACGCAATCTGATCAAGATCGTCGGCCGCAAGAACGTCGTCGGACGGCCCTTCATGTATGGAACGACGAAAGAGTTCCTGATTCGCTTCGGACTGAAGGACCTCGGCGACCTCCCTCGGATCGAGGATATGGCCGACGCGCTCGGCTTCAATCCACCCGCCGGCCTGATCGAACAGACACCGCGGGAAGATGTGCTGCCGCTCGAGGAGACCGACGGCCCGGATGGTGGGTAGTGGCTGGTGGATTGTGGTTGCTTGCAAAGAACACTGCAAACGCAGCGAACACCCTGTGATCCACTAACCATCAACCGCGAACCAACGACACCCACCATCCACTATCCACCACCCACCAACCAATCCGACGCCTGTCGGAAGTTCTGATCCGGTCGAAAAACCGATTCAGAGATTTGCGCGTCGATGACGCGTGCGTCAGTCCGCTGCACAGAACGTCACGCGCGAAATCCGGCATCACCCTTGCCCGCGGGCAGAGGCATGCTGAGACATGAAGCGCCCCCTGCCCGCACCCGCGTGCCACGCGCCCCGCGCGGGCGCAAACCCGTGCTTCGGTGGATGTTCGAGCGTCGTGACAGCGCCCTGACCGCGCAGGTCGACGTCACGCCCGCCGGAATCTACGAGCTTCGCGTCGTCCCGCACTGGGACGTGTCGCACGCGGTCGTCGAGCCGTTCGTCGGGCCGGTCGATGCGCTGCAGCGTCACGCCGAAATCGCACGGCAGCTCCGCGAAGTCGGCTGGACGCGGGTGTATTAGGTAGCTGGGTTGCTGGGTAGATAGGTAGCTGAGTAAGAACTCTTGTCCGTGTTCGGCGCCGCCAGTGTAGACAAGTGTTTTTACCTAGCTACCCATCTACCTAGCTACCTAACTGCTTAAGTGCGCGCACTTCTTCGGCGCGCAGCTCGCGCCAGTCGCCGGGTTTCAGTCGCCGGTCCGCGATCGGTCCGAATGCCGTTCGCCGCAGTGCGCGGACCGGATGGCCGACGGCTTCCAGCATGCGCCGCACCTGACGATTGCGTCCTTCGCGAATCGTCACTCGCAGCACGCCCTCACGATCGGTCGGGCGCTTGTTCATCAGCACGACATCGGCCGGCATCGTCCGGCGGCCATCCAGCGGAATCCCGCGACGCAGTTGCTCGAGCGCCTCCGCCGCGGGCGTACCGGCGACACGCGCCTCGTACGTCCGCGCCACTTCGTGCCGCGGGTGCGTCAGCATGGCGGCAAGGTCGCCGTCATTGGTGAGCAGTAGCAGCCCTTCCGTGTCGTAATCGAGCCGGCCCACCGGATACACGTACTCGCGGACGCCTTGGAGAAGATCCATCACCGTGCGGCGCCGCTGTGGATCGGATCGCGTGGTGACGTAGCCGGTCGGCTTGTAGAGCAGGATGTAGCGAAGTCGTTCCGCCCCTTTGACCCGCCGCCCGTCGACGCGGATATCGTCGACCTCTGGATCGGCTTTGAGGCCCATTTCACGCACGGTGCTACCGTTCACGCTCACGCGCCCTTCGGCAATCAGCTTTTCAGCGGCGCGACGCGACGCAATCCCCGCATGGGACAGGAGCTTCTGGAGGCGTTCCTGCATTGCTGCACTCAGATTGTGCCGCCATTGACGGCCGGTTGTCGCGCAACCGAAGATTTCGCGAGTGGGTCCGTCAGTCGAACAGCATCGGCGTCTGCGAGAAATATTCGACACCGCACTCGGCCGGGAGCCGTCCGACCGGCTGGCCTACGTCGACGCGACGTGTGTCGACGATCCCGAGCTGCGGTCGCATGTGATGCGGCTGCTGGCCGCGCACGACGAACAGAACTCGTTCCTCGAACATCCGACCGCCGTCTTTCCCGCCACGCGCCCTGCCACGCGGGCGTTCGCGGGCACCGAGCGTTTCCATGTGATTCGACAACTCGGGGCCGGCGGGATGGGCGTGGTCTACGAGGTGCACGATCGGCTTCGAGACGAAGTCGTTGCGCTCAAGACGCTGCGTCGGACCGGCGCGGGTAACCTGTATCGACTGAAACGTGAGTTCCGCGGCCTGGCAGACGTCACGCATCCGAACCTGGCGTGCCTCTATGAGCTCTTCGTCGACGAGGAACAATCGTTCTTCACGATGGAGCTCGTGCGAGGGGTGTCCTTCGTCGAGTACGTGCGGCACCCCGACGGACGGCAAGCGTCGATCGATCGGCTGGTGCCTGCCCTTCGGCAGCTCGTGGAGGGCGTGTCGGCACTGCATCGGCAGGGCAAACTGCATCGGGACATCAAGCCGTCGAACGTGCTCGTCACGGCGGAGGGACGAGTGGTGCTCCTTGACTTCGGCTTGATTGCCGACGCCACTCCGTATGCGGGCGAGGAATGGGCGGGCGGGACTCCGGCTTACATGTCACCGGAGGAAGCCGCGGGCGGCACGCCGTCCGAGGCGAGTGACTGGTATGCCGTCGGCGTGACGATGTACGAGGCGCTCGCCGGTTCACTTCCCTTTGCCGGATCGATGGCGGACGTTCTGCGTCAGAAGCGCGAGACGGACCCGCCAGCACCTGCGTTGCTGACGCCGCCCGACGTTTCGGCCGCGTTCAGCGTCATGTGCATGGAGCTGCTTCGTCGCAACCCCATCGAGCGCCTGACCGGTCCAGCGGCTCTCCGCCTGCTCGCCCCCGATGCCACGATCGTCACGACGGCGCAGGCGCCCGCACACGATGCGCCGTTCGTTGGCCGTCAGGCGCAACTCGATGCGCTGCATGAGGCCCGTATTGCGGTGGGAAATGGCGAGGCGCGATCGGTCGCCATCCAGGGTCCATCCGGTATCGGCAAGAGCGCCCTCGTGCGACGCTTTCTCCGCGATCTTCCGTCGGGGCGGACAGTGGTCCTGACGGGACGCTGCTACGAGAACGAGTCGGTGCCTTACAAAGCGCTCGATGGCGTGATCGATGACCTGAGCCGCTACCTGCGATCGCTGTCCGCGGATCGCGTCGCCGCGTTGCTGCCGGCGAACGCCCCGGCCCTGGGGCGTGTGTTCCCCGTGCTGCTCCAGGTCGAGACGATCGCGACACGTGTCCGCAACGCCCCGCCAGAGCGCGACGCCGATCCGCTGCGCGTCAGGCAGCGCGCGATCGAAGCCTTGCAGGCCCTGCTCACCGCGCTGAGCCGGTCATGCCTTCTGGTGATCTGGATCGA